>Ga0255759_10000011_pt1 | contig 226602 bp, 207 predicted proteins | sample 101ome_20_FD_179959 | JGI IMG/M metagenome (GOLD analysis project Ga0255759, IMG submission 179959) | Coastal salt marsh microbial communities from the Groves Creek Marsh, Skidaway Island, Georgia - 101404AT metaG (version 2) | ecosystem: Environmental > Aquatic > Marine > Intertidal zone >... | reverse complement strand
GTGTACACCCGGTTACTAGAACAATGCGTCGTATAGAGCAAATTTTTAACCGGATAGGCTTTGATGTTGCTACGGGGCCAGAAATTGAAGATGATTTTCATAATTTTGAAGCATTAAATATTCCGTCTCATCATCCTGCGCGCGCTATGCATGATACGTTTTATTTTGATGAGCATACGTTGCTAAGAACGCATACCTCGCCAGTGCAAATCCGAGTCATGGAGAATCAGTCACCACCTCTTAAAGTAATTGCTCCGGGTCGTGTGTACCGTTGTGACTCAGATATTACGCATACCCCTATGTTTCATCAGGTCGAGGGCTTTGTTGTTGATAAACAGATTAATTTTGCTGATTTAAAGGGCGTGATCAGCGAATTCCTGAGAGCTTTTTTTGAAAAGGATGTAAAGGTTCGTTTTAGACCCTCTTATTTTCCATTTACAGAACCTTCGGCAGAAGTTGATATTGAATGTGTGATGTGTGAAGGCAAAGGTTGTCGAGTGTGTGGTCACACGGGCTGGTTGGAAGTCTTGGGCTGTGGAATGATTCACCCTGAAGTGTTTCGTCATATTAATATTGATTCTGATGAGTTTACGGGGTTTGCTTTCGGTATGGGGGTTGAACGGCTCACAATGCTTCGTTATAAAATCAATGACTTGCGGTTATTTTTTGAAAATGATCTTAAGTTTTTAAAACAATTTAATTAAGCTCAATAAGGACTCATCAATGTTAGTAAATGAAGCATGGCTTAAGGAATTTGTAGATTATTCAATTCCAACACATCAATTAACTGATAAATTGACAATGGCTGGTTTGGAAGTAGATTCAGTCACAACCGCCGCTGCTGACTTCACGGGAGTGCTCGTCGGTGAAGTGCTTTCAGTTGAGCCACACCCAAATGCAGATAAGCTGCGCCTTTGTAAGGTGTCTATTGGCGATGTTGAGCCATTGGATATAGTGTGTGGTGCCAGTAACGTAAGAACAGGTTTGCGCGTGCCGGTCGCAACAATTGGCGCTGTTTTACCCGGTAACTTTAAGATAAAGCCTTCGAAACTACGTGGCGAATCCTCGAATGGAATGCTGTGCTCTGAACAAGAGTTAGGGCTTGCCGAGGCTGCTGACGGTTTAATGGAATTGCCAAATGATGCACCGGTAGGGGCAGATATTCGAGATTACCTTCAGCTTGACGATATGATTATTGAAGTTGATTTAACGCCCAATCGTGCTGATTGTTTAAGTATAGAAGGCGTTGCTCGTGAAATTGCTTGTTTTTCTGAACAACCTTTCCATGCCAAACAAGCGTCACAAATTGAGGTGACGATTGATGAGAAGCAGACGGTAGACGTTGAAGCCGCTGAAGACTGCCCTCGTTATTTAGGCAGAGTGATTAAAGGTCTAGACCGAACCGCCTCTACACCGATATGGATGCAGGAAAAATTGAGACGCTGTGGTCAACGCAGCTTAGGCCCTCTTGTCGATGTAACAAATTATGTTTTATTAGAGTTGGGCCAACCACTTCATGCGTTTGACCTTAATCAAATCAAGGGCGACGTAAAGGTCAGGCGTGCAAAAAATAACGAGCCATTAATCTTGTTGAATGAGCAGGCGATTGAACTTGATGAGACTGTGTTGGTTATTGCCGATCAGGATAAAGCATTAGCTCTTGCAGGTATTATGGGTGGAGAGGCGTCGGCTGTTCATGATGATACGACAGACATTTTTTTAGAGTGCGCGTTTTTCACCCCCACCGCCATTGCCGGAAAATCAAGACAATTTGGGTTACATACGGATTCATCACATCGTTTTGAACGAGGTGTTGATCCTGATCTTTGTTACCGTGCTTTAGATCGTGCGGTTGAGCTATTAACCGATATTGCTGGCGGTCAGGTTGGCCCACTCACTGATGTCACGTCAGTTAAATCGTTGCCAACTAACAACCCAGTGAAATTTCGATTTGAGAGAATTCAACGTGTTTTAGGAATTAGCCTTGATGAGAACACAGTTGAATCCTACTTTAAGAACCTTGGTATGCAGGTAGAAAAGTCCTCATCTGCGTGGTTTGTTACAGCGCCGAGCTATCGTTTTGATATAGCCATCGAGGCGGATTTGATAGAAGAAATAGCCCGCTTGTATGGCTATGATAATTTGCCGCAAAATAGCCTGAACGTCTCAGGGTCTTTGGCAAAGGTTGAGGAAAAAGTCCAGCCCTTGGATAGAATAAAGGATTTATTAGTCGATCTAGGATACCAAGAAGCGGTGACCTATAGCTTTGTTGATCAAAAGGCACTGGATCTACTAACTCCTAATGATGAGGTTTATAGGTTACAAAACCCCATCTCTTCAGATATGTCGGTGATGCGAACAACCCTATGGGCAGGCTTGCTGAAAGCCATGGATGCCAACATTAAACGTAATGAAGAGACAATTCGCTTCTTTGAAAGCGGCTTAACATTCACCGTTAACGATGGGCAACTAGAACAACAACAAATGTTGTCATTATTAGCAACAGGGCAAGCCTATCCAGAACAATGGGGCGAGACAGCGCGAGAGATAGACTTTTACGATATTAAAAATGACATAGAAGCCATTTTATCGTTAAATGGGGTGCTCTCAGACTATGAATTTAAACCGGCAAAGCACGACGCACTTCACCCTGGCCAAACGGCTGAACTGGTTAACAAAGAAGGTGAGCAAGTGGGTTTTATTGGGTTGCTTCACCCCGCTTTAGAAGGTGAATTTGATATAAAAAGCCCGGTTTATTTAGTGGAATTAAAACAATCACTAATACAAATAAAAGACATACCTGAATATCAGGGAATATCAAAATATCCGTCAGTTAGACGTGATCTTGCCCTCATTTTGGATGAAAAATCACATGTAAATGAAATTGTTGACTATATTAGTAAGCAATACAGCCTTGTGAACGAGGTTATTGTGTTTGATATTTATCAAGGCAAAGGGGTAGAAAGTGGTAGAAAAAGTGTTGCCTTAGGCTTGATTTTACAGGATAAATCTAAGACACTAGTTGAACAAGACGTTGAGCAATTGATTGAAGATTTGCTTAATAAACTTGACAATTTATTTAACGCTCGGCTAAGAGAATAAAAGGATGTCACTAACAAAAGCTGATTTAACAGAGCAATTATTCGATGAACTCGGCCTCAATAAACGAGAAGCAAAAGAGATCGTTGAACAAATGTTTGAAGCAATAAAAGAGTCACTTGAAAAAGGTGAACAGGTGAAAATATCAGGGTTTGGTAACTTTGAATTAAAAGACAAAGAAGCAAGACCAGGGCGTAATCCAAAAACTGGTGAGGATGTCTCCATTTCAGCGAGAAGGGTCGTGACACTTAGAGCAGGCCAAAAATTAAAAGATAGAGTAGAAGCCTATGCTGGAAGCCAGCCATAAAAAAGAATTGCCAGCAATTCCGGCAAAACGCTATTTCACTATTGGTGAAGTAAGTGAATTATGTTCTGTCAAACCGCATGTGTTAAGGTATTGGGAGCAAGAGTTTACCCAGCTTGAGCCCGTTAAACGCCGAGGAAACAGGCGTTATTATCAACGTCAGGATGTTGTATTAATAAGGCAAATACGTGGTTTGCTTTATGATGATGGGTATACCATTGGTGGCGCTCGTTCACATTTATCGGGCGAAGCAACGCAGAAAGACACATCACAAACAAAAATTGAAATTCAGCAAATTAGAGCTGAGTTAGAAGAAATTTTAGAAATCTTAAAATAAACTCATCATATTATTATCGGGGCGTAGCGCAGCCTGGTAGCGCACCAGTATGGGGTACTGGTGGTCGGAGGTTCAAATCCTCTCGCCCCGACCAAATGAGTTATTCCCCCGGCCTTCAGGCTTTAATTGCTTCGGTTCTTTTTTGTATTATGGCAGTGGGTAAACGCCAAACCAAGTCGAGTGATAATACAGGCTGCCAATAAATAGACCTAAACCGATCAGTGCGCCCCATAGATTAAGTTCTTTTAGTTTGAGTGTATTCCGTCCGGCAATAATGGCCGCGAAAGGAATATATGAAGTTTGGGCGGTGAAGTGATTCCATGATTTACCATAACTGGCACGGTACTTTCGATCTAGATTCATTGGGGCAACAAGGCCTTCGAATGCGATGGTGCCAAATAACAGATGTGAAGCCCAGTCACCATTAACGATAAAATGAGCTAAACCCCATAAGCCAAGGCCGATGAGTCCAGCATGCCGAGTTATGCGTACGATACCCCGCGGGGTGACTTGATCCGGCGGAACAAGCCCCATTAGGGTAGGGTTTTTGTCAAAGATACTCATGGAGAGTAGCAGGAATGAAATAAACATCAGAACAAGGCTGACCGGCTTAAGGCTCTCTGCAGTTCCCCATGTAGGGATGTAGGGGGCTGTTGAGAAAGCCAAGGCCATCCACGTTAATGAAGCAAAAATAATGAGGGAAAATAAAACCTTAAATAAGGTTTCATCAACATACTTTACGATATAACCACGTAGAGGACTGCCAGACACAATCCAGTGCATTCCAAGGAATAAAAGGCAGGCAGCGATGAGTGAGTTCATTGAAAGGTTCTCCAGTTAGTATTCATTGCAGGCACCCTGTGATGCTGCCCGGCATTTTTTTAAAAGACATCTTAGGCAGAGTTTGGCTCCCTGCTTTCTTAAATCATAGGCCGTTTTATTTTCTTTTTACATGTTTTAGATCAATCTTCGGGGAATAATTCAAGGGTCAGCCGCCCTGCTAAGAGACTACTCATTTTATATTGAAATTCTTTGAGTCAATTTAGTTGCACACTAAATTATGCACCAATTTATAACAGTTAATGCCTGCAGCGCACTGGAATAATGCAGAAGGGCCGTGATGATGATCGTTCTTTTTAATAATAGAAATTATTGGCTTACATATCAGTATGTTAGTTTGATAAAAAAGATTGGCATACAAAGTGCTTTGGCAGCCTTAATAAGATCAATTTCGTTGAAAAAAAAAGATGAGTGACAAAAAAAAATTAGTTGTTATTGGCAATGGCATGGTTGGGCATAAATTTCTCCAATCTATGGTGAACAATGAAGCGTTACAAGACTATGAGGTGACGACGTTTTGTGAGGAGACGCGACTTGCCTACGATCGTGTTCAATTGTCATCGTATTTTAGTGGTCAATCTGAAGAGGATTTATCTTTAGTAGAACCCGGTTTTTTTGAGAAAAATAATATCACTGTTCATGTGGGTGATCGCGCCTCCAGCATTGACCGCGAAGCAAAAAAGGTTCTTTCGAATAATGGGCAGAGCATTCCTTACGACAAGCTGGTTTTAGCAACAGGCTCTTTTCCGTTCGTTCCGCCCATACCCGGGCATGAACGAGAGAATTGTTTTGTGTATCGAACAATTGATGACCTGATTGATATAAAAAAAGCGGGCGAAAAATCAAAAGTTGGCGTGGTTATCGGTGGAGGCTTGCTTGGTTTAGAAGCAGCTAAAGCCTTAAAAGACCTTGGATTAAAAACGCATGTGGTTGAATTTGCACCCCGCTTAATGGCAGTTCAAATTGATGATGGAGCGGGTGAGGTCCTTCGTAAGAAAATTGAAGATTTGGGAGTCAGTGTTCATACGCAAAAAAATACACAAGCGATTGTTGATGGTGAGCAATGTCTTCACCGTATGAACTTTGCTGATGGTACGTTCATTGAAACAGATGTGATTTTATTTTCTGCAGGCATTCGACCACGAGATGATATCGCTCGTGATTGCGGTTTAACACTGGGCGAACGCGGCGGTGTGGTCATTAATGACCATTGCCAAACATCCGATGAAGACATTTATGCGATTGGTGAGTGTGCTCTATGGGATGGAAAAATATTTGGTTTAGTGGCACCGGGTTATCAAATGGCGCAAGTTGTTGCTGACCAATTGTCGGCAAAAGAAAACAGCTTTACCGGTGCAGATATGAGTACAAAGTTGAAACTAATGGGCGTTGATGTTGCGAGTATCGGTGATGCACATGCCGTGACAGAAAATTCAAAAGTTTATACGTACGTTAACGGCTCTGACGAAGTCTACAAAAAAATAGTTGTTAGTGAAGATAAAAAACATTTGCTAGGGGCTGTGCTGATCGGCGATGCGGTAGATTACGGTAATCTGCTTCAAATGAAACTCAACGATATTGCCCTACCCGAGCACCCTGATTCGTTAATTTTGCCACAACGTGATGGCTCAGGTTCAACTGGGCTTGGTGTTGAAGCCTTACCAGATACGGCGCAAATTTGTTCTTGTTATGACGTTTCAAAAGGGGCGCTTTGCCAAGCCGTAGCGGACGGTGCCACAACAATGGCAGCGCTCAAAGAATGCACAAGTGCAACAACAGGTTGTGGTGGCTGTACAGCGTTGGTAGGGCAAGTGCTAAATAAAGAACTAGAAAAACTGGGCATGGATGTAAACACTGATTTGTGTGAACACTTTGCTTATACACGCCAAGATTTATACAACCTCATTCGTGTTAATGAGATTAAAACGTTTGATGAAATGTTGGAAAAGTACGGCAAAGGGTATGGTTGCGATATCTGTAAGCCCGCTATTGGCTCTATTTTGGCTTCTTGTTGGAATGATTATGTGCTGGAAAAACCACATGTTGGCTTGCAAGACACGAATGACCGTTTTCTTGCGAACATTCAAAAAAATGGCACCTATTCGGTCGTTCCTCGTATTCCAGGTGGAGAAATTACACCCGAAAAGTTAATTGCCATAGGTGAGGTGGCGAAAAAACATCAGCTTTATACCAAAATTACAGGCGGTCAACGGGTTGATTTGTTTGGCGCGAAAAAAGAGATGTTACCCGTTATTTGGAAAGAATTGATTGATGCGGGTTTTGAGACAGGCCATGCGTATGGAAAGGCGTTGAGGACGGTTAAATCCTGTGTCGGCAGCACATGGTGCCGTTACGGTGTGGATGACAGTGTCACGGCGGCCATTAATTTAGAAAACCGTTATAAAGGATTGCGAGCGCCACACAAAATTAAATTTGCTGTTTCTGGTTGTACTCGAGAGTGTGCAGAAGCACAAAGTAAAGATGTTGGCGTTATTGCTACTGAAAATGGCTGGAATTTATACCTTTGTGGTAATGGTGGCATGAAACCAAGGCATGCCGATTTATTTGCGACTGATCTTGACTATGAAACATTGGTTAAATACATCGACCGCTTCTTGATGTTTTATGTAAAAACAGCAGACCGTTTACAACGAACATCAACCTGGATGATGAATTTAGAAGGCGGTGTTGATTATTTAAGAGACGTGGTGATTGATGATTCTCTGGGTTTGGCAGACACCTTTGAAAAAGAAATGCAAACCGTTGTTGATAACTATCAATGTGAATGGAAAACAACCGTTGAAAACGAAGAGAGATCAAAGTCGTTTAATGCGTTTGTCAATTCAGATAAAGGGGATAGTCAAATTGTTTTTGTTCCTGAACGAGGTCAATTACGTCCAGCGAATAAAGAAGAAATTTTAGCAAAACTTAATTAGGTCATAACAAACAAATGAAGACACAAATGGCAAATGAACTGAGTGGCGAGGTCGATGTTTGTGCCCTTACAGATCTTACTGAAGATGCTGGCACCGCAGCCCTCGTTAATGATATGCAGATTGCGTTGTTTTATATAAAAAAACTGGATCAGGTTTTTGCAATCAGCAACTACGATCCTTTTAGCGAGGCGAATGTCCTATCAAGAGGCATTATAGGGAGCCTTGGAGAACAGCTTGTCGTGGCATCCCCCATCTACAAACAACATTTCAACCTGGTCACAGGGCAATGTGTAGAGGATGAGAAGGTCTCTATTGCAGTGTATCCAACGAAAATAGTGCAGGGCCGAGTCGTTGTTATGGATCCTTGCGCCTAGCGTCGACCCGGTGTTAGTGAGCAAAAAACAATTGATGATCAATTAAGTGAGGGATCGCTATGCTATTTGGGCGTGACAAGAAAAATGCGATCAAAATGGTCGATAAAAAAACTGAAAAGTGGACTTATGCGACTTGTGGCTACTGTTCAGTGGGTTGCTCAATTGAGATTGGAACAGATGCAGAAGGCAAAGTGGTTGGCTCAAGAGGTGTTGGTGGTGCAGATGTTAATCGGGGTAAATTGTGCGTAAAAGGGATTTTTGAGCACGAATTATTTTCATCATCAGGCCGTGGGGATAAACCCTTATTACGTCAATCAATTCACGAAGGGTATTCCGAAACCACCTGGGATGAAGCGGCTAGTACCATGGTGGGTGAAATCAGGCGGATTCAAGAAACCCACGGCAGAGATTCATTTGCAGTTGTATCAACAGGCCAATTATTAACAGAAGAGTTTTACACCTTAGGCAAGCTAACACGGGGTGTGATTGGAACAAATAATTACGACGGCAATACAACGCTTTGTATGGCATCCGCCGTATCGGGCTATAAAAGATCATTTGGTTCGGATGGCCCCCCGGGGTGTTATGAAGACTTTGAGCATACGGAATGCCTCATGGCCTGGGGATCTAATCTACCGGAACAGCATCCTATTATTTATTGGCGTTTACAAGAAGCACGGGAACAACGCGATTTCCCTCTGATTGTTGTCGATCCACGCGTGACGATGTTGGCGCAAAAGGCAGACATACACTTAGCGATAACGCCCGGGACAGATGTTGTTCTTCAAAATGCCCTGATGTACGTGATTTTGAATGAAGGGTTAGAAGATAGAGAATATATTGACGCCAATACTGTTGGTTTAGAACAGTTAGAAATGGAAGTGCAGAAGTATGATCCAACAACTGCATCGGCTATTTGCGGTATTGATGAAGATACGATAAGAAATGTGGCGCGACTTTATGCCAAGGCTGATTCGGCAATGAGTATTTGGACAATGGGTATTAATCAAAGTACACATGGCTCCGATGGTGTAGTCGGTATTAATAATCTAAATTTAATAACGGGCAATATTGGTAAAGAAGGGGGAACAAGCTTATCGATTACCGGGCAATGCAATGCCATGGGAACCCGTGAATGGTCTTCTTGTTCCGGATTACCGGGTTACCGTGCACTTGAAAACGCAAAGGACCGTGAAGAAATCGGCAAATTTTGGAATGTAGACCCTGAGTTTTTCCCAAAAAAACGAGGATTAGCGCAAACTGATATTTTTCCAGCCATCGAAACGGGGCAAATAAAAGGGTTATGGCTTATTGCTACGAACCCAATGACGTCGATGCCAAACACAGAACGGACTCGTAAAATACTTGAAAAGCTGGATTTTCTTGTGGTGCAAGACAGTTATGCCGATGTAGAAACAACGCAATACGCACATCTGTATCTTCCTGCGGCCACATGGGCGGAAAAAGAAGGGGTATTTACCAACACAGAGCGACGAGTCAATATTGTTCGCAAAGCAGCCGATGCACCGGGCGATTCAAAGTCCGATTTTGATATTTTTAATTTAATCGCAAAGCATTTTGCCGGAAGTGAAAAAATGAATTTCCCAGATAAACCAGCAGAGGCTTTTGAAGAAATGAAAGTGTTATCAAAAGGTCGTTTGGTTGATATTTCAGGAATGAACCATGATTTGATAGAACAAAAGCGAGGTATTCAATGGCCTTATACAGAAGAACAAGCGATTAATGGCGAAGAGCCACCCAAAGGAGGCAAGCGTTTGTATACGGAAAATGGTACCTTTCGTCATGCAGATGGAATGGCAAAATTAATCCCGCTTCCCTTTATAGATAATAATGAAGTTCCGGATGAAAAATACCCTTTTTGGCTCAATACCGGCCGTTTAGTTGAGCATTTTCATACGCGTACGAAAACAGGTAAATTGGGTAATACAAACAAATATAGCCCTATCCCTTTCATGGAAATTAACCCAGATGCTGCCCGTGAGATGGGCATCGCTCAAGGTGAATATGTTCGCTGCGTTTCTCGTCGTGGCGATGCAGTGGTGATGGCAATGTTAACGCAACGCGTGCCTCGAAATATGGTGTTTATTCCGTTCCATTTCTTTGATTGTGTTAATCGATTGACACTGGGTTTGCTAGACCCACATTCACGTCAGCCAGCCTATAAGCAGTCTGCTATTCGAATAGAGGTTTTAGCTAATCAGCAAGAGGCTGCACAATTAAGTAAAGAAATGCGTAATTTTTAATGGGTATCTAAATTATGTTTAATGTGAGAAGTGATGAACCAAAATATGCTTTTTTGTGGGATAAAGAGACAAAGGAGACGAATCGGTACGGTAAACCCATCGACTTGGCGAAAGAGGGTGATGAGTTACACGGCGTTAGTCTCAACATTAATGGTGATTGCAGTATAGGAGACAACCCTAACCGTTATAAACAACATGGTTTTTACCTTAATGCCGATAATTGCATCGGATGTCATGCATGTGAAGCCGCTTGCAGTGAAAAAAATGATAACCCAGCACATATCGCATTCCGGTCAGTTGGTTTTGTAGAAGGTGGAAGTTACCCAGCGTACCAACGGTTAAATATTTCAATGGCTTGTAACCATTGTGATGACCCGGTTTGCCTAAAGGGTTGCCCGACACGTGCTTACACTAAATATGTAGAATACGGTGCCGTGCTTCAAGACCCTGATATTTGTTTCGGGTGTGGTTACTGCACATGGGTGTGTCCTTATAACGCGCCGCAGCTTGACCCTGTTAAGGGCCAGGTGAGTAAATGTAATATGTGTGTTGATCGTTTGGAAGTGGGCTTGAAACCCGCTTGTGTTTCGGCTTGTTTGGGAAATGCTTTGGATTTTGGCGTTATTGAAAATGTGCCTGAAAATCGTGAACAGAGTAAAACAGAGATACCCGGCTTTCCCCGTACCGATATAACAAACCCGAATATCCGCTTCCAGCAAACACGGCAAAATAAACGTGATATGACGCGTACCGATTCAATGCCGCTTAAATACCATAAAGATGAAAAAGCGGGGCTTTATAAGTCAGCCTTAGACCCTAAAAAAGGTCAGAAAAAGGAATGGAACTGGGCTAAATTGTTGTTAAGTCATGAAAGTTCTCATGTTGCTTTTACACTGGTAACACAAGCAGCGGTTGGTGGCTTTTTATTGCTTGTACTAGGCAATTTATTTGGTATTAATGCGTTTAAAACCATCAGTTCATCAACCAACCTAACACCGCTGTTAGTTGTGTTCTCAGTCATCATGTCATTTGGTTTATACAAACTGAATATGCATTTGGGTAAACCTCATCGCTTCTATCGTGGATTTTATAACTTAAGACATTCTCCCGTTAGCCGTGAAATCGCGGGTGTTAGTTTGTTTTTTGCTAGCCTGCTAGGGTTTACTTTTTTCCATAGCATGGATTTTAATTTCCTCGCCAACGTTTGTGCGGTGCTGGGGGTGATGAGTGGCCCCATTGGCTTGTACTACATGTATAAACTTTATCGTATTAAGGCTCGCCCTTATTGGGATCACTGGCAAACAGCCACCAGCTTGATAGGGACCTGCTTAAGCTTTAGTGCATTAATTATTGCGCTATTTTTGTTGGTGGTGGCAGAGCCGTCTGTCACGGTATTCAAAACGCTGGCCACTGTGGTACTGGCAGGCTTAGTGATTGACACGGTAGGGCACCTGTTTCATGCCCGTTACCTACAGACAGGGGAAGGTGAAGCTCAGGCGTCCTGGTATGAACAGACGACAACGTTTGCATGGCCTTTTTATATTAGCCAGGGGCTTTTAGCGGTTGCTATTATAGCGGCTTCTCTCAGTATATTGGATCCAAGTGTCTTTACTTGGGTCGTACTTTTATTGGCTTATTTAGGGTCCGCGGTGATCAAGCGATCGCTATTCTTTGCCTTAGTTATTCCCACTACAATGCCCGGCGCTTTTTTCTGGAAAAATCAAGGATTCCAAGAGCATGCTAAAGAAACTGGCTTAGCAAAAATGCCGCAAGTGGGTGTTGAATACGAAGCCCATCGAGTCTTTAAGGTGAGCGAGCTTATTAAAACAATAAAGGAAACGTCCTTAAAAGACGCCCAGACGCAGTTGAAGTCAATTTTTATTTGGAAAAATACCTAAATGAAAATAAGGCTTCAACGCCTTCTCGAGACACTTAATCAAGGGTTAATAGAACGAGAAACGCCGTTAAAATTGATTGTGTTATCGGCGCTTGCTGGTGAAAACAGCTTGCTGTTTGGTCCCCATGGTACTGCGAAAAGTGTCTTGGCAGAGCGATTGCATTGGGCTTTTAAAGAGGGTGATTATTTTGAGCGTTTATTAACGCGTTTTTCAGTTCCAGAAGAACTGTTTGGCCCCTTATCCATTAAGTCATTGGAAAATGATCAGTACCGGCGGTTGACTGAAAATTACCTCCCTTCATCCACCATCTCGTTCATTGACGAAATTTTTAAAGCGAACAGTGCCATTCTTAACGCGTTGCTCACCATATTAAATGAGCGCCAGTTTGATAATGGCGATAAGCGTTATACGATACCTCTCATATCAGTTGTTGCCGCAAGTAATGAATTACCCGATGAGGCCGGTTTGGCAGCTCTTTATGATCGTTTTTTATGTCGGTTTCAAGTTGACAGTGTTTCATCTGAACAATTTCATCACCTTTTAAGGTTAACGGATGAAGATTTTCAAGCACCTGATAAAGCGGACCAGCTGACGCTGGAAGAAGTTCACCGCATTCAGCAAAAAATAACCGACATTACAATAACAGATGATGTGATGGATTTATTGCAGGCCTTCAGGCTGCATGCTGAAACGATTTCTTTGTATATATCTGATAGGCGTTGGCGTAAGGCTGTAAAGCTTTTAAAAGTGGCTGCTTATACCAACGGAAGTGAATCGGTTGGTGTATGGGAGTGTTGGTTACTTCAACATTGTTTGTGGGATGAGCCAGAACAAAGGGAGATCATCACCAATTGGTTTGAAACGCATTTAAGTTTGGGCAGCAGTGGGTTTAATTTTGAGCGACTAGATAAATTAGTGTCGACTTGGGAAACGGTTCTACATAAAGATTCAACAACAGAAGTGGCTGTATTAAATGAGGAAGGTCAACCCTTGTATCTGAATGCTCTTGGTGAGCAGACCGCTCAAGCCTCATTCATGCAACGCCGTGAGCGCAACGGATTACCTTTGTATTTAGCTCCGCCGGGCCAAGCTGATAGACGCCTTGCTGATCAAGGTTACACTTATAAAGAGTTGTTAGAACAGTTTTTTGATGATCGTTATCAACAAACCCACATCAAGGGTAAATGGCGTCATATAGATGAATATGTCGCCGATCCGGATAATGTGCTGATCACCGAAGTGTTTAATTCGCCTTGTATGGAATTTAAACAACATGAACGCGGATTTATTGAAGGCCGAGTACGTGAGTTATCCCATTTAAAGCAGGATATTGAGCAATTTAAAGAAAAACTCATTGCTCAGCAGTGCAATTTGCAGACAGATATTGGCGAACACCTTTGGTTAGACCCTGCTTTTATCATAACGGCAACTAATAGTTTGGAAAAATCGATAGAACAGGTAGAGAGTTTATTGAACCGGTTGAATGGTTTATTAGATCGTTACAAAAACTTACCCACAACGGATGAGTAAATTAACCAGGCTGATATGAAGGACTTGGGGTTAATTGAACAGCGTTACCAAGTTCTTGATCAATTGCCTGATTCACTGTACAGCATCGTTATTTCATTGCCACATGGTGATTTATTAGAGCGAGTGAACGGCGTTTTACAATGGCGTGAAGCCTTACTTAAGGGTGATCTTCCCCGTCATGACGCGCTGTGTTGGCCAGAACATCGAATTAAAATAACGTTACTTAAAAGGCTGGAGGCAGTGAATATCGCCAGTTATTGTCGTGATCAAGAAGCGTTAACAGATCAAATATTGCTTGATATTTGTGAAGGGGTCGTCACTGCAGAAGAGTATTTTAAAATAAAACCGGATGGCTTTATTGATAAATTAACTCAGCAGCAAACTAAGCGTGAACGGGAATCTGATTTTAAAAACCCGGATGATGGCGACGCGCAGGACTCAAAGCAACAAGAACAACAAGAACGATCTAATCCGGTAAATACATTGGCTAAAGCTAAACACTCTGATGCTTTCACGCCAGATGAACATCGGACGCCAACTGATAACACGAGACTAGATAAATCAGAGCCTTCTATTGATTTGGATGAGGAGGGTAAAGCCGCCCCGTTATTGCCGACTAAGGATGAAGCAAACGCCGGGGCACCAGGAGAGGTCAAGAACGTAAGTTCATTAAAAACAAACACATCAGCGTCTAGTATTGAGGTTGACCCAGGCAAAAAGTGGCAAGATTTAATCAGTCATTGGGATGAGTTTTCCCGTTCTTTTTCTGATTCTGTTGGTTTATCAGGAAGAGGATGGGATCTAACGCGCGGACAATTAGCAACGCGAGATTGGCAAGAAATTCTGTATTATCGACAACTGATTCAACCACTACCAGAACTGAAAACACTCATCCGTCGACTTGGGCGAAAAGAAACGATTGAAGATAAGGGCGCTGATCATACGGTTCGGTCGAAAAAACGAAAACGGAGGAGGCAAGGTGTGCCTCGAGTTGTTATGGAAACAGGGGGGCTGGAAAGGAGCAATGAGATCAGTCGGATGTTGCCGGTTGAATATGCAAAATTAGGGCATCAAGTTCTAAAGTCCCTATGGCTTGCTCGCTATGCAGAACGGCAGCTCCTTTGTTATCAGTATCAAGGCTTACGGTTTAACAAAAACGGCCGACAAGCGGTTAATAGTGAAGAAGACATAAACCCTGAGAAGCAGGAAATAATGGGTAAGGGCCCCATTATTATTTGTTTAGATACATCGGCTTCTATGCAGGGAAAGCCCGAGAGTCTTGCTAAGTCGCTTGTGCTGGAAATCCTGTCTATGGCATCGAAGGAGCAACGCCCGTGTTATCTGTATATGTTTTCAGGTCCTGACGACGTTGTTGAATATGAATTAGATCTTGCTAAAGCGGACCTAAGTGATTTATTAACGGTTCTCACAACCTCTTTTCATGGGGGGACCTATGTGGTGGCTCCTTTGCTTAAAGCAATACAGAAACAGAAGCAAAAAGTATGGAATAAAACAGATATTTTACTGATCAGTGATGGGCGTTTTCCCATGCAAGAGCATGTCATTGAGCAAATAAATGAGTTAAAAAGCAGTCAAGGTCTTTGCTTGCATGGGCTGCTCTTAGGTGATTGGAGAAGCCCAGCTATGCAGGCAGTTTGTGAACCGTTGTACTTTTTTGATTCTTGGGGCGCCGTTGTATCTAATAAATGAAAACAACTAAAGAGTCTGTTTCAACAGTTATTTCAGTGGTGTTAGAATGTTTTTTCTTTGTATCATCAATGCTTTTATATCAAGATAAAACCTCTTATGAGATAAGCGAATTTTTTCCTCATCTTTTTCTCTAAGGGCACTTTCAAGCTGTTTGGCCGATTTTTTTAACGCGGATGTCCCGCAATAAGCCGCCGATCCATGGACTTTATGTGTTATTTCAGCGGCTTCAATAAATTTCTCTTGTTTGATTAAGGCTTGGATTTTTTCATTTTGTTTAGGTAATTCAGAGAAGAACTTTTCCAGCATGACAAGCATAAAGGCGGGATCAGAGTTCATACTCCGCTTCGCTAAATCATAATCAAAAATTTTATTTTCAGTGTCTGAGGGATCGTTTTTTTTGGGTAAAACAAAAGGTTGTATAGCATAATCATGTTCTTTTAGAAGCTGCTCAACCAGAATAAAAAATTCCGTTTGATCAATGGGCTTTATAAGGTAGCCATCAAATGAATTGATATGCTGTGCTTTTTCTTCGCCAGACGTAATGTGGGCAGTAATGGCAATGGCTGGGGTTTTATAATTGGGGTTATCCGGCTGGTTACGAATTTCAAATAATGCTTCGTTCCCCATTTTGATCGGCATTCTTAAATCGAACAACATGAGATCAAAAGGTTGTTGACTAGCCTTTTCAATCGCTTGTTGGCCATCGTTAACGCAGGTGACGCTAGCCTGTTGCCTTTCCAATAAGGTGCCGAGTAATAAGCGATTAATTTCATTATCATCGGCTACTAATACATTCAATGAAGATAAATCGGGCAACGTGTCTTCTGTTTCGGTTTTGAGTTGAATATAACTGTCTTTTACTGCTGTAAATGGCAAAGTGAATGTGAATGTTGAGCCTTTGCCTAAGACGCTGTTTACTTCGATGGTGCCATGTAAAGCGTTTAGTAATCGTTTTGTAATCACTAAACCTAAGCCGCTTCCCTGATCACTGGTTGCGCCGTCAAGTTGAGAATATTCTTTGAAGAGTTGTTTGATATCTTCTTCATTAATACCGATACCATGATCGATCACGCTAACATCGATGGTGTTTTTTTTCTGGGCATTAACTTTTATTTGAACGGTGACAGTGGAACGATGAGAGTATTTGATGGCATTGCTGACAAGATTAATGAGTATCTGACCAAATTTCACAGCATCTTGGTGTATATGTTTTGGAACACCAGGGTCTTGGTGATAATCAATCGTCACTTCATTTGCCTTGGCTTGACTAGATAAAAGCAATAAGGAGTCCTGAACTGCTTTTTTGAGCTCAAAGTTTGTTTTATTGATGAGAACTTTGCCCGCTTCAAGTTGAGCAAAATCAAGGACTTCATTGACTATAGTGAGCAGGTTTTTTGACGATAAGTAGGAAGCATTAAGGAGTTTTATTTGTTCGCTATCGAGTTTGGTTTGTTGGATCATTTCAAGGAAACCAATGATGCCATTTAGCGGTGTGCGTATTTCGTGGCTGATATGTGAAATAAACCGTGATTTAGCGTCTGCGGATTTAACGATTTCTTCTTGAACCGAAAACAGCTTATCATTTTGTAAGCGTAACTCTTGTGTCGCTTCATTAATTTTTTCTTCTAAAACCTTTTGGTGCTCACTGATTTGTTGAGCCATGTCGTGGACACCATTAGAGAGTATTGCAATTTCATCTTTGCTTTGTCGATTGCTTTTATTGCTTGGAGGAAAGTAATTTCCTTCAGAAATATTCCTGACATCAGTGGTTAATTGAAGGATGGGGCGACGAATTGCATTACTGAAATATTTTGCAATCAGCGCAATGGCAAAAAGTAGAGATAAAGTTATATAAATTGTATTCGCTAATATTTTTCTCTGTCGCTGTTGTATGGCAGCATATGAAAGATTCAGCGTGACATAACCAATTGTTTCGGAGGTTTTAACCGGGGGTGCAACCAGTAAATTATCCACTTCATTTGTTTCGGCGATTGATTTTACTTTAATGGGCTGAATGATTGTTTTTGAATGCTCGTGCAGTGCAGAAGGGGACACCAGTTGGTTAGTTGCCCTGGATAAAACGGTTCCATTCTTATCTGTGATCTTAATGGAAATGAGATCAGGTTCCCGGATAACTTTTTGAAGCAAGGCATCGAGTGCTTCAGTGTCACCTGAAAAAACGCCATTGACACTGGATTGGGCAATTGAATTGGATAAATTTTCATTCTTTTTATGCAGCAGTTCATACATATCATTTAAGCGCGTTGAGGTAAGGTACGCCGCTAAGATAATTGCGAGTACTGCAGCGGGAAGCAGCCCTAAAAGAAGCAGCTTATCTTTTAGTTGAAATCGGTCAATCAGCTTCATCAGCCATTAATTGTGCTTTTAAGACAACATCATTAGGAAAATGTAAATTTAAACTTTTAGCAACGTTTCTATTGCTTAAGACGTTGAAATATTTAGGGTAAATGATGTTATTTAATAAAAAGTCATTCGCCGTTTTAAACTGTAATATCTGTTCAGACAGGTGTTGAGCTAATTGATCAACATTACTGACCGAACCAGCAAGAGCGCCGGCTTTAATGAAGCCCTTAGAAAAACCGATAATGGGTGTTTTGTATCGATAACTGGTCAGTAGAATTTGAGAAAGTGATGCTGTGTTATAGATACCCGTGTCGGCTGTGGCCAAAATGATATCCGATGATTTTGAAACGTCATCTATTCGGTAACGAACGTCCGCTGTGTTACTGACGTAGTCGTTAATGGTCAGTTTGTTGAATGAGGCAATGCGTTTTATTTTCGTGATCAGGTCTTTAGATTGAGGTGTCGCGAGTACTCCAATTTTTTGATAGTTCGGGTTGATTAGCTGTATTAATTTGAGTTGCCGAGAAGGTGGTTGGTCTAAGACGAAAAAATAGTGATTCGGGTGTTTGTTTTGACAGTTAGGTAAGCAAGAAACAAAATTCTTAGTACGTGATAAAGTGGTTAAGGCGTGAAAGACGGTTGTTTCTACGTTGGATGAAATCAGCGCTTCAGTTGTTTTGTTATCAAGATTAACGATTAAGTCTATCGGCGCTTTTTTAAGATGAGGAATAGATAATGTATCGGTTGATAGGGTTGTTAACGTTAAGTTTTGCTGAGGTGCAAGTTGTGTTGAGAGCAGTTTTAGGAAGCGACTTTGATATTGGTTATTTTTATCATAGATAATGGTAATGTGTTGGCCGAATGATGCTGTTGGTAATAGAATCGCTGCAAATAGCAGGAGCCTTACGAGACATGATTTTATTTCGGAATACAAAACAGGTATTACCGTTGGTCTTTAATTGTAGGCATAGCTAATTTCGAAAAAGGCTCGATTATCAAGGCTAAATTCCCGTAGGAAGTCTGTGTTTTTATCAAGTGCCAATTGTAAATGGAAACTGAGCTCAAGCTCCTGATGGGGTGACAGGTTGACAGTTTTTCCAGCATTAAAATCTAAACGCCTCATAGGGCCTTGTGGGTTGCCCGACTCTAAATATTCCATACTACCGGTGTAATAAAAAGCAACGCTGCTCCATATCTTATTTTCAAAGGTATGAGAAGCCAGGATATTTAAGACATCTGTTGGCACAGAGAAAAGAAGGTTTTTAAGACTGTTATTGCTTACATGGCCCACGTTGGTGTGATTATAGGCATAACCTATATGTATCATATTGTTTTTATCGGGCCGATAGTTTATTTCGATTTCATAGCCATTAATGTTTGTATAATAAAGATTGTTAAGTGTATGAAGTTCTAAACCAAGGTTGACATTAACAAGAGGTGCTCCAAACAGGGTGAGGCTAGCGGGCGTGTTTTGACTAGTGGTATCAATCAGTTTGTCATATTCATTTCTAAATAACTTGATGTCTAAGGTGAGTGCGTTGTCAATAAATAGCCCATGGTAGCCAAACTCAATAGAATCAACGGTTTCCGGGTCAAGCCCCGATTGACTTCTTAGAAAGGGCTGAGTTAAAACAAGCCCAGGCGTTGTAATGGATTCCAAAGGGATATCGGCGAGCATCTTGTCTTCAACAATAACCGGTGATCTGACAGCGTGTAAAGCTGAAGCCCTTAGACTTTGAGTGGGCGTAAGCAAGTAGTTGAGAGCTAATCTGGGTGATAAACTCTCTCCGGATAGTTGGCTATGCTCCCATAGCGCACCCGCATTGATGATTAACTTATCAGTTGGGTGCCATTCGACATTGCTGAAAAGTCGTTGAAGGGAATGATTAAACTTTTTTTCTGAAGGTAATTGGCCAGGTAAATATACGCGATCATTTCTAAGACCCAGGCCCCAGGAGAGACGAACTTGTTCATTAAGATGGCGTTGATGTTCAAATTCAATATCGTAACGATCATAGTGGCCGGTGTAATCAAGGTGAGACACAGTGTTTCCAAGCAATTCATTGCCCACATCGTAAAATGATGAAAATTTATCTTTGCTCAAATGCCGGGTATAAGACGCCTGTGTAATAAACAGCTGATTATCCATTGTTGAATGTTCCCATCGAGCATGAAGTGAATGGTTTGATTCATCAATGTGTCTGGGCGGGTCGAAAGGGTCTAGCAAAGTCCCCGGTGTGTGTGTTTCTTTTAGCGTATTAACAACACCAAAATTTAGCTGTAAATTATCTTGAGACGTTATCTGGTAGTCGACCCGTCCGGTTAATAAGTCTTGGCGAGAGTCATCGTCGTTATTAGCATACCCATTATCATCAAGGTGAGATCCAGTGAGTCGAATATCAAGGTCGCCAAAAGAAAACCCACCTCTGAAGAGTGTTCGTTGATATCCCCTCTCACCCAGCGTACTTTTGACTTGAAGACCATCGGTTTGTACAGCGTGAGACGTTGTTATATTGATAACGGCTTGAAAGGCATTAGACCCGAAGGATGAGCCGTTAGCGCCACGGATAATCTCAATTCTTTCAATATCTTCCAGCACAAGTGGGATATTAGACCAATCAACGCCACCGAATAGAGGGCTATATACTGAACGGCCATCAATTAACACTTGCACTCCTTGTGGGTATTCGCTGCTGAGCCCTTGATAGCTGACCACCGGTTTATTACCACGAAAATGACCAACATGCATGCCCGGGACGAGTCTAAAAAGTTCGGGGATGGCTTTGGCTCCCGATAGTTTGATCATTGCTCGATCGATAATAGTGATTGAGGCAGGAGCTTCTGTTTGTGGTTGTGCTAAGCGCGTAGCTGATAAAACAACGGGGATGTCAGCATCAAAAAAAGTGAGGTCCTCAAACTCCTTCGCTAAGAGGGTTTGACAGAAAAAGAAAATGAAAAAACACGATAGTGGGTGATACTTGTTTAGTGGCGAATTTTTAACGGGGTTCATTGATCAATATGATGTTCTTTTTTCAAAAAGTTTATCATAAGTCGGTTGTACTAAGTACATAACCTAAAACTATTAAGATGCTTAGCAAGGTGTGATAACCTGCCTTTCAAATTTTTCTAAAGTGATTAAATGACTTATCCAACTATCGAAGACTTTGTCGGAAACACACCGCTTGTACGATTACAGCGGATGGATTCAACATCCAATAATATTTTACTTAAATTAGAAGGTAATAATCCGGCGGGTTCAGTGAAGGACAGACCGGCTATTAATATGATTCAACAAGCGGAATTACGCGGTGATATTAAGCCGGGTGACCGTTTGATTGAAGCTACCAGTGGAAATACGGGCATTGCCTTGGCGATGGCGGCCGCGATTAAAGGGTATCAATTGACGCTGATTATGCCCGACAACATGAGCGCTGAACGTCGAGCATCAATGAAAGCCTATGGTGCGGATATTATCTTAACGCCAGCTGCAGGCAGCATGGAGGCGGCCATTGACTTAGCTAGAAAAATGCAATCAGACGGTAAAGGTCTGATTTTAGATCAATTTGCAAACCCTGATAATCCTTTAGCTCACTATAAGGGAACAGGGCCAGAAATTTGGCGTGACACTGCCGGAGAAGTGACTCATTTTGTGAGTTCAATGGGAACTACAGGGACGATCATGGGGACATCAATGTTTTTAAAGGAAAAAAACCCATCGATACACATCGTAGGGGTGCAACCAGAAGGGGAGTCCAAAATTCCTGGAATTCGTCGTTGGCCCGAAGAGTATTTACCTAAAATTTACGATCGTTCTCGCGTTGATGAAATCATAGACGTTAATCAACAGCAAGCTGAAAACACCATGCGAGCCTTAGCAGAAAAAGAAGGTATTTTTTGTGGCGTATCATCCGGTGGTGCTACATATGTTGCGTTAGAGCTTTCTAAGCGATTAAGTCATGCCACTCTCGTTGTGATTATTTGTGACCGAGGTGACCGTTATATTTCTACCGGTGTTTTTCCAGATTAAATTTGTTTTAACGTTTAAAATGCAACCCATCAAACAGTAAACAGATGGTTTTATAAGCAACATGGCAAGACGTAGAAATAGAAGAAAGAACCTTCCTCCCGAGACGGCAAAAGCAACAATAGAATCTTTGGCTCATGATGGCCGTGGTGTTGCACACTTAAACGATAAAACCGTTTTCATTACCGAGGCTTTACCGGGTGAAGAGGTCATTTTTGAATACGTTAAAAAGAAAAAAAATTATGATGAGGGGCGAGTAAAAGACATTATAAAGGCCTCGGATGACCGTGTTGAACCGGGTTGTCAACACTACACTATTTGTGGGGGCTGTAGCTTTCAACACCTTGACCCGCAAAAGCAGATATTGGCTAAACAAAAGATTTTAATTGATCAGTTTAAGCACATTGCAAAAATAGAAGATGTTGAGCTTTGGCCGGCGTTAACTGGGCCTTATTGGGGTTACCGTCATAGAGCGCGTTTAGGCGTGAAAGATGTGGTAAAAAAAGGCCGTGTTCTGGTGGGTTTTAGAGAAAAAGCCAGCCCTTTTTTAGCGGAAATAGAGCAATGTGAGGTGCTACATCCTTCAGTAGGCCAACGGTTAATGGATTTATCAGCGTTGGTTGGTCAATTATCTATAAAAGACAAGGTTCCTCAGATTGAAGTCTCGATTTGCGATCATCGAACGGCTTTGGTGTTCAGAATTCTAGCACCCTTGAGTGCGCAGGATGAAGTGACATTAAAGCAATTTGAAACATCTGCAGATGTCGATATTTATACTCAATCAAAAGGGCCAGATACGATTGCAGCACTCAGCGGTGAAAAAGCGCCATTGAGTTATCAGCTGCCCAATGAGGTTGTTTTATACTTTGGCCCGAGTGATTTTGTGCAAGTGAACGTTGAGATCAATCGATCGATGATTCATAGAGCATTAGACACATTAGAACTGAACAGCAACGATAATGTATTGGATTTATTCTGTGGGCTTGGCAACTTTACGTTACCTATGGCGCGTGTTGCCGGTCATGTAACAGGGGTTGAAGGCAGTGATGATCTGATAAAGCGAGCACAAGTAAACGCTGAGAAAAACGATCTTCTGAATGTTGATTTTTATACGGCTAATTTAATGGAAGCTGTGGATGACGAGCCTTGGGTGAAGAAAAAATATAATAAGGTGTTAATTGACCCACCCCGTTTAGGGGCCAAAGAGATGTTGCATTATCTCCCAACATGGGGCGCCGAACAGGTGCTTTATGTGTCATGTAATCCGTCTACTTTAGCGCGTGATTCAGCGATATTAGTCAATGAATTAGGCTATAAACTAAAAAAAGCGGGGGTGATGGATATGTTTCCACAGACATCTCACGTTGAGTCGATGGCGTTATTTGAAAAGTAGATGACAGCATCAAATCTCACTATTGTTGTTCACATCAATGAACAGTTGTTGAACGTATATGATGATAAAGACTTATTAAAGTCATATGCTGTTTGTACGGCAAAAAATGGCGTCGGCGAGCAAAAGGGAAGTGAGTGTACGCCGAGAGGAGCTCACGTTATTCGAGCAAAAATTGGAGACAGAGAGCCCTTAGGTAGGGTCTTTGTAGGCCGTCGTTCAACAGGTGAAATTTATCAAATAGACGATTTAAAAAAACAGCCAGACAGGGATTGGATTTTAACCAGAATTTTATGGCTGTCGGGTTTGGAAAAAGGTAAAAACCGCTCAGGCTCAGTCGATACGATGCGACGTTATATTTATATACACGGTGCTCCCGACGAACTGGTTAGAAAAACACCGTCGTCACATGGTTGTATTCGAATGTTTAATAAGGATGTGATCGAACTCTTTGAGCTTGTTGCGGCAGGAACGAGAGTATCCATCGTCGAATAATTTATTGGGAAACAAATTCTGTAAAGAAAACGGCTTCCACGCCTTCTGTTTTAGCATACTTTTTTAAGGTTTTATTTAAAGCCTCGAGAGCTTTTTTTTGCAGTTCTATTTTGCCAGAGCTGCTAGAAATATTTTCCACATAATTATCACTAAGCAATACAATAAGCGCATGCCGGATGGCGGGGTTATTGGCTTCTATCGCCTCTTTTACGTCGTCATTTTTCAGTTGTAGTTGAATGCTGGTGCGCAAATAATGTTTATCACCTAAAAGATTAACGGTAAATTGAGGGGTTAGCGGTAAATAAATAACCTCTTCTTGGGTGCTATCACTTTCTTCGGCATAAACGAAAGGCGTAAAAAGCAAGAGGCTACAAAGTAAACTAATAAAACGCATTATTTTCTCCGGTGTTAGCGCTTGTGAGTAAACTAAATAATATTATTGACAAGGATAGACTATAAAAATGAAATCGCCTATGCCCTTAGGGCCTTTAATGATTGATATTGACGGTGTGGAATTATCTTCTGTTGATCGAGAGGTTCTTAAACACCCACTAGTGGGTGGGCTGATCTTATTTTCAAAAAACTATGAGTCCGTGGAACAGGTGTCGCTTCTTTGTGAAGCGGTGCATAAACTACGGGCCGAGCCTTTGCTGATAGCGGTTGATCATGAGGGTGGTCGTGTACAGCGCTTTAAAGATGGGTTTACACAAATTCCAAGTATGCAATCGCTAGGTAAGGTATACATCGATAACCCAACGCTTGGGCATGAGTATGCGCAGCAAACGGCTTGGTTAATGGCAATGGAATTGAGGCAAGTGGGGGTGGATTTTAGTTTCGCACCGGTACTTGATCTTGATTATGGTTGCAGTGAAATTATTGGCGATCGTGCTTTTTCGACGGATAAAGAAATTGTATCAGCGCTCGCCATTGCATTCCAACGAGGGCTAACAGAGGCAGGTATGGCAAGTATTGGCAAGCATTTTCCCGGGCACGGTGCAGTGGCTCCTGATTCGCATGTTGCCATTCCCGTTGACCAGCGACCGCTAGAGGAGATCATGCAAAACGACGTTTACCCTTTTAAACAGCTGATTCAATCGGGCATGAAAGGCATGATGCCTGCACATGTTATCTATCAACACGCTGATTCAGTGCCGGCCGGTTTTTCTGAATTCTGGTTAAAACAGGTTTTGCGTCAACAGCTGGGTTTTGGCGGCGCGATCTTCAGTGATGACCTTAGCATGCAAGGCGCCAGTGTGGTGGGTGACTTCGAACAAAGGGCTAGACAAACTCTAAAAGCGGGTGCCGACATGGCATTGGTTTGTAATGATCGTTCTGCTGCAGAACAGGTGATCGATCGGCTTCAAGGTTATACTATTAACATGAAGTCAGTTGAGCGATTGAAAAAAATGCGTCCAATAACCCCTCCTTTCTTAGGGGTAATTCAAGAGTCACAACAATGGCAGCAATGCCGTAAAACAATAGATCGGCTTTTTTAATATGATGGTTTCATTGGCTGAAATTGAGTGTGTGCAAAAAAATAGTATTTGCTTATTAGATGAATCAGCCGTTGAGGCAATGTACGAAAAACTAGCGGCTGATATTACTATTGAATGTGAACACAAAAACCCGGTTGTTCTTTGTGTTATGAATGGGGCGCTTATGGCAGTAGGTGCTTTATTGCCTAGATTAAATTTTCCACTCGAACTCGACTACATACATGCGACACGCTATCAGGGTGAGATATCCGGTGGGGAATTAGAATGGAAACAATTACCGACAACTGATTTGGTGAATCGAACAGTTATTATTGTCGACGATGTGCTAGATGCAGGTATTACAATGGCAAAGTTAAAAGCTTATTGCGAAGAGCAGGGAGCAGCGTGTTGTTATACCGTGGTACTGGTCGATAAAAAGCTTAAAAAAGATAAACCTGTTCAGGCGGATTTTGTTGGGTTTCAGACAGGCGATCAATATTTGTATGGTTTAGGCATGGATTATAAGGGGTACCTACGCAACGTAAAAGGCTTATATGCATGCGCGGAAAATATACAGGAGCTAGTATGTCAAGATTAGCCATTATCGGTGGAACGGGTCTAAGTAAACTGGTCAACTTAGAAAATATCCATAAGCGCGTTATTAAAACCCCTTATGGGGAGCCATCATCGCCGCTGACATTTGGCCAGCTCAATGGTGTTGATGTTGTGTTTTTAGCGCGGCATGGCTATGGTCATAATATTCCACCTCACCGGATAAACTACCGCGCCAATATTTGGGCATTAAAGGAAGTAGGTGTAACAGATGTCACAGCAGTTGCCGCTGTGGGCAGTATCAATCGGTCTATGCCGCCGGCTAGTTTGGTGTTGCCGGATCAGTTGATTGATTACACATGGGGAAGACGTTCCACGTATTTTGAAGATGACTTAGAGCAAGTCACCCACATCGATTTTACTTGTCCTTATTCAAGGGAACTTAGACAAAAATTAAAAAGCGCGATGAACCGGACAAGTATCGACGTTTTAGATACAGCTGTGTACGGGTGTACACAGGGCCCGAGGCTGGAGACGGCAGCGGAGGTTAAAAAGTTAGCACGTGACGGGTGCGATTTGGTGGGGATGACAGGAATGCCCGAAACGGCTTTAGCAAAAGAGCTTGGGCTAAATTATGCGTGTTGTGCGGTGGTGGTTAATTGGGCAGCCGGTCTTGAAGAGGGAGGAATCAGTATGCAGGATATAGACGGCTATGCGGCTAGCGGTATGGTTAAAGTAGAACGTTTGCTAAAAGTGCTTGTTAATGAAATACAAATAGAAGGGGGCGAATAACGTATAATTTACGTTTCTGTCGGGAGATAACAAAAAAAATGGATGTAAGAAATTTTTATAGTATAGAAGAGCAAAAAGTTGGTTTCACTCGTGAACAAGCCAGTTTATTTGCGAAATCTGTTGCCGGTGATTTTAATCCGCTTCATGATGTGGAAACAAAGCGCTTTTGCGTGCCTGGGGATTTATTATTTGCCATTGCGCTCACAGAATTAGGCGTTAGCCAGTCGATGCGTTTTGATTTTGAAAGCATGGTGACTGAAAAAACAGTTGTTTCCTTGCCAGAAAAACTAACGAATAAATTCAGTTTGTTAGATCAGAATGACAAACCGGTCATGACGATTCAACGTTCGGGTAAGAACACTAAAAATGTGTTTTTTGTTGCCAGTCTAATTGAACAATACGTTCAATTTTCAGGGCGAACTTTTCCGGAGATACTGATTGATTTAATGAAAAAAAATAACGTCATGATCAACCCATCGCGCCCATTGATTATTTATAAAGATATGGTTATTGAAATTGATCAATTTCCTGAAGGTTCAGTCGAGCTTGAGTTTTCTGCAGCGTCAATGACGGTTGATGGCAAAAAAGGGAATGTAAAATTAGGGTTTGATCTATTTGTTGAAGGGCGAGTGATTGGGCATGGAACAAAAGATATGGTCGTAAGCGGTTTAAGGCCGTACGAGCAATCTGCAATTGATAAAATTGTGGATGAGTACAATGCGACCAAAGCGACTTATCAGTTTAGTGCTAACTAGGCTGCGTTGATTGGGCTGACTCATTCCGATCTTTGTTTTCAAGCGGTTTGTCTTGTTCTATTGTTTAGGCATAGAGATTGGTTTTTCAGGGGGCGTCAATTTTCTCTACGATGGCTAAAACACCAAAACGTGGATGATCAAAATAATGTGTATTGCTTGTTTTAATTTGCCTTGTTTCTTTAAGTCGATAGAGAGTGTTTGCTTGTCGCCCCGTTGTTGATAAATGAATGGCATGATCTGCTGGAAGGGGTGATTCACTTAACTGCAAGTCAATGTTTAAGTGTAAAAAGCGTCCTCGATGAAAAGTCAGCGTTCCTTCAAGTTGTCGGTTACTGCTGTGATGAATAATTTGAACTGGCTTAAGCGTTTCTTTTGATTTTAGGGGTTGAAACCAGCCGCCATGTAAGATGGGTTTGTATGAGGAAAGTTTCGTCAGGCGGTTGTATATACCATGCAGTTGTTTTTGGTTGCTGCTTAGTGAGTTAAAAGCTTTCGTATTGGGCAGGCTATTTAATGACACGGCGTTGCTTGGTAAGGCCAAGGGCTCTTTTTCCCAAGGCTCTAAAGATTGATTGCTTAAGGGGGTATGTTCAAAAACGATGTATTCAACGCTGTACCAGTCAGCTTCATTGGCAAACCCCACCGTATGTATAGAAAGTGACAGAAGCGTTAATAAGTAAAACCTTTTAGTGATTATCATGTTTTTTATTCATCCAGTGCGATTGAGTTAATAAGCTCGAGTATAAAATCAACTTTCTCTTCGGTACTGTCAAGTTTTTTACTAAAACGCAGTTTTTGTGGCCCCTCCAGCTTAAAAACCTGAGGTTGTGTTTGGATAAGTTCAATGATTTTAGCAGGATCAATGGCCGGTTCATTTGAAAACTGAAGGCGACCATTAGATTGAGCATAATCGATTTTATCGATGCCTGCCTGTTTTGCTTGTAGTTTGATCTCGCTGATGCCAAATAAACATTTAGTGCTGTCAGGCAGAAGGCCAAAGCGATCGATCATTTCGATTTGTAAATCACGTAATTCTTCAGCATTATCAGCACTGGCTATGCGCTTGTATAGGACGAGTCGTGTGTGGACATCGGGTAAATAATCGTCTGGTATTAAAGCACTGGCCTGTAGATCAATTTCGGGGCCGGTATCAATAGGCTGTTCTAAATCGGGTTGTTTACCTGATTTAATGGCGGCGACCGCATTATCCAGTAATTCTGTGTAAAGGGTAAAACCAATTTCTTGGATTTCACCACTTTGACTATCACCGAGTAATTCGCCTGCACCACGAATTTCCATATCGTGTGTGGATAAGCTAAACCCAGCACCTAAGTCTGCGCTGCTCTGGATGGCTTCAATACGCTTTTTAGCATCTTTAGTCATCATCCCCTCAGGCGGGATGATCATATAGGCATAGGCTCTGTGGTGTGAGCGCCCAACACGGCCGCGTAATTGATGTAATTGGGATAAACCCAGCTTATCGGCACGATTAATGATGATGGTGTTGGCATTGGGTAGATCAATACCATTTTCAATGATGGTGGTCGATACCAACACGTTAAAACGGGCATGGTAAAAATCGAGCATTATTTGCTCCAACTCACTCTCACGCATTTGTCCGTGTGCTTTTTGAATTTTTGCATCGGGGACCAGTTCTTCGATATCTCTCATTACCCTGTCCATACTTGAAATATCGTTATGCAGAACAAACAGTTGTCCTCCGCGCCTAATTTCGCGTTGACAGGCTTCTTGAATCAGACCGCTGTTCCACTCAGAGACAAAAGTTTCAATGGCGTGTCGATTGGGGGGTGGCGTAGCGATAATGGAGATATCTCGCAGACCGGACATCGCTTGGTTTAAGGTTCGTGGTATGGGCGTGGCGGTGAGTGTGAGCATATCAACTTCAGAACGCATTGATTTGAGGTGCTCTTTATGGCGCACACCAAAGCGTTGTTCTTCATCAATAATCACCAGACCCAGATTCTTATAGACCAGCGATTTTTGTAATAATTTATGGGTGCCAATTAAAATGTCTACTTTCCCTTCGGCTGTATCTGCAATAATTTGATGTTGTTTTTTTGTGCTAACAAATCGAGAAAGAACTTCAATTCGAATAGGCCAATCAGCAAAACGATCAGAAAAATTTTGGTAATGTTGCTGTGCCAACAGCGTTGTTGGCACCAAAACAGCGGTTTGGTAGTGATTGCTCGCCGAGGTAAAGGCGGCGCGCATGGCGACTTCTGTTTTGCCAAAACCAACATCGCCGCAGACGACACGGTCCATGGGCTTATCAAGTGACATATCGTGTAAGGTTTGTTCTATGGCGATAGCTTGATCTTCTGTTTCTTCAAAAGGAAATGCCCGCGCAAAGTGATCATATTCTGGCGAATCAACGACCATTGAACGCCCCGGTTTAGCCGCTCTTCTGGCATGAATATCCAGCAGTTCAGCGGCAACGTCGCGTGCACGCTTGAGGGCTTTTTTGCGTGCTTTCTCCCATTGATCACTTCCTAAGCGGTGCAACGGTGCCGTATCACCTTGCGTGCCCATATATCGCCCAATTAAATTCAGTGATGAAACGGGGACGTAGAGTTTGTCGCTGTTGGCATACTCCAGGGTTAAAAACTCAGTTTCAATTGAGTCAACAACAAGGTGTTTTAAGCCGAGATATCGACCCACACCATGCTCTTGGTGCACGACAGCCGAGCCGATTTCGAGATCTGCCAAGCTGTTGAACACATTTTCAAGTCGTTGGCTTGAAGAAGAACGTCTGCGTCTTCGCTGTTGAACTCGGGTACCGAGTAAATTATTTTCTGTGATGATGTTGATGTGTGACGAACGATGGCCTTCATCGATGGGCGCGACAACAATACAGGGCGACAGGTCATTTTTAATGAAACTGGACCAGTCATCAATAACGGATGGGCGGATATTAAATTTTTGTAATTGCCTGAGCATAGATTCTCTGTGACCCGCTGATTCGGCAATAAATAATGTTTTTTGGTTGCTTTGGTTAAGGAGGCTTAATAAAGGCTGTGCAGCAATCTTTTCATCAGGATGAATTAAAGCGCTTTTTTCGGTTTCATGAAGGTCGCTTTGTAATGAAACGCGAGGGTAATCTTCTATGCGTTTATGAACGCTTTCTAAATCGTGGAATAAGAGTTCGGGACGTAAAGCGGGGCGATCAATATCGCATTGTCTGTGCTCAAACCGTTCAATGACTTGCGAAGCAAATGTTTCCCCAGCGGCTTTAATGTCACCGTGTAACAGTAAAGTCGCCGTTGGGAGGTAGTCAAAGAACGATTCTGTATGCTCCACAAATAAGGGGAGATAGTTTTCTATACCATTAGGAATATGGCCTTTAGACACCTGTTGATACAGGGTGTTTTTATCAGAGATATCAGGGAAGTGTTCTCTAAATTGTTGGCGAAATAACTGAATGCTGTTGTCATTTATCGGGAATTCACGAGCAGGAAACAATCGAATAGAATCAACCTTTTCGATGGAACGTTGAGTTTCTGTGTCAAAAGTTCGAATAGATTCTACTTCGTTGTCAAATAGGTCGATACGGTAGGGCTTTTTACTGCCCATTGGGAAGAGATCTAAGATTGAGCCGCGAACTGAATATTCGCCATAATCTTGAACGGAATGTACGTTCTGATAACCTAATTTATCTAAATTTAAGCAGGTTTTTTCAATATTAAAGGTGTCATTTGTTGAGAGTGAAAAACATTCACTGAGCAATTGCTCCCGAGGCGCCAAACGCTGAAGTAGGCAGGCCGTGGTAACAATCAGGATGCCTCTATTTAACTGTTGTAAATGATATAACGTTGCCAAACGTTCAGAAATGATTTCGCCCAGAGGGGAAAAGCTGTCATATGGCAGAACTTCCCAATCGGGAAAATAAATAACAGGTAGCTCCTTGGTAAGGAAAAAGGGAATTTCACGTTCTAATCTAAGGGCCGATTGTGTATCTGAACAAATAATGAGTAATAGTTGTTCAGACTCCAAGCCCGCGTTGGCGATGGTTAATGCATCAGCACATCCATCAAACGCACCCCAGGAAAGGGGTTGTGTGGATTTCTTTGGGAGTTCTAACATAACTGAAAGTGTCTAACAAATGGGGTGAAAATAAGGTGTCATTTTCTCATAAACAAAACGTTGAATGTGTTCCATTTGAATGAAAAAAAGCCTGAGCAGTATGGGCTCAGGCAAGCTTATTCCGGTGTTTTATTCGCTGGGTGTTATCGATAATTGATTGAACGATGAGCGGCCTGTTGCCCACACGGTGAGCTTAATCTAAACGCCTTCGTTCCGCACTAAGGCGCTTTTTTGGGTTTGTTAACGACGCTGTGAATAACTAAATTATGTTCAAAATATACGGCGTATTTTTCGTAGTTCCAACGTGTAATAGGGGGTTCGCCAACTGCAGGATATACTTTAAGCGGTTCACCGAACTGCGACCTGACCTTGTCCATTGTTTGTCCATTTTTGGGCCTGAGCAAGCCCTCAATAGAGTTAGCAGGTTCTTTGTTGATAACATCCAGCAGTAACACGTCAGCCTGGGTTGCTATCGATGTCGTAAAAAAAATGCCAGCAAAAATGAGTTTCTTTAAAGTCATGTTGATGTCCCTATGTGATTTCTAACCCTAATATAGCATCTATAGAGAAAATATTGAGAATTCTCTATACAGTAACCACACTTAAAATACAATTTTATGATCTAATTCGCAGCTATGTTTAAACCAATCGAAATTTTTATAGGCTTACGATACACGCGAGCTAAGCAGCGCTCGGGTTTTATTTCCTTTATTAGTATGACCTCTATGCTGGGTGTGGCCCTGGGGGTTATGGCGCTTATTACCGTGCTATCGGTTATGAATGGGTTTGAAGCTCAGCTTCGCGAAAAAATTTTGGGAATGGCCTCTCATGTCACTGTTTCTGAGCACCGAAATGCATTGGACACCTGGCAACAACTGGGCGGTGACTTAATGGACAATGAAGAGATAATAGGTTGGGCGCCTTTTGTTAGAGCAGAAGTCATGTTAAGTGCGAATGGGCGGGTGAGCGGTAGCTTATTAAGAGGCGTTTTGCCAGAGAAAGAAGGCGAGGTTTCTGATATTGCAGAGAAAATGATTGAGGGCAATTTAGAGCAGTTAACACCGAGTGATTTTAGTATCGTTTTGGGGTCGGAATTGGCCCGTTATTTACAAGTGGGTGTTGGTGATAAAGTCACTGTTATTACGCCACAGGTCACGCCAACGCCGGCCGGCATATTACCCAGACTTCGCCGTTTTACTGTCGCTGGTTTTTTTGAGGTGGGGATGTATGAATATGACCGTAATTTAGCGTTGATTCATTTAACAGACGGGTCAAAATTAATGCGTTTAAATGGCGGTGTAACGGGTATTCGGTTAAAGTTAAAAGATTTATTTCAAGCGCCCTATGTCACGCATTCCATAGCAAAGGTGTTAACACCAAATTACCGTATTTCAAACTGGACGATGGAGCACAGTAACTTTTTTAGAGCGATCAAAACGGAAAAGCGGGTTATGTTCATTATTTTAATGCTGATAGTGGCTGTGGCTGCCTTTAATATTGTGTCTACCTTGGTGATGGTGGTGACTGATAAGCAATCAGAAATTGCTATCCTAAGAACATTAGGGTTTACACCGCGTTCTATCATGAGTGTTTTTATGGTTCAAGGCACATTGATTGGGTTAATTGGAACTGCCATTGGTGTCATTGCAGGTGTCGCTTTGGCCATTAACGTGGAAACGATTGTGCAGAGCATAGAGCAATTTTTTCAAGTTCAATTTTTACCTGCTGATATTTACTACATCAGCGATTTGCCCTCAAAACTCATTTGGTCAGATGTAACAACGATAGCGTCATATTCTTTTTTACTCTCCTTTGTTTCAACCCTTTACCCTGCTTGGCAAGCCTCGCGCGTTAATCCAGCGGAGGCGTTGCGTTATGAGTGATAAACCTTTTTTAAGCTGTTCTGCGTTAACGAAAACCTTTGGTGAAAAAGACCTTGTTGTGCCTGTGCTGAAAGGCATTGATTTACAGCTGTATCGTGGTGAATGCATTGCCATTATGGGGACCTCAGGTTCTGGAAAAAGCACCTTACTGCACTTGTTAGGTGGTTTGGATCAGCCAAGCTCAGGTACTGTCAGCATTAATGGTAAGGACATTAATGGCTTGCGAGAAGCTGAACGTGCTTCCTTAAGAAATAAGCAGTTAGGTTTTGTTTATCAATTCCACCATTTATTAGCCGAGTTCAGTGCGTTGGAAAATGTTGCTATGCCGCTACTGATCGGTGGAGAGCCTGTTGAGTCAGCAAAGCAGCTCGCCTTTCAAATGTTGCAGCACGTGGGCTTGGAAAAAAGAGTTGGGCACCGTTATGGCGAGCTTTCAGGTGGCGAGAGGCAACGAGTTGCTATTGCTCGTGCGTTAGTTGTGCAACCTGCATGTGTTCTTGCTGATGAGCCAACAGGTAATTTGGATAGAAAAACGGCTGAGCAGATTTATCAATTAATGTTGGAATTAAACCAGCGCCTCAACATCAGTTTATTACTTGTAACGCACGACAGTGAATTGGCCAATAAAATGGACAAGGTGTTCAGGCTGGATGATGGTTTATTGACGAGCTAGCCACTTTCTTGTGATAAACCATCTCCATATGCCACGAGCCAGGACATAACCAATGGCGGATAATGAAGAGCCCAGCACAAAACAACCCAGTAAGAAAGGTTTCCAACTAGCGCCTAATGTATCGAGTAACATGGTGAAGGAGAAATCAATGCCTTCTGCACTGGCAGGAATATCCATCAAAGAAGCACCGACTCTGTAGGCGGCATAGAACAAAAGCGGCATGGTAATGGGGTTGCTGACCCAAACGGTAGCAACTGCAACAGGTAAGTTAACGTGTAACGCAATGGCAGCAGCAGCAGCAATTAGCATTTGTGCTGGTAAGGGAATAAAGGCAATAAACAGGCCTACCGAAATTGCGCCGGCAAATGAGCGACGGTTCAAGTGCCAGACGTTTTGATTATGAATTAACGGGCCAAAGACTTTTAGGCATTTAATTTCCTTAATTTTTTTATGATCAGGGTAGTATTTTTTAATAAATCTTTTTGGCATAACACCGAAGTCACAGGTTAATTGAAATAGTGTCGTTTGATGGACGTAGACACCGAGGCATTATAGCTTCTTGCAATTTTACAGGGTTACTCATTTAATGTAATAAACTTGTTTTAAGTGTAGCAGAGCATGGATGCGGCTAAATGGATAATTTCCAAAAAATGACGGTGTTTTTTTTCACAGGTGTTCTATCTGTGCAACTGTTACCGACCTTGCCATCGATATGGTTTTTACTGTTCGGTGGTGCTTTGGCTTTAGGTGTCTATAAATGGACTGATTGGTTTAGTTTCATACTATTCGGTTTTATCCTGTCTGCAGGTTATTCTCTCTTTGTTCAAAGCCATTATTTACCAGCATCAGTCGAGTCTCAGGAAATTCTTATTGTTGGTCAGGTAACGGATCTTCCAGTTAGAGAATCGGGGTCGATTAAATTTCTATTCAACGTTGATAAAGTTGTGCTGCCTGAACATGATCTTGCCTTCCCAAAAAAAATTCAACTGAGATGGTATGGTCAAAATAAGAATGTGCACTCAGGTGAAAAATGGCAATTATTAGTTAAGTTAAAAAGGCCACATGGACTGTTTAACCCGCATGGGTTTGATTACGAAAAATGGTTGTTTCATCAAGGCATAGGCGCAACAGGTTATGTTCGCCAAGCCGATCTTAATATAAGAATAGCTGAAGCCGATGTAAGGCATATAGGGGCTTGGCGCGAGGCGTTGCAACGCTATTTAGATCATTCGCTTGAAGGGTATGCGCACCTAGGGGTGATTAAGGCGTTGGTATTAGGTGATCGCAGTGACATTAGTGCTAACGAATGGGGTGTTTTTCGTAAGACAGGAACCTCGCACCTAATTGCGATTTCAGGTTTGCATATTGGTTTAGTGAGTGCGTTAATGTTCGGACTTATTCGCTGGCTTGTCTTGAGAGTACCGCTTATCAGTCGATTTGCAAACCGCTATGCGATAGCAGCGGCGATAACCTCTGCAACTTTTTATGCTGCATTGGCTGGTTTTTCGTTGCCGACTCAACGGGCCCTTATTATGCTGTCAGTGGTGTTGTTTGGTGTACTATGGCAACGGCATTACAAGCCTTTTCACATTATCTCGGTGGCCTTGTTGGCAGTGCTTGTATATGACCCATTGGCACCAATGTCGCCCGGTTTTTGGTTGTCATTTGGGGCTGTTTTGGTCATTTTGTACGGTGTAGTGGGACGCGTGAAGAAAACAGGGTTTGCACGGCAATTAGTTCGGGTTCAATGGTGGGTTTCTATCGGTTTGATGCCTTTGACCGTATTTTTTTTCCAACAAGTGTCATTAGTCGGGCCGCTGGCAAACTTGGTTGCGGTACCGTTTGTAAGCTTTGTGGTTGTGCCGCTGTTGATTCTTGCTTTGCTTTTATCCGCCATTGATTATTCTCTCGGTGTGCTTTTATTAAATGTGTGTGCGTTTCTTTTTGATCTTTTGTGGCTTTTATTGAATGAATTGGCTTCTCTTGAGTTTTCGACTTTACTCTGGTCGCCTATTTCATTGCTTGCCTGTGTGCTGGCTGTCATGGGGGTTGCTTTTATGTTAATGCCTAAAAGTGTGCTGCCAAAACCGTTAGTGTGTTTTCTTTTTTTACCTCTATTTTTCCCGATTCAGGCTGACGAATTAGAACAAGAGGAATTTAAGTTGGTGCTTTTAGATGTGGGTCAAGGCTTATCGGCCATCATTCATACCGCCGAGCATACGGTTGTGTTTGATACGGGAGCTAAATACAGCGAAAAAAGTAATGTGGCGTCGACCGTGATTGTTCCTTATTTACTAGGTGAAGGGGTTAAGAAAGTGGATCAATTAGTCATCAGTCATGGGGATAATGATCATGCAGGAGGTGCGCAAACCGTTTTATCCAGTTTGCCTGTAAAGCAGTTACTGACCAGTGTTCCGGAAATGTTTCCAAAGGATAGCCCCGTCTTATGCGAGGTCGGTATGGGCTGGACATTAGATGGGGTGAGCTTTGAGTTTCTGAGTCCCGCTGCAGATCATCTGTTTGATGGGAACAATGCCTCGTGCGTACTCAAAGTCAGTTCAAGCAATGGTCGTGTTTTATTAACGGGCGATATTGAGAAACATGTAGAGTCTTCACTGGTGAGGTCTCAGTCTGAAAAATTGAAAAATGATGTCTTGATTGCGCCACACCATGGCAGTACATCTTCGTCTACGATCGATTTTATTAAAGCCGCTGATCCAGAGTTTGTCTTATTTTCTGCGGGTTATAAAAACCGATTTGGTTTTCCAAAGGAAACGGTTGTTAAGCGATATAAAACGCTCGGTATTAAAACATTTAATACGGCTGAACAAGGGGCCATCACAGCACACTTTGTTAACAATAAGCCGATAGAGTTAAAGAGTTTTCGTGCAGAGGCTTTTAAGTTCTGGAATTGGACGACTAAAGCAAGCTTTGATCAAGACTAAAGATGCCTAAGAAAGAAAAATACAGTAATATGGAGAAATGATTTATTAATTTTAGTTAGAGGACATTGTGCTAGAAATTTTAATAAAGGGTGGCTGGTTAATGGTCCCGATTATTGTTTGTTCAATTATTTCGTTGGCAATCATTGGAGAGCGATTTTGGTCACTGAGCAGTAAAAAAATTCTTCCGAGTGATTTGGTCTCTTCCGTTTGGAAATTGCACAAAGCGAACCAATTAGATAAAAGTAAAATACAAAGTTTATCGTTGAGTTCGCCGCTGGGCCGTGTGTTGGCTGCTGGCATTGTCAACCAGTCTCATGGCCGTGAAATCATGCGAGAAAGTATTGAAGAAGTGGGTCGTCAGGTGGCACATGAGTTAGAAAAGTTTTTGAACTCGCTCGGTACCATAGCTTCCATTACCCCGTTATTGGGTTTGCTGGGAACGGTGATTGGCATGATTAAAGTTTTTGCTGCCATTACGGCACATGGAGTTGGAGATCCGGCTGTTTTAGCAGAAGGCATATCGCAAGCCCTTATTACGACAGCGTCAGGCATGTCAGTTGCCATTCCTTCATTGATGTTCTATCGCTATTTTAGAGGCAAGGTAGACGAGCTGGTGATCAACATGGAAAGTGAAGCACTCAAACTCGTTGAAATGATGCATGGAGAGCGTGAGTAAACTACATGAATTTTAAACGTAGAAAAACTGAAGAGTTTGATCTCAATTTAACACCATTAATAGATGTAGTCTTTTTGCTGCTTATTTTCTTCATGGTAACGACAACGTTCGATCGCGAAACACAGCTAAAAATTGAGCTACCTCAAGCATCGGGTGAGCGTAAAACAGCAACGGAGACGCTGGAAATCAGTGTCGACATGAAAAACCGTTTCTTTATTAATCAAAAAGAGGTGGTAAATTCCGGTTTGGAAACAATTAAAAAAGCGTTGAAACAAGCAGCAGGCGAACGTAAAAACCCACCTTTATTAATCAGTGCAGATGGTCAAGCGACGCATCAATCTGTTATTACGGTGCTGGATGCAGCAGCTCAATTGGGTTTTGTTAATATTACGTTTGCGGCAAATGAGCCAAAGCCTGAAAAATAAATTAAGTCTTGTCGCGTTATGAGCCATAAAATCAGTCGATTTTTCGATAGTATGTGGTATGGGCAGCGTCCGATTGCGTTGCTTTTTATTCCATTTTCTTGGCTGTTTGGTCTAGTTGTTAAATTGAGAGCGTTATTTTATGGCAAGGGGTGGCTGACCTCTACTCGCCTTAGTGTGCCTGTTATCATCGTTGGTAATATTACAGTGGGTGGAACAGGCAAGACCCCGGTTGTTATTTGGGTGGCCGAGCTTTTAAAGTCTGCAGGCTATTCGCCGGGTATTGTTAGCCGAGGGTATGGTGGTATTGCGTCAAACTGGCCGCAACAGGTTCGTGAGGACAGTGATTCTCGGGTCGTGGGAGATGAGGCTAAAATATTAGCAAGGCGCACTGATTGTCCTGTGGCAGTAGGCCCCAATCGCGTGGAAAGTGCTCAAGCACTGATTGACCGTCATCAATGCGATATTATCATTTCAGATGATGGTCTACAGCATTATGCGTTACAACGCGATATTGAGATTGCATTAGTGGATGGAGAGCGCCGTTATGGTAACCGTTATCTTTTGCCAGCCGGTCCATTGCGTGAGCCAGTAAGTCGTCTGGAAACCGTTGACTTCATTGTCTGTAATGGGTTGGCTAATACAAATGAATACCCGTTGAAAGTAGAGGGAAAAGAGGCGATTAAATTAATTGATGAGTCGCAGCGAGTAGAGTTGACTGATTTATCATCAACGCCTTGCCACGCGCTAGCTGGTTTGGGCAACCCATCCCGTTTTTTTTCACATCTAAAGAAATTTGGCTTGTCTGTTGAGGCGCATATTTTCCCTGATCATTTTAAATACACGCAAAGCGATATAAACTTTAACGATGAAAAACCGGTTTTGATGACCGAAAAAGATGCGGTTAAGTGCACGTTTATGGCCAATGAAAGGCATTGGTATGTACCTATCAAAGCGAAAATGACGGAAAAATTTGGTTTGGCATTACTGTCACAGATAAAAGAGATAACTAATGGATAAGAAATTATTGGAAATTTTGGCTTGCCCTGCTTGCAAATCAAGTTTGAAATATTTAAAACAAGAGCAAGAACTGGTGTGTATTCCTTGTCGTTTGGCGTATGAAATTAAGGATGATATTCCTATTATGCTCATCAATGAAGCAAGGCAGCTGACTGCTGACGAGGCTGAAGCACTTAGAACACACAATGGATAAAGTGTTTAAAGTCGTTATTCCCGCGCGTTATGCATCATCAAGACTGCCGGGCAAACCTTTGCTTAAGATAGCAGGAAAAGAAATGGTTTTGCACGTCTGTGAAAAAGCCTCGTTGGCAGGAGCGCAAGAAGTCGTGGTGGCCACAGATGATGAACGAATATTAAGCTGTGTGAAGCAGTCGGGTTTTAGTGCTGTGATGACGTCAGCAATCCATACGAGCGGCACTGAGAGGTTAACGGAGGTGGCTGATACCTTATCGTGGCCTGATGAGACAGTTATTGTTAATTGTCAAGGTGATGAACCACTGATTCCTCCCGGGCTTATAAAAAAAGCCGCCACTGCTTTAATGGAACAAAAAATAGCGCAAGTTGCCAGTTTGTGTGCTCCGGTTCTTGATGAGGCGGAAATTTTTAACCCGAATGCCGTCAAAGTGGTGAGAGATGTGAAGGATTATGCGTTGTATTTTAGTCGAGCACCTATCCCTTGGGACCGAGAAGCATTTCCAGATAAGCCCGTCATTGAGTCGATGAATCATTTTCGACATATTGGTATTTATAGTTATACCGCAGGCTTTTTACGTCGATATGTCGCGTGGCCAGTCAGCCAGCTAGAGCAAATTGAATCATTGGAGCAACTTCGAATCTTGTCAATGGGTGAAAAAATATATGTGCCATCTGTTGCTGAAATACCGGCAGCAGGTGTTGATACTCAAGATGATCTTGACCGAATTAATAAGGTGTTAACACAATGATTAATGTATTGTTTATCTGTATGGGTAATATTTGCCGATCGCCAACAGCACACGGGATTTTTCGCCAGATGATAAAAGAAAAGGGATTGCAAGATTCAATTGCTGTTGATTCAGCGGGTACTCATGCCTACCACGTGGGTAAAAAGCCTGATGAAAGGTCAATACAAACGGCTTTATCCCGGCATGTGGATATACGTGATTTAATGGCCAGGCAGCTGGATGATTATGATTTTGAAGAATTTGATTATCTATTGGTCGCGGATCAAGATAACTATTACCTGACATTAGAAAACTGCCCAACAGAACATCGACATAAAGTTAAATTTATATTGGATTTTGCGACGCGGACCACATTGAAAGAAGTGCCTGATCCTTATTATGGACAGGGTAATGGTTTTGAACGCGTCTATGACCTTGTGGAGGATGCGTGTGCCGGCTTAATGACCGAATTGGAAAAAGAACTAAAATCTTAGTGTTGATTTAGGATCAGTTGTAAAACAAATTTACTGCCGAAATAAGCCAGCATCAGCGCAAAATAGCCACCATAAGTCCACTTCACAGCTTTTTGTCCTCGCCAACCTAAAAAATGTCGCCCACATAATAACGTTGTAAATAAAAGCCAGGCGATGATGGACAAGATGGTTTTATGGACAAGGTGTTGAGCAAAAATATCATCCAGGAAAATAAAACCAGTCGTTAGGGCAAAGGTTAATAATAGAAGACCTGAAAACAGAATTCTAAATAATAAAACTTCCATTAGCTGCATTGGCGGCAAACAATTTATAAATCGACTGGGGTGACGGTTATGTAATTGTTTTTCTTGAAGAGAGAGCAGAATTGCTTGAAAAGCGGCCACAGTTAACAAGCTATAAGATAAAATCGATAAGATAATGTGGATTTGAAGCTCGCTATTGAGTTGTGCTGAAGGAATGGATGGAAAGGCATTATTTAAGTTCAATAAAACAGCGATTGCTGAAAAAGGAAAAATAATAATCGCAAGTGTTTCAATCGGTTGACTAAACGCGGAGAGGATGAACAAACCACTGATCACAAGAAAAACCAAGGAAAGCATATTAAAAAAATCATTTGCAATCACCTGGTTTACATTGTAGCTATGAAAAACAAGCAAGGCATGAAGCCCCACGGCCGTTATAGCGCTTAGCAGTACCCAAAGGCGTTGACGATTAATCTGGGTATTGCGTACGACAGGTCGCGCGACAAGGCAGGCGCTGATGCCGTAGAGGATGGCGCAAGTAATTGTTAGCGTATTAAAAACTGTTAAGGAAAAAAGCATGTCTATAGTGTGTCATAAAGGGCGGTTCGGTAGAAGTGCTGACGTTCAATATTATGTCCCTGCTTTATCTTCAAGTTTAAAAAATCAACTGCAACAGAGGCCAAGACGTGCGAAAATACGGGCGTTAACTTTTTAGGATAATAGCTATGTTTGACAATTTAACCGGTCGCTTGCAAGCCACGTTTAAAAATATCAGGGGGCAAGGGCGATTAACAGAAGACAATATTAAAGAAACAATGCGCGAGGTCCGAATGGCCTTGTTGGAAGCAGATGTGGCTTTGCCTGTCGTTAAAGAATTTACAGAGACTGTTAAACAGCGAGCCTTGGGTCAAGAGGTGATGCAAAGCCTGTCACCGGGTCAGGCAATGCTCAAAATCGTTAACGATGAATTAATCAACACGATGGGTGAGGCAAATGAATCGTTGAATTTATCAGCGGCTCCACCGGTCGTTATTTTGATGGCGGGTTTGCAAGGTTCTGGTAAAACCACAACGGTGGCTAAGCTATCTCGTCACCTGATAGAACGTCAAAAAAAGTCAGTTATGGTGGTCAGTGCCGATGTGTATCGTCCAGCGGCAATAGACCAGCTGGAAACTTTGGCTAAAGAAGTTGGTGCAACCTTTTTTCCCAGTCAGTCAGAACAACAACCTGTAACTATCGTTAATCATGCACTGGCTCAGGCTAAGAAAGAATTCAGCGATGTTTTAATCATCGATACCGCAGGCCGTTTGCATATCGATGACGAAATGATGGATGAAATTCGTCAAGTACATCTGGCTGCAAAACCGGCTGAAACCCTCTTTGTTGTTGATAGTATGACGGGGCAAGATGCCGCGAATACAGCAAAAGCGTTTAACGATGTGTTGCCTTTAACGGGTGTTGTCTTGACTAAAACTGATGGTGATGCCAGAGGTGGTGCGGCGTTATCTATTCGGCAAATTACCGGAAAACCGATCAAGTTTTTAGGTGTTGGTGAAAAAACAGACGCCTTGGAGCCTTTTCACCCCGAACGTGTTACGTCACGATTGCTGGGTATGGGCGATGCCTTAAGTCTTGTTGAAGAAATTGAGCGTAAAGTTGATAAGGAAAAAGCTGAAAAACTGGCCAAAAAAATTCAAAAAGGCAAAGGGTTTGATTTAGATGATTATAAAGATCAGCTGAGCCAAATGCTGGAAATGGGTGGTATGAGTGCCATGATGGACAAGATTCCTGGCATGTCTAATGTTCCACAAAATGTCAAAAGTCAAGTCAATGACAAGGACTTTACGCGGCAGATTGCGTTGATTAATTCGATGACGCAAAAGGAAAGGGTGTTTCCAAATTTAATCAATGGTTCGCGGCGTAAACGAATTGCGGCTGGCGCAGGCCTGCAGGTTCAAGATGTTAATAAGTTGATGAAGCAATTCAAGCAAGCACAAAAAATGATGAAAAAAATGTCAAAAGGCGGCATGGCTAAAATGATGCGTGGGCTTAAAGGGCAAATGGGTCAGGGTCAAGGTTTTCCTTTTCAATAAGGTAAAGAACAGGTTGCGTTTAATATATTAGGGTTGGAAAGAAGAAAAAACTTCACCAAAACAAATAATTCGCGTAAAATTAACGAGTTAAGCAATCAAGTTTTTTAAATATAGAATTCAAAGGAAAATAAATGGTAAAGATACGTCTTTCAAGAACGGGTGCAAAAAAACGCCCTTTCTATCACGTTGTAGTTGCGGATAGCCGTAGAAGTCGCGATGGTCGTTATATTGAAAAAGTAGGTTACTACAATCCAAGAGCGACAGGTGGAGAGGCTCGTTTGACGCTGGATACAGCTCGTGTGGACCATTGGGTGGCTCAAGGTGCTCAAACGTCTGAGCGTGTTTCTAAACTCGTCAAAGAGGCTGCTGAAGCTACCGCTTAAGGGTGACGAAAGAAAATCCGTCAACACAGATAGAGAACGAAAGCACTTGGCTTAAGCTGGGGAATATATCTGGAGTGTTCGGTGTGAAGGGCTGGCTAAAGGTCTACGCGAATACTGAAAAAAAAGAAAATATACTGGCTTATCAGCCCTGGTATATAGAGCGTAACAAAGTGCGCCAGGCCGTTAAGTTGAAAGCGGGTAAGCCACACGGTAAAACAATCATCGCTCACTTAGAGGGAGTAGATGATAGAAATGAGGCTGAACGTTGGGTTGGATCGGACATATACATCAGATCAGATCAGCTTCCCGAATTAAATGAAGATGAGTACTATTGGTCTGATCTCATTGGTTTAAAGGTCGTTTCTGTAGAAGGGGATGATTTTGGTGTTATTGATCATCTGCTTGAAACCGGCGCTAATGATGTGATTGTTGTTAAAGGGGATAGAGAGCGATTAATTCCTTATGTAACTGGCCAAGTTGTAAAAGCGGTTGACCTGAAAGAGAATAAAATGATTGTTGACTGGGGTGCGGACTTTTAACAGTGATGCGTTTTGATGTTATAACGCTGTTCCCTGAGTTATTCGAACAAGCTGCATCGATGGGTGTTGTCGGAAGAGCGATTTCTTCTGACAGGATTCAGTTAAACACATGGAATCCTCGGGATTTCACGACCGATGTACATCGGACAGTTGATGATCGGCCTTTTGGCGGTGGCCCAGGCATGGTGATGAAAGTAGAGCCACTTGGAAAAGCCATACAGTCGGCCGTTAATGATAGTGACGAGCCGGCTAAAGTGATTTATTTAAGTCCGCAAGGGCGAAAACTAGATCAACAAGGTGTTGAATACTTGGCCAAGTGCTCACGTTTAGTGCTGCTGGCTGGTCGGTATGAAGGTGTTGATGAAAGAGTGCTGGAATCGCATGTGGATGAAGAATGGTCGATAGGCGATTTTGTACTGAGTGGTGGTGAGTTGCCGGCTCTAGTAATGATAGATGCGGTATCGAGGACATTACCAGATGTGCTGGGGCATGAATGTTCTGCCCTTGAAGACTCGTTTGTTGAAGGCTTGCTGGATCATCCTCATTACACGCGGCCTGATGTGTTTGATGGAGTGGAAGTACCCGATGTGTTATTAAGTGGTGATCATAAAAAGATTGCCTTATGGCGAGAAAAACAACGATTAGGTAAAACCTGGCAAAAGCGACCGGATTTATTAAAAAAAATTGAACTCACTAAACATCAGCAGTTGCTTCTTGATGAGTTCATAACTGAATTAAACATTTATAAAGAGTAAAACGAAGGAATAAAAAGATGAGTGATATAATTGCACAAATTGAAGCAGAGCAAATGACAAATGAATTACCTGCGTTTAGCGCAGGCGATACAGTCGTTGTTAAGGTAAAAGTGAAAGAAGGAAATACTGAACGTATTCAAGCTTTTGAAGGTGTGGTGATTGCAAAACGTAACCGCGGCCTTAATTCAGCATTTACAGTCCGTAAAATTTCACATGGTGAAGGTGTTGAACGTGTATTTCAAACGCACAGTAAATTAATTGCCGGTGTTGAAGTTAAAAGACGGGGCTCGGTTAGACGTGCAAAACTTTACTACCTTCGTGAATTACGTGGTAAAGCCGCTCGAATTAAAGAAAAGCTATAATCACGCACCCAATTCAGTCACTGCTTGATTAAAAGCATATCGCGTTTAATGCAGGGATTGGTGAGGAAATTTAAAAAGGCCGGTTTATCCGGCTTTTTTTGTATACCGAATTTCTTAGTGGGTGTATCAATGAGTTGGGCATTTCTGACTATAATGCGTTAATACTGATCAAAAGACACAGCACTTGAGCGATAACGAATACATACGCCTATTTTTAGATAGTTTATGGGTCGAGAGTGGCTTAAGCGACAACACGTTGGCTGCCTATAAAACGGACATTAACTTATTTTCAAAATGGCTGAAAAAGCGTCACAAAAACTTGTTATCTGTTGAGCCATCTGATGTTTCGTTATATTTAGCGGATCGCTTAGGCCAAGGTAGTTCTGCGCGTTCATCAGCACGCTCGTTATCCAGTTTAAAGCGCTTTTATCTCTTTTTAATACGCGAAGGGAGACTCAGCGAAGACCCGACAGTATCAATCGCGGCACCGAAACTGGGTCGAAGTTTACCAGCGACCTTGTCTGAAACGGATGTTGATGATTTATTAGCCGCTCCCGATACATCGACAGCTCTGGGGTACAGAGATAGAGCCATGCTGGAGGTGCTGTACGCTAGTGGTCTTAGAGTAAGTGAGTTGGTTGGTTTAAAACTTTCTGAAATAAACTTTCGACAAGGCTTGTTGAGAGTTATGGGGAAAGGGAACAAGGATCGTTTAGTGCCGATTGGTGAAGAAGCCATTATTTGGTTAAAAACCTTTATTGAGCAATGGCGTCTTGAAATTTTGGGCGATAAAAAAACAGAGGTTGTTTTTCCAACAAACCGAGGCGCAGGGATGACTCGGCAAGGTTTTTGGTACATTATTAAACGGTATGCCACTCATTCAGGTATTAATAAAGAGGTTTCTCCTCATGTCCTGCGTCATGCTTTTGCAACACATTTGCTAAATAACGGAGCTGATTTGAGGGTTGTTCAATTATTGCTTGGACACAGTGACTTATCCACTACACAAATTTATACCCACATTGCTAAAGAACGTTTGAAAGACATTCATGAAAAATTTCACCCGAGGGGCTAAAAGAAAATAGTTTGTATGTTTTTTAATCCCAAACGTGTCTAATAACACACTAAATAATTCAAAGAAGGTTTATTAATGAAAAAGCGTTTACTCAGTTGGTTGTTCATAACAGTTTTTAGTACGACGGCATTGGCTGATGAGGCCTCTGTCGCCCTTGGTTTATCTGCTGTTATTCCGAATATTTCAAAAGATAACGTTTCGAAAACGCCAATCACTGGCCTATATCAAGTGTTGGTCGGTGCCAGAGTGATTTATGCTTCAGAGGATGGGCGATACATTATCCAAGGTGAAATGGTGGATTTAGTGAATCGTAAAAACATGACGGAGCAGGCGTTAAACATGACTCGTCAGCGTGAGTTAGCTAAAATTGATGAAAAATCGATGATTATTTTCCCAGCGAAAAATGAGAAACATAAAATTACCATTTTTTCAGATATTGATTGTGGGTATTGCCGTAAATTACATGCGCAGATTAACGACTATACGGATGCGGGTATCACCGTTCGTTATCTATTGTTTCCACGTACTGGCCCAGAGACAGAATCGTATATAAAGGCGGTATCTGTGTGGTGTGCTGAAGACCGTAACCAAGCATTAACCGATGCGAAATTGAATAATAAGGTGGTTAATAAAACCTGTGAAAATCCGGTTGATGATCACATGGCATTAGGGCAAGTTTTCGGTGTTGCTGGAACACCGGCTATTATTGCTGATAATGGCGTCATGATTCCCGGTTTTGTGCCGGCTAAAGAACTTATTCAACACGTGGGCTGGTGATCAGCTGGCTAAGGACTTTAATTGATATAAGGCCTCAAGGGCTTCTTTGGGGCTTAAGTCATCGGGCGTTAACTGTTCTATAAAATCTGAAATGTCTTGATTAACAGGTGTGCTAAAAATATCAAACTGGGGATGGCTATTGTTTCTATGACCTAGGTGGCTAGATGGGTTTTCTAATGCGGCCAGCTTTGAACGGGCTTTTCTAATGACCTCTTTGGGTACACCCGCTAAAGCAGCCACCTGTAGGCCATAACTTTGATTAGCGGCGCCTTCTTTAACGGCATGTAAAAAAATAATTTGATCACCGTGTTCAATAGCCTCCAGGTGCACGTTTTTTACGTTGCTTGCGTACTCTGGCAAAGAGGTCATTTCGAAGTAGTGAGTGGCAAACAAGGTAAAAGCTTGAGTTTTATTAGCAAGGTGCTCAGCGGTCGCCCAGGCCAATGAAAGGCCATCAAAGGTACTGGTTCCCCGACCGATTTCGTCCATGAGAACGAGGCTTTTATCGCTGGCATTATGCAAAATATTGGCTGTTTCAGACATTTCCACCATAAAAGTTGAACGCCCACTGGCTAAATCATCTGAGGCGCCAATACGGGTAAATATCTGGTCAATAGGCCCGAAGCTTGCCTCGGATGCGGGAATGTAGCACCCAATGTGAGCCATCAATGTTAATAAGGCGATTTGCCGCATATACGTTGATTTTCCACCCATATTGGGGCCGGTGATAATCAACATTTTCTGAGTGGCATTAAGCGTAATATCGTTAGCTACAAAAGGGGTATCACTGGCGTTTTCCACAATGGGGTGGCGGCCTTGCTGGATGGTTATTTCTTTATTGTCACTTAACGTTGGCTGATTAAAGTTAAGCGTGTTCGCGCGTTCAGCAAAATTTGTCAACAGATCGATTTCGGCCAGCGCTTCAGCACAAGATTGAAGTGAGCTGATGTGAGGCGCAAAACTTAAAAGGAGTTCGTTATACAATTCTTTTTCATAGGCTAACGCCTGTTCTCTGGCATGGAGAACTTTTTCTTCAAACTCTTTTAGTTCGGGAGTGATGTAACGTTCAACATTTTTTAATGTCTGTTTTCTAATGAAGTAATGAGGTACCTTATCAGCTTGAGAACGAGGCACTTCAATGTAGTAGCCGTGTACCCGGTTGTAATTAAGTTTTAAGGTATTAATCTGGCTGGTCTCGCGCTCTTTTTCCTCAAGGTCTAATAAGAATTGATCGGCATTACGGCTAATGCTTTTTAACGCATCTAATTTTTCGCTGTAACCACTCGCAATAACACCCCCATCGCGAATTAAAACAGGCGGGTTATCAATAATTGCCTTAGTTAATAAGTGAGCCAAGGGTTGATGTTCGCCAGTTTGCAGTCGCAATGCCTTTAAACGAGGCGCATTTAAATTAATAAGGATAGATTGAATGGAAGGAAGCGCGTAAAGCGTGTCTCGCAAAACAATAAGATCACGTGGTCTTGCGGTTAAAAGAGCTATTCGACTGGTGATGCGTTCAATATCGCCGACTGATTTGAGTGCCGTTTGTAGAGCCTCAGTAACACTGGGTGATTGTAGTTGCTCAATGGCAAGGTAACGGTGTTTGATGATTTCCTGGCGTTGTAAGGGCAAATGAATCCAACGTTTCAGTAGCCGTGTCCCCATCGTTGTCTTGCAGCGATTGAGTAAGCCAAATAAGGTATAGTTAATGTTCCCTGAGGGGTGATAATCCAGTTCAAGGTGTTGCCTGGTGGCAGCATTAAGTGAAATATAATCGGCTTGTTGAACGACTTTAATGGATTGTAAATGAGGCAGCGCAGACTGATGTGTATCCTTAAGATAATGTAATAATGCGCCTGCAGCGCTGGTCGCCAGCAGCATATGCTGGCAGCCAAAACCTTGAAGGTCTTTCGTTCCAAATTGTTTGTTTAAAAGCCGAGTGGCTGTTTGGTAGTCAAAGTGCCAATCGGCTAATAAATAAAGACTTTTTTGTGTGCTCAGTAATGAAGAAAGTTGGCTATCTTCACTGACCAGTGTTTCTGCGGGATTAATGCGAGCCAATTCAGTTTGTAAGGTCGATGCCTTATCCATTTCTTGCAGTAAAAAACGTCCACTGGCCAGATCAATAGTCGCCAGCCCAAATTGATTTTGTTTTTGGAAAACTGCGCACAATAAGCTATCGCTATGTGCATCCAGTAAAGCATCTTCAGTTAATGTGCCGGGTGTAATCACTCGCACAACTTTGCGTTCGACGGGGCCTTTTGATGTGGCCGGGTCGCCAATTTGTTCACAGATAGCAACTGATTCGCTGGCTTTCAGCAGTTTAGCTAAGTAACCATCCGCTGCATGGTGGGGGATGCCGGCCATCTGAACAGGCTTACCATCAATTTGGCCGCGACTGGTTAATGTAATCCCTAATATAGAAGAGGCTTTAATGGCATCCTCAAGAAACAGCTCATAAAAATCTCCCATGCGGTAGAATAAAAGGGTGTCCGGGTGCTCTTCTTTGATGCGCAGGTATTGCTGCATCATGGGGGTTGTTGTGGGTTTTATAACGACGTTTTTTGGCATTCGGTTAGTTTAACAACCTGACTGGTTTTCGGTAAAATTTATTCATATATTAAGAGGCTGATGAATGAACGAATCAATCGATAAAGAGATGACCTTGTTAGCACAAAGATTGGCAGGTTTGCTAATAAATCAAGGTAAAACGGTGGCAGTTGCTGAATCTTGTACCGGTGGCTGGCTAGCAAAAATATTGACGGATTTATCGGGTAGTAGCACTTGGTTTTTAGGTGGCGTGGTCAGTTACAGCAATGATGCTAAACGCAATGTGCTCCATGTAAAAAAAGCTTGTCTGGAGCAGTTTGGTGCGGTTAGTCAAGAAGTGGCCGAGCAAATGGCCGATGGGGTGAACAAAGCGTTTAACTCATCAATTTCGGTTTCAATAACCGGCATTGCGGGGCCATCGGGTGGTACGGTTGATAAACCGGTGGGCCTAGTGTGGTTTGCGGTTAAAACACCCAAAGGTGATGTCGTGTCGATGACGAAAACCTATACAGGTAGTCGGCAGCAAGTCAGACAACAGGCCTTGCTCACAGCGCTTGAACTCTTGATTGATAATTTGGAAAAATAAGCAGTCATAAAACAGTGATTTCATTATGTGCTTATACCAAGTATGTGTGATAATTTGGAATTATTGACGATAACTCGCTTTTACAGGGAGTAGAGGCATTTGAGAGGATAAAAAATGGATGAAAACAAGAAAAAAGCATTAAGCGCAGCGTTATTACAAATCGAGAAGCAATTTGGCAAAGGCTCGGTGATGCGTATGGGCGATGGTTCAAGTATTCCTGATATTGAAGCGTATTCAACTGGCTCTATTGCCTTGGATGTTGCGTTAGGTGTCGGCGGTTTGCCGCGTGGGCGCATTGTTGAAATATACGGCCCTGAATCTTCTGGCAAAACGACGTTGACATTAGAAACTATTGCGCAATGTCAAAAAGCAGGCGGTACGGCCGCGTTTGTTGATGCGGAACATGCTTTAGACCCCATTTATGCGGATAAAATTGGCGTCAATATGGATGAATTATTGGTTTCTCAACCCGATACGGGTGAACAAGCGCTGGAAATCGTTGATATGTTGGTACGTTCCGGTGCTGTTGATATGGTGGTGGTTGATTCAGTGGCTGCACTAACGCCAAAAGCTGAAATTGAGGGGGAAATGGGCGATCATCATGTCGGCCTTCAAGCACGTTTAATGTCTCAGGCATTAAGAAAATTAACCGGCAATATTAAACGGTCTAATACGTTGGTTGTTTTCATTAACCAAATCCGAATGAAAATTGGTGTCATGTTTGGTAACCCGGAAACAACAACGGGGGGCAATGCGCTGAAATTCTACTCGTCTGTACGTCTCGATATTCGTCGTACGGGGTCGATTAAAAAAGGCGATGAAATTTTGGGGAATGATACACGCGTAAAGGTGGTGAAAAACAAAGTTGCTCCGCCCTTTAAGCAAGCCATGTTTGAAATTTTATATGGTGAAGGTATTTCTCGTGAAGGAGAATTGGTTGATCTTGGGGTGAGTCTGGATTTGGTTGAAAAAGCGGGCTCTTGGTATAGCTATGAAGGATCAAAAATAGGCCAAGGTAAAGATAATGCAAAGGGCTTCTTCAAAGAAAACCCGGATAAAGCCGCTGAATTAGAGGCCAATATCAGGGTTGCCTTGTTACCTAAAAAAGAAGCGGCCACGAATGCCGATGTACAGGGTGATGAAGCCTGAGTGAAGAGAAAAAAAATGAAGGGCCTGGTTTAAGAGCAAGTTGCTTAGCTATGTTGGCCAGGCGTGAACATAGCCAGCTGGAATTGACGCAGAAATTAACACAAAAAGGCTTTCAAGAACGAGATATTGAACTGCTGTTGGAAGAATTTGTTCAGTTAGGTTGGCAAAGTGACCAACGTTTTGCAGAAAGCTATAGCCGCTCTCGGGTCCATAAGGGGTTTGGACCAGTACGCATACAATACGAGTTAAAAGAACGAGGCGTAGAGATAGATGTGCATCATGTATTTGATGAGCAACCTGATTGGCAGGCGTTGCTACACGAATTGAATATCAAAAAATACGGTGGCTTGGCACCAGTGGACATGAAAGAGCGTGCAAAACGAATGCGTTTTTTTCAACATAAAGGGTTTACACACGACATGATCAGGCAACTGTTTAATCAGTTGTCTAAAGACAGGTTTTAACGAGATGAAAAATTTAAGTAGCGCTGAAATTAGATCAGCTTTTTTGACATACTTTGAAAAGAGAGGTCATCAAATCGTGCCTTCTAGCTCGTTAGTACCGGGTAATGACCCGACCTTGCTATTTACAAATGCGGGGATGGTTCAGTTTAAAGATGTTTTCCTTGGCCAAGAAACGCGCCCATACACAACAGCAACCTCGTCGCAGCGTTGTGTCAGAGCGGGCGGAAAACATAATGACCTTGAGAATGTCGGTTATACAGCTCGTCATCATACATTTTTCGAAATGTTGGGGAATTTTAGTTTTGGTGATTATTTTAAACGCGACGCGATAAAATATGCATGGGAGTTCCTGGTAAAAGAATTGGGTATTCCGGCCGAGAAGCTCTGGGTCACCGTTTATGATGAAGACCCAGAAGCTGCCGACATATGGCTTAATGAGATCGGTGTTGATGCTGCTCGCTTATCTCGAATTGGAGCAAAAGATAACTTCTGGTCAATGGGTGACACAGGCCCGTGTGGCCCTTGTTCAGAAATATTTTATGATCACGGGGACAGCGTAGCAGGCGGCCCACCTGGTACACCTGAGGAAGATGGCGATCGCTATGTTGAAATTTGGAATCTGGTTTTCATGCAGTATAACCGTGATGAAAAAGGAGAATTGACCCCGCTTCCCAAACCCTCTGTTGACACCGGCATGGGCCTTGAGCGTGTTGCGGCTGTTTTGCAAGGTGTCCATAACAATTATGATATTGAACTATTTCAGGCCTTAATTAAACACGTTGCGAAATTGACGGGTACGAGTGACCTCACGCATACCTCGCTACGGGTATTAGCAGACCATATCCGTTCTTGTGCCTTCCTGATTGTTGATGGTGTACAGCCCTCAAATGAAGGGCGCGGTTATGTGCTTAGACGGATTATTCGACGAGCAATCCGTCACGGTTATAAGTTGGAAATGAAAGATGTATTTTTTCACCAATTGGTCAAGCCCTTGGCGGATCAAATGGGCGATGCGTACCCAGAGTTAGTGGCGAAAGTAGAAATGGTAAGTAATATTTTGCTAAAAGAAGAGCAACGTTTTGCAGAAACTTTAGAGCAAGGCATGAAGCTTTTACAAGAGGGGGCGCAGTCACTTAAAGATCATGTAATTACCGGTGAGATAGCCTTTAAACTCTATGATACGTATGGCTTTCCCATTGATTTGACGGCTGATTATGCCAGAGAAAATAACCTAACGGTTGATCTGGATGGTTTTGAAAAAGCCATGGATGCTCAACGCGAGCGTGCTCGTTCTTCAAGCTCTTTTGCGACGGCTCAGTCAGCACTGCCGACAGTAGATTTCAGCACAGAATTTACCGGCTATGAGTCACTTCAATCAGAGGCTAACATACAAGCTATCTATAAAGACGGTGAAGAAATGTCGGTCATTCGAGAAGGGGATAAGGCTTACTTAGTTTTAGATAAAACGCCTTTTTATGCAGAATCCGGTGGACAGGTCGGTGATCAGGGCGTGATTTCGACGCCAACGGCCGTTTTTAATGTGTCGGATGTGCAAAAAGAAGGAGAGGCTTATTTCCATATCGGTCGAGTTGCTAGTGGCGAATTTCAACAACAGCAAAACGTGACAGCAACAGTAGACGAGGGTCAACGACAAGCCACAGCGTTAAACCATTCGGCGACTCATTTATTACACGCTGCGCTAAGAGACGTACTCGGTGATCATGTCACACAAAAAGGCTCATTAGTCAGTGCAGAAAGGCTGCGTTTTGACTTCAGCCATTTCGAGCCGATTTCAAGTGAGCAATTGCAAGACATTGAACGGTTAGTGAATGCGCAAATCAGGTTAAATGTTGATGTAGAAACACAAATAACAGATCCAGAAACAGCGGTTGCCAATGGCGCAATGGCTTTGTTTGGTGAAAAATACGGTGACAAAGTTCGTGTGCTGAAAATGGGCGCGTTTTCGACAGAGCTTTGTGGTGGAACACATGCTAATCGTGTTGGCGATATTGGTTTAATAAAAATTCTATCAGAAACGGGAATTGCCTCTGGTGTTCGCCGTATTGAAGCGGTGGCTGGAGAAGATGCTTTAAATTGGGTAGAGCAAAGTGAACATTTACTACAAAAAATCAGTAAATTAGTAAAAGGAAACCGTGATTCCGCCGTGGACAAGGTGGCGCAAATTCAAGATAAAAACAAAACGCTTGAAAAAGAATTAGAGCAATTAAAAGCCCAATTAGCGAAAGCAGCCAGTGGTGACTTGCTAAGCCAGGCAGTACAAATTGACGGGTTGAATGTTTTAGCGGCCAACATCGAAGGCAGTGATGGCAAAGCCTTGCGGGACTTAGTCGATCAGCTCAAAGATAAACTTGGTGAGGCGGCGATCGTACTGTCCACGGTCAATAATGGCAAAGTGATATTGATCGCAGGCGTTTCTAAAAGTCAAACTAACCGAATTAAGGCTGGTGAGTTAGTTAATTCTGTCGCCGTACAGGTTGGTGGGAAAGGCGGCGGTCGACCGGATATGGCCCAAGCAGGGGGTGATAATCCAGCGGCATTGGTTGACGCGCTAAAATCAGTTCCAAACTGGGTTACAGCAAAATTAAGTGAAACCAACCGCTAGAATTTCTTGACGTGGGGTCACCCTTTTCATTAATCGCTGTTAGCAATAACTAACGTAATAAATTAAGAAGAAACTATGAGTTTACATGTACACAAATACGGCGGTACATCCGTAGGTACGGCTGAAAAAATCCAGAATGTAGCTAAAAAATTAGTCAAAGAAAGGCAGGCCAGTGGGCATGATTTGGTCGTAGTGGTTTCGGCCATGAGCGGAGAAACAAACCGCATGACCGAGTTAGCTAATCAAATGCAACAGCTCCCGTCAAAGAAGCAAATGGATGTTCTATTATCGACTGGAGAGCAAGTTACCATAGCGTTACTCTGCATGGCACTTGAAGAGCTGGGTATGCAAGCGGTGTCTTACACGGGGTGGCAAGTAAAAATCCTGACGGATGATTCACATGGTAAAGCGCGAATTGAAGAAATACAGACTGATAAAATACAAGCTGATTTAGAGGCGAATAAAATAGTCGTTGTAGCGGGTTTTCAAGGCGTCACGTCCGATGGTGCGATAACAACCTTGGGCCGTGGAGGCTCAGATACCACAGCAGTTGCTTTAGCCGCTGCTTTAAAAGCAGACGAATGCAGAATCTACACCGATGTTGACGGTGTTTATACAACAGACCCAAGAGTAGAGCCAAAAGCTAAAAGGCTGAATAAAATCACCTTTGAAGAAATGTTGGAAATGGCCAGCTTGGGTTCAAAAATTTTACAAATTCGTTCAGTCGAGTTTGCAGGAAAATACAATGTTCCATTGCGTGTTTTATCAACATTTGAGGATGGGGAAGGCACGTTAATAACATACGAGGATGAAGAAATGGAAAAAGCATTAATTTCAGGTATTGCGTTTAACCGAGATGAAGCAAAAGTTACCTTATCAGGTGTACCTGATATGCCAGGCGTTGCCTCGGCTATTTTGAAACCAATTTCTGACGCAAATATTGAAATTGACATGATTGTTCAAAACATTGCGGAAGATCAAACGACCGATTTTACCTTCACGGTTCATAGAAATGATTATGAGAAAACGATGCAAATTTTGCAGGATATTTGCATTGAATTGGGCGCATCAAAAGTTGATGGCGACAATAAAATAGTCAAAGTGTCTATTGTGGGTGTTGGCATGCGCTCACACGCTGGAATCGCCAGCCAAATGTTTAGCGCTTTGGCCGATGAAGGCATTAATATTCGGATGATTTCAACGTCAGAAATTAAAATTTCTGTTGTGGTTGACGAAAAATATTTAGAACTGGCCGTTCGTACATTACACGAATCTTTTGGCTTATCTGATGCATAATCGGTGTCTGATGGCTTTTTGAGTTTGAAGAGCTATGGTAGAATATCGCTAACAATAATAAAAAAATACAATGGTTGGCAACGCTTCTGTCATTGAAGCAAAAGGAGTTATTGTGCTTATTTTAACGCGTAAAGTTGGAGAGTCCCTTGTTATTGGCGATGATGTGTCTATCGTCGTGCTTGGGGTGAAAGGAAATCAGGTTAGAATTGGAGTAGACGCACCTAAAAGCGTTTCTGTTCATCGAGAAGAGATTTATAATAAAATTCAAGATGAAAAAGATCTAAACGGTAATAGATAACCTTTAATAAATTCTGGAGAGATGGCCGAGCGGCTGAAGGCGCTCCCCTGCTAAGGGAGTATGGGTTTTATAGCCCATCGAGGGTTCGAATCCCTCTCTCTCCGCCATTAAAGACCAACAAACCCCGATTTTCTTTTTGATGAATTGAGCAGCACTGCTTTTTATTTTCGGCAGGGGTGTTTTTTGAAAACTGCCCTCCGCTTTTTTAATGATATGCTTTTGTAGAGACTCCCTTAAAAGCAAAGTTGTTTTTCTTATGTCAAGTGTCATTGACAGGGTTATCTCGGTTTATGCTTTTCTTCTTTTGTTGAGCATATTCTTGCGTAACTGTTCAGACTCATGATGACTTCTTAGATTGTCATTCAAGGGATTTTTTTCTAAGACTTAATGTTTTAAACGTTATCGTTAAAAATAATTAAGATCAAAGATATTAAATCGTTAATTCAAAATTATTTAACATATTCGCTCACCCTGAATTAACTTTTTTTTACATGGAATGGATCCGGTTTTCGGGGTTTTATATCAATTCAATGAATAGCCCCAGTCGATATTGAAAGGGGCTGTATGAAAATATACTGTACGCAAAGTGCTGGGTGAAGTACGCTTAGCGCTTATATCGGAAAACAGTGCAGGTTTTGAGGCGCGTCCAAAAAAGCCTCGCAAGATTTTCAGTTTCTCAAGGGTATGTATATGAATAAAGTATGGGCAAGTTTACTAAGGCCTAAGGCGTGGATTTCAGCAGGGTTATTAATTACGTTTTTAATGGGCTTCTTTTCACTTGGTTTTTTAGATTACCTCCAGCCAATGAAAACGTTTCTAGATTCAGATGATTTATCTTTCAAAATTGGGACAACACGTTTTTCAGTGTACCTGTTGATTAAGGCCACTGTCATAGTCGTGCTGGTCTTTTGGATAACTGGTATTCTTTCTGAGTTTGGCGAAAACCGAATAAAAAAAATTAGGGGGATTAAAGCCAGCAATAAAGCGCTTATTGTCAAGGCCTTCCAAATTCTTATTTATTTCATTGCCTTTATTATAGGCCTTGATGTTCTTGGGATTGATTTAACAACACTGGCTATATTCAGTGGTGCAATTGGTATCGGTATTGGTTTTGGCTTACAGAAAATAACATCTAATTTTATCAGTGGATTGATTTTGCTGTTTGAAAAGTCGGTAGAAAATGATGATTTAGTGGAACTTACAGATGGCACTTATGGCTATATTCGACATACAAGTGCCCGTTATACGTTGATAGAAACTTTTGAGGGAAAAGAAATTATGATTCCTAACGAAGATTTTATAACTAATCGTGTAACAAACTGGACCTATACTAATAGTAAAAGCCGTGTGGCCATTAATATTGGTGTATCTTATGAGTCGGACATTGAGAAAGCGATGGAGCTGATTTTAGAGGCGGCGAAGGAGCATCCGCGCTGTGTTGATGAGCCTTCTCCAAGCTGTTATCTTGAGGAATTTGCCGATAGTTCAGTTAACTTTATTTTGTTTTTCTGGCTTGCCGATGTGACACAGGGAAGATTTGAGCCAAGAAGTGATGTCTTGCGAAGTATTTGGAAGAAATTCAAAGAAAATAATATAGTTATTCCATACCCTCAACGTGATCTACATATCAAAAATCCGGAGGCACTGCAATGAATGAAAATATTTTATTGGCCTATAGCCTCGATGGAAAAGGGAGTGGTGAATCTCTCGACGAAGATGCTCTTTCTGCACAGCTTAAAGAAGATAAACTGTTGTGGGTGCACATGGATGTTAACCACATTGATACCTTATCATGGTTGGAAGAAAAACTTGATTATCTCGATCGGTTTGTTGTTGATGCATTGCTAGCAGAAGAAACACGCCCGCGGATGATGCAACTTGATAACGGTATCCTACTGATTTTACGAGGTGTAAATCTCAACAAAGATGCTGATCCAGAAGATATGGTATCTATCAGGTTATGGATAGAAGAGCATCGAATCATCAGCTTGCGTAAACGTAAACTTAAAGCAATATCGGATATTTCAGAAAAGATCAACTCAGGCAAGGGCCCTAAAAATGCAGGTCAGTTTGTCTCTATGCTGACATCGCGGTTATTTGAAAGCATGGAGCCGGTCTTAAGTGCCTTGGATGAGACAACAGATAGTATTGAAGAAAAAGTGTTAGAAGCCGTCGATATTTCATTGCGGCAGGGAATAGTAGATGTCCGTAAGCAAGCGATCATGTTTCATCGCTATATGTCGCCACAACGTGATGCTATCAGGCAGTTGTGTATGAGCGATTTAGAGTGGTTAGGTGATACGCATAAACATCACCTTCAAGAAGCTCATAACCATGTAACACGTTATATAGAAGATTTAGCGGCGATACGTGAGCGAGCTCAAGTTGTAAAAGATGAATTGACTAATATGCTGGCTGATCGGATGAATAAAAACATGTACATCCTGTCCATTATCGCAGCATTTTTTCTACCGTTAGGCTTTCTGACTGGGTTGTTGGGTATTAATGTAAGTGGCATCCCCGGGGCGGATTATGCAGATGCCTTTTATATCTTCTGTGGCATTTTAGTTGGCATTGTGGGAATACAAATTTTGCTTTTTAAGAAAATGAAGTGGTTCTGATATGCATATGGAGCCCTTTATGCCGGTGTTATTTGCTATCGCGTTTGTGACGCTGGTCACCGGCATGATTTTAAAGCGTTTCAAACAACCTCATGTCATAGCTTATCTTTTGGTAGGCGTCATATTAGGGCCATCTGGCTTAGCTGTCATTGCAGATAAAGACTGGGTGGGACAACTGGGTTCTATTGGCGTTGTACTATTGCTTTTTTTTGTTGGTATGGAGGTTTCGCCTAAAAGGTTGGCAGCTAATTGGAAGTTGCCCGTTATAGGTACGTTGCTTCAAATAATGGTGAGCGTTTTATTTGTAGCGATTATGGGGTATTTTCTTGACTGGCCATTCCCACGAATTGTCTTACTGGGCTTTGTTATTAGCCTGAGTAGTACGGCAGTGGTGATTAAGTTATTGCAGGACTGGAAAGAGCTGGATACGCGCATCGGTCAAGATGTTCTTGGTATACTTCTTATACAAGATTTGGCTATAGTGCCCATGATGATTAGTATTGGTTTATTGGGTGGAGCGGAGTTTTCACCAACAGTTTTGATACTGCAACTGGTCGGAGGGAGTGCCATCATTGCTTTGGCTATTTGGGTATCCGTTAAAGACAGGATCATTTTATCTTGGTTAAAGAAGATAGCTGACGACAAAGAAATGCAGCTTTTTGCAGCGCTTGGTATATGTTTTGGCATGTCATTTCTGACCGGAGTTTTACAGCTTTCTACTGCATTAGGAGCCTTTGTTTCTGGTATTGTCGTCTCTTCGGCAAGGGAAACAGAATGGGTTTATAAGAGCCTCGATTCTTTACGTGTAATTTTTATCGCCCTGTTCTTTCTTTCTATTGGCATGTTGATAGACCTGTCTTTTGTTCAAAAAAATATTGTCGAAGTTGGATTACTGGTGATTGCCGTGATGGTAAGCAATACAATGATTAATGCAATAATTATCTATTTGTTTGCAAAAGAATGGCGACCTTCTTTTTATGCTGGAGCGATGTTATCTCAGGTGGGGGAGTTCAGTTTTGTACTTGCAGCTATTGGGCTAAATACAGGAATTATTAATGATTATGGATACCAAACAACGATCGCTGTTATCGCTCTTTCGCTGTTTTTGAGCCCGATATTTATCATGGTTACAAAACACATTGTCAGCAATACGCTAAAACAAGACACCTATTCATAATAGCTAAACCGGTCATTCAGATGAGAAAAATAGAAGTAGCCAAAGGCGAACGTAAGAAATTCAACCTTAATGTTGCACGTCTTTATGATTTTACTGAGATGAATATCCCGGTAGAGGTTATATGCGGCAAAAAGGAGGGGCCGCGTTTGTTTATCAGTGCGGCGATTCACGGTGATGAAATTAATGGCGTGGAAATTATAAAACGTCTGTTAAATCATAAAGCATTGAAGAATATTTGCGGTACATTATACGCGGTGCCGATTGTTAATGTATTTGGCTATAATAACAAATCACGCTACTTGCCTGATCGTAGAGATTTAAATCGCCATTTTCCTGGCTCCCAGAATGGTTCGTTGGCGGGGCAACTTGCTTATACCTTCATGTCAGAAATTGTAAAGCATTGTACACACGGAATTGACCTGCATACGGGCGCTATTCATCGTTCAAACCTGCCCCAAATCCGGGCTGATCTTGATGATGCTGAAACCAATAAGTTGGCACACGCCTTTAATGTACCAGTGATGATTAATTCTAAACTGCCGGATGGATCGTTGAGAGAGGCGGCGAGAGCGTTAAAAATACCCATGCTTTTATTTGAAGGAGGTGAAGCACTACGGCATGATGAACATGTAATACGTTCTGGGCTCAACGGCATTCTAACCCTAATGGATGAGATTGGAATGATCTCATTCAAAGGTAAAAAAGCAGAAGATGAAAAACTCTTTATTGCTCTTTCAAGTACATGGGTCCGAGCTCCCCAGAGTGGTAGTTTGAGGCAACTGAAACATATTGGTCATCGTGTGCAAAAAGATCAAATTTTAGGGTATATTTCGGATCCTTTTGGCAGCCAAAAAGTCGCTATAAAAGCGAGTTGCACTGGTATCATCATTGGAGCTGTAACAATGCCACTGCTAAATAAAGGCGATGCCGTATTTCATATTGCTTCTTTTGATAATTCAAAGGACGTTAAAGAACAGGTTGATGATTTTCTGGATGAGAAAATAGGGCCATAAACAATTAATATTAATGGAAATCATTATGACGGAAAAAATTATTATCGGAAAAGAAGAATGGTGTAGCTTGTCAGAATTAGGCTTGCCAGCTATAAAAGCTCGGGTTGATTCAGGGGCTAAAACTTCTTCTTTGCACGCTTTCAATATTCATATGTTTGATGAAGATGGCAAACGCTATGTCCATTTCGACATTCACCCCATACAAAATGATCGTAAGACAATCCAAAGTTGTCGTGGTTTGGTGGTAGATAAGCGTGAAGTTAAAAGTTCCAGTGGCGACAAAGAACAGCGCCCTGTCATCAAGACGCCGATTACACTCGGAAGTGAAACATGGGAAATTGAAATCACACTGACGAACCGCGATTCCATGGGGTATCGTATGCTCATTGGTCGAGAAGCAATGAGCAACCGTGTATTGATTGACCCTGATAGTTCGCTTTGCCTGGGAACTGTATCTGATGAAGATGTGAAAGGACATTACAATGCTGCCACGCTTAAAAAAGACGGGTTACGTATTTTGGTATTGGCTAGTAACCCAGAATTGTATTCTAATAAGCGGCTCATTGAAGCTGGTGAAGAACGTGGGCATGAAATACGTTTTGTTAATATTAGTCAGTGTTATATGAATATCAGTTCGAAAAACCCTGAGGTTCATTATCGTGGCGGGCAATTGTTGGATGGCATAGACGCGGTTATTCCACGTATCAAGCCGTCTATGACGTTCTATGGTTGCGCGCTAGCAAGACAGTTTCAATCTACGGGGGCTTATTGTTTGAATGATGCTGTGTCCATTTCTCGATCCAGAGATAAACTACGTTCCTTGCAATTGTTATCAGATCAAAGAGTTCCTATGCCTACGACGGGTTTTGCAGATTCACCAATGGACACGTCGGATATTATAAAAATGGTAGGAGGAGCGCCATTAGTTATAAAGCTTTTGGAGGGGACACAAGGGAAAGGCGTAGTCTTGGCTGAAACAAGCAAAGCGGCCGGGAGCGTCATCAACGCTTTTAAGAGCCTTCGTGCTAATATCCTTGTGCAAGAGTTTATTAGAGAAGCGAATGGGAAGGATATTCGATGTTTTGTGATTGATGGGAAGGTTGTTGGTTCTATTCAGCGCGAGGCTGCTGCCGGGGAGTTCAGAGCAAATTTACACTTAGGTGGTTCAGCTAGTGCAGTTAAAATTACTGCTGATGAGCGAAAAATTGCCATTCAGGCCGCTAAAATAATGGGGTTACATGTGGCAGGCGTTGATATAATTCGTTCTAAGTCCGGACCAAAAGTATTGGAAATTAATTCTTCCCCTGGCTTAGAGGGAGTTGAAAATATTACTGAAAAGGACATTGCAGGATTAATGATCGAATGTATTGAGAAAAAGGTTAGGGCAGCAAAGGCTAAAATGTCAAAATAACGCTATTCTGCTCTTTCGCTAAAGAAAAGCTGAGTTTTTGACTGTTTTTGCTTGACCTTTAGAGCAGTCTGAATACAATAGCCTCCCTAATGCGCCTGTAGCTCAGCTGGATAGAGTACTCGGCTACGAACCGAGCGGTCGGGCGTTCGAATCGCTCCAGGCGCGCCATACAAAAAACCCTCCTTCGGAGGGTTTTTTTATCTTTATTCTTCACGAAACATGCTGAATTGATGAGGGTTTCTTCATCTCATCTTTCACATCAAAAGCTAACGGCTTGATATAAAAAACATTTTTCATCAGGCTTCAGGCCAAAAAAACCACTATATATAGATAAATAAAAAATAATTAACACAGTATCTTGTGTCTTGTTGTATTTTCTTATAACCTAGCCATTCAGAGATGTTAAGGACAAAATCTTAAAGAATTAAACAAGGGGACGCGGAAAATATATGAAAACAGTCAATTTAAAAGTCATTAAAGACAATCAATCAGAAATAGAATTTCAAGCAGCGTCTTTAGATATTTGGGATAAAAAATATTGTTTAAAAAAACAAGATGGGTCAGCCGTAGATGCCAATATCGAAGAAACGTATCAACGTGTTGCAAAGGCGCTAGCAGATGTTGAAGAAACAGATGACAAAAAAGAATATTGGCAAGATCAATTTTTATGGGCTTTAAAACACGGTGCGATTCCTGCGGGCCGTATTATTTCCAATGCCGGTGCAAGTGCCTATAAACCTGCAACATCAACCATTAACTGCACGGTGTCAGGTTCTGTGTCTGATTCAATGGATGATATTCTTGGTAAAACACATGAAGCGGGTTTAACGCTTAAAGCGGGCTGTGGCATTGGCTATGAATTTTCAACATTACGTCCAAAAGGGGCCTATGTGTCTGGTGCCGGTGCGAATACTTCGGGGCCTTTATCGTTTATGGATATCTTCGATAAGATGTGCTTTACCGTTTCCTCTGCGGGTGGTCGCCGAGGTGCGCAGATGGCAACGTTTGATGTGGCCCACCCAGATGTTCGCGATTTTGTTCGTGTAAAACGCGAAGATGGGCGTTTACGCCAATTTAACTTATCGTTATTGATTACCGAAGATTTTGTTCAGGCGGTAAAAGACGATGCAGACTGGCCTTTGGTTTTCCCGTTGTCTGAAAAAGAAATCGCATCCGGTGAGATTGATTTAAACGATACAAACAACGTGCTTTGGCGTGAGTGGCCTATAACCGAAGGTTATCAGGTTAATGAAGTGGGCTTAGTTGCTTGTCGAATTTACAATCGAGTCAAAGCACAACGCTTGTGGGAAACGATTATGGCGTCCACGTATGATTACGCTGAGCCTGGCTTCATCCTTATTGATAAAGTCAATGAGATGAATAATAACTGGTTCTGCGAAAACATTCGTGCAACCAATCCTTGTGGTGAGCAACCGCTGCCGCCGTATGGGTCTTGTCTGTTAGGTTCGATAAATTTAACGAAATTTGTCATAGACCCTTTTACCTCTCATGCTAGTTTCGATTGGGATAAATTTCGTCAAACCGTTGGTATATTCACGCGTATGTTGGATAACGTTGTCGAGATCAATGGCTTGCCACTAGAGGGTCAACGTGAAGCAATTGAACACAAACGTCGTCATGGTATGGGCTTTTTAGGTTTAGGTTCAACACTCACCATGATGGGGATTGAGTATGGTGGAGAAGAATCAGTTAAATTCACTGAAGAAGTCAGTCAACAATTAGCGGTAACGGGTTGGGAAGCAGGTTTGGAACTCGCAAAAGAAAAAGGCCCGGCACCGATCATGGAAGAAGAATTTGAAGTGACCGGAGATATGCTTCGCAAGCGACCAGAAATGGTTGAGGATGGCTACGAAGTGGGCGATAAAGTGAAAGGTCGAATTTTACACGCAAGATACAGCCGCTATATGCAACAAATAGCCAGCGTTGCCCCAGATCTTGTAGAAAAGCTTGCAGAAACAGGCGCACGTTTCACGCACCATAGCTCTATCGCGCCGACGGGTACGATTTCATTGTCGCTTGCCAATAATGCCAGTAACGGCATTGAACCCAGTTTTGCTCATCATTATGCACGTAATGTCATCCGTGAAGGGCGTAACGCAAAAGAAAAAGTGGATGTTTTTTCATTTGAACTATTAGCTTATCGTACCTTAATTAATGAAAGCGCAATGCCGTATTCAGACGTTGCTGAAGAAAAGTTACCCAGCTATTTTGTTACAGCTGAAACAATCACGCCAAAGCAGCATGTCGATATTCAAGCCGCCGCGCAAAAGTGGGTAGATTCTTCTATTTCAAAAACGGCCAATGTACCCACCGAGTTTCCATTTGAAGACTTTAAAGACATTTATTTATACGCACATGAAAAGGGCCTAAAAGGTTGTACAACGTTCCGATTTAACCCAGACGTTTTCCAAGGTGTACTAGTTAAAGAGTCAGACTTAGAAAACACAACCTATCGTTTCAATCTTCAAGACGGCACAACGCTTGAAGTAAAAGGTAATGAAATGATCGAATACGAAGGTGAATCACACACCGCCGCTAATTTGTACGATGCCTTAAAAGAAGGCTATTACGGCAAATTTTAAAAGAGTGGATTTGGAAAAGGAGAATCACAATGTCCCATAAAATCACGCAAAGCATTACCGGTTATGAAGTTGTAAAAGAGGAAGAAAAGGTAGCAGAAACGGTTGCGCCGGTTGAAGAAAAAAGCAACATCATCCAAATGCACGAAAGCCTTAAACGGCCCGAAATGCTTTTAGGTTCAACCTATAAAATCAAAACACCGTTATCTGAACATTCCTTGTATATCACGATTAATGACTTGATCCTAAATCCAGATACTGACCATGAACAACGTCGTCCATTTGAAGTCTTCATCAATTCTAAAAACATGGACCATTTTCAATGGATTGTCGCCTTAACGCGGATTATGTCAGCGGTGTTCAGAAAAGGGGGGGATATTACCTTTTTAGTAGAAGAGCTCCGCTCCGTTTTTGACCCAAGCGGTGGTTATTTCAAAAAAGGCGGTAAATTCATGCCTTCATTAGTGGCGGAAATTGGTGATGTGGTTGAGTCGCACCTGAGAATGATCGGCATGATAAAAACTGAAGAAATCAGCGAACATCAGCAAAAAATAATGGATGAAAAGCGTGCCCAGTTCGAAGGCCAGCAACAGCAAAAATCAGCGCAAACAGTCGATGCAGACGCTTACCCAGAAGGTGCGGCTTTATGCACAAAGTGCAATACAAAAGCAGCAATTCAAATGGATGGCTGCTTAACATGCCTAAACTGTGGGGATTCTAAGTGCGGTTAGAGTAAAGCAGGTTTAACTATAAGTCATAAGGGTTGACAAGAAAATAAGTCAGCCCTTTTTTTATTAAAATAATCATGACTCAGAAAAAACCAGCCCCAATTTACACATTCCTAACCGTGGCTTGGCGCTGAGGAGCGAAGCCCAACAAATTAAATCTGCTCGTACCATCGCTTAGGTTAACCGTTTATAAAAACGTGCCTTTAAACCACCCCCAAATATTCAAAGAAAACCCGGGGAGGATGTCTATGCCCATCGCAGATTTAATGAGATAAAGAACCAATAACCCCATTAATGTAGAGAAGGTTAAAAACGTTAAAACAAGCGTTGTTTTAACCATCAACGAAATTCTTTTTTCTCTAGCCGTTAATAAGCGTTTATTTCGCCCAGCCAGTACAACAAAATAATATCGCCAACGCCAAATACTGAAAGATCCACGTAGATCAATTGGATGTTGTCCCCATTTGTTGCGCGTACCAAAGGCGACTTTTAAGGCCGACAACTGCTCAGTAGAAAAGCTGTCTCTAATATTTTCAGGCACTCGTCGCAATAAACCTTTTTCAAACCAATCGGCTTCCTTTTTTAATGCATCCTTATTATTCAAACTTTTAACCCAATAGGTTTGTTTGAAGTTTATTATCGACATTCTGTGGAAGTGAAATCTAAAGTTCAAGCACTGTGACAGATACAGGAATGTTTTCAATTGAGTGTGTTTTATAGGATTTTTTTCAATCAAACAAACACTTGGATATAGGGTTGAAATGCTGGGGAAATTTTTTTAATGACCGTAGAAGTCTTAGGCCATTAAGTGGAAAATGCGACATTCTCTGTAAGAAAACATAATATCGTGAATTGCTAATGAGTCAGCGAACTATCGGTTAGATTCATTGGTCTCTGCAAGGGCGAGTTTTTTGCCATCAAATCGAGCAATGAGACTGGTATAAGCCCATAAAATCAACACCATTGTGATGCCATAGATTGATGGTATTAAAGCGACTTGCGCATTGTTAAGCAGGAAGGGGCTAATGGCAATCGTTACGCCTAGCATGGCATTTTGTGCGCCCACTTCTATTGATAAAGTACGAACTTTTTTGGTTTCTAAGCGTGCTAATTTGGCTAGGCTGTACCCTAACAAAATAGTCAGAAGGTTCAGGGTGACGGTTAAGGCGCCCAGTGTCAAAAAGTCTTGGAACCAGGCGCCATCATTTTGTAGAAGAATACCCAAAATAACGACAGGCAAAAATAAATTACACCCTAAACGGACCCACTTTCTAGAATGTTCAGCAAAAGACGGCGCTTTTTTAAAAACGATCATGCCGAGACTGACGGGAATAACGGTAATGAGCATAATTTGAATAGCTGTTTTAAGAAAAGGTAAGGACAGTTGGACGCTGCTATTATCAAAAAATATTAAGCTCAAGTTTAAAACAAAGGGGAGTGTAAAGACCGTGATTAAACTGGAAATGCTCGTCATAGTGACCGATAAAGCTAAATCACCGCGAGCGATGAGGGTAAACAAGTTAGATAAAACACCGCCTGGGCAAAGCGTTAACAACATGATCCCTATGGCGACAACACCTTTTAGATTTAGGGCTAGACAAAGGGCAAAACCCAGGAGGGGTAATAGGAGTAGTTGACCTATTAGACCGATACATGCGGCTTTAGGGAGTTTAAAAACACGCGTGAAATCGGTTAGTTTAAGGCTCAAACCCATTCCAAACATTAAGCAAGTTAATACAATAGAGGCAGCGTAGTTCATTATTATAGTTTTATAGTGGTGAATAAAATGCTAAATCTGGCCTACACGATCTCACAGTTAGAAGCTTGGAGGCAAGAAAGATTAAAAAATCACGGGTGAAGTTTTTAAAGAGTTTTTATTGTATTTCGTTTGCGAATTAGAACATGTCACAGATCAAAAAATGTTAAAAATCGGAGAGCTTTGGCTTTAAAGCCTGATATATTTTATGTAAAGCGTTTACACTTAATTGTGAATCCAAGCTAAGGTAGCTCCTCAGGAATGATAAACAGGCTTCAATGGTTTTTTGATCTTTCGGCTGCAGAGTGGTCTATTATTTTAGCCATTATCATCGCGCTGATGATTTTGGCGTTTATGTTAATTCGTCGGTCAACTATTGGCTTATATAAACGTTCAAAAACCGCGGGTAAACCAACAAACTGGCATCAGAAGAGCCTTGATGAGTTGTTTAACACGCTTGATACGTCTGAAGGTGGGTTGTCGACACAAAGTGTGGTAGATCGCCTGACCAAGTACGGTCCAAACCGTTTGCCAGAAACAAAAAGCCGTGGAGCACTCCTAAGGTTTCTTTTTCAATTTCATAACGTATTAATCTATGTATTGTTAGTAGCCTGTCTTGTAACAGCCCTGTTGGAACATTGGGTCGATTCCGGTGTTATTTTAGCGGTGGTTTTTCTTAATGCGCTCATTGGTTTTGTACAGGAGGGGAAGGCAGAAAATGCCTTGAGAGCGATCAAATTGATGCTTTCCCCCAGTGCCATGTTGTTGCGCGATGGTCGGCAAACAACGATGAGCGCTGATGAACTGGTGCCGGGGGATGTTGTTTTGCTTCAATCGGGTGATAAAGTTCCAGCAGATCTTCGTTTGTTCCGTGCGAAAGGGTTACAAATTCAAGAGTCGGTATTAACTGGCGAGTCGATGGCTGTAGAAAAGTCGATAGAGCCGGTTGCCGAGGGTGCTGTGATCGGTGATCAGCGTTGTATGGCTTTTTCAGGCACGCTGGTGACACATGGACAGGGAAGAGGGGTTGTCGTTGAAACAGGAGCAAAAACACAAATCGGCTTAATTAGTACCTTGGTGTCTGAGGTAGAATCAGTGACGACGCCGTTGTTCCGTCAAATGGCAAAATTTAGTCAATGGCTGACGTTAGCTATTATTGCCGTTGCCGTGTTTACATTTATGTTTGCGGCTCTTATTCGTGATTATGCACTGGCCGATATGTTTCTTGCTGCTGTTAGTTTGGCCGTAGCAGCCATTCCTGAAGGCTTGCCCGCTATTATGACGATTACACTGGCCATTGGCGTACAACGAATGGCGCAACGCCATGCGATTATTCGAAAATTGCCGGCAGTCGAAACACTGGGGGCCGTAACGGTAATCTGTTCAGATAAAACCGGCACGTTGACCAAGAATGAAATGACGGTTCGAGTCGTCGCCACCAGCGAGCATCTTTTTGAGCTCACAGGCACAGGCTATGATCCTCATGGGGAAATACTGTTGTCAACTAACAGTGTGTCTGAAAATGAAGCTCCGCTGTTATTAGATACGCTCAGGGCTGGTGTGCTCTGTAACGAAGCCACGTTAGATAAAAGGGAAGGTGATTGGCGCGTTCATGGTGATCCAATGGAGGGCGCGTTATTAGTCGCTGGTTTGAAAGCCGGCCTTGATATTGACATTGAAACCAAACAATACCCTCTGACAGACCTGATACCTTTTGAATCAGAACATCGTTTTATGGCTACCCTTAATCATAGCCATACCGGTGAAGGTTTTATTTTTTTGAAAGGAGCGCCCGAACGCGTTCTCGAGATGTGTTTAAAGCAAAAAAGTGTGTCAGGCGCTGAGCCAATAGATAGATCGTATTGGTTAAATCACATTGAAAAGATGGCCCAACATGGTCAGCGTATATTAGCAATAGCATTTAGACCTGTGAGTAATGAACAAACGACATTAGCGTTTAAGGATGTTGATGAAGGCTTGATCATGTTGGGGTTGTTTGGGCTGATAGACCCGCCCAGAGATGGAGTAGTAGATTCAGTAGATGCCTGTAAAAAAGCGGGCATTCGAGTGAAAATAATTACCGGTGATCATGCTTCGACGGCCCTTGCGATTGCGCGAAAATTGGGTCTTATTAACACCAAGGACGTACTAACAGGTCAGGTGCTTGAATCAATGAGCGATCATCAGTTGAGGCAACAAGCGCATGATGTGGATGTGTATGCACGGGTGAACCCCGAACATAAGTTAAGGTTGGTTAAGTTGATGCAAGACCAGGGGCTTATTGTCGCGATGACGGGGGACGGTGTTAACGATGCGCCGGCGTTGAAACGCGCAAATATTGGAACAGCGATGGGTCTTAATGGCACTGAAGCGGCTAAAGAAGCAGCTGAAATGGTGTTGGCTGATGATGATTTTAGGTCAATTGTCCACGCTGTAGAGGAAGGCCGTACGGTTTACGATAATCTTAAAAAAGCGATTTTATTTATTCTGCCAACGAATGGCGGTGAGGCGTTAATTATTCTCGCTGCAATTTTATTAGGTTTTCATCAGCTACCTTTAACGCCAGTACAAATCTTGTGGGTGAATATGGCCACGGCGGTGACCTTGGCCTTATCCCTGGCATTTGAGCCACCGGAATCAAAAGTGATGCAACGCCCACCTAGACGTGCAGATGAACCCATGTTGACCCCCTACCTGCTTTGGCGTGTTGTATTAGTTGCTATGATTTTAATGGTGGGGACATTTGGCCTTTTTATGTGGTATATAAAACAAGGTTTTCCTATTGAATATGCGCGCACAGTTGCGGTGAACACCTTGGTGATGTTTGAAATTTTTTATTTATTTAATTCGCGATATATCACAGCCTCTGTGCTTAATTGGAAAGGTTTTGTCGGGAATCGGTATGTTTTGATAGCCATTGGGGCCCTTATTGTTTTTCAACTGGGGTTTACTTACCTTGAACCGATGCAATCTTTGTTCGGAACATCAGCGATTGGTTTTGTGACATGGTTTTGGATTATCTTAGTGGCTTCGTCGGTTTTATTTCTTGTTGAGCTTGAGAAGTTTTTTCTACGTTCAAAGTCCAGTTCGCCTGATGAGGGCGGTTAGATTGATGAGGAGGCTGGCTCAGCGGATCAAAGTTAGCCGATAAAAAGTGGTGTTAATGAATCCAATAGAAGAATTTATTATGGAGTTGGCGAAGCAAAAGAATACGTCAAAAATAGCTAACCCCTATTTAAACGATGACTTAGCAGATAATCTACGTTTTTACCTGACCCACATGAATAAAACCCAAGGTAAACGGGTTCTTTTAGTTGGAGAAGCACCGGGGTATAAAGGGTGTAAAATGACCGGTATTCCTTTTACCAGCGGGCGTGTTTTTGAAAAAATAGATCATCCCTTGTTAAAGCAAATCAGGCCAAAACTTAAAATCAGTCAACTAGAAGCAGAAAATACGGCGTCTATTGTTTGGTCTTATTTATCAACAAGGAAAAGTGTGCCGTTGTTTTGGAATTCATTTCCCTTTCATCCTCATCCTAAGGGCCATGTTAATAAAAACAGGGCCCCCAATGCGGAAGAAATCAAGCTGGGCCGTGACTATTTAAAAAAGCTTTATGCCCTATATCAACCTGATAGGGTTGCAGGAATAGGCCATAAGGGGGTTGAATGCGCTAAAAAATCATTCCCTGATGAAAAAATTGTTTACATCCGGCATCCATCGTATGGCGGTAAGTCGGACTTTATATGGGGCATGAATAACATTATTGAGTAATACAAAGGCAGGCCATACAAATTTTTATCTATAACGTATAAGAGGTGTGATATGCCAGAGGTGTTTGGTTTTAATGCTTTTTCACCAAAAGAAATCGCTGAGCGGGTGGAAACGGTTGGGGTTGCAAAAGCGAAACTTCCCTTGTTATCGATGGCCATACTCGGACTGCTGGCCGGGGCCTTTATTGGGCTCGGCGCTCTTTATTTTGTGTTAATTAAATCTGATGCAACGCTGGGGTTTGCTACTTCACAAGTGTTGGGCGGCGTGGCTTTTTCTTTAGGGCTTATCCTTGTTGTTGTGGCGGGTGCCGAGTTATTTACTGGTAATAATCTGCTGGCCATGGCTTGGGCGGATCATAAAATTTCGACAAAAGATTTATTAAGAAATTGGCTGGTTGTCTGTTGTACTAATTTTGTTGGTGCAAGTGGCATGGCGTTGCTGGTTTTTTATTCGGGGCACCCTGAGATGAATAATGCAGCCATCGCTGAGCAATACCTTAAAATTGCTACGGCTAAATGTTCGCTGCCGTTCTGGACGGCTTTTTTTCGAGGTGTGTTGTGTAATATTTTGGTTTGTCTGGCTATCTGGATGGCTTTTGCTGGCCGCAGTGTTATGGATAAAGTGGTCGCGATTATTTTTCCCATATCGGCCTTTGTCGCTGCAGGGTTCGAACACAGTATTGCTAATATGTACTTTATCCCGATGGGTATGTTGTTAGAGGCGTCAGGTTATGGGGTTCCTCATGTTGAGACGGTTCATTGGACTGGTTTTTTTAACAACCTTATTCCTGTGATTTTAGGTAATCTAGTCGGTGGAAGCTTGTTTGTTGGCTTTGTTTATTACATTATTTACCTTCGAGACAAGTGAAAAAGAAACCAGTGAATGGCCTAAAAAATGAATAATAAGGAACCGCTCATGCACGAGCGTACTTTGCAGAAATTACGACATAGCCATGATTTTTCGGTTCAAAATAATCGAGGAGAGCGCCGCACACAATATGTTTTAGTATTGACTGCCGTTACGATGGTGGTAGAGATCATCGCCGGTACAGTTTTTGGCTCGATGGCATTACTGGCAGACGGCTGGCACATGGCAACCCATGTAGCCGCTTTTTTAATTACCTTGTATGCCTATCGGTATTCACGTGAGCATGAAAAAGACAGAAACTATGCCTTTGGCACCGGCAAGGTGGGTGTGTTGGGTGGTTTTGCCAGTGCCATGGCGTTGACCGTAGTGGCTTTTTTTATGCTGATGGAATCGTTGCACCGGCTGGTTGATCCTCAAGTTATCCAATTTAATGCGGCGATTGGAGTCGCTGTTATTGGATTGGTTGTTAACATCGTGAGCGCTGTTTTATTAAAAGATAATCATCAACACGACCATGATCATAATTTGAAAGCTGCATACATGCATGTGCTGGCCGATGCACTCACCTCTGTATTGGCTATAGTGGCTCTTCTTTTAGGTCAATATGCTGGCTTAAATTGGCTCGATCCAGTCATGGGTATAGTAGGGGCGTTGATTATTGGGCGTTGGGCATATGGCTTGGTAAAACAAACAAGCCCTATCTTGTTGGACGGTAGTATTGATGAGCAATATCAATCATCAATTAAGGATATTCTTGAACAAGACGCCGATAATCGCATTTCAGATATTCATATATGGAAAATCAGCGCGATTCACTATGCGGCTATTATCTCATTAGTGACGCACGATCCTAAACCGACAGAATATTACAAAAAATTATTGACTGACTTCCACCGCCTATCGCATATCACTATTGAAGTGTATCGGTGTGAAGATCATCGCTGTAAGGGTTGATAAACGCTTTTTTTGGCCAGTCCTCAGCGCGTTGATAACCGAATGGGCTCAGTTATTTCATTCAAGCGGACAATGAAGACCCACAAAAAGTTTGCACTAAACACGGTAGAATAACGCCCTTATTCTGCCGCCTCTTATCCGTGGAGATTTTTCTATAAACGCTTTCTATTTAATTCCCTTGGGTGTTCGCTATATGATTCTGAGCGCTTTCGCTTTCAGTGTTATGGCATTGTTTGTCAAATTAGTGGGCGATCATGGAATTCCTGTTTTAGAAACCGTCGCTGCACGCTCAGTCGTTTCGTTAGTTATCAGTTATATTGGTCTTAGACGCGCGGGTGTGCCGCTATTGGGTGAGCGCAAACTTCTGCTAGCGGCAAGAGGTTTAACGGGATTTGCGGCACTGATTTGCGTATTTTATGCAATTTCCCATCTGCCCTTAGCAGAAGCCATGGTTTTACAATATTTACACCCAATGTTTACGGCTGTATTGGCCTTATTCTTTTTAAAGGAGCATCTAACAAAGGGGACATTAATTTGTATTTTTCTAAGCTTTATCGGTGTGCTTATTATTGTACAACCCCGTTTTTTATTTGCCTCATCAAGTATTCATTACGATGCTTTTACCGTCATGATAGCCATTCTTGGTGCATTGGGTAGCGCAGTGGCCTACACAATCGTGCGAGCACTTGGTAAAACCGAACATCCCTTAGTGATCATTTTGTATTTTCCATTAATTTCTTTACCGGCGAGTATTCTATTATTATGGGATGAGTTTGTGATGCCAGAAGGGATTGTTTGGTTTTATTTATTAGCCATTGGGTTGGCAACACAAATAGGTCAAATTGGTTTAACAAAAAGCATGCGAACAGAATCGGCGGGTCGTGCGACAAGCTTTGGCTATTTGCAGGTCGTTTTTGCCATGTTATTAGGAATCATTTTCTATCAGGAATACCCAGGGTTAGAAACGCTAATGGGGGCCGGTTTGATTATTGCGGGTGTTTACATTAATGTCTGTTGGAAAAATAAAATAGAGGCGTGAGACATGGCAAAGGCATGTGCGAGACACATTTTAGTTGAAAGTAAAGAAGAAGCTGATCGGCTAAAAAAACAGTTGGCGGAAGGAGCCGATTTCGCCAGTTTAGCTAAAAAATATTCTCGCTGTCATTCCGCAAAAAAAGGGGGCGACCTGGGTGAGTTTGGCCCAGGCAAGATGTTAAAAGCGTTCGATCAAGTTGTGTTTAAAAAGGCCTTATTAACAGTGCACGGTCCTCTTAAAACAAAATTTGGTTATCACCTCATAGAAACGATATATCGCACATAGAAATCAACAATACATCTTATGAAAATACTCTTTAGTAAACCATCCCAGCTAAGTCAGGAAAAAAATGCACAATTGTTGAGCCAGTTGAGTGACATTCTGGCGCACAAAAATACCGACGACATGGCAACGCACCTGATGTTGGAACTTGATAATGAACGAATTGAGGTTGAATCGATTCAGCAATTGTTTGCCCTCTGTCAGGAGTGGGGTATTGACCAGAGTCCTTTGGAATCGTTATTACAAATGGTAGATATGCATGCAAATTAACTGATTTTTATTCAGTCGGCCTTTCATTTAAAGCGATTTCTTTCCAAGAAATTCCAGACCATTTTGTGTCATTCTTAGCATTAACACGGACTAAAATTATCCAAAAAATTAAACGATCAGTGAGGTCTGAGCCGCTACGTGTCTCAGACCTCACGGCAATCGCGGATTAACATCCAGCTAATTAAGCTGCGCTACCGCGTAACCTAACAAGGCGCATGAAGCGGAAGAACCTTGAAGGAACAACCCAGCCCTGCTACAGTCATTCCTTCAAGAATCTACCGCCTATCCGCGATTGCCGTTATATGGACACCTCTCGACAGTCAATTATTCAACATTGTTTAAATAAAATTGAAGCGTGGGGCAATGCTTTACCCCACCCGACGATGCTGTTTGTTTACTTATGCTTCATAGTCATCGGGGTTTCATGGCTAGGTGAGTTTTTGGCGTTATCCGCTATACACCCTGTCAATGCCGAAGCAGTTCAGGCGGTGAGCCTTCTAAATAGTGCTGGTATACATCAAATCGTTGGGAAAATGGTATCAAACTTCATGGAGTTTGCGCCGGTAGGCCCTGTATTAGTTGCTATGCTTGGATTGGGAATAGCTGAGCACTCGGGGTTGATTCAAACGGCCTTGCGCTTGTTGGTGATAAAGGCACCCTCTAAATTTTTAACCTTTATCGTTGTCTTGACTGGGGTGTTGTCGAGTATTGCGGTGGATTCTGGTTATGTTGTGATGATACCGATGGCCGGTCTGATTTTTCTTGCGGCGGGCAAGCATCCGTTAGCTGGTATAGCAGCTTGTTTTGCAGGCGTTTCTGGCGGTTTTAGTGCAAACCTAATGGTGGGCCCATTTGATGCCATTCTCGGCGGTATCAGTACAGAGGCAGCTCATTTAATTGATCAAAGTTACGAAGTGACGGCGACAGCGAATTATTACTTTATTGCTGTTTCTACCTTGCTTATCTCAGGTGTGGCAACTTGGGTAACGGAACGCTATATTGGCCCTAGATTGGGCGAATATCAGGGTACATACAGCAATGAAATGAGTGAACGCTTGTTGGATGAAGAACGCAAAGGCTTGAAAGCCGCTTTGCTGGCAGGGTTGTTTATTTTCGTCTGTGTCTTATGGGGGTTAATTCCGCAGGATGGCTTTTTAAGAAATACTGAAACTGGTGGCATTATTAAATCACCCTTTATGTCGGGGTTAATAGCAATAATTGCGCTGAGTGCAGCCATGATGGGGTGTATTTATGGAAAAGTATCTGGCCGATTCAAAAGCCCTGCTGATGTCATCCATAGCATGGAAAAGTCCATGGCAATAATGGCGCCGTATATTGTGCTGATGTTTTTTGCTGCTCAATTTGTTAACTATTTCAACTGGACTAACTTGGGGTTGATTCTTGCCATTAATGGTGCCGAGCTTCTCGAAAACAGCGGATTAGGAATTGTTCCATTAATGTTAGGCTTCATCTTTTTTTGTACATTGGCCAACTTATTTATCGGAAGCGCATCTGCTAAATGGGCCATTATGGCGCCTATTTTTATACCAATGTTTATGTTACTGGGGATGTCTCCTGAGGTGGTGCAGGCGGCTTACCGAGTTGGAGACAGTTCAACGAATATCATTACGCCTTTAATGCCTTACTTTGCCTTGGTTTTTGCTTTTATGAAACGATATGATGAACACGTTGGTGTGGGGACGATGATGACCTTGATGTTGCCTTATTCATTCGCCTTTTTATTTGCTTGGGGCTTATTATTGAGTGCTTGGATAGCGTTAGGTGTTCCATTGGGACCAGATGGTTTTTTGTATTACCAGCCAAGTCGTTAAAGAGGTAAAGTATGTGCTTAGTAAATAAAATTACATTGACCGAGGAAAAAGAATGAATGCACTAGGACAAAATTTTTTATTTGCCTCTGTTATGTTTATGGCGGGTGTAGGTATCCCGATTATGGGGGCGCTCAGTGGAGGTTTGGGTGCCAGGCTACAAAGCCCTGCCTTGGCAGCCGTTGTGCTTTTTGTTGTTGGCTTTATTATTGCTGCCTTGTACCTGTTTTTTGTTGAAGGCTTGCCAAACGCTCTACCAAGCGCAACGATTCCGGTTCAATATTACTTGGGTGGTGTGTTTATCATCTTTTATACGCTAAGCATTACGATTATTGGGCCTAAATTCGGTATTGGCAATGCGGTTTGTTTTGTCTTATTAGGCCAATTGGTTTCAATGACGGTCATTGATCACTTTGGTTTGTTAGGCTCTCTGCAATATTCACTGACGATACAACGTCTTTTTGGGCTTTTGTTGATGGCGACCGGGGTTTTTTTAGTGGTCAAACGATTTTAAATTTGATAATCATGCTGGAGTCGACGCAATGAAAATAGGGTTGGCATTGGGTAGTGGAGCCTCTCGAGGCTGGTCTCATATTGGTGTTATAAAAGCATTAAAATCGCATGGAATAGAACCGGACATTGTCTGTGGCACATCCATTGGTGCTTTAGTTGGCGCGTCATATGTGGCGGGCCATCTTCCTGATCTTGAAGATTGGGCCAGTGCATTATCGAAGCTAAAAATGGCCAGGTTTTTTGAGATCAATCGTTCATTAAATGGTTTTGTGAATACTGAACGGTTGCACCATTTTTTAAGTTCCTATGTGGCCCCAGAAGAACAGTTAATTGAGCAGTTGGATAAAAAGTTTGCCAGCGTGGCGACGGATTTAGCAACGGGTCGAGAGGTTTGGTTGTCTAAAGGTTCAGTGCTTGAAGCAGTAGGGGCTTCAATTTCTGTACCGGGTTTATTTCCAGCGATAAAACAAGACAATAACTGGTTGGTTGATGGGGGGTTAGTAAACCCTGTACCCATTTCGGTTTGTAGAGCGTTGGGAGCAGAAGTGGTTATTGCCGTGAATTTAAATGGGGATATTGTTGGGAAACATTTGAATAAAAATGAAAAACCCGAAAAATCACCTGACAAGGTTGTAAATAAATTGGCGAGTTTCGTAACGGACTACACAGATTCATTGTTTTCATTTGAGAAGGACGAGGAACCAATGCCCAGCATTTTTGAAGCTATCGCCGGCTCAGTGAATATCACACAAGACAGAATCACACGTAGTCGAATGGCCGGGGACCCGCCCGATATTGTTTTGACCCCTAAACTGTCTCAAATGGGATTGCTTGAATTTTATCGAGCCGAGGAGGCGATCAGTGAGGGCATCGAGTGTGTCAATCGCTTATTGCCAGAAATTAAGTACACGTTGAACCTACTGTAATTTAAGAATTTTTTATGGGGAGAAGGTAACCAATGTCTAGTGGCTTAGAATTTAACGACGAAGTAAATCATGCTTTAAAAATGGCCTATCAAACCCCTGACATTGTCTCGGCAAGGGGGCATGTTGTTGAAGCACTTAATTTAATCGAAGGTCAACAGGTTCTAGATATTGGTTCTGGACCGGGTTTGTTGGTACGAGACATTGCGCAACAAGTTGGGCCTTCAGGGGCCGTTGTGGGTCTTGATATGGCGGATAATATGCTTGAGTCGGCCAAAGCGCTTTGCAGTGACTTCAAAACCGTGACCTTTAAGCACGGCGATGCAATGTCGTTACCATTTCCAGACAATAGCTTTGACGCAGTTGTATCGACACAAGTTTATGAATATGTACCTGACTTAAACACCGCATTGAGTGAATTTGCAAGGGTTCTTCGCCCAGGTGGTCGAGGTGTTATAGTCGACACGGATTGGGCTTTTCCCTACTGGCATTCTATGGATGTAACGATCCGTGACCGTATGATTGAGGCTTGGAAAGGTCACTGTGAACAGGAAAGTGTACCAATGCGACTTCCCGCCTCGATTAAATTATCTGGTCTACAATTGGATAATGTTCAAGCGCTACCCATTATGAATCGCGCTTATGATGAAAAGAACTTTAGTTATTGGTTGTCTAAAATCATCGCTGCTTTTTCAATAGGGCGACATGGCGTGATCCAAGATGAGGCCGAGCGTTGGCTTGCAGACTTTGAAAAGCTTGATACTAAAGGTGAATATTTCTTTTGTATCAATCGGTATTTATTTGAGCTAACAAAACCAGCTACTTTTTAAATCGACGCTTCTTTTTTTGTATAAAAGCACATAGCTCCACAATAATTAAGATGACCAACAGCAAGGCAAGGCTGATAATGATAGGGTAAAGACTTACTGCGAAACCGTTCGTCTCTGTTGATATTGGGACTGATACATCAGTGTCAAATAAACGGTTCACTAACTGATAGATTAAAATAAAGCCAAATATAATGGTACTGGCGATACCGAGCTGAGTCAGCACCAGACGATAACGAAAACGATGTTCCGTGTTGGTCAGGGTTAAATACAATTCTTTGAATGGTATAACCGCGGCGCAAATTAGGTAATAAAGGCCGCCGATTCCGGCACCCGGTAAGCCAACATTCATTTTAATGCCCTTTTTCGTAAGTTGTGAGTGGCGTTTTAAGGATAAGCTCCTTGACGAGCGCCTTTAAGAAGATAACTGAATTGACAACGCGCAATACCATAAAAGCGGGGATGCTGGTGAGTGCTTTCCATGTTTCATCTCTGCTATATGCTTTGACAAGTGTTGGAACGGCAACCATCGGCAGGTCAATAAGGTATCCAAGCAGGAAGAGAGGGCTCATGGTGACCGCTAAGATGGGGATGACGAATAAATAAAAAATAGAGGCGACGGAAGCGTCCCAGCACATGACACTGACAATTGAACGAAGAAAAGGCACGTGTAGAATACCTTGCCGGTGTAACCTGACATTTTGTATGAAGCCATGGGCCCAGCGTTTTAATTGTTTATGCATAAAATGGAAATTATGCGGTTCAATAGGGTAACAAATTGCGTCCGCAACAAAACGGACTTTCTTACCCAGCTGATAAGCTGTCCAAGTTAAGTCCATATCCTCGGCCATCGTGCGCAAAGACCAGCCGCCGATTTGTTTTAAATAGTCTGTGCGAAATAAGGAAAAGCAACCAGAAGAGATTAAGGGTTTTTCATAATATGACTGAATTTCTTTATAAAACGTAAAAGCCATCAGGTATTCAACATACCGACCCCTTTCCCAGAGGGTATTAACATATTGAGGAATAACAAAACCACAAACATCAACAACGTCATCCTCAGTCATCGCGGTGTACAGCTTTTCTATAGCATCATTTTTCAGTGTTGTATCGGCATCTATAGCCAGCGTGAAGGGTGTTTGTATCTGATCAAGGGCATAGTTTTGAGCGCCAGCTTTAGACCCGGTGTTTTTAGCGGGTGAAATAACAGTGACGCCTAATGAACGGCAAATCTCAGCGGTATGATCTGTGGATCCGTCATCAATCACGATGATTTCTTGAGCCATTAACGTTTGTGCTAACAAGCTATTAATTGTGTCGGCGATACAACTTGCTTCATTATAGGCTGGAACAATAACAGTAACAGGGCAGAGAGGCCGGCTATCGCTCTTTACTGTGTTTTGCGACAAAGAAAGGTCGCCCTGATCGCTTGAGTTCAGGGTGGATTGATGAGAAGAACGCTTGATCATATATTAATAAAAAATAGTTATTTTAACGGAAATGGATCCGTAGCAGTAGTTTTAATAGCTTTCTCGCTAAATTTATATTGCCAGCTTAAAAGCGTTAGAGGGTGTATGAACAGTGAAATAGAAGCGTTGGTGCTTGTGAGAAAGTTTTTCTAAACAGAGGTTGTAGAGGGTTGAACCGGTCCAAAGAGACTAAAACCTAAAACGCTCACTTAAAGTGAGCGTTTTATTAAGGCCTTAATGTGACGTATTTGAGTTATTTATATGTCAATGTCCATGCCATAGCCGGACGCTTCGACACCATGCCCAAAGATATCACCCGAGTAATGTTCTTGAGTTTCAGGCTTAATGTAATCTCCCCAGCCAAGTTCCATTAACCAGCCCGATGGTGTGGCTGAATAGAAAGTGTATAGTTGGTCATTAGCATGTTTGCCTAACTGCATAGCCACATCAATACCTTTGTCTCGAATGATATCGTGTGATTGACCAAAATCATCCAAATTGCTGTATTGAATGTGCAGATGGTTCAGGCGTTCTACCATGCCGTGGAAACCAAAAGCTATTGAATGCTGACGATCATTACAATGCATAAAACAAGGTTCAGCAAAGTTGCCATCCGGCATTGGAATTCTATATTCAACTGAGCCGACTAACCCCAGAAGCTTATAAAAGTTATAGGTTTCTTCGTCATTATCAGAGCGAACTAGAACATGACCTAAGCCTTGGTTACCTGCAATAAAGTGGCCAAACATAGGGCGCCCTGGGTGAAAAGGTTTCATCACATCCACTTGGGGGCTGTAATAAATTTCGTTAGCCGTGCCTGATGGGTCTTCTAGTTTGATCAGTGCTAAGACATGGCGTTCGCGTGCTTCCTCTGTTGTTCCAACTCGATATGCAACACCGGCATCCGTTAATTGCTTTTGCATCGCTTTAAATTCTTCAAGGCCTGCAACTCGCCATCCCATGTAGGCCAGATCATCAGAGTCATCCGTTTGGTGAACGGTAATCCGGTGGTGCTGTAGATCCATCCTGAGATGAAAGCGATCATCATAACTGCTTTCAACAATTTCCAGTCCAATACATTCTGTTGCGTATTTTCTCCAGGCAGCTGAGTCGGTGACGTTTAACCCTAAATAGCCTAGCTCTATTACTTTTACCATGCTGGTTCTCCTTTTTCTTGTTCTTAATAAAACGCTTTACAAGAAGACGTTTAGACTCTTATTCATGAAAATATTCTGATCTAAAATAATTTTACGTTTGGCCAGTTTTAATTGGCCGTCGACCCGACGTAAAATATCGGTACGGTGCCCAACCATCAGATGCTCTTCGTCTTCATTCATATTGCGGTTAACCGTGATTAATGAATAAACTTTGTATTCATCAGGCTTATCTGTGTTTTCAACTTCAATGTTACTGACAACATGAGAAGAGCGTGTCGCGGGGTCTTCAGACCAGCAGGTACCGGTTTCATTTCGTAAAACCCTTCTTTTAAGATTGTGCATATCATCGTTGTAATAGGACTGATCATTGACAGTCGGTTCTACATGATTTTTACGGTAACGTTGATACCGGTAAGGCATCCAGTAATGGATATCTTCCGTTAGCATATCAAGCCAGGCTGTAAATTCCTCGGTATCTAAAAGGCGCGCTTCTTTATATAAAAATCGTTCAACTTCAAACGTTAATTCCATAGAGGCCGCTACGGCTGATTTTTCAGATAAATGTGTCATCGTTGGGCTCCTATTTAGTTGTTTTTGTATGACGAGGTGTATAACGCGTAGGGACATCACTCCATGATTCAGCGTTCATCAAGTCAGCCCAGCGCGTATAAAAATGGCGTTGGTTTGCATCATTAAATTGACCTTTATAAATGATGCCGGGTAACTCTTCATGATCAATTTGTCGAGTAATACCACAGCCATAATGAAGCTTTTCTTGGCGGGTGATATAGCCTTTATTAACGGCAGTGTTTCCTTCCCAGTTTTCACCGTCATCCATTTCCAGAACACCAGCCGGGTTAAAGGTCATCATGCAGCCATTATTGATTTCTTGTTTAATATCTTCAGGCATGTTTTTGTTTACGATGGTGAAAATACGTAATTCCAGTTTTTTCGGACCTCTTGGTAACCAAACACGAAAAGTTTGAATGCCGGGTAGGAAAGAAATGTTGGGGAAAATTGAAACTGAAGCAAGAGAACCAAAAATGTTAGACCTTAGCTCACCGTACTTGTCTTTGATTTTCGGTTTAATAATATCTCGAACATAATTTAGCCACTTTTCAGAGCCATTGATGACAACATCAGCATAACCGTCCGTTCCGAATTCCCATCCATGTCCATTCACACTGGCATGGAAAGAGTTTTCAGTCACCGCCGGTCCAAACCCTTCGCCATTATTCATGGCTTTAAGGCCCGAATCATGGTTCCAAAGTGCGTGGTAGGCGTCCCCGATGAAGTTTTCAACACCAAATTTCCAGTTGGCGTTAACGTACGATTTAATGCCGCCATTGATGAATTCAGTCTCACCATCGTTGTCAAACATCATGTCTAAATACCAAGTGAAATCACCGAGCCATTCCTCAAGTGAGGGAGCTTGTTCATCGAAGGTCGCGAAAATCAGGCCTTTATAGGTTTCTACACGTGCTTGTTTTGGGCTCCACTTGTCTTTATCAATGTCGCCTTCATCATAGACATGCTCATTGGCTAAAGCGCCAAGCTTGCCATCAATACCGAAGCTCCACCCATGGTAGTTACAGATGAAGGAGCGCGTATTGCCTTCATCGGCAAAACAAAATTTATTGCCGCGGTGGGGGCATGAGTTTAAAAAAACTTTGACACTTCCGTCTTTCTGACGGGCACCAATGACACCGTCTTCACCCATGTAAGTTGTGTAAAAATCATTGGCATTAGGGATCATGGAATCGTGTGCAATAAATTGCCATGATTTGGCAAAAATCTGTTTCAATTCTCTTTCGTAAATTTCCTCTTCCCAAAAAATACGACGATCAACCCAACCTTCTTTATTATCAATAAATTGATGATAATCCGTGTTATTACTCATAATATAATGTACTCCGTATGGTTTTATCGTTATCAACAAGAATTAACGATGTTGCTAACATTGATTAATCCTTGAATAGCGCGGATGATTTTATAGATCGACTTCCAAATTCGCTTTGATGTAGATCAGGAAAAATTCACGGAGTCGGGTTTTATTTGATTTTTACTGGTGTATATTGATTTAAGTCATATCAGTTAATTAAAGTGTGTAGCTTAAGGGGCTGAATGAGGGTTTTAGCAGACGATGTATTCAAAGAATGTAAGGCAGGCTATATCCACCATGTGTACAAAAAAGAAATGGATATCCATGATTAAATTATTTAAATAACGGATTTGTCTAAATGAAGATAAAAAAGTCCCTCTCTTTTTTCATAATTCCTACAGGGCTGCTGTGCTTACTTATTTTTAACAGCATTTGCTCAGCAGATATATACAAGTACAAAGATGAAGAAGGCCGCTGGCAATTTTCTGATAAACCAAAGAAAGGGGTGAATTCCAAGTTGATTCATGCCGATAACGGTGGTTTTGCAGGAAACGGCAAAATCAGTGATATTAACTCGTTACTGACTAATAAGTATCAATTTACAGATCCGGTGCAAAAAGCCACCATGGCTGTGGTGACTGTTAAAAGTAAACTGGGCGCAGGCTCGGGATTTTTTGTGACAAAAGATTGTTATCTTGTGACCAATAAACACGTTGTGCGCCCAGCAAAAGGTAAGCAGTGGGATATGACCCAGGCCAAAATTAAGCAGAACGCTTTAATGCTGAAACGAAGCAAGTTGCAGATGTCCCAACAAAAGGAGAGGTTGGCCATTAACAAACAAAAACTTGAAGACTTTTTGTTATATGCGGAAGGTCTTTCATCTGGCAGAGCGAAAGACTTGGCCTATCGTGAATATGCTTTATTCGAACAGCAGTATCAACAAGATTTACAGCAGTTTAATGAAGCTCAATTGCGCTTGAATCGGGATGAAAAAAAGTTTAATCAGCAACAATCGGATTTCAATTTTTCCAGTGTGATTTCAAATGTGGCCCAGTCATTTGAAGTTGTTTTAAAAGATAACACGACAATTCGCGCGAAGCTCATCAAAGTGGCTTCTACAGATGATCTGGCGCTGCTTAAAGTAGATCAATGTCAGGCACCCTATCTAAAAATGCACTCAAAAAGCGTGATGCAGGGAATGACAGTGCATGCCATTGGCAGTCCGTTAGGATTGAGAGATCAATTAACCAGCGGCACGGTGACGCAAGTATCACCGAGAGGTATAGCAACAGATGCACAGATTTTACCCGGAAATAGTGGGGGCCCTTTGGTGACCGATAAGGGTTATGTGGTGGCCGTTAATACGATTAAAGTCGCCAAGGAATCGGCGTTAAATACAGGGTTTGGTTTATCCATTCCCATCGCTAAGGTCCAGCAAAATTTTGGAAATTATTTAAAATAAAATCGGAACGAGGTTGGCGCTTTAGTGACCTTTAGTCCATTCGTAGAGATCGATTGTATTTGGGTCGCAACTTCTACAGCCCCCTTGACAAAGAGAGCCAGAGGGAAGTTTTCTTGCATACCCTTTTTTAACCCAATGCTGAAGCATGGAGGTCGCCTCATGTTGCGATATGTTGAAGTGCAAGGACACATCACGAACAGCAAGGTTGCCAGCTGCTTTTAAATAATCACGAACGTCTAATAAAATCATGCGGTTTTAATTGAAGTGGACTCTATAGATAAGAGCTTTTTACCGGTCAGACGCAGTGTGAGCCAGATACAGAAAAAGCCAGCACTAAAGAAACTGAGCCAAATGACAGTTTGCCCGGGGTGATCAGCAAACGTTGCAATTTGGTAAAAGCCTGTAGCGATGCTATAAGCTAAATATAAACTCCAAAAAACACAAAATAGGGTCCAGCGTGTTCCCGTTTCACGTTGAACAGCCGCCAAGGCTGCGACACAAGGCACATATAGAAGAATAAACAGTAGATAACTAAAAGCCCCTGTTTGTCCATCGAAATATTTCACCAGTGTCCCAAAAAGAGCATGGCTCACCTCTTGTTCTGCGGCCGCATTTTCAACATTGCTACTTGCATCCAAGGTGCGTAAGCCGAGCGGGTCACCCATATTTTGCATAGCATCAGCTAAATTATCGTTGGTGATGGCTACAGCTTCAGCAAAGGTTGCGTTAAGGTCAAAAGTTTCATCCTCTTCGCTGTTATTGCCTTCAAGGTTTGAATACACAGCATCAAGCGTGCCGACGACGACTTCTTTAGCTAGTAAGCCGCTAAAAATTCCAACAATGGCGGGCCAGTTCTCTTGCTGAATACCCATCGGTTCAAAAGCAGGTGTAAATGTTTTGCTTATTTCACTCAGGACAGAAGTCGAGCTGTTTTCGTTACCAAAGCTTCCATCGGTTCCAATAGAATTAAGAATATTGATGACCATGACCATCATGATAATAAATTTTCCTGCTTCAAGAACAAACCCCTTAAGGCGTTCCCAAGTATGGATTAATAAGCTTTTAATGGCAGGGCGGTGATACGGGGGAAGTTCAATCAGGAAACTATCCGATTCGCCTTCCAGGACTGTATTTTTCAACAGTAAAGCTGTAAAAATGGCCGTAGCGATGCCAAGTAGATAAAGTAAAAAAACGATATTTTGGCCAGATTGCGGAAAAAAAGCGGCGGCAAAAAGGGCATAAACAGAAAGCCGTGCGCCACAAGACATAAAAGGCGCCATCATGACGGTCATAAGGCGGTCGCGTTGTTTTTCAAGCGTACGTGTTGCCATAATGGAAGGGACGTTACAGCCAAACCCCACAATTAAGGGGACAAAAGCCTTGCCAGGTAAGCCGAGTTTGCGCATGAAGCGATCCATGACAAAAGCAGCTCGTGCCATGTAGCCCGAGTCTTCCAGAATAGAAAGGCAAAAATAAAGCGTCGCAATAATAGGAATAAAGGTCGCAACGACTTGAATGCCACCCCCTAGTCCGTCTGCTAAAAGGACTTGGAACCAGCTTGGAAAGTCCAGCTGCTGAAGTTGAATCCTTACACCGTCAATAAGTAAGGCGCCCGTCATCATGTCAAAAAAGTCAATAAACGCACCACCAAAATTTATAGTGACACTGAACATGAGATAGATCACTAAAAAGAAAATAGGTAAGCCGACGTAATCATTTAAAACGAATTTGTCGACGCGATCAGACCATGTTTGTCGAATGGTTTTAATTTGCTCGACGACCAGGGCGGTTAATTGATGAGCAAACTCATAACGACTCGCAGCAATAAGGGTGTCGGCATCTTCCCCCGTTTCTTCTTTAATACGTTTGAGTAGGGCTTCACACGTTTCTTTGGTTTGTTCCGTTGTTAATGAGGTGAAGTAACCTTCCAGGCTTTGAAGTGCATGCCACTGCGTATAAAAAGGGGACTTTTGCTGATCATTTAAGGTGGGTGTGATGTCATGAATCGCAGATTTAATAACATCTGGATAGCTGATTTCTAAAGGCTGTTTTGTCGAACTCGTCGTTACGTTTAAAAGCGCTGTTAGCAGTGCAGGAAGGCCTTTTTTTTGCCGTGCCATGATAGGGAGTACAGGGCAGGCTAATTGTTCTGATAAAAGATCAAGGTTTATTTTTAACCCTCTGGCTTGGGCAACATCCATCATGTTGACAGCCAGGACGGCAGGCATGCCCGTTTCGAGTAATTGGCTGGTAAGGTAGAGGCTGCGTTCTAAATTGGCTGCATCAGCTACGATGAGTAAGGCATCGGCCTCTGCTGATAAGATGTACTGACGCGCAATTTGTTCATCAAGCGCCTCACGATCGCTATCCAGAGCGTAGACACCGGGTAAATCGACCAAAATAATATCTTGATTGTTGATTTTAGCAGTGCCTTCTCGGCGTTCAACTGTCACGCCAGGCCAATTCCCTGTTTTTTGTTTAATGCCGGTAATGGCATTAAATAGAGTTGACTTGCCGCAGTTAGGGTTACCAATAACGGCCACAACAGGGTGCTTATTAGAGAGAGGTGTGCCAGTCGATCCCTCGCAACATGGTTTGCTCATAGTGTTTCAATCAGCACTTGTTGAGCCAACGCTTCATTTAAGGCAATACGAGCGTTGCCGATACCGACAACAAGACCACCTTTTCTTTTTTGTGTCACTTCAAGCGGCATCAATTTTGAAAAACCAAGTGCCATGAGTTTTTTTTCTAGCTTTTGATCCATTTTATTTTTGCAGAGCATGACCTGTTGACCGATTTTAATCTCGGCTAACGTCTTGTTTAATGCTTTTTTATTGTCGTTTGGCATGTTTTGCTAAAGCTAAATGATAATGATTCCCATTCTAATCTATAGAAAAAGGATGTCAAGATCCGCTTTATTACGTAGAGGCTTGGCGAGGCGATTTCATGATATAGATCAAGTATGCGCAGGAAAGCAGTGATAGCCAAAAAATACTAAGGTACCCAATAATGCCGTCATATTCGCCGGTTAGATAAGCCCACTGAGATAAAGCGTTTGTCTCTGTAAGGTCTTTAGTTATTTTAATGAGAAAAACCCAACTGGCATGGAGTCCTATGCAATAAGAAAGGGTTTGCGTACGGAGGCGAACCAGAGCAAGGAAAATGCCGACAACAAAAAGAGCAAAAAAATCATCAGTCGGCATATAAAGAAGTCCTTTAAATGCATTGATGATAACTTCAAACCCTGTGATGATGCTCAGCTGAGTTTGATCAATGTGTTCTATTGGCTTGATAAAATGTAACAGGGCATAAAAAAAACTACTCAGCAAGACGGCTGTTATCGCTTGATGCCAGATGTTTGCCAACTTGAAAAAAAAGCCTCTAAACAGTGTCTCTTCAATAAGCGCGACAATTAAGCCTGCTAATAGTGCTTTCAAAATCAACTTAAATGTTATGGCGGCATCATGAGAGACCTGTCGGATGTCGAGGAAAATCAACAGGAAAATTACTGAAGCAAGAATTAAAAGACCGGCGAAAAAACCAATTGAGGCCTGTTTGCAAAAAAGTAAGACAGAATTGTTATGCCCTATAGCTCGAAAGTTAAGATTAAAACACCTAAAACAAGGAAACATACCTAACACCAATAATAGAAGGGCGGCGCGGGTGACCCACCGTTCAAAACGAAATTCATCACTGCCAAATAATTGAAATAATGGGTAAGCTATTAAAGCGGCCATAAAAGCGGCAGTCAAAAAGTAGAAAATAAAAAATAAAGAAGCTTTCATTAAGTTTTTTTTAAAAATTTAAAAAATGTCTCGAAAAGAAGTGCAAAAATGTTCAAAGAATCGGTATGATACCGCACATAAATTCCAAGCAAAATGCGAAAGTGGCGGAATTGGTAGACGCGCTGGATTTAGGTTCCAGTATCGTAAGATGTGAGAGTTCGAGTCTCTCCTTTCGCACCATCTATATTTTTTTGACTAATCATCACTAAACGACACTAGAGAATAATTATGCAGGTTTCTGTTGAATCTAATTCTGATATTAAAAAAACATTAACAATCGTTGTGCCGCAAGAAGAGGTCGATACGGCGATTAATAAACGATACGACGATGTTAAACGAAACGCCCGTATCGATGGTTTTAGACCGGGTAAAGTGCCCATGAGCGTCATCAAAAAGAAATTTGGCGCCAGTGTTCGCGCTGAAGCTCTATCAGAGTTAACGCAAAGTTTTTTCTATAAAGCGATCATGGAAGAAAAAATGAACCCCGTTAGCCCGCCTGTTATCACCCCCACCGAGAAAGAAACAGAGGGCTATGAGTTCACGGCTAGTTTTGAAGTTTATCCCGAAATTACCGTTAATGCTGTTGAAGAGTTAGCGTTAAATAAACCCGTGGCTGAATTAGCAGAATCAGATATTGATGCAATGATAGAAAAGTTGCAAAAACAGAAAGCTACGTGGTCTGAAGTTAAAAGAAAAGCGAAAGAAGGTGATCAAGTAACGGTGAGTTTTGAGGGTAAAGTGGGTGATAAACCTATTTCAGCAGAGCCGATCAAAGATTTTCCAGTTGTTCTTGGTTCAAAAAGCATGATCCCTGGATTTGAAGATGAGCTAAAGGGTGTTAAGGCAGGTGATAACATTAGTTTTGAAGTGACTTTCCCTGATGATTATCAACAAGCTGATTTTGCAGGAAAAGTTGGCGCCTTCGACGTGGAAGTGATCAAGGTTGAAAAGAGTGAATTACCCGAGGTGAACGAAGAATTCATCAAAGAGTTTGGCGTTAAAAGTGGGGAAATGGCTGATTTTAGAGCAGATTTAACTAAAAACATGACGGCGGAATTGGACCGTACTTTAGCGACTAAACGTAAACAAATTGTGATGGACGCGATTGTTGAAAATAATGACGTGTCCGTGCCTGAAGCGTTGGTGGATAACGAAATCAATCAAATGATTGCCTCATTAAATGAAAAAGCAGCTCAAGCAGGACAACCTGCACAGCCAGAATTGCCCAAAGAGCTTTTTGCAGACCAAGCGACTAAACGTGTTAAATTAGGTTTGTTATTGTCTGAAGTGATTAAGCAAAATGACCTGAAAGCAGATGATGAAAAAGTTCAACAGCGCATTGAAGACTTTGCGCAAACCTACGAGTCTCCTGAAGAGGTGATTAATTGGTATGCGTCCAACCCCGAAGAGCGTAAGAAGGTTGAGAGTGTTGTATTGGAAGATCAGCTCGTCGATTGGGTATTGGAAAAAGCAAACGTCACAGAGACTTCTTTATCGTTTGAAGAGTTAATGTCATCGGCTCAGGCAGCGGGTTAACGAACAGAATAAAAGGGAATAAATATGAATAATACGGTTGAAGCAACATCGCTTGGTTTGGTTCCAATGGTGGTTGAACAAACGGCTCGAGGTGAGCGTTCGTACGATATTTATTCTCGGCTACTTAAAGAGCGCGTTATTTTCTTAGTTGGCCAGGTTGAAGACCACATGGCTAATTTAATTGTGGCTCAAATGTTGTTTTTGGAATCCGAAAACCCTGATAAAGATATCCATCTCTACATTAACTCACCCGGGGGTTCGGTTACAGCTGGCATGTCTATTTACGATACCATGCAATTCATTAAGCCAGATGTCAGCACAATGTGCATTGGTCAAGCAGCCAGTATGGGGGCTTTATTGCTCACCGGTGGAACAAAAGGTAAACGTTTTGCATTGCCGCACTCAAGGATGATGATTCATCAACCCTTAGGCGGATTTCAAGGTCAAGCGTCTGATATTGATATACACGCTAAAGAAATCTTACTGATTCGCGATCGCCTAAATAAAATTATGGCGGAGCATACAGGACAGCCCATAGAGGTTATTGAAGGTGATACAGATAGGGATAACTTTATGGGCAGTGAGAAGGCAGTAGGTTATGGCTTAATTGACAAGGTGCTTAAGACACGAGCAGGCGAACAGTCAGAAAAGTAACGGTTGTTGAACTAGACAGATTGTAATTCTCGACCATACTTGATGTGTCATGTAAGATAAATAGTCACTAAAAAGTCATATTTATAGTTTTGCTGCTAAAGAAAAGAGGTTTATATGAGTGATGAAAAAGACAACAACGAGAATGACGGTAAGCTTTTAAATTGCTCGTTTTGCGGAAAAAATCAGCACGAAGTCAGGAAGTTAATAGCAGGCCCTTCTGTGTTTGTTTGTGATGAATGTGTTGAGCTTTGTAACGATATTATCAAAGAAGAGCTTCAGCAGAACGAAACCTCAGATGGGGATGGTAAATTACCTAAACCTTCTGAAATTAAGAAATCTTTAGATAAATATGTGATTGGCCAGCAACAAGCTAAAAAGATTTTATCTGTAGCTGTTTATAATCACTATAAACGGCTAAAGGCGCCGCAGGGAGCAGACGACGTTGAATTAGCTAAAAGCAATGTATTACTGATTGGGCCTACGGGCTCAGGAAAAACATTATTAGCTGAAACCCTGGCAAGAATGTTGAATGTTCCCTTTACAATTGCTGATGCAACGACGCTCACCGAAGCAGGTTATGTTGGTGAGGATGTTGAGAACATCATTCAGAAGATATTGCAAAAATGTGACTTTGATGTCGACAAAGCGGAAAGTGGCATCGTCTACATCGATGAAATCGATAAAATTTCACGAAAATCTGATAACCCATCGTTAACGCGTGATGTTTCGGGTGAGGGTGTTCAACAAGCCCTGTTAAAATTAATCGAAGGTACAGTCGCCTCTGTTCCTCCGCAAGGTGGTAGAAAACATCCTCAGCAAGAATTTTTGCAAGTTGATACTGCAAATATATTATTTATTGTAGGTGGCGCGTTTGCAGGTCTTGATAAAGTGATTAAAGATCGTTCTCAAAATAAAGCCGGCATTGGTTTTTCTGCAGAGGTTATCAGCGAGGAAGAAACTGCAGAAGCGGGAGATATTTTGCAAAATGTTGAACCGGAGGACCTTGTTAAATATGGTTTAATCCCAGAGTTTGTTGGGCGATTACCGGTTGTTGCAACGCTTGAAGAACTGGATGAAGATGCGTTGATCGAAATTTTAAGTGAACCTAAAAATGCGCTAACTAAGCAGTACAAGCGCCTTTTTGATATGGAAGGGGTTGAACTGGAATTTAGAGAGGAAGCACTTCGAGAGATTGCTAAAAAAGCGATGGCCCGCAAAACGGGTGCTCGTGGCTTAAGGACGATTCTTGAACATGTTTTGTTAGACACAATGTATGACCTCCCCTCATTAGAGAATGTGTGTAAAGTCGTTATTGATGACAAAGTCATTCGTGGCGAATCAGAACCGATGTTTATTTATGAAAATGAGCAAAAAATGGCGTCATCGGAATAAAGAATTCATTTGGAGATAAAAAAGGGCGCTTTAAGCGCCTTTTTTTATGTTTAATTGCTTGAAAATGGTGTTTCGTGCCCCAATATTCTCGTTAACATTTATTTTTTTAAAGGCGGTGCTTAATGAGCGACAAATTAGATTTAACAAATTTACCTATTCTTCCCCTCAGGGATGTGGTCGTCTATCCGCATATGGTTATCCCGCTATTTGTCGGTAGAGACCGCTCTATTCAAGCCATTGATTTAGCAATGGAAGACAATAAAAAGATCGTATTAATTGCTCAGAAGAACCCTGACCATGATGACCCTAAAGAAGCTGATTTGTATCAAGTGGGAACTCTGGCCACTATTCTACAGCTATTAAAGTTGCCAGACGGCACAGTGAAAGTATTAGTGGAAGGTGAAAAGCGAGTCAAAGTAGATAGAGTCCATTCCGAAGAGCCGTTATTCAGTGCAGATGTGTCCTTGCTTGAAGATAACTTAGATATTGAAGAACAAGAAATGGATGTGCTCATTAGAACGGTGACATCTGCTTTTGAAGGCTATGTTAAGTTAAATAAAAAAGTTCCTCCTGAGGTCTTGACGTCATTATCTGGTATTGACGATGCGGGACGTCTTGCCGATACCATGTCCGCACACATGGTGCTAAAAGTAGAAGAAAAGCAAAACATTTTAGAAATTAATAACTTGCGTGAACGGCTAGAGCATTTGTTGTTATTGATGGAAGGCGAAGTTGATATCCTCGAGATGGAAAAACAAATCCGTAGTCGTGTAAAGCAACAAATGGAGAAAAACCAGCGCGAATATTATTTGAGTGAGCAGATGAAAGCCATTCAAAATGAACTCGGCGATATGGAGGAAGGTTCCAATGAAGTCGATGAATTAGAAAAGAAAATAAAAAATGCCGGCATGTCTAAAGAGGCAAAAGAGAAGGCCGAATCTGAGCTTGCTAAGTTAAAAATGATGTCGCCCATGTCGGCAGAAGCAAGCGTAATAAGAAACTACATAGATTGTATGGTAAAGGTGCCTTGGAAAAAGCGTACACGTATCCGGCATGACCTCGCAGCGGCTCAAAAAGTATTGGATACCGATCACTTTGGTCTGGAAAAAGTAAAAGAGCGTATTTTAGAATATCTTGCTGTACAGCAACGTGTAAAAAACATGAAAGGGCCGATTTTATGTTTGGTTGGTCCACCAGGGGTTGGTAAAACATCGTTAGGCCAATCGATTGCACGTGCAACAAACCGCAAATTTGTCCGTATGTCATTAGGTGGTGTGCGCGATGAGGCAGAAATAAGAGGGCACAGGCGTACCTATATCGGCTCGATGCCAGGAAAAATTTTGCAAAATTTGTCGAAAGTAGAAACGAGAAATCCACTGTTTTTACTTGATGAAATTGACAAAATGGCGATGGATTTTAGAGGAGACCCCGCCTCCGCTCTGTTAGAAGTATTAGATCCTGAACAAAATAACACATTTAATGATCATTATCTGGAAGTGGATTTTGATTTGTCAGATGTTATGTTTGTGGCAACAGCAAATAGCATGAATATTCCCGGCCCTTTATTGGATCGAATGGAGGTGATTAATTTATCGGGATACACCGAAGATGAGAAGATAAATATTACCGAAAATTATCTGATTAAAAAACAGCTTAAGAATAATGGCTTAAAAGTGTCCGAGCTTCATATCAGTCAATCGGCTATTAGAGATACAGTTCGCTATTATACAAGAGAGGCTGGAGTCAGAAATATTGATAGAGAAATGTCAAAAATATGTCGCAAAGTGGTTCGTGATATATTGCTGAGTAAGCCGAAAAAAAGAATCAACGTGACCTCTCGCAATTTAAATAAGTACTTAGGCGTTAGACGGTTTGATTTTGGTAAGGCTGAAGGCAGTAATCAAGTGGGTCAAGTCACTGGCTTAGCATGGACAGAAGTGGGTGGTGAGTTACTCACTATAGAGGCAGCTATCACTGAAGGAAAAGGAAAACTCACCCTGACAGGTAAATTAGGCGATGTGATGCAGGAGTCTATACAAGCCGCTTTAACCGTTGTCAGGAGTCGAGCTGAAACCTTAGGCATTTCCCCAGATTTTTATCAAAAAAATGATATCCATGTACACGTCCCTGAAGGTGCCACGCCGAAAGATGGTCCAAGTGCGGGTATTGGCATGTGTACTGCGTTGGTTTCCTCACTAACGGGTGTGCCTGTTTTAGCGAATGTTGCAATGACTGGAGAAATAACACTGCGGGGTGAAGTGTTACCCATTGGTGGGCTTAAGGAAAAGTTATTGGCGGCGCTAAGGGGCGGCATTACGACAGTTGTCATTCCGCATCAGAACGAAAAAGACCTGGTAGAAATGCCTGCTAACATAAAACAGGGGCTGACCATTATTCCTGTACGGTGGATTGATGAGGTGCTGACTGTTGCTTTAGAGGACATGCCGGTACCCGTAAAGGAAAATAAAAAGTTGAGCAGCAGTGGAATGAAAAAGAAAAAACAAACAAAAACCAAAGAAATAACAGAGCATTAAGTTGTATAACTAGAATCAGCTTGAGATAAGGTGGCTTTTGGATATGGCGTTTAATTTTAAAAAACTGTTTAAAAGCCTTATGCTGCTTGACACTGGCGGGTATGAAAGGATATAAATTCAACTTGTTGAATTTATATCGCTAAGAACATAGTCGCTATAAGAACCAACAAGAACATACAACTTTATTAACGTATCTAATCATCCTATTGGGGGAAATATATGAACAAATCAGACCTTATCAACGCAATTGCTGACGAATCGGGACTCACGAAAGCAGACGCAGGCCGCGCTCTTGACGCAACTATTTCATCAGTGAGTAATGCACTAAAAGACGGTGATTCCATCTCGTTAATTGGCTTTGGTACTTTTTCTGTAAAAGAGCGTTCTGCTCGTACAGGACGTAATCCGCAAACGGGTGAAACGATTCAAATTAAAGCGTCTAAAATTCCTTCATTTAAAGCTGGAAAAACTTTAAAGGACTCTGTAAACTAGCGCCTCTTCTGGACATGGGGTGCTTAGCTCAGCTGGGAGAGCGTCGCCCTTACAAGGCGAATGTCGGGGGTTCGATCCCCTCAGCACCCACCATTAGGAGTGGTAGTTCAGTTGGTTAGAATACCGGCCTGTCACGCCGGGGGTCGCGGGTTCGAGTCCCGTCCACTCCGCCAAAACAACCCTAAGGCCGATAAAGCCTTAGGGTTTTTTTTTGAAAATTTTACATAGGTTATATTTATGTTAGAAAGATTGAGAGTACATGTTAAAGGTTGGTTAGGTATGGCTATTCTGATATTGATTTCCATACCCTTTGCCTTATTTGGCTTGCAAAACTACACGTCGGGAGGCTCTGAACAACCAGTGGCTGAAGTTGGTGATGTTAAAATCTACCAAGCCGATGTTAATAGAGCTTATCAGAATCGCGTCTCTCAATTAAAAGACCAATATGGGGAACAATATTCTCCTGATTTATTTAATGAAGCAGCCGTTAGGCAAGAGTCATTAAATCGGTTGGTCCAAGAGCAACTGATATCACAAACGGTTGCTAAAGATGGTTATGTCGCATCAGACAGGGCGGTTCTTGATGTGATTTCTAAATTAGAGGCTTTTCAAAAAGATGGCCAATTTGATAAAGCTACTTATGAGCAGTTGTTACAAATGCAAGGATTGACTACAACAGGCTTTATTGAATCGGTGCGGTTAGGTATAGAGCGGGAACAATTTATAAATTCGATTGTTGATACGACATTGGTTGATGATAGCGAAGTCGAAGACTTTTACCGCTTGACTAATCAAACCCGAGATATTCGTTATTTGTTGCTTCCTGTCTCATCAGTAATGGCTGAAGTCACCGTAACGGATGAAGAAATAGAAAAAAATTATGCCCAAAATGAGCATTTATATAAGACGCCTGAGGTCGCCTTGATAGATTATGTCGAACTCAGTTTGGCTAACCTGATGACTGATATTAACCCATCTGATGAGGCATTATTGGCATTTTATGAAAGCGAAAAACAATCTTTTATGGTGGCTGGGCATAGAAGGGCCAGCCACATATTATTTGAAGTCCCTGAAGGCACTTCAATAGACGATGCCGAAATAAAGAGGGCGCAAGCTGAAGAGGCACTCAGTCGGATTAAAAATGGTGAAGAATTTTCTGTCATTGCCGAAGAAGTGTCTGAAGATATTGGCTCAGCAAAATTAGGTGGTGATTTGGGTATCATCACTGAAGGCATGATGGATGCAGAGTTTGAAAAAGCGCTTGCAACGCTTAAAGAAGGCGAAGTCAGTGAAGTGATTCAGACTGTTTACGGCTTTCAAATTATCAAACTGGTTTCTAAAGAAGCCGATACAATTGAGCCTTTTGAACAAGTTAAAGAGAAGGTTACAGAGCTTTTTAAACGGGATATTGCGGGTGAAAAATTTGATCAATTAGCTGAACGTTTTGCAGCACTAAGTTTTGAAAACCCTGATTCGTTAGAGCCTTTAGCTGATGAGTTGGGATTAAAAATACAGCAACAATCCGGCATTACACAACTTAATGGTGAAGGCATTGCCTCAAATGACAAGGTAAGACATGCTGTGTTTAAGGAAGATGTGTTGGCTGGCAATAATAGCGAAGTGCTTGAATTGAATTCTGAGCATTTTGTGGTACTAAGGGTTAACCTTCATACACCCGAGGAAGTTCTGCCGCTTGAGGCTGTGAAAAGCTCGGTTGAATTGTCAGTAAAAAAAGAGAAGTCTCAGCGGCTATTAAAAGATAAAGCAGCGGGCTTTTTGACGAAAGCGACGTCGGGGGTGAGTTTTAATGAACTAGCCTCGCAAGATGGTGTGTTGTTGGAAGATGTGGGTCCTGTCACTAGGAATGATCAATCAACGCCAGCTAAATTATTGAGGGAGGCGTTTAGTATGCCTCACCCGAATGAAGAAGAGAGGAAGTATAAATTAACAACGCTGGATAACGGTGACTTTGCTGTTATTGAACTGGCAAAAGTTACTGATGGCGATGTGTCTGAAATTGATGAAGAATCTTTGCAGTCATTCAAGGTGTTTTTAGCTCGGTTAACGGGTGAGGTGACTTTAGCCGCCTCATTAGCAAATTTAAGTGTTGATGCGGACGTGGTTTTTGCTGATCAGTCCGAATAATTTGAAGTGAAATGTCTCTGTCAAATTTTATTGCAACCGGTTTAGTTATTTTGGCTGGCAGGTTGACGGCGGACACTTTGATTCCTGGCCCTTGTAAAGGGCTTGTTTCAATTCCCGCTGTGGAACGATTTTTAGCGATGTGCAGAACCCGTGTAAATGCCTTTATTGATTCGTCTGGTGCCCTGATTATTGCCCGAAATGAAGTTGAAAATCAGGTCTTACAATCTGATTAAATCGGAATGAAGAAGCCAAAGATAAAACTGTTTAGGGTGGTTGGCTTATTGTTTTTAATGACACTGACCTTGTCCTGTTCCGACACGCCCTTAAATAGTCCCTACGCAGAAAAAAACGGGTCAGGTAAGGTAATTTATACTTCCTTTTCTGAGCGCCCAAAGCACTTGGATCCAGCGAAGGCCTACAGCTCAAATGAATATGCCATTATTGCTCAGACGTATGAGCCACTGTTTCAATACCATTATTTAAAAAAGCCTTACCAGCTTGAACCTTTGTTAGCTAACGAAATGCCCCAAGTATATTATTATGATGCTGAGGGGACGCGTTTAGAGGGCAAAATTGACGATCATGAAATTGCGTATAGTGAATATCAACTTTCTATTAAATCAGGTATTAAATTTCAGCCTCACCCAAGTTTTGATTTAGCGTTTCATAAGGCATTACCGAAAACATGGGAGGGTAAATCGATTTACGACTTACCTTTGAAAACGCGAACACTAACGGCAGATGATTTTATTTATCAAATAAAACGTTTGGCTGATCCAGCAACTCAATCACCAATAGCAGGATTAATGGCAAATTATATTGTTGGTTTTGCTGAATTTGCCCATCAGCAATCGGCATTAAAAAAACAATTTCCGGATGTTACCAAGAGCCAGCGCTTAAAATCTAAGTCGCTTGAGGGTGTTAAAAAGATAAATGAGCACTTTTTTTCAATTCGGATTAAGGGTAAATACCCTCAGTTTATAAATTGGTTAGCGATGCCGTTTTTTTCCCCAATGCCTTGGGAGGCCGATGAATTTTATTCTCATCCGTTCTTGCGTGAGAAAAATATAACTCTGGATTGGTTTCCAGTTGGTACAGGGCCTTTTTATTTGCGGGAAAATAATCCTAACCGGCGAATGGTGTTAACAAAAAATCCCCATTTCCATGCGGACTATTATCCATCCGACGGGTACGCAGGCGCAAAAGAAAAAGGCCTGTTAAACGATGCTGGTAAACGCCTTCCGTTAATAGATCAGGTCATTTTTTCGCTTGAGAAAGAATCGATACCCTATTGGAATAAATTTTTACAGGGTTATTATGATGCTTCAGGTGTCAGTTCAGATAGTTTTGATCAAGCTGTTAACTTTTCGGCAGAAGGGGATGTGGGCTTAACTCAACGTATGATTGATCGAGGGATTGGTCTTCAAACAGCCGTTACGACATCTACGTATTATTTTGGTTTTAATATGATGGATGAGGTGTTGGGAGGCCGCTCAGAAAAAACTAAAAAACTGCGCCAGGCTATTTCTATTGCGGTTGATTTTGAAGAATATATTTCAATTTTTCAAAATGGCCGAGGAGTTGCCGCACAGGGGATTATTCCTCCTGGCATTTTTGGGCACCTTGCTGGAGAGCAGGGGATGAACCCCGTAGTCTATTCCTGGCAGGGTGGGTTGCAAAGGCGATCAATAACTGAGGCAAAAACCTTATTGAGTGAAGCAGGCTACCCTAAAGGCGTTGACCCAGCCACAGGTAAGCCATTGGTATTATATTTTGATACCATGGACAGTGGCCCTGATAGCAAGGCCCGATTAAATTGGTTGCGCAAACAATTTAATAAATTAAATATTCAATTGGTTATCCGCGGAACAGATTACAACCGTTTCCAAGAAAAAATGCGAACGGGCAGTGCACAAATGTTTATGTGGGGTTGGAATGCTGATTACCCAGACCCAGAAAACTTCTTGTTTTTGCTGTATGGAAAAAATGCAAAAGCCATTAATGGTGGAGAGAATGCGGCAAATTACCAGAATGCAGAGTTTGATCGTCTTTTTGAGCAGGTGAGTACCATGGAAAACACGCCTGAAAGGCAGGCTCTTATTAATGAAATGGTCAGTATTTCTCAACAAGATGCTCCGTGGATTTGGGGTTTTCACCCGAAGGCTTTTTCTTTGTACCATGGGTGGTATAAGAATGCCCACCCTAACTTAATGGCAAATAATAAAACCAAATATATTAATATTGACCCAGTACAACGAGAGCAATATCAACAGCAATGGAATCAGCCCGTTTATTGGCCTTTGGTTTTAATTTTAGTGCTGTTAGCTTGTTTGGCCATACCAGCGTATGTGATTTTTCGGCGAATTGAGAGAAGCACAGCTCTATGATCAATTATATTATCAGGCGATTATTTTACGTGTTCCCCGTTTTGCTTGGCGTTAATGTGCTGACTTTCGTACTTTTTTTTGTCGTTAATTCACCGGATGACATGGCACGTATGCAATTGGGTGATAAGCACGTGACCCAAGCAGCTATTGATAACTGGAAACAGCAACGCGGGTACGATTTACCCTTATTATGGAATGGAACAGAAACAGGGGTACAACACGTCTCAAAAACGATTTTTTTTGAAAAATCCGTTGGCTTATTTGTATTTGACTTTGGGCTGTCGGACAGTGGTCGAGATATTCTTGCTGATATCTCGCAACGTATGTGGCCTAGCTTAGCCATTGCTATTCCATCCCTTATATTTGGTGTATTAGCCAACATAACCTTTGCGTTACTTTTATTATTTTATCGAGGCAGTGCGTTAGAAATCAGCGGTTTATTTTTATGCATCACCTTAATGTCAATATCGGGGCTGTTCTATATTATCATTGGGCAGTATTTTATCGGTAAACTATTGGTTTTAACGCCTATTTCTGGTTATTCGCCCGGGTTGGGGGCATTTAAATTTATTCTTTTGCCCGTGTTCATTGGGGTTGTGAGTGGATTAGGGACAGGTGTGCGCTGGTATCGGACCTTGTTTTTAGAAGAGGCTGCAAAAGACTATGTGAAAACAGCAAAAGCAAAGGGATTATCCGATCTACAAGTGCTTTTTAAGCATGTGTTAAAAAATGCCATGATCCCCATCCTAACAGGCATTGTCGTTATATTGCCTTTGTTGTTTATGGGGAGTTTAATCACAGAATCATTTTTTGGTATACCCGGTTTAGGAAGCTACACAATAGATGCCATTAATCGTCAAGATTTTGCCATTGTACGCTCCATGGTGTTTCTCGGATCTTTTTTATACATCATCGGTTTATTGATGACTGATATTTCTTATACCTTAGTGGATCCAAGGGTTCGATTAGAATAATGTTGACTTTGTTATGGACCGATATGGCTGTATTTGCTCTTGTTATAGGCGGCATGCTGGCTATTTGGCGAATCAGTAAAAAAAAGCACCTGCGAGGACCTTGGTCAGAGGTTTTTAATCGCCCAATGGGCGCTATCTCTTTTACCGTTATATTAGCTTTCTTATTGATTGGTCTTTTGGATTCGACACGGCTCCGGTATCACGATGTTTTACCAAATGGCGAAGTGAATGAACATGCCAGCCTATTAAGTGTGTTAGATATTATGTTGACGCCGTTGCGCTTGCAAACTGAAAAAACCTATTCAAAACCTTTTGCACATACAGCCTATGCGAAAGAAATGAGCACCGATGCAGACGACGGGGTGACCCGTTGGCTCTATCCAAGGCTAACGTACGGAGGGGCTCACCTAGCAAATCCTTCGGTGGATAAAAAAAGCGATATTTTTGTCAAGACAATACAGGGTCTTGGTTATGGGTTTTTGGCCTGGGCTGTTTTATTTCTTATGATTAAATTTTTATCAAAGCGAACAGAATTTTTTCAATCCAAAGCGCTTAAATACAGCTTGTTAACCACTTTAGGCATTTTTTGTTTGGTTGGTGTTTTTGCGACACTGGGGCCGTATTATCATATTTTGGGGACGGATAAAGTGGGTGAAGATGTGCTTTATCAGGCAATTAAAAGCATTAGAACAGGGCTGGTGATAGGCGCACTGACAACGATTGTTATGCTGCCTATTGCCATTACACTGGGTTTAATGGCCGGTTTTTTTCGAGGGTGGGTGGATGATGTTATTCAATATCTTTACACCACGTTGAGTTCAATACCGGGTGTCTTGCTCATAGCGGCGGCGATTTTAATGGCGCAGGTTTATATGGCCAACAACCCTGAATTATTTACTACCGTTGAAGATAGAGCTGATATGCGATTGTTATTGCTTTGTGTGATTTTGGGTATGACCAGTTGGACAGGCTTGTGTCGATTATTACGTGCGGAAACACTAAAAATTCGAGAAATGGAATATGTTGTCGCATCACGTGCCTTGGGGGTAGAGCGTTTGACTGTATTAAAACGGCATGTACTGCCCAATGTGATGCACTTGGTAATGATCACCGTTGTGTTGGATTTTAGTGGCCTCGTATTAGCGGAAGCGGTTCTTTCATACATAAACATTGGGGTCGATCCGTCGACATACAGCTGGGGTAATATGATTAATACCTCGCGGTTAGAAATGGCTCGTGAACCAATTGTTTGGTGGCCTTTGACAGCGGCTTTTGTTTTTATGTTCACGCTTGTTCTAGCGGCTAATTTGTTTGCAGATGCCGTCCGCGATGCGTTTGATCCACGATCATTATAATGATTATTTACATTAACTAAACCTTTTAACTCATTGAATAATGAATAAATATATTTTTCATAAAGACATTCTTTCCGATGATGAACAGTCCTTTATAAAAGCAAGCTTTAAGGCGCATGCTGAAAAGGAGGACGGTTTTTACTGCCTTAAAACATCTAAACTCATCGACTTATCGGCTGTACGAGAACGGTTGCAATGTGATGTCAGTGTTCTAAAAAATTCTTTCGATGGACAGCAGTTTCGTCTATTGGTCACAGATATGGATTCAACGTTAATCTCGATTGAATGTATTGACGAAATAGCCGATATGTTGGGCATTAAACCAGAAGTGTCGCGTATTACAGAAGCGGCAATGCGTGGTGAATTAAACTTTGAAGAATCCTTAACTCAGAGAGTGGCTTTATTGAAGGGTTTGCCCGTTGGTAAACTTCAAAGGGTCTATGATGAGCGTTTAAGGTTGAATCCAGGTGCTGAAAAACTGATCGATTACTTGAAACAAAAGGGCATTAAATTAGCCCTGGTTTCTGGCGGGTTTACTTTCTTTACCGATAAATTAAAGGAAAGATTGGGCATTGATTATACTTTAGCCAATACCCTGGATGTTGAAGGCGGTTGTTTAACCGGACGGGTGGAAGGCGATATTGTGGGGGCGCAGGCAAAAGCCGATTTATTGATAGAGTTGTCTAAAACGCTTCAAATAGAAACGCAGCAGGTTATTGCCATGGGCGATGGCGCGAATGATTTACGAATGATGGACTGCGCTGGTTTAAGTGTCGCTTATCATGCTAAGCCGACGGTGCAAGCGCAAACCGATATACAAATTAACCATCGTGGGTTAGATGCGGTTATTGATGTATTGAAAGCGTCATCAAAATGACAAGCCCTCTACTGTCTATTCAAGGGCTTAAAACGCAATTCAACCCGTCTCATGAAATTATTAAGGCGGTTGATGGTATTAGTTTAGACATAGCGCAAGGAGAGGCCGTTGCGCTGGTAGGTGAGTCAGGCTGTGGAAAGTCAGTATCAGCGTTATCAGTTCTCCGATTGCTGCCCAATAATGCACAAATAACTGAAGGGAAAGTCCTTTATCGCGGCTCTGATCTATTACGCGTGACTGAACAAGAGATGCGTGCTGTGCGTGGCTTGCGTATATCAATGATTTTCCAAGACCCGATGAGCTCATTAAATCCGGTTATGAGTATTGGTGATCAAATCGCTGAAGCAATTTTAGCTCATAAAAAGCAATCTTCTGGAGAGCTTAAACAGCGTGTTGTTAAGTTGATTAAACAAGTGGGGATACCCGATTCAGAACAGCGCTATGACGCATTTCCGCATCAATTATCGGGCGGTATGAGACAGCGAGTGATGATTGCGATTGCTTTGGCTAATGAGCCGGAGCTATTAATTGCCGATGAGCCGACGACGGCCCTGGATGTGACGATTCAATCACAGATTTTACAGTTACTTAAGGACTTGCAACGTCAAATGGGCATGTCATTGTGGATCATTACACATGACTTAGGGATAGTGTCGGATATTGCTGACAAAGTAGCCGTGATGTATGCCGGGCAGCTGGTCGAAGTGGCCTCACGCGATGCTTTTTTTAAAAATCCCTTGCATCCATACAGCCAGCGCCTCTTTAACGCGGTGCCTACGATGGAAAAACGTCACGAACCCTTGGTTACGTTAAGTGGTTCTGTGCCTAAACTGTCCAGGACTTTTACAGGCTGCCGCTTTGCTGAACGATGCGACTATAAAGTACCTGATTGTATAGAAACAGGTGCTATAAAATGGAAACGTGTTTCTGGAACACAGCAGGTGAGATGCATCAAATTAAGTGATGTGGACGGAATTGAAAAACCGAGCCAAGTACGAAAAAACGATCATCCTGTTAATTCTAATCGCACCGTCTTAAAGGTTAATCAGCTAAAAGTTCATTTTCCCATTAAAAAGGGATTGTTAAAACGAACGGTGGGTCACGTGAAAGCGGTAGATGATGTCAGTTTTGATTTGTTAGCCGGTTCTACAACAGCTTTAGTGGGGGAGTCAGGGTGTGGTAAAACAACTTTGGGAAAGGCGTTGTTGCAACTCTTACCCATCTCATCGGGTGAAGTCCATTATCAAGGTGAAAACTTAAGTGGTTTATCGGAAACGGCATTTCAGTCTTACCGTAAACAATTGCAAATTATCTTTCAGGACCCGTTTTCCTCAATGAACCCCAGAATGTTGGTTGGCGATATTTTAGAAGAAGGCATTAGAACATTAAAACCGGAATTAAACGAAGCCGATATTACTCAACACTGTAACGCTTTATTAAAAAGAGTGGGGTTGGATTCTGATGTTCGTCTGCGTTATCCCCATGAGTTTTCAGGCGGACAGCGCCAACGATTATGTATTGCGCGGGCACTGGCGGTGAACCCATCGATCCTTGTTTGTGATGAACCAACCAGCGCCTTAGATGTTTCTGTTCAAGCGCAGGTATTGAATTTATTAAAGGAATTACAACATGAGCAGGGCTTGAGCTATTTATTTATTACGCATGACTTATCCGTTGTGGCTTATCTGGCTGATAACGTGGCGGTTATGTATTTAGGGCGTATTGTTGAATACGGGTCGGTAGATGAGGTGCTTAATCACCCTGCTCACCCTTATACGCGTGCGTTAATAGAGGCCGTGCCGACGTGGAATGAGGCAAAAGAAAAAAAAGTGATTCAATTATCAGATGATATGCCATCGCCAGCTAACCCACCAAGTGGTTGCCACTTCCATACACGTTGTGAACATGTTATGGCTGAATGCCGTAAAAAAACGCCAACAGATGTTTTTCTAAACAGCAGTCACCGGGTGAATTGTTTGTTGTATCGTTAACAGGAAACAGTATCTGGCGTGTTCTTATGTTTTGGTCACATCAACGACTATTTTTAATTTTTGCCCTGGCTTTAAGTACTTTTTATCTAACGTATTCCAGCGTTTTAAATCGACGACACTGACATTAAACTTCTTAGAGATACGATAGAGAGAGTCGCCATTTCTGACGGTGTACCGAATGGTTTGATGCTTCTGAGCAGAGGCCAGGGGATTAGAGACGGCTGCTTGAGGCGTTTTGCTCCAAATGACCAATTTTTGACCAATTTTCAAGGTGTCCCCGGGTGCCATCGCGTTCCACTTCGCTAAGTTACGGACCCCCACCTTATGCTGTTGGGCAATGCGCCAAAATGAATCCCCGGATTGTACGCGGTATTCAAGCTTATGGCCTTGTCTAGACGTGTTCAAAATGGCACTTTTTCGCATAGACACACTGCTGGCATATAGGCTGTCTTTATAGTTGGCCGTGGGTACAAGCAGGTGCTTCCCGGCTCTAATTATATTGTTTTTGATTGGATTAGCCTGTTTTATTTGAGCGGTTGTGGTGCGATAACGCCTTGCAATTTCTCCGAGTGTTTCTCCAGAATTGACTTTGTGGCGGACCCATTTTAAACGCTGGGTATCCGGCAGGGTGGCGAGGTTTTGCTTGAACGTATCGGCTTTAGTGGCGGGAATTAATAAATAATGTGGCCCATTTGGGCTTGTTGCCCACTGATTGAAAGGCGGGTTAAGGACGTAAAATTCTTCAATAGTGATATCCGCTAATTCCGCAGCACGGGCTAGATCGATTTGTTTCTCGATATTTATTTTTTCAAAAAAACGCTTATTAGGGATGTCAATAAGCTCAACATTGTACTTTTCTGCATTCGCAAGAAGTGTTGCAATAGCGATCAATTTAGGGACGTAGTGTCGGGTTTCCTTGCGTAAATCGAGCGCCCAATAATTCGTTTTATACCCGAGCCGCTTATTTTTTTTAATGGCAGATGAAACACTTCCACCACCGGCATTATAGCCAGCTAAGGCAAGTAACCAATCATTATTAAAGCGCTTCGATAGCTTGGTAAGATAACTAAGTGCCGCATTGGTTGAGGCGTAAACATCTCGTCGCCCGTCGTACCACCACGTTTGTTTTAAGCCGAACGCTTTTCCTGTTGACGGGATGAACTGCCATAATCCGGCGGCTCTTCCATGTGAGTAAGCAAAAGGGCGGTAGGCACTCTCAACAACAGGCAATAAGGCAAGTTCACCCGGTATCCCTCGTTTTTCAATTTCATTAACAACATGAAAAAGATAGGGCGCCGCATTTTCTTGAATACGTTTTATATAAGCGGGATGCTGGCTGTACCAGTTGATTTCGGCTTGAATACGTTCATTGTCAATGACCGGTAGTTGGTACAAAGAGAATAAGCGCGGCCATATATTTTCTGCTTTCGCAGGGGCAGCAGCCTCTATCTTTTCCAGCTTCTTTTCAGGTGGTTGACGATTGACCGTTTCAGACTGTGTGTCTTTGATTACAGTGGTATTTTTTGATGATTCATGTTGCACGGTAGTGCAGGATGACAACATGATAAAGGCGGTTAATAAAATAAAACGAATTGTTTTATTTATGATTAAATGTTGCATTGAGTGATGAGGAGTTGAAGTGACTTAATTTCTTCAATTATAGATTGTTTAGGTAATGGTAGATAAAAAAAACTCATTTATTGATAGTGCAAACGAGCTTCGCCATTGGTTTGAAACACCTATCGGGCAAAATTATCGGCATGCCGAATCCGCACTATTAAGAGCAAAGCTTAAAGAGAACTTTCGTAAGGAAGTGTTACAGCTTGATTTTATTGGCTGGGAAGAGGCGTTTCATGAAGCGATGCGATTTGCTCACTATACCATTTTAGATCTTGACACGAACAATTCGACTCAGTATCCAAGAATTGTTGGCGAAGCCGATAAGTTACCCATTGATACCTACAGCGTGGATATTGTGATTATGCCGCATACCTTGGAGTTTGCAGAGAACCCGCATCAGGTCTTACGTGAAGTCAATAGAGTCCTTAAGCCAGAAGGGATTATCCTGTTAATGGGGTTTAACCCATGGGCGTTTTGGCACCTTCCGCGTTTTCTACCCAACGCAAAAAGGAGAACGCCTTGGAATGGCCACTTCATCAGTCGCCGCAGGGTGTTGGATTGGTTGAAACTACTCAACTTTGAAATTGAGGTGAGTAAAGGGGTTTGTTTGCTTCCGCTGCTCAAAAAAGACCAACCGATGAAGGCGCAGTCAATTGCCCAGAAAATGTTAGCTTGTGTGCCTGTTATTCCGGCCGCTTATTTTATAATGGGCGTAAAACGTGTTTCAGGTGGCACGTCTATCTTTCATTTAAAGGATTTAAAAAAGCGGTTCATTCCACCTTTAATCAAACCAGCAACAAAAACGATACATGTTGAAAAAAAGCGTGCAGATATACACTGACGGTGCATGCCGTGGAAACCCTGGAATTGGCGGTTGGGGTGCCAGTTTACGATACAACGGAACACATAAAGAAATCTATGGTGGGGCATTAGATACCACCAATAATAGAATGGAGTTAACTGCTGTTATTGAAGCGTTAAAAGCGCTAAAACAGCCCAGTGATTTAATAATACATAGCGATTCTAAATATGTGTTAAGTGGTATTAATGAGTGGTTACCCAATTGGAAAAAGCGAAATTGGAAAACGGCGAATAGAAAGCCGGTTAAAAATGTGGATTTATGGCAGCAATTAGATGCACTGATACAGCCGCATACGATCAAATGGGTTTGGGTAAAAGGGCATAGCGGTAATGCAGGCAATGAAAGGGCCGATGAACTAGCAAACTTGGGCATAGACTCGCTATGAGACAAATTATTTTAGATACAGAAACGACCGGTCTGGAGCCGAAGCAAGGCCACCGTATTATTGAGGTGGGCTGTGTGGAAGTTATCAATCGACGTTTAACTGGAAATAACTTCCATTATTACCTTAATCCGCAACGCGAGATAGACGAAGGCGCAGTCGAAGTCCATGGGTTAACGACTGATTTTTTATCGGATAAACCGTTGTACGAAGACATAGCCGATGAACTTTATGAATATTTAAAAGGCGCAGAAGTCATTATTCATAATGCCGCTTTTGATGTTGGCTTCATTAATCACGAATATAGGCTAATGGGTTCGGATCACTCGGATATGGCCTCGTGGTGCGATATCACCGATTCGCTTCACATGGCGAGAAAAATGTTTCCCGGGCAACGCAATAGCTTGGATGCACTTTGTAAACGGTACGAAATAGATAATAGCCAACGAACTCTGCATGGGGCTCTACTAGATGCTGAAATCCTGGCAGATGTCTATTTAATGATGACTGGTGGCCAAGATTCTTTGTTCAGCGACGAGCATGCAACGGAGAATGACTTTAGACCCAAAAGGTTGGATAAAAATAGACCCCGTTTACCGGTTATCAAAGCCAATGCAGAAGAATTAAACTTACATGCGCAGCGCCTTGAAGCCATTAATAAAGCATCCGGTGGTGAATCAGTGTGGGAAAAAATCAACCAGTAGTAACCCTTTGCTAAAGGCTGTTAAAGCTGATACGACAGTTCTTGTTAGTCGTGGATTTTGATTCGATTAGGGTATTTAAAAAACGATAACCCAAACTTTTTGTTAAAATAAACCTTTTTTACGCGGTAATAATAAATGACAGTTCGTACACGATTCGCACCAAGTCCAACAGGGTATTTACACGTTGGGGGAGCAAGAACAGCCTTATTCTCTTGGCTTTATGCAAAAAAAACCAACGGCCAGTTTATTTTAAGAATAGAAGACACCGATCGTGCACGTTCCACGGAAGAGTCTGTGCAAGCTATTTTCGACGGAATGGCTTGGCTGGGCCTAACACATGATGAAGGCCCCTTTTTTCAAACCGATCAATTTCCTCGCTATTTAGACGTTATTCAACAGCTATTAAAACAAGGTGATGCCTATTATTGCTATTGTTCAGCAGAAGAGGTGGAGGCGATGCGAGAAGAACAGCGAGCAAATAAGCAAAAACCGCGTTATAACGGAAAATGCCGTCACCGTACCGAGCCGGTTGAAGGGATGACGCCTGTGGTGCGTTTTAAAAACCCAGAGCAAGGAGAAGTGGTGTTTGATGACTTGGTGCGTGGCGAAATATCCATTGCTAATCAAGAGCTAGATGATTTAATCATAGCGCGTTCTGATGGAACGCCCACTTACAATTTGACCGTTGTTGTCGATGACCTTGATATGAACATGACACACGTTATACGGGGTGATGATCATATCAATAATACGCCAAGGCAAATTAACATCATGAAAGCTCTTGGAGGCGACATTCCTCGTTTTGCACATGTGCCAATGATTCTAGGTGATGATGGCGCGCGTTTATCTAAACGCCATGGTGCAGTGAGTGTCATGCAATACCGAGATGAAGGTTTTTTGCCAGAAGCTTTACTCAACTATCTGGTTCGTTTAGGTTGGTCTCATGGCGATAAAGAGCTTTTTAGCCGTGATGAAATGATTGAGTTGTTCGATATCAAAGACGTCAATCGAACAGCTTCGGCGTTTAATACAGAGAAACTGCTTTGGATTAATCAACAATATATTATTAACAGTGACCCTCAACGGTTGGTAGAGCCATTAGCTGAGCAACTTAAGGCATTAGATTGCGATGTGGACAAAGGCCCCTCACTCCTTGAGATGGTGAAAACACAGCAAGAACGTTCTAAAACACTAAAAGAAATGGCTGAAAAAAGCCTCATGTTTTATAAGGAATATGATGAGTTTGATGAGAAAGCCGCTAAAAAGAATTTAAAAGAAGCCAGTTTAGAACCATTAGAAATGATGCGGGATAAATTTAAAGCATTGGACGAATGGTCGAAAGAACCCTTGCACCAAATTATTTTAGGAACAGCAGAAGCATTAGAATTAAAATTGGGCAAAGTCGCGCAACCTTTACGAGTCGCCTTGTCAGGGACCTCTGTATCGCCAGCATTAGACGCGACGCTTTTCTTGCTAGGGAAAGAGTTAAGCATCAAAAATATTAATCGTGGAATTGATTACATAAAAAATAGAATTCTTCAGCAAGAAAGCTAGACACTGAGGCCATCATTCAGTACAATTCGCGTCCTGCCAAGAGGGGCCATAGCTCAGCTGGGAGAGCGCAACACTGGCAGTGTTGAGGTCAGCGGTTCGATCCCGCTTGGCTCCACCAACTTTTTGGTGCTTAAGTGATTTAGACGATTCACTTAACAAGTATAATAAAGACTTAGTCCCCATCGTCTAGAGGCCTAGGACACCGCCCTTTCACGGCGGTAACAGGGGTTCGAACCCCCTTGGGGACGCCATATAAAAAACCACTTGCATGCCTGTAAGTGGTTTTTTTATGCAAGTTAAGAATGCATGAAAGAAAGCACAGCCGACCGATAGATAAAATAGTTTTCAGATCAAAATTTTTTGATATTTAGCTTTTAATAGAAGATATAAACCCTATGCCCTTGTGTCTATTATTAACGCTATGTTTTTTTTGGGGACGTTTTATAATCTCTATGATAATGAGATAAATTAAGGTGTTTAGTATTGACTAAATTTAACATAGGGTTTGTGGGATTGGGTGCCATGGGGCAGGCGATTGCTACAAGAATTATTCAGGCCAACCACGCACTTCAGGTGCATGATTTATCCCAGCAGGCAGTTGATACGATGGTTAAACGCGGTGCCGAGCCATTTGAGGGCAATGTTGCCTTGGGTACTGGAAAGAACCTTGTTTTTATAAGCGTTTCTCATGCCGATATCACCGAACAGTTAATCTGTGATCCAGGAGGTTTACTTGATTGCATGGATAAAGGTGGAATCATCGTTGATTTGGGTACAACGCCAAGTGGGCAATGCCGTGAATGGGCTAAACGAGCAAGCGCTAAGGGCATGTTTTTTCTGGATGCACCGGTGAGTGGTTCGACGCCTTGGGCTGATGAAGGGAAACTGGCCATGATGGTGGCCGGCGATCAAACGGCTTATGCGAAGGTACTGCCCATTTTAGGTTGTTTTGCAAATAAAATTCATTACTTGGGAACCAGTGGAAATGGGCAATTATTAAAGCTTTGCCACCAACTCACGTTTTTGTCGACGATTACCGGTATATCAGAGGCGATTGCGTTAGCGGAGAAAAATGGGATTCAAGCGAAGGTGGTTTTGGATGTATTGGCCGATTGTGTGGCGCCACGGCATGTCATCGATTTTATGCTGCCGATGGCAGAAAATAAACGTTTTGATCAAGGACGGGGAACGTTAAAATTAGGCCATAAAGATTTACAAGCAGTTAAAGATAGTGCTCAAGATGTGGATTTGCAGTTACCCTTGGCAACTGTCTTATTAAGTTACCTGGAGAAGGCGATGAAAGAAGGTTGGCAAGAGGCTGACTTATTTGCCTTGGTTGATATGGCAAGAGATGAGTTTTATGCTGATTCGCCATAACAGGCTTTGGTCTCGTTGTGTTTTGTTGTCTTAAGGGTGACGACTCCTTTATAGCCTCACACGCAATGCGTCTATACCTAAAATCGTCATGGTTTTATCTTTTACTTCGATAAGTCTATCGTGAGTTAACTGTTTCAGAATTCTAGAAAACGTTTCAGGTCTAATGGACAGGGAAGATGTCAACATTTAGGCTTAACATTGCCGGGGTTTTTAACGCCTCATCTGCTCAACATCCGTGTTGAAACTTTCGATATTAAACCGAATGGTGTCGCCTCCGAAGACTTAGCAAAAGCACTAGGTAAAGAACCGGCCTAAGGTTTAGCAAAAAACTGTAGAAAAAAAGGGCGCATATTGCGCCCTTTTTAATGCGTCCATTTATTGGGTTTTATCAAGGGCTGTTTAACTCGTCTTTTTATTTGAACAAAAGCAATCAATTATTCAATGGCTTGAAATCTGATCTAGATCATTAAATTAGCAAATAATGATGTTTTGAGAGGTTCTAAAAAAAAGTCAAAAATAAAATTGACCGTTATCAATTTAATTTGCAATGGAAGAATGTAAAGTCCACGGAAATTGATCTGAAGTGAAAATATTCAATAAATTAGAGGAGACAGTATGAAACCGATTAATCAGCTGATTCAGCAAGAAGGTGCCATTCAAGATCGATCCATTTTTTGGGATGAAGATATCTATCAAAAAGAGATGGAAGAAATTTTTGCAAGATGTTGGTTATTTCTAACGCATGAGTCAATTATTCCTGATGAAGGTGACTATCAGGCGACGACAATGGGCGAAGACTCTGTTGTTGTCGCACGCCAAAAAGATGGCACGATTAAAGCGTTTGTTAATTCATGTACGCACCGAGGTAATGCCGTTTGTTTTTCCGATGGGGGGAATGCAAAGTCATTCACCTGTCCTTATCATGGCTGGGTTTTTGGGAGGGATGGCAGCCTTGTTGATGTGCCCTTAGAAAAGCAGGCTTATAATAATGAAATTGATAAAGATGCGTTGTTTCTTAAGAAAGTAAGGGTGGAAAGTTATAAAGGGTTCGTCTTTGGAACCTTCGATGAAGAAGCACCATCACTTGAAGAATATTTAGGCGGAATGGCGTGGTACATGGATTCATTTATGGATGTACCCGGTGGTTGTGAACTGATTGGGCCACCCATGAAATCCATTCTAGATTGTAACTGGAAAAACCCAACAGAAAACTTTATTGGTGATGGTTATCATGTGGGTTGGGCGCATGCTTCAGCATTAGAAATTGCGGGCGGGCCGTTGGCCAGTGCCAAAGGTAATGCAGTATACGATGCTGAAACATCAGGTCTACAAGTCACCGTACCCGAAGGCCATGGTTTTGGTGTGATTTGGGAGGGGGCGGCGGCTCTTCACGGTGGCCCGGTGTTTGAGGCTTATCAAAAATGGTTGGATGAAAGGTCGCCCTTGATCAAAGAAAAAATGGGTGAACACCGTGAGAAGTTTTATCGGGGGCATTGGGATGCTGCTATTTTTCCTAATTGTTCATTTTTATACGGTACAAATACATTCAAAATGTGGCAACCGCGCGGCCCTCATAGCATAGAGGTGTTTACGTGGACGTTAGTAGAAAAAGAAATGCCTCAAGACCTTAAACAAATGATTCATGCCGATAATATGCTGACTTTTGGAACAGCAGGTATTCTTGAAAGTGATGATGGAGAGAATATGGAGCAATGCACGCAATCCAATAGAGGGTATTCCACTCGCCAAGGGACGCTTTATGCTGGCATGGGGCAAGGGCACGAGTACCTTGACCCCGAATTGCCGGGTTTAGTGAGTAAGGGTTGGATTAATGAAGCGCCACAAAGAGGAATGTATCGACGTTGGGCTGAATTTATGGAAGGCAAACCGTGGAGTGAACTTTCAACGACGGCTCAGTTAGAGCAAACTAAATAAGGGGGCTAAAATGAGTAACAATAATCAACAAGCAGGGCAAAGCGTCGACCAGTCCACTCATTTTGACGTTGAACGATTTCTGGTTAAAGAAGCAAGGGCACTCGATGAAGAACGTTTCAATGATTGGCTTCATCAGATGCTAACAAAAGACATTACATACCAGTTACCAACACAAGAAGTGCGTTACCGGAAAGATACCAAGGTACTGGGAAACTCCCAAACAACCTATTTATACAATGACAATTTTGCGCTGTTGAGCATGCGTGTCGCAAGACTTGATACCGGTATTGTATGGGCAGAAGATCCACGGGTAAGAAATCGGCGCATTATCAGTAATATTGATGTTGAATGGTCTGAGACCGCGGGTGAAGTTGATGTGCGTTCAGCTTTTATTTTATTTCGTAGTCGTATGCAAAGAGATCAAGCGACACATTACGGTATGCGGATGGATAGGCTAAGAAAGGAAGACGGTCAATGGAAACTGGCCTCAAGAGTGATTACCTTAGATCAGCGTGTTGTATTGGATAAGAATATCCATTGCTTTTTTTAATAAAAAGATAGCGAACTCAAACCGAAAAGCCCAGTCTGGTTAAACAATCAGGCTGGGTTTATTGATTGAATTAACGCGTTAAAAAGACGCTGAGTCAAGATTCGAGCATTGTTTTAGGCCTGCCAAGTCAATAATCTTAATGTCCTTATTTCTTTTTTGAATACATTTTTTTTCAACAAGGCGAGTAAAGGCACGACTTGTGGTTTCATTGGCCAGACCTAAATAGCCGGCAATATCCTGTCGAGACATCGACAGGTGAAAATTCATTTGGTAATGCTCGGAACGACTCATGCGTTTTGAAATGACCAGTAGAAAGGTTGCTAACCGTGCAATGGCCGTATGCTGAGAGAGGCAGCTAAAGAAATCGTGCCCAGATGCCAGCGAGTGACTAAACATATTAATGGCCCAATCAGACAGAGACGGTGTGCTTTTTCGAATATTGGCGAGTTCTTGGTAATTGACTTTACACAGCCGGCTAGGGATCAGAGTTTGAGCAGTACTCAGATAATGTTTTTTCGAAATACTTTCCAACCCGATAAAATCACCGGGTAAGTAAAACCCGGTAATATTTTCATTGCCTTTGGTGTTTGTGATGTAAGTTTTAAGTGCACCCGACTTAACGACATAAAGTGCTTGAAAGTTATCCGCTTGGCGATAAACAGTTTGATGTCGAGAGTAATTTTTAGCAGATGAAATAATGGAGTCTAATTTATAGCGATCGCCTTCCTCAAAGGCACTTGGTAAGCAAGTACTGGCTAATGAACATTCCTTACAATCTGTGGACATTGGTGTTTATAAATAATGGCTTTTTATTAGCAGATAATAATATATAATACTGACTCATGTAAACGTTTAGTCAGGGCATTGTATACGTTGGGTTTTTTTATATAATGTGAGCAAAATTGATAAGCTAAACCGGCGATAGGTTCTGATTGATTTATAGACAATGAATCATCTGTCTAAAAGGGGTTTTTTATCCAAACTTAAGGTGTGAACATGATGAATCCATTTCAACAAATGGCATTCTTTATTCTTCTTTTATTCGTTATAGGGTTGACAGCCTGTTCTAACGATACAAAGACAGATCCTGATGCAAAGCTGACTAAGACAAAAGAAGCGATGCAATTGGCTGTTTATAAAAGCCCTGACTGTGGCTGTTGTGGCCTTTGGATGGATCATATTGAGTCGCTAGGATTTACTACTAAAACACATCACCCTGCAGATTTAAATAAAATTAAACATACCTTAGGGGTACAACGGCAGTATCAGTCTTGCCATACGGCTGTCTCAACAGAAGGCTATGTTTTTGAAGGACATATTCCAGCGCCTGTGATGCAACGCTTTTTGGCTGAGAAGCCACAAGGTGCATTAGGGTTAGCTGTCCCAGGGATGCCCTTAGGCAGTCCGGGTATGGAAATGGGAAATAAACGTGACGATTATGATGTCTTATTATTAAAAAAAGACGGCTCATCGGCAGTTTATGAGCGCATTAGGCATTAATAAAAGGTCTGCATCCTGGTGAAAAAAACAGGAGTATCCGCTGTTCATTTTTCTTCTTTGCGTCGCCAGTTCTTAAAGGGAGTTGGTGCCACTGGCCTGTTGACCGGGTTACAGTTGGTTCCGTCGATGCTTTATGCCCGATCAAAGTTCAAAAAAAATGGCGCCCTTTATGGTAAGGTTTTTAACCTAACAATTGGCTACACAGCGGTTAATTTTTCGGGAACTGAACGGTTGGCGACAACGGTAAATGGCTCGGTTCCTGGGCCAACCTTGTTCTGGAAGGAAGGCGACGAAGTGACGATTCATGTTAACAATACATTGCCTGTTACAACATCTATCCACTGGCATGGCATCATTTTACCGGCAGACATGGATGGAGTGCCGGGTGTCAGTTTTGACGGCATAGAAGCCGGCGAAACGTTCACTTATCGCTTTAACGTTCAACAAAGTGGTACTTATTGGTATCACAGTCATTCTGGCTTTCAAGAACAAACAGGGCTATACGGTGCGATTGTTGTGCTTCCAAAAGAGCCCGAAGCCCTCTATTACGATCGTGATTATGTGGTGATGTTGTCTGATTGGTCAGATACTGTACCAGAAGTCATTTATAAAAATTTAAAGAAAAACCCTGAATATTATGTGACCAATAAACGAACGGTTTTAGACCTTTGGCACGATATTAAGGACAAAGGCATTATACAAACATGGCGAGATCGATCCATGTGGAATGAAATGCGGATGAGTGATAGAGATATTGCAGATGTCACTGGGCAAACGTATACCTTTTTAATGAATGGCATGCCGCCTGGAAAGGCTTGGTTTGGTTTATTTCAGCAACATGAAAAAATACGATTGCGGTTTATTAATGGGGCAGCAATGAGTATTTTTGATGTGCGGATCCCCGGTTTGAAAATGACCGTCGTATCGGCAGACGGACAGGCGGTTCAACCTGTAACGGTAGACGAATTTCGGATAGCAACGGCGGAAACCTATGATGTGATTGTCGAGCCAGATGTTGATCAGGCCTATTCGATCTTTGCTCAAAGCATTGATCGAAGTGGCTACACTTGTGGCACCTTATCCAATGATATTAAGCGTATTGCGTCGCCGCCTCAGATGGACCCGGCACCCATTTTATCGCACCGTGATATGGGCATGGGTGATCATGGAAAAATGGCACATCGGCATCATGAGATGTTGGCGAGTGATAAACATTCGGTTGGTCATAATAAAAAATTGGCAAAGGCTGGGGAAGGCAGCTTTCAGGGTATCCAGCATGCGGATACGGAGTTTGGATATCAGGTTGATATGCGTGCTGAAACGCCGGCGAATGGCGTTAATGACCCTGGCATAGGGTTGCGCCATCATCAACACCTTTATCAACGTCGTGTTTTAAGGTATGCAGATCTTCGCAATGCCTTTCCAACCATTGATCAGCGAGAGCCTTCACGTGAAATACAGCTGCACTTGACGGGCAATATGCACCGTTATATGTGGTCTATCAATGGTTTGTCGGCTTCTGAGGCTTCGCCAATTGAATTAAAATTTAATGAACGAGTTCGCTTTACTTTAGTGAACGATACCATGATGACACACCCCATTCATTTACATGGTATGTGGAGCGAATTGGAAACAGGTGATGGTAAATACTTGCCACGAAAACATACGGTCATTGTGCAGCCCGGTTCAAAAATCAGCTATTTAGTGAGTGCTGATGCGATGGGTTCTTGGGCCTATCATTGTCATTTGCTCTATCACATGCCCGGTATGTTCAGGATCATTCAGGTTAGTTAGGTAAACCTTATGTTCATTTGTCGCTTGATTCTTTGTTTTATTTTTTTTATGCCAGCGGTGCAAGCTGGTTCAAAACAAGACCCTGTTATAACAGGTTTAAAATTGGATCGTTTTGAGTTTCATAACACAGAAAATGACGATGTTCTTTATTTAGAAGGTGAGACTTACCTAAGCCAAGATGCCTATACGGCCGTTCTAAAAGCCGAAGTGGAGTGGAAAAATGGCAGCACACATGACGTTGAGCTTCAACTGTTATATGGAGTGCCTATTTCAACCTATTGGGATGTGTATGCGGGTGTAAGAAACGACTTTAAACCTGATCCAAATCGGACATGGGGTGTGTTAAGTTTAGAGGGGTTAGCGCCTGGTTTTATTGAGATGACGGCGTCGGTGTTCTTGGGTGAAGGTGCGCATACGGCTGCCAGATTAGAACTGGAGTATGAAATGGCTTTGTCAGATCGTTGGATGTTAACACCAGAAGCCGAGATTTATGTCACCGGCCAACATGATGAAGCAATACGAGTAGGGGTAGGCTTATCAAAAATTGAAGCGAGCCTTTTGTTAAGTTATAACATTCATCCACAAGTGGCCCCCTATGCAGGCGTTAAATGGTCAGCTTTATATGGTGAAACGGCTGATTACGCGGATGGAGAAGATGAAGAGAGTGCTTTGGTACTGGGTGTAAAAGCGTCATTTTAAATCTAAGAGCAGTTGTTATAACGCTTCATCCATTGAAAAAAGAACCGTCGTTGCAGTAGGAGGGGGGGGTCAGTAAGACAGATCACGCACCACTAGAGGGCGTTTGGTTTATAAAAGCCAACACAACAAGCATAACCTCGCTCGCTAACGACTTAATAAAAAAGAACTTATCGCTATCTGGACTAGACCTTGCATGTTCAATAACATACGCAATTTTTAATGAGACTGTTCAATGAATCATATCAACACAGTACAACGTTACCAAGATTATCGTTCAGCGATACATGATTTGTTATCGACGACCGTGAGAAGCTTGGCAGAGGAGTGGCGCCAGGGGATTAACCAAGAAAGCAGGCTTCGGTCATTAGAGCAAATTGCTCGAGAGTTTCCATTTATCAGTACTGTGTACCGTCTTGATATGCGTGGAAAGCAGCAAGGTGAGACATTAATCAGCCCAGATGCTCAAGGGTATTCAACCAATGGTGATGGCGCTGATCGAAGTCATCGGCCATATTTCAAACAACTGAAAAGTCATGCGGAATATGCGGTAACAGAGCCCTATTTGTCGATTAATAATCAGGCTTTGTGCTTATCGGCTATCTCTCAAGTCATTGCGATTGATGGCGAGCAAGATGGCTATATCGTGATGGATGTGGATTTAAAAAAGCTCATTTCTTTTTTTATGGGCGATGAACGCCAGCGGCATATCGAACCATTATTCAAAATGGTTTATGGCTTTATATCTGCGGTTTTGTTTTTGGTTGTGGGTGCTTTACTTTGGCAGGCTGCAGGGCAATTAATCCCTGTGCTGGGCAATACCGGGCAGGTGGCGACAGAACAAATATTTGGGGTTGTGATCTATTTAACGTTAGCACTGGCCATCTTTGATTTGGGAAAAACAACCTTTGAGGAAGAAGTCTTGCTAGGTAAGGATGTTTTTCGTCATAGTTCCACTCGACGTACGATCACTCGTTTTATAGCGGCCATACTGATCGCTATTTCAATTGAGTCCTTAATGCTGATCTTTAAAGCTGCGCTCAACGCTGATCATGCTTTATTAATGTCGGCAACCTGGGTTATGCTGCCAGCCGTTGGTTTGTTGATTGGCTTGGGTATTTATGTTTATTTAGGTGCAAAAGCTGAAAAGCTGCTGCTGGATGCAAGCCGTCATGAGTCATAAGCTATCTTAGATCAGGTTAATGATAGAGAAATAGTTTAAACCACTTGTCCAGCGCACCAGCCAGATGACCAGGCCCACTGAAAGTTATAGCCACCTAGCCAGCCTGTGACATCGACGACTTCGCCTATAAAATAGAGCCCAGATGAATGTTTCGATTCCATTGTTTGAGATGACAATTCATTACAATCAACGCCACCAAGCGTCACTTCAGCTGTTCGATAGCCTTCCGTGTTATTGGGTTTGATCTGCCATTGCTGTAGCTGTTTTGCAATGACTTTAAAACGCTCGAAAGAAATCGATTGCAGGGGTTGAAGAACCACTGCATTACCCAGTAAGGCACTGATAAAGCGCTTGGGTAAAAAGTCAGCAAGTAGGGCTTTTAACTGCGTTTTAGGTTGCGCCTCTTGTTTCTCTTTAAAAAGCGTCTGGAGATCAATGTCAGGTATTAAGTTTATTGTTATCGTTTCACCCGCTCGCCAATACGAGGAGATCTGTAAGATGGCCGGCCCACTCAACCCTCGGTGCGTTAATAACATGTTTTCCTTAAAGCGGTTTCGTTGATTGCTTACAAGACAATGAATCGCAATGCCAGACAGGTCGGAAAGCCAGGTTTTCTCTTTTTCTTGCAAAGTAAATGGCACCAGACCTGCCCTAGTCGGTTGTACCGTGTGGCCAAATTGTTTGGCGATTTGATAACCGAAACCTGTTGCGCCCATTTTGGGTATGGACAAACCACCCGTGGCAATAACCAGAGAGTGGGCAGCATAATGACCTAAAGTGGTGTCAAGGTGGTAAGTCGTGTGGTCTTTATGAATTTGCTTTATGGAACAATTAAGCTGAATGTTTACACCGGCATGGGCACATTCAGATAACAGCATATCTAAAATGTCTTTGGAACTTTCATCACAAAATAATTGTCCATGTTGACGTTCATGATATGGAATGTTGTAGTCGCTCACCAGGGAAATAAAATCCCATTGTGTATAACGGCTAAGCGCTGATTTGCAGAAATGAGGGTTATTAGAAATATAATGATCAGCATCAACCGCCATGTTGGTGAAATTACATCGACCACCGCCAGACATTAAAATTTTTTTCCCGGCTTTGTTAGCATGATCGAGTACCAATACTTTACGACCCCTTTTTCCAGCTTCAATGGCACACATTAAACCAGACGCGCTGGCACCGATGATGATAACGTCTTTGAGTGTATTCATTGAGTTTCAAGATAGTCGAAAGTTAAAAAAGAATGAGTTTAAGATGAAGCGTCACAGCGCAAAGGTTGATTTTTTTTGCATTGACCCGATATTTTATAGCGAGTTTGCCATGAGAGCTGAATCTTAACAGCGTATTGTATAAAACCTCAGAGAAAAAAAGGATAATTAAACGATGTCAGAAGGAAGTTCGAACGATTCTAAAACGGCTATTCAGCAACTTAAATCAAGCATTAATGAGCAAATTATTGGGCAAGATCTTTTAGTAGAAAGAATGCTCATTGCGTTATTGGCTGATGGCCATATTTTAGTCGAAGGCGCACCCGGTTTAGCTAAAACGCGAGCCATCAATGCCCTGAGTCAAGGTGTTGAAGCCGATTTTCATCGCGTACAATTTACGCCAGATTTATTGCCCTCGGATTTAACAGGCACCGACATTTATCGACCTGAACAAGGTGTGTTTGAATTTCAAAAGGGCCCTTTATTTCATAACCTGATTCTGGCTGATGAAATAAACCGTGCACCGGCAAAGGTTCAAGCGGCACTTTTAGAAGCAATGGCAGAACGGCAGATAACCGTTGGCGGTGCTACGTACAAATTACCCGGTTTATTTATGGTAATGGCAACCCAAAACCCGCTTGAGCAAGAAGGGACATACCCGTTACCTGAAGCACAACTGGATCGCTTTTTACTCCATGTCAAAATCGATTACCCAAAAGCAGTGCATGAAAAAGAAATACTGCAGCTAGCGCGCGCTGAAGAAAAAACCAGTGACCTTAAACAAGTAAAACCTCAGCCCATCTCGCAACAACAACTCACTCGTGCACGACACGAGATATTGGATGTTTACATGAGCGATGAGCTGGAAGATTATCTGCTACAGCTTGTTTTAGCAACACGTGAACCGACAGTGTATGGCGAGGATTTGGCCGCTTGGATTCAATACGGCGCAAGCCCTCGGGCGAGTATCGCCTTGGATCGGTGCTCAAGGGCTAGGGCATGGCTACAACAACGTGATTTTGTAACGCCTGAGGATATTCAACAAATTGCCTACGACGTGCTGCGCCATCGTTTAATCTTGTCATATGAAGCTGAGGCAGAAGGTATCACAAGCGATCGATTTATCAAGGAGTTGATTGCCCGAGTGGCTGTGCCTTAAATGACGGCAAGGGTTTCACAAGATGAACGGGTGTCGGTTCAACTGAAGCCGATGGTCGATCTGGCTAAAAAAGCCGGTTTATTGAGTCACCGTCGCCAACGTATTCAATCATCACAAAGCGGTGCTTATGTTTCCGGCTTTAAAGGGCGTGGCATGGCCTTTGAAGAAGTCCGCGTGTACCAGCCCGGAGATGATATCAGGTGTATTGATTGGCGGGTGACCGCACGCACTAACAAGACACACAGTAAAGTTTTCCGTGAAGAAAGAGAGCGTCCCATTTTTATTTCTGTAGATTTGAGACCCACAATGAATTTTGCTACACGTGGGGCGTTTAAATCGGTTCAAGCGTCAAAATTGGCCGCTTTATTCGCCTGGTCGGCGCAACTCAATGGCGATAGAGTGGGCGGGCAAGTTTTTAATGAGCAGGGCTGTCAAGAGTTAAAACCGGCATCGGGCAGAGGCGCCGTTTTGCATTTTTTAAATGCCTTGGTAAAACCGCCGATTAAGAAGCCTCAACCGCTGTCTTTGCATCAGGTGCTAAAACGACTCGCACAGCATGCTCGCCCAGGAAGCCTGCTTTACATTATCAGTGATTTTCGTGGTTTGAATAACTCAGTAGAAAGACAGTTATCCTTATTGGCGAAACACTGTGAACTTCAATTAGTGCATGTTTATGACCCATTAGAATGTGAGTTGCCAAAAAAAGGTCAATATCGTTTTACTAATGGTGAGCGAGAAACAGTCGTTGATACGGCTGAGCGGCAGCGAGTATTAGCGTATCAACAGCTTTTTCAGCAGCGGCAAGAAGAGTTGAGAACAATGTGCCATAAATGGCGAATGACCCTTGTTGAGTGTAGAACCACTGACGATCCTTTTGAGGTATTGCGTTAATGAATCAAGCGCTTCCGTTAAGAGATATTCAGCTACCCGATGCCGTTAGCTGGTGGCCTTTAGCCATGGGTTGGTGGCTTTTATTGTTGGTGATGGTTGTGTCGATTTTGGGCGGTTATTGGCTATATAAAAAAATAACACGAAAAACAGCCGTAAAAAGTGCACAAAAAATTCTATTGGCTATTAAGCACACAACAAGTGATGATCATTTAGACACGTTAAAGCAATTATCCGCCTGTATCCGACGCGTCTCTATCAGCCTCGATTCTCGACCTCAGGCAGCGAGTTTAATTGGCGAAGAATGGTTAAGCTATCTGGATCAATCAATGGATGGAATGCCTTTTACTAAAGGTGTAGGGCGCTATTTATCTGACGCGCCGTATCGTCGCGAAGCCCCTGAAGAATTGGATATAAAGGCGCTCATTGATTTATGTGAATTGTGGTTAAAAGGGCAGAAGAAATGATTCATATTGAGTGGCCTGAACTCTTTTTTATACTCCCTTTACCGTTGTTAGTCCGTTGGCTTTTACCCGCACAAGCGCCCACCGTGCTGGCAGCGCTTAAAGTCCCATTTATAGAAGATTTTGGTTCAGCAAAAACAGGTGGCGTTTCTGAGCAACGTCCTTGGTTATTAGGGGTTGCAGTGATGGCATGGGTTCTATTAGTGATCGCCTCATCAAGGCCGCAATGGCTGGGCGAACCCATTGAACAGGCCGTTAGCGGCCGCGATTTAATGCTGGCCGTCGATGTTTCTGGCAGCATGGATGAAAAAGATTTTTTTATTAAGGATGTGCAGGTTGATCGTTTAACGGCAACAAAACAGGTCGCAACTGCGTTTATTGAACGCCGCACAGGTGATCGGTTAGGTTTAATTCTTTTTGGCACGACAGCTTATCTGCAAACGCCGTTAACATTCGACCGAAAAACGGTTGCCACATTATTAGATGAATCGTTTATAGGTATCACGGATGATGAACCGGCAACGTCGATTGGTGATGCCATTGGGTTGGCAGTAAAGCATTTAAAGAATGAACAGCCCGACAGTCGTGTGTTAATTTTATTAACCGATGGCGCTAATACGGCGGGGGCTATAGAGCCGCTTCAGGCAGCAAAAATAGCCGCTGATCACGAACTTAAAATTTACACAATTGGTATTGGTGCCGATCAAATGCTGGTACGAAGTTTCTTTGGAAACCGCACGGTGAATCCATCACGCGACTTAGACGAAAAAACCCTGACAGCGATCGCTGAAATAACCAAGGGGCGCTACTTTCGGGCTAGAAACCAAGAAGAACTCCAGGAGATATATGCATTGATAGACGAGCTTGAGCCCATTGAAAAAAACAAACAATTCTATCGTCCGATGAAAGAGCTTTACCCATGGCCTTTAGCACTGAGTTTGTTATTCGCCGGCTTGACAGTTTTACTGCGAACGAGGGCGAGATGAATTGGGCTGATTTCCATTTTATTCGTCCCTATTGGTTGTTGGCGCTTATTCCTGCCCTTGCAGTCATTATTTTTTCAGTGAGAAGAAAATTAAATAAAGGGGAGTGGGCAACGGTTTGCGATGCGGACTTACTGCCCTTCATTTTAGAGGAAGGAAAGGGGCAACAAAGCCAATGGCTTTTAGGTACCTTATCCGTAGCAGCCTTATCATCAATAATGGCATTGGCCGGGCCAACCTGGGACAGATTGGAAACGCCAGTCTTCAAGAGCGATGCTGCTTTAGTGATTGCGTTAGACCTGTCTCAAACAATGAATGCATCAGATATTCAACCGAGTCGTTTAAGTCGGGCGCGCTATAAAATAGCCGATATATTAAGGCAACGAAAAGAGGGTGTCACAGCGCTGATTGTGTATTCTGCTGATGCGTATACGGTGACACCGCTCACCAGCGATGTGGCGACAATTGAGAATCAGCTTCAAGCACTTAAGAGCAACATCATGCCACGTCAGGGAAAAAACACAGAATCAGCAATAGCCCTGGCGATACAGCTGCTCCAACAGGCAGGGCAAAAGCAAGGCAATATCTTTCTTATTACCGATGGGATTAAGCGAAATGTTGAAGGCCTAAAGGATCATCTAAAGGATTACAAGGTGTCCATTTTAGGCGTAGGCACAGCAGGCGGTGGGCCCGTGAAATTAGCATCCGGTGGATTTTTAAAAAACACATCGGGTGATATTCTTGTGCCAAAGCTAAACGCCCAGGAATTAGCCTCATTGGCAAGAAAACTCGGCGGTACATACATCACAACCACCGCGAATGATAGCGACATAAAACAGCTGTTATCGAGCATTGATCGCCCCGCGGCCGACTCAAAAAACGATGAAAAAAACGGCTTGATTGAACAATGGAATGATCGGGGTGTTTGGCTGTTATTATGGGTGTTACCGCTGGCGGCCCTAAGCTTTAGAAAAGGGTTATTAATCATTAGTTTTTTGCTTATTTTACCGCTCCCAGAAACCAGCTATGCCTATGATTGGAACGCATTATGGCTAAATAACAACCAACAAGCCCAGCAACTGTTTCACGATAAAAAATTTGAACAAGCGGCAGAACAATTTGATTCGGTTGAATGGAAAGCGGCCGCCGAATATAAAGCAGGGCGGTATCAACAAGCGGCCGATTTATTAAAAGGCGTTAAAACGGCAGATGGCTTTTATAATCTCGGTAATAGTTATGCACGACTGCGTCAGTTTGATAAAGCGGAACAGGCGTATAAAAAATCGTTAAGTTTGGAGCCAACTCATGAGGATGCCCAGCATAATCTTAAGGTTGTGGAAAAGGCGAAAAAAGAGGCGCAACATCAGGGTGATCAGCCGACAGAAAAAAATCAACAAGGTGATCAATCGGCCGAAAATGCCGAAGAGGGGAAGCAGCAGGCCGAAGAACAACACAAGGATAAACCAAAAAATACTGAAGGTTCTACAAACGAATCGGCGAAACAAAACCCTCAACAAGAAAAACCCTCTTCAGATGAAAACGCGCCAACAGCATTAAGCGATATAGACAATAAACCCAATGAAAATAACGACAATCAACACCAAGCCCCAATCAACAAGCTTTCTGAAGAAGAGCAGCAAGCGGCTGAACAATGGTTGAATCGGATTCAAGACGACCCGGCGGGTTTGTTAAAACGAAAGTTCAAATATCAGTATGGACAACGACAACGTGATTAATCAAAAGGGAGTGAAGGTGAACAAATGTCAGCGCCAGCAGATCTTTTCTTGGCTCTGCGGTTTATTCTTGGGAATGGTTTGTAGTGTAGACAGTTTAGCCGCAGACATTCAGGTCTCGGTGGATAGAAATCCGGTGAGTCTTAATGAGTCGTTTAGAATCATTTTTAGTGCGACTGAGTCACCGGATGATGACCCCGATTTTCGCCCTTTGGATCATACGTTTCAGGTACTAAACCGACAAAAAAACAGCCAATCATCTTGGGTCAATGGTCAATCAACAACGCTTATTACTTGGACGTTAGATGTCATGGCAAAAAAAGCGGGGTCATTAACTATCCCACGCATTGCATTTGGTGATGATGCTTCTGCAGAACTTCAAGTAAATGTACTGGCTGCTGCGGCCAACACAAAAATGGGTGTGGATGATGAGTTGTATCTGCAGGTTAATGTCTCTCCTGAGCAGCCCTATGTTCAGTCACAGCTCCTGTATACAATTCGATTATTTCAACGCGTTCAAATATCACAAGCATCGTTATCGGAACCAGCACCCGTGAATGCCATTGTTGAAAAAATTGGCGAAGATAGCCAATATCAGACAAATGTAAACGGTGTTAATTATTCAGTCTTTGAACGTCAATACGCTATTTTTCCACAGCAAAGTGGCTTATTGGAAATCCCACCCGTTACGCTAACGGCACAAGTTGTAACAGGTTCACCGTCCTCCCGTTACGGCAGTTTGTTTAGTACACAACGAACACAAACCCGACGAATCCAATCAAAAGCCATTCAGTTAGACGTGCTGCCAGCCGTTGATGATTTTATAGGCGATCATTGGTTGGCTGCAGAAAGTGTGCAATTACAACAAACGTGGTCAGTAAAAGATTTAACTGTGGCTGTGGGTGAACCGATCACTCGAACGATAACGCTACTGGCGAAAGGCGTATCGGCCAGTCAACTGCCTGAACTGGAGCAAAAGATTCCTTCATCGGCCATTAAAGTGTATCCCGATCAACCGACATTAAAAAACCAATTAGCATCATCAGGTGTTACGGGCATGCGAGAACAAAAGTTAGCCATTATTCCATCTGAATCGGGTGACTATCGTCTACCAGCCATCGAGGTGCCTTGGTTTAATACGAAGACCCAAACCATTGAAAGGGCGTTCCTTCCAGCAGCCGTTATAACGGTTGTCGCTCAAGCTGCAGTAGAAAGACCAAAGGTCATTGCTGATATAAAAGAAAAACCGGCAACAGACGTTATAGGCGTTGATCAGAAAATACCCGTTGATGCGGTGGGTGGGTATTGGAAAGGGCTTTCCATTTTTTTGGGTATTGGGTGGCTACTGACGATAGTTTATTTGATGATAAAAAAGCCAGTTGAATGGCCCGCAAAAGAAACGATTGACAACAATCGTGCTTCTATTAAAACGGCGTTAAAAAATTTACAAACGGCTTGCAAGAACAACGAGGCAAAACAGGCAAAAAAAGCGCTAATCCATTGGGGTTATTTGTTACATCACACAAAGGAGATTGATCATATTAGCCTGTATTGTGATGCTTCTTTAAAAACAGAAATACAACAGTTAAACAAAGCCCTTTATGGCAAAGAAAAAACGAACTGGGACGGGGCCAGCTTGGCGGTTTTAGCACAACAGCATACTCATCAATGGCAAGAAAAAAATCAGCAAAAGACGGACGATGAATTAGAAACGCTTCACCCTTTGTCTTGAAAAGGCAAGTCAATATGATGTGATCTCAGTCAGTAGTTGCTTAATATCATCGCCATCCGTAGGCCGGATAAGTCGCTTAATTTCCTTACCGTGATGCAGCAAAATAAATGTTGGCCAGAGCTTAACCTTGAAGGAACGGCCCAACTTTTTGCCTTTACCGTCATAGATTTTAATATGCGGTAATTCAGCATGCTCGGATAAGGCTGTTTTCATCAACGCTTCAGCGGTTTGACAGTGCCCACACCAAGGCGCACCAAATTCAAGGATAGCAATACCAGTTAAATTATTAATCTCATCAAGTGATGGTGTTTCATCAGCATAAGTCGGGTTAAAGCCCTTTTTTGTGGCATTCATTTATGAATCAAGCGGGTTAATATCAATAAATTTTGTGTGTGTCAAAAAAAACAGCTTCCATCGTTATAGTAAGGGTGCTTATTTACTTGTTAGGTCTGCGCTACCGCGCAACCTAACGAGGCGCATGAAGCGGAAGAACCTTGAAGGAACAACCTAGCCCTGCTACAGTCATTCCTCCAAGAACCTACCGCTTATCCGCAATTGCCGTTATATTACTCTAATCAAAAGCATTTAATAATGCCCTTGTGGACTTGTCTAACTAAAAGAAATCTTAACAAGAGGGAAGCCATGTCAAATAAAGGTGAAGCACAAGCAATGTCGTCAATACTTACAACCGGATTCATAGGAACGATTGTTGTGTTGGCAATAGCAACACTCTGTATTAAACCGTTTGAAGAACACTTTTTTATAGGTTGGGTTGGGATAGCCTTTATGTGTGCCACACCAACGCAAATGATTTTAGGCTTGCTGTGGCATAATCAACTTCCAAGCTCGGTTGGTCAGTTAACTCAACCCTATAAAGGACTTGCTTTTACCGCCATTACGATTATTGCAGGTGCGTTTTTTACTGTTCTCCTGTCTACATTGGTTGGGAAGGGATTTGGTGATACACCCATGTTGATCCAATACACCATACTGACAGTGGTAGTGACTTTATGGTTAGTACCAATATGGCAGTGTTGGCCAGCGACCTTACTCAGTAAAAACCCACTAATTTTTGGTTTGCTGACATTGTTCGCCAGCTACATTGTGGCTTATATCGTTTGGCTGGTGTTTTTTGATTATTCAGCGCTAGCTCATATACCAACCCCAGAAGGTGAAATTGTACATCCTAAGTACTATACTGAACTTGATCCAAAAGGGCTTTTTGATTCATGGGTTGCGATGACATTTGCAGTCACGACAGCTGGCGTCATCGTGGTTCATTCCTTGTTTGATTTTTGGCCAATAAAAAAGCTTTCTGCGGGTAAACCACAGCCTATTTTTGGGCTGGTTGGTTCTTTATATGTCTTAATATTTGCTTTTATAGTGCGTTGGTTTTTTGTAGATATCATGAAAATGGAGCAGGTCAGTTATATGATTCAAGTGCCCGTGTGTATGATTTTTGGCTCTTTCTTAGTCAATAATATGATGCAATTCAGCTTATTCCCAAACTTAAAACAACCGTTTAGAGGGTTTGCATTATTAGCCTGTGCCGTTATTGCTGCTGTTGTTATGTTTAGACTATACGTTTTTGCATCTACTTGGTTTGTAGGCCATGAATTGTTGTCTGGCCCCACGGCAGGTTGGGCATTGGAATTATGGGTGGCAACAGCCGTATTGGGTGTTACATTCCCGATCATATTTGTGGTGTCTGGTTTCTTTGATTTTTGGCTATTAAAAAAGCCAGCTAAATAAATTAGCTAGCTCTTGGGTGTTATATAAAAAGGCTCCGGAAGGAGCCTTTTGTTGATTACTCTAACACTCTAATTTAAAAGTTACGCCCGATTTCGCACCAAACTTTTAAAAAAAATCGCTGCTGGATAAAAACGAGTAAATGAATATTGAAGAAAGTTCGCTCCAACAAATGCTGTAAATCACAACCAGTAGGCGCTATGGAATATTGGGCTAGCTTCAACGCCTAAGCAAAGAGATACTAAAATAAAAGTACCTGCCATTGCGTTAACCATTTGATCTATACACATAAATCACTCTTCTTTAGTAATATATAAATCTAATTTAATAGAATACCAGTCAACATCTATAGCAAAAGATCTAATATTTATTCACTAAGGTTATAAAGTAATTCTTTTAGTGTTGATAAATAAAGATCAAATTAATCTTCAGTTTGTTTGCTTGTTTCCCTACAAGTTTAAAAAATATGCGGTTGACTGGTTAATCGCAGTATTGGTTTTTAGGTCGTGGTAGTCCAAGGTTTTCTCGTAAGGTGTTACCTTCGTAGCGAGTTCGGTAAACACCTCGTTTTTGAAGTTCGGGCACCAATTTGTCAACAAAATCATCAAGCCCTTGGGGTAAATAAGGAAACATGATGTTAAAACCGTCGCAGGCATTAGCCTCCAACCATTCTTCCATTTGATCTGCAATCATCGAGACAGTGCCAACCATTTCCAGGCAGCCAAAAGAACCGCCAACATATTGAGCGAGTTCACGAGCCGTCATATTGTCTTCTCTTGCCATATCAACCAGTTTTTGTCGTCCCGTTTGTCCTGCATTGGTTTCAGGGATGTCGGGTAACGGGGCGTCCAGCTCAAATGTGCTGGCATCACAACCCAATAGAACAGATAAAGAGCCCATGCCGGTACTCGGGTCAACCATGCTGTCTAATTGACGTTTTTTGCTTTTTGCCTCTTCCAGTGTGTCACCGATAATAACAAAACAACCGGGGAATACTTTGAGGTGATCGGGGTTACGGCCATAGGCTTTTGCGCGCGTTTTTATATCGGCATAATATTCTTGTGCCGATGGTATGGTGCTGGCTGCAGAAAAGACCATTTCTGCCACTTCAGAGGCAAACTGCCGTCCGGCTTCAGAGGCACCGGCTTGCACAATAAGAGGCCAGCCTTGCACAGGTCGTGCAACATTAAGCGCCCCTTCAACAGCGTAAAATTCGCCTTTGTGTTTAGGCGGATGTAACTTATTAAGGTCTGCAAAAATGCCACTTTCTTTATTTCTGATAATGGCATCATCTTCCCAACTGTCCCATAATTTTGTGACTACCTCGTAGCATTCCCTCCCACGTTTGTAGCGCAGATCGTGTTCAACGGCTTGCTGCAAGCCAAAATTGAGTGCTTCAAGCGGGTTTGCAGAGGTCACAACATTCCATCCTGCTCGTCCTTCACTGATGTGATCTAAAGAAGCAAATTTACGCGCTATATGATAAGGCTCGTTGTAGGTGGTGGAGGCGGTTGCAATAAGACCAATATGTTCGGTAACAGCCGCTAAGGCCGGTAAAAGGGTGAGTGGTTCAAGCGAGACAACGGTGGCACTTCGTTTTAAGGCTTCATCGGGCATATTCAACAAGGCTACATGGTCGGCCATAAAGAGGGCATCAAAAAGCCCTTTCTCTAATGTTTGTGCGAAGCGGATATGGTGCTTAAAGTTAAAATTAGCATCTGAAAATGCTTCAGGGTAGCGCCAGCTGCAGCTATGAATACTGGCAGGGCGCATGAAAGCGCCAAAATGGAGTTGTTTTTTATTACTCATTATGAAGCCTCTAGTGGGTCTTTTTATTATATTAGCTCAAGCTAAACTATATTTTTCACCAGGTCAATTACAAATGGTTAAACTGGTTTCGAACTTGACGTGATTCATTTTTTATCTCATGAACTGTGGTGCCATTTTGGGTGGCAGAACAATAAATAGACCCGCCATATTGAGTCGATTAGGTCTGTAATTTAATAAAAGTACCGATAGACCGCATAGCCTGATGAGCTTCTGGAATTAATTTAGACATCAGTTGCCAGACATGTACTTGGCCATCCCACACTTCTAACGTACTATCAACACCTGCTTTTTTTGCTTGTTTATTAAGCCGAATAGCATCATCCAGTAACACTTCGTCACTGCCGACTTGAATTAATAAAGGGGGCAAGCCTCTAAGGTCAGCGAATAGGGGAGAAACCTGCGGGTAATCAGCGGCGACCTCACCAAGGTATTGTTCAGCTAACCAAGCTAAAGACGCTTTACTTAAAATAGCGTCTGCTTTCGCATTGCTGACCATGGAGTCCCCAGAAAAGCTCAGGTCTACCCAGGGAGATAAACAAACACCAGCAGCGGGTAAGGGTAAGCCCTGATCCTTTAAAGCCACCATCAGTGAAAGACTTAAGCCACCCCCGGCTGAGTCACCCGCAATAACAATGTTTTCTGGTTTTTTACCTTGTTCCAGCAAGTCTTTATAGGCCGATATTGCATCTTCTAGTGCAGACGGGAACGGGTGTTCTGGGGCTCGGCGGTAGTCTAAAATAAACACTCTGGCTTGAGCTAAGTTAGCCAGATGGGAAGCCAACCCTCGATGACTGACAGGAGACCCTAATACATAACCCCCACCGTGCAGGTATAAAATAACCGTTTCTTTTGAGCCTAACTGGGCTTCATGCCACTCACCGGGCACTCCACCCAGCGCGTCCAACCGACGGGCACCGCTCTTAACGCTCATGGCAGACATCCTGTCCATGGTTTTGCGTTCTTTTACTAAATCGCCGCTTTTCGTAAAGACTTTTTTAACCGTTAACCGTAGGAATGCGGCTAATAATTGACTTCGTACACTGGCCATGGATGCCCTCCTGAGGCTGAGTTTAGCTATAAATATCAAAATTTTATTTCAAGACTTTAGCATTTTTTAAATCAAAGTATAACGCCTTGCTAATATTTAATATCTTTAATTGAAAAATTGTTTAATAATAAACGTTAGTTATTTTTAATAAAAATTTAAAAGCAATTCAGGGTAAAAAAATGTCATCAATAGAAAAAACAATTAAAACCTTAAAAAAGAATGGCGCAAGAGAACCACGTATCATCATTATGGGTGCCGGGATGTCGGGTATCTTAATGGGCATTAATTTAGTCAAAGCAGGGTTAACAAATTTTAAAATTTACGAAAAACGAAGCACCATCGGCGGCACCTGGCGTGAAAATACCTACCCAGGCATAGCCTGTGACATTGCCTCTTATTTTTACACCTACAGTTTCGAGCCTAATCCGTATTGGACAAGGCGCTTTCCATCCGGCGCTGAAATTCAAGCGTACTTTGAGCGGGTGTTTGCTAAATATCAACTAGCCGATTACACCACCTTCAACGAAGAAATTATTAATACCGAACATAAAGAAGGCCAATGGCATATCGAAATGGCCAGTGGTCAGGTAGAGACGGCCGATTTTGTTGTGGCAGCAACGGGCGTATTACATAAAATTAATGAGCCAGAGTTTGAAGGGATAGAAAACTTTGAAGGGGATACGTTTCATACCGCACGATGGAATCATGATGTTGAGCTAAAAGGTAAAAAAATAGGCATTATTGGCGGCGGTTCAACAGGAACCCAAATGTTTGAGCCGTTGTCTAATTTAGCCCAAAAACTCACGTTGTTCCAACGCACGCCCCAATGGATTTTTCCCATGCCAGACAAGGCATACTCCAAATTATGGATTAAATCTGTGCAACGATTTCCCAGCCTGGGTAAGCTGTTATATTGGCTATATAAAGTGATGCAAGAAAGAACAGTGGGGGTTGCCACCGTCAAACCCGGCTGGAATCGCTCCTTTTTAAACAAGTTATGCCAATGGAATTTGAACAAAGTAAAAGATCCAGTCTTACGCGCAAAATTAACGCCAAATTATGAACCGGGTTGTAAGCGATTGGTTATGTCAACGTCATTTTACCCTGCCATGCAAAAGCCCAATACCGATCTAATAACAGAAGGCATTGATAAAATTGAAGCCAAGGGAATTAGAACCAAAGACGGTGTATTGCATGAGCTGGATATTATCGTCAAAGCAACAGGTTTTGATGGCTTTGCATTCATGCGCCCCATGACCATGTCCGGCGTGGATAACCTCACATTAGAAGAGGCTTGGAAAAATGGCCCGAAAGCTTTTCGCGCAATAACCATTCCCAGTTTTCCTAACTTCTTCATGCTGAATGGCCCCAGTAGCCCAATTGGAAACTATTCCCTCATTGCCATTGCAGAAACACAGGCAACCTACATTATGCAGTGCATACAAAAATACATGGAAGGTGGTTTTGATTATATCGAACCCAAACAAAAAGCCGTAGACGACTTTTACCAAACCGTCCATGAAGCATTACCCGGCACCATCTGGACCACTGGCTGCCAAAGCTGGTATTTAGATGATAAAGGCGTTCCGTTACTCTGGCCATGGTCACCCCAACGATATGCAAAAGAAATGAAGCAGCCAAATTTTAATAATTATCACCTCAGGAAGGCTTAAATTTAAGCGTGGCCCTAGCGAGGCTGCACAGCAAGTAAAAGCCAATAGCAGGTTATGGGCAGAATTATTCAGGAGATTACTTCACTCTGGAGAATTAAGTGGTCAAGTTGGCTGACCTTTTGACCATTCGTTTTTTTTGACCTGTTTTTCTTCTTGTATTGGTACATTTGAGCATCCCCATCTTTTATTAATGCCTCAATGGAGTGATGTTTATGAGGGTTAAATTCAACGATGCCATAAGAAAAAGCAATATCATAGTCAGGCTTTGCTTTTTTATTATATTCATTAAGCAATTGTTGAAATTTAGCAATAATACTTTTAGCCACATTTTTTGTTGTATTAATAAATAATATTGCAAATTCATCGCCTCCTAGTCGCGCAAACACATCTGATTCCCTACACTCTGAACTCATTAGGTTGGAAAAAGCATTTAACACATGATCACCTTCCGCATGTCCAAAGGTATCGTTGATTAGCTTGAATTTGTCCAGATCCAAATACACCAACGACGCTGGAATTTGCTGCCGAACACAAATAGCTAAACTGTTTTGACCAATCATAATAAGGCCTCGCCTGTTAAGAACATTGGTAAGTTCATCTAAAGTAGCCAACTGTATTGCTGCAAGTTCGCGTTCTGCCGTTGACGCGAGATCTTTTAAGATTTCAAGGTCGTCACTGCTGAGATTTCTTGGTTCATGATCAATAATACAAAGTGTTCCTAATTTACTTCCATTCGTATATCTTAGGGGGCATCCTGCATAGAATCGAATGTTGGGTTCGTTTGTGACCAATGGATTATCAGCAAAGCGTTCATCTTTGGATGTATCGGGGATTAAGAAAACTTCATCGCCAAGAATGGCATGCCCACAAAATGAAATTTCGCGGGGCGTCTCTCTAACATGAAGACCTATACAAGATTTGAACCATTGACGATTTTCATCAACCAAACTTACAAGCGCGATTGGAACATTGAAAATACGTTTCGCCATCCGTGTTAGGCGATCAAAACGTTCTTCAGATGAAGTGTCTAAAATATTGAGTGATCTAAGAGCTTCGAGTCGAATTTTTTCATTATGTGGAATATTCGGTTTTTTCACTTAACTGCCTTCATTGATTTTTTAGAAAATATCATCAAGAATATCAAGGGGTCAGCCAGCTTGATTTCTAAAACGTTCTATTCGAATGCACTTAATGCCAAAAAAACATGGCACCAGCCTTTAATTGATTGTCTATCGCTTTTTTATACAAAATCAGTCGATAGGCGGATTATACGACGAAAATAGGCATTACCAAAAAAATCATTCAAAAAGGGTTGATTTGATCAAGAAGCGTTAAAAAAACCGGCTCTAATCAATGGGGTCAGACTCGATTGATTTTTTTGGCCCGAACAGGATTAAGCTCAATATAACGATAACAAGCTAAAGCATAGTGCTCGCTGTCTATCAACGTTGCTTTATAACGACCTTCCCAAAGCGTTCCCGTTCGCTGATAAGTAACGTTGAAGTACTGAACATAATACCGCCCTAACATTTGGATGACTTTTGATAGGCCATCCGTCTTATGCGGCGTTATCAATAAATGCACATAGTTGGTCATCAAGACATCAGCATGAACATCACAACTGTGCTTATCACATGCTTTTTTTTAAGCTTGTCGAGACAAAACTGGTAGTCTGCCTCTGCATAAAAAAATAGGCTCTCGGTTATTTCCTCGAATAATGACATGCTGGAGGTGACCAATTAAAACAAAACGGGGAAGACGCGCCATTATGCACACTCTAAGAAAAAACAATGAGTACAAGCCAAGCAATAGGCTAAATCAATCGAGTCTGACCCCATTGGTTCCATTGGTTTCAGGAGATTACTTCACCCTTAAGAATTAAGTGGTCAAGTTGGCTGACCCCTTAATTTCATAAACTGGAAATTAGGGCAATCACAGCATTAGCCCTATCAAGCCTGTTTATATATAATCGATCACTTATTCTTACTGTTTAATATTCAAGGTGGTTATATGTTAAGTGTTATTCGCGGGGCACTGGGTGCGCTAATTTTGTTCTTTAACTGGGTATTTACCCCAAAAGGCGTAAAGCGTGAAACGGAAATTCAAGCACAGGTTGATGCGCAAACCGCAAACCTTACTCTTTACCAATATAAAGCCTGCCCATTTTGCGTAAAAGTACGTCGCACCATGAAACGCAATACCTTAGACATTGAAACCCGTGATGCTAAACGCTGCGATAATGCCCGTGACGAGCTTGTAGAGGGAGGCGGCAAATTAAAGGTGCCTTGCTTACGCATTGAAGAAGAAGGTAAGGTTTCTTGGATGTACGAGTCTTCTGACATTATTAACTATTTAGAAGATCGCTTTGCAGTAAAAGCGACTTAAGTTAGATGCTGAACAAAAATTAAAAAACCGCTTACATCACTGCAAGCGGTTTTTTATTATTTACGTTTTACTTAAATGAATAAAAAGTCGGGCCTGTTTTTTTTAACCAAATTACAGGGGACGCTAGCCTTTAATAAAAATTTATTTCATTTAAATTTTTTTCTTAAGGCATAACGCCACCAGCAGGAGTGACAATACCAGAGCGAAGCGGCGGTATTGGCATCCCTCTGGCTGGAATGGTTATGTGTTTTTTCTTCTTAAGTCTGCGATTATTTTCCACTTGCTTGTTCCTGGCAACAAGCACTCCCAAAACCTCCAACCATTAACTGCATTTTCAGTGATTGCTACTGCTGCCGCAGAAGGTGAAGTAAACCTTTCACCATTTACAACCAATGCACCATTTTCAACTTTGCCGGTGTATAACTGGCCTTTATAGGTAGACCTGAACTCTGTGCCATGTGGAAAAGAAATACCCTTACACACCCAAGGATAGCGGCCTGCTTCAATCGGGGCTGGGTGGGGAACAGGGACTGAAGATGATTTATTAAGCCCAAGAAGCCCCCGGATAACATCATTTTCTGAGACGGATTCAGAGGTGCGACGAGACGTAAGTTCTTTAAAAACCTCGAAATCTACTTCAATTGTAGCCATGACTAAATCTCCTTCTTAGTTATAGTAGGAGTAATAGTAGCATTTATAGTAAATGCGTCAAGTTTTTATTTGCACATAACGGCGCAGACCTAACGACCAAGCTCACTTGCCGCCAAAAGCAGAATAAAGCGTAGCGAAGTGGCGCTTTTGGCGGCAAGTGCAGTGCCTTGTTATGTAACATTTACGACACCCCTGCATTTTGGGAATTTGGAGCAACCCCAAAATTTATTACCCATTTTTTGGCCTTTTTTGACTTCGCGTAGGACCATTTGGCTACTGCACTTGGGGCAATTTTTTATGTTTTCCCTTTCGGCTACGATTGATTGAACATGATTTACATGCTCTCTATTCATTTTAAACGGCGGTGTTAGCCTACCTGCTTGGATTTTTTCTGTAACTTCTTTAACTTGGCTGTCTGTTAAAAGGGGTGCTGTTTTTGATTTTATGAAACGTATATAACCTTTACCGTAGGTTACATTCTCTGGCATATCTGTTTTAAACGTACTATCGCCAACGAAGACGATAACAGAAAATAGTTGAGCCTCATTTAACCCCAGTAATGATTGAAGTGTTTTAGTATGTTTGTAGTTTTGATGAAGTGGATTTTGAAATTTACTTGAATGTTTATAAATTTTTTGAGTCCATGTTCTTTGATTGGCACTACCAAAAATCCAACCTTTCATATTTTTTGTTTCTACAACAAAAACACCAAATTTTGACACAATAACATGGTCAATTTGTGTGCTGCCATCTTCGGTTGGTAATGTGACGTTTTTTATAAGATGGTACGTTTCCTTATTAAGGAATAATTTGGCTCCAACATTTACGATGAACTCACCAGCCACACCTTTAAACCAAGGTGTTTTTATTACGGTTACAAACAGTGCAATGGGGATTAAGAACCACAGTGAACTTATGGCTTGAGTAATTAAGGGGGTGAAATCCATTTGCCTACCTTTGATTTGTTACATAACGACCAAGCTGTACGGTGCAAACGAAGCGAAGCGTAGTTTGCATCCGAACGAGCGCCTTGTTAGGGGCTGTTTGATATATATGCTTATCAGAAAGCGTACTAATACCTGTATAGCTGTACTGATTCTGGGTGCTTTTCATGTAGTTCAAGTAATAGATTACCAATATATGATTCTTCGTCACTTACATGTAAAACCAACGTGTCTATTGCGCGAGTCAATGGAATCATTATCCATTTTTTTGCATATTCTATTGCTGATTCTTCATCATCAAAGAACATGTCACTTTTTTCCTCTTCCGAAATTTCAGCATTCGAACGCTTATAGTCAAAAAATTCATCTAGCCCGAAATTAACAACGACCCATCCCTCTAGTCCTCTGCAAGACTCATACTGAACAATTCGATATTGCTCCAAACTTGTTGGATACTCACCACGTAGTTCTGGATCAACTGCATCCCAAGTCTTTAAGCCCCATTTTTGATACTGCTCTGCCACGATTGATGATTTATCTCCACTCATACTGGTTTTTACCCACGTTGGCGGAACGCAAAAAAGCATATCAATCGGGTGATTTCCGTCATCTTTAGCTGTTTCGGAGAGCATTCTGTGGAACCCCTCCGACAGAGCATCGCCTATGACGATAATAACTCTGCCACCCTGCGCCTCGGGTAAGGGTTGCAAATTCCACTCGGCATATTCGATTTGTTCAGCAAAATAGCCAACAGCTTGGCATAGGCTGGACTTTAACCTTAGGCTTTTACGTAGCGGAACAATCTGGGACTTTGATCGATCAATTCCCTCTCTCCAATCAATTCTTTCTACACCACGAACAAATTGGTCTACTCCATCAGCGATAATAACTTTTTCAAACCCATATAACTGATAAATTAAATCTCTTTCACTGGCAGGCCAATCTTGAGATTCATCTATCAAAACCAAATCCCATGCAAGGTTTTTGCTGGCCGTTGTCCTTGCTTGCGATATATCATCATTAGAAAGAGCGCCATCACGAATATATGTGAGCGCCATATCCATGAACTTATCATACTCCGTTAAGAAATTAGGTTGTTGTTTAGATATAATACCAAGCTGCAATAGCCACTCATGAGTAAAACTTTGAATGGTCTTTATTGATATACTGCCTCTACCAACAGCATCTTTTGCACCTAACAATGCGAGTAGTCTACGTAGATCGGCAACTAAAGCGCGGTTATATGTTAGAAGCACAACACGAAATCCCATCTCGTCATACGCTTGGTACGCTGTTCTTATTAACCGAACTGTTTTACCTGTCCCGCCACGACCACGGTATATGAGTAATTGCTTGCCAAGCTTTTCTGCATACTGCTGTTGAGTTCGATCCAAAATAGATTTGGTAATTGCCTCTAATCGTTTCCGATCGATTTTAGATGGTTTTAATCTACGTGAAAATATTTCACAAATACTATGGAGATAGTTCCTGGAACTAAAAGAAGTTAAATCTTTATTGTTATTTAGCGAGGACAACGTGGAGCAAAAGTCCTCCCAGCCCGAGTCCATGCCAAGAATGTTATTTAATGTTTTAGGCAACTGTGTTTTTGAAACTGAAGTAAGCCATATTAAATTGTTTATATATGGAGAACTTTTATTTCGATTGTTCTTCTTTATGTAGTCTCGTACAGAATATTTTTGACCTTCACTCTGATTGGTTACGTCGTGATCTTGTCTATTGTATTTAACAATACATTTTGCACCTTCAAACCTAACAGCCTCTCCGGAATGTGATTTCACTTCAATGCATGCACAAAATGAGTGGATTCCATAAGGCTTTTCACCTTCCCTATAATCAGCAAAGATAACAAGCAAGTCTATATCTTGAAATCGCTGCCCAAAGCATTGGATTGATGGGAAAATATGGAGCACTAGGTCGCGTTCTTGTTCAATCTCCGGCATTGCTGTAGACGCAGCCATTGCGAGCATTTCTGCCGCTCTGTACTCAGACGAGCTATCTTTCGTTCCGTGTATTTGCAGCATAATTAGATTTGGCCCCTAACGACCAAGCTCACCGGCAGCCAAAAGCTGCATAGCGAGGTACGAGTGGCGCAGCTTTTGGCTGTCCGAGTGCAGCGCCTTGTTATGCGTTTTTGCTACGAAGAACAGCAAGAGCTTGTGCCTTGCTGTATGGGCGGACATGGAACAGAACCGTAAGAACAGTAAACACAACAATCACCTTTCTTTGGCCTGAGCAATACACCACAGCCCTTACACTCATAAAACCATTGACAAGCGTCAGTGGGCATTGATTCCAATTCTTTGTGTCCGCACTCGGGACAAGTAAGTGTTGATTCTAAGATTATTTCCATGACTACGCCTCGCTGCTGCTACTGGGAATGACGCACTTTTTATTGGGCGGTGACACCACATCCCAGACACCGACTGCGAACATAAGCGCCAATGCGAAATAAAACATATAAGTGCTCCAATTATCTGTCCAAAACAGATAAAGCGTGGCAAGAACCATTAATGGCCCGGCTACCCCTAGAAAGCCTCGAATATGCTGTTTATGCGACCACCAAGAAATTGATACTGATACCAATGCGATAACCGCAAATATGGGTAACAGTGTATTGATGAATAGCCCCTCAAACTTTGCCAGAAACCCTAGACCTATTGTTGCACCAAGGGAGCCAAGCACAGGAAAGCAGGAGGCGCAACCCATTGCCGAGACAATGGCACCGAGTGACCCAATTTTTTCTGATATTGCTGAAAGTCTCATGTGCTTTCTCTTTTACGCATAACAGTATTAATAAGTGGAATCCATTATCCACGTATTAATTGTATATAGGTGGATGATAATTCCATTTAAGTGCATATTAAAGCACTAAACAGGCATGATTTCTTTTTAAATTAACTCGGTTGCGGATTACTAAAAAGGTTTGTCGCCTTTAAGTGATACACGGTGGAGTAGTCGGCGGTAACCGGTGTAATCATTAATGGGGTAGTGATGTGTTGATCGGTTATCCCACAGAGCGACCATGCCGATATGCCATGTTATGCGGCATTGAAACTCGGGTTTGCGTGCATGTTGGTATAGTTCATTTAATAAGGCTTTACTTTGTTGTTCGCTTTGGTCTGTAAAGTGCGTGGTATGCGCTTCGTTGACGAACAAGGTTTTTTCTCCAGTTTCTGGGTGTGTACGGACAACAGGGTGGCTGTTGATAAAGACTTGTTTGGCTAGGGCATCACGGGTTATTCGGTGGAGGCGTGTTTGCGATACATTTGGCTTATTTGAGGCATTGAAGGCTTTTAACGAATTGATTTTTTGTTTTAGCTTGTCTGTTAAGGCTTGGTATGCGGCGCCCATATTACAAAAGATGGTATCGCCGCCAATCGGCGGTAATTCTAAGGCATACAAACTGGCCCCTGCTGCGGGTGTTTCAAGGTAGGTTGTATCGGCATGCCAAACGCCACCAAAGTTGATTTTTTCTTCGGGGCGCTTAAGTACTTCTGCAACATAAGGGTGACCTTTAATGCCCTCTAAAAAAGGGTATTGATCGAGTTCGCCAAATTGTTGGGTAAAGTCGGTTTGTTGTTTTGGGGTGAGTGTTTGTTCGGGGAAGACGAGAAGTTTTCTTTCTAGCCATAGGTGGCGTAATTTTTTGAGTGTTTCTTTAGGAATCGGTTTGGATAAATCTAGCCCATAAACAGTGGACCCGATGGTGGGGCTGATTTTTTTTATGACAAACCCTTCGTTTATTGTTGAGTTCATTTTTAAAAGACCGGTTGTTTGTATAATGGAAAGCCGTTATACGGTTTGCTTTTATTGTGTTCGGGGACGGGCCAGTTTTCTTTGGCCAGGGGTAACCCTCCATCAACAGCAATGGTTTCGCCGGTTATGTAGGCCGCTCCTTCAGATAAGAGATAAACGATGGCTGATGATATTTCAGATTCAGTTGCTTGGCGTTTCATGGGGACTTGGTGGCGACGTTGCCGAAGTTTTTTCTTAAAGTCTTCGGGGTAGGTTTCCATTCCACTGGAGGCAACCGATCCGGGTGCCACGGCGTTAACACGCACTCCAGAGTGCACCCATTCCAGAGCAGCCGTTTGGGTTAAATTGATCATGCCAGCTCTTGCGGCCCCTGTATGCCCCATATGTGGCATGCCAAAAGCAACACTGGCGACGACGTTGACAATGGCGCCACCGTGTTCTTTCATGGCAAGATTGTAGACGTCCCTCATCATATAAAAGCCACCATTCAGGTTGTTACGAATAACGGCTTCCCAGCCTTTGTCGCTGATGTTTTCGAGCGAGGAGGGGAATTGCCCACCGGCATTATTCACCAAGCCATGAATGGCCCCGTGTTTTTCTATGATGTTTGTGACGACTTTTTTTATGGCGATAGACTCTCTGATATCCAACGAGTAGACATCACAAAGCTGTCCCGATGAGCTTATCTCTTCAGCGACTTTTTCAAGTTTTTCTAAAGTTCGGCCAAGAATAATAACGTGCGCACCTAAAGCGGCCAGTTCATGTGCTGTGCAGCGCCCAATGCCGCTGCCACCGCCCGTTACGATGATGACCTTATCTTTAAACAACGATGATTTATAGATCGATTCGTACATGTTCATCTGTCCTATTTTTTCTTAAAGATTGTAATCAGACGGCTTATATTAACCTATTCAATCTAACGCTTGTTAGTTCTATCGTTTTTTGTTTATACTTAAGCTCGAAAAAAATGAGGCCTGTTATGTTATTTACGCACGAACACACCATGTTACGTGAATCGGTTGCCACTTTTGTTGAGCGCGAGATAAACCCTTATGTTGATGAATGGGAAGATGAGGGCATATTCCCTGCCCACGAATTGTTCAAAAAAATGGGTGATGCGGGTTTTTTGGGGATCAATCGTGATGAACAATGGGGAGGCTTGGGGCTAGATTATTCTTATATGCTGGCCTTTGCCGAAGAGGTAGGGCGAATAAAGTGCTCGGGTGTTTCAACAGCCATTGGTGTGCAGACGGATATGTGCACACCTGCCCTGGCGAATTTTGGTAGTGATGAATTAAAACGTAATTACTTAGCACCGTCTATTGCCGGTGACTTGGTCGGTTGTATTGGGGTGAGTGAAGAAGGTGCCGGTTCGGATGTGGCGTCGATTAAAACCCATGCAAAGCGAGTGGGCGATGAATACATTATCAATGGTGGAAAAATGTGGATTACCACATCAACGCAGGCTGATTGGGTTTGCTTGTTGTGTAACACCGGAGAAGATAATGGCCCACATAAAAACAAATCACTGATTATTGTTCCACTCGACACGAAAGGGGTAACCCGGGGCAAAAGATTAAATAAATTAGGGGCACGTAGTTCCGATACGGCGCCGATTTATTTTGATGATGTTCGTGTGCCAACCAGACATTTAATTGGTGAAGAAGGCCGTGGTTTCATTTACCAAATGCAACAATTTCAAGAAGAGCGGTTCTTTGCTATGTCGAAATATTTAAGCCAAATTCAAGACGCTGTCGACATTACGATTGACTATACAAAACAGCGTAAAGCCTTTGGTAAACCACTGATTGCAAATCAGGATATTTATTTTAAATTGGCAGAAATGCAGACAGATATTCAGGCGGTAAGGGCTTTAATTCATCAGGCTTGTGAGCGTTATGTTGCAGGAGAAGATGTTGATATGTTGACGTCAATGGCGAAATTTAAAGTGGGTGCTTTAGGGCAAACGATTCCAACAACGTGCCTGCAATATTGGGGAGGCCAAGGCTTTATGTGGGATAACTTAATCAGCCGAATTTTTCGTGATACCCGCTTATGTTCCATCGGCGGTGGTGCGAATGAAGTGATGTTGGAAATTATTTCAAAACGAATGGGTATTCACCCATCCTCACTTTAGTTAAGAAAAAATTATGGCCGTTATTCAAAGTAAAGTTAATACCCAAAGCGCTGCTTTCAAAAAAAACCGGGAAGATTTATTAGCCCTGATTAAACAGGTGAACGAACTCGAAAATAAAGTACACCTTGCCTCTAAGAGAAAACAGGAGCTGTTTAAAAAAAGAGGGCAGCTTTTGCCTAGAGAACGGTTGGATTTACTGCTTGATCCGGGTGCGAGTTTTATAGAACTGAGCACGTTAGCCGGTTTAGGCCAACACGATGATGACGGTGAAGAAAACGTATACGGCGCTGGCATTATTGTGGGTATTGGCTTTGTGGAAAATACCCGTTGCATGGTTTATGTGAATGATGCGGCGATTAAAGCCGGTACCAACATGCCGCACGCCTACGAAAAATTACGCCGCGCGCAAGAAATTGCCAGCGCTTCAAGGCTGCCCTTTATCTGCTTAGTACAAAGTGGTGGCGGTAATTTATTTTTACAACACTTGGGGTTTAATTTAGCGGGGCACCGCTTTATGTCACAAGCACATGCTTCTGCTAAAGGGTTACCACAAATTACGGTGGTTCATGGCGCATCAACAGCGGGTGGCGCTTATATACCGGGTATGTCCGATTACGTGGTGATGGTGAAAGACAAGGCGCGAGCCTATCTGGCTGGCCCACCCTTATTAAAGGCCGCGACCGGTGAAATTGCCGAAGAAGAAGAACTGGGCGGAGCCGATATGCACGCCAGAGAGTCGGGGCTTGAGAATATTTGGCTGAAGATGATGCACATGCGATTGAAATGACCCGCGAAGTGGTGAAAAGCTTAAACTGGAATGATCGTTTGCCCGTTGAAACAAACAAACCCTATAAAGAACCCCGTTACGACATTGACGAGCTCTGTGGCATTGTGCCCGCCGATTACCACAAACCGTACGATAGCCGTGAAGTCATCGCACGCTTAATTGATGATTCAGATTTTGTGGAATTTAAAGCGAACTATGATCCTTTCACGGTGTGTGGGTTTGCTGACATAGAGGGCAAACATTGCGGCATGATTGCCAATAATGGCCCAATCACCAACAAAGGGGCCGGCAAGGCAACCCAATTTATACAGCTGTGTTGCCAAGCGAATAAACCGTTGATCTTTTTACAAAACACCACGGGATTTATCGTTGGGGTTGAACATGAACAACGGGGCATGATTAAAAATGGCGCGAAGCTGATTCAAGCGGTTGCGAATGCCACGGTGCCGAAAATAACGCTTAATATTGGTGGGGCTTTTGGTGCAGGAAATTACGCCATGTCGGGCCGTTCATTTGAGCCGGAATTTCTCTTCGCATGGCCAACGAACACGTTAGCAGTGATGGGTGGAGAACAAGCCGCAACGGTGATGTCGATTGTGTATGAAAATAAACAAAAAGCTAATAATGAACCCATCGATGAACCTTTTTTAGCCAAACAAACCGACGATATTCTGAAATATTATTCGAGCGTTTCTTCGGCACTTTATTGCACCTCTGTAGTCTGGGATGAAGGCATTATTGATCCACGAAAAAGTCGCCGTTTGCTTTCCGAGTTAATTGATATTGTGGTGCGGGGTCGAGAAACAAAACTTGATCCAAATACCTTTGGTGTTGCGAGAATTTAGTATGAGCTTGCCTGCAACCAATACTTTATTACTTAAACAGTCGGGCGCTCGGCTTTACGTGACGTTAAATCGCCCTGAACGGCGTAATGCCATGAATAATCAGATGAATCAGGAATTACATGAGCTGGCTGACTGTTTATCGCGCTCGGAATCAATCCGCGTTGTTATTTTGCAAGGAGCCGGTGGGCATTTTTGTGCTGGCGGGGATATTAAAGAACGTAAAGAGCAAACCGATTCTTCTACTGAAGGTGTAGACCCCGCTAGAGAAAGAAATATTAAATCGGGGCAATTATTTAAAAAATTCTGGCATTTACCTCAAACGCTGATCGTGGTTGTAGAAGGCTCAGCCATGGGTGGCGGTTTTGGCCTGGCCTGTATAGCTGACCTGACTTTGGTTCACCAAGACGCCAAACTGGGCATGCCAGAAACCACATTAGGCATTGCACCGGCACAAATAGCCCCTTATGTCGTTAAGCGAATCGGCTTAACACGTGCAAAGCAAATGGCGCTAACGGGCGAGAGAATTAACGGTGAGATGGCCTATCAGCTAGGAATTGCGCAGTACCTCGCTGCATCAACACAACAGCTGATTGAATTATTGGAATGTGTTATTCAACAAGTGGAACGTTGTGGCCCTAAAGCCTGTGCGGCAACAAAAAAAATAATGCATGAAGTGGGGCAGAAAGATGAAGACGAGATGATTGAGTTTTCAGCAGATATTTTTTCCAAATTAAATAAACAAGATGAAGGTCGCGAAGGGCACCGTGCTTTTGTTGAAAAAAGAAAACCGATATGGACGGCTGAGAAATGAGTAAATTTAACACCATACTGATTGCTAATCGTGGCGAGATTGCCGTTCGGGTGATTAAAACAGCAAAAGAAATGGGTTATGAAACAGTGGCTGTTTATAGTGAAGCTGATAGGAACGCTTTGCATGTGGCCTTGGCAGATACAGCCATTTGTATTGGCGAATCGGCTGTCGATAAGTCTTACCTTAATATTGATAACATTATTGCGGCTGCTCAAAAAACCCATGCTGAAGCGATCCATCCGGGCTATGGGTTTTTATCAGAATCGATGGAATTTGCCCGCCGATGTGAACAGGCAGGACTAACTTTTATAGGGCCGCCTTCCGACGCTATTGCGGTGATGGGGAATAAAACGGTGGCGAGGCACAAAATGCTGGATGCCGAGGTGCCGTTAGTTCCCGGCTACGATGGCCCTTCAGACGATGACCAAGTTCTACAGCAACAAGCCGACCGAATAGGCTACCCTATTATGGTCAAAGCGGCGGCAGGAGGTGGTGGACGAGGCATTCGGATTGTCAGAGAGCCACAGAAGCTGAAAGCAGAGGCAGAGTCTGCCAGAGCTGAGGCGCTCAGCAGTTTCGGTTCCTCAGAATTATTGCTTGAAAAATGTGTTGAGCAAGCTCGGCATATTGAGATTCAAATTTTTGCTGATAAAGCAGGCCATACGGTTTATTTGGGCGAACGAGATTGCTCCATGCAACGCCGCAACCAAAAAGTCATTGAAGAAGCACCCGCACCCGGCATGAGTGACGAGCTACGTAAAAAGATGGGTGAAGCGGCTGTACAGGCAGCAAAAGCGGTAAATTACGTGGGCGCTGGTACGGTTGAATTTCTTGTAGCGCAAGATGGGGCGTTTTATTTTTTAGAAATGAATACGCGCTTGCAGGTTGAACACCCCGTAACTGAACTCATTACCGGTTTAGACCTGGTCGAATGGCAATTATTGGTTGCTGCTGGCGACGATTTACCGCTTAGGCAACGTGATATTCATCTTAAGGGTCATGCCATAGAAGTCCGCTTGTATGCAGAAGATTGTGAGGCAGGTTTTGTCCCTCAGACAGGCTTGGTTCGCGATTGGAAAATGCCTTCAGGAAAAGGCATCCGCACTGATAACGGCATTGTGAAGGGGCAAATGATCACGCCATACTATGACTCAATGCTAGCAAAACTGATCGCTTTTGGTGAAACACGTCATGAAGCCATCAGACGTTTAAGGCGCGCACTGAAAGAGACCGTTTTATTAGGACTGTCGAGCAATAAGCCCTTTTTACTGGGCTTGCTTGAAGACCCAGTTTTTGTGATGGGAGAAGCCACAACCCGGCATATTGAAGAGACTTATCTGCCACAGAAAGAAAATCAGGGTTGTTTCAGCCCGTCTGACGCCATGTGGGCGATGGCAGCCATTTTATTATCAAGAACTCAGGGAGCTACAGGCTGGAGAAGCACCGGGGTATTGAGTTGGCCCGTTAGATTGAAGTTTCAGCAAACACAACAGGACTTTGTCGTTTCGCAAGACGGTCATCAGTATTGCGTTGAAGCTGATGGGTTCGAAACGCAAGACGTCATTATCTTAAACGAGTCAGAAGGTGAATTGACACTACAGGTGAATGGTATTCGGTCCAGAATGACTGTGGCGTTGGATGAACAACAGTGTCTTTACATTGATGACCGCTCTGAAGTGGCGATGTTTGAAAAATTATCATTTTCAAACAAACGTGATGAGGAAGAACTGGGGGCCAACCTCGTTGCACCCATGAGTGGGCGAATTGCCGATGTCAAAGTGAAGGCCGGAGAAACCGTTAATAAAGGTGATTTATTGGTTGTTTTAGAGTCGATGAAAATGTTTCAAGAATTAAACGCTCAAAAAGCCGGTACCGTTAGCGAAGTGTATGTGACGCCCGATCAGCAAGTGGACGTTGGCCATCCATTAATAGATGTCAACGCAGATGAATAAGGAAGACAGGATGAAAAAAATTAGAATTGGTGGCGCATCAGGTTATTGGGGGGACAGTGCTTATGCAACCCAACAGTTATTAAGCAAAGGTGATGTGGATTATCTCGTCTATGACTATTTGGCTGAAGTGACCATGTCGTTGTTGGCAAATGCCAAATCTAAATCTGATCAGCTGGGGTATGCAACCGACTTTGTTCAACAAATTTTAAAGCCGAATTTAAAAGACATAAAGGAACGCGGAGTAAAAGTTGTTGCGAATGCGGGAGGGGTCAATTTAACGGCGTGCAAAGAGGCTATTCAAACGATTTTAGATGAGCAAGGCATTCAGTTAAAAATTGGCGCAGTCAGTGGAGATAATTTATTGTCAAAAGAGGATGCATTGCGTGCCTCCGGTATCACAGAGATGGAAACGGGTGCGGCTTTTCCCGCTAAATTAGCCAGTATCAATGCCTATTTGGGTGCTTTTCCAATTGCCGCTGCGTTAGACGCTGGCGCTGATATTGTGATTACCGGGCGGGTGGTTGATTCTGCCACCACATTGGGCGTGTTAATTCATGAGTATCAATGGACAGTTGATGATTTAGATAAATTATCGATGGGTTCTTTGGCGGGGCACTTGATTGAATGTGGCTGTCAGGTAACCGGTGGAAATTTTACCGATTGGCAAGATAGTTGTGATGATTGGGCAGATATGGGATACCCCATTGTTGAGTGTCAGCAGGATGGGGAATTTGTCGTGACTAAAGCGCTTGGAACAGGTGGTTTAGTGTCTAAATTAACCGTTGCCGAACAGATGATTTATGAAATTGGTGATCCTCAGGCCTATTTTTTGCCGGATGTGGTGTGTGATTTTTCGCAAATCGAATTAATAGATGACGGCAAGAACCGAGTATTAGTGAAAGGCGCTATCGGTTATCCGGCCACTGATCAGTACAAAGTATCGGCAACCTACTTAGACGGCTATCGCGCTGTTTATACCCAATTGCTAACAGGGTTTGATGTGCTAAAAAAAGCCCAATTAACCGCTGATGCCATTCTTGAGCGATGCAGAGCTTTGCTATCGGAACAGGGCTATGGCGATTTCAAGCAACAGTCCATCAATCTATTAGGTGCAAATGCTTTATGGAATCCCATGTATTTTGCCCCACCTGAGGCTCTACAAGAAATTGTCTTAAGAATGGCAGTTCATCACGATAAACGGGAAGCCGTTGCGCTTTTTTCTAGAGAAGTGATGGGCGTTATTTTGAATATGACGGGCGGTCGATGTGCAGCGGGTGAAGCAGGGCGTCCAAAAGTATCGCCCGTGATCAGCTTGTATTCATTCTTATTAAACAAAACTGAGACCAGCGCACAGGTTGAGGTGGATGGCGTTGAATTAAGTTATCCCTCAGTGGCTGGCGTACCATTTAGAAGCGAACAAATAAAGAGGGTCAGTGAGCCACTTGGTGCAACTGATGAGGGGGCAATGGAAGAGGTGCCTTTGCTGAAATTAGCGGTAGCACGCAGTGGCGATAAAGGGCGGTTTGCTAACATCGGTGTCATTGCTCGTCGGCCTGAATATATGGCTTACATTAGCCAATCTCTAACGGCAGAGTCCGTCGGCGAGTGGTTTTCCCATGTGGCAAAAGGTCGGGTTGAACGATTCTATTTGCCGGGTATAGAGGCTTTTAACTTTTTCCTACACGACGCTTTAGGTGGCGGCGGCGTTAGTTCAATGAACGTTGATGTTCAAGGTAAAACCTACGCTCAACAAATTTTAGCAATGCCTGTTAGCGTCCCGGTTGGTTTAATTAAAGATAACTAAGGAGTAAACATGTCCATCGTTGACCCGATTTTGCCAGATGAACGTATTGAAGCAATGCGTGATTCAAAAGATTGGCAGGATAAAACGTTACTGGAATATTTTGATGAGGCTGTTGTTAAACACGGTAACAAGCCGGCTGTGATCGGCTATCGTAAAGAGAACAATGAGAAGCAGTCAAAAACTTACGCAGAATTATTAGCGTTATCAGACCGTTTAGCCGCAGGTTTGTTGCATAAAGGTGTTTGTAAGGGTGATGTTGTTTCCTTCCAGTTACCAAATTGGTGGGAATTTGTCGTGGTGTATCTGGCGTGTATGCGTGTTGGGGCGGTCAGTAACCCGTTAATGCCTATTTTTAGAGAAAGCGAGCTCAGTTACATGTTGGGTTTCGCGGAATCAAAAGTCATTTTTGCCCCAGAAACGTTTAGGGGTTATGACCACAAAAGCATGATCGAGCAACTCGGTGTGTCGTTACCCTGTTTAGAGCATGTTTGCATTTTAGCCGAGGATGGGCTCGACCCATTTATGAAGGAAGAGGTGAGTCTAGAAGACCGAGCGCTGTTCGAACAATCAACATTATTACCTAACGACGTTTTTTTATTGATGTATACATCGGGTACAACAGGCGCGCCAAAAGGTGTCATGCACACACCCAATACACATGATTATTGTGCAAGAAAGTTTATCGAACGGATTCAATTAACAGAAAACGAACACGTTTTTATGGGCTCACCCACCGCCCATATGACAGGGCTGATGTACGGCATTAGCGTACCGATGATGTTGTCGACGACAACGGTGCTTTTAGATCAATGGGAACCCCAAACCGCTTGGGAAATCATCCGTGATGAGAAGATCGCTTTTACGATGGGAGCAACACCCTTCTTAGCGGACTTAAGTGCATCTGACGCTTTAGAAGCCTGTAACCACGATACATTTAGAGTGTTTGTCTGTGGTGGTGCGCCAGTCCCACCGGCGATCGGTCGACGAGCAGCAAAGCGTTTAAATGTGAATTTGATTACCGTGTGGGGCATGACAGAAATGTCAGCGGTCACGACAACGCTTTTAACAGACAGTGAAGAAAAAGTATTTGAGACAGATGGTTTTCCTTATTCTGGAACAGAAGTGCGTGTTGTTGATAGAGAAGGCAACACATTAGGTGAAAATAAAGAAGGCCGATTGCAAACACGTGGGGCGGGTAACTTTGTTGGTTATTTGAAACGCCCAGAGGCATACGATACCGATCCTGACGGCTGGTTTGAAACAGGCGATTTGGCAAAAATTATTCATCAAAAATACATCCGAATTACAGGTCGCTCTAAGGATATTATTATTCGAGGTGGTGAAAATATTCCGGTTGCCTTGGTTGAAAACACCTTATACAAAAATCCCTTATTGGAAGACATAGCGATCGTTGCTAAACCAGATGAGCGTCTGGGTGAGAGAGCCTGCTGCTTTGTTACTTTACAAAAAGGCGCTGAAATAAATATACAGCAAATTAAGGATTACCTGTCTGATGAAGGACTGAGTAAAAACTATTGGCCTGAATACGTAGAAACATTATCGGCGATGCCAAGAACAGCCAGTGGAAAAATCCAAAAATTTAAATTACGACAAATGGCTGAAAAGCTACAAATAAAGGACACAATATGAACCCGGCATTATTAACAGATGAAGAAAAAATGATCCAGGAAATGGCACAACGTTTCGCAAGCGAAAAATTGTATGAAGGCTATCGCGAACGTGCCATTAACAGCGAATCCACATTGGATCGTGGGCTGATTAAAGAGATGGGTGAGCTGGGCTTATTGGCACCGAATATTCCTGAAGAGTTTGGTGGAATTGGTGCGACAAGTTTTGTAAACGGTTTAATTTGTGAAGCCATTGCTTACGGCGATTTCAACTTGAGTTATTTGAATATGACGAATCCGTTAATGAGTGACGTCATTATGCGTTTTGGCTCAGAAGAAATGAAACATGAGGTGTTGCCTAAAATGGCATCCGGTGAGCTGATTTCAGCGCTCGGTTTAACTGAACCACGTGGGGGATCAGATGCAGGTAACTTGATTTTAAGAGCAGAGCGTACCGATACAGGGTACCTGTTAAACGGTGAAAAAACCTCCATGAGCTACGCAACACAAGCCGATAACGTTTTGATGTTTGCACGTACAGGCACGGTTGATTCAGGGCCTTATGGTGTGTCGGCGTTTTTAGTCGATTTAAATTTACCGGGCATCAGTCGAACAGAGTTTGATGATATTGGTACCAAGCCCGTTGGCCGAGGCTCTGTCTTTTTTGATAACGTTGAAATTCCTGCTTCTGCCTTACTGGGCAACGAAAATGAAGGTTTTACCAAAATTATGGTTGGGTTTGATTTAAGCCGTGTTTTGATCGCGCTGGAGTGTGTGGGCGCCGCCCAGGTTTCTGTGGATGAAACTTGGCAGTATGTACAAGAACGCGAAGCATTTGGCACCCCGTTGGTAAAATTCCAAGGTGTTTCATTTCCATTAGCAGAGCATGAAAGCATGCTGGAAGCCTTACGAGCACTGGCTTATCAAACACTCAGGTTGCGTGATGGTGGACACAAACACACAAAAGAAGCGGCTGTATTGAAATGGATGGGGCCGAAATATGCGACAGAAATCATACAGAATTGTTTATTGCTAAACGGCCATTATGGTTATACCACCGATCTGCCGCATCAACAGCGGATGCTGGATGTGATGGGTCTGCAAATTGGTGATGGTACAGCGCAAATTATGAAAACAATTATTTCAAGGGAAAAAGTTGGCAAAATTGCTTTGCAATATCGATAAAAAAGGAAGGCTGTTGTGTTGGTGGATTTATAGGTTGGCTCCAGAATTTCCATACCCCACAGCGGTTAATGATTGTTGGCACGCTTTATTATGGGTTGACGACAATCGAGATAAGTTCAATGGGTTGGACTTGTCTCTGGTTGTTGCGGGCGATAGTGCAGGTGGCAACCTGGTGGCGATAATGGCGCAGCGCTCAACAAAAAACAGGCCAAGGTTGCCATGCCATGGATTCAATTGTTGCTTTTATTAAAGAAAAACGGTAGTGGCAAAACTCTAAACACCGTTAAATTGATAACAATAAAAGCGCTATAAAAGGCTGTCACCTTCTTAAAGTCGACAGCCTTTTATGTTTCTTCAACCAGCGATGGTTTCTTTAGATAATGAGGGTTGAATTAGCAACGTTCAATGACCATGGCGATTCCTTGGCCAACCCCAACGCACATGGTGATCAGCGCATAACGACCGTTTGTTCTTTCAAGTTGACGGCAAGCGGTTAAGGCCAGCCTGGCTCCTGACGCACCTAGCGGATGACCAACAGAAATAGCGCCACCATTTGGATTGACTCGTGGATCATCTTCAGCGATACCGAGTTGTTTTAAACCGCCTAGAACCTGTGCAGCAAATGCTTCATTGACTTCAATAATATCCATCTGATCAATACGTAACCCAAGTCGCTTTAGTAATTTTTGGCAGGCGGGGACAGGGCCTAATCCCATCATTGATGGCTCTACGCCAGCTGAAGCGCCGCCTAAAATACGTGCGATGGGTTTGAGTTGATGCTGTTCGCCAAAGTTACGAGATCCAACGACAACGGCTGCTGCTCCATCATTAATCCCTGAGGCGTTAGCCGCAGTGACGACACCTTCTTCATAAAGAGAACGCATGGTGGACATTTTGTCTAAGGTCGATTCCGCTCGAGGGTGCTCATCTGTATCGACAACGATATCAGGTTTGCCCCGTTTTTGAGGGATGTTAACGGGGGTTATCTCTTCCTTAAAATAACCTTTATCAGTGGCTTGTGCCCATTTTTGTTGTGATTGGTAGGCGAAAACGTCACATTGCTCTCGGCTGATTTGGAGTGCTTTGGCCACATTGTCGGCAGTTTCCGGCATGGCCTCATGGCCATATAATTGACCAATAATCGGGTTCGGAAAACGTACGCCAATGGCGCTATCGTAGACGGTGATGTCTTTACTGAATGCGGTATTGCTTTTATTAAACGTTAAGGGTGCTCGGGTCATGCTTTCAACCCCGCCAGCAATAAATAAATCGCCCTCTCCAGAGGTGATTGCCCGTGCAGAATCAATAATCGCTGCTAAGCTACTCCCGCAAAGCCTATTAACAGTTTGTCCGCTGACCTCTACCGGGAGTCCCGCTGCTAACGTTGCATAGCGGGCGACGTTTCGACTGTCTTCTCCTGATTGACAGGCACAGCCTAAAACGACGTCATCTATCAGCAAGGGGTCAATTTTGTTCCTTTCAACCAAGGCTTTTATAACCGTTGCAGCCAAATCATCAGGCCTTACATGTGCCAGCGCACTACAATATTTTCCAAACGCTGTTCTCGTTCCATCATAAATATAAGCATCTAACATAATGTTCTCTTTTCTTTATTGAGGTATTTTAGCTATGAAGCGAGTAGGCCAACTCGATTCCGTCTCTAATGGCTTGAGCCGCATCTAATTCACGGACTTCTTTGGCTCCACCAATTTTGTATATTTTACTGCTCATTTTGTTGAGAGGAACGGCCAGTTCATCTCGAGACTCCTGACCGGCACAAATTATAATGGTATCGGCGGGAATGTGTTGTTTTTCGCCAGCCTTGTTAATATGCAGGCCTGTTGCGTCAATCTTTACATAGTCGAGATCACCAAGTAACTGAACACCCCGTTTTTGTAATTCGGCTTGATGAATCCAACCGGTTGTTTTACCCAATGATCGACCAAATTTCCCTGCTTTACGTTGTAATAAGGTGACCTCGCGTAGCTTGTTAAGGGGTGGTTTTTTTGCAGAATCTAAGCCACCGGGTTGTAACCCTGTTGAGTCAATACCCCAGTTGTTATTGAATGATTCAATGGTTTCTTTGCCATCGGTTTGGTGCGTTACAAATTCAGCCATGTCATACCCAATGCCACCGGCACCGATAATGGCAACTCGTTGGCCAATTTTGTCAGGTTTTTCAAAGGCTTCTTCGTATGTCAACACAGTTGGGCTCTCTATACCCGGTATAGTCAGGTGACGAGCTCTAATGCCAGATGCCAGGACAACGGCATCGTATTGAGATGATGTGAGTTGATCCGCTGTGATGGTTGTCTTTAAATGAAGGTCAATTTGATATTTCTCTATCATCACCCTGAAATACCGTAGTAATTCGTCAAATTCCTCTTTCCCCGGTACTTTTCGTGCGTACAATAATTGACCGCCAATATCTTCGTTTGCATCATACAGTGTAATGTGATGGCCCATTTTTTTTGCTTCGATGGCAAACGATAAACCAGCAGCACCGGCACCGATAACTGCAATGTTTCGTGGGGAAGTAGTTTTTGGCAGGGCAGGCATGATTGTTTCATGACAAGCACGCGGGTTTACTAGGCAACTGACGGTTTTAAAGTTAAAGAGATGATCCAAACAGGATTGATTACAGGCGATGCAAGTATTGATGTCATTGGTACGTTGTTCTTGGGCTTTATTGACAAATTCGGGGTCTGCAAGAAAAGGTCTGGATAGATAGACAAGATCCGCATCTCCTCGCTGAATAATTTTTTCAGCCACGTCAACCGTATTAATTCGATTAGCCGCGGCAACAGGGATATTGACAGCTTGCTTAATTTTGTTTGTTGCCCAGCTGAACGCGGCCCTTGGTACTTGCATAGCAATAGTGGGAACAGAGGATTCATGCCAACCGATGCCGGTGTTAATCAAATCGATACCGGCAGATTCTAATAATTGAGCAAACTGCTGTGCTTCTTCAATATTCCAACCGCCTTCAACCAACTCAAGTACGGACATTCGGTATTGAATAAAGAAGTGAGGGCCTAATTTGCGGCGTATGGCATGAATGATTTCTAATGGAAAGCGTGCACGATTTTCTAGCGATCCACCCCATTCGTCGGTACGGTGATTCGTACGCAAGGCGGTAAATTCATTGAGGCAATACCCCTCAGAGCCGAGCAATTCAATACCATCAAATCCCGCTTGATCAGCAAGGTAGGCGCAATGCGCAAAATCGTCGATTGTTCGCTGGATATCCTGCTGTGTCATTGCTTTAGGTTCGAACTGATTAATGGGCGAGCGGATGGCGCTGGGTGCAACAAGGTCTTCTTGCTTTGCATAACGGCCAGCATGAAGAATTTGCATAATGATTTTGCTGCCAGATTCATGGACGGCGTTTGTTATGATTTTATAATCCTCTATTTGCTCGGCATCCGTGAGTTTCATAGCGCCTGGACTGATTAAACCTTGTTCATTTGGAGAAACTCCGCCTGTAACCATCAGCGAAACGCCACCATCAGCACGTTCTTTGTAAAAAGCTGCAAGTCGACCAAATGGGTCTTCACTGTGATCGAGACCTGTGTGCATTGAACCCATGATAATTCGATTGGGTAAGGTTAAAGAACCTAAGGTAATGGGTGAAAATAAATGACTCGGCATGGTGTTCCTTTACGTACATTAATAGGCTGACTGAAGAGTTTACAGGGTGTCATCTTCAGGTTCTGTAACTTTACAAACTAACGCTTGTTTGGTAAATTGACGATCAAGTATACAGCATCCATAGGCACAATAAAATAGAGGTGACCGTGAAGTGGAATGATGAATTAATTTATCAGCTTGAGGAAGGTGTGGCGACCATAAAATTAAATCGCCCGGAAAGAAAAAATGCCTTATCAACCAGCTTAGTTAACAAATTAGCTGATGCTTGGGATGAGGTTGATACCAATGATGCAGTGAAAGTGGTTGTTTTAACATCCGCAGATTGCGGTGTTTTTTGTGCGGGAATGGACTTAAAAGAAGCCGCTGAAATTAAAAAACAAACAGGCGAAGACGTCTTGTCTAAATTGAAAGACCCATTTCATCAACGTATGCGGGATTGTAAAAAACCGATCATTGCGGCAATGACTGGGCATTTAATGGCTGGCGGTATGTTGCTGTCTTTGAACTCAGACTTGCGTGTTGGCTTAACGGGTACACGAGTAGGCATTACAGAAGCAAAAATTGGTCGCGGTTCGCCTTGGGCTGTGCCTCTGCTGGGCATGTTGCCTCAACCACTGATTATGGAATTGGTTTTAACCGGTGAGCAACTGCCCATTCAACGGTTTTATGATGTTGGCTTTGTTAACTATCTTGAGGAAACACCCGATCAAGTTAGAGAACAAGCCTACCGGTTAGCAGGCATCATTAGAGACAATGCGCCCCTATCAGTGGTGGCCGCTAAGGCCAGTATTTTAAGTGCAATGAGCTTGGGTTGTAATGACGGCATAAAAGAAGCGCAACGTTTACATGAAGTGGTATACGCCAGTGAAGACGGTATTGAAGGGCCACTGTCGTTTGCTGAAAAAAGAAAACCAAAATGGAAAGGTCGCTAGTCTTAGTGTTCTTGTTATTCAACAAAATATAGAGAAAAAGATGAATTTCGAATTAAATGATGAGCAACGAATGATCTATGAATACGGGGATCAAGTTGCAAAAAAATATGACCAACAATATTGGCTAAAAAAAGCACGTAAAAATGAATTCCCGCGAGCGTTATGGGATCAAGTCAGTGACGATGGTTTTATGGGCTTAATGGTGCCAGAAGAATACGGTGGTGCAGGGCTTGGTATGACTGAAATGGCGCTACTGATGGAGGGCATGGCGAATAATGGCATTCCTTTGTTATCCATGGTCGTCGGTTCAACGATGACGTTACCCATGATTGCCGATCATGGTAGTGAGGCGATGAAACAACGGTATTTGCCCGATGCATGTGCGGGTAAAACGCTTTTTTGTTTTGCGATTACCGAACCAACAGCCGGCACAAATACGATTAAAATTAATACGATCGCGAAGAAGAAAGGCGATCGGTATTTTTTAAATGGACAAAAAACGTTCATTACCAGTGCAGATGAATCTGATTATGCACTGGTTGTGGCGCGTACTCAGGCGCACACAGAGGTGGCCAGTAAAACCGAGGGGTTTACTTTGTTTATTGTTGATATGAAAGCAAAAGGCCTGAGTATGACACCGCTGGAGATGGGTGTTGTCCTGCCAGAACGCCAATATCAATTATTCTTCGATGATGTTGAGCTGACAGAAGATGATGTCATTGGTACGATTGATAAAGGGTTTGAAATTTTATTCGAATCATTAAACCCTGAGCGTATTGTTGTTTCATCTATGTGCACAGGAATAGGCCGTTTAGCCCTGAACAGGGCGGCAGAATATGCAGCCGAACGTGTGGTTTTTAATGGCCCAATAGGTGCGTATCAAGGGTTACAGCACCCTTTGGCTGAAAGTAAAACTCAAATAGAGTTGGCCTCATTAATGACAAGACAGGCAGCTTGGTTATTTGATCATAAAAAATCAGCGGGTGAGGCGTCGAGTATGGCAAAAATAGCCGCTGCTGATGCCGGTATGAAAGCGGTTGACTCTGCACTCCAGTGTTTTGGTGGTAATGGTTTTACCGATGATTATGGCTTATATGATATGTACTCGGTGGTTCGGTTATTAAAAACGGCCCCCATTAACAGGGAAATGCTATTAAACTATATTGCTGAAAAGAGTCTGGGTTTACCACGTTCATATTAAAAACTAATCGCTTATGCCTGATAGATTACAACTGTGTCGATCCCTTTTATTTGTGCCCGGTTCCGCGCAAAAGCGCATTGATAAAGCGGCCAATCTTCCGGCTGATGCCATTATTTTTGATCTTGAAGATGCTGTAGCGCCGGGAGAAAAAAATACAGCAAGACAGCGGGTCATCACCGCTTTAGAATCGGGTGCTTTTAGCTCAAAGCAAGTCATTGTTCGGGTGAATGGTCTGTCTACACCCTGGTTTGAAGAAGACATTAAAGCGATGGTGGCGGTGGGGCAGACCGCCATTATGCTGCCAAAATGCGAATCGGTAGAGGATATTCAGACAACTAAATCTTTTTTTAACAAGGCTGAGATACCGCTGTTTGTTATTATTGAAACGGCTAAGGGGGTGTTAGCAGCGTCAAGTATTTCAAATGCGTTAACAACACTGGATTCTATGTGTTTTGGGCACGTGGATTTTGCAGCAGACATGGCGTTGAATGAATCAGATGCCAGTGCAGGTGTTATTTATCATTCGCGTTGCCAGATTGCATTAGCAGCCAGGGCGTTTGGTGTTTTGCCGATTGATAACGTTTGTTTGGATGTATCCAATGAGCAGGCGATTCGTGAAGAGGCTATTCTGGGGATGAAATTAGGCTATGCAGGCAAGCTCTGTATCCACCCGGCTCAAATCAACATAGTCAATGAGGTGTATACACCCACTTTAGAGCAGGTGGAAAAAGCCACAGCCATTCTGGCTGCTTGGGATGAAGCGCAACAACAAGGGCAAGGTGTGTTTGTGTACCAAAATAAAATGATAGACCTACCCGTTATCCGTGCTCAAGAAAGTATCTTGAAGCGTTTTCAAGCAGCAAATAAATAAGAGAGTTAACCATGCAAGACATTTTGGTAGAAGGCCCCTACTTCGAAGACTTTAAAGTTGGTGAGTTTCTAGAAGAAGCTCCTTCCATTACGTTAACAGATGGGCATGCGACGACACATCAGATGTTGTTTGGTGACCGCACAAGACTGCCGTTAGATCATCATTTGGCGACAGAAGTGACCGGATCAAATCGTCCGTTGGCTCATTCCATTATGGCGATGGGCTTTTGTATTGGTCAAACAACCTATGCCACACAAAATGTCATGGGGAATTTGTTCTATCGGGGGCTGGTTTTAAAGAAGCCGGTTTATATTGGCGATACATTAAGTACTAAAACCCAAATTGTAGCCTTAAGGCAAAATAAAATTAAAGGCGGTCGGCCTTCCACCGGTATGGTCGGTTTGGAAATTACAACGACTAACCAGCGGGGTGAAGAGATTATGCGCTTTTGGCGTTGCCCAATGGTGCCTTGTCGAGACCCTAAAACACAGACAAAGCACGCGGATGATCTCGATATTATGCCATCGGATATACCGACGGAAACCTTAATGTCTGCTGTACCAACGGCTTGGAATTTAAACACGTTCCGTCAACGATTTTCTGGTGTGCACTTTGATCAGGTCAATGAAAATGTTTGCTATAAAATCAAAGCGCGAGATACCGTCACTTCCGCGCCTGAGCTTACTCGCTTAACACTTAACATGGCCATGACACATACAGATGCAGGTGCCAGTGTATATGGTAAACGATTGGTATATGGCGGGCATACAATATCCATGGCAGCGGCGCAATTGATCAGAGCACTGCCGAATGTTGTGTCGATCTTGGCTTGGCGTCATTGTAATCATATTGCCCCTGTCTTCGAAGAAGATATCTTGCATAGCGAAATCAGTGTCATAAAGAAAACACCCCTTGACTCGGGCGGCGGGTTGGTTGATTTGCACATTAACGTTTGGGCTGACAGGGGAGAGAATGCTCCTAAAGAATGTAAAAATGATCACGTCCTTGATTGGGGTTTGGTTATTTTAATGGCCTAAGACAGGTATTATTTTGGATATTAAGCACGTTGCTTTATCGATTGGAGATTATCCCCTGAGGGCTAAGCTTATTGGTGATACGTCGCTTGATAAGCCCGTTATTGTGTTGTTACACGGTGGTTTAGACTGCATAGAAATGTGGAAAAGTTTTCCTGAAGAGCTGGCAAGGGCTTCTGGTTTAGCTGTGGTTGCTTATGAACGCTTCGGGCACGGGCAGTCGGGTAAATTAACAAAACCGCGTGAACGGGATTATCGCCACTTTGAGGCAGAAAAAGTGCTTCCTGAGGTTATTAAAGGATTGGGCTTAAAAAAAATCATCTTGGTGGGGCACAGTGATGGCGGTGCCATGGCTTTGATTGCAGCCGGTTCCTTAGGTCATCAAATCCTTGGTATTTGTGCTATTTCACCGCCGCTAGTGGTTAATAAAGTGGTCTGTGATGGTATTGAAGAAGCTATTAAGCAGTATGAAAAAGGGTCATTAGCCAAACGTTTAAAGGTTTTTCATGGTGATGCGACAGATGCTTTGTTTTATGGTTGGGCCAGACCTTGGTTGTCAGAGGCCTTTAAAGATTGCACATGGGCTGATGATATAAAAAAAATCAGGTGTCCTACGCACGTTATCTTTGGCCTTGCTGATGTCTACGGTTATGAGGCGAGTTTGAAGGAATTACAGGATCATTTGACCGTGGAGCCTGAAGTTCTGCTATTGGAAAAAGTCGGCCATATGCCGCACCATGAAGCTCAGGCTGAGGTCATCAATTCGATCATCCGTTTATGTAATAAAATAAGTGAATAAAACATTTTAATATATTGAATTAAAACAATAAATTTAATTAATAAAGGAGGTTTTTATGGATTTGGAATTAAAAAATAAATCGGTGATTGTCACTGGGGGCGGCTCAAATATTGGTCGGGGTATTGTCCTGGGTTTTGCTAAAGAGGGCGCTAATATCACTTTGGCAGATATTGATGAAGTGCAAGCAAATCAAGTGGCTGAATTGGCCTTTAAAAAAGGCGCTTCTAATGTTCAGGTCATCAAAACGGATGTGACAGATCTGGATCAAGTGAAAGCCATGGTTAAGGCCGCAGATAGTAAATATGGCGGGGTTGATGCCCTTGTTAATAACGTCGGTTGGGATGATTTGATGTTCTTTACTCAAACGACGCCTGACTTGTGGCAAAAATTGATTGCAATTAACTTTATTAGCAACCTTAACTGTACGCATTCGGTGCTGGAGGTGATGCTTAAAAATAAAACCAAAGGGTCCATTGTTTCTTTGAGTTCAGATGCAAGTCGACAAGGCGAACCACGTGAGGCCGTTTATGGTGCGTTGAAAGCAGGCATTAATAGTCTGATGAAATCATTAGCGCGTGAAAATGGGCGTTTTGGTATTCGATGCAACGCGGTCTGCCCGGGTGTTACCATTCCAGAAGACGATGATGAAGTGGGCTCAAACAGTATGTGGACACAAAAAGATGCCATGTTTACCGAAGAACAATTTGAGATGATTGCAAATGCGCTTCCATTAAAGAAAGTCGGGCGCCCTAATGATTTGGCTAATGCTGTCGTCTTTTTATCGTCCAATGCCACAGCCGGTCATGTTACGGGTCAGGTACTGAGTGTGAGTGGCGGATACAGTATGATCGGGTAAAAATGATCTAACTTAGCTAAAAGTGGCCTGTGACGTTTTTTAATCTACAAAACATAGAGATTGTTTATATTGCGATTTTTTATTGCATGCTCAGTGTTTTTATCTATTTTAAACTTCGCAAGCCACTTTCAACGACTTTAGGCCCTAAGGAAAAAACCAAACAGGTCATGGTGTTAATGATATGTTTATTGTTGTTTTCCAGTTTTGTTGTTGTATCCGGCGGTGTTTTAGCTCATCAGGATACCGCCTGGCATCAGGTGACGGTTACGTCAAATGAATTAATCCCTGGCCGCTTGATTATCTACAGTCTATTTTATCCCCTCTATTTTATAGTCGGTGGAGCAATGTGGTTATATGCGAGCACTCGTTTTGAGGCGCGTGATTTTGAAACTAAATTTAAAACCTCGCTGTTTTGTATTGTTATTTCGCCTTTTATGTTTTTACCGAGTCAAGATCCTAGCATGATGGTGATCAGTACCGATATTTGGAGTATTTTATTTAGATCCAGTTATTGGGCGTTGATGGCGGTTTGGATAAGCTCACTGCTGTACTTGATTTCCCGTTTGGTGATGATGGTTCTTCGGTTTTCTAAATTTGCTTAACCCATCACCTGGGTTGGCTTCCTTACTTCTTACCCGTGTAGTACTCAGGGTGGTAAGTTAATACCTGCTCGCCGTCACTGACCCAGGCGTGACACCCATCAATGTAAAACGGTTTTGAAGTTTCTTGATCAGTTTTGCCTTTAGCAATACCGGCCATGGTTTGATATAGCGTTGTGGTTGCGGGTGCAACCAAATCGGCTAAATGGGTACAACCCTGCACACCAGCCACCAAATTTTTTACTAAACGCGTCCAACCGGGCGCAATTTGTTGACCAATCAAACGCTTGAAAATGGGCGTAATATCACCACAACAGCCATAGGGAGAATGATCGGTAACGGCAATGCAATCATGCACGAGCATATGGGTATCAACGGTTAAGCGAATCCACATTTCGTGGATGGGTTCCCCGGGTTTGATTTCACCCCGATAGGTATTATCAACGGAGTACGTTTTGATATCTTTAATTTGAGCATCTACATCCCATAGCCCATCGTCACGTTGAAATCCGTTACAGGTAATTTGTCGAGTATGAATATGTTTCCGGGAATGCGGGCTGTCAGGTAAGGGCATATGAATATCGTATTAAGCAAAGGTTGCTGGCTGAGGTTTTATGCTGAAATTTCTTCTTGATTGAAATTATAATCGTTTCCCAGTTGTTGTTGTGCAAGCATTGCGCAAAATTTTGGATAAGTTTTTTTAATGGCACTAATCAGCGTGTCGTAAGGTAAGTCGGAAAATATACCGTGATCAACGAGGTATTCCATGTGTTGTTGGTCCTGTTTGTTAAAGGCGTGCATAAAAGAATCATGAATACCATCAAATTCAAGCGGCCGGACACCAAAACGTTCACACATTTCTATATTGAAAGCCGGCGTAGCTTTTACCCATTGTTCATTGAGGTAAAGAACGGAATAACCATGCCAGATAAAGATGTCCGTTTCCATTAAGTCCAGTAGTTTTTTGGTGCTGAGATGATTTTTAACATCAGCAAAGCCAAGTTGGGCGGGGATGCCAACAGCTCGGGCAGCAGCAGTCAGCAGGATAGCCTTAGGGATACAATAACTTGAGCCACTGCTTAAGGTCTTGCTGGCGGTGAAATTTTCTTCGTTGAGGTAAAACTTATAGGGATCATAACGAATCGAATCTCGTACTGCGTAATATAAACGGATAGCCTTTTCAATATTGCTCGTTGCACCTTCAATTGCCTCAAAAGCAAATGCTTTAACGGTCGCAGAATCGCTATCAATAAACGTTGTTGGTTGAAGGAATTCAGTCATCTTTAACACGGCCCTTATTTAAGCAGTTCTCCAGCGATAATGAGTTTCCGTACTTCATTGGTCCCGGCGCCAATTTCAAGAATTTTCCCAGTCCGGTATAAACGGTTAATTTCAGACTCCCACATGAAGCCCATGCCGCCATGTATTTGGACACCTTGATCCAGGATACGCATACAAGCACGGCCAGCGTGTAAGGCAGCCGCCGCAGAACGCATATGAATTTCACCGCGTCCGCCACCCCCCTGTTCAAGGTCTTTAATTTCTTTAAGTAATTGATACGTTAGGCTGCGCATTAACTCAAGATCAGTGTACATGTCAGCCAGCATTGATTGAACCATTTGGAAGGTTGCGATGGGTTTTTTAAATTGTTGGCGTGTTTTTGCGTATTCAATACTGAGGTCCAGTGCTCGTTGAGAAATGCCTATTGCATGTGAACATAGAACAACACGTTCTATATCAAGACCACTCATAACAATTTCAACGCCATTATTTTCTTCACCAACGAGGTTTTCTACTGGCACTTTACAGTCATCAAAGACCAATTCACCGGTTTCACTGCCACGCCAGCCCATTTTGACCAGTTTTTGTGCCACTGAAAAACCCGGAAAACCTTTTTCTATAATAAAAGCCGAGATGCCATGAGCTCCTTTGTCGGGTGAGGTTTTTGCGTACACCAGTAATACATCCGCGACGGGTCCATTGGTGATGAATAGTTTTCTGCCATTGAGAATATAATGGTCACCGTTGCGTTTTGCGGTTGTTGACATGCTGCCCAAAGCATCGGACCCTGCGCCTGGCTCGGTCAACCCTAAGGCGCCTATAGCAGAGCCATCACATAAACGTGGCAGGTATTTATTTTTAAGGGACTCGTTCGCATTGCGTAGAATATTGTTCACACATAGGTTATCACTGGCAAGGTAATTGCCGGCCATGGTGTGGTTCCAAACACTCATGGCTTCGCAAGCAAAGGCTTGGGCGTAAAGATCAAAACCTGGCCCACCATATTGTTCAGGTACTGTTAGCCCCAGTAAGCCCACTTCAGCCATTTTTCTAAAGGCCGCTTCGGGAAACCAATCTTCATTATCCATTTTTTCTGATAACGGATAAAGTTCATCGCGCGAATAGCCATAAACCATATCGTAAACTTGTTGGGTGTCCGTATTAAACCCATATTTGGTAATATCAATCATGATGGTCTCCAGTTTTTATATCGGCTTAGGCGGGTTCATTTGCGTATAAATCAGCATATTGTTCACGCAAGGGTGCTTTTATAAATTTGCCGGTTGCGGTGGTTGGAAGGTCGGGTAAAAAGATGACACGTTTAGGTAATTCATATCCGCCCAATTCAGATCGACAACTATCAATAATGTCTGACTCTGTTGGCGAGGTGTCTGGGCGCAGGATTACAAAAGCCGTTACCGCTTCAGTCCAATGCGGATGGGGTAAGCCAATGACAGTGGTTGCTGCAACAGCAGGGTGTGCCATAAGTACTCGTTCAACTTTCACTGAGGGAACATTTTCACCACCGGTTTTTATCATGTCTTTTTTACGGTCCACAAAGAGCAGCTGATGGTCTTCATCGAAATAACCTAAATCACCTGAATGATGCCAATCAAATTTAGAGGCTTCTGCTGTTGCTTCAGGGTCTTTGTAATAACCGTTCATAACCGAGGGTGCTCGCCAGACGATTTCACCAATTTCACCATCGGGAAGCAGCTCTCCTTTGTCATTCATCACGGCTTGATCCGTGGTTAATATACCTTCTCCCCAATAATTACCTTTTTTATCAGGCCACACATCGTGAAAAACTGTGGCTAAAGGGGTCATTTCAGTTTGGCCTGATGCAAGCACAAAAGGGCAATTAAAACGTTTTTTTAATCGCTCTAAACTGGGTTGATCCATTGGCGCCATGCCATACATGCCGACAGAAACAGAGGATAGGTCATAGTGATCAATGTCAGGTACATCTAACAGCGCTTTCCACATTAAGGGTAATAAGTAAATAAATTGCATTTTCTCTGTTTCAATCGCCTCTAAAAATGCTTTAGGGTCAAAAGATCTGAAAATAACCGCCTGACCGCCAACGTGCATTAAAGTTGTGGTCACCAAGTGTTGGGCACAGTGAAACATCGGCATCACAGATGATCCTGCCATTTTTGGTTTAACGCCCAGCTCGACGGCGGCCGCTAACGTATTAATAAATAACGCAAGATGGGAGGTTTCTACCCCTTTGGGTTTTGATGTGGTGCCGCTGGTGTATAGAATTTGTAACGGGTCGCGGTCTTTTATCTTAACATTGGTGACTTCATCATCCAGAGCTTTATCGATCAACGATTGGAAATCAAGGTGGGGGTTCTTTTTAGGCAGTTTGTTGAGATTGATGGCAATCCAATGTTCGACGCACGGTAAATCAGGCTCTATTGTTTGAAATTTTTCAACGAGTGAATCCTCAACTATAACGGCTTTAGCCTCGCAATGGTTAAGGGTGTATTTTAAATCGCCAGTACTCTGCAGGTGATTCAGTGGAACAATAACAAATCCACCTTTCATGCACCCATAGATGGATAATGAGAATTCGATGGAGTTTAAACCGGCTAATGCAACACGATCACCGGGCTTTATACCTAATTCAGATAATGCATTGGCTACTTTGTTTAAAGATTGATTGAGTTGCCAATGGGTCAGGCATAATCGCACACCATTTCTGTATTCAACCAAAGCAGTCGAGTGGGGCGAAGAAGCTGCCCGTCGTCTGAATAAATCGCCCATGGCAACACGATCAATCAGGTTTTTTTCTATAACGGATGACATAAAAACTCCCCTCCTTGTTTGTTTTTTATTGTGTTAAAGACCGGCCGATAATCAGCTTCATTATTTAATTGGTGCCTGCATATATGCGTTGGACGCGTGAGTCGGCCCACGCTCTTGCCACCGGGTATTCCCACATATAGCCATAGCCTCCATGCAGCTGTACACATTCATCCATCACGCGGCATTGTAGGTCACTGCATAGTAACTTAGCTTTTGAGGCGGTCACGGTATCCAGTTTCCCTTCGATAAGGAGTTCTAAACATCGGTCAACAAATACTCTGGCTGCGGTGAGTTCGGTATCCATTTCCGCTAATTTAAATTGCGTGTTTTGAAAATCGGCAATGGGTTGGCCAAACGCTTTACGTTCTTTCGTGTATTCAATAGTTTGTTGCAAAATAGATTCAGCCGCCGCAATACCGGTGATGGCCACCGACAACCTTTCTTGAGGTAAGTCTTGCATTAAGTAAATAAAACCTTTGTTTTCCTCACCTAACAAGTTGCTTTGAGGAACGCGCACATTATCAAAAAACAACTCTGATGTATCTTGCGCTTTCATGCCAACTTTTTTAAGGTTTTTACCCTTGGTAAACCCCTTTGTTCCTTCTTCTAGAAGGATGAGGCTTGTTCCTTTGCCACCAAGCTCAGGCTTTGTTTTTGCAACAACAATAACGATATCGGCTAGTTGACCATTGGTAATAAAGGTTTTTGAGCCATTTAGAATATAGTCACTGCCGTCTTTAATGGCGGTTGTTTGTACGCCCTGAAGGTCGGAACCGGTACCCGGTTCGGTCATTGCGATGGCTGAGATCATTTCACCGCTCACCAGTTTCGGCAGGTATGTGCGTTTTTGTTCATCGCTACCGTAATGGATGATATAAGGCACCGCAATGTCCGAATGCAAGGCAAAACCCAGCCCCGATAAACCTAGCCGAGAAACTTCTTCGTCTACAATTGCGTTATAGCGAAAGTCAACGCCGACACCGCCGAACTCCTCAGGAACCGTCGGTGAGATCATGCCCAATTCACCGGCTTTTAACCAGATAGAGCGATCAACTTGACCGTCTTCCTCCCATTGTTCATGGTATGGAACCACTTCGTCTTCAAGAAATTTTCTGACGCTGTCGCGAAACATTTCGTGTTCTTGTTGGTATATTGTTCTAGTGATCATTTTTATGCCTCAGGTTCATCTCAAGTTGTTGTATTTTTCTTTACCACCATGTTGTAAAACTCGTGTGCCATTTCTTCGATTGTTTTATCTTTGTTAGGATGAAACCATTGAATGCTCCAGTTCAGTGAGCCCAAGATAAACAACCTGATTAAGGAAGGATCGCCGATTAATAACCCCATATCGACGGCCTCGCTGATAATGGTTTGCCAATAGTTTTCGTATTCATCCCTCAACGCAATTAAATGCTTTTTTGATTCGGCGCTCAGTGATCGCCACTCGGTAATTGACACAATATGAGCATCGCGTTCTGCGCCATGCAGTGTTTTTAGATGAGCATAGATAAGGGCGAATAATTTTTTATCGAGCTGCGTGATCGATTGCGTTTCTAAGTGAATGGCTTTAAGAGACTTATTTAGCCCATCGTCAATAACGGCTAATAAAATTTCTTCCTTGTCTTTGAAGTGATGGAACAGGCTACCTGACTTGATGCCTGCCGCCGATGCGAGCATTCTAACGGTTGTGCGATCAAAGGAATTGTCCTTGAATAACTTGGCTGCAGAGGCGACAAGTTCCTTGCGCCTAATAGATTGTTTGGGTATAGTCATATTTTACCTAGCGCTTGCTTGGTTTATGAGTATACGGACGAGGAGAGAAGATGTCTACAAAAAGTACAATGATGGATTATCCGCTGACGTTGACCAACATCGTCGAGCGACTTGGTTTGTATTACCCGGCTACGGAAGTTGTCTCCAGAATGCCCGACAAAACATTGCATCGAACAACGTATTCAGATATTCATAAACGAGCAAAACGCCTGGCTTCTGCGTTATCTAAAAATGGGATTAAGAAGGGTGATTGTGTCGCCACCTTAATGTGGAATCATTACGCGCATTTGGAGGCTTATTTGGGTATACCTGTTATGGGTGCCGTCATCCACACCTTAAACCTAAGGTTGTCGCCCGAAGATATCGCTTATATTGTTAATCATGCCGAAGATAAGGTCTTGATTATTGATGATATTTTGTTGCCTCTCTACGAACAGTTTAAAGACCAGGTGGAATTTAAAGAAGTCATTGTCGTGCCGCTCAGCGGCGCGGATGTCAGCAGTCAGTATACAAACTACGAAGAATATCTGAAATCGGGTGATGAAGATTTTAGTTACCCTCTCATCAATGAGAATGATGCAGCCGGCATGTGCTACACATCTGGCACAACAGGACGACCTAAAGGTGTAGTTTATAGCCATCGGTCGACCGTTTTGCACTCGTTGGCAGAATCGATGGCTGATGCGCTCGCCATCAGTCAATTTGATGTAGTGACGCCGGTGGTGCCGATGTTTCATGCCAATGCTTGGGGGTTACCCTACACGTCGGTACTGGTTGGTGCTAAACAAGTGTTACCTGGTCCACATTTAGATGCGGAAAGTTTGCTGGATTTATATGAACAGGAGCAAGTGACATTGAGTGCCGGTGTGCCGACCATCTGGATGGCCATAAAACAATCAAGAGAGGCAGAACCGGATCGTTGGAAGACAGCGCCCAACATGAGGATGGCCGTTGGTGGGGCCGCTGTTCCAGAATCATTATTTCGTGCTTTTGATGCGTTTGATATGAAAATTATTCAAGCATGGGGCATGACTGAAACCGGCCCGCTAGCGACTTTGGGGCTTGTGAAGAAAGGGCTTGAAAATGAAGATGAGGATACTCAATACGCCTATCGAATTAAACAAGGTGTGGCGTTGCCCTTTGTTGATATTCGAATAGTGGATGAACAAGGGGTAGAGCAACCTTGGGATGGAAAAACAGCCGGTAATGCTGAACTAAGAGGCCTCTGGGTGACCGGTGCCTATCATAAAAATGAAGGTGCTGATGACAAGTTTAGTAAGGATGGCTGGCTAAAAACGGGGGATGTTTGTCAGATAGATGAAGAAGGCTACGTCAAGCTAACGGATCGGACCAAAGATTTGGTTAAATCGGGTGGAGAATGGATCAGTTCGGTCGACCTTGAAAATGCCATTATGGGTCATCCTGATGTGCTTGAAGCGGCGGTTATTGCTGTTGCACATCCGAAGTGGGACGAAAGGCCGCTGGCAGTGGTGGTTGTAAAAGAAGGTAAAGTTGTTACAACGAGTGAGATACGAAATTTTTTAGAGGGCCAATTTGCAAAAATCTGGTTGCCAGATGCCGTTGAAATGATTGATGAAATACCCAAAACATCAACGGGTAAATTTATGAAGCTGGCCTTACGTGAGCAATACAAGGACTGGGTTTGGGACTAAAAGTAAACAAATTCATTATGATTTTAACGCACAAAAAAACAGGAACAGTATGATGAAAAATGCAGTCATTATAGAAGCGGTTCGAACGCCATTTGGTAAATTTAATGGGGCTTTTAGAGAGATACCAGCCAATAAGCTTTTAGCAAATGCTTTGCAGGGCGTGGTTGATAAGTCAGGCATTGATAAAGCAAAAATTGATGATGTGGTGGCAGGCTCGGTAACGCAAATTGGAGAGCAGGCGGCTGATGTCGCACGTCAATCATTGTTAATGGCAGATTTTCCTATTGACGTTGCGGGCGTTACCCTTAATCGTTTTTGTGGATCGGGGCAGCAGGCGGTGCATTTTGCTTCTCAGGTGATTGATGCGGGTGATTCTGACTATATGATTGCCAGCGGTGTAGAAAGCATGACACGGGTGGGGATGTTAACGGATATGACCGTTGGTGGGCCTTATAAAGGGTTTGAACCAATGGGGGCTGAGCTGCTTAATAAATACCCTCTGGTTCACCAAGGTGTGAGTGCAGAATTGTTAGCTGATAAATGGGGGATTACACGAGAAGAAGTGGATGCCTTTGCGGTTGATAGTCATGCGAAAGCTCAAGCGGCTATCCATTCCGGAGCGAATAAAGAAATTATCCCTATGCGGGGTTTGGATAAAGAAGGTAACACCATCACTTTGAACGTTGATGAAGGTGTTAGAGCCGTGATTGACCCTGTAAAACTGGCTTCTCTTGATACAATTTTTCGTCCTGAAGGGGGTGTCGTTACAGCGGGTAATGCCAGTCAGATTTCAGATGGTGCAGCGGCTGTGTTAATTGCGAATAAACCAGTAGCTATCGCAGATGGGTTTACGCCAAGAGCACAATTTCGTGCCCGTGTCGTCATTGGCAGTGATCCCGTGTTGCAGTTAGATGGGCCTATTGCAGCCACAAAACTGGCACTAAAAAAAGCGGGTTTAACGGTCGATGATATCGATTGGTTTGAGATTAACGAAGCCTTCGCAACCGTGTCACTGGCTTGGATGAAAGAAATAAACCCTAAGCCAGAGAGAGTGAACCCATGGGGCGGTGCCATTGCGCATGGGCACCCACTCGGTGCAACAGGCGCTGGTTTAACGGCTAAAATGGTAGCCGGTTTAGAAGCAACGGGGGGGCAATTTGCCTTGCAAACCATGTGCATTGGTTTAGGGATGGCCACGGCCACCATTATTGAACGAATTTAAGGAGAATAACATGAATTATGATAATCGAACGTTTCTGGTAACGGGTGGGAGCTCAGGGCTAGGGGGTGCCACTGCAACCATGCTAGTTGAAAGAAGGGCTAATGTCGTTATCCTTGATATCAATGAGGAAACGGGTAAAGCCAAAGAAGCAGAATTAGGCGCGGCCTGCCGTTTTGTAAAAACCGACGTGACCAGTGAAGCAGATGTATTGGCGGCCATTGCAGTGGCAAATGATACATTTACGGGCGTTCATGGTGTTATTAATGCAGCGGGCATTCCCATCATGAGTAAAGTGCTGGATAGAGAGGGAAACCCGCATTCACTTGAGCTATTTGCCAAAGGCATTCATGTTAATTTGATTGGTACCTTCAATGTACTTCGTTTAGCAGCCCAGGCCATGACCAAAAATGAGCCAACGGAAGATGGCGAACGCGGTGTGATCATTAATACGGCCTCGGTCGCCGCTTTTGATGGCCAGATTGGCCAAGCCAGTTATACCGCCTCTAAAGCGGGTGTTGTGGGCATGGCTTTACCGATAGCGCGTGAGTTAGCGCGGTTTGGTATCCGTGTTTGTTCAATTGCCCCCGGAATATTTGAAACGCCAATGTTGGCGCAGTTACCTGAAGAGGCGCGTGACTCCTTAGGAAAAATGGTGCCATTCCCGCCACGTTTAGGCAAGCCGTCCGAATTTGCTGAGATGTCGGGGCATATTATTGAAAATGTCATGCTAAACGGTGAGGTTATTCGTTTAGATGGCGGTATTCGCATGGCAGCTAAATAAGGAATCCCGATGAAATACGACACATTATTAATTGAGACGCCTGCAGAAGGCGTAAGGCTCATCAGACTTAATAGACCTCGTCAATATAATGCACTCAATTCAACATTGCTTATTGAACTGGGTAAAGCACTGGAAACCTTTGATGCTGATGATGCCATTGGATCGGTCATAATTACCGGTTCAGGCAAAGCATTTGCAGCGGGCGCTGATATTGCAGAAATGGCGGGAATCAGTGGCCAAGAGATGTTGGAGATGGTCGAGGCTTCGACCGGTTGGAGAGCCATTTCAACGTTCAGTAAGCCTACTGTTTGTGCAGTTTCAGGCATGGCGTTGGGCGGTGGTTTTGAGTTAGCTCTACAGTGCGATATTTTACTCGCCGCAACAGGGGCAAAGTTTGCTCTTCCCGAAGTCAACTTGGGGGTTATACCCGGTGCCGGTGGCACACAACGTGTGGCCCGGATTGTTGGTAAATCACTGGCCATGGAAATGGTGATGAATGGGCGACCAATGCTAGCAGAAGAAGCCCTTCAACGAGGCATTGTCAGCCGTGTTATTGATCCTGCTGATATTGAAGCCGAGGCAATTCAACTTGCCAAGGAACTGGCTGACCGAGCCCCCCATGCAGTTCGTGCAGGTAAGGCGTGTGTTAATAAAGCGATGAACACGACCTTGGAAGAGGGCTTGGTTTTTGAACGTGATTCATTTATTCCTTTATTCGATACGGAAGATGCCAAAACATTAATGACGGCTTTTTTGAATAAATCAAAATAATTTAAACTCATTTTACAGAAGGCTTTAATTATGGGGTACCAATCAGATTTACGCCCGGGATTATTTGATCACCGAAATATCATTGTAACCGGCGCTGGCAGTGGCTTTGGACGGTGTAACGCGCACGAGTTAGCTTCGTTAGGTGCCAATGTTCTATTGGTCGGTCGTCAAATAGAAAAGCTTAAAAAAGTGCGCGATGAAATTATAGAAGACGGCGGTATTTGCGATATAAGAAGCTGTGATATCCGTGATGAAGAAGCCGTCATAGAATTGGTTAAATCGTTCATTGAAGCGCATGGTGAAATTTATGGTTTAGTGAATAATGCGGGTGGGCAGTTTCCATCTCCACTGGAAAAAATCAGTAAAAATGGATGGACTGCTGTCGTCAATACCAATTTGACGGGCGGGTTTTTGATGGCACGAGAGGTGTACAAGCAATCCATGTCAAAACAGGGTGGTTCGATTGTGAACATCGTAGCGGATATGTGGGGAGGAATGCCTGGCATGGGTCATTCAGGCGCTGCTCGAGCGGGGATGTCAAATTTCACACAAACAGCGGCCTACGAATGGGGACATTCAAATGTTCGAGTAAATGCCGTGGCGCCAGGTTGGATTATGTCGAGTGGTATGGATACCTATGGGCCTGAATTTAAGGCCGTTCTTAAAACATTAAAAGACGCGGTTCCGCTTGGCCGTTTAGGTAATGAGGCTGAAATCAGTGCAGCTATTTGTTTCTTGTTAAGTGATTCGGCTTGTTATATCAGTGGAACAACTGTCCGAGTGGATGGGGCAGCTTCGCAAGGTAATACAGCGGTCTATCCTTTGCCTAAAGCAAAAAATTCGACGCCCTTTGCTGGTTTTCATCGTGAAGTAACGCCTGATTTATTTAAATAAATCACATTAAAAACCATGTATAAGCCATTAAAAAATCAAATAATTATAACGCTTGCGCTTAATTTGCCCGGTCCATTGGCTGCAAAAAGGTTTGTCGATTTAGGTGCAACGGTAATAAAAGTTGAACCACCGCAGGGCGATCCTTTTGAGCAATATTGTCCAGCTTGGTATGCGGATGTTAATCAGGGTCAAGAACGTAAAATACTTGATGTTAAGTCGGTCGCTGGGCAAGCCCAATTGGATGAATTATTAGCTTCCGCGAGCTTACTGTTGACAGCGCAACGTCCTGCTGCATTAGAACGATTAGGCCTTGGGTGGGATCAACTGCATGTAAAGTTTCCCCAGTTGAATCATCTTGCTGTCGTGGGTTATCCACCTCCCAACGATCACCATGCGGGTCACGATTTAACGTATCAAGCGGCCTTAGGTCTAGTGAGTCCGCCCAATGTTCCAAAAACACTCATCGCAGATCTGGCGGGTGCCGAGCGCGCAGCGATTGAAGGTTTGTCTTTGCTCATGGGCAGCATGGCAGGTGAAAAAGGTCGACAGGTGCTTGTTGCTTTGTCGGATGCAGCGGATTATATGGCTCAACCTCTGACATATGGGTTAACCAGTAATGAAGCCATTTTAAGTGGGGTTTTACCTGAATATACGGTGTACGAAACGCTTGATGGATGGGTGGCTGTTGCGGCTCTAGAACCACACTTTAGGGCTCAATTTAAAAAGCAGTTGGGACTTCAGTCGCTAAAAAAAGAGCACGTTGCAAAAAAGATAGGGCAAAAAAATACAGCCGACTGGGTTCGTTGGGCAAACAAATACGATATTCCGTTGGTAGAGGTTAAAAAACAGTAGTCAAACTAGGTGTGTCTACTAATCGCAGCCCTGGTTATTTTAACGTTCCTATTTTTTTACGAAAACGATTATCTTGGTGTTGTTGTCAATTTTTAGCTTGAAAGTCATGGATATAAATTGCCTGGACATTCATGTGCTATTGCGGCACTCAAGACAAGACGGCTTGAATTTTAAGTCGTTTTAAAAGCAGTGTTATCAATCTTGATCACACTGCTTGTTGTTTTTAGTCGGCCCAAGTTGTAAAGTTTTCCACCTCTTCACGCTGTGTGCGGTACTGATTCACCGGTTTATCATTGTCCGGATAGCCCAAAGACAGCCCACAAATTAATGAATATTGATCAGAGACGCCTAAAATATTACGCACGATATCTGGGTAATCGCTGGTCGAGGCTTGTGGGCAGCTACCTAAACCATGTCCTCTTGCTGCCAACATGACACTTTGTAAAAACATGCCCATGTCAAACCAGGAACCCTTGCCCATGACTTTATCGATAAAGAAAAAAAGGCTGACAGGGGCGCCAAAAAACCGGTAATTATTTAAGGAGGCTTCAAGACGTTTTTCTTTATCTTCCCTACCTATATCAAGCGCTTGGTATAAATCCATACCACACTGAAAACGCCTGCCTTTAAAAGGCTCTACCCATTCTGTAGGGTAATAATCATAATCAGGGTTTGCTTTGACGCCATTTTTTGCAGCTTCCAATAAGGCGTCTGAGATGGCTTTTTTGCTTTCGCCTTGGACGACAACCACTTTCCAAGGTTGCGTATTGGTACCTGAAGGCGACCACCGGGCTGTGTCTAAAATGTCAGTAATCACCGATTTAGGCACGGGCTTATCCAAAAAGGAGCGAACCGAAATTCGTCCTTCTATTGCTTCTTTTATATCCATGGTATGCAAATTATTATTTTAGAAATGATTAATACTACCAGCTTATACCTGCGATGTTGCATGAAAAAGGTTAAAAATTCGTTGATTTGAAAAAGGCACCGTTACGTCGTTATTTATTCAACAAAATCTCTGTCAATCTGCTGTACAATTCTAATTCGAATGGGTATTCGATTTTAATCGGTAGAGAAGATTTTGATCTTCCAATAAAACCTAATGATTGTTAGAATATATCTAAAGTAATAAATCAAGGTGAGTAAATGAAAATTTTAGTGGGTGTTAAGCGCGTTGTAGATTACAACGTTCGTATACAAGTGAAAGCCGATGGCTCGGGTGTAGCCACGGATGGTGTGAAAATGAGCATGAATCCGTTTGATGAAATTGCTGTTGAAGAGGCTTTGCGCATCAAAGAAGCCGGTAAGGCGGATGAAGTCATTGCGGTAACAATTGGCCCAAAAGTGTGTCAGGAGCAGTTAAGAACAGCATTAGCAATGGGTGCAGATCGTGCTATTCACGTTGAAACAGACGATGACATCCAACCATTGACTGGCGCGCGTATTTTAAAAGCGCTCGCAGATAAAGAAGAGCCTAAAATCGTGCTGTTAGGAAAACAAGCAATTGATGATGACAACAATCAAACGGCTCAAATGTTAGGTGCTCTATCTCATTGGCCTCAAGCGACATTTGCTTCAGAAGTTAACATTGAGGGTGAGAGCGCGGTTGTAACCCGTGAAATTGACGCCGGCCTAGAACAATTATCGGTAGACCTACCAGCCGTCATCAGTGTGGATTTACGATTAAATGAACCGCGTTACGTTAAATTGCCTGACATCATGAAGGCAAAGCGTAAACCGATAGAAACCATCACGCTGGGAGATCTTAATGTCGATGCCGCAGCTTCGGTAAAAGTCTTAAAAACATCTGCACCAGCCAAACGTCAGGCAGGAATTAAAGTTGAATCAGTTGATGAACTGGTTACCGTGTTAAAAGAAAAGGGGTTGATCTAATGAGTAAAGTATTAGTCATTGCAGAACATGATGGCAACCAATTAAATGGTTCCACGGCACGAGCAGTTGCTTGCGCGAGTGAGCTGGGTTTAGATGCAGTAGATGTAGCTGTCTTAGCGGCTGATGGGGCTGTTGTGGCCGATCAAGCAGCCTCGTTGACGGGTGTTTCAACCGTTGTGTTAGTCCAAAACCCTGCTAATGAACATGCTGTAGCTGCTTTATTAGCACCTCAAATAGAAGCCTTAGCCTCTGATTACAGTCATGTTTTTGCACCGAGTACAACGTTTGGAAAAGACTTGATGCCACGTGTTGCGGCTCATCTTGGCGTGCCACAAATTAGCGATATCATGCGAGTTGAAAGTGCAACGGTTTTTGATCGTCCAGTGTATGCTGGTAATGCTGTCGTTACAGTTGAAGCGGCTGAAGGCATAGTGATCGGTACGGTAAGAACAGCGTCGTATGCTGCTGTGGGCCAAGAAGGTTCAGCCAGTATTGAAACACGTGAATTATCGGTTGAGCTGCCTTCACACACAAGGTATGTGGGGCTGCAGACCAGTGGAGGGAGTGATCGCCCTGATCTCCAGGCAGCTGCAAAAGTTGTATCAGGTGGACGCGGTGTTGGCAGTGAAGAAAATTTCAGCGTCATATACAAGCTTGCTGATAAATTAGGGGCCGGTGTTGGTGCTTCCAGAGCAGCGGTAGACGCTGGTTTTATACCCAATGATCATCAAGTCGGCCAGACTGGAAAAATTATTGCGCCTGAACTTTATATGGCGTTCGGTATTTCAGGAGCCATTCAACATTTAGCGGGTATTAAAGATGCGGGAACCATTGTGGCCGTTAATAAAGACGCGGATGCTCCTATTTTTGAAGTGGCTGATTATGGGTTAGTCGGTGATTTATTTGAGGTGATTGATGAGCTTGAAAAAGCATTATAAATACTTTATCTAACTAAATAAGGTGGCAGGGCTGCGGTTAAAAGCGCTGGCACCTTTTTTCGTACTCATTAAGGGGGAATGATGGAACGTGAATCAATGGAGTTTGATGTTGTAATTGTTGGTGCGGGTCCTGCTGGCTTGTCTGCAGCCTGTAAATTAATGCAGTTAGCGCAAGAAAAAGATCAGGAACTCATGGTGTGCGTGATAGAAAAAGGCTCAGAAGTCGGGGCACACATTCTATCAGGTGCTGTATTGGAGCCGACGGCCATGAACGAGCTGTTCCCCGATTGGAAAGAAAAAGGTGCCCCGCTGAAAACGGCCGTTAAGGGCGATGATGTTTATTATCTGACCAATGAGAAAAAGGGGATTAAAACACCCAATTTTTTAGTCCCTAAGCCGATGCACAACGAAGGAAATTACATCGTGAGCATGGCCAATGTTTGTCGTTGGTTGGCAGAACAAGCAGAAGCCTTGGGCGTTGAAATTTTTCCTGGCTTTACGGCGTCAGAAATCTTATTCAATGATGACGGCAGTGTGAAAGGTATTCTCACTGGGGACATGGGTGTTGCAGAAGACGGTAGCGAAAAAGACGGCTATATGCCGGGTATGGAACTGCTTGCAAAACAAACTATTTTTGCCGAGGGTTGCCGAGGCCACTTAGGTAAGCAACTAATGGAAACGTTCAATTTGCGTGATCATGTTGACCCTCAACATTACGGCATAGGCATCAAAGAAATTTGGTCGATAGAGCCTGAAAAACATCAAGAAGGGCTTGTTGTGCATACCGCAGGTTGGCCACTTGATAATCATACGGAGGGGGGCGGTTTTCTTTATCATATGGAAAACAATCAAGTCGCTCTTGGATTCATCATCGCATTAAATTACAGCAATCCGCACTTGAGCCCTTTTGATGAAATGCAACGATGGAAGCTTAACCCTAAAATTTCTCAGTACCTTGAGGGGGGTGAGCGTATTGGTTACGGAGCCCGCGCTGTCAACAAAGGTGGGTTTCAATCGGTTCCAAAACTGAGCTTTCCTGGCGGCCTCCTTATTGGGTGTGATGCTGGTTTTTTAAATGGTGCAAAGATAAAAGGCAATCACACAGCGATGAAGACCGGGATGCTAGCTGCGGAGACTATCATTGAATCCATCATGGCTGGTGAGGTGGCGTCGAAAGAGCTGGGATTGATGGACGAGAAGTACAAAGCCTCCTGGGTGTATGACGAATTGCATAAAACACGTAATTTTGGCCCAGCCTTACACAAATTTGGCACCTTAATTGGTGGTTCGTTTGCTTGGTTGGATCAGAATATTTTTGCCGGTAAATTGCCGTTTACTTGGCATAATACGACAGCGGATCATGACACCTTAAAGTCAGCTAATGAATGTGAAGCGCCTCATTACCCTAAACCCGATGGGAAAATCACGTTCGACAAATTATCTTCAGTGTTTTTGTCCAGTACCAACCATGAAGAAGACCAACCTTGTCATTTGAAGCTTACGGACCCGTCTATACCCATTAAACATAACTTGCCGCTTTATGACGAACCGGCTCAACGGTATTGCCCCGCGGGTGTTTATGAAGTGATTACGGAAGAAGACGGGCAGAAAAAATTCCAAATTAATGGGCAAAACTGCGTGCATTGTAAAACCTGCGATATTAAAGACCCTACTCAAAATATTACCTGGGTTACTCCGGAAGGTGGCGGTGGGCCAAACTATAGCAACATGTAATTGTGCTATACTCTACGGGTTTTTAGTCATAAGTATGTAAGCAGGGATAATGTCGACATCAGAAGTTACAAAACCTAGGAATAAAGTAAAAAACACCCGCGAGAAAATATTAGATGCTGCTGCTGCACTGTTTAGCCGTCAGGGTTACAACGGGACAGCGCTGAGAGATATTGCAGCAGCTTTGGATATGAAGGCGGGAAGTCTTTATTATCATTTTGATTCAAAAGAGCAGTTGGTGCTTGAAATTTTAAAACTGGGTCTTGAAAACATAATTAACACGGTGATTACTCGTGTTAATGCCTTACCAGAAGGCAGTACGACAGAGGAAGTTTTAATTGAGGCGGCAAAAGGCCACTTAACGGCATTGTTAGAAAAAGGCGACTATACATCTACCAGTATTCGTAACTACGGTCAAATGCCGGCGGCTGTTCAAGAAGAAGGCCGTGGGATACGAGATAAGTATGAAAACATGTGGCGCAAATGGTTGGTTGCTGCTCAAAAAAGAGGGGATATTGACGCCTCGGTTGATTTAAAAATATTAAGGCTGTCTCTTTTGGGTTCGCTTAACAGGACGCTGGCCTGGTATTCACCTGGCGAAAAAACGATAGATGAAATTGCCGAAATCCAAGTTGGCTTTTTCTGGAATGGCATTAAGGCCAGGTAAAATAAAAGTGAATAACGCTGGAGATGATGGCGTTATTCACTCTCTTATCATTTGTTATAAATGACGGGTCAGCTCCGTAACGCTTGAGAAGGATGTAAGGCCCAGGATAGCTTTTTTAATGTTATCTGACGCTTCTTCTGAAACTGCTAACTGGCAATTCAAGTTAAACTTATTTGTGATGTCTTCAGCGCTCAATGGCCTATCAAAGCAGCCTCTGTTTTTGTGTTCCCGATGTTTAAGCAGGCGACCATCGGTTAACTTGATATGCACCTCACCTGAATAATAAGTGGGGAATCCGGAATCCGGGTCTATTTCATAATTCACTTTTTTTGCCAGATTGGCAACAACTGGGTCGGCTAAAGGCTCCGGTTCTAAGTCAGCGAGCGAGAAATCGTGACGAGCCAAAGCAACAGCGATTAAATAGGGGACACTAAATTGTGCTTCATAAGCGCAGGTTGGCGATTGCTTGTTTTCAATCGGTTCGCAGACGGTTTTGATGACTTCCTCAGGTACAAGGGCAGTAATACTGTCAATTTGGTCGACTGTTAATTGGTGTTCTTGGGTCAAGATTAATGTCGCATCAATAACTGCGTGTGTGAAGTGACAAGAAGGATAAGGTTTAACGCCCACCTTCATCACTTCCCAAACATCATTTAAACCCGCCGTCGCCAAACTGTAATCACAGCCTGGTTCAAGGCCTATTAAGTGGCTTTTATATAAACCAAATCGCCCTTCATAAGGCTTGTTGGGGCCGATATAACCCGCTTTGGCGAATGTGGCCGACATGATGCCTGAAACAGCTGCCCACCCCGGGTGATAGCGTTTAGTCCATGCGCCATCTTCTAAAAACTCAAAATTCCCAGAGGCCATGCTCAGCGCAATTCCCTGAGCCATTGTCATTTGTTGTGCAGATAATTTCATTAATTTTGCCGCAACAAGAGAGCAAGCAAACGCGCCTGCAATACCGGTTGGGTGATGACCCACCTGGTGAAATGCACCTTTTGCCACCATACCAAGCCGTGCGCCCACTTCCATACCGAGAATATAGGCTGCCAGCATGTCTTCACCTGTCGAGTTGCACTTTTCAGCAACGGCTAACACACAAGGCCATACAGCAGAGGTCATATGGACAACACCAGCAACATGCGTATCATCAAAATCAAGTCCGTGAATAAGCAAGCCATTTGCCAGAGCAGCATCACGGTAAGTCATTTTTTCTCGGGTTCCTAAGACGATATGTTCCCCTTGCTCATTGAATAAGCGCAAGGCTTCAAGCCCCTTTTTACTAAAGTCATACTGGCTGGCTGCATAGGCAATGCCGGTTGCGTCCAATATGAGGTGTAGAGCGTATTGTTGAACACTGTTGGGAACATTATTTAAATCAAAATCGTATGCAAATTGAGCAAGTTCAGATGAAATCGTTAGGTCGGGTTGTTCAGTCATTTTAAGCCTATCCAGTGATATAAATGTTCATTTTAAAATCGAAAAATACCATAAATAGATTTAATTTTCTTGTAAAATCTAACATTTGTTAGTATTTTATTAGTTGAACTTTGTCGTAAAGAAATTAAGGGAGAAAGCGGTGGATTTTAGTTGGTCTGAGGAGCAAGTGGCAATTCAAGAAACGGCTCGTCGTTTTGCAGAAAATAAGCTCCTTCCAGAATACCAAAATAACGATCATAAACATGCTTTTGATCGGGAAATGCTTAAAGAAATGGGTCGCTTAGGGTTAATAGGTGCTGAGCTTTCTGAACGATATGGTGGGCTTGAATTAGGCTATGTAACAGCGGGGTTGATTACGGAAGAAATTGCACGTGCGGATTTTAATGTCGCTTATGTGCAGATACTGGCCGGTTTAAATGGAGGAATAATTGAAAAATTTGCGACCCCCGCTTTAGCTAACCAATGGATTCCAAAGATCATCGCTGGTGAGGCATTATGTGCCATTGCATTAACAGAACCCAGCGCCGGCTCTGATGCGGCTAATTTAAAATTAAAAGCTGAAAAAAAAGGCGATGTTTATGTTCTTAATGGAGAAAAAACATCGATATCTGCAGCAGCACAAGCCGACATAGCTGTCGTCTTTGCAAGAACCGGCACGACGGAAGAAAAAGCGAAAGGTGTTAGCGCTTTTTTGGTACCGCTTGACAATCCTAAAATAGAGCGAACTCATTTTGATGATTTGGGCGAATCTGTTGTAGGACGTGGCTCCCTGTTTTTTGATGACGTTGAGGTACCCGAAGAGAATATACTGGGTGAAGAGGGTCTTGGTTTTATTCAAGTAATGCAAGGTTTTGATTATAGCCGTGCTCTTATTGGTCTAGAGTGTTTAGCCGCCGCAAAAAAATCAGTTGAAGAAGCTTGGGAGCAAGTGACAACACGCGAAGCTTTTGGAAAAAAAATATCAAAATTTGAAGGCGTGAGTTTCCCTCTAGCAGAAGCAGAAACCTATATAGAAGCAGCGAAACTTCTTTGTTATAAGACGCTCTGGTTAAGAGATCAGGGACAGCCTCATACCGCTGAAGCGGCGATGTGCAAATGGTGGGCCCCCAAAGTTTCGTTTGAGATTATTCATAATTGTTTATTGGCGCATGGCCATGGCGGATACAGCAAGGATTACCCTATCCAACAACGCTTACGTGATGTATTAGGCTTACAGATAGGCGATGGGACTTCGCAAATTCAGAAAATTATTATTGCGCGTGAAAAAGTGGGTCGCGATGGTGTGCCTTACTAAATCTTCAATAATCACAGGATAAAAAATGTCAGAACACGTTGTTATTTCAAAAACCGAAGGGGCCGTTGGTTTAATCATTATCAATCGAGCCGATAAATTTAATTGCTTGTCGATGGCTGTTCATCAAGGGTTACAAGATGCCTTACAAAAACATGAGGAAAATTCCTCAATACGTGCCATTTTATTATGTTCAGAAGGCCCGCATTTTTGTACAGGTGCAGACTTAGACGAAGTGAAATCAACAATAGCGGCCAATAATGAAAAGACATTAAAAGATTTTGTTGAATTAGGTCACAGGACTTGTACAGGTTTTGAACAAACATCCTTACCGGTTGTTGCGGCAGTACAGGGCTTTTGTTTAGCAGGTGGTTTAGAAATATCGCTGGGGTGTGATTTGGTTTTTGCCGCTGAAGATGCAGTGTTTGGAGATCAGCATGCTAATTATGGGCTTATTCCCGGTTGGGGAGGGAGTCAGCGTTTGCCAAGAATTATTGGCTTTCGACGCGCTTTAGACTTAATGATGTCTGGGCGACGCCTAAAGGCGATAGAGGCGCAGGAGTGGGGAATGGTTAATTACCTGACGCCTTCAGATGACTTACGTGAAAAAGCGCTTGAATACTGTCACTTGTTGGCATCAAAAAGTGCTGATGGTCTTGGGATGATGAAGGATTTGGCATATTCCGGTGTGGATTTGCCGTTAGAAACAGCACTTAAATTAGAAGTCAACGAAGCAGTAAAAGGCCTCAATAGCGATGATGTAAAAGAAGGTTTAACGGCTTTTGGTGAACGGCGTGATCCTGTTTTTAAATCACGGTGATGACCACAAACAAGACAACATAAAAATAAGGATAACTCATGGATTACCAAGATATTACCTATACCGTAAAAAACGGGGCGGCTTATGTCACTATCAATAGACCAGAGGTCTATAACGCCTTTAGAGGGATTACGTGCGAAGAACTTATCCATGCCTTAACCAAGGCCGCCTGGGATAAAAGCATTGGTGTTATTGTACTCGCCGGTGCCGGTGATAAAGCGTTTTGTACAGGGGGTGACCAAAGTGCTCACGAAGGACAATATGATGGGCGCGGAATGATCGGTCTACCGATAGAAGAATTACAAACTATTTTACGAGATGCGCCAAAACCGGTTATTGCTATGGTGCAAGGTTACGCCATTGGTGGAGGAAATGTTCTTGCCACAATATGTGATATGACCATTGCCTCAGAAAATGCTGTATTTGGGCAAGTTGGCCCCAAAGTGGGGTCGGTTGATCCGGGTCATGGAACAGCTTATTTGGCTCGCGTTGTTGGTGAAAAAAAGGCGCGGGAGATGTGGTATATGTGTCGTAAATATTCTGCTCAAGAAGCCTTGCAGATGGGCTTGGTCAATAAAGTTGTGCCGCATGAACAATTGGCAGATGAAGTGCAACAATGGTGTGATGAAATTATGGAAAAAAGCCCAACAGCATTGGCCATAGCTAAACGCTCTTTCAATGCAGATACCGAAAATATTCGGGGTATTTCATCCTTGGGTATTCAGACTTTACAACTTTATTACGATACCGATGAATCGCAAGAAGGGGTAAAGGCCTTCAATGAAAAGCGCAAACCTGATTTTCGTCAGTTCAATCAATAAGGGTGAATCACTTGAATCAACCACAAGTGTATTCAATTGATGGCGTTATACCGGTTATACACCCATCAGCTTTTGTCGACCCCAGCGCGGTGGTTATTGGTGATGTAACGATTGGTGCAAATTGTTATATCGGTCCAAATGCTGTACTTCGAGGTGATATGTCCTCGATCGACATCGGTGAAGGATCAAATATTCAGGATAATTGCACACTTCATTGCATGACAGGGATTCCAACCATGGTTGGAGCATGGGGACATATCGGCCACGGAGCAGTGGTGCATAGCGCTCAATTAGAGAGCAATGTGTTGATTGGCATGAATGCGGTGGTGATGGATGAATCGTTTATTGGTAAAAATAGCGTGGTAGCCGCGATGGCTTTTGTGAAAACCGGTTTAAAAGTACCAGAAAACAGTCTCGTCGCTGGCGTTCCTGCACGTGTTATACGTGAATTATCGACACAAGACATACAATTTAAAAAAGCAGGTACCCGTTGTTACCATGAGTTGGTTGAGCGCTGTAAGAGAACATATAAAAAAGATGAGCCATTAACAGAAAAAGAAAAAAATCGTCCGTCTCTCAAGGTTAAAATGGTGGCTAGAAAATAGCCAGATTGACGACAATGGGTCGTCGTTAAAGATTAATTTAAAGTTATAAGGAGTTATACGTGGATTTGAATTATAGCCCTGAAGAAAAAGCCTTTCAATTGGAAGTGCGAGAATTTCTTAAGGAAAACTACCCAAAAGATATACAGGAAAAAGTGGCGAAAGGCATTGCCCTTAAAAAAGATGACTATGTCCGTTGGCAGAAAATTCTTGCCAATAAAGACGGTTGGGTTGCGCCCGGTTGGCCTGTTGAATATGGTGGGCCCGGTTGGACGCCGGTTCAAAAATATATCTTTGATGAAGAATGCGGTGCGGCAAATTGTCTGAGAACGGTGGCTTTCGGTCTTGTGATGTTGGCACCGGTGTTAATGAAATATGGGACTCAAGCGCAGCGTGAAAAATACCTTGGAGATATTTTAAACAGTGATGTTTGGTGGTGTCAGGGGTATTCTGAGCCTAATGCAGGCTCCGATTTAGCCTCTTTGCAAACAAAAGCTGAAAAACAGGGTGATCATTACATTGTTAATGGATCTAAAACCTGGACGACGCACGGTCATTATGCAGACATGATGTTTGCCCTTGTACGAACCAGCCAAGAAGATCGTAAACAAAAAGGAATCAGTTTTTTGCTCATCGACATGAAAGCGCCCGGGGTTTCAACATCACCGATTATCACCGTCGATGGCATGCATGTGGTTAATCAGGTTTTCCTGGAAAATGTAAAAGTACCTGTCGAAAACCTTGTTGGAAAGGAAGGCGATGGTTGGACCATTGCTAAATCGTTGTTAATGCACGAACGTACTTATATAGCTCAGGTACCTCGATCTAAAAGGCAACTTAAACGGCTGAAAGACCTCGCTTCAAAAGAACGCAATAATGGAAAACCGCTCATTGAGGATGCGAATTTTAAAGCCAAAATATCAGCTGTTGAAATTGAATTAATGGCGCTGGAAATGACGAACATGCGTGTGTTGTCTAAATTGTCTGCGGGCGAAGCGCCGGGTTCAGAATCATCTTTTTTGAAAATTAAAGGAACCGAAGTTCAACAAGCGATCACCGCTTTATTAATGGAAGCGGTCGGTTATTTTGGTTTGCCTTATATCAAAGAAACCATGACAGAGGGTTGGCATGAAGAGCCGATTGGGCCTGAAGAGGCCTCTGTGTTGGCACCACATTATTTTGATTGGCGCAAATCGTCCATCTACGGTGGTTCAAATGAAATTCAAAAGAACATCATGGCGAAAGCCGTGCTTGGACTTTAAGTATTAGGAGCGGTTAGATGAATTTAGAATTCACTGAAGAAATGATGATGTTGCAGGATTCGCTGCATAAATTTTTACAAAATGAATATGATTTTGAAACGCGTCAATCACTAAGCCGTACAGGTATTGGCTACAGCGAAGATTATTGGCAAAACTTTGCCGAAATGGGTTTGTTGGGTGTGCCATTTGATGAGGAATATGGCGGTTTTGGGTTTGGCCAAACCGGTTTAATTGTGGTGATGGAAGCGATTGGTAAAGGCCTTATCGTCGAACCTTATTTGGCATCCGTTGTTCTGGGTGGCCTGCTAGTCCAGCGAGCAGGTAATGAGGAACAAAAAGAAGCCATATTGCCGGCGTTAATCGCGGGTGAATTAAAATTGGCTTTTGCTTATGTTGAGCGTCATTCGCGTTATAACTTAACAGATGTTCAGTTTAAGGCTGAGAAAAAGGGTCAACAGTATTGTTTGTCTGGTGAAAAATCTGTCGTTTTTAATGCGGAAACAGCCGATAAAATAATCGTTTCAGCTAGAACAAGTGGAGATAACCTAACCCCGCAAGGGCTGACTTTATTCATTGTGGATAAAGATGCAGAAGGCCTGTCTTGCCGACATTATGAAACAATTGATGGTTTGCGAGCGTCTGAATTAAGTTTTGATAACGTCATGGTGGATGAAAAGGCTGTGGTTGGGAAATTGGGTTCAGCTTACCCAGATATTGAATATGTTATTGATGCTGCAGCCGCCGCTATTTCGGCTGAAGCAGTCGGTGTTGTTAAGGAACTGAGAGAAAAAACGGTTGAGTACCTTAAAACGCGTAAGCAGTTTGATCAACCCATTGGCAATTTTCAGGTGCTTCAGCACCGTTGCGTTGACATGTTCATGACAGAAGAACAAATGCGTTCATTGTCTTACCTTGCCGCCATTAAAGTGGCTGATGGGGAAGCAGAAGAACGAATAAAAAGTGTTTCTGCTGCAAAAGTCTATTTAGGTGATGCACGTGCCATCGTTGCTGAGCAAGCCGCCCAATTACATGGTGGCATTGGTGTGACCGATGAATTAGACGTGGCGCATTATGTTAAACGCTTAACCATGATGAATACGTTGTTTGGAGATCGCGATTACCACTTACAACGTTTCGGTCAGTTCTAGCAACTGAGGGTGATGTGAATCATGGGTATTCTGAACTTCCCGATGACCAGTAAACCTGAATTTGGTGTACCCATGAAAGTTGAGGAGGGCATCTTCTTATTGAAGATGCCTATCCCGTATGCATTAGACCATATCAATCTTTGGTTATTACGTGATGGAGCGGGGTGGACTATTGTTGATTCAGGTTTTTACAGTGAAGAATCGGTATTACTTTGGAATAAAGTATTGTCAGAGTTTTGTAATCATGAGCCGATTCAGAAGATAGTGATTACGCACTTTCATCCAGACCATGTTGGAATGGCTCAATGGTTGGCACATAAAACAACAGCCCCTGTGCACATGAGTCAGATTGAATTTCTAACAACACACATGGCGTGTCAAGAATACTCAGCGCATCAAAAAGCCATTCGCAGTGAGTATTTTGAGCGCTTTGGTTTAGGTGCAGAAGCGGTGGGAAAATTGCGGGATAAAGTAGGGGGTTACGTTACAGGCGTACCCGAAGCGCCTGTTTCTTATCAACGCTTGGTTGGTGGTAAATTTATTTCGGTTAATAATGAGCAATGGGACTTATACCAGTTCAGCGGACATAGTCCTGGCCATATCTGTTTACATAATGAGCAACGTCAATTATTGATTTCAGGCGATCAATTACTCGCCAATATCTCACCTAATGTGAGTGTTAACTTTTATGAAACGGAAGCCAACCCGTTGGCTGATTACCTGGCCAGTTTAGAAGTCTTATCAACCTTATCGCAAGACACGATGGTGCTACCAGCGCATGGCCGGGTTTTTAAAGGCATTAAAGAACGTTCGAAAGCGCTTACAGAGGGGCACGTTAAATCGTTAGATCAACTACGAGTCTTTTGCCAACATGCTCGATCAGGTCTCGAGGTAATCGAAGAGCTGTATGGTACCCGCCTTAGCTTATTTAATTTATCGTTGGCAACGGGTGAAGCCATGGCCCACTTAAATTATCTGATAGGCACGGGCGAGATGAACCGCAGTGACGATGCTGTCTACCAATATCAATTAAATTAAGCAGAGAATAAACGATGAGTGACTATGTGAAGTACAGCAGCATGGCCGAAGGAGATGCCTTTCTTGATCCCATCCCTTCCTTTGAAGTAACTAAAGAACGGGTTGAAAAATACATCCAGTCTACAAAGGATGAAACGGAACAATTACAGATTAAAGATGACCAAGGCCGCCAAGTTGCTCCGCCAATGTTAGCCGCTGTGTATGTCATTGAAGCGTTACGAACAAAAGTGGGGCCTCCCGGTGGCATCCATGCAAAGCAACAATTCAAGTTCCATCGACCTGCCTATATCGGTGAAACACTATTCACCTCAGCAAACGTTCTTAAACTATACGAACGAAAAGGGCGTCATTACGTTGAAATGACCACCGAAACACGTAATCAGGATGGTGAATTGATTACCAGTGGGATGATTACACGAATATGGGGAAAAGAAACATGATAGAGCTACAGTCGTATGAAGGGTATTCTGTAGGAGATCAATTAGAAGAACTGAGTCAGTCAGTTGACCAAAACATGATTGATGCCTATGCCGATGCGTCAGGCGATGTTAACCCGTTGCACATTGATCCTGAATTTGCCAAAACAACTTTCTTTGGGCGCACCATCGCACATGGCTTACTCACGTTGGCGTTTGTTTCGCGTGTTTTATCTCAATGGAATTGGCAGGGCTGGGCTTATGGCGGTGAATTAAATGTATCTTTTCTTGGCCCCGTCTACCCAGGGGATACGGTGCGTGTATCCGGTGAAATAGACCAAATAGAAAAAAGGGACGATGGCATTTATGCTCGATGTCAGTTGACCTGCTTTTGTGATGACAGAAAAGTTGTTAAAGGTTTTGTTATTTGCAAAATATCACATTAGGAGGAAAGGTTATGTATAGACGAGATAGGGCTATTGACAAAAAGGGGAAGCGTTTCTATCACCCCATTGAGCAGAGTTCACAAAAAGCTATTATTGAGCTTCAAGAAAAAAAACTACGCGAGCAAATGGTTTATTTATCTAAAAACTCACCTTTTTATCAACAAAAGTTCTCACAAGCAGGCATTGAGTTCTCTTCTATTAAAACCTTAAAAGATTTAGCAAACGTTCCTTTTACCGTTAAACAAGAATTACGAGATAGCCTTAACGCCGCTCCTCCATTCGGATTACATTGCGCGGCCGACGTTGAAAATATTATTCAAATGCAGGCCTCATCGGGCACAACCGGCAACCCTGCCTACGTGGCATTAACCGAAAATGATGTTGAGGTGTGGAATGAGTTAAGTGCACGTGGTTTCTTTGCCTGTGGAGTAACCCCAGGGGATTTTGTACTGCATGGGTTTTCTATGAGTAAAGGTTTTGTTGGTGGCATTCCCTGTGTTCAGGCTATTCAGTATATGGGGGCGATAGATGTTCCCATTGGGGCAGATGGTGGTGTTGATCGGTTGTTGCGTGCCTGTGCAGATATCAAACCGCGTGTATTGATCGGTGCGCCTAATTTTTTATTGCACGTTGCTTCGATGACGCCTGATATTCTTGGGACAACGGCTGATCAATTAGGCGTACAACAATTGGTGGTTGGTGGTGAACCGGGAGGGGGTATCCCCGCGATTCGTGAAGCATTAGAAAACGCCTGGGGTGCGAAGGTCTGTGAAATGATGGGTGGCACGGATTTAGGTGTTATTTATTGGGGAGAATGCGCTGAACAAGATGGCATGCACATGCTTTGCCAAGACCACATTATTGTCGAATTAATAAACCCCGACACCAATGACGTTATTCCTTTTGAGAAAGGGGTTACCGGTGAGCTAGTTTATACGGCAATTGGTCGTGAGGCATCGCCCGTGGTGCGATTTAAAAGCGGTGATCATATTATCGTGACAGATACGGCATGCGGGTGTGGTCGTACCGGGCCTAAAATTCGCTGCTTTGGGCGAACAGACGATATGCTTATTGTCCGTGGAATCAATGTATTCCCGTCTGCAATACAAGACTTAATATTGCAGTTACAACCGGAAACAAATGGTGTGATGAGAGTTTTTGCAGACTTTGAAGGACACACCACTCAGCGTAACTTAAAAATTATTGTTGAACGAGGAGCTGGTCGATTAAAGGCTGACGATGAGGCCTTGGTTCAACAAATAGAAACAACAATCAAAAACGCTTTATCCTTTAAGGCTCAGGTGTTGATTGTAGATGCTGATCGGTTTAGTAAACCTGGTGCAGCAAAGGTTGCGCTGACTCTTCGAGAGCTTCCCGATTTTTTAACATCAACAGCTTTTGAGCTTTAAATTATGTCTATTATCACCAGCACCATTAATACTCAATCAGAGAGTTTTATTGCTAATCGAGATTTTTATCTTAAAAGAATAGAAGATTTACACGCACGTCGACATCGAGCACATCAAGGAGGGCCAGAAAAAGCAAAGCGTCGACACATAGAACACCGTCAACAAATTTTACCTCGTGATCGAATCAGGTTAATTTTGGACCCCGGGTCACCTTTTTTTGAATTAGGTGAATTAGCCGGTGATAACTTGCCTGAGGGCAGTGAGATTGGTGCTAGCCTGATTACTGGCATTGGGCTGATTAATGGGCGCCAGTGCATGATTATAGTGAACGATGCAACCGTCAAAGGTGGAACTTATTATCCGATGACGTGTAAAAAACATGTCCGCGCACAAACGTTTGCCATACAGCATCGCTTGCCGTGCATCACTATGGTCCAGAGTGGGGGGGCTTTTTTACCAGAGCAAGAAGGTATTTTTCCTGATGAGGGCATGTTTGGCAGTATTTTTTATAACCAAATCGACATGTCTGCCCAGGGGATACCGCAAATTGCAATTGTCATGGGATCTTCCACTGCAGGAGGTGCTTATATACCCGCACTGTGTGATGAGGTTGTGATTGTGCGAGGTAAAGGCTTTATGTATCTGGGTGGCCCTCAATTGGTTGAAGCAGCCACGGGAGAGCAGGTTGGCCATGAAGAACTGGGTGGCGCTGAAATGCACTGCCGCGATAGTGGGGTGACGGATCATATAGCCGAAGATGATGCGCATGGTTTAAGCATTGTGCGCGATATTGTACGTAATTTAGGCAATTTACCAACACAGCGATGGGAGGTTGCTCCATCGGTAGACCCCTTATACCCGGTTGAAGACATATACGGCATCATTAATAAAGATACTAAAATCCCAACGGATAATAGAGAAATCCTCGCTCGTTTGATAGACGGCAGCAATTTTGATGAGTTTAAAACACATTACGGCAATACCTTAATGTGTGGCTTTGCCAAAATTCATGGTTTTGAAATAGGCATTTTGGCAAATGATGGGGTGATGTTCAGTGAATCAGCTAAAAAAGGAGCGCATTTTATCAATTTGTGCTGTCAACGAGATATTCCGTTGTTATTCATTGCAGATGTTCCCGGTTTCATGGTTGGTGAACATGCAGAACGTGGTGGCATTGCAAAAGATGGCGCAAAATTTATTACTGCCATGAGCTCTGCTAAAGTCCCCAAATATACACTGATTACTGGCGGTTCTTATGGCGCCGGCTACCTAGCGATGTGCGGTCGGCCTTTTAAACCAAATGCCATGCTGTCATGGCCATCCGGTCGTTCAGGCATTATGGGGCCAGAACAAGTGGCCAATACCTTGGCGACTGTTCGAGAAGACATTCTTAAGCGAGAAGGCAAAACCTGGACAGAAGAGGAGCGTGAAGAATTTAAAGCCCCTCACCGGAAACGTTTTGAAGATTCTGAAGAGGCCTACAATTTTGCTTCAAAGTTATGGTATGACGCGGTTATTGATCCAGCTGAAACCAGAGAAGTCTTGGCGCTACTGCTAGATGTGGCGGGACGATCGCCCAAAATTGAAACGAAATTTGGGGTATTTAGGCAATGATGAAACGTATTTTAATTGCAAACCGTGGCGAAATAGCCTGCCGAATTGCCCGTACCTGTCAAAAATTAGGCATCGATGCCGTTGGTATCTATTCAGATGCTGATCAACAGGGTCGCCATGTGCGAGAGATTGGCCACTGTATAGCACTCGGTGGATCGCTGGCCTCAGAGAGCTACTTAAATATCGAAAAGGTCATCAATGCCGCTAAAAATTCAGGTTGTGATGCGATACACCCGGGCTATGGGTTTTTATCTGAAAACCCTGAGTTTGCCGATGCCGTTGAACAAGCGGGTTTAATATTTATTGGTCCACGAGCGGATAGTTTACGTCGATTTGGTGATAAATCGGCCGCTAAAAAAGAAGCCATAAGCGCCGAAGTATCCGTCATTCCAGGCAGTGATGGAAAATTAAACGACCCCAAAGAAATTGCAGAACTGGTTAAAAGCATGCGATTACCGGTGATGCTAAAAGCTGCTGCTGGCGGTGGCGGAAAAGGCATGCGTGTATTGAATGATTTGGAAGGCTTGGATGCAAATATTAATGCAGCAATGAGCGAAGCCCTACGTTCTTTTTCGGACGGTGCGTTAATTGTTGAACAATGCATTAATAAGGCCCGACACGTCGAAGTACAAATAGCGGGAGATGGCGAAGGGAATGTTGTGCATTTATTCGAGCGTGAATGTTCTTTACAACGACGACATCAAAAAGTGGTCGAGGAGGCGCCAGCAGTCTTCCTAAATACAAACTTGAGAAACGCCTTATTGTCGGCTGCTTGTCGACTGGGTCGAAATATTCAGTACAGAGGTTTAGGTACGGTTGAATTTCTTGTTTTGGGCGATGAATATTATTTTCTCGAAGTGAATCCTCGTTTGCAGGTTGAACACCCAGTCACCGAATGTATTACGGGGCTTGATTTGGTTGAATTACAAATTCGCATTGCAAATGGTGAGGGTTTTGGCTTTGAACAAACTGATATTCAAGCGAAAGGCCATGCGATTGAAGTTCGTTTATATGCGGAATCTCCTGCGCAAAATTTCATGCCGTCAACTGGCGTAATAGATTTTATTAGCTTCCCTGAAAAACAATTACGAATTGAATCCGGTGTGGATACAGCCGATGAAGTTTCGCCATACTATGATCCGATGATTGCAAAGTTAATCTCTGAAGGTGATACGCGGGCGCAAGCCCTGGATCGCTTAGTCCAGGGGCTGGGTGAAACAGCCGTTTTTGGTATTGATAATAACCGTGTTTTTTTACACCAATTGTTATCAAAAGAAGAGGTGCGCGCAGATAGAATTGATACCGGTACGTTAGACCGCTGGTTGCTTGATTATTCAGAAAAAAATGATGATGAAATAACGCAACGGCAAGCCGCTATTGCAGCGGCGATGTGGTTGATGCAACATCGAGAAGTGGGGTCAACAAACCCATGGACAAGAGCGGATATATTTAGCCAATGGGCTCTCAACTCACCTCATGATGACTCGGTTCATACACTCTGCTTATTAGAAGCGGAGAATGAGTGGAAAATTGCGTATTTAGGTATTGATGCAAACCATATCATTTCATTAAAGGTCAACGATACTCTCTATACAGTGTGTTTAAAGGAGCAGGGAAAAGCCAGTTATCTAGTTGATTTTGGCGATATTCGTCTACCAACACGGATGATTGCAGGTTTAGAACAGGTCCATGTACAAACTGTGTCACAGCAGGTCAGTTTTAAGGTGATCCCGGTGGTCAGTGACAAACAAGGTGAGTTGGAGGCACACGATAGCATCACTGCACCGATGATGGGAGAAATCATTAAGGTCCATGTCGCAGAAGGCGATGTTGTCGAAGCGGGTCAATTATTAATTGTCATGGAATCCATGAAAATGCAATTACAAATTTCTGCAATCCACGCTGGTACGGTCTCTAAGATTTATTTCAAGGCAGGCGATAACGTAGCGCGTGGCGCTATCGTTGTAGATATTGATGCGTAACAGTCGCTCACTTCGTGGACAAGTGGCCATTGTCGGGGTAGGGCAGTCCCCCTCTGGGCGTGTTCCCGGAAGAAGCCCGCTGGATTTAACAGCAGATGCAACATTAAAAGCACTTGCAGATGCCAATATGAACAAAAATGCGATAGATGGCGTGTTAACGGGAAATGCCTTTGCTTCATCGTTCCACCGTTTCAGCATTGCATTAAGTGAATACTTGAACATTCAACCGAGTTACTCCAATACCTTGCAGGTGTCTGGCGCAACAGCGGGCGCTGCGGTTAACACGGCTGCAGCAGCTATTCATGCAGGATTAGCTGAGACTGTTTTAGTGGCCTGTGGTGACAGTCTGCTCACCGGCATGACACCTGATATGGCGATTCGTGCAATGACAGAAAGTCGTGATCAGCAATATGAAATGCCATTCGGTATTCCGGTAGCAAATACGTTTGCCATGACTGCTCATCGCCATATGAAGGAATATGGTACGACGGCTGAACAGTTTGCTCAGGTTGCGGTGACATTCCGTGAACATGCGAGACGAACGCCTGGTGCGCAAAAAACAGAACCGATTACCATTGACGATGTACTTCATTCTAAAATGGTGACAACGCCTTATCATAAACTGGATTGCTCACTGATTTCTGATGGCGCAGTCGCTCTTATATTGACCTCGGCAGAAAAAGCAAAAGAATACACGCAGCACCCTGTTTATATCTTGGGTGGTGGTGAATATTACAGCCATGAGCATATTTTTTTAATGCCAACGCTAACCCAAACAGGTGCCGTTGAATCGTCAAAGAAAGCTTATCAAATGGCCGGAATTACCGCGAATGATATTGATGTGGCCGGCATTTACGATTGTTTTACGGGTACGGTCATTATGATGTTAGAGGACCTGGGTTTTTGTAAAAAAGGTGAGGGAGGGGCCTTCGTTGAGTCGGGCGAAATAACGTACGGCGGTAAAATTCCTACCAATACCCATGGAGGGATGTTGTCTTATGCTCACCCGGGTATTCCAGCAGCGTGGTTTCATTTTGCTGAAGTGGTTCGTCAGCTTCGTGGGGCCTGTGGTGAGCGTCAGGTCGCGGGTGCTGAACTGGGTTTGGTTCATACGCTCGGTGCGGGCTTCTCAACACAGGCAAGCACTGTTTTAGGTACGGAGAATACCTTATGAATGAACTGGTAATTGAAAAACCATTACCGACAGCAGATGGTGATAGTCAGGCCTTTTGGGAAGGTTTGAGATCAGGTCGGTTATTATTACAACACTGCGCAGATTGTGGCCACGTACAATATTATCAACAACGCATTTGTCGGCAATGCCAATCAGATAACTTGCAACTAAAGCCAGCCAGTGGCAAAGGAACAATTCATTCATACAGTGTTGTTTATCGCGCGCCGGGGCCTGCCTTTAAGGATGATGTGCCCTACGCCGTGTTACTGGTTGATTTAGAGGAGGGCCCTAGAATGGTGAGTTCTCTGGTGGGCAAAGATTTTGATGCACTTGATTTTGATGCTCCATTGACACTTAAAATTATACAAATCAATGACGTGGTGAGCCTGCCTTGTTTTGAATTAGCAATTAACGAGCTTCATTCGTCATAAATTTAAACTGAGTATTGAAAGAGAGTTAGGGCATGGCAAAGAAATTACCCCCCGAGACAAAAATATCGACGACGAATGAAGAGCAAATTTTGGTCAGAAATAAAGACCTTGTTCATGAATTAATCGGTAAAGTCAGTTTTACAGAAATGTTCTTTTTGCATTTGATGCAGCGGATGCCAAGTGAAGGCGAATTAGCCGTTTTTGATTCGGTTTTGGTCACGCTGATGGAACATGGCCTAACGCCAAGCGCGATTGCAACGCGATTAACCATCATGTCTGCTCCTGAATCAGTTCAAGGCGCAATATCAGCTGGCCTGCAAGGGATTGGCAGCGGTTTGGTAGGCACCATGGAAGGCATGGCTAAAAATTTACAAGACATCATGGAAGCTGATGAGAGTATTGAGGCAATTTGTTTGCAGATAGCCACTTCTTATAAAAAGTCAAAACAAGCCATCCCTGGCTTTGGCCACCCATTTCATAAACCAGATGACCCGCGAACACCGCGGCTTTTTGAGATTGCTTTAAATGCAGGGGTTAAAGGGCAATATATTGAGATAGTCACTCAACTATCCAATGCTGTTGATGAGGTCTATGGTAAGCATTTGACGATTAATGCAACTGGGGCAATAGCGGTTGTTCTCTCTGAAATTGGTGTGCCGTGGGATGTAATGCGTGGTATTGCCGTTGTGACACGAAGTGCCGGTCTGTTAGGGCATATACGTGAGGAAAGAGAGCACCCCATTGCACCCTTTATTTATTCGCATATTGAGAAGACAGTCCCTTACACTGGCGAACGAAAGTTGGATGAGAAGTAGAAGACGTTCGAGCGGTTAATAAGACTTATCGAGCCCCAAGACTCTTTCAGCAATGTAACATAAAGCCAGTTGAGGACTCACGGGGGCGATACGCGGCACCATCGATTCTCGCAGATAACGTTCAACATGGTATTCCTTGGCATAGCCAAAACCGCCGTGGGTCATGACAGCCGTCTCACAGGCATGGAAACCCGCCTCACCGGCTAAATATTTAGCTGCGTTTGCGGCGGCACCGCAGGATTGATTGTTATCGTATTGCCAGGCAGCGGACATCACCATAAGCCATGCGGCTTCAAGTTCGGCCCAACAAACGGCTAATGGGTGCTGAATACCTTGATTTTGGCCAATACTGCGATTAAAAACGACGCGCTCTTTAGCATACTGTGTGGCCTTATTTAGTGCAGCACGCCCCAAACCGACTGCTTCACCAGCGATCAAGATACGCTCGGGGTTCATACCGTGCAGGATGTATTCAAAGCCTTTACCTTCTTCACCGATGCGATCTTCAACCGGTATTTCCAAACCATCAATAAATAATTCGTTAGAATCAACCGCTTTACGGCCCATTTTGTCTATTTCGTGCACGGTAATCTTTTTACGATCAAAGTCCGTATAAAAAAGGCTCAGACCATGCGTTGGTTTTTTAACGGCTTCTAAAGGCGTCGTTCTCGCTAATAAGAGGACTTTATCGGCCACTTGTGCGGTAGATATCCAGACTTTTTGGCCATTAACAATGTAGCGGTTACCCTTGCGGACTGCTAAGGTTTTCAGTTGAGTGGTATTTAATCCAGTATTCGGCTCAGTTACTGCAAAGCAAGCTTTTTCGCGACCTTCGGCCATGGGTCGAAGCATGCGCTGCTTTTGTTCTTCGGTACCAAAAACAGCCACAGGATTTAAGCCAAAAATATTGATATGCACTGCAGAAGCACCCGACATGCCTGCGCCAGTTTCAGCGATGGTACTCGCCATAATGGCTGCCTCGCTAATACCCAAACCTGAGCCTCCATAGGCTTCGGGAATACAAATACCCATCCAGCCTCCGGCGGCCATGGCATCGTAAAAATCATGAGGAAAGCCGCCGTGTTGATCGCGCTTTAGCCAGTAATCATCGTTAAAAGGTGCACATGCCTTTTTTATGGAGTCTCGAATGGCCTGTTGTTCGTCTGTGTAAGAAAAATGCATTGCGTGTTGTTATTATGAAATTAGATAATACCTGCCTCTAAACTGGCCGCCATAAAAAGGCCAAGCTCTTCGGCTTGATCGACGAATTCTTCTTTAAACGCACCACGACAAATAAGCGGCTCTTGCACGATTTTCCAACGCAAGCCGGTTAATATGGACTCTAAGGCTCTTTTTGTGCCGGTACCATCATTGCCTGCTCGAATAAGAATAGCGCAGGGCAGGGCATCTGTTTTATCCAGGCAGGGATAGTAATTTCGATCAAAAAAGTCTTTTAGTGCGCCGCTCATATAGCCTAAATTTTCAGGTGTACCAAGAATAACCGCATCAGCTGTTAACACATCATCCGCCTCTGCCTCTAAAGCACTAATAAACCGGACTTCAACGCCATTGACATCGCTATTATTCGCCCCTTTCAGCACAGCATTAATCAACCGTTGAATGTTGGGTGAAGGTGCATGAGCGATGACAAGTAAAAGTTTCATTTTATGAAATAAATACTTATTAATTAGTTATTTACGCGGTGTTTCTAAAGTTATTTGCATCTCTTGGAATCGTTTGATTTCATCAGGTGTATAGCCGGCTTCAGCCAGTATTTCTGCATTATTTTCTCCATATTGAGGCGGGCGACACTGAAATGCACCGGGGGTCCGTGACAGTTTGATGGGAATGCCCGTTCCTCTGTATTCACCGGATTCTATCACCATGTCTCTTGCTATGGTTTGCGGGTGTTGCAGAGCGTCTTCAACCGTTTGCACAGCACCAGCTGGGATTCCTTTTTCCATCAATTGGGCGGTTAAGGCTTTTCCGTCTTTATCAGCAAGCATTTTTTCGAGAATAATTCGTAATTCAGCCTTGTTTTTTGCCCGATCTGCATTAATTATAAAACGCGGGTCTTGCGCTAACTCTGGATTTCCAAGCGCTTTGCATAAGCCGGCGAATTGACGATCGTTACCGATGCCTAAAAATAACATGCCATTCGCTGTTGGAAATAGGTCATAAGGCGTAATGTTAGGGTGAGCGCTGCCTAATCTTTTTTGTGGCTTACCGTCTAGAAACCAATTTGCGGCATGCGGGTGAATTAGGCTCACAGCGGTGTCGTACAAGCTGACTTCTATGGATTGTCCAAGTCCTGATTGATTACGCTCGTATAAAGCCAACAAAACCGCAATAACAGCGTTCATTCCCGTCGTTAAATCGACGATAGGGACACCGATTCGAACCGGCGGACGATCGGCGTCACCATTAATGCTCATTAAGCCGGAGGTGGCTTGAGCAACGGCATCATACCCAGGAAAACCTGCGTAAGGCCCTGTACTTCCAAAACCAGTGACACGGCAGTGAATCAGGCGAGGGAACTTTTTTTGTAAAACGTCTTTAAAGCCAATGCCCCATTTTTCGAGTGTTCCGACTTTAAAGTTTTCCACCAATACATCAGCGTCTTGAAGTAAGCGAAATAATATTTCGTGTGCTTCTGGTTGACGCATATCTAAAGCAATGCCTTTTTTATTACGATTAACGCCGTCATAGTAGGCGCTTCCACGTTCGTGATAAGGAGGTCCCCACCCCCGCGTTTCATCACCAGCAGGCGGTTCAACTTTAATGACCTCTGCACCATGATCTCCAAGAATTTGAGTGCACAGCGGCCCTCCTAAAACTCTTGATAAATCAACAACTTTTATACCCTTTAAAGAAGATTCGCTCATTTTATAATACAGCCTCGGTTCCAAGAATTGTTGTTACTTGACTTGAAAGGACACCACCGTTTCCGTTAACAAGTGCAATTTCAGGGTTGTCAACTTGCCTTGCGCCGCAACCACCGCGTAGCTGTTGTATGGCCTCGATCAAGATAAAGATGCCATACATGCCGGGATGGACGCACGATAACCCGCCACCATTGGTATTAACGGGCAAACTACCGCCCGGTGCTATATTACCATTTTCGACAAACGCGCCACCTTCACCCTTAGCGCAGAAACCTAAATCTTCAAGGAAAAGAATTGTATTGATAGTAAACGCATCGTAAAGCTCAACAACATCAACCTCATCTTTTGTTACCCCAGCCATCTCGAAGGCCCGCTTACCGGCATCGACAGCTGCGGTTGTTGTTAGGTCGGGCATTTGAGTAATCTGACGATGCCAATGTGCTGTGCCCGTTCCTAAAACGTAAACGGGCTTATTGGGAAAATCTTTTGCTCGTTCACTGGACACCATAATCACGGCACCGCCCCCGTCGGTCACTAAGCAGCAATCCAACAGTGAAAGCGGGTCGCTGATCATTCTAGAGTTTAAAACATCTTCGCGTGTTAATTCATCACGGGCAAAGGCGGCCGGGTTTAGCTGTGCCCATTGACGAGCAGCCACGGCAACATCCGCCATTTGTTCACGTGTTGTACCGTATTGATACATATGCCGAGCGGCGGCTAATGCGTATGAGCTGATAGGGTAACGAGGTTTAAAAGGCGCTTCGTAAATTTGTTGCTCAGACATGGTGGCTAATTTACCACCGGCCGTCCGTTGATTACTGCCATAACAAATAAGGGCGACGTCACATTGACCTGTTTTAAGAGCCATTGCTGCATTGAGTGTGTGTGCCACAAAAGACGAGCCGCCAACCATGCTGCTATCAGAGAATCGAGGCTTAATGCCCAGGTATTCAGCGGTACTGAGTGCCGGCATAAAATGGTAGGATGAACCGGTAAAAATACCATCAACATCCGATAATTTTAAGCCAGCATCGTCTAAAGCGTTATGCGTTGCTTCAGCTAAAATATCTAACGGCATTCTTCCGGGAGCCTCACCACACCCGGCTAATCCAACACCTACAACAGCAGAAGAACCTCTTAATTCATGCGACATTTTTAACCCCCCTGTGCTGGTGTGAAAGTCACGAACGGATCGTCGCTATCTTTGTTAATAACGGCGGTAACTTTATCACCAATTTTTACGTCTAATGAGTCAACCCCTTCAACTCGACTCATAAGGCGAGGACCTTCCTCAAGCGTCACGTGGCAGACGTTGTAATGACCACCGCGCTCAGGTTTGCGTCTGATGGTGGTTGTTGAATAAACTTCACCTTTGCCAGATAAAGTTTTCCATTCCAAGTTGAAGCTGCCGCAATGTGGGCACACCACTCGGGGATAAAAATGAAACTCATGGCAATCTTGACATTGAGGGAGGGAAAAATTGTCTTCTCTAAGATAATTGAAATAGATTTGATCAGGCCCAGGCCCGTTAAATCTGTCGTCTGTACTACTCATATTCAGTATGCTCCTGCATATAAATCAGTTGTATGATAGGTGGAATTTTTTGAGTGCAAATTCTAACAGTTGTTATACTGCATATCCATGAATATTTAAAGGCATTATGATGATAGACGAACAACCTTTGTTATTTACGCCTATACAACTTAGGAAGCTAAATCTAGCCAATCGAATTATGATTTCTCCTATGTGCACTTACCAGGCTAAAGAAGACGGTAAAGCACTCGATATCCACTTTGCGCACTACGCACAATTTTCGCTTGGCGGCGCAGGATTAATGATGCTGGAAGCAACCGCTGTTCAACAAAAAGGGCGTATCAGTGCTTGGGATTTAGGTTTATGGAACGACCACCAGATTAACCCTCTTAAGCGAATAATAGATTTTAGTCATCAACAAAATACTCAAGTCGGTGTTCAACTGGCGCATGCTGGTTTAAAGGCATCGACTAAAACCCCTTGGCATGGAGGAGGGTACCTTGATGAAGCAGATAAGGTGAACGGAGGTTCTCCATGGCAAGTGGTTGGTCCCAGCGCTGAATTACTTTCTAACGATTCTGCGATGGCGAAGACATTATCAACTGACGACATTAAAGAGATTGTTGATGCCTGGGGGAAGGCCGCTGCAAGGGCGGAAAAAGCGGGTTTTGATGTAATAGAAATTCATGGGGCACATGGCTATTTGATCAGTGAATTTTTATCGCCCTTATCGAATAAACGGACAGATGAATATGGCGGTGATTTTAACGGGAGAACACGTTTAGCCCTTGAAGTGGTTAAGGCAGTAAGAAAAAATTGGCCTAAAGAAAAACCTTTATTTTTTAGGATGTCGGTGGTTGATGGGGTGGATACGGGTTGGTCTATTAATGAATCAGTGAGGTTAGCGAAAGAATTAAAAAAATTAGGCGTTGATGTGATTGATTGCTCAAGCGGTGGCTTTAATGTTGACCGTGAAAAAGTACTGATCCGAGAGCCGAGTTTTCAGGTTTACTTATCTGATGAGGTAAAAAAAGGAGCAAAAATACCCACATCGGCAGTGGGTTTAATAACACATGCTGCTCAAGCGGAAGAAATTCTTTTATCAGAAAAGGCTGATTTAATTGCCATCGGAAGGACAGCCTTAAACAATCCTTATTGGCCACGTCATGCCGCGCATTTTTTTGATATTGATAGCAAATTTGAACGATGGCCAGCGCAGTATGGCTGGTGGCTTTATCGTTGGGCCACATCGCTAAAGAAAATTAAAAATGCCTGGGCGTTAAGTAATCCATCCGTTAACTGAGGACATCCTATGGAAAAAATATCAATACAAGAAAAAATGAGGCCGAATGAATGTTTTGGATGCGGACAGGATAATCCGTATGGCCTGCAAATTGAAAGTCACTGGGAGGGGGATGAGGTGGTCTGTAAATGGACACCAAAAGAGTATATGATTGGCCCTCCAAATTATTTATATGGGGGAATCTCGGCCAGTTTAATCGATTGTCATTCAGTTAATACCGCCTTATCGTATGCTCATAGAAAAACCGGAAATGATAAAAAATATGACCGGAGCATCCAAATGGTGACAGGGTCAATGAATTTACGCTACGTCAAACCGGTGCCAATGTCAGAAGTGGAATTAAGAGCCACAGTAGAAAAGGTTGATGGCCGGAAATACTTTATTAAAACTAAATTAAAAAATAATGGTGTGACCTGTGTAGAAGGTGAGGTCGTGGCTATTCGACTAAAAACACCTGAGTAAATAATGACTAGATTTTTATAACAGCAGGATTTAACAGTAAAACCCCAGCATCTAGCTGGGGTTTTTTATAGGCTTAATTAGCTATCTAACCCGTCCGAGCTTTTAGGTGGCTCAAATGCTGTACGAGAGCCAACCGTATCATTGGTAGGAATAGCAGGCTTAGGCTCCACCGGCTTAGATTCCACCGGCTTAGATTCCACCGGCTTAGATTCCACCGGCTTAGATTCCACCGGCTTAGATTCCACCGGCTTAGATTCCACCGGCTTAGATTCCATCGGCTTAGATTCCATCGGCTTAGATTCCACCGGTTTAGATTCCACCGGTTTAGATTCCACCGGTTTAGATTCCACCGGTTTAGAATCCATCTGTTTATTGGTTTCGTTATTGTTTGTACGCCTATTTGGCCTACGACGTCTTCTAGGTTTTGGCGCTTGTGGCGTATTTTCCGACGTGAGTTGAGTAGGCTTTGTGCTGTCTTTTTCTTTATTGGCGCTAGTATTTGATGCTTGGGATACCTTTTGATTCGGTTTATTCGACTCTTTTGTAGTCCTATTTTTACTCCGACTTTTGTTCCTGTTTTTATTTCGGTTGTCGTTTGGTTTTGTAGACCGCGGTTGGTTACTGCGTTGTTGGCTATTGTTGTTAGCCGGGGTTGTTTGATGATTGCTGTTATCTGGCTTTTGCTCTGCAGAAGGAATGATCTTATTAAATAGACGTTTAAGAAAACCGTCACCAGCAATGTTTGAAGGGGCAGCGGGGCGCTGAGTTGCCGGCATGATGTTTTTAACAGCGGCTGTTTGCTGCACAACGGGTTCACGTTTGTACGGTTGCGTTTCTCGAGGGTTTGCTTGTTCTACACGCTCATGGCTAGCGGCTTGATCTTGCTTTACTTCCTTTGTCCGGACCCGTTCAATTTCATAATGGGGTGTTTCAAGGTGTTTATCTGGAACGACAATTAAAGAAACTTGGTGAGTTTCTTCAATTTGTTCAATTTCAGAACGCTTTTCATTAAGAACAAACGTGGCACAGTCGATAGGCAAATGAACAATAACACGCGCTGTATGCTCTTTCATGGCTTCTTCTTCCAATATACGAATAATGGATAGCGAGAGAGATTCAACACTTCGTATGGTGCCTTGGCCATGACAGCGGGGACAGACAGGTAAACTGGATTCAGTTAAAGAAGAATGAATCCGTTGTCGAGACATTTCCAGTAGGCCGAAACGGGAGATACGACTGAACTGAATTCGAGCTCTATCGTGTTTCATTGCCTCTTTAATTCGGTTTTCAACCATTCGTTGATTCTTGGTTGGGCCCATATCAATAAAGTCGATAACAAACAGGCCGCCCATATCACGAATGCGCAGTTGTCTTGCTATTTCATCGGCTGCTTCCAAATTGATATTGAGAGCAGTTGTTTCAAAGTCAGCACCTTTTGTTGCACGGGCTGAGTTAATATCAATAGATGTTAACGCTTCAGTTGGATCAATAACAATTGACCCCCCTGATGGTAGGGGAACTTCTCGGCCATAAGCCGTTTCAATTTGGCTTTCAATTTGGTAGCGTGTAAACAAAGGGACTTGATCTTCATATAATTTTACACGTGATAAATATTGCGGCATGATCTGCTGCATAAAGTCATGTGCCAACGTAAATGGCCCCTGACTGTCTATAAGAACTTCATCAATATCAGCGCGTAAATAGTCTCGAATTGAGCGGATAACAAAGTTACTTTCTTGAAAAATCAGGTAAGGCGCCTTGCGGTCTTCCGAGGCTCGGCTGATAGCCTCCCATAGGTGAGTCAGGTAGTTTAAATCCCATTGAAGTTCTTCTACCGATTTGCCGACACCGGCTGTTCTAACAATCAAGCCAACAGTTTCTGGTACAACCAGTTGATCGAGTGCTTCACGCAAGGCGGCTCTGTTATCACCATCAATACGTCGAGAAATACCGCCAGCACCTGGGTTATTAGGCATAAGCACCAAATAACTGCCCGCTAAGCTTATTTGTGTCGTTAACGCGGCACCTTTATTGCCACGCTCTTCTTTCTCAACTTGTACGACAATTTCCAACCCTTCTTTTATAAGGTTCTTGTCATCAATGTCTTGTGTCTCAAGACCAATAGATTGGCCGGTGATTTCTTTAAAAGGTAGGAAGCCATGACGTTCAGAACCATAGTCAACGAAGACTGCTTCCAAACTGCGTTCCACACGGGTGATTAGCCCTTTATAAATATTTGATTTTTTCTGCTCTCTGGCAGGGACCTCTATATCAAGGTCATAAAGTTTTTGCCCATCGACAAGTGCGACTCGAAGCTCTTCGGCGTGAGTGGCGTTGATTAACATTCTTTTCATTGTTTTCTGTTCCTGATGCCATAAAGCACACAGAAATAATAGCGTCGCGAGAAGGATAATATGGATTCATGTACTATTTAGCTATAAATTTTGGTTGTTAAAAATAGTTGGTTTCTCACTAGGATCAGACATGCTGCTTAAATTATTTTATTTTTGGCTTTTTTATGTCCGTATTAAATTTCTGTTCTTGCTGGGCAATTCAAAATCGCTCATCATGGGTTGAGCAAATAAAACCCGTTTGAATGTCAGTTTTAAAACTGATCCATTCATGTTCTTTTATAAAGCTGAGTAAAGTAGAGTGATCTACTTGAACATAACTTCTCCCCATTTGGGGGTGTGATTTAACGATAGAATAGCTTTGGTCGCAGACAATCGTTATTATGATCACGTCGGTTTAATCACCTTGTTAAGGTTAAATTAAACTTTTTCGACTATATCAAATTATACTAGTAACATCAATCAGATAAGTACTAAAGTTAAAACCTTATGAAAACTGAGTCCTTTGAAAAAGTAAGGTTTGTTGAGATCAGTGAAAACTCAGCAGGTCAGCGGTTAGATAATTTTTTGCTGACGCAATTAAAAGGCGTTCCTAAAAGCCATATCTATAAAATTATTCGGCGCGGTGAAGTAAGAATAAATAAAGGGCGAACTAAAAATATTTATCGGTTAAAGTCGGGTGATTTAGTTAGAATTCCACCCATCAATACCCTTGATAAAAACACAACCTCCCCAAAAAAATGGTTAACCGATACGCTCGAAAAGCGAATTTTATTCGAAGATGAAGATTTACTGGTATTGAATAAACCTTCTGGTATAGCTGTTCATGGTGGAACAGCAAATAGCCACGGTGTTATTGAAGGATTAAGGTTTTTAAGGCCGAATGATCGTTATCTTGAGTTGGTTCATCGTTTAGATAAAGCAACATCCGGCTGCCTTTTAATTGCAAAAAATAGAAAAATGCTCAATGGGCTTCAAACTTTGCTAAGGAACAGGCAAGTAGAGAAAATATATACTGCTTTGCTCTGTGGAGTGCTTCATAAGCAGTCTATTGTGGTAAATGCGCCATTAGAAAAGCGCACCTTAGAATCCGGGGAACACCGAGTTCGTGTTCATCCAGAGGGTAAAAAATCACAAACACAGTTTGAAAAAGTGGCCCAATATAAAAACTCAACCTTAGTCACAACTTCACCGAAGACAGGTCGAACACACCAAATAAGAGTGCACGCAAAACATCTGGGTCATCCAATAGCGGGGGATGAACGTTATTCAACTCCTTCGCAATATAAACAATACCGTGAAAAGGGTTTAAAGCGACTTTTTTTACATGCTAGTAAACTTACGTTTAATCACCCTTTAAAAGATCAATCCGTAAGTTTTGAAGCACCGTTAGATACTGAACTAGACTTATTTATTAAAAAATTATGATTAAAAATTATGAATTGATTGTTTTCGATTGGGATGGAACGCTCGTAGACTCGATTGATTGGATTGTTGAATGTATTCAGCAGATGGCACAACTTCAGGATTTTGAACTGCCGACTAAACAACAATGCAAAGATGTCATTGGCTTAAGCCTTTCGCAAGCCATGTGGGCCCTTTTTCCCGATATCAACGAAGAACAAAAGAGTGCGATGGTCAATGCATACCGACAAAAATACATGACGAAAGACGTATCTGAGGATGATTTATTTAGTGATGCTTTGCCTGTTTTACAAGAGCTAAAAAATATGAATAAAACCCTAGCGATTGCCACAGGTAAAGGTCAAATGGGTTTAGATAGAAGCCTCGATGGAACAGGGATCAGGTCATTTTTTGACTATTTAAGATGCGCTGAAAAAATGCAATCTAAACCCAGTCCGCATATGTTGTTTGATATTATGCAAGAAAGTGGCGTCGAGCCAGATAAGGTCTTGATGATTGGGGATTCAACGTTAGATCTGGTTATGGCAAAAAATGCAGGCGTCGCGAGTATTGGCGTAACGACAGGCGCTCATTCATACGAAGTATTGAAAGAACATGCCCCCATAGCGTGTATAAACAATTTAAGTGAAATTTTTTCGAGGTAATAATGATGTTCAACAAAGATAAAGACATGGAAAATAATCCACAATGGGAGCGCTCAGTTCTAGAAAAGGTAGCCCTTGCATCTGTAGTTGAGCAGCGCAGGTCAAGGCGTTGGAGCATATTTTTTAAGCTACTATTTTTAGCGTATATTGTTTTTATCAGTGTCCTTGCTATGTCCCCTTTAACAGATGGCACAGCCATTTCAAGGGGCTCCCATACGGCAGTTGTTGATGTGAAAGGCGTTATTGTTTCCGGTGGTCAAGCAGATGCTGAGAGTATTATAAAAAGCATTAACAGTGCGGTAAAAGACCCTAATACAAAAGGCGTGATTCTCCGTGTTAATTCACCAGGCGGTAGCCCCGTACAGTCCAGCTATGTTTACGAAGCTATTCGAGACATTAAGAAAAACAACCCGGACATGCCCATTCATGCTGTCGTCGAAGATATATGTGCCTCTGGTTGCTATTATATTGCATCAGCCGCTGACAAAATATTTGTTAATCAATCCAGTATTGTGGGCTCAATAGGTGTTGTAATGAATGGCTTTGGTTTCACCGAGTCGATGAAAATGCTGGGTATTGAGCGTCGTTTATATACTGCCGGAGAACATAAAGGGTTTCTGGATCCATTTTCTAAAGTTAACTCCAGCGAAAAGGCCCATGTTCAAAAAATGTTAAATGATATCCACCATGAATTTATACAATCAGTAAAAGCGGGGCGTGGTGATCGTTTAACAGATAATTCCGATTTGTTCAGTGGCCTTGTTTGGGCAGGCTCTAAAAGCATTCAACTGGGACTAACCGATGCTATTGGTAATGCGCAATCGGTTGCTAAAAACGAAATTGGAGAAGAGAAAATCGTTGATTTTACCTCTCAACCACCGTTTATTGAGCGGCTAACTAAAGGCATGGGAGGCGCTATGGCCGAACTTATCGCCAAATTATCAACTCAATATAATGCCTCTTGGCACTAGGTAAGAAACGTGTCAATTGTTCAGTTAAGATTCATTCGTGCTGTTTAAACTACTTATTACTTAATGAAAATTAAAAAATTATGCGCCCCATAAACTTACTTCTACTGGCTTTTGTTTGCAGCATCATGATGTCTACCCCTGCTTTAGCGTGTGATACAACAATTATCTTAGCGCAAGCCGATAACATGACGTTAGATCAAGCCATCAATAAGGTTAAAGGTGAGAAAAAAGGCAAAATACTGGATGCTAAAACGCGGCAAATTAATGGTCAGGTAGTTCATGAGATAAAAGTGCTCACGAGCCAAGGGCACGTTAAAAAAATTCAAATTCAAACCGAATAATTCGGCGCAAGCTAGCGTTGCGAAGGAATCTACTATGAGAGTGCTTGTTGTTGAGGACGACGAAGTATTACAAAGGCAATTAGTTGATAAGCTCAGCGAAAAAGGTTTTGCTGTTGATGCCACTGACACGGGAGCAGATGCCCTTTATTATGGCGCTGAATATGCTATTGACGTTGCTATCATTGATTTAGGTTTACCCGATATATCCGGTTTGGATGTTATTAAACAGTTTCGTCGTAAGGGCATTAATTTTCCAATCTTGATTTTAACCGCTCGAACTCGTTGGGAAGAGAAGGTGGAAGGGCTTGAAGCAGGCGCTGATGACTATTTGGCTAAACCATTTCATAGCAAAGAATTATTGGCCAGAGTCAATGCGCTCATCCGACGTTCAGCAGGCATAGCATCACCGCTTCTTACATGCGGACCAATTCAGCTTGATACAAATGCGCAACGCGTGATGGTCGAGGATAAAGCTGTGGAGTTAACCGCCTATGAATATAAAATGCTTGAATACATGATGTTACATTCAGGCAAGGTGATGTCTAAAACAGAAATTACCGAACATCTATATGACCAGGATTTTGATCGAGACAGTAATGTGATTGAAGTTTTTGTCGGTCGGTTACGAAAAAAATTAGACCCCGGCGACAGATACAGGCCAATTGAAACCTTGCGCGGCAGAGGTTACCGTTTTTCCATCCCCCTCGATCATTCGTAAGCAATTAAGTAATGAACAGGAGTATTCAATCTCGACTCATCCTGTCTGCGAGTGTCGTTTTATTTTGTTTTTTAGGGCTTGCCGGTTTTGTGTTAGATGCAGCTTATAAACAGGGAGCGCAAAGTGCTTTAAATGATCGCTTGCAGATACACCTTTATTCAATTCTTGCTGTAGCAGAGGTGAGTAAGAAGAATCGCTTGGTCATGCCGTCGAGCCTTTCTGAACCTCGATTCTCACAAATTGATTCTGGGTTATACGCGTATATTTTTAATGATAATGCACAAGCCGTATGGCGCAGTATTTCCTCAGCAGGAGAAACGATTGAACCGGCTCAACACCTTAAACCTGGACAAAAAGCGTACATTAAGACCGATAAAAATGGGGTGGCAAGTATTGCTTTACATTATAAAGCAACCCTCGAAAGTGTGTTTGGTCAAACGACACCGTTTGAATTTGTCGTCATTGATTCAACCCTTGGTGTAGCTCATCAAGTGGCAGGGTTTCGCTCCGTTCTTTGGCAGTGGTTGGGTGGAATCGGTGTGTTTTTAATCCTGCTTCAATTTTGGATTATTAGATTTAGTCTTCAACCTCTGCAAAATATTGTGTCTGATTTGGAAAAAATCCATCAAGGAGAAAAACAATCCCTTGAAAACCATTACAGTGATGAGCTGAAAGATATAGCAAACACATTGAATAGACTGATTGATAATGAACGTTCACACCTAAGACGATATAGAGATACTCTTGCGGACTTAGCACATAGTTTAAAAACCCCTTTATCTGTATTAACGGGCATTTATGAGCAAAAAAAACTGACCGATATTGATAAAAAAACAATAAAAAGCCAAACGCTGATAATGGGTCAATTAGTAGATTATCAATTACAAAAAGCCGCGGCTAAGGGCTCTCAAACACTGTCAAAAGCTTTGGATATTAAGTCAATTGTTCAACAAGTGATCGATTCATTGGAAAAAGTTTATGCTGAAAAGGCACTTCGCGTTGTCTGTCATATTGAACAGGGCTTGAGGTTTAAAGCTGAAAAAGGGGACCTTTTTGAGTTGTTTGGTAATTTACTGGATAACGCATTTAAATGGGCAAATTCAGAAGTTCGCATCGATATTAATAGCTCGAATAATAAGAATTCAAAAGACATTCAAATTATCATTGAAGATGATGGCCCGGGTATTCCTGATGATGAGCTTAAGAATGTATTACGACGTGGGATCAGAGTCGATCAATCAGTTAATGGCCATGGCATTGGACTTGCCGTTGTTAACGAATTAGTCTCGCTTTACAAGGGTCAATTAAAATCTGAAAAAGCTGCTTCAGGTGGGCAAAAATGGATCGTTACTCTTCCTAAATCATTATTTTAGGGAGGAGTTTTTTGCATCCAGGTCCACAACTTTTACCCAAATGGTATTTTTTTTATGACGGGTTTGAATTGTCCGCCCCAAAATTTCACGTGTTGAGTGGGTTGTATCGTCTGATAGTCCAGCCAATTGTATCCAGGTATTTAACCGTCCACGTATCACTGTTGAGGCCCGTGTAAAGTGAGCGGATGGTATCCCCTTAGAGAGCGGTTCTTCATAATGGGGTGCTATTTCTAACATAACGGTCTCATTTGATAAACGCGGAGTGATATAAAAGCCTTTTGAAGCCTCACGATAGCGTGTAGAACTCGAAATATGGCTATACGCACCGTGACGCTGAACTTGAAAATCAGTGACCGGCTCGTTGACACCCATCGAAAGATAGGCCGTGTGTCCTTCTAAAACTTGTATGGATTGATTATTTTTCACTTGTTTGTCACTGGTATTACTGTAGATATTAACCTGGCCTTGATAGTTATTATTTGCCTTAGCACCAACGCCAAGTTGTATTTGCTGATTCACGTTATATCCTTCTGTTTGCCTATTGAATCGCCCATCATGATTGACAAGTATAAGGAGGCGATGAGCAGGTTGATCCAGCTTTTCAATAAGCCGTTTAATTTCAGCAATATTTTTCGACTCAAGGCGTAATATGAGCTCATTATGACCAGCAGCCACTGTTTCAGAAGGTTGCAAGAAAGCTTGTACGCCAGGAATAACCTCCGCTGGCATTTTGTGTTTTAACGGGTAAAAGATCAATTGCGCAACAGCGGGCGCTGAAAAGAGCAACAACAATAAAATGACCGTTAATTTTTTGCTCATAATGGTATTGAACGGAGTTCAATATCGGGTTCACTCCGTTCCCATGCTTCTTTAAAAAAAACCAATAATTTGGATGTGCGGTCTGCATCAGAAAAATTACAGCGACCGGCATAATGTTGATGATGAGGTAATTGGAAATAGGCACTTTTATCAAAGCAAACGAAATCATCCTCTCGCAGCGGGATATCGGAAGCCGTTTTTTTAAAAAAGACACTGCTAGAAAAACGGTGTGATAAACCTAATAACCGATGTGAAATACGCGTTATTGGGCGTGTTTCATCAACCAGTACGTTAATTTTAGTACGATGGTTTTTTAGGCAAAATTTTTCACAGGCAGAAACAACGGGTTCTGTATCAAAAATCATTGGACTTAATAAATGACTAAAAATACATATTTCTTTTTGAGTCTGATTAATGAGAGAAGTCAACGCTTTTATATCTTCTTCAAAAGATGTTAAGACAAACGTTGTTTTTGTTTCTCTAAAAACAGCCTGTTCGAGCTGATATATAGACATTGAAAAATCCTCTGTAAAAAAGATATGGATAGTTAACCAGTGCTTGTTACGAATAGCAACCTAACAAAAAAAACCGAATCAGATGATTCGGTTTTATGAACAAGGGTTTAAGCCATAAGATAGAAGAGGGGAAAAGAACTCTAAAAACCTTGTTGTCGTTAATTATAGCAACTCATTTTGGCTAAACTTTGATGCGCCTCACGTTTTACGCCTCGTTAATGATGTCTTTAGCCAAAAATTCAGCACAACCGGTGTAACTTGCCGGTGTCATGTCAAGCAATAATTTTTTTGCATCATCGGGAATATTCAGCGAATCAATGAATACCTTAATAGAGGCTTGATCGATGCCTTGGCCACGAGTGAGTTCTTTTAGTTTTTCATAGGGTTTTTCAATGCCATAACGTCGCATAACGGTTTGAATAGGTTCTGCCAGCACTTCCCAGTTAGCATTAAGGTCTTCCAATAATTTGTCTTCGTTAATTTCCAGTTTAGAAATTCCTTTTTGAAGCGATTTAAAACCAATTAAACTATGCGCTAAACAGGTTCCTAAATTGCGCAAAACAGTTGAATCTGTCAGGTCGCGCTGCCACCTTGAGACAGGCAATTTCTCAGCAAAGTGATTCATTAGCGCATTGGCAATTCCAAAGTTACCTTCTGCATTTTCAAAATCAATCGGGTTAACTTTATGGGGCATTGTTGAAGAACCTACTTCACCAGCCACTGTTTTTTGTTTGAAATAGCCGACAGATATGTAACCCCAGACATCGCGTGCAAAGTCGATTAAAATCGTATTAATTCTTGCCAACACATGAAAATATTCAGCAATATAATCATGTGGCTCTATTTGAATGGTGTAAGGGTTAAACGTTAAGCCTAATGATTCAACAAACTCCTCAGCAAAAGCAGGCCAGTCGATATTGGGATACGCAGAATAATGCGCATTGTAGTTACCCACCGCGCCATTAATTTTGCCCAAAATATCAATGTCTTCCAGTTGAAGTAGCTGGCGATTAAGACGGGATACAACATTGGCAAACTCTTTACCCATGGTACTGGGTGAGGCTGTTTGACCATGTGTCCTTGAGAGCAAAGGGGCTGAGGCATAAACAACGGCTTTTTCTTTAATGTCGTCTATCACATTGGCTATGGCTGAACCGATAACGTCATCTCGACCTTCTTTGAGCATTAAGGCATACGAGAGGTTGTTAATGTCTTCTGATGTACAGGCAAAGTGGATAAACTCATTAACAGCGAGTAATTCCGCATTGTCCGCTGTTTTTTCTTTTAAAAAGTACTCAACCGCCTTTACATCGTGGTTGGTGGTTTGCTCAATTGTTTTAACCCGTTGAGCATCTTGCAAAGAGAAATCGTTAACGATGGACTCTAACAATTCATGTGTTTGCGCTGAGAAAGTTGATACTTCAGCGATCTCATCATGTTCTGATAAAGCTTGTAACCACCGCACTTCGACAGTGACTCGAGCTTTTATTAAGCCAAATTCTGAGAAAATAGGGCGAAGTTCATCAACTTTTCCGGCGTAGCGACCATCGACTGGGGAGAGGGCGTTTAATTTATCTAGTGTCATTTAAAATATCGTCAGTTATCAGTTTATAGAAGAAGTGGTGTCTATTATACCGCCACCAAGACAGGTGTCGTTATCATAAAAAACAACGGATTGGCCGGGTGTCACAGCGCGCTGCTGCTGATCAAATTGAACGCGGCAACTGCCATCATTGTTCATTAGAACGTTGCAAGCTTGGTCTTTTTGGCGGTAACGTGTTTTAGCCGTACAACGGAAATTGGATGAAACAGGTGAACCGTTAACCCAACTTAATTGTGAAGCTTCAAGATGATGACTTTGCATCAGAGTGTGATCATGCCCCTGAGCAACAACCAGGATATTATTGATGAGGTCTTTTTTTACAACATACCAAGGCGCTTCCGATGCGGTTTTAATGCCACCAATACCAAGCCCTTGGCGTTGACCTAATGTGTAATACATTAAACCTTGGTGTTCACCGATGGTTTCGCCCTCGGGTGTGTTTATTTTACCCGGTTGAGCAGGCAAATAACGCTGTAAAAAGTCTTTAAATTTTCGCTCGCCAATAAAGCAGATACCCGTACTGTCTTTTTTCCGACTATTAATAAAGCCTGCTTTTTTCGCCAGTTCTCTGACAGCGGGTTTTTCCATGTTGCCAATAGGGAACATGGATCGGCTCAGCTGATGTTGTCCAAGCGTATAAAGGAAATAGCTTTGGTCTTTGTTTGAATCGAGTCCACGGAGTAATTGGTATTGGTTATTTTTTTGAGTGATTCGCGTATAGTGCCCGGTTGCGATGTAATCGGCGCCCAGTTCAGTCGCGTAATCTAAAAATGCTTTGAATTTAATTTCACGATTACAAAGAATATCCGGGTTTGGTGTCCGTCCCGCGGCATACTCGCTCAAAAAGTCTTCGAATACGTTATCCCAATATTCTGCCGCAAAATTAACAGTTTTTAACGTTATACCGAGTTTGTCACAAACCTGCTGTGCATCGTCTAAATCCTCTTTAGCAGTACAGTATTCACTGCCATCATCTTCATCCCAGTTTTTCATGAACAAACCGGTTACATCGTGACCTTCTTCTAATAAAAGTAAGGCTGCAACAGAGGAGTCCACTCCACCTGACATACCGATCATGACATTATTTTTTTTCATTTAATACAACAGGTTAAGTGATTTATTTAAGCAAAGACTTGATGAGTCTAAGCGGGTATGTCTGGCCATTAAGGTAATCATTGATACTTTCCAAAATAACAGGGCTTCTAAGGCGTTGTTGATTATTTTTAATCTCATCCAAACTCATCCATAGGGCCTGAATAATGCCGTCATCAAGGGCATCATTGACCGTTTCGAGACAGACTTCCCCTTGGTAGGTTGTTCGAAAATACGTTGTTTCATTGTCCGGGTTATGCCACAGGTAAGAGCCCACAATAGAAGTCGGAGTAAATGAATGCCCCGTTTCCTCCAGTGTTTCCCTTATGACGGCCTGTTGCATACTCTCATTAGGTTCAAGGTGTCCTGCCGGTTGATTCAGCACAGGGCCTGCTGCAGATTCTTCTTCAACCATTAAAAACTTACCGTCTATCTCGATAATTGCAGCAACGGTGACATTGGGTTTCCAGATCATGCGATAGAGAACTTATTTTTTAAGGGCGCTATTATAGGTTAATTAGCCATTACACCCAAATGAATAAAACCCCATTAAATGGGGTAATAACATCCTGACTCTTTATTTAACTGGATGATGCGCTCTGAAAAAAACTGGGGTCAATCAATTCAATAAAGTTTTTGGCCGGAAGTGATAAATTACTTTTCCTTTTCATTATAACCCCATAATAATAATCAGGAAAATATTTTGATAAAGGCTTCGCAATAAGTTGTTCATTTCCTGTTAAAGAGACACTGGTAACGATGGAGATACCTAATCCTAATTCAACATATTTTTTAATGATTTCCCAGCTCCATGCTTCCAGCGAAGTTTTATAGCTTAAGTGATGCTTTTGTAAAACATCATCAACAATTCGCCAAGTGTTGAGATGTTTTGGTGGAAGAATAAGTTCGTATTGCACAATATCGTCCAAACTGATGTCTTCAACAGAAGAGAGAGGGTGGCCAAAAGGCATAATAAGAACAGGGACAAAACGGTACATTTGTTTATAAAGGATGTCCGCAGGCACTTCAAGCATTGGGCCGACTGCAAAATCAACTGTCTCGTTGCGAACGGCATCGACCCCAGATTTTCCTGACACATTGTGCAAACGGATATGGACATTTGGATAACGTTGTTTGAAATTCTCGATGATCGTTGGTAGCAAATATAAAATACTGGCTTCTCCCGCCGCGATATTTATTTCTACGGTTTCCTCGGGGTGATGAAGAGCAGTAAATCGTGTTGGTAGGCTATCCATCTGCTCAACCAGCGGTTTTGCAAGCTCGAGCAGTTTTTTGCCTGCATCAGTCAAGGTGATTTTCGGGCCATTTCTCATAAAAAGTGTTGCTTTTAATTCTTTTTCTAAACTTTGAATTTGTAATGAGACAGACGGTTGACTGAGTTGCAATAAATCAGCCGCTTTAGAGAATCCGCCGACTTTAGCGGCCATGCAAAAAGACCGGAGTTGCTTGTGACGATTAGATTTTATTAATTGTTCTTCCATTTTGCGTATTTTATCATTAATTTTATTAATGATAGAAATAGTTTTATTGGGATTGTGTGGGGATAAAAACCTTTTATAATGCAATGCACAAATAAAATATTTTAGCCAGTCTAAGGGGGCCTAAAACATGAAAGAATTAACCTTTACTAATGAAATGACGCCCGAGTACGCCCATATTTTTACTGCTGAGGCAAATAACTTTGTTGCGACATTGGCGGAAGAATTTGCTCCACGCGTTAAAGCCTTGCTAGATGCGCGAAAAGAAAAACAAGCCGAAATTGATGCGGGTAAATTACCTGACTTTTTGCCAGAAACAAAAAAAATCCGTGAGGGTGATTGGACTATTCTAGGCATTCCAAATGATCTTCAAGATAGGCGTGTCGAGATCACCGGCCCTGTTGATCGCAAAATGATCATTAACGCCTTAAATGCCAATGTAAAAGTGTTTATGGCTGACTTTGAAGATTCATTAGCCCCAACATGGGAAAAAGTGGCTCAAGGCCAAATTAACATGCGTGATGCGGTAAACGGCAGCATCACATTAGACGATCCCATCACAGGAAAGCATTATGAATTAAATGAAAATCCCGCCGTATTGATATGTCGTGCGCGTGGCTTACACCTACCAGAAAAACACATTCGTTTATATGATCAGGACATTCCAGGCGGCTTGATCGATTTCGCTTATTATTTTTTTCATAATTACAAAGCGCTTTTGGCTAAAGGATCTGGGCCTTATTTTTATATACCAAAACTGCAATCGCACAAGGAAGCACGTTGGTGGGCAGATGTGATGGATAAAGCAGAGGACTTAATGGGTCTTGAGCGAGGTACCATCAAAGCCACCGTACTCATTGAGACGTTGCCCGCGGTGTTTGAAATGGACGAAATATTGTATGAATTTCGTGATCACATTGTTGCGCTTAACTGCGGACGCTGGGATTATATTTTCAGTTACATTAAAACGCTAAAAAGTTTTCCTGATCGTGTGCTTCCAGACCGTCAGGTTGTCACCATGGATAAGCCTTTCTTAAGTGCTTATTCACGCTTATTGATTAAGACCTGCCACAAGCGTGGGGCATTGGCGATGGGTGGCATGGCAGCCTTTATTCCTTCAAAAGATGCGGAAACCAATAAGGCGGTTCTAAAAAAAGTTGTTGGTGATAAAACCCTCGAAGCAAAAAATGGTCATGATGGTACTTGGGTGGCTCACCCAGGGCTTGCAGACACGGCAATGGAAGTTTTTAATCAATATATTGGAAAAGGCAACGCTAACCAACTCAACATTTCTCGTTCAGATGATGCTGAAATCAAAGCCGCCGACCTATTAGAAGCTTGTGAAGGCGATCGAACGGAAGAGGGAATGCGTGCCAACATACGTATTGCCGTTCAATACATTGAAGCATGGATCCAAGGAAACGGCTGCGTGCCCATCTACGGCCTGATGGAGGATGCTGCCACAGCTGAAATTTCGCGCTCCTCCATATGGCAATGGATTCATCATGGCAAAGAGTTAAACAATGGAAAAAAAGTGACTGTTGAGCTGTTTCGTGAACTCATGGTTGAAGAAATGGAAACAATCAAGACTGAAGTTGGCGAAGAACGCTTTAAGAAAGGGCGATTTGATGAAGCAGCAACCATCATGGATCGCTTTACGACCTCTAAAGAACTGGTTGATTTTCTTACGGTTCCTGCCTACGACTATTTATAACCCTCATTAATTTTTTTGAATTAACCAACGAAAAGGAGAGACACATGTCATCTTACCAAAATGATATCGATATAGCATCGGCTGTGATTGAATCAAAAGGCTCAGCATGGGACGCTATAGATGCAGAATCTGTTGCACGCATGCGCGCTCAAAACAAATTTAAAACAGGCCTGGATATTGCTCAATATACGGCAGACATCATGAACGCAGATATGGCTGCTTTTGATAACGATAAAACAAAATACACACAATCATTAGGCTGTTGGCACGGGTTTATTGGCCAACAAAAAATGATATCAATAAAAAAACATTTTGGCGGCAGCACAGAACGACGTTATTTATACCTTTCTGGCTGGATGGTGGCGGCTTTACGATCTGATTTTGGTCCATTGCCTGACCAATCCATGCATGAAAAAACAGCCGTAGCAAGCCTGGTAGAGGAGCTGTACACCTTTCTGCGCCAAGCCGATGCACGCGAACTGGGCGGGTTATTTCGTGCTTTAGATGCCGCTCGTGAAGCGGGCGACACCGTTGAAGCAGCGAAAATTCAAGATCAAATTGACCACCACCAAACACATGTCGTGCCCATCATTGCAGATATTGATGCTGGTTTTGGCAATGCCGAGGCGACTTACTTAATGGCTAAACAAATGATTGAAGCTGGAGCTTGCTGCCTGCAAATTGAAAATCAGGTGGCCGATGAAAAACAATGCGGCCACCAAGATGGCAAAGTGACCGTTCCTCATTCAGATTTTCATGCGAAATTACGAGCACTTCGCTATGCGTTCTTAGAGTTAGGCATTGACAACGGCCTTATTGTTGCAAGAACCGATTCGGAAGGCGCTGGTTTAACTAAAGAAATAGCGGTGGTTAAAGAACCCGGTGATCAAGGCGATGTTTATAATTCTTATTTGGACGTTGAAGAAATTGATGTTTCTGAAATGGCCGAAGGAGATGTTTGTTTCAACCGCAATGGTAAGTTGGTTCGCCCTAAACGTCTGCCTTCTGGACTGTATCAATTTCGGCCAGGCACGGGCGAAGAGCGCTGTGTTTTTGATTGTATTGAAGCCATCAAGGCAGGTGCCGATCTATTGTGGATTGAAACAGCTACACCCAATGTTGCCGATATTGCGGGGATGATGAACGAAGTGCGTAAGGAAATTCCTGATGCCAAATTGGTGTATAACAACAGCCCTTCATTTAACTGGACCTTAAATTTCCGTCAACAAGCATACGACCGCTGGGTTGAGGCAGGTCAAGACGTGTCTGGTTATGATCGCCAAGACTTGATGAATGCCAAATATGATGATTCGGCTTTAGCTGCCGATGCTGACGATAAAATCCGCACATTCCAAGCGGATGCTGCTCGTGAAGCGAATATTTTTCATCACTTAATTACCCTTCCAACCTACCATACAGCGGCCCTGTCTACAGACAATCTTGCAAAGGACTATTTTGGCGATCAAGGCATGTTAGGCTATGTCGCCGGTGTTCAACGTAAAGAAATTCGACAAGGTATCGCCTGTGTTAAACATCAAAACATGTCAGGGTCAGATATCGGGGATGATCATAAAGAATACTTTGCGGGTGAAAATGCTCTCAAAGCAGGAGGAGCAAAAAACACCTCCAACCAATTCTCTTAATTTAGGGTGGTTATTCAATAAATGACGAGCCCTGGTTATGGTTGTTTAATCGCTAGGGCACCAACTGACAATAACCATTAAAGAGCGACTTTCTTTATTGATCGTCGCTTTTTTATTACAACTTAAACCAATGAGATGACTAACATTCCAGAACATTATCAAGATGCGCACCGTCTATTAACAAAAGAAGGATTCAAGACGAGTCAGGTTTGGTATCACGGGACTTCAACGGCCTTAGCTGACGCTATTTTGTCAAAAGGGTTAATACGATCCGGCGATCGAGCGATGAATGAATCGACTAAAAATACCATGACAACGATAGGAAACCCATACGCTGAATCAATAGAGCCTGTTTTCTTAACACAAAGTAAAGAACTGGCTTACTTTTGGGCTCAACAAACGGTTCAAAGGCGTTGTATCCGTTTTAAGGGTGAAGAAAATCCGCTGATTATTTCCATTCATTTGCCCGACAACTTAAAGACCAAGGTCCGTCCTGATGTTGGTGCCGCAAGTCTGTTAATGATAAAAGAAGGAGAGGCTTATATGGCCTATCTCACTCGGATTTATCAGCGATGCAAAATGGGTGTTCCCGATATTGATTTAAAAAAGGCAGAGCGTTACGAATATTTAAAAAAACTGGGAATGGCTTATCTTGATGAAGACATAGAAGCCCAGTATCTTTCAAAAATAACGGGGTAAACATAAAATTTAACCTTAATCCTTGCTTGAAAAGCAGGCTTCATGGCACCACTTATTGGATATTATCTTTTCCGATAAAATAATTAGTGTCATTTCAGAACACAATGGATTATTTTCTGTCAAAATAACATCAACCTGAATTTAAAAAAGTTTGATTATGTCTGATTTACCCTTTGACGATGAGCATGATGATGGCAATCTGGCCGTACAAGATACCAAACCTAAATTGCAAAAGCCGCCCATGTATAAAGTGCTTTTGCTAAATGATGATTTTACGCCAATGGACTTCGTCGTTTCGATACTACAGACTATTTTCTTTAAAGATAAAGACGAAGCCGTTAGAATCACCATGAATGTGCATACCAGTGGCATCGGTGTCTGTGGCATCTATACTAAAGACATAGCAGAAACAAAAGTTCAGCAAGTTATAGCGTATTCTCAGGAGAATCAACATCCTTTGCAATGTACATTAGAAGAAGCGGAGTAATAAAATGCTTAACAAGGAATTGGAAGAATCTTTAAATGATGCGTTCAAAAAAGCGCATGAAAAACGGCATGAATTTATTACGGTAGAACACTTGTTGCTTGCCATGATGAGCAACAAATCAGCGTGTGAAGTGTTTCAGGCTGCCGGCGGCAATGTTGAAAAGATGAAAGCTGATCTTGAGGCGTATTTGGAAGAATCAACACCCCTTATTCCCGAAGACCTTGAGCGAGAAACTCAGCCGACGCTTGGCTTTCAGCGTGTATTGCAAAGAGCCGTTTTTCACGTGCAATCCTCCGGAAAAAAAGAAGTCACGGGGGCGAATGTTTTGGTGGCTATTTTTAGTGAACAAGATTCCCAAGCGGTTTATTTAATGAATCGTCAGAACGTGACGCGACTAGACGTTGTTAACTTTATCTCGCACGGCATTGCTAGAATTGAAGATGATGATCTGACTGATTTTGAAGAAATTCCTACAGCTGACAGTGAAGACACCTCCAACAATCCGCTAACAAAATACACGGTTAACTTAAACGAACAGGCCAAACTTGGCAAAATTGATCCATTGATTGGGCGAGATAAAGAGTTAGAACGCACCATCCAAACCCTATGCCGTCGCCGTAAAAACAACCCTTTACTTGTCGGCGAAGCCGGGGTTGGTAAAACAGCAATTGCCGAAGGCTTAGCCTTAAGAATTGTTGAGGGTAATGTTCCAGAGGTTCTTGAAGGGACCACTATCTATTCACTAGACATGGGATCATTAGTTGCGGGCACTAAATACCGAGGGGACTTTGAAAAAAGGCTAAAAGGTTTGGTAAGCCAACTTAAATCTCAAGAAAAAACCATTCTTTTCATTGATGAAATTCACACCATTATTGGCGCTGGGTCGGCATCAGGCAGCGTGATGGATGCATCGAATATGATCAAACCGGCATTAGCATCAGGTGAATTACGCTGTATAGGTTCAACAACATTCAAAGAGTTTAGAGGCATATTTGAAAAAGATCATGCACTGGCCAGACGATTCCAAAAAATTGATGTCAATGAACCTTCCGTCGAAGATACCATTCGTATTCTCAAGGGCCTAAAACCTCGATACGAAGAGCATCACAATGTTGAATACAGTGTAGACAGCATCAAAACAGCCGCTAAATTGGCCGATCGTTATTTAAATGACCGGTTTTTGCCAGATAAGGCGATTGATGTCATTGACGAAGCAGGCGCAAAACAACGTTTATTACCACCCGAAGAGCGCCAGCCGGTTATTTTAAAAAGTGACATCGAAAAAGTTATTGCCCAAATTGCACGTATTCCAGAAAAAAGCATCTCATCTCAAGATAAAGACAAATTAAAAGATTTAGCACGTCACTTAAAACTGGTTGTTTTTGGCCAAGACGAAGCCATAGAAAAGCTATCCGATGCCGTTATTCTGAGCCGTGCTGGGTTAGGTCAAGAAGAACGAACCATCGGTTCATTTTTATTCGCAGGCCCTACAGGTGTGGGTAAAACCGAGGTGACGAGCCAACTGGCAAAAATTATGGGCGTCGATTTAATTCGCTTTGATATGTCAGAATACATGGAACGCCACACCGTCTCACGTTTAATTGGTTCCCCTCCAGGATATGTAGGCTATGACCAAGGGGGCTTGCTGACAGAAGAAGTCAACAAACACCCCTATGCCATATTATTATTGGATGAAATTGAAAAAGCACACCCTGATATCTTTAATTTGTTGTTGCAGATTATGGATCATGGCACCTTAACTGATAATAACGGCAGAAAAGCAGACTTTAGAAACATCATGCTGGTCATGACCACGAATGCAGGGGCTCAAGAAGCAAGCCGTGCCTCCATTGGGTTTACAGAGCAAGAACATTCGTCAGACAGTATGAAGGTGATCGAGAAATCATTTTCTCCCGAATTCAGGAATCGGTTAGACGCAGTAGTGCAGTTTAAATCACTCGATGAAGCAACCATTATTCATGTCGTGGATAAATTTATCTTTGAATTAGAATCTCAATTACACGATAAAAATGTCTCGCTTACCTTGGATCCAGAAGCACGTAGCTGGTTAGCGAAAAAAGGTTATGACCCTAAAATGGGGGCGAGGCCCATGGAACGGACTGTTCAGGAATACATCAAAAAACCACTTGCCAATGAATTGTTATTTGGCCAGTTAATCAACGGTGGCTCGGTGAAAGTATATGTTAAAAATGACCAGATTAATTTTACAATCACAGCAGCTAACAAACACCTCGTAGAGCACAATTAAATATTGGTCGACTGATTATGGTTAATAATCACTAAAAGAAAGCAGCACTAAAAAATGTTTATTTCGCCACCAATCTTCAGCAAATTTTCACCCTACCGATTTGAGTAAGATATAACGATAAGATTGCTATAAAAGAAAAACATTGATAATAAATTCAAGCGCGATGTAAATATGAGGCAATACTCCCCGTAATATCAAGTATTCGGGGCTTTCTGGGACTTCTTGAAACTATCTGGGGCCGGAATCGAACCGGCACGACTGTTTAGGTCGCGGGATTTTAAGTTATTTGTGTCCTTCTTTTAGGTTTCTTGATATTCTTGTTTAAACAACTACTTATCAATAATTTAGAGCAACTCTTCTTTTAGGTTTATTGCAATAAATAGTGCGTTTTTGCCGTAATTTGTCTACTATACGTCTACTATTAGAATCAAGTAACACTAAAGGGACCCAAAATGGCTCATCTTAAACTTTCAAAAAAAGTAGTAGACAGCATCAATCCACCAGCACTAAAAGAAGACGGAAAACCGTCTCAAGAATTTTATCGTGATACAGAACTTACAGGCTTTGGCCTAAAAGTAACTAATACTGGAAATAAGACCTATATAGTGGAAACCCGTATCAATGGAAAACCCAAACGAATGACATTGGGTAAGCACGGCCACTTAACAGCCGAGCAAGCACGAAAACAAGCACAAATTTTATTAGGTGAGATAGCTCAAGGAAATGATCCTGTAGCTGATAAGCGTGAAAAGAAAATTCAAGCAGTAACGCTGCGTGATTGCTACAAAGAGTATCTGATAACTCGACGTGACCTCAAACCTAATACGTTAGAAGATTACAAACGGTGTATTGAAGGCTCTCTTGAAGACTGGCTAGATAAACCAGTCACCGCTATTAGTAAAGATATGGTCGAGAAACGACATCGTAAGCTAGGAATTAGAAGCCATGCTAGAGCAAATAACACGATGCGGGTATTGCGTGCGCTATTGAACTTTGCAATGGAGCGTTATGAAGATAAAAATGGCAATGGAATAATACAAATTAACCCAGTGAATCGCCTTAGTAGTACGCGAGGGTGGTATGAAGTAAAGCGCCGCCAAACACTGCTTACACCGACACAACTGAAGCCTTGGTATGAAGCAACGTTAAAGCTCAATCAAGAAGTCACTCGTGATTATCTTCATTTTTTATTGTTTACTGGCCTTCGTCGTTCAGAGGCTACTGGCTTGAAATGGGATGATGTGGACTTTGACGAAAAGAGCTTTATTATTCCAGATACAAAGAACAAAGAACCTCATCGTCTACCTATGTCAGATTTTCTTGAAGATCTGTTAAAACGCCGTTACCGTCAAGCTGAAAAAATATGGGTGTTTCCATCTCCAATTACTGATGGCCCATTGAAGGAACCAAGAACAGCTATTGCACGTGTTATATCGTATTCAAGCATTCAATTTACATTGCATGATTTAAGACGAACATTCATTACTATTGCTGAAAGCTTGGATATACCTGCTTATGCATTAAAACGCTTGCTTAATCATAAATTCTCAAATGATGTGACCGCTGGATATATTGTTCCTAACACTGAGCGCTTAAGAGCACCCATGCAACAAATAACAAATTACATCATGGAGAAAATAAAAGAATGATTCACTACCTAGATGCCTTTGCTGATTTCAACCCATTGACTGATAAACTCCCAGAAAATTTAGAATGGGAAGTAGGGTATGTTCAACAGCATGCCTTAATGTATTTACCAGACACTATAACGGTTCAAGACTTGAATGCAGGTCTAGAAATACTATTCCAAATGAGGCTTAAAAATAGTATTAACGCCATTCACGAGTACTATGAAAAAGGTGCCGATCGTTTTAAGGATACCGGGCTATTTACAACGACACCATTCGAACACTTTCTTTGTACAGATTATTTTCAGGAGACTGAAAGGCCAAATGGAGAAAAGTTTGTTTGGTCTCAGGTCTTCGCAGTAGCAGCGTTGGCTTGTGTAAGTGATTACGTAAACCTGTCCCTTAATTTGGTCCACACATACGAAACTGGCGAAAGTATAGCGGCTAAACTTAATAACCAGCGGGGTGATTTTAATAAGAGACAGAAGCCTGAATTAAAGGCTAATGCATTGGAGTACTTGGGGTTTGTAAGATTATTTTCAGATCGACAAGAGCGAATTACCAGCGATAAACGACGCGGTGAAGCAGTTAGACAAAAGAAGCTCCAGAACTACCATGAAGTTAAATATTATATGGTTGAACAATACAATGCTTTATCAAAACCAATAAATGATCGTAAAGCAGCTAAAATCATCTTAGAGTCTATGGAGGAGGGACTACGGTCCCAAATGGTCAGTGAAGACCCAGAGCAACAATTACGAATCTGGCTAGGTCAGGCTCGGAATAATAAGCTTGCTGGACAAGCTGGACTCCCAGAACTAAAGCATTAAGGCTCACTTGTATATATTTTAAGTACTTGAAATATATTTTAAGTACTTAAAGTATATTTCAAGTACTCAAAGGATATAAAGCAGAGGCAAACCAAAGGAAAATTTTCTCCAACGATTTCAAAAGGAGAAAATATGTCACATTTACTTACCACCAAACAAGCAGCAAATTTCTTATCAGTTAGTGCCGCATTTTTAGAGCGTGACCGTTGGGCGGGAGCACGGATTCCATTCATAAAACTAGGTACCCGTTCAATTCGATATCGTGAAGAGGACCTAGAGCGTTACATTCAACAACAAGTACGGTTTTCAACATCAGAGGAGGGCTATTAAATGTCTACCTCTGCATTACCTTGGCAAGTTATCCGTGAGGACAAGCTACATTGGCAAAACTGTTTAGATGCTATTCCTTTTGAATTTCGCTGGAAAGCTAAATCTGAAGCAGAATCAATGAGCCGCTTTGATGGAAACTATTTCTTACTTAACCTTAAAGAAAATTCACATGTGGGTGATGCTCCGCTCATTTATTCTGATGACGAAATTCAACAGACAGCAAAAAGTTGTTCTGAGGATTTATCAAAACGTTTGGCTAGTTTCGGTGTCGATACAAACTTATGCGTAGATATGGTTCTTATTTACTTAAAGAAATGGGGCATCCAAGTATCACGAAATTTCTTAAAGAAAACACCGCCCGAAAACTTCTTAAAGAGAGCGACATGTGATCTATGGTGGCGTCGCCAGTTAAGAAAAATTCATGGGCGAAAAGCAGAACAAATTGGTATTAACCTTGGCCTAGTTCAAAAGAAATCAGGGGGATATTGCTCAGATTTTGCGTTACAACGCCGTAAAGATCAGTTATTAAGAAATAAGGCCCTGCTTGAAAAACTTGAAGCCGAAAACCAGGAGGGGCAGGTATATTCACTCGATGAGCTTGCTGCATTAGGTGTCTCAAACCCAAGCATCAAGCGCAGCGAGTTAATGGTAAGAATGAGAGGGTTTGAGGAGTATGTAAACGAAGCAGGGCATGATGCTGAATTTTATACGATCACATGCCCTTCAAGGTTTCACTCGCATTTATCAAAATCCGGTAAACGCAATCCTAAATATAGTGGGGAAACACCACAACAAGCTCAGAAATACCTAGGGAAAGTATGGTCAAGGGTTAGAGCTAAACTTAGTAGAGATAATTTGCCAGTTTATGGGTTTCGTGTTGCAGAACCTCATCACGACGGTTGCCCACATTGGCATATGTTGTTCTTTATGAAACCGGAACATAAGAAGCTTGTAAGACAAATTATACGAAAATATGCTCTGGCTGATTCACCAGATGAAAAGGGCGCACAAGAATATCGGTTTGAATCAGTTAGTATTGATCCAAGCAAGGGAAGCGCAACAGGCTATTTAGCTAAATACATCGCAAAAAACATTGATGGTCATGCAGTCGGTGAAGATTTTGAAACGGGGCGTGATGCAGAACAATCTAGTGAACGTGTCGAAGCATGGGCCGCAACGTGGGGCATTCGCCAGTTTCAACAAATAGGCGGGCCACCAGTTGGTGTGTGGCGCGAATTACGTCGTATGGAAACAGAAGAATCGGGGGTGATAGAAAAAGCACGTCGTGCTGCTGATAACTCAGATTGGTGTAGTTATATCGAAGCACAAGGTGGTGCACTTTCAAGACGTTCAGAGATGCCCATTAAAGTAGCAGTATGGGAAGAATATGAGCAAGAAACTGGAGCCTTAACACTCCCCCCAATTGGACGCTATGGAGACTCAATCAAAGGGCGTATTTTCGGGCTTGTTTCTAAAGGCGTTCACTATGTTACAAGATTCTATAAATGGACTATCAATTGGGTTAAAAATAATCCTAATCAAGACGAACATATAATTAAAGCCAAGCCTGAGTTTAATTTATTTAAAAAGGGTGGGGGGTTAGCGCCACAATCTACGGATTTAAGATCTAAAGGTCAGCGGCAACCTTATGAACTCGGGTCATTTGATATCTTGAGTGGTGTAGCGATAGCTACGCCCTTGGAGTTCTGTCAATAACTGTACGTTATTAATAATATTGTCTGGAATTACCTATAACGTTTGAGTTAACCGGCCTTTTTATACAGAGTGCAGCGAAGCGAAACGGCGTATAAAAAGGTCGGGTTGAATGACTTGTTATATTTTTTTAGCATG
>Ga0255759_10000010_pt1 | contig 233152 bp, 181 predicted proteins | sample 101ome_20_FD_179959 | JGI IMG/M metagenome (GOLD analysis project Ga0255759, IMG submission 179959) | Coastal salt marsh microbial communities from the Groves Creek Marsh, Skidaway Island, Georgia - 101404AT metaG (version 2) | ecosystem: Environmental > Aquatic > Marine > Intertidal zone >... | reverse complement strand
TTTACAAAAAATGAAAAGCACAAACCAAATCAAATTTTCAGTTAACTTATTTTTCATACATTTTTGATTACCATTAATGTTTAGCCGACCCAAACAGAACATATTTCTAATGTTTTGTATATTACTTTTGGGTTTTCAAATAAGCTTCTTATGGAGAACACAATTTTTTGTTTGGTACAAACTGCCAAAATTTGAGGTTTATTAAGTACCAGTTGTGGTACAGTTGATTTGTACCATTAATTTTGGGCGCCTTACGAAAAACACGCCCCCCCCACACACACACACACACACACACACACACACACACTACACACACACTACATAAAAACACTTGATGATGATGAGAGAGGAGTTTTTTATATAGAGGAATTTTTTAGTGGTAGTATTTATTTGTACCAGAAGTGGTAGTGTAAAAACGCACCTTTTCAAAATTATGGTAATTCAAAAATTGTGTCCTGTTTTTTTTGTACCATTTTTTTCCTGGGAGTATTACCGGAAATTCCACCAACAAGATATGGTACATAATTTATTACTAAGATGTTTTACCATAAGTTTGGTTAGAATATGTTTATCTACCACGAACCATAATCTAAATGAATAGCCATTTGGTACTACCAAACCAAAAATCAAATTTGATCAAATTTGTGCAAATGAAGTACGCGGACTCTCAAATTTGATCAAATTTGTGCAAATGAAGTACGCGGACTCTCAAATTTGATCCAATTTGTGCAAATGAAGTACACAGACTCTCAAATTTGATCAGATTCGAGCTGCGCACACAGGGTGCATGCAACATGGCGTCGAGTGAGGACGATGATGGCGCCGCGCCTGCGCTCGCGCGGCATCATGCAAATGCTGAAAGGCGCAATACTGCAGGGCGTGGGGATGTGCGTGGGGATGTGCGTGGGGATGTGCGTGGGGATGTGCGTGGGGATGTGCGTGGGAACATTTGTTCTGATATTCATGCCGACATTCGTGGCGACATTCGTGCTGGTGCGCGTCATCGCGTTGGCGCGCCGAGTAAGCATTCAACTAAGCACTGGAGTAAGCACTCAAGCAAGCACCTTAGTAAGCAGCACCGCCCGCGTCCAGCAGAATCTTCCGATGACAGTGTGGAAGAAGAGGGCTTTGACGCTGCGAATGATCAGGGTGTTGAAGATTCTGCATATTCGAACATGTCTGACGCTTCTCAAGGTATGCATGAGCATGATAATTTTGATTCTGACGTGAGCGAACAAGAGTATGACAAGGAGAATTATCATGCTCAGAAGCAAGTTGTGCGTCGGAAAGAACCAAAGCTGGCACACAGTTCACGGAATTTGCAAGCTGCAAAGGGTTCAAAAGAATTGAGCAAAGGCAGCAAGCTTTCGAAGCACAATGTCAAGCATTCAACAAATGTTCTGGGCAAAAAAGCGGGTATGCGTGGCACTGCTTTGCACTCTAGAGAAAAGTCATCTATGTATCTTGATGCAGACAAAGCTAAAAAAGTAGCTCAAGCGCGCCAACCTCAAAAGGCTTATACGCACGGCGCAAAGCAAAAAAGAAAGCATCATCGTGAGGAAAATATATATGGGCAGAAAAAGGGCAATCGCGTTATTGCGCAGAAGCCGGGCTCAAAGCATAATGACATGGACGACGAGATGGACGACGATATGGACAACGACATGGACGACGACATGGACGACGACATGGACGACGACATGGACGACGACATGGACGACGATGTGCATGGACGAAATTCAAACAAGAAAAGGGGAGACGCAGCACAAGATGACGCAAATGCCACGAAGAAACGCCGTCTGGTGATTCGAGATTTGGAGTCAACTTCGTTTGTGGGCATGAACGGGCCGTCGGGGGCCATTGCCAAAACAATCAAGTATTTTCGTTCCTACCCCGACGCTATTTTCAATCGAAAGCACGCAAGCATGGCACCAAGTATGCAGACACTACGTGCAACCGAGCACATCAAGGTTTTGCCAGAGCTGTTTATGTCGCAAAGCACAGAAGCGTGGGTGAATGGTGTAGAGAATCGCATTGCGACGTGCCAGTGGGCTGCACCTTTTGGCCTCGGAAATTTGCGTGTACTTCCAGACGATATGCCGGTAATGGTTGACGGCCAGGAAAAGCCGCTGCATGTGGAGAAGGACTATGCTGGAGATGTTTTGCGCATGATGCAAGCTTCTTCCTTCAGCACAAATGTTCCCACGCATGTGTGGGGTGAAGCCTGTATGCCGAATGGGGACATAGACGCACAGTTTTTGAAGCTGTTTTTTGACGGGCCGAATGGCGGCATGGAAGGTGGCGTAAGCAACATTCTATTTCATGTATCTAACATGAACGAAGTAAACCCCGGCAGTGTGGACATCGACTTGCTCAAGTTCATGTATCTTTTTTCGCTGGCGCTGAATCGCGACAATCAGCAGCAGGACATGATGTACGGTGTGAATACACCGCGCACTGAGCTGATGATGAAACGGGGCAAAAACACGCGCGTGACTGGCATGCGGTACCAGACAGTGCACCAGGCGCAGGCTTTGCGGGAGAAAAGCCACATTGGGACATCTGACGCGCTTGATTTGCTGCTGACGCGCAAGATGTTGGCCGAGCTTCAGCAAAAGAGCAAAGCATTGGAAGAAAGTGATGATGTAGACGGAGATGATGATGAAGCAAACAATGACGAGAATATGCAGGAGAAGAATAACGAGGCATATGACATGGCATGTGACGGAGCACGTGACGAAGCACGTGACGAGCAGGAAGCGGGAAACATCGACAAAGATCAAAACAATAACGATGACCAGCACGATGACATGCATGATAACAATGAAGAGATGCATAAGAACGAGCCGAATAAGAACAGGAGCCGTGCTGCTCAGAACAAAAATGCCAGTGGTTTGCTCAAGGCAGAAGTGCACGCTGACATGCAGGGAGTAAACCAAGGTTTGCCGTTTGTGGACCTGGACTTGTATGACACTCTGCAGTTTATGGACCCGGCGTTGATTGTGCACAATACGCAGCACACCAACAACCCCGACAAAAGCGGGGAGCCACTTGACATTACAGAGGAACAGCCCGAGGTGTGTTCCATGTCTGGCTCGCCGTGCCGTATTTTGTATAGCACGCATGTCATCAATGGCGTGAGTGACAACATGCAGCCAGAGCGTCTTCTCGTGCAAGTAGTGCATATTTCAGCTCCCAATGGCGTGGAGCCGCTGGTGGCACTGATGCAGGCGTGCAAATGCTACGACGAGCTGGGCCTTACGGTGCTCAAAATTGTCAAGCACATGTGCGAAAGCTTGCACATGCGGGTGGTAGACGATTTGAAGACACTGTTTTCGAGTTGCAGTCTTGTCAATGCCGTCGATGTTTTCTGCGAGGCCAACATTCTTGAAGCCGTGTTTCAGACAGCTAAGAAGGAGCGTATTCACAACGTGCACTTTCACGGCCAGCGTCTCAACGTGGACAGCAGTAAGGAAATGGAGTCGTGGAACGCCATGCGCGCAAGTATTGTGCAGGAGCGCAAGATGTACTTTGGCAAGGTAATCAACGTGGTGGAGACGGCGCTTTCGCAAAACCGCGGCATTGACCGTGCGAGGGAGCCCGACGAGACGTTTCCGAGTGTGGTGTGGAATGGAATGCATTTTCGTTCGGTGGACAAGGCTGGCCTTGAATTGATTCTGAAAAGCAAGAAGACAGAGATGCTGCGGGACAAGTGGACTGAGTTTCAGGTGGAGCAATACGATGACGGTTTGTCCAAAGAAGCGATTGAAACATTGGTGGACACGTTTTGGGAGGAGTATGGCCCCAACAGCGCGTACGAGCAAGAGGTGAATGCCTCGTGGTCTGTGCATGCAGCCAGTGAAGGTGCCATCAAGTATTACACCAGCATTGAGCAGCGCGACAGCAACGATGTGTTGTATTGCTATGCTTTTTCGGGTCCCATCCACTGGTCGGGAAAGGGTGCTATTTTCTTTGAATTTTTCCACGAGCACATTCAGCCCATGCAGAACAAAAATGCACTGTGCATGATGGACTTGCCTGATTCTCCCTTTGTGACGAATCCTCTGGCCATGGCATACCTCACGGCGTTGCTGAAGGATGAAGACCCCTTTGTGCAATTTTGGAAGCCTGACTGCACGGAGTTGCCGACGGTATCCTATGTCCTGAACGAGTGTGTTCATGTTTCGGAGCACGTTTTGCAGCTCAAGGTGCTGTTGTCAGAGGCTCTGCACTTCCAGAAACAGGGCAACATGAGCATGCAGCGGCTGCGTGACATGCGCATTGAGGAGTTGCTGGGTTTGGGGGTAAATGTGGACAAGAACATTCGGAACTTACTGGTGGAGATGCGCAAGAGCTGCCCCCTACACAAGCTGGCCTTCCAACAACCTCTTCTCGTGGACACGTGGTACGACAAGCAGCGCAATGAGCTGCGCGTGAGTGAATTGACACACCTTAGCCACTACATGCAAGTTGTGGAGGATCTGCGCTTACAGGGGGTAAAGAACATTGGGCTGTGGACCAAACACGCGTTGTCTTGCATCAACACGCTGCAGGAGACGTCGTTGCATGGCATAGAGCCTGGCACGCATCAGGGCTCTTTTGGTGACTTTTTGGTGGACAACACCTTGGTGTATCACTTGTGGCAGCAAAGCATGAAACATTTGGAGCATGGCCTTTGCAATGTGAATGTGAATCTGAGCTTGATGATGTTGAATGGTCTCATTGCGTACTTTTGTCGGAATGACAAGGAAGCGGCAGGCTACTGCATTTTCATTGCAGATGGCGGCATGCAATATTTCCAGCGCGAGTTTGCGCGTTTTGGCATGGAAGATCATATTGTGCAGCGGAAGAGTCCAGGTGCGGGTGCAGATTTGCTCATGTTGGAGGTAACTATTCATTCTTTGTCTTACTGTCTCAATATCCCCTTTGCGTCCACGATCAAAAATTACTTTCGGACGCCAGACACGATGCCGAAAAACCTGAATGCGGTGTCCAAGTTGTCCTTGCAAGGCACGGGTGGGTCAGCGGTGTGGGTGGAGTTGGACGGCACGTTTTCCGAGCAGTCGCGCATGGAAATTGCGCACATTGGCAAGATTTCGTTCATGTCGGACATGTTCAAGACAAAGGGAAGCCAGCAAGACAAGGGCCTGACCAAAGTAATTGAGCAAGCAGTGAATGCGGCCATGCGCACGAGCGTGGGTCCACAAGACGAGGCATGGTCCACGACGCAAAACCTCGCCCGGCGCACGTACAAGCGCTTGCGCAGTGGCATTCCACTTTTTTTGATGTGCAGCAACAGCGGGGACCCTGAATTTCCGGCGTCGGCAATTACGGGTGGCCGTTTTCGAGTGTGTTCTTCTGCTGTGCAAGACGGCAATCGCGGGGTTCTCAATGTAAAAGTAAATGCGCCAGGAAACACGCAAATCCAGAATGATCCCGTGCAAATGCAAGACGAGGAGACACCCAGTATGAGCTGTAATTACACCCGTGATTGCTTCATTGAGCCGGAGGTAGAGGACGTGGTGCTGCGCAACGTGAATGCCGAAATGACGCAAAGCAACATTTTGTACTTCTCTGCGTTGTGGCTGGCCACGCAGGCCTTCCCTGCCATGCACACGGCCATGCGTCTGGATTGGATGTGGTGCTGTCGGGAGACGCTGCGGTCAGATATTATGAGCGTCGTCACCAACATCCGCACGCTCACGTCCGGGCTTCGTCGCGGAACTATCGGGGGTAACTTGAATGACAACCAGGACAACTTCAATCGTGTGATGATAGACGGACCTTTTTTGACGGTGGAGTTGTTTGGCGAACATATTTGGCAAATCTGCATGCGCGCATTCTTGATCAGGTCGCAGATCCTGCATAGCGAGAATAACTTGCAGAAGCTGTCATTGCCGCGGGTGATGAATGATTGCATCTACAGCATGCTGTACGTCCCGGTTTCTCTGCAAACGATTCTTTCGGCGCTCTACCTCAGCATGTCAACGTACTTGCTGAATCTAAACACTATGATTGCGTCGACGTTTTTTCTCTACGTCTCGCGGTGCACGGTACATTGTCCCTTGCATGTGCTGGCTCTGAATGCGCAAGAGCAGGCCCTGAACTCGAAGCAACAGCACATGCTACAATCCCTCTTTGATTACTTTGATGGTGTGTGTAATTTGGTGAGTGCCCACAAGTCATGTAAGCTCCGCAGTACACAACAAAGCCGGGTGCAGTACACATTGGACGACGTGACGACGTGGTTTTCATGGGAAGACCCTGACAAAAATGTGGCGATTGTTGAGTACGTGCGGCAGAATGCAGTCAAGGGAATAAGAGCAATGCCTACTTATTACGTGACTGCGCTAGAGCACAACTTCAAGACGGTTCCGACAAGCTTGAGATCCAAGCAGAAACAACACAACACCGGGAAACAGGGCGTACATTTGCCTTTCAACACAATCGAAGACTGTAAGCTGGGTATTTTTGTTGAAATGCTCAAGCCGTCCAGTAACAAGGACCGTTTTGACGAGTTTCAGCACAAGCCAACACTGCTGCAAAATGCAGGTATGCCGTTTCTCAACACAGACGAGTTTTGGAAGAAGTTGCATGAAGGCACAAGGTTTCCGCAGACGATGCAAATGAGCACAGATTCGCAGTATTCAAACCACATGGCAACGCAGGAAACCAACACGTTTTGGGACAATTTTGTCAGCGATGTGCGAAACCTCACGCCGTTTGTGGAGCATGTGCTGCAGTTTTTCAATTTACCTCGCGACGCCAGCCGCAAGCTCTTGTTTGACACTGTGTTCAAAAATTGTCGCAGCTCACTGACGACAACAGGTCAAATTATGTTTCCCAGCAACAGCGAAATGTGGTCCATGAGCATTCTGCAGACGCTTCAAAACCTGTACGAGCCGTTTGTAGTGGACTTGGCCCCGATTCTGGTGGAGGAGAAAAAAGCGGGCATGAAAACGTCTCGTGCGGTCGGAGTGCGTGCCACGGTTTGCGTTGACGTGCTGTGGATTCTGTTGTCCCAAGCCTTGTTCTCGGCCGAATGGTACATGGAGTCCATAACGCAACGCGTGTGCACGTTGCACTTGCGCAACATGTCGCATGCTGCCCAGTCCATGCTCACGCTCTTCCTGCATACGCAAGTGGAGATGGCTGCCATTCCAGCGCACGACTCCAACAAAATCGTGCTGCATTCGTTGCACAGCCAACAAAAAATTGGCGACGAGCTGATGTTCATTCCATTTTACGAGAAGCTGCACAAAGACTGCTGCATTTTACCCACGTCGGTGCGCATGATACGACGAAATGACAAAACTGGTTCTTCCGCTCTGACACACAGCTCGAAAGGCACGAATGTGTTTGTCAATTTGACGGCCTCGTGGAGAATTATGGCGAAACCTTTCACGTATGTCAAGTGCCAGGACGACACGTGGGTGCTGGCGTACAAGAAGCATATCAACCACAACAATCACATATGCACGCCGCTCAACAAGTATAGCCTTTTTCCTTTTGTGCCAGAGAGTGTGGCGCATATGCTGACCTTGACGCAGCACCTCAACGTATTTCTGGAGCGATTTCATGTTGAGTTTGCGCATGTCGTTGCCAAGCTTCCCCATGTTCAAAACTTCCTGCCACTGGCCTTGCAGATTGGGGGACAATCCTGGACGTCGGAGTTTATGCTGCATGTGCCTTTTATGCTCACACACAACGTGGTGCGGCACCATCGCAGCGAGTGGCCGGTGATTACGCTCGGCAAATACAACGTTATGGCCGTAATCAAACGCATTGGCACTCGTTTTGTGCTGCAGCCAGTGGCGTCCACGACGCAGCTCCTCAATCGGGAAATTCAGGAGATCTACTCCAAGAATGACATGAAGCCGTGGAATCACGTGCCCTTGCACAATGATAGTCACATTGTGTGGCATGCCAGTGAGCTCACGTTAGCGCAGTCATATGGTGTGTATATTGACGGCAATGCGCTCAGGGTGCGCAATCCGCGACAAGTGCATGACACCAATATGCAATGTGTGCCGTTGTCTCTGATGCCTATTTTCATGCATCAGGCGTTGGTGCTTGTCCGCGTGCATTTGTTGGAAGTCAAGCTCTACGACGAAGAAAAAGAGGGTTTTCGGAACATCACCAAGATTCACGTGAAGCAGCTTTTCAAGCTGCACAAACACAAGTTGTGGTCTGCGGAGAAGAGTCGCGAATGGTTAAAGGCGGAAATTGACATGCCTCAGCTGGGGCAGGAGCAGGACTTTCTGCGCGTCTTGCCCAATGCCGCGGGCGTAGCTACTTCCTTTTGGCTCATGCATTTGAAGAATGATGAAACATTTTACTTCTTTTTCAACGACCGTGCGCATCTCAAGTTTACGCTACAGGCAAACAATGGCTTGCCTTTGAGCGATGCGCAGTGGAAGTTATGGCACGACAAGCAATATTTGTTTGTGTATGAGCATATTATGGGTTCCAACAATCGCACCTACCACATAATGATGGCGGATAGTCAACAAAGCATGGCTACGAGGACATTTGTGGGCGTGTACGAATATGACGATGCAGGCTTGCAGCAAGCCAGGACGCAATATCAATATGCTTTGCGGCATTTGAAGCAGCATCAGGACAATATGAAGGTACATACTTATCAAGATGTGACGCAGCAAAAAACCTTGCTGGACTCATTGAAATCGATGGTGCGGGAGAAAGCGGAAGCGTTGAAGGGCACCAAGGCCACGCAATTGATCAAGAATAAGCTGTGGTGTGATGAGAACGTTGTTGCCTCATGGACGCTAGCACTTCCGGATCATGGCAAAGGAGAATCCAATGACAAGACAGTGCTAGCTGTTTTGACGCATCATGAGCAAAGTCCTGTCTGGCTTTTGCAAGGCTGCTACGCTCTGTCGTTTGTCTATGACAGACAGAGTTTTGCAGGTCGTATGGACTTTGTTGCGTGCACACATGGAGTACTACGCGAGGGGCAGCGTATGTACCTCACCTTTACCGAGGAACTTTACACTTCTCTTCGTAAAAGCAATCCAAGTCTCTACATCTACAACAAGGCTACATTGAACGCCATGGCTGCGGGTGAAAAGGTGCAGCTTGAGTGTTATTACACAGTGGCGCAATCAGCCCGGACGTATTATGCAAGCATGCAGGAGATGATTGTAGACGTCGTGGTGCTGGTGCACCATGAAATGCATGCCTCTGATAATGTCTACGTCTACGACGACCGTCGTGTCAATAGCAAGGAGGTCATGTCAGTTCGCATGGTGGACGAAAACGGCCAATATCAATTGGCGATGTCACCCAGCAGCAAGCATTGCTTGTCAAACTTGTATTGCAACTTGCGATACACCAAGAGCGATGCGGTGTGCATCGAGGAGTTGTGTGATATGTGATTTTACATGAGATGCAATTATTGCATATATCAAATATTTATAAATACCATAAGCACGTTGTATGCACATGAAACTATAATCGTTTTGAGCGTCATAAATCCTTCTTGCTCTTGTGACCTGGCTTTTTCAAGAAGTATTTGGGTTGTTTTGTTCCAAATGAACTGCCTTGTTTTGTTTGCGCACCTGTGTCCGATGGCGCTGTTGTTAGTGAAGTCTTTGAAAAAAAGGTTGATGAACTGACGGGATTCTGTTTTGAGTTGTAAATGCGTACAGCTTTGGTTGTGCGCACAAGCAGCAACAGCAAGACAAAGATCATGTTGCATGTGTATATGTAGTCCAGATGTAGCCAGGGAACGGTGAGAATAAGAACAAACGCCGTGCTGGGGAGGCCTAGCACATGTACAGCAATATATTTCCATGTCACACTAGATTTCCAATCCCACTTCTCGCTGTCAAGCGCTTGATATTTGAATTTATGGCCTAGAAAGTCCAGCAGCCACACGCCCAGAATTGCCAACCATGCACCAAAGGTATGCCCTTCGTCACACATAAACATGTCACAAGAAGCCTGACTTGAGGCTACATGTTCAGAGTGATAGAGGAAAAACTGGGATTGCACAAACAACACCAGAAGCACAAGAGTCCATTCCGTGCTTTTGCTGGGGTAAATAGTGCGCAAGAAGGAGTGGGTGATGATGAAAAGAATAAACAGGAACCCACATAGCACCAAACTGACCACCATGTGCAGCGTCGTTGATGCATACCCATATGGATTTGAGTAATCCGCGTTGAACAACAGAATGAAGGGGTCCATTTTGTTTATGCTGGAACTCTGTGTGTCATCTGCGTGGAAGACACGCACGAGGATACTGAAAATGCAAAATTGAACGTTGTACATGAACATGAAGACGAAAGCCACCTCTTGCATGATGCCCACATATTTCATCCAGGATGGCTTGTCTTGTCGTATGAAAACAAAAAGCATGAAGCCTACACTGGATATGCTGAAGGAAAGCAAATTGGCCAGCAAGACGCTGCTGGGTAGAATGGGGAGCGTGCCGCTGGAACCGCGCAGCAAGTAAACAAGCCCGGCGCTGAGTAAGTAGAAAATGCCCTGTTCAATTAAGACAACAGGTGCATACTCTGGGATGCGCATGCTTTGAATTCGCGCGTTGGTTGCATTGGTTTTGGAATTGTTTGTATTCGTGCTATTGTCTGGAGGAGAGGACATTTATGCATCAAGCAGAGTGCTCTTATAATAGCAAGGAGTTGCAATTGTTTATTCTTTTCCACGTGCTTTCTTCTTTTCCATGTGCTTCATTCTTTTCCTTCTTTTCCTATTGCGTGTCTGTCTTCGGGCCAGCAGGACAACTGTGTCGCGCAAGGAACAAAGGTTCCATGTCAGGACCCTTGGGCATGCTCCTGTACACAGGCCTTACAGGCCACATCTGCCATGTGTATCTTGGCGTTGGTATGCCAAAGTCCATGCCAAAAGCTGCTGCGGCTGCTGCAGTGGCTTCGCGCTCAAACGGCATCATTTCGGGAATCTGCAAGCGAAGGGAACGACCGGTTGCTCTGTTCATGCCATTCATGTTTACGTGTCATGCACGCGCGTTAGGTGTTTGAGATGTGAAATGAAAAAGAGCGGGAACTTGATATGAAGAAGGCTTGCAGTCAAAAATTAGCTTGAATCCGTGGTATTATTTTACCACTGTAAACTTTTATGCGTTGTGACCCTTGTGACCCTGCGCTTGGAGAAAGGGTCAAATAGAAGCGAAAACCCACGCAAATACGACCCAATTTACACATATTGCAGAGGTCCCGGGTACCAACCTGGCTGAATCTAGTACCAAATTTGTTGCGAGGGTTGTAAATTGAATTAAAAAAAAAGTGATACCATGGAGATTGTCTTATGCTTGTGTAGTAAAAATATATGAAATGGGGGCGGGAATGCAAAATGGGGGTGGGAATGCAAAATGGGGGTGGCGTAACAGTAAAAAAACAGAGTGAGTTTCTGCAAATTTCGCGCGCCTTGGCCCCTCTTCGGAAGTAGCACAAACTCGCACACGCTCCACGCGCGGAAGCATGTTCACGCGTTTGCCTCAATTTGACGAATGCTTTCCAGACGCGCCGGGCTTCAAGTTCACCAAGAACGACATGATTGCGGACGGGCGTACTTTCTGTTCCTGGACTCGCAATGCTGCGATGTTGCTGGGCATCTTTCCCGAGCAGCGCAGCAACATTCGCGTTCGGCAGTGGAGTTACGACTGCTGGCAAAAAGACACGTCGGAAAACGAACTTCCGTGTGTTTTTGACGCCGACAACAAACCGATTGCAGACGAGAGTGTGGTCAGCGGTGCCGTATGCTGTTACGATGTTCTTATCGCGAGTGGTTACGACGACAAGATAGCGGCAAACGAGACTGATATCAAGCAGTTGCAAGAACTTGGCATCAAGCGCGAAGACATCTTCAAGATACGCTGGACTCGCTTTAGCAACAAGCTCATGTGTGGCTTAAAGTTTGACTCCAAGGACAAGATGTATTCGCCGCTGGGAGTTTTGATCAACGCGCATTGTCCGCATGCCGCTTTCAACTACTGCCCAAAAAGACTTGCTCTGCAGCCACTTCCCAACAAATCCGCACGCAAGATGCAGATGCTTCCCATGATTAAGATCAACGACAGTGACAAGGAGAACGTGGCTCCAAGCAACATCAAGGTGGACACGACGAACTACGTCACCCGCAACGAGTTTGAAACGTACATCAAAATGCTGCCGCCATGGGTAAACAGCGTTTCCGGATGCGTGTCCGACACGACGCACAAAGTAATTTCTTTGCATGAGAACATGAAAGATGTTGTGGACGTTCTCAAGCTACAGCAAAAGCAGATTTGGACCATGCAAAACGCCATCATTGATTTGCGGACGGACCGTGATGAGGCCAGGTCGGAACTGGCGACGGTGAAGAAGGAGCAAAAGCGCTTTCATGCAGAAGTAAGCCAGGAAATGACGGAAGTAAGCCAGGAGATGACAAGCTCCGAACGCGCGTCTAAGCAACTTCGTCTTGACTTTGACAAATACGTGAGCAAGTGCACGGCACGTGACGAAGAGTTTGACAAAAAATATGAAGAGAACTGCAAGGTATGGGACGACTCCATCAACGAGCTTTACACCATGGTTGGGGAAGAGCTTGAATGATGTAGAGTTTTTTGATTCTGCTTTCAGACCTCCCAGTGAGAAGTGTAAAAAACCTGAAGCACTTGTTGTGCTATATTTGCGTGGCTTCAAAATAAATCAAATGGAGGTGACACCTCTTCAATCAATTCAAATATTTGGCCTGTGGGACCAACCACGAACCATGGCAGGGTGGGAGCACATCAAAGCTTTAAATATGTCTTGGCGTCGTTTGCGACAAGAGCTGAAATTCACGCCGCAGCAGTTGCAGAAAATACAGCCCGAGAAAAAGGAGTGGGTTCAACGGGGAGCCTTGACTCTGCATGACTTGCCTGAAATGGTGATTTTTCCTATCAACCCGTTTGTAGATTTGAGTGCTGACCTGGGAGAAGTGTGGTCCATGCGTTGGGGTGCTGACTTGCTGGCGGACATGGGTGTGACATACGAGCAGATGGTACGGCGAGGCTTAAATCCCCGCTTCATGCAGCATCTCAATTATTCGGTGGGGGGGTGGTTTTTGCTCAAATTTGAGGCCAAACACTTGGACGAAAGTTGGACAGACGAGGCGTGCAAAGCCGTCTTTGGTGCGTGTAAATTGGAAATGAAAAGTATTTTAAGGAACTTTTCTGAAGTGGAGAGTGTGGAAGGAAAGCATTAGTTTTTGATGTTCTGTTTTATTTGCTTGAATTCTGCTTTATTCTTCTGTTACGTTTTAGAGATCTATAAAAGCCAGAGTATGTAACACTAAAATGCTAGCCAATTTAGTGGCAGCCTCGGTATTTGGCAACTCCAATTTGCGCAAATACTCCTCTGAGAATCACTGTGAGTACGTGGAAATGACGGTGAACCCCAGCACATTTGAGGCGCACGCCTCGCGCATGTATGTGATAGACGACTCCTTGCATGAACACGCGTGGATTGCAGACGCATCGGATGCCGCTGAGCAAGGTTCTGGTGTTTCTATGTATCATAGCACAAAAAATAGTATGCATAATACCACGCACAAAAGCAGGCAAGCCCAGCACACGCACCCGCCGTCCATGGCCCGACTTTTTGGGGTCAGTGGCTTTGGATTTGCACCGCCGCACCCGGCACAGTTTATGCATCCCCCCAGCTCCACGTTGACATGCAATACATCACATACAGCGGATAATGCACATTGCAGCCCCATCATCCCTATTATTCCCCAAACACAGGTTCCAAGTGAGGGGGATGAAGAGCACGATTGCATGCTGGCGCCGGGGCATGTTGTTTAAAGAGCTTTACATTTATTTAAGAAATTATGTGCTATATTATATGTATGGCTGAACAAAAGTTAGATCAACAGCTCAAAGAGTTTCGTGAAAAGTTGATAAAATCAGAAAGAGGGTCGCATACACGGTTAGGTGGATATCACAGAGCATCGTACTCTATAAGCATAGACGAGATGATAGAAGAATTAAAAGCGCTGAACTTTGACAAAAATTCAAAAAAAATTTCCACACGTTGTCCCATGTTTGTGACACGAAAAAGAGATGGTTTTTTTGCTTGCTTACAAATGACTCAGAATGGTTATACAGTTTTTAAAAAAGAAAACAAAGAGTTAAAAGAATGGCAATCTGATTTTTTTCCGGATGAATTCAAAAGAGTGTTGGGTGAAGCATGTAAGACATATAATACACAATGTGAAGCTGGCAACAAAATCAAACATATTTTTTTTGAAATATTATGGAAACAATGGCATCCAGAAAAGTTGCCACCAAGTGATTTGAAGAAGGACCAAATTTACAAGTGGCATGATGTAGATGACAATCGATTATATGCTTTCACAAAATTGCTTGATTTGAAGAAAACAAGTGAAGGAAAAAAAATCTTGGCAGATAGGTTCAAGAGACCTCAACACTTGATTGGTAAATCTGAACATTTGTATATTGAGATTTTTGAAGTGGACATTTGCAATGACCAAAAAAACTTGCAAGAGAGAATTGAAGTTGCGAAAACATGTTTTCAACGCCTTGTCAAAACGTGGGCAATTGATTTTGCACGCCCAGTACAAATTTTTACTATTGCGCGAATGTGCCAGTACGTGCAAGGTTCTTTTCAGGATAATTGTGAAGGAACTATATTAACTATTGATTCAATTTTTGATGTGCATGATGAGATTAGTGACAGCCAGGAAGTCCAAGAATATAATACACCAAAAAGCTGCAAAAATGCTTTCAGACAAAAGATCAAATTTCAGTGTGATTTGAAAGCAACCGTAAAGGCAAAGTGTGCTGCAATTCAAAGTGAGAGCAGTAAAGATAAAATCATTCAAAACACAATAGTTATACAACTGCCAATTTGTCAAGATATCGCAGGTTGCACCGTATATCCACATTATTTTGGGTCGTTTCGATATTTTCAAAATGAACAAGCGGAAGATTTTGAGAAAACTTTGATTAATTGCAACAATAATGCAATATTAGAGATTGATAAAATTTCACAACTCTTCAAACACTATAAACAGCAAATTGAAAAAACAGAAGAAAAGCTGCAAGGAGCATGGAAAACATTGCCTAATGCCAAAAATTTTCAACACTTATTAAAAACATCTTTGCATACACTTTGGGCGGAAGTAAATGATTGGGAAAAATCTGAAAAAAACAAAGCTTTATTTGAAATTTATAGATTTTGTGTTGAGAGAGACATATTGCCAATGCAATTCAAGACAAAAAGACAAAAATCAAACTTCTGTCCTGCAGCAATTCCAGTATGGCAAAGTCGATTGATACCTATTGAATTGCCTGTACCAAAAGACGTGTTTCAAAACATTGTGCTTGGCTCGGAAATAAATGTAAGGTGTTTGATATGGAGTTTCTGGCCTTTTCGTCTACGTACAATTTGGGTGCCGCAGCAAGATCCAGATGAATTTGGTGAGTGGCATGTAGACAAACCGTTAAGTGACATTTTTGAACAAGTTTTAGAAAAAGAAATGCAGCGTGAGGATGCTCGAGTCAACACAATCAAAAAACAAAACAGTGCATGGTATAATACAACAGATTCTGGTGAGAAAGGGGTTGAAAGTGCAGTTGCGGAAGAAGTAACTATGGAGTCTGAAGAAGACAGTGGGTCCGGAGACGTTGTGGTAGAGCTAACTAGAGAATCTGACGAAGAAGACGGTGGGTCGGAAAGTACAGAAGGTGGGAAAGACATAGAATCTGACAACGGTGAGGGTGGGTCGGAAAGTGCAGAAGGTGGAAAAGACATGGAATTTGACGAAGGTGAAGGTGGGTCGGGAAGTGCAAGTATAGGACATAAACGCAAAAGAGAATGGTGGCATGATACGCCTTGGCCAACAGAAGAAGATTTGTTTGCTGGTGAGACTTGGACAGACATTTGGACGATCTATGGAATAAATTTGTATCAACAAGAAACTTGGAAAAAGTGGAAAGCAGCAATAGCACAGAACAATGACCTTTTTTTGTCCAATCAATATAAAGCTTATTTGCAACAACAAAAGCAATATCAAAAATACATGCAATGGTTAGAAACACATAGACGTGAACAGTATGCAGAGTGGGAAATTGCAGATCCACAATGGAACATGAATGCAAGGCTTGCACAGCTTTGTCTCGAATCCAACCCCTTCCTGCTGCATTTTGAAGCAGACCTAGATGTGCAATTTGGACGTGTATGTTGTATCCGGTATTAAGCATTGTGCGGACTTGGATCAGAGATGTTATGTGACAGTATGCATGCAGACACTCCTACAGCTCCCCCCGGCATCGTGTGCACGCTGAGCATCTCGCGCGGGGACGGCATGAACGCCATAAACGCTATCAACCTGTCGGAGGCGATTACGATTCAGGACACGGACAACTGCAATGTGATGCTGCAGCGTCTGGCGGCGAGGTTGGAGAAGAAATTCAAAAGGGAGTTTGTGCGGGTGAAGGCACAAGAGGAGCAGGAGAGGAAGAGACGCATGGAGGTGGAGGAGCAGGAGAGAAAGAGTCGCATGGAAGTGGAGGATCAGCCGTGGAGTGTGTGTGAAGATTGCAACGGCTTGGTTAACGCTTCAAGCAACGCTTCAATCAACGACTACCTTCAAGACTACGCTTCAAGCAACACTTCAATCAACGCTTCAATCAACCCTCCAATGTTCGCACACGAAATGCCACTCCCACCACAGCTGCCGATGACGCAAATAGAGTATTTGGCAGGGGAGGTGAAGGGCATCAAAGATAGAATGGAAGAGCTGGCGGTGGAAATGAAGATTCTGTCCACGAGCATGATCGCCAACAACCAAACAATTGTGCAAGAGTTTGATAAAATCAAAGCAGAGTGTATTCAAACAAAGGGTCAAACGAAAGAGATACAGGGTTCATCCGCACGTGGTATGCCCTCGGGTTGTGTGCGCAGGCTAAGGTAGAAATGTGTGATTAATGAAATACAAGTTTTGTTTACATTGTTTTATTCCCTACACCTCCTTCATGCATCCGGAGCCGGAGAATACCGCTGGCCGTGGCTAAACCTGCTCCTGCGCACTCCGTTTCGTGTAACTTCAAAACCCCAGCCATGGGGTAGGGCGTCTGGGCTTTCTGTCCCCAAGTCCCGCGCATCCTGCACTTGCTCTGGCACCATGCAGAGAGGTGCTTGGTAAAGAGTCCAATCAAAGATATTGCACGTCAGTGCCCGAAGATAAATACACGCAAGGGTATTGCAGCCCTCTGGAACGCCGTAATGATCACATCTCCCGACATAGCAGTGTACTTCGTGCGTGTCGTGTACGTACCACATTATGGCACCTTCGTTTAGGACCCAGCCGTCGTGCATAAGCTCTAAGATGCCTTGCATCTGAATAAAGTCATCCTTGTAACGGCCTGTACCAGCTCCTCGGATTATCCGCTGCCCTTCCGCCACAGGTTGATTGGGCCAGAAAACCATAGCCACACGTTGGTACATGAACCAGACAAGCAGGTCCATTTTTGCTTTGATTGCAAGCGAAAAATAAAAACTACTTCTTATATATCTTGTCTATATGAAAATGCCTCCTGCGCTGGAACATGGCTTTGAGCGAAGCAGGCACTATGCAGCGTGTTATAGATACAAACACATAAATTCAACTGACCTGGAGCTATATTATATTACAATCCATATACCACCCTCAATGCTGCGAAATCGTCATGCGGGGATGGAGGTAGCGCAAGTGCTGCATGTGCTTACGATTCTCGGGCTTGCTTTATGGGTTGGGATGTTTATTATCTCCCGCCTGCACATGCTGCATGCTTCCTACAGCCAGCTGGAGAATGAGCGTGAGAATGACCAGTGGCTGGTGGAGCAGTGTAAGCTGCACGAGTTTTACCACAACATGAAGCACCACTCGTCGCTGTGTGACGCGGTGCAGAAAAAGCAGGGTGAGATTTTGCTGCTACTAGCGATGCAGCGTGTGATTGACGAGACGTATCTGTGTGGGTACGAGTCGTGTGGGTCTCTGATGATGAAAGTGGGGGACTACATGCTCGGGCGCGGTATTGTGCTGACGGTGTGCTTAGCATTGGCTGTGTTGCTTTTGCCGACGTTGCTACTGCCTATCTTTCGGCGCAAACTGAATCTGATGGCAGATCAACGCATGCAGGAGCTGTATAACCGGCCGTTTGGGGACACACATTATCTGCAAACACACCCGTATCCCACGGTGGAATATTTGAATTGAAGCATTTTATTGCTTAATATGTATTTTGTTAACACGCTTGCTTGTCAGGATTTAAGTTGAAATGGTGGATTGCAATGCACCAACCGCATGTCCTTTACCTTAGAGCAGTGCGCCATGACCGGCAGCGGTGCCAGCGTGTGCGGTGTGAGTTATCAGATAGAAGGGGAGATGCTACATGCTTTATTTTCCACTTACCCACCAACGATGTCGAAATTGCCGGGCTCCCGTCCGCGTGGGAGTTGAATTTGAGCAAGGGGAAGAGTGAGGTGCTGAGTGAGGTGAAGAAAAGTGAGCTAAAGAAAAGTGAGCTAAAGAAAAGTGAGCTAAAGAAAAGTGAGCTTAAGAAGGCATTCAACACGGCAACACTGCCCTGTGGTCATACGTTTAATCCAAGTGCTTTGACACTGCACTTTTTGCTGTCGGATATGCGCTGCCCGACGTGCCGTGTGGGACCTGAGGCCCGCATGGATGCCTCCTGTCTCCCACTGGAATTACAACAAACATTTCGCGAGCATGTGCGGGCTATACAAGAACGCGCCAAGCTAGAGGAAGAAAGCGATTTTATGCAAACCCTGGTGCAGCATACAGACATCAGCGTGCAGAATTTGGAAGACGACATTACCTTTGTGATGGAGATGTATATTCCATGTGAAGACAGCTTCAACTGCCGACTGCTTCAGACACCCCTCCGCGTCATTCCCGAGCACAACAGCGGCTCGTTTGTCCACTACGTGACACAGTATGCATTCCAGCGCGCTTTCAATCAGCACGTGATGAGCAATGTACACAACCCGCGTGTCACCTTGCTCTTCCATCTGCAGCACCCGCTCCTACATCAGAGCATCAGCACGCAGATATACAACCTCGCAGAGCTCTATAACACGATTACACACCAAGAGTTTGTGGCCCCGCTTTTGCTCGTGAATCAAAGCGAGGCACGGGTAATGGGCACACTTGTTTTCAAGACATCCCGCTTTGAGGATACAGAGCGTGTGGACGCATGGAGAAGGGATGGAATAGATACTATACATACTACACACACAGGGGGGACAGATACTACAGATGCCAGACATACAGGGGGCACTGATGACATACAGACCATACAGCCCAACACAGAAACACAAGGCACAAGCACAGAAACTACACAAGCACCGACATATGACACAATTAGCAGCACTCCCCCGAGCACAAACAACATAAACAACATACACAACGCACACGCCACTCTCCTCCTGCATAGAGATGCTATCCTCGCACTCTGCATCAACAACCTCCAACAGAGCATACAACAGAGCATAGAAATCGTTGTGCAGAACGCAAGCGTGTGGTTGTAAAAAAAAGTAATGTTTGTGACTTTGATACCCTCATTTTTTTCTTTGTTTCTTTAATAAATGCTCAAGCTCCTAATTGCAATGCTATTATTGGCAACCTGTACAACCTTTACCTTTATGGTCAGGGTCTTCGGTGTTCGCACACGTGACACACATTCCCTTGTGGATTGCTGGACCCCTTCCTTTCTTCGTTCTGTCATCTTGATACCAGCAAGCACAACACATTGGACCGGGTCCGTGTCTCCCTAGATTTGTTTGACACTTGCTGCATGTGATTCCTGCTGCTTTTCGGCCGGGACTGCGACCCCTAGCACGTGCACCTCCAGTTTGTGCTGAAGCTGCTTGTGCTGAATCTCCTGAACCCAAGTGATCTCCAGTTTGTGCTGGATCTATTTTTGCTGGAACTGACCCTGAAACCCACGGGATCACCCATTGCAACTCCATAACTTGACAAGCAACTTGCACAAATTGGAGCATCACTTTCTTTTCCATTTCTTTCGCTTGGTTTTGTTTAGCCTTATAAAGCTGCCACACGCCTTGCACAGCACTCGCGAAAGGTAAAGTTGGCGCCACGTAATCAATGGCATTATTCATAAACTTGTCGCTCCATTCCAAGGCCACATTTCTCCTTTCTTGAGCTTGATAAATTTGGTAGCAGATGAAAACAAAATTCGAACCAAATATGAAGCGGAAAAACAGCACAACCCAATCTAAAATTTCGCTCATGAGGCCCTGGCCTTGTGGACCGTATTGCTGACGCAATAATGTGACAAATCTCGCTGGCAAAATACATAAAACGATGGCATGAACGATGAGTGTGATTAGGTTCTGTGCATCTACACCATATTTGCTCTTATTCTCATTATCGCAAATTGAAGCAAAGCCCAACCAGTAACTCGCAAATGGACCAGTTATCTGGCACCCTAAAAGATGATTACTCGTGCAGCACATTTCGTGAGACAACCATCCGTGAGGAGTCCAGGATTTTAGATTAGTGCTACAAGATTCATAGCTCGACGAAATATATGCAATACCCGACGAAAAAGATCTCACCACCACATTCAACGGAAAAAACAGTGCTTTTGTCAAGTTCAATGGCTGCTGCTGCTGCTGCTCCTGCTGCTGCTGCTCCTTCTGATGCTGCTGCTGCTGCTGCTGCTCCTTCTGATTGAGCAGCAGCTCATTGAGCTGCTGCTGCTGCTGCTGCTCAAGCTCATTGATCTGCTGCTGCTGCTGCTGCTCCTTCTGATTGAGCTGCTGAATACGTGCCATATGTTCATTATATATCTTGAGCCTATTACTATACCTGGTACCATGCACGAGCAAGGTCATGCCAACGACAAGCAACAGTGTGAGCAGACATTTCCAAGTCATTCTGCGAATAACAGATTCACTGTATGAATGCCACAAAGGTATCATTCAAGATCTTATATATGGATAGCAAATAGGAGTGAAGAGAGACAAGAAATAAGGCATTAAGAAAAAAATGGTATTTTGTAATCTTTATTTCCACATAGATTGAGGTTATGAAAGAGCTATCGGCTTAATGCCTCTGTCATGAGTGCATCAATATGCAATTCAATGGGATGCTGCTGCAGGTTTACTTTATCTTGCATAATTTGAGAATAACATTTGCTGAAAATCCAGCCATAGTAAAACAAGCTTATGCCAAAACGGTATCGTATTGGTACTCCTTTCTTCGAAGAAGACTGTTCCAAGATGTTGACTTTGTAGCTATAATACCATGCTGAGCGATTTTTTGTCTTGCAGAACCAATGCCTTCTTGAAGAAATAATGCTGTCTCTACTCCAGAGCCAAAAGGGATGAAAGAACAAGATAAATTGCCAAACAAACCCTTTACTGCATTTTTTTTTGTCGTTGTTCCACCGTATCTCTTGCTCTAGCGTTGTTTTATAGTATATAATAACAACATCTAGGTATACTAAGCATTCTGGAAGTATCCACAAGAAATAAAAAGGAGACCAGATAGGGTCTCTTGGTGTTTTGTTGCTCCAATGCCACCAATGCATGCCCCATATAATATGAGTAAAACTTTGACCAAAGCAGAAAACCACAAATCTATCCCTCAAAACGCACAACCAGTTCGCCAAAAAATTTGTCCTTGTTGAAGCTTGAATTTGCCCCGTATATGGATTGGCGTGCCATACAAATGACAAAAGTATGATCACGATGGTTAAAGCCTCACCTACAATCTCTGCTACAATCGCTACTTTCTCTGTCTGTGTCATCTCTGCCCACGAAAGCAGCTCTGTGCTCAGCTTGTAGAACCATAGACCAACCACCACCATCATCACACAACCCATCTCGGTCCTGCCATCGATTTTTCTTTCAGCTCGCATCATTCTACAATGCTGATCGCAAGAAAAGGGTCAGTATCTGGATGTGGTGCGTGATGCTGTCGTGTGGTGCTGACGAAAGAAAGATTCAAAGCACTTAAATATTGTGAGGAGAGATAATTTTATTTGGTTTATTCTGACAAGTATGAGTTACATAGGCCTGGGATACTCATGCAATTCGTTTTTACGTAACTGATGCAACCTTTCATTCTTCACGGTCATCATCATCAGCATCTTCTTCAGCAACATCAGTCTTAAACTTGAATGCCCAGTGCCACGTCAATTTCAAACTGAGATATTTCCATGTCCAGCAAATGTGAATGGAATTACCCAGTTTATACTCGTTGCCGAAATAATCGTCAATTGGTTTCAGCATACTCCCTTCCCATAGCTTTTCTTGGGGGTAGGATTGTTTTGTTCGCCAGTCTTTATCTAGGAGCCAGGGAACATCTCGTTCCATACTGCACAGAACAGAATATTGTTGCAGAAGATACTCTTGTAAGTCGAATTGCATGTTTTTATAAAGCTTTTGCTCTTTTTTCTTGGTTTTATATATCTGCAATGGTATGTAATTTTTTTTCAGTTTGGGAAATCGACGTTGCAGGTATACACGTTGGCATGTTCTTTGGTCGAATTCAGTGGCCATCATGATTCCAAAATATCGGTACATCACTTGGAACAGAAGCGAACTTTGGTTTTGGCTTATATAAAAATAGGAGATGTCGTATTGATTGTTTGCAACATTCATTCTCTCACCCTGTCTGCGCTCAATTTTCTCATGCAAGTCTTGTCGTAGGGTGTTTAATTTTTCAAGTCGTTTTTGGTAGTATGCTTGTGCTTTTCTTTCCTCTTGCCATCTTTGTTGTGTTTCTTGGTTATAACTTTCAACACGCCAGAGTATTTGATCTTCTTCACCTTGATTATGAACAACATCTTTGTGCCACAAAACAATGTATTCTTGAAAATAAACGTCTGCTATATATTCTACCGGATTTTGTAAATACACGCCAAACATTGCTGGCGTTAAAAAATTGGATTGTTTGACATTATTTGCTTCTGACCCTTCTAAATACCCCTTGTACTCACTATTCTCCGAAGCAGGGAAATTATATGGTTTGAAAGGTATTTGAGGGTATAATTCTTGCAAGAAATTCATTCTTTTGACGTAGTATCGCAAATAAGCTTGCATAAATGGCCCAAGCCGAGTGCCAATTGCCATGGTACCTATATTTTTGAAAAAAAAATATAAGTGGTTTGTTATCCCTGCATGGTCGATATGCAAGTTTTCGTGTGTCCAAAATGCCCACACAAAAAACTTTCTGAAATTAGATTGCAAGCGGTAGTGTCGCAGTTGTCGATTTTGAGTTAATTTCATGTTCACAGCAACACTCTGTATATGCTCTTCTTCGCAACACATTTGCCATTCTTCACGTGTGAAAATACCACTTATATCATCGCTTATATTGTTGCTTGTGTCTTGAAACTCTTTGTCCCAAAAGTAAGACAATTGCAGATTTTGCATTCTCGTATTTTCTTCTTGATTGTAAAAATTGTTTTCTTGCTCAGTCAAAAAAGCATCAATGCCTTCTGAATTTTGTATCGAACTGAACAACTTGAACAACTCTTCAACTACATTATTGAATAACTGGGCATTATGTCTGTGTAGCTGTGATAGAGTGCTTTTAATTTTATTCAGTTGTGACGCATTTTGCCGCAACATTTTTTCTATTTGACGCCGATTTTGATTATTTGCGTTATTTGCGTCAGAATAATTTGCGTCAGAATAATGGTATACCAGCATTGCTTGGTTGTGCACCAACAAGGAATAAGTAACCAATTTTGATTTAATCAACCATTCAACTAAAACAGGCTCCAGTACATCTTCCGAAATTGGCTGAGTTACATCTTCATTTTCTATAATTTCGTCAAATTCAAACGCAATTTGATACAGAACATCGGCATATATGTGGAGATAATTGTTATTGTCATGCACAGAAATCAAGTTGTATCCAAACTTTTTAATTTTTTGATGCAGGTGGGTCTCTACGTCACGCCATAAATATTTGTACTTCTCTGTTTGCTCCTCTAAATGATTCCAATAGTCATCAATTACATATGCTTCATGGTGTAAGAGTTTATGTTCATAAATATAATTGAATACGAATTTAAATAAGTTGATTTCATTATCAAGATCCTGTAATATAACCAAAATTTCATCTGCTCTGCCTTTTTCCTGATCAAAGGCTGCATCATCTTCCAATACCACTTTAGCCTTTGTTAAGTCATTATTATTTGTGAATATTATTTTCCCTTCTTCTTTGTAAAATTCAATTCCTGTGTCAGCACGGTTTATATCGTCTGACGTGTTCCTTTGAATTATTTTGTACAAAAGATTTTCTCGAAACATTATTTTCAAATGCTTGTCTGTCCAGTAGTGTGCATCCCAACCTATTGTGCTGAAGGTAGAATCATTTTCAGCGGCATGGTTGTCTATCAAAAACATAGAGTCTCTGTAGATTTGTTTGAGCATATCTTTGATATCCAGCTGCACACCAAAGTTTAGATGCTTTATGCGATATTGGATATTTGCTTGCATATCGTCGTTTTCATGATACTCTGTTGCAAGCAAGTGTAGTCTGTACTTGTCCCTGCAATCATATGCTCGGCAAAAAAAAAGACAATATTCGTTATTGAAAGAGTTTGTTGTCAACCACCTCTTCAAATCGTGAGCAAGCTCTGGTGATGTTGCTTTTGATGATTCGACCTTGTTCATCAAACACATTGTTGTCAAATTCAGAGATTTCCGGGGTATCTTAATGTCGTCAGTTCTCTTAACAGATTGGAGTGTACCAGCTCTGAACGACTTTTTGAAGTCTTCCATTTCGCTCTTCAGGTTTTTACTGGTTGTAGGTTTCCAGTTGATGCCTTTTGTTATGACGTAAAACACGTTTTCCATAACATGACTCATTGGATCAATGAACATAGCAAAGCCCGTGTTGCCAACGAAATATTGTATTTGTTTTTCGTTAGATTTCCTGCCTCGTTTGCACAACTCTGTATAGGTATTAGTTTCTGGTTTTTTGATCTTTGTAACGTTTGGTGCTATATTGAAATATTTCTTGCATATGTCGCAAATTTCCGTGTCGCCGTTACTTTCTTGTATAAAAACATCAAGTAACTTGATAATAGATTTCATGTACCACATACCACCTAAAAGCTCTGCAAATTCTAGTAGTTGTGGAATTCCTACAACTGCAGCGGCGTTTTTGTGTTGACGTATTAACTCCTGCAGTTTCTCAAAGTCCTTGTTGTCATGTCTTTTAGTCGCAATGCAATGCACCATGCAGCGTGCCTGTGTGAATTTATTAAAGCCGCACGTATTCTGCACGGCATATGTCATCTCCGTAGACCAGTTTGGAAAGTTTTGAAAAAAATTGTCGGTGTTCCGGGGTTCCTTTCTGTTCACATCGCTAGCTGTTTTGTCATGGCTGTATACAAAGTTTGGGTAGTTTGGTGGGGTTCTCAGATAAAACTTCCGCTGCCCAGCCGGCCAATCTGGAAAGTATTGAGACAAATCGATTTTTCTCTCACAGCGATTAAAAACTTGCTGTGCGTTGACTGCATACTTATCTGGTTCGGGCTTGATATTGTGATGATGGCTGAAATTAAACGCATCAAACTCAAACATACCAATCAAAAAATGCAAATCGTATGGTATGAAAATGTCGGATATTGACTTTTTATCTGCATCGTCAATTGCTGGTGCAAACTTGCTGAGTATATAGTTTTTTGACTGCTCCATACGCTTACTTTTGGGAATAAAATGTTGGATAACAGTGTAAATTACGAGCGCGCAGCCAAAAGCCAATTGTGCCAAATGTGCTTTTACATAATCATCTGAATTGGCCGCGGCGTTGAACGCGCTTTTTGAGCCTTGTTCTACATTCAGACGCATAATACAGACAAAGCAGGTTTCTGGAATCAGATGACCACAAGAAATATCCTGCCATAGTTTCATAGCCGTGACTCTGGCTTGTCTCGCTTTCGAGTCGTTACCTGAATCAGTTTCGAGAAAAATAGGAATGGTGTGCAAGATCCTCTCTGTCTCTTTGTCCATGATATCCAAACGCCACATGCCGTCTGGCCTTTGTGAATTTGAAAAGCCCCATTCATCATGCATGAAAGTGGTCCCCGTACAATTGCACATATTTTGAAAGGAGTAGTAAGGAAAGTCTCTGTCTTGACCAACAAGACTGTCACTACCGGCCACATTCAATCTGGTTATTTTGATATTGACACGCATACCATTACCCACATCAATGCCACTGTTGATTTCATTTTGGAATGTCTTGAGCACTTCATGTAGCATAATAGATCCAAACAAATCATTGTTAACCTCCTGCCATCGTTCAAATATCTTTGTTAAATCTATTCGATTTTGAAAATCTTGCAACCTTGGCAAGCGCATCTATGCATTGTATGCCATCAAACATAAATATAAACAACGGTTCTTGTGCAATGATTTCACCCGGGATCTGGACCAATCTGAGCAATATTAAAACAAGTCTATGAAGCGTTATTTAACCACGTGAAAAAATGTGAATAGGTATGCAAGCAGGAAGGCAAACAACTATACAAAGCAAGGGCACGCGGCTCAATGCACAAAACACACAAGCACCACACCCCCGCTATATCAAAGATTCACGCGCAATCAGCGAGCTGCGGGAACTAATTTCACAACTTCGCGAAAAGCGTGCTCGTCCGCGTGCACAGGGTGTGCTGTCAGCGCTGCAGACTCGTCTTGCGCGTGTGCAGGCCAAGACGCGGCCGGGGACAGAGTTGTCGCCGTTTGAGCGCATGAACCAGTGCCGTATGGCGCTGGAGAGGTTGGACAGCAAGGGGTGGAAGAGGAGTTATCACCAGCGGCTGTTTCACGAGGACTTTCTGGTACGTAAGTTTATTACGTTTAGCATGCTTAAGGGAGGGGGCTTAAGATATTTCGCTATATCCATGTCTTCCCACACACACCAAATATGATAAACCCCACCGCACACATGCTCCCACCCAACACCATTTTTCCCCGACCCAACCTCTACCTCCACTACTCCACTGCATCCACCGATGAACTCATCCACGAACTACACGTCTTAGAGCACTGGCTGCACCGCTACCAACACATGCACCGCGCGCGCGTCCTCCGCGAACTTGCCTTTAGAAACACGGCCCTGCACGCGGAGACAATGATGTAATATTCCACAATGATGTAATATTTTTTTTTTCACAAAGGATTGTCGGAAATTGTAATTTAATCTAGTTCTTGAAAGGTATGAGATAGGAGGGCATGTTGGACATGAGATTGATTTTAGCTGTCATGCGTTGCTCTGTTGTCCCACTAGCACTCACTATCGTCTTCTTCTTCTTCTTCTTCTTTTTCTTCTTCTTCACTTCTTCTTCTTCTTCTTCACTATCGTCTTCTTCTTCTTCTTCTTCTTCTCCTTCTTCTCCATCTTCTTCTCCTTCTTCTTTTTCCTCTTCTTCTTCCTCCTCTTCGTCATCTTCTTCTTTTTCTTCTTTCTTTTGCTCAATATATTTTGCATACAAATTGGGAAATGCCAATTTGATAATTGAACGCCTCTTGATAATCCTCATTTTTTTATGTCTTGCTTTGTTGAACTGTTTAATAAGATCTCTGCCTCTTGTATACAAATTTTGTAGTTGTTTTGCAAAAGCATTTTGAAATTTGTCTAAATTTTCCTTTGTGTCTTCAAAAGTAAGTTTTTTTCTTTGTTTCAATCTGTCAGCTAATGCATGTTGTTTGGCAATATTGTCTTCTCTTGCCTTTTGCTTTTCTGCTTCTTTTTTTGCGTCCTTTGGTTTTGTGTCTAGTTTCACGTTTTCTGGTCTTCTTGTTCTTGGTTTGTTTTCTGGAATTGTTTTCATATATTCTATGTACAAAGTTGGAAAAGCGTATCTGATAATACGGCGTTGTTTAAGGATTCTCATTTGTTTTGTGTGTATCTTTTTCATTTCTTTGTTGATTTCTTTATACTTTGCATATTTGGTGTCCAGTTCATCTCCAAATTTTTCTTCAAACTCATTAAGATTTTCCTCTTCGTCGTCAAAATCACACTTTTCTAACAACTTGTCAGCGCTTTCTTCGTTTCTTTTAATGTTTTGCTGCTTTCTTGTTTTCTTATCTACTGGCTTGTCTGGCCCTGGAGCATATTCTTTATCAGGCTCCACAGGCTTTGGTCCTTCCGGTGGAGTATCAGGCTTCACAGGCACAAACACATCTTTTTTAGACATCCTTGAAAATATTGTGATATAATCTTAAATATCTGATGCCAGTGAAAAAACGACATAAACATACATTTGGTGACAGAAAGCCTGCACGCGGACGTTCTGGAAGACGGAGCCCGCGGGCCAATTCGCGCGGGACCACCAAAAAGTGCTGAAGCTAAACAGCTGGGAGCATCTCGCGGCGGAAGTGCTAATTTCGACGCCGCGGCGTTTCGGGAAAACGATTAGCGTGAGTATGTTTGCGGCGGCGATTTTGTTTGCGGCGCCGGCGGTGGAGCTGAGCATCTACTCGACGTGCAAGCGCATTTCGCAGAAGCTTCTGCGGAACGTCGTCAAGTTCTTCCACATCATCTGCAACCAGGACCTCCCATCAGAGGGATTCAAGGTGCTGCGACAGAACATGGAGGAGATTGTGCTGCAGGGTGCGGGGGGGAGCCAGGACGTGCGCGTCGTGAATAGCTACCCAAGCAAGGTAACGATTTGTGAGATTGCATCGTGCATGTGTTTGAATACTTTGTATGTGATTGCATGCTTTGTGTGTGTTTGCATGCTTTCTGTTTTGTTGCGTTTTGTATTTTTGTGTTTTACTTTTGACAGAAAAAAATCAAGTGCGTGCAAGCAATTTAAGCAATTAACCAAGCATCATCAAATCCTTGAATAGCCTGTTTGTTTTAAAAATGTTGTACAGTTCGCACACATGACACTTGGACGTGATTTCTTCTGCCAACATATACCTTTCCAGGCATTTGAGCATTGTAAGTCATACTCACATACCTGCTCTGTATAACGTTGGGTCTTTATCTCCCTAAGCTCAGCTTGTTTAGCCTTGGCCTTAGCCTCAGCAGCTTTGATTTGAAGCTCAACCTGAGCTATTTTTCTTTTGTGAAACTTAAGATCATTTTCAAGCTGGCTGAACCTTTCATGACAAGCATTGAGATTGTTTTCACATGCTTGCCACTCATTATCAAGCACCATTTCGTCTAATAACAAACAATTAAACATATTTCTTAAATACTTTATTCTCTTATGCACAAAGCTTCCTATCTCACACAGCCACCTCATACGTAACCTCGAGCCGTGCACTGTACGTATACGGCCTGTCAATAATGCCCTGCACCTCCCTCCCAATCAAATCCTCGTCCTTAGAACTGAGGATGGTAGCGGGGAGAGCGCACATGATTTCGTCGTGTGCGTTCACGTTGGTGGTCCAGTCGTCGCGTCCAATGCGGGAAATCTGCACGTGGAAGTCATTGAGGTCGCGTGTGGACACCTTGGTCAGCACGCGCTTGCGCAGGGCCTCGCAGCAGGTTGCAAACACGGGCTTCATAACCTTATACCATTCCCCGTCGATGAGCGGCTGGCTGTCAATGCTGGCGTTGATAAGCTCCTGGTTCTGGCGCAGCACGTCAATGGCCGGGTGATTCTTGGAGCAGAAAATGTACGGCTGTCCTGTCACGGCCAATACACCCACCTTGTCAAGGTTCATGGCATTGTACTCGGGATACTTGCTGCGCCACTCAATGCCTTCGTCCTTCTCACTTGCCTCGTAGACAGTAAGGGGAAACTGGGTGTGTGAATTTGCGAGACTGGTGAGTGCATACTTGTGGCCACTTCGCGTCGTCTCCTCTGGGGAGATACACGAAATGTTTACACCCAGATGCACGGGAAAGTCGTTCTTCTGCTCCAGGACGGAAATCTTGTGGATGACGGCGCTCTGGAGGACGCCGGCGGTAGTGCCCATGTCAGGCGTGGACTCAAAGACGTCGTGCACGCCGAAAATCTCGCCAATCTTACCGTTAATGGGCTTCCACGTCGCGGCTTCCTGGCCCATGCGGTTGAAGTTGTCCATGGTCCCCTTGATCTGCACAAGCAGGCGGCGGGTTATCTGAACAATTTCCTTCTGCGGGTTGGACATAGAAACATCAGCACCAGTGGTTAGAGTATTTGACATACTTGCCTTGTGCGTGCCCTAACTTAAATACAGCTGGCTTGGCAAAAAATCCACTCGTTGTGTGTTGGGTTTCATGTTTTGCTTTCGACCATTTGCATTTGCTTTCCACTTTCTATAAAACAAGCGTAAGGCACTTCAATAATGCCCGGGTCACGCAATTCCAAAGTCATAGACCCGCGCACGAGGGGGGAAATGCCGCTGCCGGAGGTGGTGCCGTTTTGGCGTTCAGGCATTGCTGAACCAAATCAAGGCAATGAAGGAGCTGACGAAGCTTTGCTTTCAAAAAAACAAAAAAATTTTTCTAACATAAATCCAAATTATGATTCGACGCTTAAACAATGGTTGAAGAAAGTGGACGGTTTTAGTGCTGCCATATCTTGTGGTTTTTTCATATTGACTATTTGGTTGTTGTGGAACAAAAACCCTCTAGTTACATTGTCAAAGGAGAAAATGGTTTTTGTGCAGCAAAACCATACAATCTTTCATCATTACTCCAATTACATGACACAACTCACGTCTTCTCCATTGCACTTGCAAGACAGTGCACAAGAATCTTGTACGAATGGCTGGAATTCTTCACATATTTGTCGCAATTTTACAGAGCAGAAAGAAGCATTCTATTCTTTTCCTGTTACAGTACAAAGTTCTCGCACCGTTTCCTTGAAAGCTCCAATTCTATATATTCTTGCATTTTCGAGTATTATTCAGGCAAGTAGATATTTTCTGAATTCAAGCTCTGACCCTTATTTAGAATCATTTCATTTGGATTACAATCCTATTAAGCCTGATTTTTGGAGATGGTTTGAGTATGCATGCACATCACCTTTTCAAGTTTTTTTAATTGGAATCTCTTTATCTATTTTCAACGAATTTCTCTTGTTTTTATTGTTTGGGCTACAGTTTGCATTAATGTGGTTTGGTTTTATGCTTGAGAAGCGGATTAACAAGTTTTATAAAAGCACAAAAATGAAGATAGGCAAAAAGTTCAAATTGTTGTGTTTGCTATTCTGTGCATGGCTCTGTTTTACAATCATATGGGTGGTTTTCATCAATCAATTTAACGCCGTCAAGCAAAATTTCAATACATGTGATGCTCATATTCAAAAGTTTCCAACAGAAGTAACTATGTTAGTATGGGGTCAGTTTTTTTCTTTCCTTATGTTTGGCGTGGTGCAAACATGGCAGGTTATAGATGCTTTCTTACATGCAGGAAAACCTCGTGCAGAAGAAGACAAACAGTTTTACTGGTTGCTTGTTACAATGTGTTATAGTGTTCTAAGTGTGTTTTCAAAATGCTATCTTGACATTACCCTCATTTACTATATCAATATGTATAGTGATATTCAATGTAAAAATCCATGGTATTTGCCGAAAGCAGAGCATGCTTAATAGCAAAAAAATAGAATATTTGCAGTGATACGGTAAAGTTTTAGTGATTCAATAAAGAGTCAAATCTACATGCCACTTTCCATTCGCCAAAACCTAGTGGAGGACGTGATCAAAATCACGCAGCTCGTTGAGCAGTACAGGGACGACCGTGCTGCACATGCAAATGCAGAGCAGACGCACGAGCGTTTCAACGATGTGCACGTGCATCTCTGTGAGCTGATGTCAGCGATGATAGCGAGTCCGCTTACGGGGCGCATTTTCCTGCCCACGCCAGAGGAGTATGTGGATGAGGAAACGCGGGCGCAGAGCTTGCAGGAGCAATTTGTGAGTCAAGTTTGATGCCAGTGTGTCTTTATTTAGTTGAGTAAAAATTAAACCCTTGCACTTGCTGCGTCGTCTTGATTTGCGTGAGACGCATTGGCATTGTCTTCCTCGTGCTGCTCCTCCATGTTTTCGCGGTATTCCGTTTCCTTGTCTTGATTAGGTTCACCCAAACAATCACACACAAGGTCGTACGCGCTGTTTGTATACCCCACAAACGCGTCAATGAGCTGTTTCTTGGCAAACATTGAGTATAGCACAGCGCCCGAGAGCAAGAACATGGGTTGCAGGACAGACATCAACGCCATGTTGTGCTGGATGATGTCGTTGGAGAAGGTGATTTCAAAGATGAGTTGAATGGCCATGTAGGCTGGCCAGCAGAATGACACGGCGCTACTAATCACAGATACCTTGGTGAGCACATATTTTTGCATGTGTTGATTGGTATATTGGGCGTTCAAATCAAAGCACCCCTCGTAGGCAAATGTGCTGATAACTGTGACGCCGAGAAAGCAACCGCGCAAGAGAAACGCGTGGTGGTCTCGCAGACATTGGCTTCGGGCGTACATGCGCAGGCACACTGCTGACTGTGTTCTTGTTGATGTGTCGTCTATGTCGTGTGTCCCCTTCTGCACGCTAGTATCTGGTATAATACCATTACTCCCAATTTCCGACCACCATATACACACAAATACAAAGAAAATGCCCTGATTACTCTGGTTGATGAGCCGCATAAAGGTAGTTGCAATGACGTCGTCGATGTTAATGAGATAGAAAAAGTGAATGCCCAAATTGAACTCGAGAGTCCTGTATGTAAAACTAGTGGCGTTGGCATAGAAAATGTTGCTCTGACTGTGCAGCATGCCAAAGAGCGTGAAGAGAATAATACCACACACAGCAGATATCATAATGGCATACGTACCCACAGGGCCAAATCTGGAGCGCAGAAAGTTGTTGCTCTCGTGTGTCATGTGCACCGAGAGCAGGCACCACACGAAGCATTGCACGGGCCAACTGCCGACGTTGAGGTTGTGCGGGGCCTGGAGCGACTGTTGCACGTCCAAGACGCAAAACGCGGTCGTTTGTTCGAAAATAGTAAACAAAATATCGACGAATTTGAACTGTCGTTTGATGAGGGCAATAATGCTGCCAAAGAGTACAGAAAAAAAACCAGAGACAATCAAATCAACACCAATACTCATCAACATCATATTCCGAAAGTTTTGAAACTCGGTCGCGCCGATGCTGGAATATATGAAGCTGCAAACAAAGCCGGCCACCACAAAAAAGCAGGAGGTGATGTCCACATGAAAAATGTCCACGGCGAGCATGATGCAGTCGAGAGAGGACGGAAGCTGTGTATATGCCGAAGAGCAGATGCTTAATGACATGCTTGTAATAAAGCATAACGCTAGTATATTGAGAACATTGATGAGGCCGTAGAAGGTAATTCTAGACGAAACATCCTCAAACTGAAACTCAATGTTTCCCTCATTTGCATAATAATCTTCGGCTTCCGAGCACGAGAGGGATACGGTGTCCATATCAAATTGACTTGAAAGTTGACTTTCTTCTCTGCATAATGCTTCGGAATTGCTTTCATGCAATAAAGCAGCATTCTTGCTTTTGTTGTGCCGTTTCAGTTTCATCATTTATGCTCATACTATTTTCACAGTATTATATTGAGCTTTGCGATAAGAGCAAAATTGTTGTTTGTTTCGTCATGTTTATATTTTGCTTGGCGCTATCAGAGCAGTCTAGAAATCACATGTTATAACGTCTTCCTCAAACTTGATGCTAACAATGTATTAAAGTGTTGAGTTACGATACTTTATGAATGATGTGGGTAATCAAAAGAAAAAGTATAGTGTTTGTGTCCTTGTTTCTGACGACACAGCATTGTTATGCCACTCACCCGACGGAAGCTTTTCTTCCGAATGCAGGAGGGGATTGTCCTGCCGATGGCCTGGTCAGAGGTTGGGGCCAATATAGTAGCAGTTTAACAAACCATGATAGTGCAAACGCTTGTACACAAAATTATATGCAAGATGGCTGTACCGGGGCAGATCCATATCCTCCTGCAGGAGGATATGAAGGAGATTGGGGTTGCGTATGTTGTAAAACCGTGCCTGGATATTTTACATCAGACAATACAGTGCCAACTGCGTGTCCGGCAGGTTCTTTTCAACCTCTTTACCAATCAACATTTTGTTATGAATGTGCAAGTGGTAAATATTCAAGCAGCACAGCGCAAAGTTATGAAGCTACTTGTCAATTTTGCTACGCTGGCAAATATTCTACATCAGGCAGTTCAGCGTGTACCGATTGTACTGCCGGTAAATTTTCATCTGATCAGGGGTCTTCTGTGTGTTCAGACTGTGACGCTGGCAAGTATTCATCAGGAGGGTCGTCTTATTGTGCATCGTGTCAAGCTGGCAAATATTCTACAAATTCAGGCAGTTCAGCGTGTACCGATTGTACTGCCGGTAAATTTTCATCTAATCAGGGGTCTTCTGTGTGTTCAGACTGTGACGCTGGCAAGTATTCATCAGGAGGGTCGTCTTATTGTGCATTGTGTCAAGCTGGCAAATATTCTACACATTCAGGCAGTTCAGCATGTACCGATTGTACTGCCGGCAAATTTTCATCTGATCAGGGGTCTTCTGTGTGTTCAGACTGTGACGCTGGCAAGTATTCATTATTGGGCGGGGCTGATGTTTGTTCAGAGTGTGATGCAGGAAAATTTCAATCGCTTAATGGTCAAACATCTTGTGATGTATGTACAGAGGGAAAATATTCTGACACAGGAGCTGTCTATTGCTCCGTTTGCAGTACTGGTAAGTATTCATTGCAAAACGCCAGTGCTTGTAATGATTGTGATGCTGGAAAATATCAATCGGCCGAAGAAGCAACATCTTGTGATGTATGTACAGAGGGAAAATATTCTGAGGCAGGAGCATCCATTTGTTCTGTTTGCAGTGCTGGTAAGTATTCATTGCAAAACGCCAGTGCTTGTAATGATTGTGATGCTGGAAAATATCAATCGGCCGAAGAAGCAACATCTTGTGATGTATGTACAGAGGGAAAATATTCTGACGCAGGAGCATCTATTTGTTCTGTTTGCAGTGCTGGTAAGTATTCATCATCGGACGGGGCTACTGTTTGTTTAGAGTGTGATGCAGGAAAATATGCATCGACCGAACTAGCAACATCTTGTGATGTATGTACAGAGGGAAAATATTCTGACACAGGAGCATCCATTTGTTCTGTTTGCAGTGCTGGTAAGTATTCATCATCTGACGGGGCTACTGTTTGTTTAGAGTGTGATGCAGGCAAATATGCATCGGATGAAGCAGCAACATCTTGTGATGCATGTACGGAGGGGAAATTTTCTTACGCAGGAGCATCTATTTGTTTTGATGAGTGTGATGCAGGCAAATATCAATCGGAGACACAAGAATCAAGTTGTTTAGATTGTGCTGCTGGAAAATATTCTGCTTCAGGACAATCAAGTTGCAACTCATGTGACCCTGGAACATTTTCTTTGAATGCAGCTTCCACTTGTTCAGATTGCGACGCAGGAACATTTCAAATTGATTCGGAACAGTCAAGTTGCAACTCGTGTGAAGCTGGAACATTTGCTTTGAATGGGGCTTCCGTTTGTTTGGATTGTCCCGCAGGAACATTTCAAGTTAACTCAGAACAGTCAACTTGTAACTTGTGTGAAGCTGGAAAGTTTGCTTTGGAAGGAGCATCTTCATGTAATGATTGTCTCGAGGGCACATTTGCAACTGGTCTCGGGAATACACATTGCACCAATTGTCCTGTAGGGCAGTCAACAGACAGCAACAGAAGTGTTAGTATCACGGCTTGTAAGTTGCCGGACACTGTGTATAGTGCTTCTGCTACAAAGTTTGGCCAAGATTGTTCTGTAGAATGCAAGAACAATGCACATGCTATACCGTACAACTATACTGTAGTTATGCCATATCGTTCTTGGGTTCTGGAAAAATATGGCCAATCGACTTTCATATTAGAGGCATTGGATTCCCTACAAGGTTCATATGAAGGGTACTTGTTGACACAGGAAGTTAACTTAACGTGGAAGGGGAAACAATGTATCTATTGCCCACCACTCCAAGATGTGCATGACAACACGACCATCTCCATGGACGCTTACCTGATGGATGCTACATGCCACCCAACCTGCAACAACGAAATGCAGTACTACAATCTCAACAATTATCCCGATACATGCGTATTGTGTGACTTGGCTATGTGTGCTGATGGTGAATTCTTGACAGCAAATAGATGCCAAGAGTGTCAGGCTTGTATACCAAAAACACAGCACTACTGGCAATTCACAGGGCATGGCACCGTTTTAAACGACAGCACATCATGCCCTGGCAACTGTGCAGATGGATATTATGAAGATATGATCTATAACCTTTCTACAAGTGCACTACAACCCATCTGCATACAGCATCAGGAATTGGACTGTGCCGAGGGTGAATACCTAATACAAGGCACCTCAATATCAGATGCCTTCTGCGACGCGTGTGGGGATTGTGAGGGTATGAACATGACACAAGCATGTAGTAACAATTCAAATGCCGTGTGTGAATTTTGCACACCGGCCGTGTTGGAAACGGGGGCTTACTATGCTTACAACAACTGCACGAGACTATGCATGTCGGGGTTTATTGAGGACCAGAGAATTCAACAATGTGAAGAATGCCTACACGTGTGCGAGGCTGGAACCTACTTTGCGGCAACCCGTCAATACTGCGAGGATTGCACCGCATGTAACGTGACCAAACCAGAAAACACAATATTCGTGCGCGAATGTGAGTGGAGTTGCGATGAGGGGTATTATCTAGAAGGCCTGGAGTGCCGTTCTCTGCTACAGAATTTGATTCCCGACACAACAACAACTTCTTACTCCTCTGTATTATGTGAAGTTGGACAACAACTAAAGTGTGACACCCAAAGCACCCAAACCGCAGAATGCACCTGCATCAGTTGTAACGACATCACGGACGTGCCACACCCAGCAGTGGACAAGTTGCACGTATCCTGGCAATGGCTGCCAACCCGCTCACAATGCACGTGGGAATGCCTCCCGGAATATTATCTCGTGCCCCTGTCTGCACGTGTTGTGGACTGCTATCCCTGGGACTGGTTTCAGGCTCAGCTGGGTTTGGAAGGCACAGTGGTCAAACACACAGATAACATACCCACCTTACGACGGCAGAAGATAGATGTTATCATTCCAATTTCGGAACTCGTTTTATTCTTGTTAACGGCAGTGACCACTATCAGCTTTTTTATTTGCGTGCAAAAATAAACAAAAATCCATATATATGATGCCTTGTATCTATTAATGCATTAACATGGTACTTACCAGGGCAGCTGCCAAAAGGCTCCGGGAACGCACCCCTTCTCCTGAACCCGTTCGGGATGAGGTTATTGGTATGGTACTTACCAGGGCAGCTGCCAAAAGGCTCCGGAAACGCACCCCTTCTCCTGAACCCGTTCGGGATGAGGTTATTGGTCGCTCGGTTTCCCCCATATACAAATATACAGCGGGAGGAACTATGGTTTTTTCTCCGGACCGTTATGAAGGCCCATTAAGCACACATCCGCCTGCTCGTGAAGCAACCCTGCCTTATAACAGTATGCCATACACCACAGAGCTTATGACGCAGCCTCTAACTGTGGTGAGAAATGGCAAAGGAGAGACTGTTCCATACTGTGCAAAATAGCGAGACGTTTTAAGTTTCGATTTGGAAGCATCTGACGATAACTAGAGTCTGTTTTTAATAAACAAAATTATCACGGAAACTTTGAAATTGCGAGCAAAATTCTTGCTTCACATTGCTGTAGTGTACAATAAATATGAAAATCACAAAAGCGAGCAAAAACTTGTGTCTGTTGAAGTCAAGAAGATTATAACAAGCAAGAAAAGAAAAAGATACCACCACATGTGATACTGCATATCTACATACTGCATCGCACACTCGTTGAGGCCAAAGAGTGCAATCCAGAGCACAATGGTGGCAAGCAGGGTCTCAAAACACACAGTGCCGTGTGCGCTCCAATGCATTGATAGCACATGCTTAGAGCTCTTATTTGTAATGTGCATATCAATTTCAGTTTTTTTTGGGGTTTTATTTATGCTTTTGGGGTTCAATTGCAAAGATCAAGCATTGCAATTGTGCCAGCAAGCAGAGCAGGTTTGGATGCGAGTGTTGTATTCATCAAACTGACATTCACACTCAACATCATCATTGCCTGTATCTGGCAAGCTGTCAGTCAAATCAATGACCGCATCATCCGCATCATCCCTAGTCAAGTCAACAACATCATCATTGCCTGTATCTGGCAAGCTGTCAGTCAAATCATGCACCGCATCATCCGCATCATCGCTTGATGCATTTGTAAGCAGTGAGTTTACCTCTGCTGCTGCTGCTTGTGATTGCATACATGCTTCTGCTGCTGACCTTCTTGCGAGTTCAGGTGCCTCAAATTTGCCAGTTTTAGGATTGTATGGCCAAGCCTGTGAAGCTTCTTCTTCTTCTGGCACACCAGCTTCTTCTGGCGCACCCGCTTCTTGTGCTTGTGGTGGTGCATAAGGCAGTGTAGAGAAGTTCTGTACTTCTTGTTCTTGCACCTGTGTCTCGTCTTCTGCTTCTTGCGCCTGCTTGTTCTTTTCTTTCGGAGCACTGTCTGCATTCATTCTGCTTCTGCGTCTCAATCGTTTAGCATGAAATTCTCGCTCATGTTCCTCCAATTTCTGATACTCAGGCCCTAACATAATTATCCACGGCTTCAACTCTGGATCACAATCTGAGTCCGACATGATCCGGATGATGAGTTGTCAATGTGCTATAGAATTATGTTATATATTGTTGCGTCTTCAGCTTGGTAGCTTACAAAACATTTTCATTTGCAGCAAACTATATAAAATCAAAGCATATATGTGTTAATGTTCTTGGGCTTATTGCGGTGGAAGCTGAGAGATATTTTATCTGTCTTTCTTTGCACTATACACCTATTAGTCTCTTTGCCTTTAAGCACGTGTATTTTGAGCGTACCTGATGAAGGCATGGTGTTGCGGGTGCTGAATGAGCGATATGACGCTGCCTTGGACGCGTGGATTTTTGCACTGGCGCCGTTGCCTGAGCATGTGCTAAGTTTTGTGCACACGTGTAACACTATGGCTGAATCACATACTTCGTGTTTGTTTCCTGGCACTCCTTTGCATATGACTTGTGCTGATGTAAAAATATTGTTGCAGAATGAGGCATGGAGCTTGGTGCATTCGCAGTATGACACACAAAACCCCGACGCTTGGCAACGTGAATGTCTTCTTTCGGATTATTTACAGCACAATTCGAATTTCATACACATAGCATATCCCCCTGAAATCCGCATTCTACGGAACGCAAGCATGCTGGCGGAGCATGCGTATCATTACGGCAACAATGTGTATGAAATGGAGCTGCGATTAATGACCATGAACTACATCTCCACAATCTTTATTCCTAAATTTGCTGTCTACAAGTTGAATCTAACCGTGCCAGCAGACCTGTTGCAAACGGTGCACGTTGAGCATATATGCGCCGCGCGCGGTTTTGTGGCACCTCCCAAAAGTGTGTTACAACTGGTTTCGTCTGAGATTGCAGATACTTTACAAAGTGGTTTCTCAGACAATCTAGTGTCGAGCTGTGTGTGGAAGTGTGATGCGTCGCATGTGCGACAACCATTTAATCGGCCGCCTCTTTTGAAATCTGAATGGGGTAATGCAACTTTGATACGCTCCTTGACCTTCTCACCAATGTGTTTCCCCTTATTATCACAATTCATCGGCGTACAATTGAAAGCAATGGTGTATATAGACACAACTTTGTCATACACGCTGTTTGCACAGGCGTTTTACGATACGTTAGATGTTGTGAGTGTGCACGTTGCAGAAGCTTTACGAATTATAGAAATAGGCAACCCACTTGTCCTCATCAAGCACCACAACTCTGTATACGACAACATCGCCTTTCTTACTCTTATGCAACAGCATGCTGTGCGACAACATTCTATGCAAACATTGGAAACCTTCTTCATTACACCTTCTGAGACGGTCAGTAGAAGGAGATTGCTTCAAACAGGCGAAACAGTAGAGACATCTGTATATGGAATTCAAGCTAGTCAGTTGGATATTTTGGTTATGAGTGACAATTTGTATACTGAACCCAGCTCAACAATCGTTGCCATTCAAGAATCAGTAGATGCAAGCTTGCAAGAATACCAGTTTCCAGAAGAAATAGTAATAGAAAGCATCAGCAATGTAGAAGTCATTTCCTTCACGCGCCTTGCCAAACTCAACAATGTCAACAATGTGCTGGACGAGGCAACGCATGGTAAGATGGCGTGGCAGCGCATATTTTTATTTGCCATTGAAGGTGTATGTGTCGCTGGGATGCTTTGGTATTATGTGTTTCAACGGCCGCGCAATTTGAAACGTAGTAGCAATATCAACAATAATGGTAATGTTTAACCAAGCCTGCAACAAGCTTACAACAAACTTGCAACAAACTTGCAACAAAATTGCATCAACTTCTGCCACGTATCTGTCTGTGCATTTCCTGCACATGTAACTAGCAAAGCATATAGGAATGGGATGAGCATATAACAAAATGATGTTAATGAAAATGCAGACAAAGACAAGCATGGATGTAGACAAGAGCAAGCAAGAGCATGCAAAACGAGCAAACACAAAGCATCACGCCGGCCCTGCACGTATGAGTGCAGCGCAGCGGAAGACCCGTCTCGACATGAATTTGAGTATGGAGGATTACGAAACTCAACTGGCGCGTGAACAGAACGAGAGGCAAGCAGACCAGCAGCAGCAGCTTTTGAAGCAGCTGCCTGACCACCTTCAAGACGAGCTACTCAAAACAGAAAGAAGACAAAGAACACAGTACGAATCCGATGAAGAAAGTGACGAGGAAAGCTTGCATCACAAGAAAACAATGCAGGATTCCGTGTTTGATCGTCTTGACACGTCCTACTCGTGCATGCCCATGACACAGGAAGAGCAGCACGCATGTGAGAGTATTCTATCACGCAGCACCCATTCCGTGCTTTCCCTCATGCCCAATCACCATATTGATAAGAATGGTGTTCTGCGTGGTTTCAGGTTTGAGTGCCACGCTGACGAAAAAGCCACTGTACTTCCTATTTGCAAAGACATGTTCCATTTGATTGCAATGTATGAATGCAAGCAAAAGCAAAAGCAGAGCCGCAATTACTTTTCAAACCCTGAAAGCACGGATACAGCACAGGCTGTGAGTAGCATCATGCATCCGCAGGCCATCAACATCATCAACGAGCTGGATGAATGCAAGTACAAATTGCAGGAGTATTTGAAGAGCATGCACACCCTGCAACAAAGTGTGCACACCGCCTCATTTGACTGTATTCGCGACGAAATTAGCAGCACGCGGTACACGCAACACATTCCAGACAAACGCATATGGTCTACAACTGAGCCATGCCGCTTGTCTCTGTGCCATGCCTATGTCCGCACACACCAGAAGGATGCTATTGAACATAAGCTTTTCATTGTGGTCTCTGGCTATTTGAAAATTGCCTGTGAGGAGCTGGAAAACCTGTGGCAGGACTCACATGCTCATGTAACGTGTAAGGACTTTGTGCAGAGTGAAGAGTGCCATTGGCTACGGCTGGCTACTATGCGCAATCACAACCGCATTGCGTACGAGGTGGCCAAGTTGCTCAACTTGCAAATTGAGTCATGTAGTGACTTAGACGATCCGAATCAGCAACAAAAAATGGCAATTCCCACCACGTCTACTTTCAAAACAGATATCTGTTTGACGATGGACAACCGTGTGCAGATGGTGGACATGGGGTGTTTCCTAAACAAAAGCAGTAATGGCGTGCTCTTTGAAATGTTTGCAAGCGAGGGTTACTGGCTTTTCACAGGTGCCAAAGACTATGCATCTGAGTACGTGTATGGCCACATTGCGGAGCGCGACAGACGCATGAACTGTTTTCCCTCACAAACGATTCAGTTTCACCGACGCTTTCGAACACAGCAAATGGCCAATGTCATAAAAATTCGCAAGGCACGATATCCAATGTCAATGTACGAGGCGGACACGAAGTCAAACAGTCAATTGAAAGAAGACGAGCTTTATTTTTTTCCGCACGAGGCCTTTATGCAAAAGCTGCAAATGCTCGGCTTCGATCGGAATGATAATATTCTGCACCTCATGCCAATTCTCAGCCATGAAGACGTGCGGTGAGCATTGTGAGCATTGCATCATGCGATCAGTATTGCATCTTTATTGCATCTTTACTTCTTCTCTTCTACGTTCGTGACAAATTTGATGAGCATGATGGCGAAGATGATGAGCACAGCAGCAAAATACAGAATAACAGGTGGTAAGATACAGCATTTTCGGCGCTTTACACGCGCCGAGGTCGCGGGTGCAACATTGCTTGAATTGTTTGTCTCGTCGTTTCTTAGTTCTTGTTGTTGTTGTACTTGAATGGGCTCCTCCTCGGTAATCTCGGAAAAATCGTGCATCATGGAGCGTCGACGACACTTCATGCTTTGACTTTTCAGCTGTGATCCTTTATCCGGGAATATCAAATTTGATCAAATTTGATTCAATGCACGTCAAATTTGATCAAATTTGATTCAATACACGTCAAATTTGAGCAAATTTGACCTGCTATAAAAACCATTCTTTATGGCATTGTTTCCAGTACATTTTGCCTTTTCTTTTCTGCCATGCCCCAATTCCTGCTCGGCGACAAATCGGACAACAAGGAGAGCTCGGACAGCTCTATTAGCACACCGCAGCGCACGCCATGGACGCGGTCGGCAGAAGCGTGCCAGATATTATATGGTGGTAGTCGTCAGCACAAAAACTTTGGTGTATGGTTGAATGAGCCATATGGCAACTTGCCGGAAGGTTTTGTGCCATTGACCTGCGTGCCGTGGTATGATGCGAACATCGTGGAAAAATTGGACCCGGACTTTGGCATCGGCCGACGTAGGCAGGAAGGAAACTTTAATGCTTCGCGTGATGTTGCTGTCAGACAGCAACGCATGCACCGTTTTGATGCCTACATTCAAGCTCGTCTCAACAAGGCCGCGGACATGATGATTACGTGCCAACTGAGAGATTGCGACATTATTCCCCAAAGGAATCGCAGCATGTGCGTGTGTACGCAGTGTTGAAACTTAGCGTTTCAGCTTTCTTAGCTTTTTTATCATTTACTTGCGCAAGATGTTGTAGGAAACCACGGCAAAAATAAACATAGCGTGCACCAAGCCATTGTCCCATATCATGTGCACAAAAGGCACGATGTCCCTTTCACCCCACACACACATGTACGGCAACGGCGAAGTGTGCATTGTAGGAATCAATGCTGACGTCTGTAGAATCTGGAAAGGCTCAACACTCTTTAAATGAAGGCAAACGCCGTGAATATGGAAACAGTTCACCGTGTGTATGAGCTTTTGCACTAGCGGCAAATTATAAAGTATCATTCTTTGGCTGCCTGTCGTGTTGTCCTTGTTCTTTACTTCTTTGCACCTTTCTGCAGGGGTAAGAGTCAAAGCTTCTGTCAACCTTCTCACTCACAGCCCTCACTTCTTTCTTGCTCTGCTCACTCGCATTGATTTGTTCTAATGCTGCCTTGAACATCTTTTCGTAAGCCTTGACACAAAAGACAAGGTCGGTTTGGTCGCATGTGATGTGCGTGGTTTGCGATTGAATGATGTTGTACATGGCATTGGCAATGTTGTTGTAGTGGATATGCCATAGCTTGATGAAAGTGTTCTTCCATCCACAAATTCGCATACTATCATCGTACGCTTTCCAATTGAGCGTACAATAGGTGAATGCAGCAATGCTGTAGATTTTCTGCTCAGCAACATTATTGCGGTATCTTGAAGGGTGCTCTCGCTCGTATGTCTCGTAAAACAGCATGCCGTGTTGCACTTGCCTTGAATAATATCGGGTGGCACGCTACCCTTGAATTCAGGTATTATATCAAAAAAAAGTTGAGTAAAACCAAATTGAATCAAAAAGCACAAACTGCAGCAAAATAAAAGCATCAAAGCATCATAGTGTCCAAGGCAATAACATTCAACAGCATGCGCACACACTGCATGGACTTATGCACCTGTACAGCAGTGTATGAATGCATCTTCTGTGCAACTACGGAATATTCAGCGGGCGTGAAAGAGGCAGACAAAAAACGCCAACTATTCTTTTTGCGAACACACTTGCAGCCTTTAATACGATTCGACGATCAACAAGAACCACCTTTCAACTTGATTTTGAATCACAACGTGTGAAGCCAAAACGCAAGCTAAAGTCTAAACTCACACTAAATTCAAGGCCCGCTTTGCTGCCATGAGCTCGCGCAGCGCTTCGTTTTCGGATAACGTGCATGGTGACATGTTTTTGTTCGGCATGCTTTTGTTTGGCATATCGACTTTTACTTGTGTATTTTTGTGTGAGGCGTCCACCGAATTCGGCAAACTTGGCGCATTGCTCTCATGCACAAGAGATTGTAAGGACTTGTGCATGACATAAATACCTAACGCAAGGCTCACCAACATACTGGCAAGCAAGACATGCATATTGACAAAGAGAAGGTGCATGCAAATGTGCAGGCCAATAGTTTTGTATCGGCAGTGGTGTAGATGCTGAGTGCACGCATGCATCACGCCAAAGCCAAACGTGAAAACATAGAAAATAAACACGCGAATCCAAAGTTCTTGAAATGATTTTACACCACATTCTGTCCATAGCATGCCTAAGCCGAGCGCACCGGAGACACATGCTGCCAAGTTGAGATCTACGCGCAACTCCCAAATTTCGGCAAACACGTAAGCTAGCATCAGCATGCTACTCGTAGCCCACAACACATTTAGAATGTGGTTGGAGATGATGCTGGGATACGTTTGCTGACATCCCTGTTCAAATTGAATGGCAATCAGACGATTGTTACAGTACATGAGGGCTGCTGGTAATAAAAACCCACACATGTGGTTGCTCGCATTGTTCTGAAAGAAGTAAGCGTCAAAGTACACGATCCATGCACTCACGATTACAATCATGTGCATTTGTCCCACCACGTTGATGAGAACTTGCATTGAGATAAGATAAAGACTTGCCCGCAATAAAATTAATAGCAGAGGAAGGTATGTGCTCACATGCATAACATCGACTTTTGTGTCGTTGCATTCCTGAGAAGCCATCTTTATCTCTTTACACACACAACATATATAAAACATGCACATACACATGCAAAGATTATTCGTTTTTAAGATTTTAATGATGCAAAAGCAGTACCACGTGCAAGATTATGAAAGGTAAGAAGACCCGGGCCATATCTCAGTAAACAGGCGATCTAGCACTTCGTCTGATGCGAAATCTTGCAAAATTACCATCTTGCAGTACTCCACAGCAGCAGCTTGATCTGTCTGACGCAAGTAGTAGACTAGATTACACCAGTAACGAAGCATAATCTTTGTATTTTCCCTGCATGCGGACTGCCACAAGTTCACTGATTCTTCTCGCCATTTTGCTGGGTCTGCCAAAAGAGGAAGCATGTCTTGTTCAATTGAATCTGGCTTCAAGACGTCTTTGATGAGCATACAGGTGATGAACCTTAAAACGGATGGGGACAAGATGCCCCCATCCGTTGTTTTGAAAGCAAGCATTTTCGCATGAATGTTCTCAATAGCTTGAAAGCTCATCACCCAGTTAGCTGTATGCATTGCTTCCTGATAAGAACGCATGTAGAGGGCAAAATCAGAGTCGGATACGCTACGTTCCAACAAACCCATTGGAACAGAGTAGCTAGTGTTGCAAGTGGCCTGTGCTAGTTTGTAGACCATGTGTTTCTGGACATGAGGGTCAAACATAAGTTTGATTTGCCATGGTAAGCGCAGAGTAAAACCCAGAATGCGTGTGACAAATTCACAGGCCTCCTTTCTTAGGCTCCTTTTCGCTGGTCGCCGTGCGGAAGGCATACTCACAACAAGCACACTTCAATTTACTTGTGTTATATATACTTCAAATCTTCAAAATTAAATAGAATCCAACAGACTCAAAAGCTTAAAAGTCTTCGAAGCTGTATGCCCACGTCCTGATGCAAGGCACTCAATCCAGTTGATGCTTGGTTGTCTTGCATAGCACAAAAGAAGAGAAGTAGGATTTCCTCCCATACATAACGAGGGATCAAATGAACCACATTCAAGTTACTTGTACAAATCGTCAAGAAGTTGGCATCAAACAATTCGTTGAGCCAGTGTGAGCTTTCGTACATGGTGGTAATCATTTCATTTTGCACACCTATCGTAAAGACATTGGAATCAAGCGTAGGATTCCACCCCATCACAACTCGCACAAATGAGCGATACGACGTCAACATACTCTCAACTATACGCGATGTAACCACTTTACACCAGGAAAACCCCTTCCCCCTGCAAAGACGCAGAATCAAAGAGAGGCCGTGTGAGTAGAGCTCTGGAAAGTCCGCCAGGCCACTGACAACCATATCCCGTTGCGTCCATGTTAACCTTTTCTCATTTGCGTCAATACTCATCCACGTGGAAATTACATGCCGCACAAAGTTAGCAAATGTTCGCATCAAGTGGTCAATGTCTCGGTCGTATTCCATAGGTGTCGCAAATTCAACACGGGGTACGCGTGCATCAAACTCAAACGGTTTGACAGGCACATTAAGTCGTAAATTACGGGTCAAAGAGACGGGAGTTTGTGACCATGGACAAGACCAATCATTCGCATCATTTGCATAATTTCTTTCAGTGTTGTGTGCTGCCAAATGTTCGTGAAGATTTTCATTTTCCGTGTTTAGACCTTGTTCAGCTGCCATGTGTGAGGCAATCATACACAAGGCAGAACATGATCATTAATAATATTTTTTTTCACCTTTCTCATTGTGCAAAATTTACGTTGTCGTCGTGATAGGCAGGCTTTCCCTGAATCCACTGTCGGCTCCGAATGCACTTCGTTTTCTCGTCTGGATCCGAATTGGCATCCATCAGTGTCCTGCTCGACGCACTCTCCCGGGAGCATTTATGGGTCAACTCGCAGAATTTATTTTCTAGCTCGACACCTTGGAGCTCCGGCGTGGCACTGCGCAAGTACTGCAAGAGAATCTCCACCTCCGAACGGCAGTCATAGCAATAGTCCAAGCCATACCCAGGCTTTCCTACAGGCATTGAGTGCGGGTATCGTGCAACGCGCGTGACAGTATTGAAATAGAAAAGTTGTTCTTCATACTTCTGGTTGTCCCACATTATGCGATCGTGACCGTACGGGATCAGGCGCGTCTCGGTCGTCGTGATTGGTCCAAACGCCTGGAAGTACACGTCTCCTGCCAAGTACTCCGTCTGGCCCGGCGTCCATGGCAAACGAAACTTGAGCATGCTCTTGGTTGGTCTGATGATGTCATGCCATCTCTGTTGGGCGTGCATGTCCTCCAGGACCTTATCTTCTACATCTTGATTGTTCATTAGTGACCAGTCACATGACCGAATGTCACATATAAACAGGACATTACCGAGCTCTTTAAACTCCCGTGCCAAATCGTCTGTAAAGAGCTCTTGGCGCAGTAAGCACCGTGGTCCCTCGGTCAATTTGCTGGAAAAGGGCGCTGGATCAACCAGAACAAATTTGAGTTTTGGGAACAGCTCAATAAGATATCGCATATGTGTCCCTGGCGCAGCTCCAGCGTACACGACGGTAGCTCCTGGCACGCCGTACATTGTGAGGAACTCCACCTCGGAGAGGAGAAGCTTCCGTTGGCCCCAGTGAATCACTGTCTTCAACTCACCTTTACGCCGTCGATACTTCTTGCGAGGAGCGTCAGGCTCCAGCATTCGGTTGAATTCGATGTCAGTTCGCGATTCGTAGCCACAGTTTGGCTGCACGACCTGGAAACAACAGCACGAAAACTCTTAGCACTTCCGTAAACAAGCGCATTCCACTGAGTTATGGAATATACCTGACGAAGGTGCGGGTTGCTGTACACTGATTCCATCGTTGGTTCAGCATCTCTCGATCTCTTACTCTCCCTTACACTGTCCCTCAGCTCAAACCCTTTTTCGTGTTCCCGCTCTCTCTTTCCCTGCCGTCTACATTGGCTGTCTCGGTCATATTCCATGTGTGAGGCAATCATACACAAGGCAGAACATGATCATTAATAATATTTTTTTTCACCTTTCTCATTGTGCAAAAAAAAATATAATTTCATTGAGCCGGAGCTGCTGAACAACAAGTCGTGTCAAAATGTCATGCCTTCCTTCCTCTTGGAGTAACACAAAGCGCAAAGTGCCTGTATGCACAACTTCTCAAAAAAAACAAAAGCGAACACGGCATGATTTTAGCAACAAGACACATCTAGAGACTGTGATTTCTGTTCTTGACAAACATTTGGAGCATAAAGCTTCGAGTTATATGGAACTAGACAACTTGGAGTTTGATCCTATTTTACAGAGTGTGCCATTTGTCAAAATGATGCAAAACATTGAAGCGCCACATTTAACACAAAATATTGTGCTTGTGACACGCGAGTATGAAGAAAAATTCCTGCGAGAATGTCTCACAGCAAGTGAGCAACAATGTGTTATGGGCACGCAGTGTGAGTGCATGATGCTGGATAGTGAACAACCTTTTATTGGCGTGCAGTTTGTGCTACCAGATTCTTTGCAACAAGATGCTAATATGCCAAATCAAAATATGTCAGATTTTGGTATTACGCTTGACATGAATCCGAACAGCCATGTAAGCAATGAAAAGGGAATGTGCTTACTGTGTCTCCGCAAAACTACTCAAATTTTATTTTATCAAAGTATTCACCGCGGCATTCACATTAATGGTATCATTCAAAAACATGGCAACTTTTGCAATCAGCCAGGAGAATACCACAGGAACGCAATGTTGATTTGTCCACCACAGGGTCCCATACAATGTATGCCTGTGCCAATTGTGGCGCACCAACGCAGCAACTACGAGGTGGTCAAGCGCCAGGGTATGCACTGGATTGTACAGAAAAATGTTGCTTTCGAGGATTTTCCATGAGCCCCATTTCACTTTATAGCAACAACACTAGTTCTTTGTTTAAAAAGAGGTGGGTGGACACCAACGAAATGGGGCTGCCGTTTTTTCCACAACACAATATTCTTGGGGAGCACGAAATTGTTGACATTATTCAAGGCTTATATGGACAGATGCATAATAACACCTCATCGAGCTTTTGTATCAATCACAAAATTGACAAGTATTGGCTTGCACTCTTCTTGTGTAGTGTTGGTTCGGATATAGTGCAAAATATGTCATGGCGCTGCTTTGTTTTACGGGACAGAGATGTGTTTGCTGTGCATCATTTGCCAGACATAGGAAATGTCATTCGCAAACTATCTCTATATCGTAACATTTCTGATGACGTCATGTGCCGCATTATCCAGTATAGTCTGCCATATGTCAAGCACAATCGACTTAACTTTCCACGATTTAAGGATATCCCTCCTGACACTCTTTTAAACTTGATACGCATTACCTTTGGCACGCTGCTCAGTATCTACCCACACTGCCAAAAACAGGCACTGTGGCAATTACGCTTCAAGATTTACGTCTATATGTACACATTGATCAGCAAAGGCTCACAACATGATCATTACCTATTTTGTCTCTCCAACATCAACTTGCTCCGTATAGCACTTATCGAATACTTTGTTTATTTCGTGCAGACTCAAATGCCTTGTGAATTACAGATTTTACACACCTTGTTTGGCGCCAGTAATAATGTAGCAGGTATCTTTCGTCAGTTCTTGGTCAATATTGAGCAGTTTCGGGCACAAAACCTGCAAAATACAACATTATGCTGGGCCAATATGCATCAAAAGTCTCATTATATTATTGAGCGATGTAACCGTTTGTGTAAGGGAAAGCCAAAGATACCGTATGCAATATTGAAGAATCATAGTTTTAACACGAACTTTGATATTGAGAAATTACTGCTATGTCCCAAGTTTACACACCCAATGTTTTACAAGCTCTTTGACCCCAGCCTTTCTTTTGATCAAATACGTTACATTGAGTACGTGCATAGACACATTCACATTTTTGAGCTACCGTTGAGCATATGGAAATTGCAAGTCTCGCATTTAAGGCGGATGCTATGCGTCGAGACACAGCTCTACAGTACTTGCATGTACCTCTATATTTGCTTTCGCTGTATTCACAAACAGGGCAATATCATTCAAAATATGCGGTTAAACAGCAAGGGGGAAAAACAGTGCAACCTGTGTCAGCAGTCTGATGCTATCATAAGTTTCAACAGTTTGGGACGCATTATCTCTATTTTTGACAAGAAGTTTTACTTTTGTTTACAGTGCTTTGCTGTGCATGAGTGGCAGGCAACAGCTCAAGAATTTTTTCAATGCAACTTGAAAAGAACATCTTTGGAAATCAGCAAAAACATGTGTCTTATTTGCAAGCGCATGCTGAACCTTAGTAGTGTATCTATTCTCGACAACCGGCTCGGGATTATGCACACGGTGACACTGTGCACGCGGCACCAGCCACGCGAATATGAAATGCCTTACATGCACACATTGCAAGCTTTGGTGCAGTGCATCAAACAGAAACAGACGTTTCGATACAAGCTTTGATCTAACACATAGCATTATAATGATTAATATTTGATATAAACATTGAAATTCAAAATTGTGTTTTTCTTCAGTTTTATTCTCATGAAAATCAATGCATCATAACAGCCTGTTTTATACACTTATACAAAAAGGTTTTCTCAGGGATTTATGATGTCCCTGACTAGAAATTCAAATATGGTTCAGTGCTGTCATGTAGAATGCTTCACTTTCATTGATTTTCTGCAAAACGGACATGAATTGCTTCCTGGTCCTTGCCAATCTTGCTTACAACCTCGGCACAAGCCGTGTCCACATGCCAAAATAACTTCCGGCTTGTTGTCGAAGCAAATTCCACAAATGGTACCTTCACCATATACTTGATCAATGACCAACACATTTGAAGTTACGGGCATGATCACCACAGTGCTCATATCCATAATCCATCCACCTTCAAAAGATGTGGCTTGTGAAACTCTATGCTGATCATTGGTTCCTATCTCCAGCTTTGCATCACTTATTGCGTATGTTTTGCCCTTTGGTGACCCATTTTCATCTTTCACGTCCTGCACAATGGTTGCAGTGCCTGGTTTTGCTCGCACGGTAAGTGTTCCTGTTGTACCTTCATAATAAGGCATATTGCCTCGAATTTTGCCTCTTCCTGCAAAAATGTCACTGACATTAGCGTCACGAATCTGTTCTGGTGTGAGGTCCAAGAATGGAAATTGGTCTAGTTCGGAACCCGAGATGCCTTCCCACACCCAAAAATGTTTGACCACTTTAAATATGGCCTCCACAATCTCGAGCTGCCTTTTTTCATCCTGCTTAAAAAAAGCTTCTGCTGTGTCTGCATACATTGCAAAATGATCAATCCGCCTGCTTTCTCCTTTGCCGTTCAACATTGAACCCGCAAGTGGCTTTTGCCGGAATTTTACATAAAATGGAGTTCCGGTTGGCGTGTCCACAGAAAGACTTAAGCCTTTCAATAAAAAAACGTTATGATAGTGCTTTGCCACGACTTCTCCTTCCAACTTGTGGCATTCACATTTACCGCATGTCAGTGGATACAAGGAATCGTCATCTTTTTTTCCAACACCCATGAACCCGTTCTCTTGAAGCTGTAAAAAAACTTCACAGAAACCAAGACCTGTCAAAGTGTTTTGTGTTGGAAGTGGGGCTGGAGGTGGGGCTGGAGGTGGGGCTGGGGGTTGATTTAAACCTTTTGCATACCTGTATCCTGTACTTCTAGCAACAGGAGGCATTGCCTTCTCCATTTCTTCCTCCTGCAATTTATCCTGCGTCTCTTTGAATTGTTCTGCAGTTGGTCCAAAAAACACCAGGACAAAACCATCGTGCCCTTTCAAAGCACTAAGCAAACTGCTTGTCGAAGGTGCAGCTTCATCAGGAATGGAAGCTCCAGCTTCATCAGGAATGGAAGCTCCAGCTTCATCAGGAATGGAAGCTCCAGCTTCATCAGGAATGGAAGCTCCAGCTGCATCGGAAATGGAAGCAGCTCCAGCTTCATCGCGTCGCATGGCCTCGGCGGCCTTGATGTGTTCGTTGGCCCATTCGGCTGCCTGTGCAGCTGGAATATCGCATGAGAGAAACCAGTTATAGAGTTCATGCTTCTCGAGGTGCTTGAGGTGCTCGGGGAGCTGATATCCCTGCACAGTCTGCATCTCAGGCTGCTCAGGCGCCTCGCTAGGCTGCATCCCAGCCTGCTCAGGCTGCTGCATCTCAGAAGGAGCAGTGTTGAGGTAGGCATTGATGGCTGCCTGGACATCCCAGTTGTTCTCAATGAGAAGCTGCCTGGCATTGTAATCGTTCAAAACCGACTCTGGAATTACTTCCCGAAATTGCTTCAACTTCGTCGTCCAATTGAAACGAGAAGCAGCAGAGGGAGCAGCAGCGGGGGAGTTGCCGGTGGACGACATGGTGACTCGAAAATCAAAGATGAAGTCTATGCACTTAAATATACAAACGTGTCATTTCAAAATAGCATTTACCATTGCTGTTTACCGTTTAATTTATTGCAAAGCTCAAAAAGCTTACAAAGCTTAAGAAACTTACAAAGCTTAAGAAGCTCATAAAGCTTGAAAGTCTTTTACAAATCTCAAAGACTCTGTGTCATAAGCATGATGTCCATCATCTCGTGCTTCCTTGCACCGGTGATGCACTTGGCAAAGATGCGAATCTTGTCACCGTAATGCTCCTCACCATTTTCAGTCAGGACGTACGGCTTTGGAAATGCGATAAGGTGCTTACGATCTAGCTTCCCACCGTGTGGATAAGCGTCTAAGGCACCAAGAGCTCGGCTATGAAACTCTTGGCGAGCCTTTTCACTTTCCGTGTCTGCCTTACCCATTGATTTGAGGTCAGAGAGTCTTTTGTCTATGTCTTCTGTCCTTTTCAAATCAATTTGAATTTCTTTTCGAGTACCTGCCACCCGTATCTTTTTCCCAGTAAACTCGTTGTCTTGATAGAAACAGTTGCGCTCAAAGTCAAAATACCACTGCAACATTTGCCCGGCCTTGCACTCAAACGCGCCGTTCATGACAGTGCACATGCCACCAATAAGGACAGAGCCCACTGTGTCACCAGAAAGCGCAGAAGCGTATGCAATACCAAGAGAGTATCCTTGTGCCATAAAATATGGCATATTTTTCAGTTCCATGCATACTCTATTCCAATCCGAGTTTTGCATCTCACTATGTGCAAACAAAGCTTGTATCTTGTTGTTTTTGGTGCATAGCTGCTGGATAAACTCTTTTGCATTGAGAAAGTCGTAGCCTTGCCTAGAAACATGGTACAGCATTAAAAGCATTTTTTGAGACTGTGGTGACATATCTCCCAATGTTGTTACCACAGCTGGATATGCTTGGCCTGGCTTAATCATATTGGAGGAAGCATTGAGTGGCATGCCTACATTGAGCACCAGCTCGTCTCGTGTCATGCAGTATTTGTTCTTATGAATATGCATGTGATTCTGTGAGCTCTGAGAATTCTCACACCACTGCGCCAACATGCCCGAGTGTACCTTGCAGGCCATAATGTGCTTAGCGGCGGAATCCACGCGTGTGCCAGTAGAGCTAGCAAAGCCGGGAAAACTATTTGATGCCCATTGTGAAGTTGACATGGATGTCAAATATTTGGTCAGGCTTATATAGAATCTGTTGTAATCACAATCCATTTTCACAATGCATTTTACTTTTTTTCCCTTTTGATTGCTTCGATCATATTCTTGTTTGTGATACCTCTATTTTCTTGATTTTTTTCGTCATATTCCTTACGTCCCGCATGCTGTTTCTGTTCCACATTCTCTTGGTGTTCGCTGTTTTCAAAGACAATTGTAGAGTGAATATTGAGAGCTTTGATGCTCTTGTTCAATGAGAACATCAAAATAGCATCACGGTAATAATAAGTGTTTTTGTTCAAGTTGGATATAACAGTGTTGATGTTGTGTGTCCTGTAGTGGTTGTAATACTGCCCGGGAATGCAAACATGCGCGTGGAGTTGGTACACACTCGGGGTGTAATGAAAATATATCTTATACTCATTGGCTGTATCTTTTGCAAGTGTGTCCTGCAGCTTACGCCGCACCGATCGTTTAATGTCCAGCAAGAGTGGCACATGCTCTGCGCGCAGGTCCCGGATAGTCTTCAGGTCCATATCCTTAAAGACAACAAGCATGCGAAAATCTGAGCCCTGGTGTATGTCTTTGCACAGCACCCAAGCATCCGTAACTTCAAACACTTGCTCATTATCACCCACTGGTTTGCCCTGCATCATGCTGTATATCCATTGCTTGTCTGTGTCGTTGCAGCGATTCATGATGAACTTTTGCATTTTTGGTGTGTAAAAGATGTCAGGGGTACAAAGGGCCAAATCCCTCATTATGTTAAGTACATGCACATTCTTATATTCTGCCTAACTTTGGCTTCTCAAAACAATTTAATATTTTGCATTTCAGCCTTGTAGATGCAATGCGGCGTGTGGTGACATTTGCTGTGCGGCTAGGGGTTTTTGTTTTTATGGCGTATATCCAGCATCTGATGACAACGCTGGACACGGATTTACTGCAATTAAATACTCGTATGCTGCTCTCCTCTTGTCAAGTCTTTATATTCCAATGCATGCTGGCAATCTATTTTGTCTGCGTTTGGATATTTGAAATTCTCAACACAAGTCGCTTGTACAACAACGTGCTCGCAGAGGCAGACTTGCACAGCATGCACGAAGAAAATGTCTCAGAGCAAGCGGATAGGCTTGCGGATAGAATGGCAGATAGAATAGCAGTCAAGATGGAAGATAGAATACGAGATAGAGTGGGAGAAAAAGTAGGCGATAGAATAAGAGACAAAATGCAAGATAGAACACAAGATAGAATGTTTCCAGAAAGCGACAATATCGATATGGACGCACCCAGCATACACCTTGAAACAGCAAGCTGTGTAAGCAGGGGGTTGATTGCAAGTAAGGTGGTGATCTTTCCAGATAGGCAAGCTCTCAGCAACCACATTTTGCGAGTGTACTGTGTTGGGTTTTTGCTGTGGACGACGGTCTACTGCTTTAATTACACCGTAGGCTATATTCTGTTCCACACCAGCACTGGTTTTGTGCTTGGCTTTATGCTGCACGGTCTGTTTGCACGAGACTCTATCTTGACGTACTTCTACTACATTCTCTTTTGCATCTTGACGGTAATAGCGTACTTGCAACTTGCCATGGGTGTACGGGATGTGTATATTGCAAGCGACGTCAAAGACGTAACACTGCAAATCGTGATTCCCATCTTGGTTGGCATGGCGTGGTCGTCTGAGCTCATGTTTGGTGCTCACAACAAATTTTGCCGTTCTATGGCTTCAGAGGCCTTTCCTATTTGTGTCTTGTGTGTATTACCCGTGCTCGTTGCCAGCCCCAGCTCCGACTACGAATACATTTTCCAGTTTTTCACCATTGAGATGTACTTGCTCACGTTGATTGTGGAACCCATGGCCAAGTTTTTGGCGATTTACACTATGGTGGTATCTATACAGACAAAGAATACTCTAGACGTTGTTATTGCCGTCGTGAGTGTGGCACACGGGCAATTTTTCATGCATTCTCTTGATTTTGGCAATGCTCTGCAAGTCATTCAATTAATCTTGCTTTGCATCTTGTTGTTGATGCGCGTGATTCAATATTGTTTCACAGACGCATATTATTTGTTTTCAAGACAAACACAACACCGCATGCACAGCAGAGACAACAGAGACAGCAGAGACAGCGAGATTAGAGACATGTTTGCACGAGATTACTACACATCCAACTCATATGAAAGGGATTGGGATACAAGGAGTTTATGTGAAAAAAAATCGTCATATCAGTCTACTCAACACCCTGGACTAGAGTCATTCGATGATATTGACGAGGAACCACAGATTCAATCGGAGATCTTTGCTGCTGCTTCCAGTCCACACCTTGCTCAGCATCAACATTCATAGAGCTTGCTTTTGCAGACAAAGCATTATTGTTACTCTCGTCAATTTCGTTCATAATGGCCGTGCTTGTGTCGATAATTTTGGTGTACTCGTCTAGCGTCTTGAGAGCTTGCAAAGGATGGGGACTGTCACTGTACAAACGCTCCTTGGTCATGAATGAAAGATCCATGATTGCATTGTTGCGTGGATTAAGGACATACCGCTTTTCGTACAAGTTGTTAAGGATAGAAACATCCATTTCACAATACGCTTTCAATGCATCCCATTCTTGATTGCGTGCCATATCAATAGCGGCTGTCCCAGTGGAAATCTTCATGGGGACGTTGTTTTTTTCACACAGGAGGTTTAACCCAAACGTGTGCATGTAATTGTGCTTGCAGAAATAAAATATGTCTGACATCTTGGCTTTCCACGCTGTGACCATATTGTCAGGCACGTGAAACGTTTTCTGGATGAATGGAATGTCAAAGTTGACGCCATTGAACGCACACAAACTACTGGCATCATTCAGATCGTCAATAAGTTTCACAACCAGAGCTTCGTATTCCTCAATTTTCATTTCCGCTTTCAGTTTGCCAAACTCATAAGCTTTCTTCTCCCGTGTGAAGAAGTTTTCCGTACATACGATGGTAATATCATCGCGTCCGGCCTTCAGACCCATTGTTTCAATGTCAAACGCTAACATTGCATACTCTGACACCTCATATTAACCCTTCTTCATAGTAAATATTTTTTTTTATCATTTATCTCAAACGTCTTGATCATATGTTTGATGTAACTGCATTATGCCTACAGAGCATTTCAATGATGTTCAGGAATTATCAGAGAATTTAAACAAAGACGCATCACATACACGCTCTACCGCAATCTCTTGCTGTGTAAAGCTTTGGGAGCAAATTCGGAGGCCGTTTCCACTCACAAAGGCAATGAAAACATTTCACAAGTGTCAGTGGGAGCATATTGAGGTGGATGTCTTGGGTTGTTTGCTTTGTGGCAACATTCACATATGCAGCATTGAAAGCTGTGCCTGCATTGAAATAGCAGATGGCATGGTATGCGTATTGAGTGGTGTTTGTGTTAAAACCAAAAATTTCAAGCAGGACGAATATTGTGACCGCGTAATGCCTTACTGTTTTTGTGAAAATGTAAATAAACCCAAGCGGACAATTAGCATAGACAAAGTGGAGCTGTGTCTCAACGAGCTTTTGTGCTCAGAGGCCACAAAAGACGCTTATAAAATTACTATCCAGCGTGAAATCAATAAGATTTCAACACGATATATAAAATATCTGGAGAAGATGCAAGCTTTACAATGTACGAAACAAAGTAAGCAGGAAAGCAACAAGACATGCAACCTGATTGAAATACTAGAGAATGTGATGACAGACGGTAAAAAAACACGCATACTGTGCGGCTTCAATCAAAAGCTTCGTCAAAAAACTTTAAATCATATCAAGCATAAAATCCTTACAGTGCTCAACTTTTATCAGATGCATTGCCAAAAAGGCATCAAACCCATGGAAATTCGGACCTACGTTTTTGGGCTTGTCTACCTCATGCGCTCCGGAATTGTGGTCAACAATGTTCAGGTTATTGCACAAAGTAGTATTTTGAATTGTATATTGCCAACAGAAAACTTGCTTGAATCACATTTGAATTTCCGGTCAAAATGTATCACGGACATTGAGAATCGGATCAAGTTTTTCTTTCGTCAAATACACCCATCTTTGTTGGCATCTTTGGTAACGTAATCTTTCTTTTCTCAAGGCATTTTTTAATAAAATAAAACCGAAAAGGTTTTATTTCGACTTGACCATTTGCATGCTCAACGCAAGCATAAGCGACGTGAACACCAATACAAAGAGATGCAGTTGTCCGACAACAATGGATGCTGTAATGTCATGCGATTTGGTGGTAGTGAATACCACAGTGAGCAGATAGACGACGACAAAAAAGTCCAGCAATGTGCATGCATAGTTGAAAATTTGGTCCCTTAACTGTGCCAGCTCAAAGAACTTTTGCCAAGAACGCATCAAAAACAAAGTGGTCAGTAAAGTAAGGTAAGGCGTGTCAAACGTTTTGTACACCAGAAATATGAGTAGAAGCATATAAGCTATGAGTAAACTGAAACTCTTGTCGCGCATTTCTTTCATTTGAAACGCTTTCGGCCGATCTTGCTTATTGTCGTTCGAGTCTGATTCATCGTTTGATTCCGGTATCGGCGTGTAATCGTGTTTTTTGAACAGCAAGCCTGAAACAGAGCTCCAATTTGTCAAGTTTTGCACAATATAATGATTGACAAATTGGACCCCTGCATAACACAAAAGCAAAGTACGTAGCACGTCATCCTGCCTTGTACAAATATGTCTCTCTTGTATTACCAACACCGTGAGGAAAAGCAACGTCCCGAACAAAAATACGATGTACAACACAAAATTCAGCGCCTTGGAATTCGTGCTGTTGTGCTTTGTGTTCACGTCCACGTTTTCTTGTGTGTTATCCTGAGGTTTTGTCAAAATATTGACAATGTTAGTTGTGAGCAAACTGATAATGTAGATAGCCAGAATGCTGTATGTGATATACAATGCCAGGCTGGAACTTTCCTTGTAATTCCAATATAGCGTGTTGTCGTGCAGCACCATGTCCAGGTCGCCGTCAAATAAATCACACAAAGACACCTCATACATTCTATCAGCAACATTTAGCACACGGTTGCTGTGCTTGTACGTGCAGGGAGATGTGTTGTTCCAGTGCTTCAAAAAGTTGTGACCGTTTGCAGTAAGCACCTCAAAGTCGTCTGGAATATCTACCACATTGTTGGGGAACATCAACATATTGGTTGATCCATCTGTTTTGTCAGTCACATACCGACAGAAGGAGTGGGCATCTGGAGTGCATTTGGCTTGTTGCCATTTCCCAGGATGCAGAAGATTGAATTCTAGCTGTGAATGCTGCACACCACGGCTATTGATGCGCACAAATGTGGACTCTAGCAGCATGGAGAATAAGGGGCCCGTGTTCCAGGAAGCAGGCACTGTATTGTCAACGAAGACGAGAAAAGGGTATGTGTCATCACGAATTGACTTGTACGGCATTTGTAATGACATTTTGTCTGTTTTATAGCCAGCTTGCAAATCTTCATGTACTCCACCCTATGCTTGAACTCAGACTTTCTCAGACTTACTCAGATTTACTCAGACTCAGAGTCTTGCACAAGACGCTTTCTCTTCTTTGTTTTCGTCGTGCTCTTCCTGGCCGCTTCTTGAATTTCCGCAATCAAAGAGTCCTGGCTCGTGTGGCTGGCATCACTCGCAGAGTCCTGCACCCCGTCATCTGCCAACTCCAAGTCGTTGTAGGGTTGCTTTTTGTATGTCTTGTTGTCTATAAACTGACTGGCATCATCGTCTGCCATGTCCTCGTCGTCATCCTCTTCCTCGTCATGCTCTTCATACTCTTCATCGTCTTTATGCTTTTTCTTCTTGTTCTTTTTCTTTTTCTTCGTTTCGACAGCTTGCTTGTCATCGTCCTCTTCATCTTTGTCCTCGTTTCCCTTCTCGTTCGCACCTTCCACCTCAGAAAACTCATCACACGACGCGTCGTATGCTTCTTCCTCGCTCTCCTCACTCTCGTCGTCCACATCAGCAAAGAGAGAAAAGTAGCGGCACACTCCCGGCTTGGGACGAGGCATGCTGTGCAGCCCTGTGTCTGCTCGTGTGTCTTGTCTTTTGCTCGTTTTCATGCTAAGGTTGCTAAGGTTGTTGTGAGCTCGTTTGCTCGTGTTTGTGCAAAAAACACGAGCAAATGAAAACACAAATACAATCAAAAATGCAAAATTACAATCGTGTTTGTGTAGTGGATTCTTTTTGCAAATCAAACCTAATTCAAATAGATTACTTATCAAATCAATCATGTTTTTTATTAGCCCTTTGCATTTTTTTGTATGGCCTTTGCAAAAAGTTTAATGTCCGGAGGCTATGTTTTAAAATCAGAAAGGCCGTGTTTTGTAGGTTAATTTTAATATTATTTTATAACAAAACAAACCTATTTGTGTTTTTTGCATTGTTGGGAGAATTTTTACACAAGACGATGCAGAGACGGCTGCATATTCGCACTGAGAATGCCGCGTCCCTCGCGGATACTGGCCACGCCGACGTAGCTCGGGCCAAGGTGGCCAGACCCTTGCGTGCAGTCAATCATGGCGCCGCTGTTCTTGTCCAGCACCTTCATCGTTCCCTCAAACGCAAACATGTTGGACGACGTCTCATTGCCAATGCAGCAGTCTCCCGCGGGACGATTTGCTTGGTCCACCGTCGTCCAGTGCTCCATGCCAAGAGCTTGCATGTAATTTTTAAACTTGGCAGCTTGTGATAGACTACAGTAATGATCATTCTTAGCACAGTCAAAAATCATGTGCTGCTTCACGTCAGATGGTGGCTGCTCCTTTTCGGGGGACAGAGAATAGTTTCCAAGCACATCTTGCGTAAAAATAATCGGGTTGGGCCACGCGCGGTGGGAACGCTCTCTGTCATGCGGCAACGCCATCACCAGCATGCTGGGACCATTGTACGGCCGCGTACGGTCATACGTGGCCTCACGGAACGAATTGAGTGACTCTGAGTTCCCCCAGTCTACGTGCCGTTGGTCCATGCCACCATTGTACCCGTCAAACGCCACATCGTACACGCGAATCAGGTTCCGCTCATTCGTAACCATTGCACGCTCGTGGTACTTGTAGCTCATGCCCCAAATGCCGTGCTGTGCATCGTCGTAACAGGATAGCTCTGTCTGTCCCCAGAACGTCGCACCAAGCTCCTGTGTACCGCCGCGGCCCATAATAATTCCAAGCATTTCATGCTCAATGTTAGGACGCAAAATCAACAAATCCTGTGGCACACCACCAACAGCCTCATTCTCGTCAACTTGCGGAACATCGGGCCCATGCATGAGGTGACAGCCAGAAAAGTAATATTCATCCCCGTTTTCATTTTTTGAAATAGCCAGACCCTGTCCGTTGTTCATAGCACGTGTTGTTGGCTTCCAGAAACGATTGGCTAGCACCAGCACGATATGACGCAAAAGATTGTCTTGAATTACAGGGTCTTCAGACTCACAATCTTGAGCCATTGATTCAGCCGCTTCTTGGAATGCATAGGTTTCATCCACATGGTAAATGTTTTGTGCCATTCTTTCTGGTGTATTCTGCTCAGGGTCAATTTGAACATGATAATTGAGCGTAGAAACGTGATTGCAAAAACCAGGCAGAAACCTCATCCAGTTATTGTATTTTTCTGTGTGTTGAAATTCATGAATATTCGACATATTGATTTCTTTCTTCAGGTGAGCATCATAAAAACTATCTTTATTTGGTCCATTGCGTTGCCATCCTTCAAATTGATCATGTTCATTATATCTGTTTTGTGCTAGGCTCATATCCAAAGCTTTGTGCGGCACTGGCATGTTCTCCCAATCTATCTCGTGAAACACTTTGTCCTTTTCACTCTTACAAAATGGCGTAACATAAACGCACTTCTTCGTCGCTGTTGCATTACATACCAAGATTTCATTTCTGGTAAAATCAACAGGTTGCATGTGCTGGAAAGCCATTTCCATGTTTTTGTGATATGTTGTGTTGTTGCGCAAACAGGTTGCAAAACAATCCAAAAGTTGTGAAACTCCGTGCCTATCAGAGTCCATTCCCAACATTTTCTTGGCCATGACGCGAACATGTGAGAGAGGGTGAAATTCAGACATGTACCAGTGCATGAGGAAGGTATCATAGTGTTTGATTTGCTGTTGTTGCTCATTTTCAACTTGGTCATTATTATTGCGCGTAATTTTTCCATCTTCACCGTGGAAAAACTTGGCATACTCATTATACAAAACTGCAGGTGCTGCCATATTACCATCCCCCTCATAGTTGCGTACTGGTGATGACGTCAGCATTTTGCACATTTCTTTTGTCAAAGGCATCATACCCGCTACTTGCTGCAAAAGCCACGTTTTGACCACCATAGACGACGCTGACAACCTGGCATGCTCTTGTTGCAGAGGTGTGCAGCGTGAAATGTGTAGGTTCGGAGCATAAATACCCTGGTTGTGTTTTGATCTATTGTAGAGATTGTATGCCAGATACGTAGTCATGGTGTTTGAATTGAACTGCTCAATCTTGGCAGCAGTCAACTGATTTCCAAGCTCCCAAATGTTAAAATTTTCAAGCCTTACATATGAGAGCAATTCTTTGCCTACCACTAATGTCATCAATGCATACTTCATTTTAGGCATTTGATCGATATGTGCATTATGGTGATAACTTGCATCTACTGACGTGGGCCCACCACCGTCTCTAAGGGCAGCATTTTCCAAATTCGGAATGCGACGAAACAATGATGTCCAATATTGCCTTCTCCATTCCAACAAAATCAGCCTATATTTATGCAGTAGTTCGAATTCATAATTGTCTGCTAGTGGATCATTTTGATATTGTGGATTATTTTGATCGGCAATCCTCTCTCTAGCCTCCAAAGGCAAATTTTCTGTTGGAATAGAATTCCACAATGTTCTAATCGTCGCGCGAGGATCAACGTAATCACCCCACTGGACTTGGTTATTCTCTATGTTAATGAATGCATTGTCTTCATATGGGTTTTGAACCACAGCGTCATTCGCCATAAGCCATTGTACGTTTTTCTCTCGCATCACTGCTCTTAATGCAGCCACAACAATGTGCCTTTCGCAAGAATAAATTGTGAAGGGTTTTGACCGCATGTGATTGACAAAGTTTTCATATAAAGTCTTGTGTTGAGAGTACTCTTTTACGAAAGCGTGGGCAAAGTGAAAACAGGTATATAATTCCGCGTTGTGTCCATAATGTGCATGTCGCTCAGGGCTTTGTGCCGCAGTGTACAATTCCGACTTTGCCAAAGCATCAAAGTTGGCCAAAAGAACGGGATCCCCCTCATTGAATACCGATTTGACAATATGGTCGTTCACAATTGGGTTGATTTCCGAATACTTGTGATGTTCCAACTTATTGCGTGCAGTTTGCCGCATCAAAGCAGCAAGCATGTGATTGGTAACATGTTTCCCCACCATATCTTTGACGCACTCTTTGTCTGACAAGAATTCAATTGTCATTTTCTTGCGCTCGCGTTCTGCATTGTTTGAGAGTACGGGTTCCACGGTGCGGGGCCAGAGGAGGGAGGACTGTTTGTAAAACACGTCAGGCGAAACACCTAGACTAGTAAACAATGCTTGAATTGCGCCAGTAGTATCTTCATATTCATCTGTACTCTCATCTCTTTGATTACGATTGTGCGTAATTCGCAAAAACGTGGGAGGTGTGGCCTGAACACCCTTTGCGTAATTCCATGGCTGTGGGTCTTGCCGCCCTCCCACATGCCTCCAATACTGAGTCTCCTCGTGATATGGCAAATCACTATCCTCGTCATTCGTGCCAAACATACCTGGCGAAATTTCTGCCATTTTGCACAGTTCATTCCAGGAAAGACGAAACATGGTGTCACGTGACTGGTCGTAGAACTCGTACATGCGGTTTTTGTTCTGTGGGGACCAGGGAATGCGGTAGTACTCGGCAACACGGACACGGCGGCGGAGAAGGTCACGCGGTGCTGTGCCTGCGTCCATGGAAAACTTGCGGGAGTGGATGATGGAGAGTCCGCGGTAGGACGGGAGGTCCGGGCCCTGTGCGAGACGTGCTGCGCCGTCTGGGCCGTTGGTGAGGTAGTTTGTCTTTTCCGGCAGCATTGTCATTTGAGCTGTGAGAGCTCCGTTGCAGAGGAGGAAGGTGGGAGGTGCACTGCCCCAGGTTTTGAGGTGGTTTTTGGCGTCCTCGATGAGAATGTCGAGTGCGTTGGGAATCTTCTGCATGATGCCAAACAAGTCCACAAACTGGCGGCAGCTCTGCGCTGTTGTCTTCGTGGTGTCGTAGTACTTCTCATTCATATGCTTCTGATAGGACGGTGCAGAAAGCAGAGCCACGTGCACGTCCAAATCGTTGGTCATTTGAATGGAGCCAACGAGCTGCGTGAGCTGGTTTTTGAAGTTCTCGCGTCCGGCGGCGGATACCATGAAGTTGTGCTCCATGGCAATGGCGAGACCCTGACGCACAGTATACCCTGCGAATGACCGCTTGGTCTGCGGGAGCACGCGCGCCGCGGACTCGTACGGGACGCGGGAAGCTATTCCCTCGTCAAAGGAGTAAACATTCCACTTGATTTTCTGGTCGGGGTTTTCGAGGTAGACGTAGGGGAGGATGTTGCGGGTAAAAGGGGAGTTAGTGGCGTCTGTGATCAAGCCGTCAATACGGTCAGTGAGGTATTGGTTGGAACCCTTCAGTGCGTCAGGGAGATGCCAGCGCTGGTGACGCTTGTGTCTCTGTTGGTCAAGTTTGATATCACGAGCAGCGGGACCAAAGATGTTCTCGTATTGCTCGAGGGTGGGTTGTGTGTTAGAGCCGGTGTAGGTACCCCCCCCGGACAAACCAGGGTCACCTGTTTGGAGATACATCGGGTTAGCAATACTGCGGTTATCTTGTGACTGTCCTTCAGCAATTCCAGTGGACATAGTTACAGGTGCAATGGGCGTATCCTATATACCTGGAAACAAATTATTACGGTATTATGTGGTTGTAATTTTTGCATATGCATACACTTGAGCATGTATTCTTTATTCCTCTGTATTTTCCTTCTTTTTTTGTGTATGATCGATGCACATCTTGCTTAGCTCGTCCATATTGTCAAATTCTTCTGTCTTGCAATTTTCAAACACAGGGTCGTCGTCAAAGTGTGCGGTGATAATGGCTTCAAGCGCCGAATCCTTCTCCCGCGTCACGTCGTTGCGCTGCACGCGCGCCGAGTACATGCCCGCCTTGTTGCAGACTAAACGTTTTTGCAGTATCTTGCCTGCCAGGTTGATGAGGAGAGGCCCAAGATACCGGCTGCGAAACATGGCGCGCGTCAGCGCATCGTGCGGGTCTGCGTATTTCTCTTCATTGCTTTCGTTTTGCTCGTACACCTCCGTTACTTTTTGCAACATGTAATCGTATGTCAAACCACACGACAAGTTTTCAAACACCTCCTTGACCATTGTCACTGTCTCGTCCATGGCAGTAAGGATGCTCTGCGACATGTCCCAGTGTTGCTGTGCGCGTTCTCTGTAAGCTTTTTCCCACTCATGTGAAAACTCTATAATCCACTTGGCCACGATTCCCGGGTCGTCCAAGTCAATCAGTGCTTCCCGCCGCGCTTCTAGGTGCACTTTGAGTTGCTCCACCAGCATGTTTCGCACCACAGCAATGTCTAAGAGCTTTGTGTTTTCTGTCTCCCCTGTACTTTGCTGTGTCCAAACCTCAGACACCACATTCCCGTGACGGTCTCGGCAGGTAATGCCAGCAATTCCGGCAATTCGGAGTGCTATGCGCATGTCTTGCTCTTTGACCTTTTTGTGTGTTTCTGCACTGTAAGGAGACATTGCATATGAAATATATAAACATAAATATCACAAGTATAGCATCAAGAATAAACATTCAATCTTTTCAAACAGTGGAGGTAACAGAGATGACACAAATTTCAGTTGCCAACTAGGCATTCAGTATAAGATGCCCCAAAAAGTAGGTATTATGCCATGCGCAACGCATGAGATTCAAGACATTCGCGATACTATAGCAGTGATTTTGAACATTGCCGACAAAACCGCGCAGCTTTTGGTGCGCGACGAATTTACCATCATCCTGCTTGATTGCGAAATTGTCGGTAACTCTACCTTGTTCCTGATCACAGAACAGTTTCCAAACATAACCATCACCACTGTTGCCTCCGAACACAGTGCATCGGGTTACATCGTCATCTTCACGTGCATGCCAACCGCGTCCCTGCTCACGTCAGCACACACATTTCAAATTGCAGCATGTCTCCTTATTGTGTTGATGTGCATATCGTCGCCACTGCTGAGTTGCTGGCATGTGCTCTTTTAAGTTGTCAACTCCACTTGATTCCACATATACAATGCAACGATAGCTCAAAGTCGGATTTGCTTTGTTCCTATAATCATATTTAGGATGTGTGTGTAGCGTATGTAGGATGCCTGATTCAGAGAGTCATGGACGTGTTTTTCCGTTGACTTTTAACTGGTTCAAATATGCAGTTCCAGCACTTGGAAGTGTGGCAAGTTTGGTGTTGCTGAGTATGCTGCTTTTTGATTCAAGAAATTATCGCTCACTGCCGTTCGTGTCCACGCATCTTGTTGACTTCAACTTAGCCCACCCACTCGATCATTCTTATGTGGCAATGGATTCAACAGTGCATCCATTTCATGCTTTTCAAAGCAGTCTTTATTTTACTGATCATTTGCCTGTCGGAAACAAAGGATTTATCGAAAACTCGGGTGATCATCTAAAGTTTGCTGGTATGTTGCCGTGGCAAGAATCACATACTGCGTGTGAAATCATAGACTCAAGTAATGAAACAACGGCTGTTGACACTTTCTTATCGAGGTTGAGCGATAAAGGCTATACCATTCAAGCAAACAAGAGACACATCATCAGGGAAGCTCTCCAGAGCAAAAATCTGATTCCGCATAGCAATAAGCGAGGTCACAACCAGCACATGGCAACTGACGTGTGTCAGTTTGAGACGTACATGGGTAACCATATTGTATTCAACGAAAACAGTAGCTTCAGTCTGACATCCGGGCATAGCGTGTACGTGTTTGCGGTGTGCATCTGGACTATTCTTTTCATGTCGTACACTATGCATATCAAGAATGCATACAAAGCATCCCCGAAAAGAAATGAAGATTATTATTTCATGGATTTCTTGAAAAGCAAACACTTTGACTATGCTGTCCTTGTTCTTGTGCTGATCACATACTTTGTGGTCATGCGCAATTACGGAGCGGAAATGCCCCGCAACAACGAAATTATCAGGCCCAACGGCTCGTTTGCCTATGGCCTGCTTGCAATTATTTACTCCTGGGCATTTCTGCGGCATAGCCGGCTTGACCAAACAAAATATGCAACAGGCAATAACAAGGATGATAATAACGTTACGGAGGTTACGGGTGAGTTAGGTCATCTTGTCCCACACGTCCCTTCGTCTTTTGAACCATATGCAGGTGGAGAAAAAGGCAATGCGGCACATTTTGAGCTCAATCTCTCCGGTTTTAGCAAGAACAAAGTGCAGACTAATGCATACATGCCACCTGGGCATGATGGTAAGGGGTTGTTAAAGGACGGAGAATTCCAGTTGTTCAAGGGTTTCACCACTCATTCCCTGAATGTATCAAACTACGAGCAAGTGAAAATTCACTACAGTCACTTCCAGATGACGCAGTTGTGGGTGCTACCGCTTCTCCTGCTTTCCATCTACATTTACGACAAGAATTTTGACATCGACATTCATGTCACGCTTGTGTTCGTGCTGTCCATGATCTACTGCATCCTTGACATTTTCAGCCGTCGTATGCTGGAGATGAATTCCATTCTGCGTGAGTTGAGTGGCAAGCCCATGCCACCGCTCGTCGAAACCGTGTTGGCCGTGGTGCAGGTGCTCAGTGGTCTTGTGCAACTTAGTATTGCTGTCTACTTGATCTATTTTCTGGATGTTAATCACCGGAAGAAAGATTTTTTTGACATTCAGGCAACCAACATATGGGCGATCTTGATTGTTTACTTTACTTTTTCTCTTTTCTACAAACTGACACGGGCTGTTTTCAACGTGCTGAATGCTATGAATGTGATGCCGTTTACAGAAACAGCGATCAACCCGTGGCAATTTTTCACGCAATGGTTGCATTATGAGTATGTGACTATGTTTCTCTTGACTATTCTATCCGCTATCGTTGTTTGGGATCTCTTGCATATCAAGAACAAGGCATTTGATACTTGGTGGAAGCAGGACAATTGTGAAAAAGATGACAATATTCTGCAGCCCCTCTGTAAGATTTTTTTCAAGCATATGGCAAGCTTTGACTTCAACAGTGCCGCTCATGCACATATTGTTTCTCCTTAATCTTTATATTTCACATCATATTTTACATTAAAATTCGCATTATATAAAGCACATTACATGAATTACATTATATGCATCACATTATTTTGCTTATTTTGCTTTAAAATCAGAGTGTTGCCTGTTATACTGCATAAGCATAAACGTCCATGCAAACGTCACAGTGAACAAACTATACGAATATGTGGTGTAAAGGTCGTCTTTATAGTTTTCATTGTCTTCACCCACAGCGACATCCAACGGGACAAACGCATTTTCCGCAAACACCGTCTTGTGTTGTGACATGAATCTAAGTTGTATGGCAAGGCTTGTAAGGTATAAGATTCCAACAACAAAGTAGGGCTTGTGCTTTGCCAATTTACTCGATGTAATCCAGTCGTAATACATGGGAGAAAAAAAGAAGTTGGGTATTGCCATGCCAAGATAAACCCACCACAATGCTAAACTGGGTATTGCCATGCCAAGATAAACCCACCACAATGTCTTGTATTCTGCTTCTTGCATGCTACGACTATTTGTGAAATTCGCTTATACACCACAGCGAGCAAAAAGGCCAAAAATATTAGCCGTGGTATTTGCGTTGTGTGTGTCTAGAAAAAGCAATGCCCATGGTGCAACCCCGCGCCTCGGCAGATTCGAATATGAAGAGCACGAGCACACCTGACGTCTTTGACGTGAGCGAGGATAGTATGCAGCGGCTCAACTTGACGTGGGGAAACGGTACCAGGGAAAACAACAATACAAACAACCGGCGCTGCATAACAAACCCGGCGGCCAGCAAGCGCATCACATGTTTCGGGCGTGGACAGCACACACAGGAGCAGCAGATCAAAGAGTTTGTGCACAAGAACACACTGCTCAAGTTTGCGCTCATGTGCCGCAAGCTCAACATTGACCCTATGAGCCAGTATAGCATTCAGGCTATCTTGATGATTTTTGGCAAGATCAAGGAGAAGAAGATGTTGCTTGATCATTTCTGTGAGGTGGTGCCTAACACCGGTATTCACGTGGATTGGGAGAAAATATACGACGGAAGTGGCAAATTCGACCTGTCCATTCGCGACGACGCCGACAACGATTCTCTGGGAGAGCATGCGCAGGTGCACAACCTCTTCTATGCAATGACAGACTGGATCATCATGATCAACTATTTGGAAATACAGACGGGCAACACACACGAGGAAAACCTGCAAAAGGACAGGAATATGCAGCGAATGACACAGAGTCTGATGCACGCGGGCCTCAATCAGCACTTTGACATCACAACAGCATTGGCTGCCAAGTGCTTGCTCTACATCATGCCAGGCACCCTGTCCGGGAGCAAAATGCTGGAACGGCTCTTTGTCAGCATCATGCGCGAGGACGAGCAGCACTGCCGTGACTTGGAATTCAAATGCTTGCGCGCACTCTCCCATTTCAACGATATGCAGGTGGACGAGGAAGCCAGCATGCTTACCATTATTGCGCTCATGACGTGCATGCACATCAAACCCGTCTTTTTCACAGACATGCAAACCGTGCTGCAAATGGAAGACGAGCTCACCAAAAAGAACATAGACATACCCACCAACACCCGACTCCGTCTCCGCGACGTGGTCAATACGATTCACACCGACGCGCCGCAGTTTGCAGAAACGTATGATCATTGGGTCACGCAACAGAAATTTACCACCGCCATGAGCAAGCATCTGCAGCTCTTGCTCTACTTCATCACCGTGCAAGTGGAGCCAGTGCCTGCACACGCGTATGACAAACATTTTAACGACGCTACGCTACACGCTATCAACACCCGCGCCAACTTGCACGTGCAACAGATAGACCCGAGCGCCGTCATTCGCATCATCAAGAGTATTCGCGTTTACCTCCACAACGTACACGACCTGCTCGATTTTCGCACGCAGTGTCTCAACGGCATCAACAAAAGCAAGCGCCTGGCTTTGAACCTGGCGCAAGTGCTCCAACTCTACGTCGCAGCATATCAACACGAAAGCATACGCGAACGCTGCTGGAAATCCGTTGTCAACGTCTGGAATCACACCATTGAAACAGACATCGCGCGCTTCCGCGACACCCATGTGTTTGACGTCGTGCCGGTGGTGGAGGCCATTGTACACTGTCAGCTCGGCCATTTCTTAACAGCATAATGTGTGCTACCCGCGTCTTGGCCCTTTTTTGACAGCATGCAAATGCGAATGCTGCTGTGAATGGCTATGCGAAATGGGCTTACAATTGTTTACCAGCTTTTTCTTGCCATTGCGTGTCACTGTCTTTTTGCCTTTAGCGACAAAGCCATGCCAACAGTGTACCATGTATAAACAAGCAATCGTTGAGTTATATATTGTCTGGAATATTCAAGTTATGTGTTGAAATTGTAAATATATTTATATATAAGAAAATCAATTTTAACAATGCTCAACTAACTCGTGCATCAATGAGTAGTGAGGCCAACGCGGAATTGGCTTCTTCCGAAAGCGACTTGTATCTGAGTGAAGACTCTGCTGAAGAAGCGGCTGCTAATTGTGAGCAAGAACAATTGGCGCCTTTGCACGAAGGATCAGATGCTACCAGCTCGCAAATAACTCATCCTAGTTATTGGAGGTGCAACTATGATTCGACAACCAGAACCTGGAAAGGTCAGGGTGCTGTAAGCATTTACAATGGAGATCCAAACCAAGCAGGAGACCTAACCATCGTAGAAGTGTGCCAAAAAGGAGAATGGTTCAAGTTTCATCTCGTCTCTTATCAGGAGCATCAGAAAGCGAAAAGCCGCCAAGAGCGAAAAGTAGGTTTTTCATTCTGCGAATCGCTAAACGGAGATTGTGAGGCCGAGGATTTGTCCTCAGAAGGTTCTACGGTAGAAGACGACACCGAGATGCAAGAATCTGATATACTGACGATGCATGAAGCGTGTGAGAAAGGAGATTTGGCAACGGTACAACGCATGATCACCGAAAAACCGGCAGACCTGAATCAAACCAACGAGTTTGGTAAAACCGCTTTGCATCTTGCGTCCTGGTACGGGCATGAGAAGATTGTGGAGTTTTTACTCGGGCAACCAGGTTTAATTGTGAAGCAGGCAGATCAGGACGGTAAACATGCTTTGCATTTGGCATGCGAGCTCGGGCATATGGAAATAGTGAAACTGCTTTTACAGCACCCCGAAATAAGATTGGACGATCTGGACACAGCTGGCCGTTCGCCCATGCTTACAGCTTACAATGCTGGCAACTGGGAATTAGCTAACTGGTTTGCAGATCAGATGGAGTTGTCTTTGGAGGCAACGATTTTGCGGCAGCAAGAAAATGCTCGGCTTATAACGCCTGAGGCATATTTTGAGCATCCACTACACGACAAGTGGGGCTATTGTCACGTGGAAGGCTTTTGCATCACAGAGAACATGCACAGCAGAAAAGGAGATGAAAGGTTTTACAGAGACTTCAAGGTCCTCATGAGGATAGAAGACGAAGATTTTACTCAGATTAGATCTTTGTACGTGACTATCTATATTCCCGATGCACACCTTAAGATGAATGTGCCACTATATGTCCTGGACATTGGCAATAAGCTTCACCGCTTTTTCATTGAACAAGACCAGGACGAGCATAAGGTTGCACGATATGGTGTAGCAGGCTGTAATCCGAATCAGGAAGGACTTTCCTCGGATTGGAAAGAGTTGCAACAACCATTGGGCAAGACACGTCGTCAAACACTTCTTCTTCAACATGCTGCCATAACAAACGGGCCTGCAACCGCTGCTCATGCTCAAGGCGGGCCTGCAACCGCTGCTCATGCTCAAGGCGCTGAAAGCGACACGTCCATGCAAACTGCTGACAACGAAAATGATAGCGACGGGGCATGGTTGCCTGATGAGCAGGGATCAGACAATTCAGATTTTTCTTCTCTTCATGCATCTGATAGTTTTGGCAGTGAATCTGATGAAGACACACGTGAAGTTCGCCAAGCAGCGCAATTGTCAGACAACCCACGAAAAACGGCTTATTTGTTGCTCACTCAGGGTGATGCTCAGGGTAATGCGTCTACAACAGAGGAGTCTTTGGCCACGCTTGAAGCAAGAGTCCGCAAGCAGGAAACAAGACTGAAGCGGGCGGAGGAAGCTCAAGCGCGTGCTGAGCAAGCTGTGCTAAATGTTAAGCAAGATTTGCTGCAAGCCAAGCAAGCTTTGGAAGCAGCCAAGCGAGGAGCACAGAGCAAGCCTAGCAAAGACAAGGGCAAGGATCCGAAGTATCCTTGCTGAGAGAAAGGGTTCAAGGCAGGAAGTGCTTACTTTGCTTCCTGCCTAGGTTGTTTAGGTAATGAGCATTGGTATAAACGCAAAAGAAAACATTTTTTTTCTTTGTTTTATTCAGCATGCATACAGTATGCTGTGCATAAGATATATCAAGCTTGATGCCTCAAGCTGTGACTCAAGCTCAAATCCTAAAGCCTAAACTTGGCTTGATTACTCAAGCCAAGTTTGGGAATATGAGGCTTTTGAAGTCCCCCAGGAACTTTGCCATGTCTTCAAGACACTGATGGCTGGCGCCCGGAAACTGTTTTGCCCCCTTATCTGGATGCACGAAAAAGTTAGCTTTCTGCATGATCTTGAGAACAATCTTCCGCACCACTTGGTTCTTGCACAGATTTTCGACAGCTCCTTTTCCAAAGCACATTTCGTAGTCTATGTCTACACTACCAAAAGTCATAAATTGCTTCAAAGGAAGCTTACTTACGTCTGCTGTGGGAGTGAAGCACTGCATCAAAGCACGTATTTCTGCTTTTGCCTCTACTTGTGCAAACACCTCTTGGTTTTGGCGCAAGTTTGCGATGTTCGTGCAAACTTCTTCAAACCTTTTGAGCAAGGTCTGTTCGGCTTCACTCTTCATGAGCGTTCGCAATTGAAAATTCCGAGCTTCCTCAAAAAAAATGTCAGCCTTTACGCTTTCATTCCAATCAATTTCGTCGAAATTCAATACACTGGATGCAGCACCCGTATTGATGTGCTGCGCACGGTGTGCCGAATGTGCCGGATCTGCCCAGTCTGAACCCTCAAAGCCTCGAGCAGGTGCCAGCTTGGCAAGCTCACCACCCCGTTTTCTTTTCCCGCTTTTTCCTGCAGCGCCGTTCCCGGATTGTGGTTGATGCCGGTTTGTTGGTATTATGCTGAGTGCATTCACCAGAACACCAGCTTGCTCATCTTGGCTGACTGCATGCTCCAGAACACCAGCTTGCTCATCTTGGCTGACTGCATGCTCCAGAACACCAGCTTGCTCATCTTGGCTGTCATCAGAATCGAAGCTGACACTGTCTTTGAGGTGGATAAAAACAGCACCATCCTCCTCCAGGACTTGCCAAGTTGTGTCCAGGCCTTGCCAAGTTGGGTCCAGTGTGTTCTCAAGCATTGAAGCTTTGCATGCCTTCCATAAAGAAGGTGACACTTCCTGCTTGGCATCGCATTTCCATTCCTGATTTGCATCACGAACCAATAACCACACAACAAGTTTCCCGTCTTTGAATGATAACACGCGCCCGTAGAGTGGATTGTCGTTGTCTGTTTGGACGAGTTGCCCATATCCAAAGAGGCCTTCCCAGGCACGTTCTGCTTGGACTCTTTTTGCGCGCTGGGCCTGACAGCTTTGCTCAATTGCAGTCGAAGCCGTACGGTAGATTTTTTCCTTTTCCATTTGCTCGTTTTCAACCTCGTTCCAAGCTCGACGATGTTTGCTCAATGACAACGCCTCAGCATCTTCGAGCTCGTTGCACTTTTGCTGAAACCTTCGTTGAGCTTCTTGAAACTCCGTCGCAGCAAGTTCCAAGCTGTGCTGCGCCTGCTGTCGCTCAGAATTTATTCTGTCTTTCTCTTGCGTGCGCTCATTTAACAGCGCATCCTTCCGCCGATCAAACTCAGACATCGTGTCTGCGTGCTCTTGGGCTTTTAAGTCCCTCGTTTCCTCACATGCCAAGAGCTGTTGCTCAATTTTTTGCAAGTCAGCCCATGCTTGGCCTCGAGGGGTTTGTGCAGCGTTGTCTGACATATCACCGCCTTGGCACAAAAAGATGAGCAATTCTTAAATACAAATTGCCCGTATTATTTCCCCGAAAGATTATATAAGTTTTTCAGCTGGCCACGTTGACCTTCCGGAAACACATTGGCGTCACAGAGTGCTTTTACGTCAGCGGCGGAGTTGATGTCAAGACGATTTTGTGGCATGATAGCAAACTCAATATTGTGAATATCTATGTGAAAACACACGGCATATGCTACCGCGGCGACGTGCTCCAGGTACTTGCATGTACGGGTAATATTGAGGTGCTGCTGTCGGGACATGATTTCATTAGATGCACTGGTGTTAGAGCCAGAAACCTCTTGGTTGCGTGGCACGTCGAAAAAAGCGTAGACGGAAGACAGGAAATCTTCGGCAAAAAATTGCAAGTCTTTACCGTAATCAATATTTCCAAGTTCTTGTATTTGCATGTTGGGAGGCATCATGTGAACTTTAGCGTCCTTGTCTTCAGAGAATTGGTCGTTCATCCAGTGCATAGCGGCGTCATTCACTGTGCCAAGGTCCTTATTTTCACGTGTTCTGAGTTTGAGAATGCCTTCGCGCATCATGCTGTGTGTCCCGGTGAGGGAATAGCGACGAAATTCATCTAAAAGTTGAATTCCCGATGTGGTTTGATCTTTGAGCTCCAGCTTTTCTGTGACCACGAGGTGCTTATTGATGTTCCATTTGTTACATTCGAAGACAACCCGCATGCACGTGCGCATAATTTCAAACTTTTCAAGAATGTGTGCGAGCGGGGTTTGCAGACGGAGGAAGGCGTCGTCAAGGTAGTCATGTTGCTTCTGTGCGGGGCCCGTGAGCATTGGGGCCTCGAAATTCACAATGTGTATATCTGACTCTTTGATGTTGCCGTACAGCATGCGCAAGCGGTACTTGCAAAATGGGGTGTGGTCCTCGTACTTTCGTTTCTTGCTGTGGGGCTCACAAACTTCCACAGACCAAGTAAAGCTCCCCAGCGGTAGTACGTAGGGAAGAGGGATATCGTTTTCACGACGCACATGAAACGCACAGAAGCCACACACATAGCTCATTTCCAGAGCATTGTGCAGGAATTGCCGATAGTGCTGTTGAAGCACTTTGTTCAGCAATGCTGTTACAGGACGCTGGTTTTCGCGTATTTGTATGTCCTGTGCCATGCACGCATTGCTGACGCGTTGAATGCAATTGCGTACATCTGGATTTTTGCGCACCATGTGCAATAAGTTTTGCATAAGGGGGTGAGACTGCTGTTGCGGCATGCTCATTTTGTAATTTGCGCGCGTGGTTTTTATATTAAATATAATTTTCTTGTTAGTTATGTATGGCACGAGACGTGAAGGAAATTCCTGAGCGCAGCAAGTTTGTGCTGGGGGTTGCGTCTGTTTGGATGCTATTCCCCGTCATATACGGCGTTATAAGAGCACAACATGCCGCACATGTTTTCTTGCTCGTGACGCTGGTCATCGGATGTTGTGCTTCTGTGTGCATGTGGAGAGACGCAAAGTCCAGAAGCACCTGGCATGTACTGGACCAGGCGTGTGCCTTCATGTTTTTTGTGGCGGTTGCCGTTAACGCCGACATGGATTGGTTTTGGGGGTGGTTTGTGGTCACGGCGGTGTTTTATTTGATTAGTTTCACGTCCTTCCAACACGGGCGCTTTCAAACGCAGTTGTATGGACACTTGCTCTTTCGGTTTTCAGCGTATTGGGGGGCGCATTGGGTGTTTGTTCCGAGACACATGAGCTATGAAAAAACGAGCAAACAAGCATTACATGAGTTGTATTGTGCATATTTTCTGCTCACATTCGCGCATATTTTGCACGTGGTAGTTTTGTTTCGCCTGGCAGTGCCCAGTAGCCTGACGTATAATACACATAAACAATATTGGCGCACAGTACGGGCGTCCATTCTGTTTGTGCTGGCGGTGTTGAGCTTCTACACATTTCTTGTCTCTATCATGTTTGTGGCAAAATAAGAGGATGTTTGAAACGCAAGCAAAAAAATACATGTCAACTCGAAGGATTAATATATTAAACTACACACACGAGCTTTTCATGCATGAAGTCGTTTGATGTGAATCTCCACAACAAGCGCCTGCAAATTGCGGGGATTTTTAACAAAACAACAAACCCCAAAGCATCGGAGGAAAAAAGTGTTCCATTAGTGGCACATTGCCCGGCCGTGAATATTTTACCCACGACCGAGGTTTCTAGGCAACAAATTTCGCAACAATCCACTCAACACTCTCTTCAACAATCATCAAGCAAGATTTCAGGCCAATTCTTTGCAAAAATTCCACAAAGCAAGACACACCTTTTTTATTTCACGCTGCTCTTCCTGCACATAGCAGCCGTGGTAACAGGTCTTGTTGTGGTATTTCACAACACACAAGCAACGCCGATGTTTGCCAATGTGTTGCACATGGGAATTGTGGTGCTATCACCTTTGGGGCTTGTGCTGCTACACACCCCTGTGCAGCAAACGCTCATCTTACTTCTTCACTTGTGTGGGTTGTATGCATGGGTCAGTAACGGACTCTATGCTACAACCGTTGCGAATAGCATCTACGTATTCTATTTCACGCTGCTATTGGTGCAAATGATACAACACCAAAGAAAAAGTGTGAGTCAGTTGCAAGTTGAGCTTGTTTATTACAGCATACATGTCCTGGCCATACTGGCCTTGGGGGGCTTATGGGCATTGAGAAACGAGGCATTGCGGACACAGACACCGCAGAGATTACCAAATGCACCACTCTACGCACAAAATCAGACTCATAGCTTGCAAGTGTCTAATTTCTTTGACGTGACGGCGCTCGTGACAGCTCTTATGCTTGTGGTTTGTGACAGATTATTTTGATAGGTTTGATAGTTTTGATAAATCAAACATGCTGATCCAAAACCTGCAGCAAGTCAGTAATACGTTGGTTCGTGGTCGAGTTCATTGTATGGGGCTCAATCATGTTATCTTTCAGGCGCAAATGAATCAGTTTAATATACACATGCATGATGTGCATAGAGCGTTCGTTTAACTTGCGTTGCATGTCATCTTGTGATATATTCAAGGATTTCATAATGTTTTTGAGCTCGGGGGAAAGCTTGGCATAATTCATGTTCTGCATTTGAGCACGCAAAAAATCCAGGGATATGGATTGGTGAAGTTATGCATTTTTTTTGCGGATCACTTTACAGCCTTGCTGACTAAATAAAAATAAGGGCCAATACGCAACGCATTGTCAATTTTTCCAAGTTTGAGTTGTTCCTTGATACCTTGCGGTGTATTGCGCATCGTATTCAGAATATCTGTTTCGAACACGCCATCACACCGTGTCATATTTTTGAGCTCGTCTGCACTCATTGCGTAATCAACAACACCCCGTCTTGTAAATTTTAAATAGTCTTTCCATTCTTCTTCAATAGAATCACCTACAGCCTTTTCAAGTTCAACTCGTACCTTTTCTTGTAAACCATGAATATCGTCTGGTGTGGCTGCCAGGGAAAACCAGCGAGCCGCCGCCTCTTCACATTCTTTGTCCCGCGCAGAATTTGTTTGAATAACATCAATCGTGCACATACGAACATCATGAGGACAATTGGCAGCTGGTACACCAAACGCCATATGCTCCTTAAAAATCTCAGGTAAATCTTTGATATCAATATGACGAACGCATTCCTGGCTGGAAAAAGCATTTGCTTGCGAATTGAAAGAGTTCAAACCTGATTTTTTCCTCAGTTTCTCCATACCAGCCGCATTTATCATAGCCAATATTTGCTTTCCTGCACGCAAATGAGTGTCGTAAAACACAGGTTCATCATCACTTGTATTGACAATGACAGCGCCAACGCCTTTCAATTCGTTATTTCGTGACAGCACTTGCTTTTGAATATTGCTCAAAATATTCATCGCGTCTTTCAAAGGCACTTTTTGCCGATTTAAACTTTGCACTTTTGTTTGCAGACTTTGAACATCAGAACCAATTTGGTTCATAGTCATGTTTTTTGGTATGGCACTTGCTTCCACATTGAATTGCACATCACATTTTGCTTGCATGTTTTTAGACAGGGTGAGCTTTTCGGCTGTGGATTCCATCACTTTTATACCTTTTACCTCCTTGATTTGGACTTTGCAACCGGTCTCAGGGCAAACTGCTGTAAAAGTGGGAGTATTTTTATCTTGCACAAGTTGTGTGCCGTAACAGTGCCCTCCCACGCCTCCACCTTCTGCCTTAAGCATAAGTTGCTCACAATATTGTTTCATATAAGCAGTACTATTTTCTGGAATATTTTCGGACACAGCTTTATGCACATCCTGCTTCAGATCAATAGCGTTGGCGGCACCAGCAAACCCAATTGTTGTAGCTACCGTGTGCTTGGTCATGACTTGGGCAAGTGTCCTTACAACATCTGCATTTTTCAACTGTGCATAAATTTCATTACCAATACTAGTCAATTCTGTGTTTTTGCGATCAATCTGTGCATTTGTAGCGAATGCTATTTGCTTCATGCCTTTATCCAAGAGCTTGTGCCCTGCTGTGCCGTCTTCGCAATCCCCTATAATTGTTCTTACAGTGGACAACATATTACCGCAAGTCAACCAACAAATTTTCTCCTTACCCAATTCGTCACGTAGCACATTACCATCTTTGTCATATTGCAAATACTCCTTGTTCTTTATTTGAGCCATGACGATGTCAAAATCACGCAAGGCCGCTGGCAAATCTTTGATAGTTGCCTTTTGATGGTCACAATTTGCGCTCAAACCAAATTCGACACCGTCTTGTGATATGATCTGTTTATTGGGGTCAGGTGCAGCGTCAAAACGATACATCATCTGCGTATTGAGCTGTCTGCCAAGTAAAGTACGTGCCTCCACTTCATTTGCATTTGCTTGTATCCAGTTTATCATATTTTTTGTTGACATGTTGTGCAGATTGTGTTTATTGATGAGTTGTGTGCCAATATCCAGCACAAGCATGTAAGCTCTTGTATTGAACTCAGAGGCTGTTTGCATTTCGTTTACTTTATCATTGATTATGGTGACTGTGGAGGGCAAGAGACTTTGCATGTTTATCTTGTCTTCCATTGAAATTTTCAAATTTATACCCAGTGTAAAAATGCCTTTTATGTCTTCTGGATTGATATGTGGATTTTTCTGCATAAATTCGTTCAACTCGTCCTGGGTTTGTGGAATAAGTGTACTGCCTGTCACAAGAGCAAATAAAGTTTGTAGTTCACGCTCCTCAGCTTTCCGAATACCTGGATATGTGTGTTGTGATGTAATGTTTATGTTTAAGCCCATAGGTATGGTGCTTCTGCTTGCATTCTGTGCATGGCATTGTGCTCCCACTTGCTGTTGCTTCATGTCACTGATGCTGAGCACAACATAACAATTCTTACTCAAAGCAAACTTTTTGCAGCACCCATGCATGAATTCGTCAGTCGAGACTTCGAAACATTTTAAGCGTTCTTGCGTCCATGCTTTACCCAAGATACCTTCAATTGGGCCATCTACCTTTGAGTTTAAATCTATCTGCTTGGACTTTGTTTTGAGCAAGGCACTTACATCAACGCATGCCTGCCCATTTTCATCCAACGTAAAAGGTTGTCTCAATACAACCCCGTCCTCTTGCCTCACACCAGTAAGCATGTGATACACTTTACCTTGCTCGTCGCCTTGCACGTTTTTGAAAACGCCTTGTATTATTTGGTTTGGGTTGATTGGATTTGGTTCTATCAAACATACTTTTATCAGCCGCATCTCCCTTTGCATCTCCATGCTTCTTTTGCATCTTGCATCTCGTAAATAAAGATATAACTTGAAAAACAAGCTGTCACTCTACGTCACTCTACGTCAAACTTGCGCTTTTTGCTCTCTATTTTTGGTAAGTTGAACTTGCGCGGACGATACGCAACGAGCACATGGGTGTGTGTCAAACGTGCTGAGTAACCCTGTCCTAGCACGACCTCAGCTTGTATGTGACTTTGTATTTGATCAGATTGTGTGAAGTTGAAATGTTTGATATACTGCCAGCACTCATGCTTGAACTTGCAGTAGCTGGCCGTCATGAAGGCATGGCATTGAATCCCGTCGTGTGCTTTGAATACATCCCGCACCACGGCATCCAGTTCTTGCAAGCAGGTGCTGGATGCCACGGGAATTTGGCACAAGACTATTTCTGTGGGTTTGTTGGGTGAGTTGGGTGAAGTGGGTGAATTGGGTAAATTGGGTGCGGTAACTGAAGGGGATGTGTTCATTACAGGTATGCAAAAACAAATCTTTTGTACTGTCACACATGCACAGTATCAGATCATGCACGTAGAAGAAAAAAAAATTATCCTTGTTGAATATATAACAATTGCCCACTTACAAGCATCCCGAAACCCAACCATGTTTGCTATGATTTTTGAAAAATGTGCAGGAGATGTAAATAGATGTGTGAGAGATTCATTAGAGATTTACAATACAGACTGACAAGATACATCACTTAACAACTTCACTTCAACACAACTGAAACATCTGACACTCCAACATTCCAAATCAAGTAGACTTACCCATAGCAAGACAGTTGTGAGGATACTCTGTATATTTGCAGCTGTGCTACTGACAAACACAGGTGTCTTTCTTCGCCATATACATCACCGCCTCGGCTACTTCCACAACACGCCGCATCTCACCACGCACCAGGTGCGTTTTTTGATCTCTGAGCGTAAAGCGCTTACACACGCATGCGTGTGCCAGGTTCATACCCTGGAGAGATTGTATTTGTTGTCTTATCGTGCTCATCATCATTGTGTTGATTATGATGCTTATCGTAATTATCGTGATTGTTATGATTATCGTAATTATCGTGAACATTATCAGGCAAATCACTTGAAGCCGCCATATTGTGATGCTGCCGCCTCAAGTCTTGCTCACTGGCAAGGCGTTCTGACAACTGCACGTCACGTTGGTATGCTTGATACGATTTGATGGCTTTCCACAGCATTAAGGAAAAGAAAAGAACACAGAGTACAATGACAGAAATAACAATAGCAGGACTAACATGCATTCCTTGAAGAGTGAGTTCTGTTTTAATAGTCTGCTATGATACAAACAACAAATATACACGTGTATGGTTTTTGCATAATAAAAAATAGATGAATTGAAAAAAAACAAAGATAAAGTTGATGATGAAACAATATGTTACACCCCTAACCCTCTTTCAGAAATGCTGTGTTGTGAATCTGATGTCCAGAAACTGCATTCCCCTCATACACACAAGCGCAAATTGAATATCGCCTTCAACTTGGAAGGTAGCTCAAGCTCGAAAGTTAGCTCAAGTTCAAGAGAAAGTATAAAGTCCAAAAAAAGCACGAAGTTAAAACAGTTAAAAGCTTCAAAAACCGCAAAACTTTTGAAACGTGTAAAACCATTACCTCAGAAAACGCGTGTTGCAGCGGCACAAACACAAGAAATGAAGTATACTCTGGATGCACAAGATGCAGAATATACACAAGATGCAGAATATACACAAGATACAGAATATACACAAGATTCGCAAGCTTTACCATATGCACCCATTTCACAAGAGCATGTAAATACACCTTGCACAACACATACATCCGAAACCAAATACAAACAATTACTACAAAACGAGAAATTTTCCGAACTATTTCGGAACTATGTAGAAACCCTACTCTGTAAAACAGTGGGTGATGCAAACGCGTATATGAAGCACTTAATGCACGAAAAGAATGCATCAAATACGTCGGCACTTGCGCAATTGCAGGCTATTCAGTATTTTGACAGGCTGCGCGATGCGCTACGCGAAATTTACGAAAAGTTTGAGATGCTTGGATACGAGCGTATTGTGAGCATGTGCACGAGCCTGCAACAGACTACGTCGTTGCCACAAACATACGACAACTTTTGGAGCATCTGCACGTTCACGGGGATGCCGTGCAACAAACTACTGCACATTGCCAACAGCGTCAAAATACATAACAAGTTTCACGCATTTGTGACTGCTTTATGGCTTTGTCAGCACATGCAGAGTCTGGAGCAGCATCGCATTGAGAGATTCTTGGCACAGCAACAAGATAACAGCTTTATTGCAGATAGCATCCAAACCTATTTGCGCTCTAATGACGCATTTTGCATGCAAGAAGTTTACAAGTGGGCATTCTGTAAATGCTTTACGACGTTTGATGTGACGCTGGAAAATTTCACTGAACTACTGCAGTGTGTGAAAGATATTGATGCATGCTGATGCATGCTGAGCATTGTTGGCTCGAATCTATTTTTTTTTGGATTAAAATATATGAAAAATAAGAATATGGCTTTATTTGGACATAAACATGCAAGATTTTTTACCCTCAGAAAAAAGTGACGTGATGTCTTGCACCACGCCTAGCCTTTTTTCTCAACTACCTAACTTTCATGAGTATGTAAACAAGCCATTGACGAAATACGAACGAAAGCTGCAGCACGGTTTACAAGAACATGATAATTTGAAGCAAAACGAAATCCAGGCGTTGATGCATGATATGCGCTACTTGCGATATTCTACAATCAAGCGAAGGGGAAGTTTGAGGCTGTATGGAGAGAGAAAACCGACTGTCTTTCTTTCTCTATGTGGATTCAGTCCGTTTATTCAGCGGGATAATTTTCTGCGCGCCTTTCGATATGCCTTCCAGCCGCAACTAATTTACGCCAGCCAAAACAAAAACGAGAACGGAAACTCGCAGTGGGAAGCGGTCATTGTGATGCACATGCACACAAAGAACCTACACCTCACCATCCATGGCCGGGACGCGTTTGTGACACACGTCGAAAACTTTTGCGAGCTCTTCAAAATGTCCACGTGCGTCATAGAACTCCCCTCATGGCAAGATGCTACCTCCGTTACGGCTATCCAACGCGTGCGAAAAGGAAACCGTTTCTGGGGAAATTGGTTCAAGGACCAAAACACAGAGCTCCGCTTGCAATTTGAAATTGCTGAAGAGCACAAACTACAGGTAGAGAGGAATGAGCATGTGCGCCGAGAAACGCATGTTGATTTCACCACAGGAAATACAATTCAACTCTACCATGAGCTGCGCAACACATTGGCACGGGAAGCTGCTCTTATGGACGCCAACGTTATTTTTGCAAACAGGGTACGGGACATGACAACACGTGTTGTGCACGCGCAACGTATGCTGCGCCAAGAAACAGAGCAAGTACAACACGTCGTGGTTGCATTTTACGCCTCACAGCCAAATTTGGCGCAACCTATTCACAACATCAATACCAACCTTGACAACATCAATACCAACCTTAACAACATCAATACCAACCGAGAAAGCAACCTCGACAACAACAGGAATATCAACAGTAACCACTTCTTGCGTAACATATCCAACAACATGTCAACATACACAAGTATTCTACAAGATGTGCAGCGCCAGCACGGAGATATACAAGACCTCTTGCAGCAGTTGCAACGGACTTTGCACATGTTGATGTTGGAAATACAAGCCACACAACACAATGGCCGAGGACACACACAAGAACAGGGCATGAATCAACATGATATGCAACGAAACACGTCAGCTCAGCGCTCCTTATCCCCACTTCCTGTTTTTTCATCACCCCCCTCGTTTTTATCTGCGTCCACGCTGCCTTCACCCCCCAACGGGCCTTCCCCACCAACATTATCAACGTCTTCCTTTACGTCTCCCTTCACCGGCACAAACCAATCTGCGTCCCCGTCACTCCCGACCCTTCGCGTGCAGCCCGTTGAAGTAGTGGACCTTACGCAAGACACCGAAATAAGAGAAAATACAGAAAATACCAACACAACGGCCCACAGACCGTCAAGCTTCAGAACATGGGCTCGACGCCACATGAGATTAAATCTGCAGGAGAGAGCAAGAAGGCACATAGAATAGAAAGAGGCAAAATATACTATATTTTATTATAAAGTTAACAGAAAATTGTTTTTACAGGACATATTGTTTCCCCAAACAATTGATTGAGGTATTGCTTTGTTTTGTTTGTTCTTATGCCACAAATCTTTGTGCATAAGTTGATAATTGGGCAAATCAGATAGTTTTGGTGCTTTAACACACATGCTCCATGCATGGGACGCTCTTATTTTTGCAACAAAGTTCGCTTCGTCTGAAACCCGTATGCCATATTTTGCGACCCAAGGTATTGGTAAGTGCCAAAAAGATTTCTCTAACACGGGTTTTGATGCCTTGTCTTTGTTGTCAAACCATGCTCTGAGATCTTGTTGATATTTTTGATATTCTTCTCTTTTTTCTTGCAATATGCTCCATACATTTGTAATAATTTTGCGCTTCTTCTTTTCATCTTTCGATGCATTTTTATCCCATGCAAATTGCAAAAGATTGAAACTATAATCAGTTAGTAAATAATTGTACCTTGCTTCTCGAAACAACATATCAAAAAACATTGTGATAATCCATATTTTCAAATATTTAGACAAGTTTGTGAACATATTTAGTTCACGCTGCAGCCAAGTGTTTACTACGTTATACCTTTCTTCCTCATCAACGTCAAAATCATCATTGCTTTCATTTATTGCAAATTTTGAGCATATGTGAAGCCAAACTTGCTTTTCTATCATGATTTTTTGCCATTTGAGCTCAGCCAGCTTTGTTACATGTTCTATTAAAGGCTTTGCATTTTGTGACAATTTGTTCGTTATCATTTGCGTACAATACTCTATTTTCCTATTTATCAGAACATGTTGCTGATCAGGTTGCATGTAGCCAAATTGATCATCGAATGTTAAGCAAAAAATATTTTTTTGCAACATATTGTTTCCATAAATAATTGATGCAGGTATTTTTTTCTTATTTTTCCCGATTTCTATCCACTCATTTTCAGGCAGAAGTTTGTAATTTGGCAATTCCGATACGTTTTCTGCTTTAATACACGTGCTCCATAAATGCGACGCTCTTGTTCTTTCAACCAGATTATCTCTACCTGACGTACGTATATGGTAATAATCGATCCAAGGTGAGGGTATGTTCCAAAATTCTTTGGGCAAAGTATTTGGTTTTGGCCCTGTTTCATTACTTGCAAGCCATGCTTCAAGTTTTTCCTTATATTCTTGATATATCTTTCGTTTATCTTTTAATATGCTCCACACGTTTCTTTTGATCTTGGGTTTCTGCTTGTTTGTTGGTGCATTTTTATCCCATTCGAATTCTCTGACATTAAAACTATACTCAACAAATAAATATCGATAATATTTTGATCTCATTAATGTATCAAAAAACAATGTAATTATCCATATTTTTAAAGTGTTGGATAATGATTTGAAGTTATTAAGTTCATTCTGTAGCCATACGTTCAGGGCATGGTATTTGTCATGATCATTCATGTCGTACCAGATAGAATGCATTTTGGCCTCTTCCATTTCAAAGTTTGAGCGTATCTGATTCCAAATTTTTTTCTCTAATACAAGTTTTTCCAATTTTAGCGCAGCCACTTTCACTGAATTTTTGATAGCAGAATCTTCAACATCTATCAATTTTGTTATTTTTTTTTTAAACTCTTTGATTTCTTCATCCACCGCTTTATCATTGTAGCCTGAGGCCCAGGCCTTTTCCACTTCATCTTCCTCATCTTCCTCCTCTTCCTCTCCTTCTTCCTCCTCTGACTCTCCTTCTTCCTCCTCTGACTCTCCTTCTTCCTCCTCTGACTCTCCTTCTTCCTCCTCTGACTCTCCTTCTTCCTCCTCTGACTCTCCTTCTTCCTCCTCTGACCTCTGCTCTGACTTTGAACTCTCTCCTGCATCGTCTTCATCTTTTGAACTCTCCCCTGAGTCTAAATTGAATGAGTCAGACAGCTTACTTTTGATCATGTCCAGCATAAATTGACCCATACAATCCGTTACATATGAGTATCTTCTGTTACATATTTTCCATTGATTCCATTTCTCCAAGCAGAGCCAAATGTTCAATTCCATTTGAACAATACTTTTGAAATTTGAATCAACATCTTTCAACATATCTTCAAATGTATCTAACATTGCTTCTACCATAATATTTTTGTTATCCTTATCTCTATACTTTGTCCAATAACGCAACCATTTGCGTTTTTGGATCCAATTGAGTTCGTTGAAACTGTGCTCGTGTTCAATGTAGTCAAATATTGATAACCACACCTTCTCCTTAAAACAATAAGGAAAAAGTAATACAATTTTCTCTCTGCAAAATGTATGCACATCATCAAACCACTTTTTGCTTTTTGATTTTTTGAGAATGTTTTCTGTTGTCTCTTCAAATAATGTTTTCATGTCATCATCAGACCAATTAACGAAACTTTGTTTACTTCTATGTCCTGCAAAAGAATCTTGCCAAATCTTTATGCTTGCATTCATGGCTTCTTCTATTTTTTTACTTATTTTATTCATATTGTCATCCGCGGAAGAATCAAAAGAAGATTTTGCATTTCTGCGTTGGCAAATTATTGGAAGTTTTGCAGGCAGTAAATTCTCATCTTCACTTACCCAATAAAAGTCGTCTTCGTCTAATTGCGCATCCTCGTCTTCGCCTGCTTGCGCATCCTCGTCTTCGCCTGCTTGCGCATCCTCGTCTTCGCCTGCTTGCGCATCCTCGTCTTCGCCTGCTTGCGCATCCTCGTCTTCGCCTGCTTGCGCATCCTTGTCTTTACCTGCTTGCGCATCATCGTCATCTGTATTTGATTCTTCATCCCCCCCTTCCTCGAGAAGAAAGAAATCAGGCAACTCGTTTTCTGCATCTGGATGTTCAGTACGCAACCCCATTAACATTTCATGATAAATGAAACGGGCCATTATATCTGTTACATAAGAGTAATGTCTTGTACTTATTTTCCATGCATTCCATTTTTCTAGACAAAGCCAAATCTTCAATCTAAGACGCATTGCTGATTCATCAGGAAATAAGTTTATTTCCTTTAACATTTTGTCCACGAAATTATTGTTTATATCATTTGTGTATTGCCTGACGTCGAAGGTCTGAGTTTTGAAGTATTTGTTCTTAATAAAGCCAAAGATTCTGAGCCAAATGTTAGTATAGTATCTCTGTTCGAAACAAAATGGGAAAAGTTGTCTGAATCTGAGTTCACAAACAGTATTTACAAGGTCTCGTGACGAAAAATCTTCTCGCATTGTTTGGTTAAATATGTCGTTAATCTTTGATGCAAAAACTTCATCAATTTCTTTTTCTTTCAACTTAGCCACTTCTTTTGTTTCCAAATCAGTTTGAGACAGCATCCAGGCAAATTTGAATTTCAAAGCACGGTTTAAATTTTCGTTAGAACTTGGCTCCAATTGCAAGGATAATTTTTCTCCAAATGTAAGATTTTCATCTACTATTTTTGCATCGCTCAAAAAGGATTCTAGGGGTAGCAGATTGTGCTCTTCACTTACCCATATTTTTTTTAAGTTTGCTTCTTTTGCTAACATTGTTTCACATGCTAACCCAATTACATCGATGCAATATTGGTTTATTTTAAAATTCTCAAGATGAAGCCAAATGCCAAACAACAGTCTGTAAGTTTGATCTTTCCTGATTTTGTCAAGCATTAAAATAAGCAAATGAGAGCTGGTTTCATTATCGATTTCGATTTGCTGTGAAGATATTGCATGTGGTAAAGCATTAAGTATTGTTTGGAAAAATTTCCTGGTATTAAACCAAGCTTTGAATAAAAGTCGTATTCGTTCAATAAAGAATTCTCGGACTTGTTTTAACATTTCCGCTTCTTCAATTTCTTCCAACGAATTGAGGCATACAGTTGTGTATCTTGTTAAATGCACAAAATCAGGTGTATAACTCGGGTTTATGAAACGAGCAACGTTGTCGTAGACATGTAAGATCGTTTTTTTGAGCTTCTGCACACTATTGTCTTTAAATCGCAAATCGCAGAAATCGCGAAAGGGTAGCAACTGTGATTTAGGTTCAATTGCGGCATAGATATTTGAAAGCATACTACTACCCCATGTATATCGATAATAGATTGACACCAGATCATCCATTGCTAATAAAAGAAATCCTATTACGAAGTTGTGCATACGCCAATCAGACCAATGTTCATCAGACCAATGTTCCAGCAGAAGCCAAACTCCAAACATGAGCTCGGCCTCTTTGTCAGGTTTCAACAATGTCGACGCATACTCGAAAAAAAACACCCCTTTGTAAAAATTGAAAAAATTTTGGTAACTTACATGCGGAAATACATTATTTTTCATACCTGTAATGCTTTCAAATAGCGCCAAATGCAATTGTTTTAGGTTAAAACAATTATGAAGCAGATACTCAATGCGATCTACAAGCACATCTTGAATATATCTGCGTTCATACATTTTTTCATTAAACTTTTGTACAAACTTTTGTGTCTGTTGATGCCATTTTTCGTTCAAGTTTCCCGATATCGCAGTATCTTCTTTCATATCATGCCACGTATTGAGAATCCAATCTTTGAAGTCTGTCCGGACTCTACTTTTGTTTCGAACTTGGTTTTGCCACCAGTTTTTCCAATTGTAACGATTTTGATGCAATATTCCAAATTTTTCATCTGGTCTTTCTGTAAGCTCATTTGCCAATTTTACTACTCTTTCAAAACACGGTGTGTGTTCTTGCATTACCACATTGAATATATAGCTTAAATATTGCGTGTCTGCGTAACGAGTACATCGTCCAGTGATTTGTAAGGTGTGTTCTGACGTGTGTTGCCGGGTGTGTTGTAAGCTTTGTTGTAATCCTGTGTAGACGACCACGAGCGCAGCGCGATGGTGAAGAGCATGCAGAGCAAAAAGAGGTTGATGAGCATGGTGATGTAGGAGAAGAGCGTGAGCCTGACTAGCTGGAGCTGTGAGAGTGGGTTGCGTTGGTTGGCGGGGAAGAATGCGAGAATGTGGCGGGACGCGCGGTTGAGCATGTAGTGACGCGATTCATGGCTTTCTGTTCTCGTGTTCGTGCCGTTGATGCAATTTGTGTGTGCTGTGTTTGTCTCTGGCAATTCCCGCCACTCGTATATTTCGTCAAACTGTGCCGGGGAAAGCAGCAGCTTCCGGCAAAACGGGCAGTCTGCATTCTGCACTTGCGTGCGCTTCTGCACACACCACTTCACCAAACACTGTGTGTGCACAAGGTTCAAGTGGTTGCAGCAAAACATTGGTATCGCGTCCTCAGCGGGACCCACTTGCTCATAGCAGATGCCACAGCCGTGGTTGGCCTGGAAGAAGAGACGGGCTTGCACAAGATTGGGTACGTCCTGCACAGCGTGTGTATCTTGTTGGCGGTCTTCGTGGGTGTGATTTTGATTGTCGTGTGTGTAATTTTGATTGTAACTGGGCACGCTGTCCTGTATCATGTTTTGCATCACGTTTTGCATTCTATTTCTCCCAGCCTCCCTGCTTAATACGACTGTGAAAAATATTTTGTCTTTCTTAGTTTGCATGCATATGACTCTGAGCATATAAAAGCCAGCTTCCTGTCAACTCTAATGACAGATTTCTTCAGCAATCTTGGCTCAGGAATTCGTTTTCCCGATGCACGTATTGGCGGCAGCAACCCACTCCCCACCTCCCTCTCCGGACCCGCCGGCATCAACGGAGACCCAGACGGCCGTTATAACTTTAACGGAAATTTGCTAGACGGCATTTCCCCCTACGCCGGGCCCGACGGCGGCCGCATGGGCAGTGACCGCAACTATCAGCAAGTCCCGCACCGCATTCAGCACATTGTCCCCAAGCTCTACCTCCCCAAGGCACAATTCCTGGAGGGAAAACAGACGCTGGAGCTTTCGCATGCTGTGGACCAGGGTGACATTGCTTTCGTTATCGTCTCTGAACGCATACAGCACCTCGTCACGCCCAACGCGCAAATCAACGGCCCCCGATTGCAGCTGCCAGCTAGAAACGCGTTTGTTAACCTCCCTACCGTCAACTACCTCCTCGCAGGTTTGCAGCGCCTTGACAAATCGCATGATAAGCGCGGCAAAGACCGCGGTGCATGGGCCCAATTGGCAGACGACTTGCAGTATAATTTTACCAACCCAAACCGTCTCGCAGAGCTTTTACGTCTCGTCTCCACCCGCTTGCTTCCCTACGGCATCTGCGCCGGCTCCGAGCACCAGGGAGGAAAGCACGAGACGGGGATAGCACCGGTGCAGGCCGCCGCCAACCACGTCACCACCATGACCGTGGACGGTCAAAACCGCGACCTTGTCAATTACTGGCGCGCGTCCAACATCAGTGCAGGAGACACACTTATCTTCCGTCTCGAGCGCGTCCCCACGAAACAATTCACCCTCAACCATTATTACAAACAGATGGCATTCGAGGACTTTGGAACCAAAGAGGTGTGCTATCAACTCGTTCCCGATGTCTTCCGCATGAGCTACAACCCAAAACTCAATTTGGATCAAAACATGCCACAGGATGCTCTTACGCACGCCAATCTTGAAACTTCAAAAATTGTGAAAGATGACATTTTGTACGATTACCGTCTGCATGGCTACTGGCGCATCGGACAGATGTTCCACCACAGAAACAAGCACGATATGGAGTGCAACAACTACAGCGACGACAAAGTCTTCCTCCGCGGACAGCTTATGCAGGTCACGTTTGCGCCGATGTGGATACAATTGGATCACCGTCTCCCGCTTGATGGCAAATCCACAGCACGCCAGCAGCATAGCAGCACACATAGCAACACGCTCACACCGTCCACGGGGAAACGCAAGACGGACGGCGGCGGCGATGAGGGGGGTGGGAAAAAAGCTTTTATGCCTGCGGGACCTTCGCATGCAGGTCGTCCAGTACTACCTCCACCAAGCTTGCCATTCGTAGCAGCAGCTGTGACACAGTGGTTACACAATTATCAATTATACCCAAAAGTGGATGGACAAAATAACAAGTTCTTGTTGAAACAACAACGCAACTTCGATGCAAATCTCCTGAGCTTTGGCAAGCATATGTCAAGTGCACAAGCTCCAAACACAGTAGAAGAAGTAGCAGCATGGATAAGAAACGAGAGTAATTTTTGTAACGACGACACTAATTGGCCTGTAAGTGCAATATGGCAAGATTTAGCTACACAAATTGAAGGTCTGGGGTCTAATGCAGCTAATTGGAATGCACTCCAATCACCAGGCTACAGCCTCTATCAGATGTATGCTCATCGTATTGTGCGCAAAATATACAATGATTTGAGAAAGATGTACCGACCACGAGTTTTTGACGTCATAAAAACTGTTTTTACATCTCACGACATACCTGAGCAAGGGCATAAACCAGGCCTTTGGGAGTGGGCCTTTCAAATCTCGCCAACACTGAGCAATGTATTCGAGCATTTAGGCGATTGGATTCGAGGTCAATTAATACCACTCTATTGTAACGATGAGGATGAAGCTGGTCCTTTATGGGATTCGAAATTGCAAACCGAATTTGGGGAATATGGACCAGATGCGCCAACAACATTCAAAAATTGGATGGACACAATAGCGGGTGAAATAAGGTACAATGCGGCTTATCAAGATAACCCGGATAGGTGGGTGCATATGCAAATGGATGAAAATAACCTTCATCAAACCTTGATTTTCGAGGCTAATTTTCAACCACTTCACAATGTTGACATACTTAACATATCAATGCAAGCTAATGATGCATCTGATTCTGGTTTTGACGCATTTGAAAAATCTAATCTGCCCGTCAACAGAGCTCCAGCCACAAAATCCAATACTTTGCTTTCGACTGCCGCTCCCCCTCTCTCCTCGCTTCCCGCCACTTCGACAAAGACAGACAATATGCCCAAGCCAAAAATCATTGTGCGCAAGGCCGGGGATGTACTTGCGTCTTTGATGCCTGGGGAAGGTGCAGACAGCGGGAAGGAAGGTGCAAAGGAAGGTGCAAAGAATGCCTCAGGTAACAAGAAAAAGGTATTGTTTGGCAAGCGTGCGGAAAAAGAGTAGGTTGATTACGATAGTGCTAGAGTGAAGATGGTATTATGCATGAATGCAATAAAATATACCTTATTTCTTCATCTCCATATTTGGCTTCAAAAGACGCTGCCCGGGTATTTATGCCTGGAGTGCACATAGAGAGTAATGTGCACGGAGAGCCCTGTACATTCTACGAGTGATAATGCATTCAAATTTCCCACGCTGGCATCTGCCCTGTCATGCACGCTCCCCGTGTCTGCGGAGGCGCGTCTGGAAGAGCTGAAACAAGCGTTGGACCATTTAATTACACAAGAGCGTGCGTGTATGTCTGCGTGCAAGAACCTGCGCATGCAAGTGGAGCGGAAGTTTGATGCGTGTGGTAATGCACGAACTATTGCCTGTGACATGCAAGGTGGGTTTGGGCGTGTGGTGTTTGAGAATGACGGCAGTGAGCTGGGGGTGCCGAATGATACGTATACCCTTGTTGTATCTGGCCCGGAAGTGAATCATGTCGAGGTTGTGTCTTTGCAAGGCAAGCGCAAAGCGTTCAAGCCAACTTCCGACAAGGCTGTGTGGCGTGCGGACATCCGTCAAGACGCCAACTCACACGTGACTGTGTATCTTGGCGCGGGGGAGACACAAGAGAAACTTGATTTCCATTTTCTGAGTGCGTTCAAAGAGGAAAAAGGGCACACGGAAGACGGGAATACCCCCCATACCAACCTCGCGAAACAAGCGCAGACAGTGCATTGGCTGGCTCCCATTCTGGAGAATGTGAACATGGTGACCTTTCTGGCACGGAGTGTGGCTGACGCGGATGATGTCTGTGAGACTCATTGTGTTCCTACCACCACCACAAGTGAGGTGTTCCTCCCAGCCGCGGAACTGCAAGACGAGTTGTACAGCCTGAACCGCAAGCTCACCCGTATTGTCAACACGGCAGAGCGCATGTATGACCGGTATGTGGTAAGCCACGAGGACGGGTATTACAACTTGTTTGCTCCGGGTGGTGGCATTATAACAGAGCAAAGTCTCATGCGCGTGACTACAGACGATGCCTTTATTCAAAACGACTTACTAGAGTTACAGGAGAATGTGTCTCTACTACAGAATCACGTGCGCACACTGGACAAGCAAGAGTTGGAGTTTGAGGACGGGGACCTGACCAACATTGCTCAACACCTGGCTGTCTCGGCGGGTGCAGCTTCACACGTCTCGTCGTTGGAAACTATGCTCCAAATGCGACATGAGCTTCTTTCTTTGCTTTGTGATTCCATCTACGGCAAGCCCAAGTACCACGAGAAATATGCCTTGCACCAGGTTGTGAATCGCCGTGCGCAGTTTGTGACGCTCTCATGTGTGGATGCTGGCATCCGAGCGGGTGCGCGGTTTCTGAGTGGTGTGCCGCTGCACAACTGCGCGCTGGATGTCAACATGTGCCTGTATCAGATGCGGCAGATTATGGCCAACGACGCGCACAACGACATGAAGTTGGATGCGCGGGAGCAGGAGGCGTGCTTGCAGAAGATGTTGGCAGTGCAGAGCATGGTGTCGGAGATGGAAGCGTCTCATGCGAATGTTGGGAATAACATTTACTTGTCAGATAGAACAAAAGACTTGGCATCACACATTGACACGAACAACACAGGCGTGCAAAACCTCGTCGGCGCCCTGCGCGTGCAGAAAATCCTGAACGCCGTGACGCGGCACAGTGAAATTCCTATCTGCACCGGTTTCAGCCATTATTATCGCAACTCCGCGGCACGTTGTCTCCAAACTAAGCAGGCTGTACACACCTTGAGCACAGAAATCAAGAAGAACCGGATGTCAAGCATGGTAACATCCGCACAGGCGCAACATGTGCTGCTGCAGATGCTGGACACAGACTTGCGGCATCGCATCATTTCCCCGCTGGTGCACAAGCACGTCTCTGGCGCCATTCAAGCCACGCGCGAGGGCAAGACGTGTGTGCTGGGGGAGCAAATCGTCAACATTTTTGCCGGTGATGTGCAGCTTCTTGCCAAGCTGGCCTTGGGCATGCAGAGTGAGGCCAATAAACAGCACGTTTTCTCGTTCTTACAAGATACACGAATTCGCACAGGGTACAACCAAGAAGAGAAGACTAAATTGCTTGTAAACTTAATGTTTCCTTCCGTATAAACTCTCACCGTTTCACATTGTTCCTTCTGAGCTCAGAACATTTTGCTGAGCTCAGATATTTGTAGTACAATGAATTACTCAACCATAAATTTGCCTTGCAGTACACAAAAATACTCAACCATAAATTTGACTTGTAGTACAAAAAAATACTCAACCACGAATTTGCCTTGTAGTACAAAAAATTACTCAACCACGAATTTGCCTCTTCACACCAAAAAATGCCTCTTCGTGTCCAGGAAATAAGTATAAAAAGGAATCATCTCTGTTCCAATTGGACTTACATCGTGCCACGCCAGAAACGACACGCGGCACATGTACAACATACTCGTCGCGCAAGATTTTTCTTAGCAGCAAAAGATCATGGCAGCGTGTCCGCGCACCCTGGCCATTCGTCGGGGAGTACACGAATGGGTCATGGCACATAATGGAGGCGTCTCTGTTTCAATTCATCAACGTCAGCCGCCCGCACCCGAAAACCAAAGTTTGCTGCTGACTTTGTCAAACTTCAGTGGCTCTGGTAATGCGTGGTCATTTCACGTTCGTTTGCCGCAGAGACCCAAGTTCGAGCTTGAATTAACAATTCCTATATTTTTGGACGTCGTGCGCAATGAATGCAAGCAGTATGGGCGTGACGTGCAACGCATTGAGTTCTCTAATAACTCAGTCGAATGTACGCATGCTATTCGAGGTTTTACAAGCTTGGTCCATCTGCATGTAAACCATTGCAGCAGGGTGCGTTCATTGTTACGGGATTTTGACAGCTTTGTGCATCTTGAGGAACTGAGGCTCGTGAATTGCAAGAGTCTGGCATCGCTGCCAAGGGGCATGGAAGTGCTTCCAAAGCTGACGGAGCTATGGATTGACAACTGTCCAAAAATAGAAAAACTAGAGACGACAGTTTGTAAGCTGACAAGCCTACAAAACCTGGTTTTGATTCGCTGCAAAGGCTTGGAACAGTTGCCGGCGTTGCACAATCTCAGTTTGTTGACAAATTTGGCAATCATATCATGCAAAGAATTGAAGGAAGCGCCAGTTCTGTTTCCGCTCACGAACCTTTGCAGGTTGAATTTGGAGGACTGTACAAGTCTGCTTTCTTTTGACGGGAAATGGTCTTTGCCTTTGATTTGGGAAGCATATTATATTGCTTTTCTCATGTCACAGCATAATCGTCTTGGTAAGAACTCGCGCGCCAATTGCTTGAACGACGAGATATTGCGCTTGATATTGTCTGTGTGGATTTCATTGCAGCCATGGTTTCCGAATTCCCTCAACAAGCTGATTTTGAGTGGGTGTGTCAAGCTGACGAAGCTACCGATGTGGATTGGCGAATTCACAAGGCTTCAAAAACTTGAGCTGTTCAAGTGTTCAGGGTTGAAGGAGTTACCGGCGTCAATTGAAGCGCTTACAGGGCTTAAAAAACTTGACCTGCGCTTTTGCTCAGAACTAGTGAGGTTGCCGGAGATTGGAGCACTTACAAGGCTTACAAAACTTGACCTGTTTCAGTGTTCAGCGTTGAAGCAGTTACCGGCGTCAATTGGAGCGCTTACAGGGCTTACGGAAATGCAGCTGCGACATTGCTCAAGCTTGACGACGCTGCCGTTGTCGTTTCTAGAGCTTACTAATCTCGAAAAACTCATTTTGATTGGGTGTGACAACCTAGATATACCACAAGACAAGCGCACTCTTTTCAAAGTTAGGAAACACTTGCAAGCGCTTGCTTAAGCACACTGAATTTGCGACATTGCTCAGACCTGCAGAAGCTGCCCGTGATGGTTTTACAAACTTAGACACACCGACAAATCATCGCACTTTTTCAAGACTGTTTAGTCATACTCACAAAAGCTACCAATATGCACAATAAAACTCAAAAACTATTTTGATGTACTCTCTTGCCGCCTTTGTTGAAAATACAGACTGATGGTATGAATTGTGATAATATACATCATAAGCACAAAGGCCTGCTCAATGCTGAATACTTGCGTGATGTATGTCTGTAGTTGATTGATGATGACATTGACCACAACAAGCAGGAAAATTTCCAGCAGTGTGTTGTTCTGCAGGTGTAGCAGGCGCACCAACCACACACTGTTGGTGTGCAGCATGATACACAGGAGGGCAATGACGAATGTGACCCACGTGTCCATGCGCAGCTCCTGATACACCAAGAATAGTTGCTGCCCACCCTTCCAGATAGCATAATCACGGCCCTCTTGTAGGTTGGACATGTGTGTCTTGCTGCTCACAGTGATGCGGAACACTGCATCGATAGCAAACAGTGTGATGATGAGCAGCGCCGTGGACGTGTGCAAGTCGGATGTGGTCGTATCAATCACTGTAACGGATGTAATCAAAATGTTAATCACCACCATGTTGAGTGCTTTCACAATAAACTGCAGGGTTTTGTGTTGCAGGAAGTACGCACTGTTTTGTTGTAGCACAATACTCAACAGCACGGCCAGAAACGCCGGAGAGACCCCCAGCTCCAGCTGTTGAATAATGTTTTGAGTGGCATCCGTATACATATACAATAGGATACTAATAGAGCGCGCGACAAACTCCTTGGCTTGTATTTGCTGTGGGATAATTGAAGCCAGCAACAGCATGGCGGTGCTGACAACCAATTGCTCCAACACGCGGCCTGCGCTGGACAGTTGCATGGAAATCAGGACATCGTTATTTGTGGCACTGTTGATCAACGCTTGTGCAATAAGACCACTACTCAAAGAACGCACAATGGCAGTAATCACACTGATGTTAAAAAAAAGCCGTTTGGTGAATTGGGTCTGCACTAAGAGCAACAGCGTGGCATTCACCAATACAATCTCGTGATTGGACGCCAAAAGGCTTAGGGTTTTGTAGAGAAAACGAATCAAGGTGAAGTTGATCGTGGAGTCCAGGCGCGACGCAATTTGCATGAAATCATCCCACGTATATTGTTTACTTTCCTCCTTTAATGCTGTGGCCACTGGCATAGATGTAATTCGTCATGTATATGTTATAAACTATCTTTTCACTTTTGGCTTTGACTTTTGCTCCCCTATTTAGCATGAACAAGACGATTCAGCACATGTTCTTCATTACCCTGTTTTCCATCACGCTATTTGCAGCGGGCTTCACCCTCTTGAGCATGCTGTACATGCCCATCAACATTGAGCACCCTGTAGACCCCGACGAGCCACGTATACCTACAGACAAGGAAACAATGTGTAACCGTCTCCGCTTCTACTGCCGGGAATTACGGGCACCAGAGAATGCGATGCCCCGGCGTATTGCCCTGTTCTGTCTTTTGACGATGGTATGCACTGCGTCCTTGATTTTGCACTTTGTACATGGCGCAGAGAACGCAGCAGACACGTGGCTTATGCCATCATCACAGGAGCCAGGCATGTACGAAAACATAAATAATTCCAATTACAACCTTATCACACCATAAGACATGTTTGCGTGTAATGTAGACATCAAATCGCCGTGCCACTTACACATGATGTATATAAGAATTGCATAGATAATTGCAATGACCGAAGGTTCATCCAGTCAAAACGTTTCCAACCTTGCCAAGAGTGAGCTCAAGACAGCTGATACCGAGTCCAAGCCAGACTTTTCCAACATTCTGTCGCATGTCAAGGAGCTTGAGCGCCAGCTGAATGAGATGCGGAATGAAAATTCCAACCTGAAGCAGCAGAACGCGCGCATGTCGCAAAAGACGCAGGCAGACATGCAGAAAATTGCAGAGAGCATGTACAACTCTTGGCTCAAGGAACTTCCCATCGAAAATGAGAAGATTAAGGAGGATTTCAAATGCAGTATGGACCACTTTGTCAAGAACGCACAGGAGGACAACGGCGTGTGGAAGATGATGGTGGCAGCCTCTGACCTTCACCGGCAAAAGGTGCACGACTTTGACAAGCTACAAGAGGAGAACACGGAGCTCAAGAAGCGCGTCAACGGCATGTACGCAGACCCCGAATCACGCATTGTGGGAGGAAAGGGTAAAGCCGAGGAGCAGCTCTCACGCGACGACGTGAGGCCGGATACGAATATGTGGGACGACTTTGCAAAGAGTATTGGCACTGTATATTAAATTTCATACATTCAATAAATATTGCTAATACTTACATATTATTCCCGTCTTTCCTTCATAGCCTCACACCTGTATATCCCCATAATAGAGTCTACAGTTTTGAGATAGGCCGTCAGCATTTTTGGGTCCACAACACGTGTATTTGTATCAGAACACACGCACACACAAGACTCCTTGGATGCGTGCGCTACCTCCAAAAGGTCATGTAACAATCCGGACAACACCACTTTTTGCTGTCGCATGTGCGCGCGTATGTGCTCCAGAAACATATCGCGAGAAAAATATTTGCCCGGTATCGTGTTGATAGCAAACGACACCTGCCGCGCCATTTCATGCACATTCACCTTGCCGATGTTATCCAAAATATATGCATTGACCTCGTCCACTACAGCGTTGCCGGAGCCGGTTAACTCACACAGCACACAATTTTGATATGAATCAGTCATAGTTCTTGCCGTGTCTGACTCAGTCGTCGGGCCGTTACATGGACGGTTTGTTTGGCTTTTCGTTTCGTCGTTTGTTTGGCCGTTTGTTGTGTCAGGTGCATTGTTTCTTGCTTCATTTGACGGGCCAGCAATGGGGACGTCTTCATCATCACCACTCTCCGCCGCAACATCACTCATGTCAAACACACCATCATCTGCGTTCCGAGCCTCCCCGGTCATTAGACTGAATACTTTGCCTGGTATATACTTTATAGCAACAGTTATTGGCAATTATAAAACATGATACATAATATGCTGTAAATGTTTGCCATGGAATCAAATCCAAATATTATATATGATGTCTCATATCTATAATTGCGATGCACAGCAATGTGGCCATTGTTTGTCGCGTGCACAGTTTGTTGGCTTTCCTTGCAAGTCAAGAGCTTGCAAAAGCAAAGCCAAATTGACACAAAAAATGAAAAAAAAACAAAACAACACTTATTGAAAGAGCGTTTCTCGAAGAAAATACTCAAAAGAGCGTTTGATAAACAGAAGAAAGTTCAACAGGTACTTTGCAAGCGAATTTCAAAACACAAGACTAAAGAGAAAAACGTTGCACGGCTTGTAAAGAAATTGAGAAATGCCAATGCAAAACTTGGACAGGAACTAGGTTTGCAGACTAAACTTTCACAGGAAATAGTTCTTGCCGTTGAGGAAGTGCGCTCAGAGAATGCAATGCTTTTGCAGCAGACGGATCTACAGAGAAAGCAAATAGAATTTATCATCAACTACGACCCGAGAAAAGCGAAGTTTTTACCAATCTGTGCCCTCATTTGTACACTTTTTCTCATGCAAATCAAAGAATTGTTCGAGCTGAACAAGAGTCTTGAGTATGTGACTGGCCTACCCTCCACAAATATGGTATGGGATTTTTTTTCTCGACGTGCAGATGTGTTTGAAAAATGGTTTGAATGGCAACAAAGGTATAATTATCAATTCTTTATGCCATTTTGGAAAAATTCATCATCACAATCTATTACTTGTTGGCTGAATGCAATAGGTTGGAATGTTGCACATTATGAAAAATATTTGGAGTGTGGCATTTCATACAGGGAGGTGTATGACAAAATACTTTCCAAAAAAACTCAAAGTTTATTCGTGGTAATTTGCAAGGAACGTCTGTGTGACATGATACAGCATGTGTCTTTGGTAGCAAATGATCATGGCAACATAAAACAAATGCACAGCTGGGGTGTTCACGGACCAGACAGCAAAGACGTTCTGGAGAGAAAAGTCACTCAAATCTTTCATGTTGAACTTATGGTTGTGAAAAAATGTGCTTCTCGTTCGCCGTCCCCTGCTTCTACGATTTGCTATGATTCTCCTTAGCCGTCCCCTGACCCTACAGTTTTCAGGACTGCTTCACACTGCTCTGATTCTGATGGTCATGTGATAAGATGGTCTACGGTTTCATTAGATTAATAACGTGTATTAAAAAACAAAAAAAAAATGTCACAAAAGTGAGCAAAAACTCATTTCCGCTGAACCCAAAAACAAGATCACGAGCACAAACAGAAACACATACCACCACACATGATACTGCTCATCCACATGCCGCAGTGCGCATTCATTGAGTCCAAACAGTGAAATCCACAGCATGATGGTAGCAAACAGGGTCTCCAAGCACACTGTGCCGTGTGCGCATCACTCATGTCAAACACACCATCATCTGGAACTGCCTCCGACATCACTCATGTCAAACACACCATCATCTGCGTTCCGAGCCTCCCCGGTCATTAGACTGAATACTTTGCCTGGTATATACTTTATAGCAACAGTTATTGGCAATTATAAAACATGATTCATAATATGCTGTAAATGTTTGCTATGGAATCAAATTCAAATCTCCTTTTCAAAATCAGCATGATTGCATCCATTATTGTAACTTCTTGTTTGTGTATCTTTGTCAGCGTGCCTTGGGCCTTTTTTGCACAAGCTGTGTTGATTAGCATAATTATCATGTTAATTCGTGCTTCGGACATTCCAGAGTATGAAAACTATATCGAAATGTTGTGGCCGTTTTACTTTTTATTTCTCGTTTGTGTCCAACCATATTCCATTGACAAAGTGGTAAAAGATACTGTGTTTGAGTTTTAAAGCATGATGTTTGTTTCCCTTGAATAAGAATAAAAGACAAAAACACAAGCGCTGAGATGACGTCTATATAACGAAAGTGAAGCATTTCTGTATCATGGGGTCTCAATTTTCGCAAATGCAAAACAAAGCCATTGCACCATTTGCCTTTCACGCTCCAGAGCAGGCCACATACACCAAAAAAAACGACATTTTATACCTACACACCATTCAAAACCACCGCATCGCCACGTACTTTGTGAATTATCAGGGAGAAAGCAAAACATACTGGGGAAGTGACCAACCTTACAACGACCACAGAACATTTCTTATTCTGAGTCACGGAAATGCTGACGATATTGGCTCGTGCAAAGCGTACTGCAAATGGCTTGCAGAAACCTTTGACATCAATGTTATGACTTACGACTACGTCAACTACGGTCTGTCTGAGAAAATACCCACCACGGAAAAAAATATGCACGAGGCCATCACGGCTGTGTATGAGTTTGTGACACGCAATCTTGCAGTCCCACAGCACCAAATTGTTCTCATGGGAAAATCCCTTGGCACTGCACCCACCGTCTTTCTCGCCGCCAAGGACTTTATGGATGACATTTTTGGGGTCATTCTCGTCTCCCCACTGGCATCCGGCATCCGCGCCATCATGCCTCAAAAATTAGTAATGAATTCCGCCGTGGAAGGAATCGTCAAGCATCTAGATAGCGTCTTCTGTCCGTCTGTCAATTTAATCAACTTCATCCGCGTCCCCGTGTTTGTCGTCCACGGCAAGCAAGACGACGTCATTCCCATTCAAAACGCTGAACTCCTCGTTGCTAAACTGCACCGCAAAGCATACTATCCCCCCCTTTGGGTGCATGCCAAACACAACGACGTGGAAAGTGGAAATTCTATTTTATTCCGAGATCAAATGATTGCGTTTTTCAAGTCTTGTGCAGCGAGAAAAAGCGCAGAGGGGGATGAGGAGCATTTGGTACAATATTGATATCAATTTATTCCATGACCAAATGCAGTAAAAATGTATATTTAACATCGAAATGCACTTTGTTAAGTATGCAAATCTTTGTCAAAACTCTCACGGGCAAGACCATCACGCTAGAAGTAGAATCTTCCGACACAATTGACATGGTCAAGTCCAAAATCCAGGATAAAGAAGGCATTCCACCCGATCAGCAACGCCTCATCTTTGCTGGCAAGCAGCTTGAGGATGCACGCACATTATCTGATTACAACATTCAAAAGGAATCCACGCTGCATCTCGTACTACGGCTACGCGGTGGCATTACTCAAAATGCAAGCAAGCAAAGACTTTTTTCCGGCCGCTCCCACAAGCATGCAAAGAATGAACTGAGGAAACGAGACATGGCCCGCGTTGCTCTCAATGGTATGAGCATGCATCATAACAACCTGAAGATTTATATGAAGGCCAAGGACTTGACGAGCGAACAAGCGCGTGCGGGAGGAAATAACATCAATTTCCCTAAAACAAGCTACAAAATCCTCACTGCCACGTCAGACACACACAACCCCATCAACCTTTCTCTCTTCGAATACTTGCAAATTGATATCCCACACTCCACTCTGCCCAACACATACACGCGTATCGAGCGCAAGATCATTAATTTGAAAATTAAGCGGGGGGAAGGTATGGGTGCTATGCACCGATGCGACGTGGAAGTTGAAGTTTAATAACATTCTTCAACAGCAGCGTTGGTAAACTTGGTGCATGGTATAAAACGATGTATACTGGACTGAGCTGTAGGCAAAGTAGATGCAACTTCTTCTACTGTGTGCAAGCATTCGCGACAGAGCAAGTCTGGGAAACTTCTGTAAAAACCGTCCTTGCACATGCGATCACAGTCTTTAAACTCTGAGGCAATAAACTCTTCATTTCGTTTCAAATCACCATCTTGACACGAGATACATTGCTCATTTTCCCAACGAGAGCAAGCTTGCCATTGCATAGCAGCCTCTTTTCGACATTCATATTTCAGCATTTCCGTGCATGCTTGACACTGGTTGATGCTTGCGTTGTAGAAATAGCCTTCATGACACTCCCACGCACAGCCTTCAGGCAACCACAAATATGTCCCGTTGTTGTTGGGTCTTGTTTCATTACACGGCTCACATAAATTGATATTGTCAGAGAAATTCATCAACGCATGGCATCCACGCAAGTAATACCCGTTTTCACACGTTATGGGGGAAAGAGTAGTTTGACATGGCACACACTCTTTTTGCTTTTCCGACCAAAAGTAATCACCCTCACACTCATACATCTGCATGTAAGGGGTCAGCAGCGCTTGAAACGACAAGGTGTTGACATGTTCACATCGTTCCTCTTCCCCCAATACAAGCGCGGACAAACCCATTTTGCTCTTTGAGTTCTTGAGACCGGCTGGAATAGCAATATGACACAAACCAGTACCAGCCTCTTCAAAACGCAACGTACACCCAATGTCACGGATTCTATCATCAAAATTGTCTGTAAATTTATCCTCATCATTCACATTTCGCACCAGGATACGATAGGCACATCCTGCTTGCTCTACGGAACCTTGCAATTGTATCATGACATGCAAGCGCTGCCAAGAGTCAGTGTCAAACTCGGTAAGGGCTGTGCCCAAATTGAGTTCTTCCAACTCGCTTTTGTCAGGAACATACATGTAGGTGCAGAGCGCCAGCACCGACGTGTTTTCGTGTTGAATAGTCTGATACCAAGTTAATTCCTCCGTCAACACAGGCAACAATTGCCAGTCATCCACTGCTACAGAACGATGCTGAGCAAGAGAACTAGAGTCTGCCAAAACATCCAAGTCCCTTGCCGTGCGCTCAATGTGTAAATAAATGGGAGCTGGAGCTGCTGATGTTAAGTTTGACAAGACAGTTTTCAAAAGCCTACCAGGAAGAAACCGCTGCATATACAGCCATTTATCATGCGGCAGAGCATCAGCACGCCAATAATCGTAATTGTTGTAATCGTAATGCATACTGCGATTGGCCCATGTGCGCACCAGATTGAAGGCTATACCACTACTCAACATATCATCCATATTTTGGAAAGACAGTACTCGCGCAGAGTGTGGTAAGTAAAGAGCTGTACAATTATGACTTTCTGAAACGATATCCCTGCTGTGCTTTAAAATACTTACCCACAACAAGCTCGTTTCATCTTGCTTTTGAAAAAGTAACAATGACCCTGATACCGAACTATTAGAGGTTTGCAGAGAGCAAATAATAGGGGATGTCAATGACGAATTCTCAAGGCTAACAAGCATAGTAGAAAACTGTGCAAGATTTGAAACCAAAACTTTCAACTTCGCGGAACTCAAATTTAGACTCACATTGTTGGCATCCCATGCTTTCTCAAACAACTGCACATGCGCAAGCGTGCGGATAGTGTCTTGCCCTTGTCGCTTCCAGTGCTTCCACAACCACTCGTCAGTTGGTGATTCGAATGCGCGCAGAACACCGTCCACACTTACCACCGGCATCAGTTCATACAAGACCTTGTGTGCAATGCTACACCCAGGCTGCACACAAAAAACAGCATAGCCAATTTCAGACGCATTTGCCGAGGAGTCCAATTCAACTACATCAGTCAAGACGCCTCCAACTCTCAACGACTGGTACACAGGCACATTGAGCAATGGCGTGTAATCCTGTGTTGCCAATTCAATTTTTCTACACACATCATTGGCTATTACAAGCACTGCAGCATCCTCCTCATTTTGAAACAAATTTTTCCCTGTATACTGCTTACACACACCATCAAACACAAAGCCTTTGCATGTATTTTTTGCAAAGCAGGATTCTTTGCACATTGCCTTAGTCACATTGCTCGGGGTGAACACCTGAGACGTAAAAATACTTTGCAGATAGAAGCCACTACCACAAGAGCTGAAAGACGATGTGGTGTCCAGATAAGGCCGCAAATCAAAGACAAGAAATGATTTTTGAAACGTGCCAAAGTGTGTATTGGCCAGCCACGAGAATTCAAGTTTTTGCACGTGCATTGAAGTTGGGGAGAATACAAGCACATACAAGTGTCCAAGGTAACCCAACACCACCCTGCCTTGGTGTGCACTCACATCCAGCCATGCATGTGACATGTAAGATTTCAATGCACTGGAAAACGCAGAATCTGATGCAAGGGTGTAATCCAATGCCTTTGCTTCCGTTGAATGTGAACCCCACATCTTCACCCTCAAAAGATACTCATGTTCCCCGTTTGCTAAGATGCGTTTTAGGGGAAGCACGGCCAGCACGTGCAAAAAGTCAACTTGTACAGTCAAAAGGGACGTGATGCCCAACTCTACACTGTCAATGTCAAATGCTTCACTATAATCAAGCACGGTGACTTCATTTGGCAATGGGGTAAATGAAAACGTAGTATTTGAACCACTTTGTAACCGTCTGGTACAATTTTCACTCTCGGTAATACAACGCTCCTGCAACTCCTGTACCAAAACTCGTTTCTGCTCCAGGCCTTCTTCCAACAACATGACCCATAGCCGTGATGCAGTGGGCGCCGTGCGCATTCTTAGCACCGTGAAGCTAGGCTGATATGTGTAAGACGGCTGCACTTGCTTTGAATCAGTGTCAAAAGCCCTGACTTCGGTTTGCCCAGTGTTTCGGTTTAGCACAGCAATCAAAAGAAGATTCGGCGACATGTATGCATAAGTACGAATCACCTCAGGAACTTGAACACTATAGAGGCTTTGTGTGTGCACATTCCAGCTGTCTGTGGTATTCGTTGCGTTCAAATTCAAATTCACAAACACACCCTGCACGGCGTACAATGTCGAAAAACTTGCAACCTCTGCACTCTCCGAGTGCACTTGCATGTCCGTCAGTGTTTTGGATGAATCTGTGTCTATCGAATTTTCAAACACCACGTCCGCATCCCGCTTGTGCGTCCGAATAGCACCCATTTCGTACAAGTGCGCGTAGTCGCCAAACCTTAGTGATCGGGTGCTTGATGGCACCGGTGTTGTGCGGACATATACAGTAATGGCATTGTCATTATGCACAAAATTCACATTACTTGCATTCCATGAAAAGCGGGTGAGCTGTGAAAATATCGTGGCCGTAGTTAGAGATGTGAGTTGCAGCGGCTGGTGATTAAAGTTGAGCAGCTGAAAAGGTGGCAGCAACTTTTCATCCAATACAAGTTGCAAGTAGCTGTCTTTGGTCACGAGCCTGGTAAGTGTCATATCCACATCAAACGCAAGACGCACTGTGAACAAATCTACATCCAAAACTGGAGATGTGGATTCCCGCACATACACCGACAACGACCACTGCGGAACCCATGTCACATTCTTCAAATTACGGTCCTGAGGCACCAATAAACTGATTACACTGTGATTGGCTTGCCGCATGTCCAAATTCAAAAACAAATCCAAATCTGTGGAAATGTGTCCAAAAAAACTCGACGGTCTTGATATTGTCTGCATGTGCGCAACACGCTCGTCTTCAGATGCACTGTCAAAACCAATACCATTATATCCCCTCTCACCCACATTATCTGGCGAATCATTCCAAAACTGCATGACCCGCGCTGACGTGTTGACATACACATGTCTGGGCTCATGAGTGGCCATCACAGGCAAAGTCACAGCATTTTGCAGGGGTAACAAAGGATATTCAATCTTACTATCGCGTGCCCACGCATTGCAAAACTTGCTGCCCCGGCTTTCCAGAAACCCATAATCACTAGCCGGCTTGAAGAAGGAGTGTGCAATACCGCCGGGGTTCATGTCATTGTCCCGAATATCAATAACATTCCACACACACTGATGTAAATCTTCCTCTAACCCCTCCAAGTTGATGAGCAGGTTCTCAAAACTAGCATAATGATACGCTTCTACCTCATCTACACCCTCAAACATGTTGGTATAAGCCGGCATGTGCTCACGCGCCACCCGGGCCCCACTGTCAACAAGGCTCCTGCCTACCACACAACGATTGCGCAAATGTGGGAGAACACAGGGAACATTGACACTTCCAACTGGACACTCTACCGTAGCACAGGCCTGCCCGCATAATTCCCCGTTATCTTGCACACCGGTATAGCTCACATCTTCAACCGACGTACACGCAGAGATCTGACAGTACAACTTTTTTAAACTCAAATCATTTGTCATATCGTAATAATCTGTCGTCATCAACTTCATGCTGCCATGTGGCTCACAGGCAACGCAATTCCCACTCCCATCGTCATACACATTATCCCCCTCACACTGCACATCCTCTTTCAACACACACTTCCCATATGTCGGCGTGCTCTTCTCATTCACGGGGGACACACCCTTGCAATTTTGAAAATCCAATTTGGGCCGGTTACCCGACACGTCTGTGTTCCCAAGATTGTTGTCCGCATAATGCGACGTCGCACAAAGCCGGACGTCCCGCAACTCACTGCACCTCTTGCATTTTAACAGCGGATTGGGCTCCGTCCAGTCAAATATATAGTCAACATCACAGCCAAACACATGACTACACTCCACAGCACATCCCCGTCCATAATCATCTGCTGTGGCAATATTGCTCTGACCACACTCCTCGCATTTCTGACACGACGCAGACATTTTTTCACGAATCACTGAATCAGAGTCCCCATCCTCAATGTAGAGAGGACACCCCCACGGCTCGCGGTAACTCTCCGCCAGTGCATTCTCCGAGTTGATTTTCGCAGAACACGACACCGCATTGCACGCACGGGGGCCCGTACAATAGCGCGTGTCCATCTGTCCCCGGTACAATTCTCCGTCAATTCGCTGTGTTAGATTCGTTAACAACGACGTCTCATTTAAAGCATATTTCCCTTCCCCAGAATCATAATCCGAAGGCATAAACCCCGCACGCCCGTCACACGCCCGACTACACTGGAAATCCGTATGGTTTTCATCTGCGCCAAACACAGTTTGAAAGTCAAAGCCACCCATACCAACACTCACAAAGCCATATCCCGCGTATTCACGACATACCGGTGTACTTGACACATACTCAGCACGAACACAGTCCCCCCTCGCATCATTGTGTCCCGCACGATTAATACAATCCACCAGCACCTCTCCATCATCACACCGTGTTGGATCACAGGGAACACACTCCCCGAAACTGCCGATTGTATCACAACCCACACGGTAATGCTGGTCGGGACACGCAGGACACAACTCACACGATGTTGCACCGCGTGTGATGGAATACTTGCCGGTAGGACAGTCCGTGCAAGCCTCTTCTCGACCTAACTCTTCTACCCTCCGCATGTCCATAAACTTTCCATTCACACAAGAGCCACAGCCTTCTCCCTCTATCTTGTTGTCATCCACAAAATATCCGTCTTCCTCATCACAAGATACACACAATTTTCTCGCCTCATTTGCATCCTTCTTACCGGGCTCACACTCAATGCATTCGCCACATGCACCATTTTCACACACAGTATTTGCATCGCAAGGTGTGCACATACCTAATGTATTGAAAGGGTCTGAATACTTTCCCACAGCACACGAAAGACAACCATCTTTTTGCTCGTTTGGATACTGTCCAGCATCACACTTCGAACAAAAAGAGCATCCACCATCTTCACACTTCTCATTTTCCGCACAAGGAACACAATCCTCAATATCATCCCTGCAAACTGCGTGCCAGCAATTAGATTCACCGTTGGAACAATGTTGAGATGGAGGCAATGTATCAATGCGGGATTCTACATAAGCCCAGCAGCTTTCATAATTCGAATATTTACCTGCAGCACACTTGGTACAGGCAATACTGCCCGACGTGTCAGAATACTTTCCTGGTGCACAAATGGTACAAAGGCCTGTTTGTGGTGACAAAAATTCGCCAGGTGCACACTCTTGACACTCACCACCAATTCCATATGTTCCACTTGGACATGCTTGACACTGATCTCCAATCTCTGTTGAAGTAAGGTAATAACCATCAGCACACGTATTACAATCTTGCTCTTGTGTACTTCCTGTGCTTACTGTTGTGTAACCGGGTGTACAATCTTCACACACTGAACTTCCTGAGTACCTTGCATACTTGCCAACAGGACAATCATAACATGCAGTACGCATATCGTACGGTTGGTATTTGCCAGCGACACAGTTTGTACATCTTGTTCGTGCATAACCATCTGAGTAGGTACCAGCGAGACACGAGTTTACAGTTAGGTAATCATATGACCAAAATCCAGGAGAAGCTGGACAACATAAACAACCAGTTATTGTATAGTCATATGCAGTTTCATAATTACTATTACAATTCTGATTGTTATAGTAACATCTACTCTCTGTATGGTGCCTATAATCATTATATGGATAAATTATTCCATTATCACGATACCATCCTTGATCGTAGCAATAACCATCAAACTCCCCTCCAGTATGTGGAATTCTAACCTGAGTTTCATGCTCACTTTGGCAATATTGTATTATTACAAGGAAGCACAACATCATTATTTTCTCAATTTTCATTACCCACTTCATTGATGAATTCTGTTATATCAACACTTTAATAGATTCCTAGCATCAAGTTTGGTATTGACAATATTATACAGTTACATTTCCAATCACCCCACCCCCACCGCCGTAACCGCTCCCCCCCACAGATGGAGCTCTTGTGCCGCGTCCTCGATGCTTTTGGCCTGACTTTTGGACTCATTCTTAGAGAGATTTTCGTACAAGGGAGACACCTTATCATCAGCCACCCACGCCACCATAAACACGCGGGGGAGACGAAACGCGACGATGGGGCAAGTAGTTCCATGTTGTGAGGAGGCCAAGGAGGCCAAGGAGGACAAGGAGGCCAAGCACGTAACCTTCCGTCTTGATGCGCTTTCAATGCGGGAGAAAAAGCTCGGGCTCACGTGTGCGTCGTCGTGCAGCAACAGCATATCATCGAGACACTCTTCTTTGTGCAGCATATGCTCAAACACAGCGGTGTGTGTCACGGCGGTGGGCAGCAATGCCAGGGTACATGAAACACGGTGTGGAGAGTAGTGGCCGTATGGTGTGTTGTTAATTTGTGTCGGAATCATTTGGCACCACGTCCGGTGCGACGCGAGGAAGGTGTCTGCGCTCAGAAAGATGTAAATCACTACCCTAATATTGTGTGAATTCCGCAGCACATGCCGGAGCTCCGACAAAATTTGCAGGTTTCGATGTGAGGCCATGTCATTGCTGTGCACAAGGTTGGGGGGGCCCGGCACAATGGCCATGAAAACCGTGTTCTCTTGACCGCTGCATCGTGCTTCCCTCCCATGCTTGTGCTTATGAACCCTTTTTGATGTATGTGCTTCGTGCAAAGTTTTCAATGGCATCTTTTGCAACTTGTCAAACTTATAATCAAGGCTTCCCGCCTTCTGGAGCAGCATCTCACTACCACCCATCAAGCCAGACATACCCGATGCTTTCATGCTTGTATATTTCACCAAGTACTTTCCAAACAACGAATTGACAAGCACAATGTTGAGTGCACTCACATACACCATGAGAATAAGAATGATCAGATGACGAATAGAGATGCCAGACACCACCGACATTGTGTGTATATACAAACATGCGCTTTTATTTCACCATTTGGCAGCCTTCATGTTTTAAGCTTATGTCTTTGAGCTTTGGTCTTTTATTTTTTCAAACAAAGCACTCAAACATGTCCCATCCACTCCTACCCCTGCTTCCCTCATCCATGAAAATCATCGACAGTGCCGATTATGAGCTTGTCAAAGCCGGCATACCGTGCTATACCCCCACCCCTTTCAAACTGCACACCATCATCCAAATTATGGAGCGCAACGAGCAATATATCTACTGGATGCAGCCCCCGAACAGCAGTGTAGAGGAGCAAATTGCCTGTGTCCAAATCAACGACGTCTTCTACCAGCTCAACCTGAAACTAGAAAAGGCCATTTTCCGCCACATCCGACTCTGCAAAAACTTTGTGAATTACGAGAAACTGGCCGACGGAACTCCCAAACTGCGCATCCCCATCCGTCTCTTGCGCGAGAAAGTAAGAACGTCCATTCGAAGTCAGGTTCGTATCTAACCCCATTCCCATTCTATCAAAAATCTTTACTCAACAAAACACCGTTTTTATGTACGCTCAATATAACAGCATCACATCCATACCACACAGCTCATGCAGAAACGAGTCAAGGAGGCACGGTCTGACGCGCCCCGAAAGCAAAGACGAAAAGATGCCACCGCCGAAGAAAGCTCACAGGGATACGATTTAGAAAACATTTATAAACTCACAACAAAAATAATGCAAGAAGACAAGAAAGAAGACAACAAACAAGACAATGAAGAAGACACAAACAAGCCAGTAGATTGCCTTTTGCCAGAACCGAAATCCGTTGCTGCCATGATGAAGCAAGTCTTTGCGGACGAGTTTCCGCACATTGATATCAACACTGTCTTTGTAAAGTAACGTGTCAAAGATTACAATTCTATGTGGTAAGGAATGCGGAAATTCAACGTTGTTTTCTTAGGTCCAAGGGTTGTATCAATTTGAGAGTTTTGATTTTCCACATGCTCGCTTTCATCCGTCTTATGCGCATCATTCTCCCGTCTCTGCGCTTGCCACGCATCCCACAGCAACACGGCAATTAACAGCACAATCAAAATCAAAATCAGCGCCAGATAGAGCGGTTTTTGAAACTCACATCGCACAAACTTGCGCATAAAGGTGTGCGTGTCCTCGGAATACTCAATATACTTGTAATTCTTGCCATTCCCCGGCTCCCCCCTGACGAAATGCCGGCCTATAAACGCCCACACAAGCCACTCTTTCATCTTCTCTGCCGTCAAAGCATCCGCCGTTAAGTGAATCGTTGTCGAGTCACTGGATAGGACATAAAGACTCTTGTTATAGAATGTGTGCGATAAGAAAACTTGCACCATCTTCTCGTCACACCTATGAGCAGAACTAGTTTTATCTATACTTCCCGTCTCAAAAGAAATATATTCTGCCAACTCCTGATACAGCACATTACACGATAACGTCACCGAGACCTCTGGCACCGTTGCATTCGTTTGGTTGTTCGCGTGCACGGTCAGGGCATAGGCAAGGAAGCATGTAATCAAATGGAGATAAAAATTATGAACTTGTGGCATTTAAAAGGCAGAAACTAAAAACGTAAATATTGAATATTTTTTTCAAGCTGTCAACATAAATCTTTATACGTGTTTGACTACAGTTTGGCATAAATGAAAATCAACTTGAAATACCTCTTGTTTATATGGGTGATTATTTTCACATGTTTACCTGCTCTACTTATCGCAATGGGCAGGCACTACATGTCTACCAAACATACCCAGGATGCCAAGCATGGAGAACACAAAGATGACAAATCACGTCTTCGTCCTTTTGACTCAAAGGCAGATAGTTCAGTTTGGTTCAGTGTCACCATTCTCTCTCATGCAAATTTTTCATCAAGTATGGAGCGGCGATTGAATGTGGAGCGCATGAAAGCGCACATTCCAACTCTGTCTTTGCTCGAAGGATCTCTCGGCATTGATGCATCGTGCTGTTCGGTGCTTCACTCTTTAAACATACGAGTTAGCGCTTATTATAATACATGGGAAAAGGGAGTTGGGTGGATTCACAACGGCAAATTGGGGCATTGGTGTTCATTTTTGCGATTCTTACAAAGCTGCGCAGTGCAAAACACTACGTTTTGTGTATGGCTTGAAGATGATTGCAACCTGGACCAGAAACTCTTACAAGTTATCCTGAACAATCTACACAGCACAAAACTTATTTTGGCACTCGGCGAGGGTGATGAAGTAAACGTCATAACCAAAGACAATGCGATCAAACTGTTGAAATTTTATACCAACTACAAAGTGGCACTGCCATTTGATTTGGCTACTCGCAAAGATCAAATACGCCATGATATACATTTATTTGATGCTCGACTTTTTCATTCCAAACAAAAATCTTCAATAGTTTGTGAAACGTGTGAAATTATGCACTACACAGAAGCGAATCTTAAAATTGATTCTTGTCATGGCTTCATCGAGGCCCGTTCTGAGTAAAAACATGTCAAATACATATGCTTAGATGTACATATGCGTCTGATTCGAGTAATACACCGCCAGCTGCAAGGCCACACACACATCGTCCTTCATCCCCCCCACTTTCCCATTCAAGGAAACGCGTTGCTTGCCAAACGCATTGGCGGCGGCCTTGAACTGGAAGGAGTAGATGATTAACTGTTCCCGCAGACGCTTGCGGTTAGCTATAGGATCATCCGACACGAGTGGCTCCCGCACATTCACCCGTTGGTCCCGCAGCATCGTATTAAACAACGTCATCATCGCATACTTGATTTCCTCCGTCGTCAAAATCCCAAAACGCTTGGCTTGATGATCCACACGATGCCGAGTGAGAGGGATATCCCGCAACGCCCGCTCGTGATGCTCACTCTCAAAACCAAGGTTGCGCTCCACCATAATCACGATTTCAGACTGTCGAAAGATATCATCCTCGCGAATTCGGTCAATATGCCGATGAACCAGAGCAAACTGCTTTTCGGGCTCTGTGCATAACATTCAACTTTAGACTTACATACCAGCAAGCACAAGCAAGAAAAAAAAAATCATTTTCATCAAAGCTCACCTTTACATCCTGACAAGACATCAATGCCAATGACCTGCAATACACCAGAACAGCATCAAACGCAAGAAAAAGCACAAAACAAAGCAAACACACACAAGTTCCCCGACTTTATCCTACACATACACTCCGACAAGTGCAGGCAATGCCTACAAACCCTCACACAGCAAAGCCTCCTCAACATCCAACGCGAGTATTTCAACAACAACACCACGCAGGAACTCGAAGAATTGAAGCAGATGGCCAGCAACGCCCCACACTACACCCTCCTGGCCCTTTTCTTCCTCCTCCTCAACGTGGACTCCGGCCTCAAGACAAGAGTGTGGGACATGGAAGTGCCTGCCAACCACCGAAAACTTGAACGCTTCCTGTTGGACCTCAAGCATAGCATCATCTCCGAGTTTTGCATCAACGACACCATTACCACCCCCATGTTCATTGACCAGTGCTGGGAGACTTATGTCATCGCGTAAAACAAAAAAAAGAAAAATAAAAAATAAACTCACCGTCACACACCCCTTGCTCCGGCACATGCTCACAACCGCATAGTCCGACTGTGGACCCCCTGCCGCCGGGTCAATGACAATCCAAATCATCTGGTCTTGCACAAACGGCATGCACGGCGAATCAAACATAATCGCTACATCACACTTCCGAAACACTTGCTGAAGGGAATCAAACGCAAGACCAGCAAGCTCACTCTGAATCAAATCAGGCCTGTCCTGCATCATGATCTTCAACTTCCTGTGACGCTCCGCACTCTGCCAACTGGGCACAAGATGCAACATATGCACACACTCGTGTGCTTTACCATCTTCTTTACACTTGTCGCACGCCAACTCAATGCACCGCGTCACAAATAAAGGCCTGTCTGTGGCAGGGTCCACCATCTTGATTAACCGCGTGTAAAAGTTGATCTCCGACGTCAGGGTAGAAATAGCAACTAGGGAAGCATTGCCAATGCTCAATATAGGCGCAACAGTCTCATAGAAGAATCCCTCGTCGCAATACGCAGCTTCTTCCAAGATTAAAATATCACCACCCGTGCCCTTTGTCGTGCCAATCTGCTCAATCAAAACACAAAAGTATAGTTAATACAAATCATACAGCAGTAGCACAAGCTGATATACTTTGTTTCGGAATTGTGTAGTAAACAGCATCAAAAATTTCCCGCGCAAAACCAAACGCGAGCAAATTTGGTACGGGCTCCGGAATGCACAAACTTCATTAAAACGAATTGAAAGTACCAGAACAAAGTAGCACCGCGTTGAATAAGCAACGCGGGAAACCTGAGCACCCAACCTCAAATGCAAGACATGCACGGCAGCAGGCCCGCGCCGCCTCCCAACCACGGCAGGAATGCTGTCAACATGCCGCCGTACGCACCGGTGTTCCAGCCCGGTTTTCAGGCAGGCTTTCAGGCGGGTTTGCAGCCAGCTTTCATGCCGCATCCCAGCATGCCGCATCCCAGCATGCAGCATTCCGCCATGTTCCACCCACCGTTCGTGCTGCCGCCGAGCACGAACGTTGCAGTGCCCGGCCAAATGCACCCAGCTCCCGCCGCGCCGTGTGCTGGAACTAATGCCAAGCAGAAGCAGGCCAAAGAAACTGAGGCCAAGCCAACGCAGAACACACCAACGCAAGAAAAGCCGAAGCAGCCCGTCATCATGCGCGCGCACGCCGAGTGGGTGGACGATGAGCAGGCCAAGAACATGATTGTTCTGGCAGAAGCCGTGCCGGTTAAAGCTGTTCTGGTTGAAGCTGGGCAGCCCGGTGAAGAGATGCATGCTGCTGAAGACAAGCAGCCCGAAGAAGCCGTGCCCGGTGGAGACATGCAGCTCGTTGAAGAACAGCAGCCCGCGCAAGACATTGAGCTCGTCCAAGCCGTGCAACTCCACGACAAATACGGCCTAAACGAGCCGTTCCAGCTTCGCATAGGAGACTTCGCCAGTGACTACTACCCAGACGCGCTGCCCGTGGACATGGCAGACAAGACGGTGCTCTCCATGAAGGTTGCGTCGGAGACGGGAGAGGTGTGCGTGATGCACTCTGTACCACACACGCTGGCTGCTGTGTACTTCGGCGGCAAAGAAGAGAAGATTGCTTGGGACGAATCACTCAAAACGTCCAAGCGTGCAATGCAGCAGGCCAATGAGACTGTTGAAAAACCCTTCAACTACAGTGGCATTAACATGTTGGTGGAGCTCGAGAGCCGTCAGGAGTTGCAATTTGTCGATGCACGCTTAAAGGTATTTCAGATTTTTTATTTGTTAGTACTGAATCCATTTTTGTACTGAATTTGTACTCACGCGGGGACGTCCCCGCGTGAGTAATATTTTTGTTTGTTGGTACTAAAATAAAATATGGTTGATAAGCAAAAATTCTGAAAACGCAAATCTTTCCAAATACAGCCGCGCACCTACGTCTTCGTCAACACCCCGGACCTCATCAAGCTCCTCTCGCGCATCGTCCCCAAGCTTGCGGAGGCCAACGCGGACTATGCCAACGCTGGACGTGGTGCCAAAGGCCCGGCGGCTGCTGCGCGCGTGGGTATGGACGCACTTAATTGTGCTATTAACCCCAATAGCACTGCCACGTCAGCACTCGGCGCCGTGGGACGCAGAGAAGAGATGCGCGAGATGGCGGAGCTGCTGACGACTGCTGTTGGTGGACATGTTAAACAACTTTGCGACGTGGTTCTCACGGTGCATAACAATGTGAACGACATAAAACGGAAGCAGGAGGAGATGCAAGACGATTTTGAGACCAACAAGAAGCAAGTGACGGAGCAAAAAAAGCAGCTGCTTGATCAGAAGAAGCAGCTCACGGAGCACAAGAAGCAGGTTGGAAAGCAGCTTGGTGACGTCAAGAAGATGTTTGCCGAGAACGAGAAGCAAAAGAAGCGCTTTGACAATGAGTACGCTGCAAACTGGAACGAGCTTGACGTCAAGTTTGCCGAAATGAACAATCGGCTGCAGCAGCTTGAGGCAGGTGCTGCGGGTGCTGCGGGTGCTGCAGGTGCTCCTACATCCAGTGCTTCTACTTCCGGTGCTTCTGCTTCCAGTGCTCCTCTCGTTGAGAATTCTCCTTCTTTGTTTTTCATTGACCACAAGTTTGAGTACGCTTTTGACAACGAGATGCGCTACATTTTCCAATGCCGAAGAAGGAAGAAGAAGTTCATGTTCCAAGCCAGAAACCCGGGGAATCGTAACTATCAAAAGTACTGTGACACCGTGGATGAAGCCAAGCGGATGCGCGTGCTGTGGTGCGCCCAATACCCGCAGTCACCCATGGCGCAAAAAGCGAGGAAACTGTACAACATGTTGACTCTGCTAAGTTAAAACTGTGAAAGTTTCTGACACACTGTAACAAGCACTGTATGGTGTTTTAAGTTCAAGCAATTCATTGTGTTTGACCAAAAAAACACCTACGTGACTAAGATAATATGCACTCAAGCTATCAAGAAGCTAGCAAAAAATAGCAAAAGCTATTAATAAACAAAACCCTCTCCAACACCAAATCAGTTTTGTCAGGCTCCTCCATCGTCCTCAGCTTCCTAATCTTCCTAATCTTCCTCACTTTCGTCGAATTCTTCTTCCGAATAGACTTCCCGATGCCGCTTGCGGCTTTGCTTGGCCGCTTCAGCGCGTTCAACATCTGCCGCATCAACCAACTTAGTCTGCAAGTAATTCAATGCATCCTCATCTCCATCGTAAATGATTTCTTGCTCCTTCTGCTCAAGAGAAGAATTGTTGCGAGCGTCAAAATAGATCAATTTTGGACAAAGAGCAAGTGACGGTGGCAACTTTACACCGCAATTGTTGATGTTTAAGACTTCAAGCTCCTCCATCGACGCGCCAAACTGCGGCAGCTCCTTCAGCATCTTGCAGCCTTCCAAATCAAGCATTTTCAACTTCGAAAACTCGCCAAGCGACGATGGCAGCTCCCGAAGCTCCTTGCACTTCTCAAGAATCAACTTCTGCAAAGAGTTATTAAGATTACCAAACGTCGCTGGAAGCTGCTCGAGCATGGCGCAGTACCCGAGATTGAGTGATGTGAGCTTGTAGAGCTGGCCGAACGTTGAAGGGAGCTCTTTCACCTGGCTGCATCCCATCATGTTGATTTTCTCCAAGTTTGCAAGCTCGTGAAATACATTAGGAAGCTCGTTCAACCCGGAGCATTCGCGCAAATCCAACTCCTTCAGCGCCTTCAAAGAGCTCAGTGAATCCGGAACCTCCATCACCTTCGAGCAATACATCACCTTGAGCGCCTCCAACCCCACGAAAGCATCAAGCACATCAAAATGCTTCAAGTCATGGCATGACATCAACACCAGCTTCTTCAGCTTTCGCAGGTCGTGTTTCCAGACCTGAGGCACCGTGGTCAGCAAGGCAACACCGTTTACCTTGAACTCTCGCAACTTTGAAAACTTGCCAAAGTTTGCAAATGTCTGCGCGTCCCAAGCGTCAGCCAGGAAGAGAGTTGGAAAATAAATCTCAAGGCCAACCACATCAGGGCAAACTTCATGCACGTGCTCAAACACCTCGGCCCAGTTTTGAAAAAAAGGTCTGATGAAAGAACGCTCTTTCTCGTCATTCTCGTCCTTATAACCAAGCAGCATTCGCATGCCGTCATTCATTCTTTCCCTGACGCCCACTTCAAGCTTGATGTTCTGGTGTTTCGCCAGCCACGTCCGTATGTTGGCAAAGTATTCCGCATTTGAAAAATATATGGATCCCCCCCCTAACTTTGTGCGCGCCATTGGCGCTGATTAGCTTGAAATGTTTGTAAGCGTGGCAGAGCGTGGCAGGGGTACGAATTTCAAGTCCCGGAAAGCTCCTGGTTTTTATATGATTTTTTTCGCTCAAAATAGAATTAATTCGTTGCAGTACTAATAATTGTACCAATAAAGTTTTTGACCACAAAACTACTATAAATTCAATTGTACCAATAAACGTTTTGACCTTGGTATTACCATCAATTGAATTGTACCAATAAACATTTTGACCCCAGTACTAACATAAATTGATTTGAAGAGACAAACGAGAACAGGAAACAGGAAAACAGAGGGCAGAGCAGCATGCGCGTCAGCAGGAAGTCCCGCCGCCAGCTTCCGCGCTGCAAGAAGCAGCAAACCATGCGTAACGCGGTTGAACGAAAAAGAACAGGGAACAGAGGGCAGAGAAGCATGCGCGTCAGCAGGAAGTCCCGCCGCCATCTTCCGCGCAGCAAGCAGCAGCAAACCATGCTCAACGCGGTTGGCACGAAGATTACCGTGGCGGACACAGCGCGCATGGGGAAAGGTGTGCGCGCACTGCACGATTTGCCCAAGGGTTCCGTAATCATTGTCTGCAAGACGGCAGACATGCCGCGCGTGCCCGACACACACGACGACACCGTCATCCGCATGGGCCGCGCGTTCCTGCCGCTCAAGTGCAAGCGCGGCAAGAGCTACGGATTTCTCTACTACATCAATGCGGGCGGAAGCCTGTTTCCCAACTCACCCGCAGCCAACTGCAACCTATGCGTGCGCAAGATAGACGGCGTAGAGTACATGCTCGTGCTGGTGACAGCACATGTGCGCAAGGGGGAGCAGCTACTGGGTGCACACTATTTTGCGCACTGAGTTCAATTCAGTTCCATTCAGTTCCATTCAGTTCCATTCAGTTCCATTCACTTCATGCAGTTCAATAAAAACGCTTAAAAAAAAGAACAAAGTCACTGGACATACACGGGGACCGACCCCCCTGTCGATTCAATCATGCTCCACCCGTGCACAAAGGACGGTAAGTACACTTGATTGTTGAGTTAATTTGATTGCACAAGTGCTCCAACTACCTGCACAACAACCTGAAAGCATGTCATCCTGTTCTGCGTACTGTTCCCTCTCCCCCTATTGCGTACCATGTTCTTTCCATGTTCTTTCCACACACCATGTCCACGCTCTCAGAACTCGCATCAGCAGTCGTCATTTTATCTGATTCTGAGAAAGAACAAATCAAATCGTTGTCTGCCAACTTCTTGCAAGCTTTGAAGCACTGCGATAGTTATAAATGCAGCTGCCTCAAACCACGCCAACATGATGATATTGCACATATTTTGAATGATTTGCTGCAAGCAGATTGCAGTCCACATGACCCTGAACAAAGCTCATCCCACACCAAGCTATGCCGGCAAGGGGAACAAGAAGAATGGGAGGCATACATTGCCAACATGCAAGAAGCCGAAATCAAACACGTGCTCAAGACTGTCAAGCCCAATGTGAGCTTTGACTTCAACTCATTTGTGGATCAAATGACCGAGCACGACGCCAAACTGCAATTGAAGAAATTATATGCGAGGAACGAAGAGATGGCATCTACAAGTGCTCAAAGCTCATCTCAAGCCAAAAATACAGAGACACAAGCTGTCAAAACTGAATCTCGGCCTAGCAGCAACAACACCCTGGATTCATACTTTGTCCCCCAACAAACATTGTCTCCAACCCATAAGCGAGCAATGTCACCAGATGCACCAAATGCTGCACAAGATGCACCAGATGCACAGCTGCCAAATGCCAAAAAAACCAAAATCCCCAAGACTCAGACACAGAACTCGAGAAACTGGACTGAGGAGGAAAATCAAATCCTAACAGAAAAGGTGTTACGCAAGAACAACAGCATTGACTGGGAGGCAGCACATCAATACTTACCTCACAGGGCTAAATTTAAATGGGCCATAAAAAGCAGAAGAAAGCGTATAGCGCTTTCAAAGCTTGAGCAGTGTGCAAACCAAGGCAAGCTGATGCAATCCACTCTACCTAAGGACCAAACGACAGACGAAGTGTGCAATGAAAGCAAAGAAAAAAAAGAAGAGCAAGCAGACATTGAAACAAATCCCAAAACTCAAAAACATAACGTGCAGCCAATCCACGAGCAGGACACCTTCGTCTTTCAAGACCCACCCAACAACTTGGAATTCTGCACCTTTTCAGAAAAAGGGTATACCTTGTGCATCCCCAACCCGGAATTCAGCAACATTTCTCACAATTCCAGCACGTCCAAGCAAACGGCATCCCCGCACGTTTTTAAACACACCTACCCAACATTACAACAAGCCGCCGACGCACGCATCGCCTGGTTTCAGCAGAATCAACACCACCCAGTCGCACAGGCAAAGAAATATTGCAATAGGCAATACGCAGTTTGGCATAATACGTGACATCTGTGAGATATATAACACGCGTCAGATTATTCCCGTGGACACATTCGTCATTAATATGACTTTCGTCTACTTGCTTCTCGCGCATGCCTACTTGCTTCTTGCGCATGCCGTGATTGTTGGCCTCTGCCTCACGTTCCTTCTCGCAAACCTGCTTGTTGTATGCAAGTGTTTGCTGGACCAAAACAGACGAAGGATCTACTTTGGTGACTTCACCTTCATCTTTCATCTCAGATGTCCAACTTTGGTGCAAGAAGGGGATAACCGTTCTGAAGAGACACATTTTATGGGCGTGACTGTGGAAACCACAACACAGCTTTTGGGCTTCTCACTAGAAGAATCTGTCAAGAGGACCAATGTGTCATTCTTTTACGGCTTTCAATACAAAGATAACACCAGGGGACCTGGTTTCTACATATCATACGATGCCAATGAGGAAGTGCGGGTGAAGCTTGTGTGGACATCATGTGAAAGCGTGGAAACGCAACTCCACAGTCTCTTATTGGGCAGATATGAGCGCTTGCGGGGACAAAATGCTCGAATTCATTTAGATTAACCTCTTTGGCAGATAGCTAAGGAGATGATTTAGCCGAAATAATAAAGCTTCAAAAAACTGAATCTCGTGAAATTTTGCGTCAAACAGTGAACATAAACCTGATCTAAACCAGCAGAGAGCTATATATACCCCTCCCGCGCACCCTTAAAATGCTCATTATGGGAATCTGCAATCCACGCGGGGAGGGCAGTGACTACAACGGCCTTTATTTCACCAACAACGAACTACACACATTAGTATCATCCCAACAACTTCTCCACCTCCCCGTCAAGACAGAGCATTGCGGCGACAGCATCGGCACCATCGTCAGTGCACACGTCAACCCACAGGGTCAACTTCAATGTGTCATGGAGTTGGACGAAAAGAAGAACACCTCCTCCGTTGTTAGTGGCTTCATTCGCGATGGTGTGGCCACGGAACTCTCCCTCGGATACGTGGTGGACGTCTCCCACAGCAACGAAAAGCTCAAGGCGGGACAGAAACGAGTTATGGAAGTATCTGTCGTCAAGAAGGGAGCAAGAGAAGGATGCCACATCTTAGCATACCAGGACACAAAGAACGCCACGCAGAATAAAGTTTACTATAACAAAAAAGTGGCCACAGCATCTGATTGGGCCAAATTTTGTAACTAAGAATAAAAAAACTCATGATATCTTCCACGTACATGTATTCTATCTCCCTTGCCTACACCCACCCATGCAAACCGTCACACAAAGCATGCCCTCTCTCCCCAACATGCTGCCCTTCCTCCCCCCCTCCCGTCACGAACTGGAAAGCCAAGTGTCCATGATCATGCTACAAACTCCATTCCCCCCCCTTCCTCTCGTCGTCATTGACGGCAACGGCGAGGAGAAAATCGGGTCCACACACGACCTTCTCTCACAGGCTATTTCCATCACACTGTGCAGTCAGTATGCCCTGAAAACCCCCTCCTCCACAGACAAGACAGACGCCGAACGCATCATGCTCAGAAAGCAGCAAATTCTCACCGAGCTCAATGCCAAAATCGCGAGTACATGGCAACTCGAAATCTCCAAGTTCATGCAAGAAACCACAGGCCTTGCCTTGGAGCAGAATAACCTCACGCAACCCGGCATCTTCTCCCATATCTGGAAGCAGGCGTGGAAGTGCATCCCCATCCAGCACTGCTACGACATCTACTGCGCCAGCTTCCGGGAGTACATGTCATGCTACCCGGGCAGCCAGGACTTGCGCATTTACCCCCTCTCCGCAGTCTTCCCAGACACCATCGTGTATCAGCATGCCGTTGAGCACTTGAAGGCGCGCGAGACATATATTGTAGACACTGTGCATGATAAAGACCCTACAGAAGACCCTATACAACATGTAGATGATGTAGATGATGCAGACAATGCCAAAACCCCGGAAGACACCATAGACATATCAAACCATCAAACCAACAACATCACCATCCCACGCGTCAAGAAAGACATCCACACCTACGCCGATATGATCCGCCTCTACGCCATGAGCATGTTCTGTGAGAGCAATATCTGATTAGTTTTGATCACATTGGATTAGTTTGAATGACATTGAATTCACTCCCACATTTGCTCGCGTTTGATTTGACAACATTTGACAACTCAATTTTGCCCCAACCTGTCAAAAAAAACGAAACATTCTTGCTAAACGACAAGCCCAAAACACGGATTTTCCCCTTAAGCATGCCGTCCACAATGCCCAAGTCGAAGACCAAGAGCACGACGTCCCCCAACAGCACCAAAGCCACCCCCTCCCCGGGCACTTCCATCAAGAAACGCCCGCGCGTGACGGGCCGTCCCCTCATCAAACTCGAAGACGACATCTTGCACGAGAAGGTGGACAAGATGCGCAAGCAGTACGAAGTGGCCAACTCCCGTCTCATCATCCTTGCAGACCGCATTGCCAAGCACGAGCATGAGGTCAAATGTCGCAAGCATGACTTGGAAATGAGCGAGCAACTGGCGGAGGAAATGGAGCAGGAGGAAGAAGAGACAGAAGCCTAGGACTTGTTATTCATTATTTTTCATTATTTATTCTTATCTTGTGCATGTGTGTTTCGTATTTGCAGTATGACAGTTTTCAAATAAAGACTTGAACTGGTCAAAACAATTAAAATCAAGCACAAAACCCCCCGCCATCTTAAAAAAAAACGTTATCCTTGTTGATAATGAGCACCATACACTACCCAAAACCCCACCAACATGCCACCCAAACGCACCCTGACCGGAACTGACGTCAAATCTGACGCCACATCCCCTGACCTTACGTCGTCTATCACGACATCCACGACATCCACGACTTCCAACACAACCTCTGAAAATGCCAACCTCATCTCCACGGACGAGTTGGAGCACCTTCTCGCGCCGCAAGCTCCCTGCAATGCACGCATTGGCACCAACATCGCGTCGCGCAACCCCGACGTGGAAATTGCAGCTCTCCTACTCAAAGACGTCCCCGTTACGGCAGACTCCTTCCGCGAGCTTGCCAAGGACAACGACTGGTACCGCTTTCCCTTCCTTGTGCTCCAGGTGGGGCCTGCCGGTTTCAGCACCGTACCCTACACCTCGACGAAGAAGAAAGGGGACAAGGAGGAGGCAGGCCTGAGCCTGTACGAAACCCACACAGACAACCACACGATGTTTCATTCCTTTGAGAAGGGGAAGACGAATAAAGACCGCGGCAAGCGAGTTAGTGAACTTGCAAGCACAAGCGACAATACGGACGCACCCAAGACGACACAGGCCGTCTCCGTCGTCATGCAACCGGGACAGTGCATGGCACACTTCCTGCGCAGCGACGACTTTGGTGGGAAGTTTTTCGTGGACTCCGCGGAAACACTTGCGTCCGTCAACATCCTCCCCGCCTACAGCGTCGTCTACTTCCAAGTGTCCTCGTCCAACATTGAACAGGCTAAGAACGGGCGCCTGCTGAAGTTCAAGAAGATGAAAATTCCTTCCTCCCCGACCGAAATGGGCAACATCCTCGCAAGCAGCATCTCTCTCCTTCCTGCCACCAAAGAAGAATTCAAGGCCGTTAATGAGTGTTCTGAAAGCAGGAACTGGAGCATGCGCGACAACATGGAAAAGGGTAGCTTGTGCTTTGTGGCCATGCAGCCGTCCCAAGACGCATTCATCACCGACGATGCCCCACCCGTCTTTGTGCAAATGGACGGCAACTCCCTCAATGCCGTCATGGACGACAAAAGTGTGCTCAACCTCAACAACATCCTCCCACATGCTTGCCGCACGGACAAGCTCAAGTTCCTCAACCTCGCTATGGCCTGCAACGCGCTCAAAGTTCTCGTGCGTTCCAACATGCAAGGGGACGTCGTCATGGACTGCAACGGGGAGGCCTTCACGCACAAGGTTGTGGCCATGCACGTGGATACCAACGCCATGCTGGCCCTGGACAAACTGCGGCAGCTGGACCTTGGCGCCATGTTTGCGGAACCTAGCTCGTGCTTGCCAGTGCACATGCCCGATGATTCCAACTCTACATTTTTCATGCTTAAGGGAAGCAAACGCGACTTTGCATGGGGCCCCGCGTCCGCGCGCATCATCTCGGGCGGCAAGAAGCAGCGCATCGTGTTCTACGTGAAAGAAGACGAAGATGGACAACACGATGCACACGCACAAAATACCTCCACCGCGTTCCTCGACAAGAACTGCGCGGGCCCCTACGTCCAGCTCTCCGTGCTCATCGTCGACGACGCGCCGCACTCCGCGTTCTCGTCTCTACTAGAAGAAAGCACAGCAGCAGCACACGACCTCAGCACACACCCCGCTTTCCGCCAAACCTGCGTGACACTCGAGCTCCGTCCCGCCAACCGCGCCAGCGCGGGAGGACGGTGGAAGCGCATGCGCATGCTATGAGACCCTTGTGAGACTCTTGTGAGGCTGAGGGCTCACGCTGAATTCCTCGATTTTGCCAAAATCTGAAAAAAATGCCTTTAAAACGTTTTTGGCCTCCGGTTTTGGCCAGTTTACAACTGAATGATGACGAAATTGAGTAAAAAAACGAGTAAAATTCAGAAAAGCTGAACTTCAGGTTCAATCAAATTTGATCAAATTCGTGAATGTGATTCGAAAAGCTCCGTTTTCACGAATTTTGAGGCACGCCACAAGCAGGTTGGGTTGTACCAAAAGCGGTTGTACTACACATTTCTGGTACCCAAGAATTTAACCCCACTACCAGAACTATTGATCGTGTTACTAAAAACTATTACTCAATATTTTTTTCATACTAATCCAATTGTTTGTGTTTTCGTGGTAGTGTTGTCGGGAATGAGTTTGGTACAAAAAAAACAGGACAGAATTATTGGATTACCATTATTCTGAAAAGGTGCGTTTTTTTATTACCATTTTTGGTACAAATAAATACTACCACTAAAAAATTCCTCTATATAAAAAACTCCTCTCTCATCATCATCAAGTGTTTTTATGTAGTGTGTGTGTAGTGTGTGTGTGTGTGTGTGTGTGTGTGTGTGTGTGTGGGGGGGGCGTGTTTTTCATAAGGCACCCCAAATTAATGGTACAAATGAACTGTACCAGAACTGGTACTTAATAAACCTCAAATTTTGGCAGTTTGTACCAGGGCAATAATTGTGGTCGCATAAAGTAGGCTGAATTTTTTCCCAAAAGTGATAAGTTTTTTTTTACGAACACAATTGTGAACACATAATACGTACGAAAAATAAGGTTGAGTTTGAATTAGTACTGATGAAAATTAGTACCAGTTTAGATTTGAATGGATTTGTGCTGATGCTTTGACACGTGTCCAGCTGTGAATTTTATCGCAACATCATCGTGCCGCGCGGAAATGAGTGGCCTGGCAGAGGGCAGCGTGCAGACGGAAAGGGAGGTGGGACGGGATGATGGACGGGATGATGGACAGGATGAGGGACGGGAGGTCGAGGGTGGTGCATGCAAGCTTTGTATGCTTTGTTTGACTGAAATTGGATGCAAGAGATGCGGTAAATGTTCTGAGCGTGTTTACTGCTCCAAGTCGTGCCAATGTCTGGACTGGAAATTTCATAAGTTGACCTGCTCTGATAAGGTCAAGATACAAGAGACGGAAGCCTGCGGCAAAGGAGTTTATGCTAAGCAAGACTTCAGAGTCGGTGACGAACTTATTCGCGAGTCGCCGCTCTTTGTCTTTCCTTGTTTTCAAGTGTCTGGGACAGAAGCCGAAGTTTGTGACTGTGAATTTCAGAAGCTGAACGTGGAAATGAAACGTGTGATGCTGCAGCTTGCAAACGTTCATCCTGACCAATCTGAACTCATGGGCATAATCAAAACCAATGGCATTCCTCTTGGAGCTGACTCTGAACAAGGCGGCATTTTTGCGCGCACGTCTCGCATAAATCATGCTTGTAAGCCAAACGCTCGTTACATTTGGCGTCCGGACATAGGCAAAGAGCTCGTATTTGCTATCCGCCCTATTGCCAAGGGGGATGAAATTACCGTTTGCTATTTGGCTGAATATGCATGCAAGAAAACAAGACAGAAAATGCTACAAAAGCGCTTCAACTTCACCTGCCGCTGTCCGACGTGTGAGTATACTTCGGAACTTCACACTATTGAGCAAGACGAGATGTTGCCGGAGATACAAAAGCTTTATGAGCAAATTCCCATCAAGGTGAATATGGGGTGGAATGGACCCTTTGAGGCTCTCAAAATGAGTGAACGTATTCTTTCTCTCAAGAAAAAGGCTAACCTTGACACTCCAGTTGATATGGAACACTCTTATTACGATGCATATCAAATGGCCCGTGAATGCGGAAACGAAGCCAAGGCGAAGAAATATCTAAGCAATGCATATGAGTGTGCCAAACTTTGCGAAGGCAAAGATTCTCCGCAAGTATTGAAGTATGCTAAGTTACTTGCTCTTAATTCCTTTTTTTTTCATATTTGAGGTGATAATGCTACCAACACATACAAGTAAGAGTGTCATGTTGAACATGTTGAAGTGTGAAGACAAAGAATATTATTCTGAGCTTCAACTTTGGCGTCATATGCGAAAGGAGTACAACGTAGATGTGCGACTAGCCCCCAATGGGCAGGATTCTCATGGGCACATGTATTATTGCATGTCATGTACGTCTGGGTACAAGGACCACAAAAGCTTTGACAGTGAACAAGCCATAACAGATCATGTGAGAGACGTGCACTCAAAACATATTGAACTTTAAAACTTACTTTTATTGTGTAAGTGTGAATAAACAACAAGTTCAGCACGTTGTGCATTGCGCGCAGACCTCATTCCCATTCACAGTTTTGGTGTAGTAGCCGTTCTCGCAGCGGTCGGTGTAGGTTTGGGTGTTCTGGGTGCCGGAGCCGGTGCACGGGGTGTACTGTGAGCTTTTCTTTTGTTGGAATTCGCTTTCGTCGCCGCAGGGAACACAGCAATCCGACTGCCATGGTGTGGTGAAGACTTGAGCTGCTTCATCGGTGGTGAGAGAGCATCCGTCGGCTGACGGGTTGACATACCAGCCCTGTGGGCAGTAGGGAATTTCTTGTTGGTAAGACGCGTGATAGTTGGGGTATGTGTTGACTTGAGTAAATTCTTGTGGTTTTCCATTCGACAAGTTGCCTGTGGGCTCCCACCGTGTGTCGGATACAGTGTTGCCGCATGCGAGGAGTAAGTGGAATTGGTTATTTTCGTGTTTCCATCGGCGGCAGTCTTCACATGTGTAGTCTTCTTGCGCTGTGTTGTAGGACAATTCACATCCCCCCTTCCATTGATTGTCTTCGTACTTGGAGAGGGGATGTGCCAAATACGTATTTCCATTTGGACATACGGTTTTACATGGCTGACATGTGTGGGTACCCCCGTCAATGCATTGGGTTTGGTAATTTCCTGCCGGGCATGGAACACACGCGACACACTTGCCTTCGCGGAGAATAGTGAGCTCGTTGTTTTGCTGTTGCTGCCAAAAACAATATGTATTGAAATCGCAGTTATTAGCGTCATTCGATAAAGGAAGTGTCACAAGGTTTTGCCGGTCAATGCCGTTGTAGTCCCTCCATAATAGCCAGAGTTGACCGTTCTGAGGCCTTCCACATGCTTGACGCTCGGAAAAGGTTGGGCAGGAGCCACATACTTTGGGCTCGTGTGTGTTGATGTCTAGATACATGTTGGAAGGAAGTATATATATTTGGGTTTGGCTATTGCGTGTGCGATAATAGTCTATGCCTGGGTCAACAGAAAGATGTGTGTTACCAAAAGAAAGCTGCATGCGGGTGATATTTTCGCATGTCATTTCCATTTTCTGTGTGGTGAAGTTATACTCTTGCGTCCAATGTTCGTATAGGTAACACGCCCTGCACCCTGTGCCATTGACGGGGTTGTATGGTGTTGCTGCTGGGCATAGTTCGCACTTGTTCTTGTCGTTGAGAAAATAATTTTGCTGGCACACACACGCGTCTTCAGACGTGCTGCCGAGGTTCATGGTTGTGAAGCCCAAGCTTTCCTTTTTTTGAACACATTCTGTACCCTTACTGTCTGAGGCTTCGTTTTTGAAGAAGCCTAAGGGAACAGGTGTGCATTCGCTGGAAGCGAATGGTTTGTAGTAGCCTGCTGAACACACGCACGTGCCTTCTTTTCCACTATTACACCCAATTAGTTCAGTGTTTGGAAAAGCTGCACATGAGGCACAAGGAAGGCATTGCGTTCTTTCATCATTTGAATATTGGTTGTCGGCACAGTGAGTACAGGTGGACTGTGCTGTATTGGGTGCAATTGTTTTATCAGCACAAGGTGTGCATTGATCATGATAATGGTCGGCATCACTTTGAAATTTTCCAACCTCACATGTCACACATGTTGGATCACCATATTCACAATACTTTGTATATTCTCCCGGGCCACAAATAGTGCATGGTGTAATAAATCTGTGGCCTTTTATCCAAATCGGTGTCTCCAAGACCGTCTCCCAAGATCCATCAGGCACTGTTGCACATGTACAAAAAAAATTTTGATATGAATCAAATGGGTCTTCGTAGTAAAAATCGTAACAATTTCCGAAGCTTTCTATCGTTACCCATTGCTGCGAATCAGGAAATTGTAAAGCTTGTTTGTCAGAACATAATGTCTCATCGCGTTTGACAGCAAGCGTTTGGTGGTGCATGAGAATTGAAAAAGTGCCTATTAACAATTTGATAAGCCAATGTAGGCGTACTTGTGCCCGGAAATGCAAATGTGTTTTGACTGCCTTTACAGCCATTTTCTATCTTTTTTCTACTCTTTAATATATGCCCTTTCCTATCCATGCTTATGATGCTTGTGCATGTTTCCTGGGAGCATATTTTGCTTGATTCTGTGCCTCATTGTATTTGCGTGAAGCAGGGAGATATGCATCAAATGACGTGGAGTGATGTGTGTATGTGCTGTGCCGTGTGGCTGGGCCTGGTGTGCCTGTCGTTTGGGGTGGCATTCAAGGACGATGTGATGCCGTTGTTTATCGGGTCCAATGTGCACTGTATGCCCTGTGACGATCATGACGATGATAACGATGATAACGATGATAACGATAATAATGATGATAATGAAGATAGTGGAGGGGGGGGTAATGCCAAGACAGACACTCGAAAGCATACTGATTATGACAGTGATAATGAGAGTGCAGGGAGTGTAGGAGACGAGTGTCCTTATACTCGTGTATTGCTGAAAAAATATGAGTGAAGGGGTTTAGCAAGATGTTAAGTGTCTGATAATTTACTCTGTTTGATGTGTAAATTGATTTAAGGATTCTGGACAAACACGTAACATGCAAGTCGAATTCCACGACAATTACCTCCTGGCCATTGTGGTTTTCCTCCTCTTCATTTGCAACGTGCGCACGTGTTGCGAGTGTCTGCGCGACTGGGTGCAGCTGTGTCAGGACTGCTCGTGCTTGACGCCAGACTGTCTTGGCTTCCAGCTGCACTTTTGTGTAAAGGATTGCTGGCACGTGGTGTTGCGACGGGCTTTGATTACGTTTTGTTTCTTGCAGCCCGTGACGTTGTGTGTGATCAGTATTATGAACAGGTTTCGCGAAAAGGAGAACACGGCGTCGACGGTGATTCTGTGTACAACTGCGATGAATCACAGTCTTTTTGTTTACAAGGATTCTAGATCCTTGTTTTTGAATCAGAAGTTGAATGAGAATAACAGTATTGTGTCTTTGTCTCCAACTACAGGCCAAGTCTCCTTGTATGATCACTCACATGATTACATATTGCGAACAAGTTGTGCTCAAATAGATTACTTGATGCTCTGCATGCCACACGCCCTGTTGGTGTCCGTGACTACGCTCACGTGGCTTCAATTGATTAGCAAAGGAGTCTTGTATGAAAGTTTACAATGGGACGAAAGCATCTATTCGGAGCAGGAGGGGGCTGTCTTTCTCTACGATGTCGTGTATTATGCGGAAATTTTGAGCATGAACGTTTTTTTCATTTTCCTGGCCGTGGACAACATGCACCAGTGGTCGGCGTACTACATTGTGCTCAGTCTCACCATGATTATGGTGTTTTTCATGAATATGGTGCGGTATAAGATAGAGACGGCGCTGGACGGCACAAGCACAATGATTGGCTCGACTGTGATTGCGTGTATCGTGATTCCATATATTTTGGATTTATTGCAAACACAAACAAGGTTGACGGGTGCTGTGCTCATTGTGCATATCTTCTGTGTGCTGCTGCTGACGTGCGGCCACTACATGGCGTCGGGTCAAGCTACGGCAGCGTATGTGCTCTCCCTGCGTATCTTTGTGACGGTATGTGCTTGTGTGTTCAATATCGTTTTGGTTTCATATGGTGTGAATAGGTTGCGGTAAGTGAATTGAAGTGAGTGTGAGTAAAGCTTGAAATTCAAAATGGGGCTGGCATCTCGAGCATGGTTTCATGCATGTCGGTGTGCAAGAAAGGGTCGTGTGCGTGCAAATTGTTGCTTGCAAAGTCATTACAGTGCAGGCGGTAAACCGGCTCATTGTATTCTGTTTCCTCGGTCAGCTCACGCATTTCCTCCGGCTTTGACGCTGCTGAAATTTTTGAGGAAGAATGCAGCATCCTATTGACTGTCGAAAGACAAAGTTGCATTGTTTCGATGGTGTCTTCATGCCTCTTAATTTGCTCTTGCATCATGAGCCCGTTTGCCAGCAACTTCATCATCAAAGGCTGCACTACTCGGGAGTTGAAGTAGTTGATGTCCTGGATTTGCGTTGCCTGTTCCGCCTTGGAGTGGTTGAGGATGTCGATAGTGCGGGCCTGCTCGTGCACAATATCTTGCAACCGCACGGTTGTGCAGAGCAAATCAGAAAACTCGGAGTTCGTCTTGGGCTTGTATGCTGCTTGCTTGCGCTCAAACATTTGCAGTGCTGCTGACTTGTGCTTGGATACTGCCTGCTTATGCTTTGACAGATCTGCTTTGAATACTGCTTGCTTGTATGACAATCGCTCAGGCTTCCTTACTGCGGAAAGTGCAGACTTGGATGATGCTGTGGTGGGTGAAGTAGCGTTGAGCATGGCTTGCGTCCCGTGCGTGTTTTGGTGGGATTCTGCTGGGCTTCGTGGAATTTTTGATCGGGTTTGTGCCATGTTTTTTTTGGGAACTCTGTACAATCCTCTGTGACATTAGCTTGGTACAATCTCCTGTGACGTGATTGAATACTAAAATGTTGAGTAAAAAATGAAGAGTTGTTTGCTACTAAAAAAGATTTGGATTTGTTACCCAATTTGGAATATGCTGATGGTTTATGTATGCGCACAGTAGTAAAATTGTATGCCCATAGTACTCAAATGCTTGAAAGGGTCGTATCGCAGTGATATAAATACTGACAAAGGGATCCGGAACGTGGCAAGGCACTTGTTCCACGGATCCGGAAAAAGCCATTCCACGTTCCGGACCCGCGCTGCAAAAATGCAGACGATGCCAGGCGCGCTGCCACAGGTGAAGCGGGAGGCCGCGGAGGTGAAACAGCATATGTTACACCCACGGGTGAAGCGCGAGGCCGCGGAGATGGATGAGCATGTGTTACACCCGTGCAAAGCACAAAAGGTGGAAGTGAAGGTGGAAGTGAAGGTGGAAGTGAAGGAACTGGCCGGCATGAACTTGGTGCAGCAGGCGTGTTGGGATTTCAGTGTGGACATTATGCGGCAGGTCAGTGTCGTGTTTCCCTTGCAGGCGGAAACCCAGATTCTTGCACTGGCTATTATGACCAAGTGGCAGCAAAGGCGCGCTGCGCTTTTGGATAAAAACAAGGTGCTTTTGGATAAAAACAAGGTGGCCACTGCATTAGCTATCGTGCTCATGGCTTCCAAGCTTATTGAATCCCACGACATTTTGATTCCTCATATGCTCAAGGGACTCAAGAAGAACATTATGTTGAAGAAGCTCGAAAGGTTGAAGGAGCTCAAGAAACATAACAGGCACTTGCACGCCGGCAAGGATATGTCATACTCGGAGCTGGATGTTCTCAGCCAGCTTTACAAGGACTGTTCTGCTCTGGACATCACGGCGGCTGAGAAAAATGTTCTTGACAAGTTGCAGTGGGACATCTGGTTGCCGACGTCTTTGCCTTTTTTGAGTGACTTGTACACGTTCATGGGGAACTTATCGACGGCCTTCAACCACGCGTTGACGGAGAAAGAGCTTGCCGCCATTTACAAGGACGCAGAGCAAAACCTTGTTGTGGTGTGTTACGAATACCAGTTCTCTGACAAGCCTGCACAGAAACTGGCAGCAGCCGTGTTTCTGCACACGGTGAGGGAGTACAGGCGCATGAAGAAGGTTGATGAAGACTTTTGTGCAACTCTTGAGGAGTACTTCGAGAACATCTTATCAGCTGCGGAGGTTGATGAAGACTTTTTTGCGAGTCTTGAGGAGTACTTCGAGAACATCTTATCAGCTGCGGATTAAATCCACACTTGTTTGTAACGTAGGCTTGTTGTCTTGTCTATTTGAAAATAAATATTCGGTTTGTTCGCACATGTGCCTGCTTCTATATCGGAGAGTCCTAGCTGTGTCTTAATGGCCTTGAAAGGTGTCTTGACCTTTATGCTCTGCCGAAATCTTGTTCTTCTATTGTGTGCATGCTTGCTTTGGTGCGTTCCGACAGCAGGCTCGCTTATTTCTTTTCGTAGTTTGAATTTGAGCTCATACTTTGGCCGTGTCAGCACATGTCCCGATGGTTCCATTTCCAGCTCAGGAACGTCGGATGTTGAGGACTGTGAGTGTGTGCCAGGACGATATTTGGAGCAGGGGGTTTGTGAGCTCTGTCCTGCCAATACGTATAAGGTGAATGTGGGGAATGAGGCATGTACTGCATGTCCTTTGAATAGTGTGTCCCTTCCTGGTGGTGACAGTATAGGGGCTTGCTGGTGTGATGTGGGATATGAGTTTACAGAAGTTGTGGGTAACGAGACGATGTGCGAGGCATGCGCACAGAACTTTTACAAGGAGTTTGTGGGCAATGTGGCTTGTCTTGAGTGTCCTGCCAATAGTTTTGGCTCCAGCACGGGGAGTAGCAGTGTAGGGGGGTGCTCTTGCAATGCTGGGTATGAGGGAACCTTGCTTACCACGGGGTGTGTAGCTTGTGCTGTGGGGAAGTATAAGGCGTCGGAGGGGGGAGAATGTCAAACTTGCCCTGAAAATAGAACAACCGAATTCACTGCTTCTCAAGCTTTAGAAGATTGCGTGTGTATGCAAGGATACACGGAGGCGGAAGGAGAGTGTCTTGCGTGTGAGCCGGGTTTTTACAAAGACAGCATTGGCCCGGGCGCGTGTACTGCTTGTCCTGTGAATACTACATCTGCTGTTGCTTCTGTTTCACAAGATGCCTGTGTTTGTGTAGCTGGATATACACACGATGGAAGCAAGTGTGTGGAATGTGCGGTGGGGTCTTATAAAGGGAGCAGTGGGAATGAACCCTGTAGCATTTGTCCCTCTGTTTCCTCGAGTGCTGCTGGCTCTGTGTCAATCGACAACTGCACATGTATAGCTGGGTTTTATGGCACAATTAACAGCACGGACTCGTTTTGTACGCATTGTCCTTATGATTTTTATTGTCCCGGGGGTAACATACCGTATCCCTGCCCTTCAAATAGCACGTCCCCGCAGCAGAGTGTGTCGGAGGACGATTGCGTGTGTGTGAGTGGATACAGGAAAGAGGAAGATGCGGGTAATTAGCTTCCTCTTTTTCTTCGCTTTGTATTTATGACTTTGACAACATTGTGACACTATGAAAGGACTGTTTTGGGGAGTTTATCGTGTGAGTATGGCAGGAGTTTATCGTGTGAGTATGGCAGGACTTGCGGCCTATTTTGTTATTATGCTTCTAATTATGACTCCAAATGTGTGTAAATCTGAGGATGCAAGTCAGATTGAGCAGCAGGTAGTAATGATTGGAAACTGGAAAGCAGAGTTTGTAAGTGAGCGTTTTTGTCAGTGCTATGAGTCAGAGTATTGGGGGGCACGATATTTACCTCAAACTTCGATTGGGCTGTTTGGTTTCGTGCTGTTGACGCTGTTGATTTTGGATTGGGTCTTACTGAATGACAAATCCATGCAGCCAAACTGTCTTAATGCTTCGAAAGGAATAAGAAAATTGCTTGGTGTCACATTGGCAGGCCTAACGTGGTTGTTTTATTCGCTGTTAATTACTCGAACACATCGCGATACGTGTGCAGAGCATTTGGAGGAGTGTCAAACATGGGGAATTCATCACGACGAAGACTTGCATTTCATGTCGACTGGTCTTTTCTTTTTGTGTTTTGTGTTGTTGTGGGTGCTTGTGTTGTTGCATGAATTTAACACTAACAAAACACAATATAATGGATGGTTGCGGTTCTGGAATACTGCTCTTGTACTTATTCTGGTAATCACTTTGGTATTGTTTGGGGTGTTTGCAGCCAATTACGTGCATCAACGCGATTCGTTTCACGAGGCTATTGTAATGGAGTACATCATTTTCGTGATCCTGGTCGCACAGTGTGTGTTGTGTTTATTCATTACCACCGTGTATGAAGAAAAGGTGCGCAAGGTATCGGAAGAATTGGATGAGAAGAGGGAGGAAAATGGGAATAAATATGAGAGTAAAGGCAGTGACACTAGGCAAGAATTATTGCCGCCAAATAAAAAGGACACTGTGGTCGTGCAAGACTGGCATGACAAAGACAAAGTGCGGTATGTAACACTGAATACAGACATATTGTAAGTCTTGCAATATTGCGCGATTCTTGCAAAAAGAAAGTGAAGATGTCTTTTTTCAGAAATAGGAAAGAAAAGGTAGTTATAGATATATAAGGTAAATATTTTTATTTTGTGCCGCACTCTAGACGAACAATGCCGCCGCCGCCGCCGCCGTCACGAGAACAAGTAAGGCACAACTTCAAGCAAGAACATATGAAGATTGTCTTCCGCGTGTTCTTGCTGCTTGTAATATTGCAGGCAGTAATGACTCAAATTGAGTCTGGTGTCGAAAAGCTGCGCACTCAATTTCCACACAGGGTTGACCCAGCAGATACCTGGCCCACTGTCCTGCGAGAGGTATTCACCTTCTTGCTGCAAGAGGATTATGTTGAAGCTAGCCTCACCTCTGCTCGGGGATTAGATTCAGTCTTGCAATTGCGGCCAGATAGGTTGAGCTTCTGGGAAAACCGTTTGAATGGTATTTCACTTCCGGAAGGAAGTCAAAGCTTTCGAACGTTGAATGAAAACTTTCAGCGACTATTGTTTAGAACAATCCTTCCTTATGTGGATTATGTTTCTCAAACATGGGCATATAAGCATGGCAGTTGGACTAAGTTAGTGCTGAATCGCCAGACAGATGGTCAACGTGTGAGTAACACGCACCCAGACAAGACACACCTAATTACTTTGTGTTTGTTGGCTTTGAAGATTCTGCGCGTAGTTGCTCAGTTCTGTGAAGAGGAAGTGAGGAGGTTGCAGGCTCATATTCTAAATTTTAATGATTTGCCATGCCTTTTTGTTTGGCCTTGGGCCCTTCGATGCGAAGTACAGTATGAGAAACTGCATCATATGATTTTTCTGCAGTTGCTTCATATTATGACAAGTTGTAGAATGATGCAGCCAGAGCAAGTGTTGACAACCCATGGAATGGAACGTTTGGAACTCCTTTTTACGAGAGTTAAAGTGCATTTGTGTCACTATGTTACGGAATTTGTTATTCGTCCCACAACAACCTCACGTGAAAGCTTTGTTAAAGGAATTTGCCACGATTCCTTTATGTATGCAGGCGCTCGTCAAGCAGTACAGACATTGTATGCAGCAACTTTTGATGCTACTATGTCTGAAAGAGAAAAAGCACACTGGAAAGCAATGTTGGCAGCACTCTTGTTGGATGACGATGCATTTCAGAGCAAAGTTGTGAAACTACTGAGACCCTTCTTAAGAAGGGTTTAGGGTTTCTTCTAAGGATGGTATTGATTTTCTTTCAAATAAACATTCAATTACACCAGATGCAGACAAAGTGCGGTATGTGACATTGCAAGAGTTACAATATAACATAAAATTACACATATGCAAAGAAAGCAAGTTATATATAACATGTTAAATTTGTATTGTTGCTAGCTGCGTTATGCCTCGTATACAGCGTCACAGACCCGCACAGCCTCGCAGCGGCGCTTGTACACGCGCAATGTCCAGGGGACCGGAATGTCCATGTGATGTAGGTGACCGGATTCTGTGTCGAGTTGGACCTCACAGTAATTGGTTTGTTGGCCAAGTGCAGCAAATCACTTGGCCGGCGAGGATTCAGCAGACTGGTGAACCAACCACGGTGTCATTCAAAGTCGTGAAAGTTCATGATTTTGAGGGTTGTTGGGCCTGGTCATCGATTTCAGAGTGGCAATACACCAACCTGCCTTTGGACATGGAGCCTACAAGGTGCTATCCATGGCCACGTTAAACTTTAGTTCAAGGTGCTATCCATGGCCACGTTAAACTAAAAATTCAATAAATAAAACTGAAAAAAAAATACATTCTAAACAATGCAAGCAAGCATGTGTTTACAAAGAGAATAGTATGCGAAAGCGCAAGTACACACATCTCCAAAACCAGCGAATGAACGACATCTGTTGTGACTTGCACGACTTGCATGATAAAGAGGACACAGACATTCCCATAGCAACCATCCACAACCTTGTTGGCACGGCAGTGATTCGGGCCTCCGTTTTGCCGTTAAACCTGCAGGATGTGAGCCGGTTGCTGCCGAACATGGTGTACGACAAGCAGAAGTTTGCCGCTATTACAATACGTCTGTCTGACCCCATGTGCACGGCGTTGTTATTCACATCGGGTAAAATGGTTTTGACAGGGTGCAAGAGTTACTCTGCCTGTGTATTGGCAGCGCACTACATTGTGCGCATCTTGCGAAACGGCATCCCTGATATCAAATTTGACTTGATGCATGTGCGCATTCAAAACATTGTGGGTAATGTGGACCTGCAGCTGGGGAACGGGGAAATGGACTTGCAGCGGCTTTTTGATGAGCACGGTGTGTTCTGCACATATCAGCCCAATATGTTTCCGGGGTTGATATACCGTCCCGACAACAGCCCCGTCGTGCTGCTGATTTTTCACTCGGGAAAGATAGTTATTACAGGGGGGAAGTCGAGGGTGGACGTGAAACAGGGATGGCGGCAGCTGTGGCCATTTGTGAGCAAGTATATTGTGAGGAATGAGCATTGATGAGTACGTTTATTGCATGCAAATTGACCCCCACCCGCATGGTACCAAATTAACTAATTTTTGTACCAAAAGGTTTATGGCTCTTCGCAAATTAACCTCCACCCGCATGGTACTAAATTAACTATTTTTTTGTATTAAAAAAATTATGACTCTTCGCAAATTAACCCCCACCCGCATCGTACCAAATTAACTAATTTTTGTACCAAGAAATGTGGCTCTTTGCAATTGTGTCTTTTCGCAATCAAAATTTGGATATAAAAGCAAGACCTCTGAAATTGGATTTCCAGACAAGTGGTGCCACGCATTTGACACGCATGGCAACGTCTACGCAACGCAAGAGGAAGGCGCCTGAGAATGCAATTGAGGGCCTTGACTTGGCTTATGAAATGCATGACGGCACGGTGAAGACAGTGCGCATGTACATTGGCAACCTTCCGGACAAGACTTGCAGTGGTAAGACAGTCAGCAGCGGGTCTGTGCATTGGGGACGTGACATGGCGGAGGAACTTCGCGGTTACTTCATCTTGCACGGCGTGCAGCGGAATCAGATCGAAGCCGTCATTCTTTCATCGGGTCCTTTTGGCCTATTCTTTGAGCACGACAAGAAGCACGACATGTGTATGCAGCTGCTTGACAAGAAGGGCAAGTACCCTGATACCGGCGACATGGCCATTGTGCCTGCTTTGACATGCTTTTGCGAAAATGCGGGGGAAGAGGGGTGTAATTATCAGTTCTCTATGCTCGTGAATTCGTCGCAGCAGGGCAAAGAGCAGGGTTTGGGAAATGCTGACGAGAACACCGGTGTGTTTACCTTGCACTCTCAGTTTCTCAAACCCCCAATGCCACGTCGGATTTCGAAGGGATTGTCGGGAGGAATTTCGCGTGGAAGGTCGTCCACAACCTTCAACGCAGAGGCGGGTTTTGGTGCTTACACCGGCAGTAGTTGGGATCCATCGGACCAGGATCCTGCAAGTGAGATGAAGACGTTTGAGTTTCGCGTCAAGGTGCAGGAGCGCGATACGGACAACCCTGTCCTCTTTGCTTCTGACTTGGAGGAGGCCAGGAAGAAGTATGGTCCGTCGGGTTTTGTGCCCGATGACGTGGAGATCAAGCAAGAATAGACATTTTTCTTGTTTATTTGGGTTGGTTGTGTGTTAGTATTTCAATAAAAATTGAGAGATCATACTTTTCAAGCTTTGCGAGTTCGTTTGCACAAGCGCACAATATCCAATTGTGAGGTGGTGATGGGCGTGGTTTCATCGAGGATGATGATTTGTAGAGTCAAGACGTCGTTTTTTTGCAGCACATGAATGTCCTCAATGCGCGCGGGGGAGTAGGCCTGAATATTGACGAGTTCTCGCAGTTTGACGCGGTCATGCGGGTGGACGGAAGGGAGCGTGATATGGTAAGTGCCCCTTTCGTGCACGAGGGATGCTTGTGTTATGTTTACAGTGGGGATAGTTTCCTGTGCAACTATCAGTATATTCTCCACGACGTTGCGGTCAGCTGCTTTGCACTGTGCCAGCACGTTTTCAGGTACTTTGGCCCGCATCACGGTTTGCAGCACTGTGTTGAGACTCATGTTGTGAGGAAGTGTGTTTCAATCGCAAATAGAACTCAAGTTCTTGATTGAATATATACAAACAATTTTATTTTGAGTAGATGCAACATTGCACAGAGTATCAACGTCTGTATTTTACACGTTAGGAGACAAGGACGTTATGTGGGGTTGCATTGAAGTCATGATCAGACCTTTTGACAACGTAAACGTGTTTTATAAAGGTTTAGATGGACATCAAATAAAACTCACAAACTGTGAGTTTTGGGTTCAGCATGGCAGTGCCATCATTGTGAATGTAAGACTTGAGTCTAAAATCAGAACGATTGACTATAGGATATTGCTCACATAGCTTGCTTGAGATATTGCACTTAATGTGAAATTTTAGAATCTATATGTGTATATATGATGCTGCATTTGTATACTTGAATGCATGTCAAAATATGGTTTTGACAAGATATGGAGCTTTGAAGCAGAGTGTTGAAAGACTAGTCTTGCAGGTTTATTTGAACGATGCTTATGCTTCTTCGGCTGACTTGACAGGCCAAACAACTCCTTTGCTATCACCGCCACCAACTGAATGGTATGCATTCACATGTATGGGGTTGGAAGTAGGCGAGATTGCCACGTGCTATTCACGCTATCACTCTCGGCCTGAACAACAGATATGTGACATTCTTCTCATCTCGTTAAGCGAGACCCAAGACAGCGGTCGCATTCGAATCAAGATTACACCGCGCAACCAGCAAGACCGCGATTACCGGTTTGAAGTGTTTTATCAAGCTCCTTCAGATATTGGTCGCACTCTTCTCACAAACGGTGAGCATGTAATTGTGCATGACTCTCGCATCTTTGTTGATGAGAGAGTCAATCATGTACGATGCCAAAGCACAGAGTACAAGATATCACTGCACTGATTATTAACGCACACGCATCTGCTCAGAGTAAGGTAGATGCACAGAGTATGCAATAGCTCTTTCTGTATGCCAAAATAAAACTGCAAAAACAACATTTTGTGCAAGAATGAGAAAACTGTGTCTTCTCTTTCTTGGTGTTATAAGCGTATTGTCTCTTTGTAAAGTAGAATGCAGCTTGCATGTGTGCGGGGGGACAATACTTCGCAACAAAAGAAGTTCAACAATGTGCTGGAGGAAGAAGAGAAAGCCTGTCAGTACCTCTGTGAATCTTTGGAGTCAGTGGGGTCACTGGGTACATCAAAAGATACAGGAAATAGTGCTGCTGAAAATGTGGACGATGAATCTGCCAAAGATTGTTTTGACAAACTGCTGTTGTCTTGGTTACGCACGTTTAACATGAGCGCCGAGCCATTGAAAGACAAAATCGTGAACCCGGGGCATGTGTACGGGCAAGCTCTCAGCACGTACGCGTATACTGTGTACCGGGATGACTTAGCTTCTTTCAACTTGCAAGAAAGTCTTGGTTCGTACAGTGCTCTGGTGTGTATGCATGACGAAGCTCTGTGTAAGATGAGTTGGCAACAAACGCAGGATGTGCTGATGTCCTTGCAGATTCATTTTACGCAATTCTTTGAGTTCAAGGACGATTTAGGGGGAAAGTGTTGTGAGTGTGCCGTGGATTTAAAAGAAATCATGAGCATGCTCTTTGCACGTCTTGGTTTTTTTGCCATGCACAAGTGGAGAGATGATGCTGATAAGGGGTTGCTTGAAGGGAACAAAGGAGGGCCAGCGCATGGTAAAGCAAAAACACCCGCGTCTTCCTCTACAGCCTTGGACACATCAGTCGAGGTTATGCATGGGGTGGTGGATATTGACGAGCACGGGTGGAAGCATGTGCGCGAGGAAAGTATGGTCTTTGTGCTGGACGCGCTGCATGCCATGTTTGTCGCACATGATATTCTCTTATCTGCGCAGCCGATTGTGTTTCAGGGTGATGACGGGGGGTCAAATAAGTTACCCATTTTCCTTTTCAATCACCATCGGGAGGCCAGTCTTGACGACTTTTACGATTTGAGTATGATGGCAGACTGTCCCATTGGGAGTATTCTGCAGTACAAGCACCGCTTTCGGTATCTGTTTCACAGTGTGTCGCAGGTTATCTTCTTCCATTATCCGACATATGAACGGCAGAAACAATTGAGTATGGATTCCCTGCATGAAGCTGACGTGCCGGGCATCAATTTACTGCCGCTGTTGATGCAGGTCAAGACAGAGATACCTGTCTTGACTGAGCACACTGGTTTGGGAAACGCAAGTATTCATGCGAAGCACGAATGGTGCTGGGCTTTGATTGGAAAAGTGGTTTTATTGGTGAACAAGAACATGGAAGTGTTGTATGCAAAAGACTTGCGACACCTTATGCTATTTCTGGATCCTGATTTACAGGACGATATTTGACGTGATAGCAAGTCACATGTTGTTACATGTTGTCAAAGTTCAACATCTTTTTGGCTTTGCAACCAGCACGACGTGTCTGGTGTTTGCAGGGAATGAAAGGCGTTGAGTTCAAATTGATGAGCGTAGTCTCCTGGTTGACGGGAGTGCTGTAGCTTGCTGCTGGAAACAGGAGTTCCGCCGTCGCGTGCATGCTCGCGTTGTTGGTGTTGGTGCTTGCGCTCGCCGTGTTGCTGCTTGTAGTCTCAGTCTGCACGGGAACAAGTGGAAAAAGGTTGACGGCCACGCTCTGCAAATTCTGCACACGACGTGTATGGTTCGTTTTGCCAGTCGGCGTCGCGTAGACACGTTTCTTGTGCATGCCCATGGCCGCGTGTGCAGCCGAGCGTGGGTGTGGTGGTGAAGAAACCGCGAAATTCTCTCTTATTTATGGGGACGTCAGGCCAATACGCCTCAGGCTGTAAAAACAAAGGGGGCAAAACACAAAAGACGATACGGCCCTTCAATTAAACTCGTGTAGTAAAAATTGAGTACAATGGGGACAAGTTCAATTGAGTTTGTGCACTCTTTATTTTTTTTTTTGGTAACTTAGTTTTTCAATGTTTTGGTTCAACATTGGAAATATGCGAGAATGCCTTCTTGAACAAGTCGTGTTGAAGCAAGGCAACGGCTCTCATGTAAGGAAACATCTGGTGATGCTGCACTTGCTTGTAAAATGTCATCTCGTGGTCAAACACCGGACACACGATGTGATTTTCGCCCGTGCAATGTGTGCAATGCGTGCAGTGCTTGCAGTATTGTGCCTCTTTCTCACAACACACAATAATACTTGTCATGTTCTGCACGATGCACATGTCGTCGGTTATCTCGTTGCAAGGGGGAGGGATACTCGCATATTTGAAGTGTCCAAACAGATCCCTTTTGAAACTGAAGGACTGTATCTTGTTGCTGCCAAACACGCAGTAATGATTCTGATTCTCATCCATCACGACGACACACGCACTGTGCCGCATGTGCCAGTCCTGCTGCACAAAGTGCGCGGAGGGCACATTAAGCCGGAAAAGGTATTCGAGCTGGTATATGGTATCACGCCTTTGGTACACGGGTACGTGCATGCTGACAACCGGTGTGCATGCTGTGAGCGGTGTGTGAATCTTGTCTTGCATAATTGACATGAAGGGCTTCTGCTGCAATGTCTGCAGTTGTGTGCGCACTTCGTTTGTGTCGTAATCCACATGATGGTTCCGACAGTCTATGTTTGAATCTGTTCTCTTTCGTTTGAGCATGGCGTGCGATGTGCGCAAACTGAAGCAAAATTTTAACACAAACCGAACTTTTAAATCAGATTGAATTCACAAACAGGAGCAAACATCGAAAACACAAACACAGAAACAGAAACAAATCAGAGCAAATCTAATGTTAAAGCACATTGCACAAAACAAAGCAAATCACAAACACGAGCAAACTCCCTCATATACGATAATGACCGTGTACACACACATGATGCCAATCTGCTCCAGAAACGCACACGCCTGCGAGCCATACACGTACACGTACACATATACATACACATACAGATACACATACACATACACGTACACGTACACGTACACATACACATGACATATCCCTCACACACGATTATGACCGCATCAGCAAGTAATCAAAACCAGACGCACCTCACAAATTGGATGCATTTGGTCTGCATGCCCGACCTGCCTGAGGAGATAGACGTTTGTGTCTTTTGTGGGGAAATGCGCTCCAGCTACAAGAAACTGGTTGACATTGACGTCATGGCGAATGTTCTGAATGCCGAGATCAACATGTTCAAGGGAACATGGCCGTGTCAAGTCTATCACAACATTTATTCTCAACTCAAACAAAACAACACGACGCGTTGCGAAAAGACGCAAACTGAATCGTGTGAGGTGCTGGTGTGCATCAACTGCTATTTTTGGACCAAGCGGCATCACCAGTATAACATCATCCCCACACTTTACCTGAAGTGGTACATGAACACGCTGCACGTGGGCAAATTTAAGTGCTTTGATAAGCGTGTGCTGTGGCGCATTTGCCGCACACTTCAGCAGGTTAGAAACGGGTATTACAACTTCTTCCGCACCCTATTTACTCCCCGAGAGCAAAATGCCATCGCCGTCATTGCACACAACAAAGCCGCGGACATATGCAGTATCTTGTGTGCGTTTTACAAATCGCAAACGGCCGGATCCATGTTTCACTATCACCGCTTTGCGGCAAAGCTGGTCCGCAGCGAAGTTGCTAGGGTGGAGCGGGCAGGCATGCACTTGCGCGATTCTTTGTGATCCTTAAGAATCTGTTTTGAGATTATTACATTGCACGCAGAGGCCATACTTCAAAGAATCTCGTAACAACAAAACACCTTTGCATCCTATACATTCAATACTACACTTCATACAAAGCCTTGCATCCGTCACGTGTTCCTCATGCACGTTATCTTGTTGCATTTTAAATTGAACACGTGGAATTGAAAGCCATGATGATCGGGTCATACACTGTCTTGTTGCTAACCGTGACCAAGTTAAGGGCTTCCAACCACAAAAACATTTGAACATTTTTCCATTCTCATAAGGAAATATGGGCCAATCTGTTTTGGTTAGCTGGAGCATGGCATTTGAAAATTGCTCGTGTTGATTTTGTTTGAAATTTTGTCTTTCCTCCTTATTTTGAGTTTTAATGTGAGTTTCACATTGCTTGCTTGCAGCGTTTGTAATAGTATCATTCTGTTGCTCAAGCTTCTGCTTTTTTGATTCACAAAGCAACTCTGCACTGTCTTTGATTGAAGCACAATTTGAGTTGACAGAATGTTGTTGCATTTCAACTTGAGTTTGTACTTGATTTGGTGCCTCACTTTCTGTCTTGATTGACTCTTTAGTCTCTGATTCGGGTTGTGCTTCATAAAGTTCCCTGTGACGTTTCAAATTATTCAAATTTTTTTGACAATCAAGAAGAGATATCTTGAAAGCATTGAAATCGCGCACATATGCACGGTGATGAGCGTCGAAAGCTTCCTGCAACTCAGATAGCTGTTTTGCGATGATTCTCTCGTCTACAGGCATTACTGAACTTATTTGTTTTACAAATATTGTGCCTCGTATTGATGACAATAATAAAAAAAAATGCGACTCAATTTGCTTCAATTTGATTTGATTCGATTTGTGTGTTTGTGTTTTGGATTTCGTTTGTGTTCTGGATTTCCAAGTTGTGCAGTCAATAAATTGGAAACAACTTGTACTTTGAAAAAAACAACACGAGCCATGCCACGCCAAACACCTGATAAAACACTCGATACTGTGCCGTGTGGTGTCGAGCAAGGCCTGATGATGATAAAAGGGGTGGCAGTGTTTTTGGACCCCAATATTACTCAACAACATAGCCTGGCGTTGCCTTCTTGTTTGAATGTGGTATCTGGAAGCAAGCGCACACATCGCGCAGCACGCTCTCTCTTTGACAAACAAAGTATTGTGACCATGGTCCCCAAAGATGCTATTCTCCTCACTTTGTTGGTGGATTCCTCACAAAATTTATTTCTGTCGGATCATGATCAGCTTACACACGGATGTGAGAATTCGTGTGATGATGAAAAAAATCATGCATTCAAAAAGAAACATGCATTCAGCACGTGGTGGACAATGAGCTTGCAGGGCTTGCAGATTTTCAACCTGAAGCAAGTCTTGGTCCCCAACACCATTGTACATGCGTGGCTCTACATGGACAGAGAGGAGAAACTGTGTATGGGGGTGTTTGATATCAGCTACGAGAACAACGTCAATATGAAACATGTGCCTGTGGTGGAACGATCACGACACTTGCACGCTTTGTTCTCGCAGGCGGTGAAGCAGAATGTGCACATGGGCAATTTGTCATGGGTATGGGTCGGAGAATTGGGCCATGACGAACACGTGGACAAAAACAGCGATGTCTTTATTGCTGCGTGTGGGGCATGTGACGTAATAAGGCAGGGAAACTGGTGCTTTGACATTGACTATCTCCTCAAGTTTCCACACAATAATGCTGAAGTGTACGAGCTGCTGGATGCCACAAGTTGCAATAAGGCGCAATTGACGCAGGCACACAAGAAGCAAAAGATAGCGCAACTCCGAATTAAAGTAGATAACCCCTCGCACAGGAAAAATACGGTGTAGAAAAGGAGTTGTTCGAAGCCAATTATATTAGATTATAATAAAATGCATCATAATGCGCACTCTCATGGCACAATGTGCTATGACAACTGCTATGACAACTGCTGTGCATGTAGCATGCCTGTTATTTGTTATGATGATATGTGTAAAAGCAGAGGGTACGATGTTAGAATGTGCAGCCAATTCTTATCGCGACGATGTGGAGATTCGTGTGGCTCCCAACGCGTCGTGGCCTGTGGTCTTGTCGGAAGGTCAGGTGAATGGTGGAAGTGGGAGTTGTACTTCTTTGACGAACGATGCATCCAAAGTGGTGGACAACAATGTATATACTTCAACTTGGAGTTCTTTTTCATTTTATGGCGATTGCACGCACTGTGATTCATATCTTTATGTGCAATTTGACCTTGGATCAAAGCAATGGGTAAGTAAAGTGCACAAGTGGCTGTATTGGGGAGACCGTCGCGCCCATTGCAATCAAAAGGTGGCCATTTCCGAAACAGGGAGTTTTACAGGTGAAGAGACTATTGCATGGTCTTGTTATACTCAGGTGACTGAATGTGCTTATGAACCAGAAGATGGAAGGGGCTCTGTTCTTGAATTTGAACCGGTTTGGGGCCGTTATGTGCGATTTTCAAGTAGTTGGAGTAATGCAGCATCTTCAAGTCAGTCAGTAAGAATCATGGAAGTGCACGTTTACATTATCCAGCCAACCTGTACGTCTTGCCCGGCGTCCCAAACTTCTTCCGCCGGCAGTGTGGGCGTGTCGAGTTGCACATGTGATGCAGGCGAATTTGAAGGTGTGATTTATAATAATGATGTTTGCACAAACAATTGCGACTTGCTCTATTCAGGTGTGGACGGCACGAGTATAAGACCCAGGATCAATGTGATTGACGGTGATATAACCACAAAAGCACTCACGTCTAAAGGGTTAAAGGTTTGGATTCGTTTAGACTTGCTTCAACCCATGATTGTGCATGCAGTTACGGTTTGGGCTGGTATTGCTACTTACACCATGAATGCGCAAATATATACTGGGAATATAAACTATGACGCAAAGCTCAATACACTGTGTGGCACCCTTGCAACATTCACATCATCCTCTTCCGCGACGGCTAGTGAGACTATCACGTGTCATACTAGTCCTACAGCGTCCAGTATCAAAACACGATATGTTTGGATATACAAAGAATATACAACTGCTTCTTATCTTGCCCCTGCCGAAGTAAATGTGACAGCGTGGCAGTTTGGGCAGGCCTACCGCTACGACGCCGCGCTGGAAGATTGTATTAGAAATGAGAGTGTCAGTAGTGCCGGTAGTGCCAGTGGTGCCAGTGCTGCTGTGAGTGTGGTGGGTTCCGTTACTGTGCTGGCATGCAGCTCTTCATGTAATCCGTGTAGTAGCCAGGCTAACGTGTTGTCGGGTTCAATTCTTTCTACTTATTACCCAAATAATGCTTACTGCAGCTGGATTATCGAAAGCACGCCTGTGGCCACGATCACTCTGACCTTAAGCTATATGAACACAGAATTGAATTATGATTGGCTAACACTTTATTCCTGTACAACATCAGCATGCACCACCCGATCAACATTGGCAAGAGTTAGTGGAACTGCTCTTTCGGGTCCTTACACGTCAAGCACAGGGTATGCTCAAATTGTTTTTACGTCAGATTCTTCTGTACAAAAATATGGCTTCACAGTCGATTGGAGTATAGATACAAGCACTGCGGCAGGTGCGTCAACCACGTCAGAACCAATGAAATGTGATTTGACGGCAAAGGATTTTGACTCAGGCGGACAATCTTTATATGAAAGTGATGACGTGTTGGATAACGATTGGAGTACGGGTGGTTTATACACCGCACATTTCACGTCTGATCCATGGTTGCGTATTGATTTGGGTACAGAACGCATTGTGCGAGACGTACGCTGGGTCACGAGAAGCGATTGTTGCCAATGGAGAGAACATTCCGCGGAAGTATATGTAGGAAATGACTATCAATATGCCACGAACAACATGTTGTGCGGGAATTACAGCTTTTTATCAGGGGGAGGGCAACAAAATGCCTGGGTATATTGCGCATCCTCTCTGCAGTCGAGTAATGTCAAGTCCCGATATGTATTTATTTATAGAGCATATACTTACATTTCTGGTGCTGCAGATACCTATGTCAATGGTGTTCTCATGTCTGGTGGACAATCAGTGCCGTTACATCCTCTTGAAATAGAAATCACGGGTTGGCGCATTCCAAGCAGCCAGGGCGTTGCCACGTGTTCCACGTGTATGAGTGGTTTTACATCAGGGACTGGCAGTGTGGCGGAGAATGAATGCACGTGCGCGGCGGGTGAAGAAGGTGTCAGTCTAAGCTCGCTCACTGGTGAAATTGTAGTATCCTCCTCGCGCATGAAGTATGTCAAGTTTGAGTATTCCGGGACGGCAAATCAAGCACAACACACTATCACGTTCAGTTCATCGAGGAAATGTGATATGCTGGTGGTGGCAGGGGGTGGCGGTGGTGGACGCAGTCTTGGTGGTGGAGGTGGCGCGGGGGGTCTTATTTGGGCACAAGACCAAGATTGTAGCGGGACGTACACCATATACGTTGGAAAGGGGGGACAGGGGTATAATTCAGCAACCAAAGGAGACAATGGACAAAATAGCATGATTACCAAATCTGGATTTTATTTGCAAGCCATTGGTGGAGGAGGCGCGCATGGACAATCTTCTGCTTGGAATGCAGGTGGAGCATCAACTACTTGCAACGATGTTGAAGATAGGGGTGGTCAAGATGGAGGTAGTGGTGGTGGTGGTACACTTCGTTGTCCAAAAGGTGGATATGGTACGCTAAATCAGGGAAATGAAGGTGGCAAATATGGTATATTTTCTGATATCTATGCCTGGAATAATTATGTAAATCAGGGTGGTGGCGGGGGTGGTGCATACGCTGAAGGCAAAGATAACTTATACCCATTGGGAACATTAACCAACGACGGATACACGGGTACAGCTTCGAATGTACAAGTTATCAATGCACCTGATGGTGGAGAAGGCCGTGATCTTCGTGTTTTTTTTGGCGATGGTATTGGAGAGGACGGCTGGTTTGCGGGCGGTGGAGGTGGGGGGGGGGTCAGAGGAAATACTGGAAACGCAGCAAAATCAGGAGTATTTGGCCATAAAGGCGAAGGTGGAAAAGGAGGTGGGGGTGCTGGTGCTTTTCGAGTTAGTAACAACGCTGCATTAGCAAGTGGTATTGATGCAATAAGTGGAACGGGTGGTGGTGGTGGTGGTGGTGATGGTGACGAGGCTGGTGACGGCGCTTCCGGTATTGTTGTCATCCGCTATGCTGACATCACCTGCACGCAGTGCACGGGCAACACGTACAAGAGTTCTCTTGGCGACGGCAGCTGCATATCGTGCAGTGCAAATAGTGTGAGCAACGCGGCAAAAACTGCCTGTGAGTGCAATGCGGGTTACCAGCCTGACGAGAATGGGGGTTGTGTGGCATGCCCGATAAATACCTTCAAGGCTGCGGCAGGAGACGTGAATTGCACTGATTGTAGGCTCAATTCCGAAACAAGTGCTAGTGGTAGTACCGTGGATTCTGACTGTGAATGTGTGGCGGGATATTACAATTTGAATGGGGCAGATGACTGTCAGGAGTGTCCGCAGGGGACGTACAAGGACACAGCAGGAAACGGGCAAGCTTGTACAACATGCCCGGTTTACTCCACAACCGCAGACACGGGTAACGACGAGCTCAATGATTGTGTGTGTGACTTGGGTTACACGGGCTTGTCGGCAAGTTCGTGTGTGCCGTGTGCAACAGGGACATACAAAAATTTCATAGGTTCGGGAAGTTGTACAACATGTCCCACGGGGTCCACAAGTCCTGCAGGCTCCAATGCCTCCACAGATTGTGTTTGTGAGAGTCCACCTTACACCGGGCCTATTGGTGGGCCTTGTGAGTGTAGTCCCGGGTATTTTTTGCAATCTATACCTTCAAATTGGAATTTTGAATCTAGAACTCCCTATTTGGAATTGAGTGATGGCCAGGCTTCAGGAAGTTTATCATATCTTGGCTCCAAAAACCTTGGCAGCTCTATTGTTGTCGTATCATCTTCAATACCCACTTCCGAAGGTATTTTATGGGAACTTGGTGGGGCTGGCGCCGGAGCTGTGTTTTACGTAGAAGGTTCAGTGCCAACACAATACCTACATATTTCTGCAGGAGCTGGTGATACGTTTAAAGCATCTTCCGACGATAAAACTGCAGTTATCAGAATATCTCTTCCAGATTCTCGAATTCCGCAAGATGGAACTGTGGTAGAATTGGTGTTGATTGTGACACAACCGGGAGAATTGAAGTTTTATATTGATAAAGTATTGATAGATTCTGCAACTTGTACTCAATTCTGCCATGCAACATGCACAGACTCTTCCACGCATTATTGGCATGGAAATGACAATGCAAAATTGAATGGATATTCAAACAGTGTGGTGGTAAATAATCTTGCAAATACCGCATGGCAGGGTACAATTTCGGGAAAGATGCAAGTCTTTGAGCAAACTACTGACGAAGTTACCAATCAAAATTATTTTGTTGCGAATTCGGGAGCATCAAATTGCACTCTTTGTGAGGCAAATCATTACTGCATTGGTGGCAATCAAAGTCAAACAGCATGTCCAGGCAATGCTCTTTCTGATGTTGGAAGTGATGAATTATTAGATTGTATCTCGTGTTTTGTTGGAAAATACGAGGACTCGTCCGGCAACTGTACAAATTGTCCTTCCAATTCAAATTCTACTGAAGGGAGTAATGCTGTTACCAACTGTACGTGTAATCCGGGATATACCGGGGCTGACGGTGGGCCTTGCGAAGCCTGCGTGGCCGGCAAATACAAGGATATAACAGGTTCTGCTAACTGCACAAGCTGTCCTTCCAATTCGTATTCTGATGCTGGAAGTGATGCTGTCACAAATTGTGTATGTAATGTGGGATACAGCGGGCCTGATGGAGGTGCGTGCACAGCTTGTCTAGCAGGCAAATATAAAGATATTACAGGAAGTGCGCCATGCACGGATTGTCCTTCCAACACTGTGTCTGATGAAGCAAGTGACGAGGAGGCAGATTGTGTGTGTAATGTTGGTTATCGTGTGGTAAATGTTTCTTCTGCTTCATGTGAAGCGTGTGAGACTGGCAAATACAAGAATACTTCTGGAAATGAGGAGTGTGTGTCGTGTCCAGCCAACAGCACCTCCCCACCCGCGAGTACGAGCGTGACAGCGTGCTCGTGCAATGGGGGATATGCAGGTGCAGATGGGGGCGCGTGCACGCAGTGTGCTGTCAACGCATATGAAAACACGAGCACAGATATATGCTCACCCTGCCCAGCCAATTCACAATCCCCTGCTGGTAGTGATGATGTTACAGATTGTATTTGTAACGCCGGGTATACGGGGGGGGTCAATGGCACTGCTTGTTTGGCTTGTGAAGCGGGTAAATACAAAGCAGTTGCAGGCTCAGAAGCATGTACCGAGTGTGCATCAAACGAAATATCCCCCTCAGCAAGCACTGCTGTGGATACTTGTGTCTGTGTACCTGGATACTTTTTGGATGGTGGTGTGTGTACAGAGTGTGCTAGCGGAACTTTCAAGAATACAACAGGGGATGGCAGTTGCACAAATTGTCCTTCTTTCAGTACAACGCAAGCAACGGCTTCAACATCCCTGTCAGATTGCATCTGCAATGCTGGGTATGCTGGGGAAGATGGCGAAGTGTGTACGTTGTGCCTGGCTAATACGTATGAGGACGCCAATGTATGCACAAGCTGCCCAGAAAATTCTGTGTCGCCTGAGGGCAGTTCTACAGCAACAGCGTGTGAATGCTACTATGATTATACGGGGCCTTGGCCAGATGGTGCTGAATGCACAGCTTGTGAAGATGGAAAGTATAAGCCGTTTCTGGGGTCAGGGGATTGTATCAATTGTCCAACCAACTCAATTTGTCGTTTCAGATTAGTCAATTGTACAGAAGGCTCAACCTGTACGAGTGGTACGCAAACGGGACAGACAGATATATTTTGCAATGCTGGGTATGTTAAGGAAGGAAGTACTTGTATCGCATGCGCTGCTGGGACTTATGATGCCAATACTTCTGAAACTTGTTTGCCGTGTCCTAACTATACAACTTCAGCATCCGCAAGTACAGCATACACGGACTGCAAGTGCAATGCGGGGTATACAGGAGCAGACGGCGGAAATTGCACGGCATGTCAAGCCAACACATACAAGAATGTGAGTGGTAGCTCGCAGTGTGAAGCATGCACGCTGTACTCCACCTCCCCCGCCGGCAGCGTCAATATCACGGACTGTGTGTGTGACGCTGACTACGTGCATGCAGGGGACGGCTCATGTGACCGTGTTTGTGCGGCGGGGTTTGAGGCCAATTTGAATGAAAGCTTGTGCGTGGCATGTGGGCATAGCAAGTACAAAGTTTCTAATGGAGACGAGGCTTGCACGCCATGTCCTGCCAACTCCACACATAGTCTTTACAATCAAACCAGTATCAATGCATGTATTTGTCAGCGGGGTTTTGTGTTCAACGCCAGCACACAAGTATGCGACGCGTGTGAGCTGGGCCAGTTTAATAACTATGCCGGAGAGACGTTATGCTTTGACTGCTTTTCAAACAGTTCAGGGGTGTGTGAGCGCAGTTTGAAAAAAGTTATCTTGACAAATGTTACTTACTTTTCTACATCAGAAGAAAACTTGGGGTTTTGTATAGAGCCATGTGCACTGCAAGACATTGAAGAAGTGGAAATTGATGATAAGTTTAATTACATCAAATTCAGCAATAATGGTTTATGGCAAGGTGCAAATTACAGAACTCCATACAGAATCTCATTTTCATCGACAGTTCTGGCTGATATTTTGCTTGTGGGTGGAGGTGGAGGTGGTGCTAGTTATGCTGGTGGAGGTGGTGGTGCTGGTGGGGTTTTGTATGGTTCTGTGTATATGAATGCTTCTGTTACGTATACACTTGGAGTTGGCATTGGAGGAACACATGCAGGTCTTACAGGTGAAGACACTTTCATGTCTGGTTGGGGTGTTGGTAAAATTTACGCAAGAGGTGGAGGTGGGGGTATTTCTGATTCCGAAATGGCAACCCAACCTAGAGATGGAGGTTCTGGTGGTGGAGTTGTAGGTTATATTGCAAGTGACATAGCAGGTGGAGTCTCCACACAAACATCATATACGATATATGGAGATACAATGCAGGGATATGGTAATGCAGGTGGTATGGGCAGATTAGAGGAATATGGATCAAATTGGGGCACTGATTGGACAAAAGCAGGTAGTGGGGGTGGTGGTGCTGGTGGTCCTGGATTTACTTCCGGCAATTATGCAAATGGTACAGGACAGCCTGCAAGATTAGCATATGGAGGCAATGGCGGAGTGGGTATTTCAATTGATATCACGGGGACACCGACGTATTATGCGGGTGGTGGTGGTGGTGGTGTTTCTAATTATCAAAATATAAATGCATCTCTGGAAGATTTTCCTGGCTTAGGTGGTCTTGGAGGTGGAGGTAATGCTGGATACCCACAATTTGGTACAACGGCAAACTCACAGGGTGCCAGTACGGGTGGAAATGGAGTACACGGTTTGGGTGGTGGCGGGGGTGCTGCTGGTGCTCGTATTAATGGAGGTGGTTTAGGCGGTCATGGTGTAGTGATTATCAAATATCAGAAGTATGATTATGTTGAGGAGGCAGGCAATGCTAACACAGTCAACACATTGTCTTGCCCCAACATCTGCCAAGCCCCTGCCGGTTATGAGATTTTGGGTACGAGTAATTTGCAACTATGTCCCATCAATACTTACAACAATGGCTCTTACACGACATGTCAGACATGTCCTGATAACTCTTACACGTCACAAAGAGGCTCCACTTCTATTTTGGATTGTGAGTGTGTGGCAGGATATTTCAGGAATGTTGAATCCGTGTGCGAGGCGTGTGCCATTGGAACCTTTAAATCTGTTGCTGGAAACTCGACGTGCTCTGTCTGTCCCAGTAATATGACAACAATCAGCACGGCTTCCACGGCCTGTATGTGTGAAGCCAACTTTCAACCCAATGATGCCAATACCACATGCCATGCATGTCCAGACGGAGAAGCCAAACATGTTGTAGGAAATTTGAGCTGCATTGCTTGTACGGCACATGCTACGCTGCAATCTGGCTATCCGCATCAAAGTTCTTCCTGTCTCTGTAATCCGGGATATACGGGCAACCATTTGCTGTGTTCTGCCTGTCCCATTGGGTCTTACAAAAGCACGTATGGCCCTGGCAATTGCACATCGTGCGCTGAGTTTGCAACAACAGTAAGCTACGCGTCTAGTAATATCTCTGACTGTGAATGTGTGGTTTTCTACGAGGCTTCTCCTCTTGGCGGGCCTGATCAAGTAAATGGGTCTTGTGTCCCATCATGTGCACTGGGAACATTTGAACTCAACAACTCGTGTGTAAATTGCTCGCAAGGCTTTTACAAAGACACAGTGGACTCCGCCTCATGCACACCTTGTGCAGACCCGCGTAATTTCAGCAAGTCGGGAGCAGATAGTGCAAAATATTGTACATGTCATCCAGGGCAGATGGCCTTGAATGCAGACGTAGCTACCCTTACTGCTATTCACGGTTTTTTGAATGCCAGTCTGCATGTAACCGGGTGCACTGCAATGTCGTGTTCTATTTTTAGTGCGCGTGTTTTTCCAGTGCAAGGGGTGGTGCTGTCAAATCAGTTGCAAGCTTTTGTGGAGGCACTTAGCATCCACCTTCGCACTGAAAACACGTCCTTGCTCGTCTTTCAGTGCCAGACATCCGCACTGTGCTCCGGGATTTCTTTTATTCCATTGTTTGCAGCTCGTGTGGAATATGTCGACATCACTTTGACGAGCAATGTGGCGAATGCACATGAGCATATCAGCTTGTATTCCTACACAAGAGCCAATGCCTCATTCACCAACACGAATTTTGAAGGGTGGGACGCACAGGAAGCTGAGACCCTTGTTACTCAGAAAAACATGCAGGTCGGAGAGAGCATTTTTGATGCTGATACGGTGGTGATGGATACCACAGTGTGTGCAGAGTGTGCTCCTGGGCTGGTATGCGGTGAGTTTGTGGACGAAGAGTTGATACAATTTTATGCATATTTTGTCACGACGAACCCCACACAGAGTACAAGTTCCACTACTCCCACGCCCACTACAACTACTTCCCAAACAACTACAACTACTACTGCTCCGGAGGAAACCCCCCCTCCAGCAGAAACACAACCAGCTCCCCCTCCACCATCCGCGGAAATTTAAAGCTTTTGTAAAAGTATTGCAAGACATTAAATTTGATTCATATCAAAGTGCTGTAAAATAAGCATGTTTCGATGGCATTGTTGCTCACAACTTGAAACCCAAAGCTTTGATAAAACGAGACGAGGTAATCATGTCTTGTCCCAGCGTCCACGTGCAAATACGCAGATTCGTGTGGTGTAAGCCTGTTGAGAAAGTTCATGAGCATGCATGTCGCGACACCCTGCCTTCGAAATTGTGGATGCACGCACAACTTTTGTATATTGTGCTGGATATAAGGTGCTACACCCTCTCGTTTGACGAGAAATAAGCCAGCGTGTTGATTATGAAAGAGCACAGAGACACATGCATCAAAGTCATCAAAGTGGTGTATAGCATGGCATGTCGACGGAAAACAGAGTGTGATAATGGCATTGCATTCTTGTAAACTTTGATCGGAGAGCTGTGAAATGGTTTTGTACAAAAATTTGTACATTGAGTATGTGTGCGTTCAGTTTAATACAGTCAAATTACCTTGACTCATTTGGTTTTCATTCTTTATATATACAACTGGTAAACTTTTTTGCCTAAGGTGCAAAAAGTGAGCCGCCAGGTGCAGAGGAAGCTGCAGCAGTAGAGGTAAATGCGGGAGCGGGCAGGTGGGCCAAAGAATTGATCTGACAGTGAACTATCACATCTTGTTTTTGGCCTTCTTTATCAAAGTAGTCTTCTACTTTGATAAAGTAATAGAAGACAAACTTGCTTGGATCCTTGATGATCTTGGTGATGACCCCTGTTTCCAAGTTGCCCAGGCCGTATTTTTTTTGATGCTGAGACTGTGGCTTGAATTGAACTCTCTGATCTACCTTCCACAACCTTTCCGCATCGTAGACTTGGGGCAGCGATTCACCTCTATCATAACCTCGAGATGGTGCACCACTTTTTGGCTTGAACTGTCGCGTATGCTTAACGGACATACTAGCTTGCTTAACGCTCATTGCCGAAGAAGCTTGCATGCCAGTTGGCTGGACGCTGCTTGCCGAATCAACTTGCATGTCAGGTTGCATATTGCTCGTTGGCATAAGGCTCATTTGCTCCTTACCTTTCGAAGAGTGCTCAGTGGGCTGCTGCTGCTTGTTTGTTTGTAACTTTTGCTTGATGTCAAGAAACATCGCTATTGCACGACGCGTCTTCAGGACCAACTTTCTGGCCGATGCAGTGTTGAAAACCTTCAAGTTCCTAAGATTGCTTAGGTCCTCTGGAGTGAGCTGCATAATTTGCATCATCTCTGTTTTCTGCTCTTTTGTCTGCAATTGATTCTCTAAAGTGTTGAGCCATTTAAGGCTATCCTTCCACCAAAACTCTGTCGCCACATTCATGACTCGCTGAGTTGTGTTGTTGTCGTGCTGAGCAGCCTTCTTCTTCGCCTGCAAACTCTCCCACCATTCTTGCATTTTGGCAAAAGATACATCTACTTGCGTTGAAAAAAGCTCCAACTGCCTTTGCACGTGTATTTTTTTGTAGTTAGCTTGTTGCTGCATGAAAACCATCGCATTTACTTCGCATCGCTCCTGCTCTTTTTCCAATTGCTCACGCTCTTTGTGGGCCTTGAGTTCAGCCTCTATTTGCGTGACTCGAATCGAGAGTTGTGCACAAGTGTTTTGCAATTTCTCAATCTCTGCTGTATGCTTTTCGCACTCTTGTTGCAACAGAATATTATCTGCATGCTTTGTTTTCTCTTGCTGCAGGCGCTCAGAGTCAGGTTGCATAAGCTTTCCTGCTGCTGTATTTGCAAGAAGAAGCAGCGCGTTGCACTCCTGTGATGTGCTCATGTGGTAAGGAGTGATCAATCAAAGCTAAAGTTGTTCTTATATATCAAAAATTATGAAACCGAGCACAATTCCTCATTCAAAACCACCAATCTGTCCGTGAAGCTCTGATAAGGTTTGGTGTGAGTTAACTAAATAATTTACGATTTGCTTTTGTTTGTGCCGGTTCACTACCACAGAGGAAAAATGCGTCTGTTTGTGCCGGTTCACTACCACAGAGGAAAAATGCGTCTGTTTGTGCCGGTTCACTACCACAGAGGAAAAATGCGTCTGTTTGTGCCGGTTCACTACCACAGAGGAAAAATGCGTCTGTTTGTGCCGGTTTAGTACCAGAAAAAAACCTGTTTCCAAACACGGAATGTGCGCGCCTTTTTGCTACTAGTACTAAAAGAATCAGTATAAAACCCAGAAAATTTTGCTTCGACTTGCGTCGCAACAACCCCGCAAAGATGATCACGTACCCTGGTGCTTGGAGCATGCGGGGAAGCATGGAGCAGCATTTCAAACGGCTGCCCACTTGGCGTAACACCGACGAAGACTACTATGATGCGTTGTGCCAACTATTTGCTGAGAACACACAGGCTTTGCATACTCCTGTGTTTGAACTTGGCGTCATGCAGCATGGTGAGAACGCAGTGGTGATGGAGGGCAAGGACGACAGCAAGGACGACGGCAAGAAGGAGGGCAAGGACGACAGCAAGAAAGAGAACAAGGACGACGACAAGGACGACAGGAAGAACGACGGGAAGAAGGACGGGAAGAACGACGGGAAGAACGACGGCAAGGACGGCAAAGAGAAGGAAGAAGACAAAGACGATGCCAAGGACGAAGAGAAAGACGAAGACAAGGAGGAAGACAACGACGAAGAGAACAACGAACAGAACGACGAAGACAATGAAGAAGAGGATGACGACAGTGCCCTGGATGATACGGAGGACGAGGACAATGAGGAGAAGATGGCCAATGCAGCCAAAGCGTTCGTGAGTCCTATCAAAAAGGCAGCAGGGCAGAAGCGCACGCGTGAAGAAATGACGCATTGTCCGTATCTTCGTTGAAGATGATGAAAGAGTATTATGCGGGTATTGTAAGGCACATGAGGCCTTTTTTTTAATTATCCTTGTCGAACATGTTTGACATGAATAAACAAAAAGATACCTTACAACAACCTTACCTTGCCAATCATGCGTCTGTGCCATTTCAAGAACGGGAAGTGTTGTCTTGTGCCTTTGCCGTGCACTGGAGCTTTGCTGCTTGAGGATATCTTGAAAACTGTTGCGTCTTTTGTTTCTGTCTCTGGTGATGTGCGCAACTTATTTGTTGATTACGAAGGTGATTTTGTTCCGATAATTAACCACGACCAGCTCCACATCGTATGTCAGTTGGTGGCCGTGTACCACAATGCTTGTGTGAAGGCGAGATTGCGGGTAAGTTTGTGAAATGTATATAAAATATCGTTGCTAGCATTCAATGGGTGACAAGCCTGATGCAAGCGAAAAGGAGGAAAATTGGCTGGAACGAGATATGAAAAAAGACGGGATTATGCAGAATACAATCGATACAATCGATATTAATGAGATGTTGCAACCCTTGAAATATGACGAGTTCAGTGATCTCATCACATCGTTTGGGTGTTTGCCCGTGGACAAGAAGTGTATTGCAGACCTCGTGTCTTCGATACCCACCAGCACACACTTTTCCAGCGTGCATTGGTTGCAACAAAAACAATCCGACCATGAATGCCTGACTGTGCGAGATTTGGCCGTGTTTGCGCTCTTGTACAACCAAAGCTTGCTCGTGATGCACAACGAGACGAATGAGGCACTTTCTTTTGACATGCAACGGTCCTTGCAGCATGTACAGGCCCTGCGAGACAAACATATCCTGCAACAAAAAGCAGAGATAGAGAACTTTGAGAATGAGTTGGCGGCACTGATATTGGATGACAAAACCAAACATGTGTAGTTTTGATTAACATTTTTATTAAGTGTGGTGTGCCTTGTGTGCCAGGTGTCTGAACGCGAGGCCGAAGACGAACATGTCGAGTTTTTGCAACAGAGCCAGCATGATCTTGAGCATGCGCAAGATGTGGAAACTTCCGGGGATGAAATGAGTGACAAGGAAACCGACGAAGGAAGTGGAACTGAGTGGCATGATGCGCCAGATGAGGAGGGGGAAATGAATGCAGATATCGAGGAGCGCTTCTCTACGCGGTACACGCAGGAGGGGGCTTTTGCGTATATGTAATGATCAATAAATAGTTTGAACGTGTTTGTGTTTGTGTTTGTGTTTTTTAAATGTGGTGTATAAATAGAAATACTAGTTCTCAGCACGCTTCTACTCTTTTCCACGATACTCACGCCATGCAAGCCTCGTGCGCACGCTGTGTGTTTTCACAGCATGCTTTGGAGAAAGAAAGCAAGTCTTATGCCTTAGTTTTGATGACGGGGGGTGGCTCTTTTGAGACACTGTGGCAGGACGAGATGTCTGCCGTCACTAAGAACCAATTTCTTGCTCCCTTGTACACACACTGCGAGACATGCAAGCAAAAGAGTTGGATTGCGCGAGACGCCACGCCGCAGGTGGCTTTGCAACAGTTTTTGATGGATTCGCAGCTGTGGTTAGCGATGTGGGAGGCGTGTGAGATGAAATAGAATATAGAATCAATGCCCACTCTCATCATGCTCAATCTCGTGATTAAAGTATCCATCATCGCAAGTGCAATCATGAGATTCTCCTGAGCCTGCAGGGGCCGTGGAGTGCTCTGGGCAGTGTAGAACAGAGTTGTTGACGCATATGACATTTTGCATGCACGGCGTGCACGATTTTAGATAGTCAATGGTGCATAGCTCTCCACTGGCGTTCATGGCAATACCAGACCCATTTCGAAGCAAAATACAATCGCGCCATGTGCCTTCTGCACACGTACAGTTTTCAATGAAACCGGCACCCGGAAAACTGGTAGAATTGGATGGGCACGGTAGCTTGGATGTCCCCCCGGCACAGTAAAATCCAGGTGGACATTTGTAGCATGTGCCAGGCTCTGATAGTGAATAATACCCCGGCTTGCATGTACAGTAGGCCTGCGATGTCGAGTTTGGCGAAGATTTGGCATAGTTTGCGTCACATAAGCAATCGTCAATACTCACACTTCCAAGCTGGCTGTGGTGAGAATGGGGTGGGCACGGAGTGCACTCTGTGCTGTAGGGAGTGGGTCCGTGTAAATCTTGCCATGTTGACACGGAGCACAGAACACATGCGGATTGTCCGGCCTCGACGCTGTAGCTGCCGTTGACGCAGTGTACGCATGTGTCGGCGGAGGTGGCATGTGTGGCTGTAGAATATGTACCGGCTGGACACAATTCGCAAGTGGTGGCGTTGGATGTTGTGGATGTTGTGGGAATTGTGGAAAATGAGCCGGGGGGACATGCAAGGCACGTCCAGCTTGTCCAGGTGTCACCACCTGTAACTGTAGATGTGTAGAATCCTGCATTGCACACGCAGGCATCTTTGCTTCCAGATCCGGCTCCACTGGTGCTGTTGCTTGGACAGGGCTGACATGCTTCCACAGTTGTGGCAGCATCCAAGACATTGTAAGTATTAGGAGGACAAGCGGTGCAAATATATGCTGATAGATTTGAATTGTAATATCCGTAATATCCTTGTCCACAAGGTATACACGTAGTCCTTGGGTCCCCCTCGTATCCTGGTGGACACACACAAGCTTCCGGGGAGGTGTCACATGAAATACATGTAGTGTTGCCGAGTTCTGATTTGAAAGTATTGTTGGGACACGGCTCGCATATCCAGGCCGTGCTATTGAAGTAATTGGGCTTGCATACACACTCGTCAATTGAGGTCGCATTAACTCCAGTATAGGTAGAAGAATTGCCGGGACATGCTTGGCATTCACCGTTTGCATTCAAGAAAAAACCAACTCCACATCCAACACATGTCAGTTGTTGCTGTGCCACATTACCCCGATGTGAAAGAATGATAGATACCACAAGAATGAATCCCAAACGCAAGGTACAAAAGCCTCCACGCATACTCTTTTGAGTGCTGCGCTTCTAATATAAACCAGATCTCGGCCGAATCAAAGTATTTAGGTCTAAAAATTCATTTCGCAATGGCTTTATTTTCAATGCGGTTCTACATATGTCTTTGCATGTGCATTTTTTCAGCCCGGGCTCTAAAATTTGAAGTTGTTCAAAAAACGTGTGAGTCCGCATCACAATCAGTGCAATTGGAAAATGCATTGAATCCCGACACGGCATACAACATCATTTACCGGTGGAACCGTTTCGGTATCGTGCGAGACTGGCAGTTTCAAGAGGACGAAGAGGATGAGTTCAAGAAGAACATGCACTGTGTGAAACTGCAATTCATCAGCAGACTGATGCTACCCAATGTCTTCTCACAATACTTGAGTGACCTCTCGTACGACGTCGGTATTCAGAAGTCCCTCTGCTACAGAAACAATATTTTAACAGAGCTGGTGCACGTCAATGATGTATCCGTCCTCTCTGACTTTTCAGCTATTGAAGTCACAAAAGTAGCAAACGGCTATCTCAAATCCAGTGTCTCCGTGCACTATCAAATCCCATGGTACTTTGCCGTTTTGAAGCCGATTGTGGACAAGCACGTACAGCAGAGCTTCACGGACAGATTGGTGGTTTTGAATGAGGAGTTGTGCTCCAATGCATAATTTTTTTTCATAATTTTTTCACGAGCTCGTGTTTAATTTGCTCCTCAGATATATATAAGGCAAAAAAGTTTACCATTGCATTTAGTCAACAATGTCGACTGAATTTGACGCTGCTAGCGCATTGGTTTTGTTGTCGGGTGGTGCGAGCAATGAGGAACAGTCACAGATTGTCCGGTTGGGAAACAGGGTTTTGAAACTTAACTGGATGCAGATGACGTTTGAAGAACTCCAACCTGAAGTTCTTGTTCCTCTCCAACCTGAAGTTCTTGTTCGTCAGCCAATCAGGCAGAGTGACGAGCGGATAGAAGAAGAGGCTACATCCAGCCAGGTCGTACAACAAGCAGGCAAATCCAAGCGTCCGAGGCAAAAGCCTGGCAGGCATGAACTGCCGTCTCTTGATACGTATAGAGTACAATTCAGGAAGCCACTTACGACACTTTCTAAGAATGAGAAGGTGAAAATCTCTGATGCAGAGATATCTGAGATGAGCTCCGTAACTCCATTCTATTATGCCTGTCCTTGTCGAGGCCCAAATGCTGCATGCCCTAACAAGGTTATGCTCGTTTGTCAATTTTGCCCTTTAACTAAGCTCAAGGATGGTAAAGCCATCACGAACTTTGGGCAAAACCCTATAGCATGTCCGGAACGCGACGTGCGAAGGAATTGGAAGGCGCATGTAGACGCCACGTCCAGAATGAACCATACTTTCTGGAATGCTGTGGCATTGTTATGGAAAGCCAGGGTAAGCAACCAGAAAGCCGTCAACCATGACACTTTGCTTCAAATACTGCAAAAAAAGCAGTATCATTTCAAAAAAATGGAACGTGCCTTTCGCAACGCCAACCTGATTGACAGTGATGAGGCTAGGAAATGGGGCAATCATAAGTTGTTCTCTCGAGCAAAGACATTGTTCGAAGACTTTGGAATCGACATCAACGCCAAGCAGCCGCGCAAGCGTTCGAAACAAGATTCCGAGGAGTCCCAGGACGAGCAAGGTAGAAATGCAAAGAAGGCGCGCAAGCGTTCGAGACAAGATTCCGAGGAGTCCCAGGACGAGGAAGAAGAGTTCCAGGACGAGGAAGATGAGTCCCAGGACGAGAAAGATGAGTCCCAGGACGAGGAACTAGTTGAACCTTGAAAAGTCCCAGGACGTTTTTTTCCATAATATTTGTTCATCATAAAAGAAAACACATGAGTTGTCTGAGTTTGATTGACAAACAAAAATGCATTAGTTAGATTTGCTCCTTTTTGGTTTGCTCGTGTTTGGTTTGCTCGTGTTTGATTTGCTCCTGTTTGAGTAGCTTTAATCGGATTGGTTTGTGTTTGCGCTCGTGTCCAATTCTCTGCATCTATGTCCACCATGCAAAATGTCGAAGTCAAAATGACGGCGAACTGTCACATTCGGCGGCGCATTCTCTCTGCCCCAAGCTCCTTCTTTGATTTGTTTGACACGGCCTCACACCTCGTGGAGCTGGAGGAAGCGAATTCATGTGAGAAGGTCGTCATTAGCAACATCAGCAAAGCCAAGGCGGTACGAACCAACACGTGCACGCCGCCTGTTATTTCCAACGTGTGTGGCAAAATAGAGCATTTGCTCCCCCAATATTACACCGACGTGTATGCACCGTCTATATCCCCAAGCGTCCGTCGCATCAGCAACAAGTTTGGGCGCTTTGATTGTCTTTTTACCTCGCATTGCAACTTGCTCACCAGCATATCGCGCAGCTACACCATGTTTCGAGGGGGGCACAGCATGAAGGACACGTTGGAGATGATTCAGCAGTGTGTGTTGCCAGAGACGATTTACACCAACACCGTACACATGCTGGTCATCAACACGCGCCTGGGCCGTCCAATTCAGGTAGACTCCCTGCAAATCAAAAACGATTTGGACAGGGACACGCGCTGGAAGGTACGTTTACTCAACAACGCAGACGAAACCGGGAGCAACTGCGATTTGCTACTTTCGCAAATAGATGTCAATGCATTGCGAGAGCAGGCCAATTTTTCGAGGGATGAGCCAGATGAGCCAGATGAGACAGATGCGCCCAATCTTTTGCCCAATCTTTTTCCCACCAAGATCAAAATGCTCATAACAAAACTGGGCAACGTCAATATGTTTTTGAGCATGCCCAGTGTTCCGCTCAAAGATTATGCCAAGATTGAGGACCACGTCATGTTCTTGACACGCGAAATTGTGCGGGTTCTTATGATGGCAACATGAATTCAATATTTAAGACAAATTAGTTGTATCTAGATAGAACTTAGTTGTATCTAGATAGAACTTAGTTGTATCTAGATAGAACTTAGTTGTATCTAGACAGCGTGTACACACAGTACTATGCCTGTCCAAAGCACGTACTTTGAAGAAGTGTTTTGGCCTCCTGGTTGGTGGGAGTTTATTCTAGCAGCATCAGCTAAACCCAACGAGATTGATTGTTGTGCTTTCATGTGTATTGCCTTCTTATGGAAGCTGATACAGCTCAAGTTCAAGTACGAGGACTTGAAAATGCTCACGCAACAGGATTTACACCAATTTATTACCAAAAATTCTTGGTTTAGACAAGTTTTTGCCTGGCACTTCGATAAGCAAAAGCAATTGCTTATTCCGAAATTTTATTCGGATGGAATTGAACAAACAACAATAGATCAATGGTTACCTTCACTTCTTTTACACATGCAGATCAAGTGTGAAAGAATTGAAGCCTATGAAAATCTATCATGGCCAAAATTCTCAGAGCAAATATCTGCTTCTGTGCAAGAATTGCCGATACTATATTTAATTTGCGTCAACATAGTGTTGGAAATGGAGACGCATAGCCACATATTGTTAGTTATCAAACATAAAACAATAACATTGCTTCATAATTGGGGTATTCAAAATCCCGATGATAGCAAGATCAGCAAAATATGGCAAGGCAACTATTTTCACACGCATTTGGTATTGCAACTTGAACATGATCCCATGCTTTCTCAAAAATAGCTTTGAGCTCCTTCCGTAAGTAACATTTATTAAAACATGTAAAAACTACAAGCAACAAGCTTAAAGTTTGCACTTTAACAAATTCAATGAAAAACCCACATGTCATCTGCACGCGGCCTCCCCGGCGACGTGCTCCGGGCCCATGCTTTCACGGCTCTTTTAGAAACATCCTTTCTAGACAAGGTGTTATTCTTACCTGAATCTGAATCAGAAAACAAGGAAGAAAAATTCCACCCGGACGCGTTCAAGAAATGATCCGTGCGTTGTGGAACCTTCCATGTTCGTGGACGAGGCATGAAGTGAAAACTAAGCACAGGAGACATGTGGAGGGACGACAGAGATGGGAGCAAAGGTCGGCAAATGGCATTACTAAAGTCATGTAAAGGCAAAGAAGACGATATTCCCAATATCCGCATACGTAAAGACGTGGTAAGCGGTGTGTAAAGACCATCGGATGTAGAAAACAAGCATGAGCACAAGAGAAATAGCGAGCACATAACGAAAGTTGTCTCCCGCACACGGCACATGCTGAAAATAGGGTGGCTATATTGAACAGAGAATACATTACATAGCATGATACTCATCTTGAAAAATATAAATGCAAGTCTTTTATCATGTTTAGCAAGTTCTATTCAGGTTTGATATTGCAATGCATATTACTCGATTTTTTTTATTTACGAGTTTCTTACCAAAACAGCAAGTATGCCAATGCAGAAAAAGATTGTTAAAACGTTTGCTGCAAGAAAGAGTCAAATTGAAGAAATAGTACAATTTTACAACCAAAATGGGTATGTCTTGATTCAACTACTTGACGAAGAAACATGTAAAGCCATGGTATTAGAGCAATGGCGTGAAATCATTTTAAAACAACCATATTCAGATGATTACAAGTTAGAAAGCAAAAATTATGATAATCCTGAGGAGGCAATAGATCTAAACGAAGACGAGTTATTTACTTATGCAACAAAAAAAGATTTAACACCAAACCAATTAAAAAAATACACAGATGGGTGGCCTATGCATAAAACCTTTGGAGCTACCTGTGACCCACAGGTTTTCAATTTAAAAGGTGTGTGGAAAATAAGAGAAAATAAATTTCTATATAGACTGGCTAAAAAAATTCTCAATAAAATAGAGATATGGGTTTCCATTGACAGATCAATTCAAAAATTGCCCAACCAAGGTGAAAATGAATGGTTACATCTTGATCTCAATTTAAAAAAAACTTATGAGAATATTGATGCATCATCAAATGAAACAAAAACAGAAGCACTTCAAGGCAAGGTACTTTATACAGAAGGTGGATTCCTCTGTGTTCCTGGGTCGCATACTCCACACATGACAAAAACAATATGTGAGCAACATGTAAATGATGCAAATTACAACAAGGACAAGTTTCCTTTTAATGAAAACAATAAGTGGGACCAAGAGCATTTGTTTAAAAAGCAAAAGTTCATACACATCCCCGCTGGATGTGCTATATTTTGGAATTCGCATTTGGTACATGGTGTGCTAAAAATCCCAAGAAGAGACAATATACAATACGGAACTTACATTGGATATTTTGCTGCTGGCTCACGACCTGAGTATAAAGAAAAAACTAAAGCGCTTGACCCCACGAACAAGGGTGTTTCAGAATTACAAGATAGACTGGACAGTTATGTTTACAATCGCGCGCCCATTCTATGGCCGAGTTTGGACCAAGTTCATTATTTCCCCGCAATGTGGACTACGTATACGCAGCATATGAAAAACCATATTGCAAAGTTGCATGACCGTGTTCGTGTGGGGATGCTTAATACAATAACACAAAAAAATGGCAAAAAGCTGCAAGTAGTCACAGCACCTATATTGCCTAGAGAGCAGTATCAGAAACCAGATTTGAGTGAACTGGGTAAAAAACTTTTGGGCATGAAATTATGGCCTGATCTTGCAACAAAGTACATGGCAGAAGACGATAAAGCTCTTGCAACTCTAGAACAAAACAAAAAAGGAGATAAAGCTATGCAAAGTGCACAAGATGGCATTGAGGAGCGTGAGGAAGAAGAGGCAGAACATGAACCTGAGGATGAGGTGGAGATCGAAGACGAGATGGAAGAAGAAGATGAAGATATGCAAAGTGAAAAAGAAGATGAAGATATGCAAAGTGAAAAAGAAGATGAAGATATGGAAAGTAAAGAAAAAGATCAAGCTAAGACAAAAAAAAGAAAATCGGCCTATATGGGCAAATCTGCAAGTATTGAGCTCCAACTAAAAAACAGATTTTTGTTATGTTTTTGATTCTTCCAATTTTATTATATTTCAAAAACAAGTAAATAAGGATTTGACATAAAACGCATCTTCATGCCTTTTGGCTTGACTACTGTCCAATCTTCGTCAGTTTTTGGTTGTATGATTTCCACTAATTTGACACGTGCTAATAATCTGGGGTTTGGTTTTTTCTGCCATGTATTTGCAATTTTTTGTATCCACATTTCTGCTGATTCGCGTTTGTAATTCATAACATCAAGCTTTGGTTTGTATGGGTTAATAATCTGTTCAACTTCCAACAAATTTTGCAAGATGTTGACGTTCCTTGCATCCAGTTTTTGGTTTGTTGTGAATTTTTGGTGAATTTGGTTCATAGCATACCACACCAAATTATAAGCTGTGTTACCATCTTTGAGACGTTGGTGGTCTAGATTCTGGACATACAATTTCTCCGAGTTTAGCATGCATGTAACCACTTCTGAGCTTCCATATTTTGCTGCAGCGTGGAAAAAAGGGTTACGCCAGGGCCAAGTTCCAAAGCATCGATAATTGTCGCCATCAGATGAAAATGTTTTTTTTAGTTGGGATTTTGACCCCAAACATAATATTTTATTATGGTCTTTTGATGTTTCTTCTGTAACATAACCAGAAGACCATTGCTTGAATTCATTTTGAGAGAGATACACCTTATGCTTCAAAAATGTCATAAACTGTCTGTAAAGACAAATAGCCCAATACCGATTACAAAAAAAAGTCGGGTCTATCTTTGCAATGGCTTGCTTGTGATATTCAGATATAACTCCTGGCATGAAACAATATTCAGATTTGTGTCTTCTGTCAAGCATCTTTTTCTCTAGTTGTTCGAAGAAAAAGTCTTGTCTTTGTCTCAAGGACTCAGTCAGACCAAAATCAATAAAATAATATTGCAAGTGAGCCAATGTGTGATTCAAAGCCCATTCGTTTTTATGCTTGTAACTCAACACAGCGGATACAAATTCATCTGTATACTCCTCGCCTTTTACTGCATGCTGAAAGCCTTTCAATTTCCATAACGTCAATAAGTGCAACTTCCATTTGGGATGTTCCTCAGTGTAATAAACAGGAGCTTGGCATAATCCAGTATCATCTTCGGCATTTTTATATTGTTTTTTGTTTTTGTTTTGAATCAATTTGAGCAAGGCGTTTACCATATTTTCGAGCAGTTCGACTTGATTGCACTCAAACACTGTTTTCAGTGCATTGAGGTTCTTATTTGGTCTAAACGATTTCCATTTTTCTCGAAAGCTCTCTTTATTTTCGATATATGCCAATTCCATATTTCCCATTAGACTATTAAATTCATGCTTTTGTTCGATTCTTTCTTTGGTATCTCCATGCTTGTAGGAACTTATCTTGGGTTGTCTTATTCTGTGCTCCTTCAAACCGAAAGATTTGATATATTCATTTAGAATTTCTTGAATCACATTCTTCATTTTTGAATCCTGCACACCTCCTTTGCGAGATTTATTGTGAGCAAACAACTTGTTTTCCAAATCTTCAAACGCATCTATGTTATCACATCTATATGCAGAGTTTGATAAAGCTACAAGGTCTTGCAATTGTTTGTTGCTTTTTGACAACCAATCTGAATTCAGAGCTTCGAGTGGTTTGCTCCATTGCGGTTCAATTTCAACATCATTCACATTACCACTAAACTCAAGCTTGGTAGCCTCGTCCGCATTCGATTCAACAAATCTTCCAAGCTCTGTTTGATTTTTTACTGTGAACTTTCTTAACTCTGTACTGGCGTTTCGGGCATAAGCTTGTAAAAGATGAAGACCGTGTAGCTCAGTAACCTTTGTAACATCCTTTGTCTTCTCAGTTTGCCAATAAGCATGCCATGGATCACGTTGTTTTGACAAAAAATAATCTGCTTGCATCTGCACAGCCCATACCTGTGGCTTAGCTGTATCCTCACATACAACTGCTTCAAGTTCGTGTGAATGTAAATAATTTTGTTCCATTATATCTTCAACAACTGGCATATACGTATTGGGGTATTCTTCTTGTAACTTCTTTTGTTCAAGTAATAGATTAATTGCTAATTCTCTCCTGCGATAATACAAAGGCCAATCAAAAGTAGATCGAATGTCGTTAATGAGAAACAAGATAAAATTGGGATGTGTTTCCTTCCATCGCTGCCAAGTTTTCACGTCGTGATCACGAAAGAATTGTTGGTGGAAGGTAAATTGTTTCTTATCTTCTTCTGGATTGTCTGATTCGACTAGTGTTGTGAACTCTTTATTCACGTTATTCAAGTTGTCTACCTCCATCAACCTAGGGTCGTACAGATGAAATTTTACGTTTGGAAAGCAATGGGCCAACTGTTGCAAATGCGACGTTGCACCACCGGCTGCTCCAATGTACAAGACAACTGTTCTTTTGAGTATATCTTTTGGGCCAAACATATCTGAGGGTCTTAAATCTTTCGGCGTTTTATCAAATTTTTCCAATTCGTACAGCATTGCAAGTGAAAGAGCAAGATATTCATTCAGTGCCAATTTCAGCTGGCCATCATGCAAATCTATGTCTTGATCAAATGCTCCTGCTCTATATTTCTCTGTGGTGGTTCCGGTAAGTTGATCTCTCGTCATTTTTATGTCCTTGGAATACTGTTGCAAAAGAAGCTGAATTTCTGCAACAGAATCTTCAAGAGAAGACATTATAACATTTGTTCTTATTTAGTTATATACTCTAGATCTTTTCTGTATCAGGGTCAAATCGTTTTGCTTATGCTTGTAGGCACCGGCTTGTTGATTATATTAAACAACCTGTTTCTTTTTGAAATGCACTCAAAACAACTTAACTTGTATGTGATGTTACAACTGCTTATATGCTTGATTTGTGGGGTCTATGGGTTTCACCCGGACGAGGTAGAGAATCTTGAGTGCACGCCGTGCCATTCGTCTATGTACTGTACGGGTGGGAGTGCATATACTTGTCCTGCGAACAGTCTGCCACAAGAATTTGCTTCCTCCATTGACGACTGTTTGTGTGTGCCTGGGTATGAGAGAGACGGGGATACCTGTGTATTGGGAAGTGAGCCGTATTATTATGTGGATGGTTTGCTCAGAGAGTGTCCTGTGAACTCGCGGACGCTGGTGAATGGGTCGGGGAGCATAGAGGCGTGTGTGTGTGACGCTGGGTATGAACTCAATGCAACGAATATGGACGGTGTGTGTGTGCAATGTCCGCCCGGCTTCGTGAAGGCAGAGTATAGCAATGCCAATTGTACTCTCTGCCCGGCAGATACCTTCGCGGATATGCCTGCCTCCACAGTGTGTACGGCGTGCGCTGAAAATGCCTTTTCCAATGTGGGGGCCTCAAGTTGTGTGTGTGATGCGGGATATGTAGACAGTGGTCAAAATGATGCTAGTGGGGAGTCGTGTGAAGCATGTGCTCCCAATTATTACCGAGAGATTGGCCAGGCATCTTGTGTATCGTGTGGGGAACATATGATTTCGCCAGAGGGTTCGAGTTCAGAATTGAATTGTTCGTGTTTGGGGGGTTATTGTGGACTTAATGAATACAACGAGGCATATGAAACGGGGTGTGTGGGAAAAATCACAACAGAGTGCTTCTCATGTCCTAACAACTCTGGCACGTTATACCCAGGCAACCAAACATACCCAAACATTGGTGTGGAGAGCTGTCAATGCTTGCCTGGATATGAATTCAATTTATTGAAACATATGACTTCATGCTTGCCATGTGAGCTTGGGTTTTACAAAGAAGTCTTGGGGAATGTTACTTGTATTGCTTGTCCTGTAAACTTTACTACGGGATCCACCGCCAGTGTGAATCTGAATTCGTGTGTATGTGCACCAGGTTTAGTTTATGTAGCAGGAAATACAGAAGAAAGTTCGTGTGAGCCTTGCCCCTCACACACTTTCAAGAAAGATTACAGCAACAGCTCGCAATGTGCGAATTGCTCGACATGCCCTTTGGAAAACGAGCGTATCACAGAGGCTTGCTCTTCCTTTCAGGACACCCAATGTGGGCCGTGTCAAGATAATAGCAATCTGCCTTTGAATCAGGACTCCCGCACATTTTGTGATTGCAACGCTGGTTATGAAGCTGATTTGACAGCAGACGCGTGTGTGCCTTGTGCGATTGGGACCTACCGAAACACCAATAGCAACAACTCCATCTTGTGTATGCCGTGTCCTGGCAATTTGTTTGCGGATGTGACGGGAAGCATAGAGTGCACTTCATGTTCCGCTCACTGCTTGGAGGGTTACTTTGTATCTGCTGAATGCAATGCCACGAGGGACATTGAGTGTCAAACTTGTCAATCGTGTCATGTGGGATACTACTCGCGAAGTATTGACAATAGCACCACGGACACTACATGCGGAGCACAGTTTGCCAATAATCGCGCAGACACCAATTGCTCCCTGTGTGATGCCAATTATTACTGTGTGGATGGGGTCCGTTTCAGCTGTATGGAATATGCAATCAGTGCCACAGGGAGTTATGATGAGAGTCAATGTGTGTGTGAAGACGGCTACTATATGCAAGACGGTGTGTGTGTGCAGTGTCCCCGAGATTCTTACTGCCTCAACAATACATTATATCCTTGTCCAGAGCATGCTTACAATAACTTCCTCGGAAGTTCAAACGTGCTGGCGTGCAATTGCTTCCGACAATACTATCGTGTATTGAGTGAAAATGATGTGACATGTCATCTTTGTCAATCAGGAGATGCGTGTTTGAATGAAAGTGCGTACAATTGCACGGATGACCGTATGTTGCTGACTCCCTTGTCTGATAAGGGGTCCACTTGTACTTGTGTGAATGGCTTTTACAACAACGAAGACAACACAACGTGCATTGAGTGTCCTTTAAACTCATATTGCGTTGAGGGACAACGATTTGCATGCTCATCAGACCGACATACGCTACACCCGCGCTCTGACAGCCAAGACTTGTGTTTTTGTTTGCCTGGAACTTCTTCTACAAGTCAGTATCCCAACAGCAGCTGCACACTATGTGGAGACAACACATATTGTGAAGGGGACAATGTAGTCTGGGGTTGTCCGGAAAACTCAATTTCCAACCAGGGGTCTACCACTTTGTCTGATTGTAAGTGCGCGGTGGGTTACGAAGCCACCCTCAATCATACCAATTTGGTATGTTCCAAATGCGCACATGGCAGCTTCAAGGATATCACCAACAACAGTGCGTGTAAAGCATGCACAAAGTGTTCAGCCTCTCTGCATCAAGTGTATGAATATGAAGCGTGTCGAGCAGAAGCAGATGCCGTGTGTTCCCCTTGTACCGTATGCCCTGCTTCAGGGCAGTTTGTGAGCATGCCATGCACAGACGATTTGAATGCTGAATGCGCCAACTGCACAGTGTGTGATTATTCGCAACAATATGCACACTATGAGTGCACGATTCCGTCTCCGACACACGACACAGATTGTCGTAACATCAACAGGGATGTGACAACATGTGGTGTGGGAGAGTATCGTGGCCAGCACACCACAACGAGTGACAGTTGCTGTGCCTCGTGTTCATACCACGACACAAAATACTTAGAGTATACGCTTCACACACCTACTTCTCACGGCACAAGATACAATGACCCCTACTCGTGTCCCATACAATGTCTTGGACATTCCAAATTACGAAATCCCCTGAATCATTCACTCGGCTGTGTATCATGTGAAACGGGGAATGTGTTACTCAAGGACTTTAGTATCATGACGGATGACACACAATGTTCCTTTCAATGTAGACATTCGTACGAACGCGTGACCCTCGAGGACGGAACCGAGGACTGTGTGCTGCCACCCCTTTCCGCGTCGTCGCGCAACTCATTCATGCATACTGTCAATATAACTAACCTACATTATGATGCTTCGGGATATGCCATCACAGTGCAGCATACCAACTTCAGTCGGTTTGTTGTGGTGGTGGGATCCGATGCACCTGCTAACTGCAGTATAGTGCGGGGGTGTTGTTACAGCGAGCAGTGGCGGGTGTCAGAGTTGAGACAAGCTGGTTTTCTCTCTACGGTCACCAATGATTCTTGCTCCCAAACCCCCCTGCTACCTTCTTCGAAACTGGGCCCTAACACGCTCGTGTTTACTGTCCCAGATGACCGTTTGAGTGAAGTTGCTGAGTGTTCATGGAATATCAATAGCACAGATTGTGTGTTGACGGTTTCCATCATTGATACCCTTTTGTGGAAGGTGAGCTCTCAGCGTTTGGTTATCAGGGTGACCCGCGCTGTGCATTATGCTGTGGTGGGTCAGCAAGAATATCTTCCTCTGAATGACTTGGCAGTGAGGGTAATGTGGGCTTACACCGTGAATGGACTCAAGGTATACATGATCCGGACAAGAATTCAGACACAAGTTCCTTTTCTTCATGTGTATATGCGCGTTCAGGGCATGAATCAATTGTCAGAAGAGGAGACTGAAGCTGCCAAGGCTGAATGTGAGCGAATGCATTCTGAGAGTGATGAGATCACACAAACAAGTCCAGACTTCAACCTCACAGCTAATGTGGAACTGAATACCATTTCGTTTTGGAAGGGGAATACGGATTCAGTGAGAGTGTTTTACACTTTGACAACTTTGACAAGTTTGACAACTTTGACTACGCAGGATGCCTTGCTCACTGAATCCTCCAACATCATGGATGTGGTGGCCATTCGAAACATGAGTATGCTACCTCAAATGTGTGTTGCTGCAGAAACTCAATATCACTTTGATGTGCTTGAAGTCAAAGCAGTCTCTGGCCTGGGACGAGATCAAATTTATGCCATGAACCGACTTGGGAACTCCACACACTATGTGCGGGGGGAGCTCGGCAGACTCACCACTTTTATTGTGCAAGCGCTGATTAATATTCCAATGGATATTGTGTTGAAGAACGCATTGGCTGTGCATTTTCGCACGTCGCAGGCACACCACAATATGTTACCCTTTCTCCCCAATGCTACGGAAATGCAAGACGGTAATCTTGACTTCATGTTTTTATTCAGAGAAAAGTGCCGCTTGCAAGGCCACAACTGTACGTACGAATATCTAAGAGCACACCAACCACACGCTGCTGTGCACGCTCTCAAAAGCTGCTCTTATTCAGAGCAGGCGAGCGCCAAGGCATGGATTGTTCATTATCTAGGTGTTCCAAATGACGCGGAACACATCAAGGCCATTTGTGAGAAGGTAGGGGAACACCCATCACACTCCTTCACCGCCTTTCTACTCAACACAATGGCTTTTGTCGACAGGAATCTATGGAGCACACAACAAGATGCGCACGGCATGCACTCTGACACTATTGTTTCCTATGTCTGGGGCAACTTCGATGCACATACGCAAGTAGAGTCTCACCATTAAACAGAATCTACCTCCACCAAGACGAGGGGTCTGCCTTGCTTGTTTGTCGGCTTTCCTCCCACGACAAGACGGTACCCATTGGCATTCCATTTTTCGCGATCAAATGTGTACGTCGAGAGGGCATCTTTGCCGCAGGCCTCCGCTTCCGTGTACTTTTCTGCATCAGGAATACCTTTGCGAAGAAGCTCGATGCGCTTGAGGTTCATATCGGTAATAGCGTTCATAGTTCCCCACTGTACAATGCCGTCCTTCATGTACTCCTTCATCGTCCACTTCGGCCCTTCAAGCATCCTCGTGTAGTTGCCTCCATTATTAGTACCCCCCGCTGCCATCATGCCCGTTTCGCAGAGGAACTTGCGGAATGCGTCTTTGGGGTTCTTCACGGACTCGCCATTCTGCATGACCATGACCTTCTCCGCCAAAGTTTGAAACTGAATCTGGCTCACAGTGAAGCTGGAAATTTGGAGATAAGGATGTTCGTCCGTTGTCTTGGTTGGCGTCTGCGTTGCCGGTGTCTGCGTTGCTGGCGTCTGCGTTGGCGGCGTCTGCGTTGGCGGCGTCTGCGTTGGCGGCGTCTGCTGAAAAATACTTGAATACGAACGAACTTCCGCGCAAGCAGTAACAGAAGCGTTCTCAGCAGCAGCAGCCCGAGCAGCCTTCCTCTTTTTAGCTTCCTTCCAGGGATAAAATGCCGCGCCATCAGTGCCAGAAGCGTTATCAGCATCAGCAGCCCAAGCAGCCTTCCTCTTTTCAGCGCCAGCCGGGCGGGGAAGAGCTTCCGGGCGGGAAAGAGCTTCCGGGCGGGAAAGAGCTTCCGGGCGGGAAAGAGCTTCCGGGCGGGAAAGAGCTTCCGGGCACGAAAGAGCTTGCAGGCAGGGAACAGGTTTCAGGACGAGCTTGCTCTCCGACTTCTTGATGATGTTCTTTGCCGGACGCGGCGGCTCGAGTTTCTTGCCTGCCCTGAGGAGGAGATTCACATTCCTGCTGAGTTTCTTTGCCGTGCGCAACTCTTCTTTTTCCTTCTGCATCATACGCCGCGTGAAGACCATGGTGCTTGTCGTGCTTGCGTGCTGTCTGCCGCTGATATTTTGAGTGAAGTTTGAGAGAGTTGTCGGAAGTTCGCGTGGATCTGGTTCGCGTGATTTTCAGTACACTACTGTACTCGTGACGAGACCCTAGTGCTGGAGTACTTGAATTAGTTGAGTACAAGAAGTTTGAGTATTTTTGTACCAGGTTCGGACGCGAATTTCATTGGAGTTCATTAGTACTGCTGGGAGAAACGCGGTCACGCTGGTAAACCAGGGCTGGTACAAAGTTTTGATACATCAATACTCTAAGCCTAGTACTGGAAACAATTTCTGTTCCGTCTAGACGCAAATGCTTTACAATTGTACTGTAGGGAGAACCCCGCGGTAATTTTCTCCATCAACTTTTACTACTGGAAACAAGTTTTATTCAATTTTGACATATTTGGTCAATATTTGACCCAAATCTTTTCCAAAATAATCAATATAATTATGAAAAATAACCAGAATCAAGTTGGTATTGATCGCGAACTGAAGTCCCTGTTCAACAACTTCCGGTTCCCTCTTCCCGTTCAACTCAGGAGGCCAGAGTGCGCAAGCACGCTCCCGTGCGCACGACTTTGCGCAATGAACCGCAAGCGTTCTCATGAGGATGCAGAACGCAATCAAGACAATGACGCTGCTGAGGCTGCTGTTTCCGCTGTGTTACGGAGGAGTGCAAGAATAAGTATCATGGGGATGCTGGGTGCCGGTGGAGCTGCTACGGCTGGAGCTGCTGCTGCTGGAGCTGCTGCTGCTGGAGCTGCTGCTGCTGGAGCTGCTGCTGCGAGTGCCGTTCAGGAAGCTTTTGTTGAGTTGATTCGTGGAGACAGCAAACTACCTGCTCATGGTAAATATAAGTGGAAGAACTGCATTTCTCCTCACGAGCTTCCCGCATGTTCACCGAGCACCTATGAGCAAGCGCTGTTGAACGAAGGGTATGTGCATCCCATTGAGATAGATGGCTTCATTCGCCTTTCAGATGACGAGAACAATGATGCGCAAGATGGAGAGGTCAACCGTCCTCCCTTGAACATCATTAACGAGAACAATGCTGCGCAAGATGGGGAGGTCAACCCTCCTCCCTTGGACATCATTGACCTCACACTTTCAGATGACTGCATTGACCTCACACTTTCAGATAATGAAAATGACTGAGTGAAGCAATAAAATTCTTTCAAGCTCATCATTGTCTTTGAAGTTCACTCGAATCCCTCTGCACAGACACAGTCATGCACCCCCTGACTGCCTTGATGCGCCGTAGTTTGTGTGCTGCTACAATGAAAGCAGGTAGTCTGCTGGAAATTGGGTTGATATGTGCCGTAGTCGCATGCGCTGCACATATTCTCATGAGCATAGGTGCCGGGGGGACATGGAAGGCATGCATGTTTCTCTGCACAAAATAGTGCGAGTTGTGCAGGTGTGAAGTGTTCGCGGTGATTGGCGGCACTCACGTTGAAGTATTCTTCGAGCTTGGTGAGGTTATGCACTAAATGATGGCCCGTTTCACAAGTCACTCCCGTCACATCATTCTCAACATTCTCAAAGCACACAGTGCACGAAGTGGCGTGTTGTGCAGAGGTGTAGGTGCCGTAGGGACAAGCTGAGCACGATGTCTGTGCGGGTGAGCTGCTGAAGGTGTGTAAGGGACATGGCACACATACATTGTCTGCAGCGTATGTACCTGCTGGGCAATCTTCGTAGTTACATGCGGTGACTTGAGAGGGATTCCACTCCAGAGCACCCTTACCTTCTTGTGCGGGACATTCCATACACATGTAGCGCGGGGGGGAGACAGCTGTACATATTTGAGAAGCTTTGAACCCCCTTTCACAACTTAGTTCAAGGACATCTTGGCATTTATGCATACATTTGAAGAGAGTTCTGTTAATATCATAGTCCGAGGGGCAACTGAAGACACAGTCTGTAGTGAAGTCTGATATGTATTCTCCCACGTCTAACGGGGGGCATGCTTTGATTTGATTGGGAGCCAAGGAAGACGACAAATACTCTCCTGGTGTCAGATCTGTGCTCTCAAAACATCCAAATCCCTTTTGAAACGAATAATAAATCATCTGGGTCCTTCCCCTTTCATCAGCAATGGGGTATACGATGTCCCCCCACCCTGCATTGTGTGAGGAGAGTGATGTGCTGGTGTTAAAGTCATGTTGAAGGGAACTTAAGCACGTCAGAAATTCCTGCCGCTCAGATGGCCATGCGAGAAGGGGGGACTGGGAGGGACATTGTCCGGAAACCTGTGTGATTCTGCTCACATCGGGGTGACACTTGTAGTGACCTATGTTTCGCAAGTGCTCAAAGTCAGGTTCACACGCCCATAGGGTGATGCCTTGTGGTACTCGAGCATACTGCAGGCTGTGATGATTGTAGATTAAATCACCCACGAACTCGTATTCCTCGTCAAACCGCAAGGCCGTTGCACTCCGGTGGTGCCACATGTCTGCCAAGAGAGACTGCCCTCTGTGATTTTGCTCTGAACACACATTGATAGCAACACATCGTGTTTCCGGCAATGAATCGGGGAAGACGGGAGTAGAGGTATTCAAAAGCGTTTGTATATCTTCATTCAAGCTGTCACATAAGACAAGGGGGTGGGTGTTGTCGATAGCTTGATAAAATGCAGTCAAAGGGGAGACATGCATCATCATCATCAATATCATACTTGTGAGAAAGAATGGGCACAAGACGCTTGTCATTATCTCAGTTCATCAAAGTGGTTTTATACATATGCAGAAAGATTAATCAGTTAATTCAGTTTGTGTTACTTGTCTGCTTGTGCGTCACATGCTGTGTGAAAAGCCCATAAGTCCAACCCAAGACTAGGAGTTTTAGAGAACACATCATGTTGAAGTGTGGAAGCTCGCAACAAGGCATGCAGTGCTGTGTAGAGGGAGGGGTGATACGTACATGCAGTGTGTAGGTATAGTCTGCGTTGGAGATCTCGTGTCAGACTTTCATGTTCGTTAGAAAGTTGTTGTGCAGCAGACACACCAGGGCATGTCTTACCAGCATTGCTGGCTACAATATCTACAATCAAGATAGGTGTGCCATCTGAAGCTTTGGATAGGTAGCCCGTGTCCTGACGAAACACAAACCCCTCCCTTTTCAATACAGAAACACAAGATGTTGGCATGGAAAACAAAGGCACCTTGACCTTCACTCCACTGTCATTCAAATATGAAATCATGCCACAGGGTTTGGTTGTCAACGTCATACTTCGTGCCAACGCATCCATCGCATCATGCGACAACTTGGCATACTGAAAGGTGTGTGCTAGTAATACCTTTTCCACATTGGCCTCGGCATGCGTCCCAGCGTGTGCCAGAGCAAGGTTTAACACCACATTACGTGCAAAGTCCACGGGCAGTTTGGTGAAGAGGGACCGTACTTTGCTCACTGCTGTATTATTGAACCATAACATGCGACGCGCTGCCTGTAAATTCAGACTGTTGCACATCTTATTGTCTTGTTCTCCTCCAAACCTCGCAAGCCTCTCACTTGCCTTACATGATTTCACGATGCCGTGTGTTTTGAATACTTTGAACTCGGTGTTATGTAGTACTTTGTTCGGCACAGTGAGCTGCATTGCCTTAATGCTGTTCAGCACCTTTTGCTTGTCGCTGTACATAAACGAATCAGACATAGATTGGAGAGGCATGCCCACAAAGTTGAGAGAGGGAATATGAAATTCACGCAGCATAATGTTAGATGCCACATTCTCTAAACCCCACACATTCACCCCCCGGTCATGTTGCACCACTTCAAACCGCTCCCCCATGATGTTCAAAGTTGAAATGAGGAATAACTGTCCGTTGTAGAATTGGTGCAAGTTGATAAACTTTTTGCGAGTGGGCAGCTTGGTGTAAGTGAGAAGATACTTGTCATCGCGATAGAGCTCGGCAGAGTGGCCCTCTTGAATGCGTTTCTTACATACAGTCAGGAAGCCTTTATTGACAGACAAACGATGTGTGTCGCCGGCATTATGCACGGTGATGACTATGGGCTCCTGTTGTAGGCAACTTTTTTGACGCATGACTTGCATGCACTGTGCACTCACGCGTTGCTGCATGCATCGACACTTATGTTTCTTGCAGCCATGCTTGCAATTTGCACACGAACAACGACATTTCCTACTACCTTGACTCATTTATTCTATTTATTTTGAGCTTATATACCTCAATTCACAAACCTCAATTCCCCACTGCAGCTTCCGTGACTGCTACGCTCTCGGCAGAGTGCGCATCATTTGAAATATGGCGAGCATTGTCTGTAACTACACTTTCTTCCACCACCACCTCTAATTGTGCTGGTGTTGAGCTTGAAGTTTCGTTCATGCTATTGGTGAACATGGGCAAGTCTAGTGGCATGTCCGTTTCAGGCGAAAGAAGGATTTTCAATTCTTCCTCCAAGCTTGATTCATCCAAGTCAGTGGTGAACGACTGACCCAACGCGTCTTGCATAAAGGTGATATCCTGCTGCACATCTTGCATATCATGCATGACCTCCTCCGCATTCTCCACCGCATTTTGCACCCCCAGCGCTTTGAGGGCATGGCTTGTCTTTTGCATGGATGCCAGGACTTGATTGTTGAGCTCAGACATGGCCAGCGCTTCCAGTTGATGCTCCATGTTCACGCGCTTCTTGTTCGTCTGCGTCAGTCGAAGTCGTTTGGCACGACTGCGCTGCAGCACTGCTTGTAAAGTGCTTCTCGTGTTCTGAGCCTGCGCTGCCTTGGCCTGCAGCGCTGTGTTCCGCAATTCCGATTTGATTTCCTCCTCCACAGCCTTCAGCTGTAGGATGGTTTCCTGCAATTGTATCTTTGCAATTATGGCCCCATCACTACGTACCGCCGGAGATTTTGAGTTTACCATACGCATGATTTTGAGCCAGCCGGAGGCCAAAGTACTTTGAAAGTTCTCATTGCAGCTCATTTGTTCATTGGTCATATAAATATGTACCAACTATTTGGTATATATAAAAAACTTTGGTAACGTTTCTTTCGTTCCGATAAAACAGATGCTTATAACACCTTTCTTACCATTTTCCAAATTTACGTCTAACAATGGTGCAAAAACGCAATTATTTCTAACGTACTTGTTTCAAGTAAAGAAAAAAAAGGTTCTTTTTTAATTCACGCGTGCTTAAAAAATACGCAGCGCGGCAAAAAGGGCGCAGCAAGAGCAGCATGCCCCCAGTAAGCAAGCGCAAGAAGCACAAGCAGCACAGCACCGCGCCGCGCAAAAAGAATAAGAACAGCACCGCGCCGCAGAAAAAGAAGCTAGAAGTAAGTTTTGCTGATAGCCTTGAAATGGAGTGGAAAATAGGAAAGGCAGGACGCGGGGAGAATCCCTACCGACGCATCCTAGTCACTGTGATAAAAGTGATGGAAGACACGAACGAGGTTGAAGTTACAATGCCCACAGGCTTTCAGCCAGAGCAACAAATAATCAGGCTTACGCCACTGCTTGGACGCAGCCCACAGTACAGAAACATACGTGTTCTTGATGCAGCAGAGGCAGAATACTATTGGGAGCAATGCAAGGCTGTAGACGGCGATTTGCAGATGGGATTGGTGGTAGATAAAACAAAGAAGAAGGAGCAGGAGAGCGAGTACAGGGACGGCGGGGAAAATGAGGAGGATGACGAGGATGAGGAGGATGAGGAGGATGACGAGGATGAGGAGGATGACGAGGATGAGGAGGATGACGATGATGAGGAGGATGACGAGGATGAGAAGGATGACGAGGATGAAGAGGATAACGAGGATAAGGAGGATGACGAGGATAAGGAGGATGTCGAGGATGAGGAGGATGACGAGGATAACGAGGATGACGAGGATGACGAGGATGAACAGGATGACGAGGATGCACAAGATCACGAGGATGAACAGGATGACGAGGATGAACAGGATAAAGAGCATAACAAGAACCACGAGGATAAAGATAATGCGCAGGACAAGGAGCAGCAAAAGGAGCAGCAAGAAACTGCAATTGCCACATCTAATGCGCTTCTTGGCACCACAACGAGTGCACCTGGCAACGTACGCAAGCGGAAGCATCATACCGCGGAGGATGAAGACGAAAAGAAAGCTAAGCATAGGCAGCATGACGAGCAGGAAAAGAAAGCAAAAGCTAGTATTTTTCTCCCCAACACCCTGTTCGATGATACGTCGGACGTGCAGCCTAGCTGTGTGAATGGTTTTCTGCTGAGCTTAGAGCTACTCAAAAGGCAGTTTGAGCAGCCGATACGAGACGCAGACGAATTTTGCCAACGTATCATTCCCAACATGGAATTAAGCATGCGCGAGCTGGAGAACAATTTGAAGCTACTGCACTCACACAAGGCCAAGGAAGAAGAGGTCAAGCAGGTACACATGAGTAAGCAACAGCTGCAGCTCATTGCGAAAGAGAAAGAACGCCAGAAAAGGGAGTTAGAACTAGAGAAGCAGGAAAACAATCTGCAGAACCTACTGATTCAAGCACATGAGAGGGAAGCCCAAGTGCAGCAGAGGGAAGCCCAAGTGCAGCAGAGGGAAGCTCAAGTGCAGCAGAGGGAAGGCCAAGTGCAGCAGAGGGAAGCCGAAGTGCAGCAGAGGGAAGCCCAAGTGCAGCAGAAGGAAGAAGAAGCAGATAAGAGGGAAGCCCAACTAAAGCAGGGGGAAGCAAAACTTGAAAAAGTGGAGAAAGTGCTGGCACAGCTCCGTACTCTTTAAGTTATCTTTACTCTTTCTTATGCTTTACGAAGAAGGCATTGACCACTTGCGCTATTACATTGAACACGGGAATAAGCACTGCAGCGAGCATAGTGGACGCGGTTCTGAGTATTAGAAGAATAAACAACAATGATATGATAAAGGGTATGATTTGATAGGAATGTGCGAACGCACAAATACGATGTCCCAGTAGCATGTCCGCATCGTCTAGCTGCCATATCTTATTCTTGAGTTGAAGTTGAGTGAGCATGTCTTGGTGATTTAGGAGAGGCACATGTTGTTGAGCTTCTGACACCCAGTCCACAGCGCCCTGTCCAAACTCTGTTGTAAACCAAGCAAAGACAGCCCGCCATGAATCAAACTCGAATGGGGCGTCTGCGCATGATTTGATGCAAGCAATCTTAAGCTGAGCGCGCGTTTCACTCACCCAAATGTTGTTGGAAGGCGTTTGGATGAAGTCTTGACATGCAATGCCCTCTACCTGGGTGTTGTGAATGAAGATGGCGGGCACGTGCATCACTCGAGGAAAGACAGCACGAAGTGAGTGAAGCAAGTCCTCGAGAAAGCAGATGGGCACCATGGGCGCACACAGCGGTGAATATTCATATGACATATAGAGTATTAGCGGGATAAACATAAACATGCTGGCAGCGGTGGCAAATGGCATTTTCAAGCCCTGTGCGATAAGAAACCAGAGAGAAAACCAGACAGACGCTATAATCGTGCTGTGTAAGAGAGTGATTCTCCACTTGCTGCATGTTTGGATAGTGCGAAGGTCACAAATAACACTGTTCTTGAGCTCCTTGCTGGTTGCAAATAAGAGGTCGTAGATTTGATTGGTGCCGAGTTTGAGCCATTCAAATACCTTTTCCAATAGCCATTTCCATGACCCCACAATTCCACTGTGCTCTTGCAGGCTGTTGTTGTTGGTGCCATTTGTCCACTCGGAGGAATTTGTGACTTTCGCAATACGTGGCCAGGCTTCATGTAAGTATTGTGCGGGTGTGCCCTTCATGTCCCTTCCAGCAGGTGTGAATGGGAGTGTGGCATTTGTCACGGCTTGCTCGAGAATACCCAGCGTATGCCACATGGGAAGGCACTCTGATGATTCTTCAGTGATTGTGTAGGATACTGGCCATTGTGAAAACCACCCCAGATAGGTGCTTTCGGTATAGAGATTAGCATATTCATAGTCAAATGTGGTCGCAAGTTGTGAGGAGTAGTCTGTATGCATAGTTAACATGGCTTCAGTTCTGCGCTGTGTCTCTGCAATTATTTCTTTGAATCCCAGTATATGTCGAAGGTGTGAGGGTGGTGTGGCATTGTGTGTAGCATTGGAAGAGATGTTGGAAGACGCTGCCAAAATTTCATCATAGCTAATAGGTTGAAGTGGAGGACTCAAAAGTTGGTTCAGGTCCATAAGTTTGTCCACTGCATTTTCAAAATAGTCTGTTGAATTACTGGGCATATCTGTTTTGCTGTAGATGTCATAAAAATCTTGCATCAAGAGCCTACTTGCTTTGAGTATGGCTTTCATAGCACTGTAGACATGCTGCCCTGGTCCATGCCTGCACATGACAAGCAATAAATGCCGCACAGTTTTGACGACATTGATCAGCTCCACGGAATTATGTGTAATGGTGTGTAGCAAATCTTCTGAGCTACAAAACGCACAAGGCGGTAATGAGGCGTTGAGCATGATAATAGTCTCACTACTGGTTGTGAAGGCTTGTATGCATGCTTCTCGGGTATGCTGCAACACAACTGCATTTTCCTCTTGCAGTGCATCCTGACACAGAGCGTTGTGTGTGATTATCGTATTGTGCTCCTGTGCGATTTGCAATAGCCGTCTTGATGGTGTTCCTGTTCCACTTTGCAACCCCACCAGGAAGAAAGTATTGCTACCAACAATGTCAACAACATGTGTACAATAAATCTGACTCACATCAAGTGTGTAGCAGGGGGTAGTGATACTGTTATCAAACGAAGTGGAGTATTGCACCGAAGACGCAAACTTGGCGTCTGTTTGTAGGAGACAAAACGCATCTGGGTTGGGGGATAGAACTAAACCTTGATCTTGAGCCCGGCAACGAGAAAATTCTGTTTTGAAGAGAGGGCACGCACAAAAACCAACCTCGTCTTCTTGGCTGTTGAAATAGCAAACTCTGTTAGTTTGGCATGCTGAGCAGTCCACATTTGAGAAACTCACCTCAAGGTCCCGGTCTATGTATGCACATGTGGTAGAAGGGTTTCTACATTCGGCGTTACTCTGGCAGTATGTTCGTTCATGCTTTACGACCCCACACATGCACATCTTCAAGAGGGGGTCACACCCAAATTGCTGGATAGCTGTATTGCCAGTGTCAGCGCACGTGCCGCATACCTTCAAAGAGTTTATGTCCAAATGCGACGACACGCAAGTATCCGCCGTCGTGCAACTGAGACCCGCCGTATCCCCAAAGAATGTAGTATACGACGACCAACACCGGGTAGGCACGGGAAGTGTGGCAGAAAATTGACTGCTGACAGAATCAAATGCAAGCTCCGGACACTTGATGTTGACACAAAATAGAAACATGAGACCTTTGGAGAAATAATAATTAGAGTAAGTAATCGTAACAAAGATTTGGAAAGGTACTAGCGCAAGCAGTGGATAAAATATAGCCACCTTCGTGAATCCCAAATCAATTTCACAACAAGTTTGTAAGTGTTCAAAGACTTGAATGATTTTGTGCAAAAAATCGTGCACGGCAGTCACCGCATCACATAGCCCTCCAAGGATCATAGCAACAAATTGACACGTCTCTCGTACAGCAGTCCTCAATGCCTTACCAAAGCTTCCCTCTTGCTCAGTCAAAAATTTCCATGTGAAGTCAATGATGAAGCGCACAAAATTACCTAGGTGTTGCACAAAAAGCTTGAAATATCGTTCTAGCTGGACCAAGGCATCCCCAATTACCTGTTCTCCTGAGGTGGCCTCAATTATGCCAGCTATCACAATGTGTACGGCATACAGAAGCAAATTGAGAAAGTAGTAAACAATTTTGTAGAGCATGTGTACATAGACACGGTATTCCCGTATAATGAAACGCAAAAACTCTAACTGCACACTGCCACACTTTTGTTTTGCTTGTTTGTTGCTATCAATTTGCGTTTGCTCCAGATTGTCAACTTCATCAACACAGGCGTCCGCGTCAAGTTCGTTATAAAATGTGCGCACTGACGAGGAGACAAAGGCTTGGTTATCAAGGGCATACATACCAGGGTTGTAGAAGAAATCCTCATCGCTACAGATGCCCGCACTCTGACACAGGATAGCCTGAATGCGTGTGTTCCACGAAACCATTTTGGTACACAGTTCTTCTGTCTGTGCCGTCAGCTCACAGAAATTGATAGTGGGCAGGGTGTTCATTTCCTGTACTACAGCCTGCGTCACCTCCGAGCATCTCTGCATGCGCGTAGCTGGCTGTATCCAATCTGCTTTGGGAATTGAGCCTTTGCAGCCCTGATTGTTGGTAGAGCTTTGATCACAAAAAACCCAAGGCCGTGACCACAGTTTTGCATCATCATTGGCAAAGTTCTCCTCGTTTCGAAATACTGGCAGTTTGCTCGAGTTTAGATCAATGAACAGCTCGTTGTATCTACTCGTGTTCAAGAAGAGGGGGAGAAATTGACCTCTTTCCCATTTGCTTGTGTTGAAAAGCGTTGTCAGTGTGGTGCACGCGGTTTCATTTGCCAGGGGACACACCTTGCGGCGCAGGTAAGCAGCAATCATGCGTTCTGTGCTGAGGCGGGTGGGAATACCGACACTGAGTTGTGTGCTGTTGATATCTTGAGAGGCCAGGTTGTGACTCTGTCTGTGTCTGTCCATGATGCGAGATTGTATGCGAGCACACTGGTTACACTTTCTTTTAGAGAACAAGACATGCTTGTCAATGTCGGTGCCCTTTCTGGTAAACTTCTTCTTAATAAAACGCACATACTGAATACTCACATTGTTAGCATTTTGCGATGAATGATTTGTGGCCAGGCAGGTAACATAGTCTGACATGTCTTCTGCATCCTCCATCCAATCAAATTGACCACACATGTGCAAAGTAAGATTGTCATATGCCTCACCTGGAATTTTGTCAAGCTGGTGCAAACGACCCATGTGACATGCGCCGCCCGGCATCATGGAAGCCGAGGTTTCTGTATTGGTGGGGGTCAAAGTGCGCTTTTCCGCAATTTTGATTCCAAAACGCGGTAGACGGTCTAACACAAAGCATTCATCCCCTGTGGGCTTTAGATTAGTTTCGTCACGCAAGATATATCCTTGTTCCGGCCAATCTACAATTTGACCACACTTTGTTGTGCTCCCCTCTACTTTTACGCGTTTCCAGTCGCGATGATACACAGTTTGTAACACATCGTCTAACTGATCTTGTGTGACACACGATTCCTTGTTGACTGCACACATAATGTGTTCTGCCTTGAAGTAGGCCGGCTGCAATTGTGTGGTGCGCATAACAGACTTGACTGTGGGGTGTGCTGTGTTGTAGTCACCTGTAATGTGCTTGAATCGTACTTTGTTGCGGTCGCGATTGGGAAGGCGAGCTGCAAATGATTGTGTCCCTCCACTGTATGCTGAAACCCATTGTAGAGGGCATTTCCATGAAGGGGGGGAGGCAGACGCAGAAACCACAAAGTCAGGCCACGTGTTGCGCAAAATGTCGTGTTGCCAGTTGAATTTGGCCTCTAAATCCTGTAACCATTCTCGTGAAGTTCTTGAATTGCTTGTACATGCTTGTGGGGGGTTGGACGATAGCAAAATACATCGCAGTTGTAGTGAGTTCGCCTGACTCGTACCCAAGTCAAAGTGTAAGGCATGTCCACCGATGTCTGTCTTCAAAACACGAAGAGTGGGTAGCAGGGTTGGCTTGAATTGTGCCTGTCGGAAAATGGAGTTGCTGGCGATAAAAATACCTGCTTGTTCCTCGTGTGCAACATTGTTCACATTGTGAAGACTATCAAGGGTGCTTCCCTTCCAGCCATGCAATGCCCCATACAGCGTGTTGTCTGTCACCTCACACCCTCTGTTGAACGTGTCTGTGGAATAGGAACAGAGTGGGGTTTCATCTGCGTTTAAGGTGCCCTGTTGAAACATGGTGACAGGTTGACGAGTTGCTCCAAGCTCTGCGCAATGCGACGCAAGTTTGTTTTGAAGCAACTCGTCAAACAAGGGAAACGTGTCACGGCATGTTTGCCCCGCTGATGTGGTGCATCGCGTGTCCACGTATCGCACAAAATTGTCTTGCACCCGTGTGTCACACCCACACGCCTGGCCCCGAGGACAGGAAGTCACATCAAAGTCCCCTGCCCACAACGGGTTCATCACCTGCACCCTGTCATTGCGGGAGAAACAAACACTGCGGAGGATAGAGGTTTTGTCCACCAGCAACTCACTAAACATCGCGTCCAAAAACTTGGTGCCTGACATTTGTTCAGAGAACGTGGGGTAAAACCCCTTCAAGAGTGTGTTAGCATTCACGCGCAATTGCAGAACCTCTTCGGGTTGCACGCCCCACCCAATGTCCTCTTGCATTTCTTCAATACATGCACGCATGGTTCTTGGAATGAAATTGGTTTCCAGGTTGATGTTCACATCGTTGCTATCACTGCAGGCGTAGTTCTTCATGCGCATGAAGTGATTGTAGGCATACGCCCGAGACAAATAGGTTTGTTGATTGATTTCTTCGTTTCGATCAGCAAACTCAATACCTGACTCGGAAAAGAGCTGGTATTGTGGGTCAGAGACTTTATGCAGGTTGTTGTTGCTTGGAAGCACGTTAGGAGAGTAGAGTTCCCGCGCTACATACATCACCACTTCTATAGTAGCCCTGCCAAACGAAAGATATTTGTATTGCATGGTGTCATGAAAGGCATAATCAAAATGATTGAGAGAAAATTCCGGGCGGTAAAGTCGCCAGGGACATTGCTCTGTATTGGTCTTATTGGCATAGGATGTCTCTATATTTGCCTCGTTTTGGAACTCAGAATTGATGGTAATGCTGAAATCCTCGAAAGTTGTTGCATTTTGCACAGTTTCCGTAATCTTGTGAAAGCGAATAAAGGGCACAATGTTGCTAGTTTTGCTCACCTCTGTATCCAAGGACAACTCAAATGCAGCCAGATTTTGATCTCGCAAGCTCTGATAATTCATGGTTTTGATAAGCAGCATGTCTGTGGAGTCAAATACACGAGTTAACACCTCGTTGTACAGGTTATAATCTGCGTCAAATCCAGTATTGTCACAGTTCTCGCCCTCACAAAACTTGAGCCAACATGTGTTGACAGCATAAAAATCATGACAGGTGCTGTTATCAAACCAGTCTGAATTTTCCATCACATCTGGTTTCATGCAAGTCAATCGCGGGGTTTGCGTCAAGCCAATGGCATCCAGCGCGTTGCTGGTGATAAACAACAAACTTTCCGCAAGTGCTTCCACACTTTGTTCCCAATTCACCTCGAAAAAATCTCCATCCGTCATAAAGATGTCGCTTGAACGCTGGAGGAGGGTCTTGACTGTCACCGTGGTATCTGCCAATTCATCCAAATCTCGTGTGTATGCCGCACATGACAACTCTGCATGTGTTGTGGAGAAATCCGCATCACTCAGACGCTGCATCCAATCACTCGGTGCACCCCCCTCCACAGCATTATGCATCAAGACACACTTCCAAAACCAATGCAGATTAAGGGGAATAGGGGCGCGTTCATGGAAAATATAGACAGAAGCACCGGGGGTTTGCGGTGTAGCGGTGCTCTCCTGCACGTACACATTGAAGTCTCGAGTGGCCTCCTGTAATTTTTGAAGCTCGGAGGAGAGGAAACGAGCACACGCACTGTGCTGAAGGTACTCCTCAATCGTGTTGAAACCTCGATTCACAGCAGTCGTGCTGTCCAGTCCAAAGAGAGAAAGGAGGAGTGCGTTAGCGTATTGAACAACATCTTCGCGCTGTTCTTGCGTAAAACGACTACTAAGCACTGTCATGAATTGTTTGTAGAGGGCCTGTCCCTCCTGCTGATTGATAGTTTGTGTGAAAGCTTTCGGGCAGTGCTGTCTAATAACTGCAAAGCGCGTGCTTTGTTGAGATTCAGTAAAGCTGAGCATAGCATTTTCTGTGATCTTGAGAGGGGTAGAGCTCCATATCAAACCCTGCTCCACTTCCGCTGCACCAAACAACACAGCAAGTAAGGGCATGACAAGCCTGTCTACAATGCACAAGGAAACCGTGGACGCTGTAGTTACTGTGTGCACAATATGCCCCAGGCCAAAGCACACGTCCGCATCATTGTTGCTGTACTGTTCAGTGTAGTCCTTCAGTTGCACACCCCCCGTGTTAGTATCATACGTGCTTACAATTTTGCGCCGCCGTGAGACAGCTGAGTAGTCCACATGAAACTGAAAATTTTCACACACCTGGAACTGGGTGCAGGGCCGTACGTCGTTCGGAACCTGCGCCAGCGTGTCCCCCAAAGAAGCGTCTGGTGCATAGGGATGCAACAAGTCATGCATTTGACTGTATCTCTGCAAATTGCACATGCGCAGCTCCTCAATTGAGTTGTTCATATTGTCCCTCCCCTTTTTCCATGTGCGAATACCTCGCTGTGTGTTAACCGTCGTTAGCGGGTTATCGGAGAAAGCGTCATACTCTGTGATGTGCTTTGGCTGACAATAATGGAACGCAGTGTATTGGTAGTCCCGGTCACATTGATGAGGCTGTGTTTGCAGCATTTGACGATTCAAGAGAGATTCTGGTTGCTCATCCTCAGGCCGCTGAAACATGCGATCTTCCAAGTTGTAAATGTAATTTTTGTCCTGTTCAGATGTGGCATACGAGCTGATATTATGATAGACAAACCAGTTGCGCAGACTGCACAATCCATGACTTGTAGCAAAATCAGGAACCATCTGATGCTCGCTGATGCCGTGCATGGTCTCCCGACATTGCGCATTTTGTTCGCTGGCAAAGAGCTGGAAATTCATCTGCATGTTTTTGGAGGCTGTATTCTCAAAGTAAATGCGGGGTTGAACACACTCTCCATCTCCAGAGCACATGAGGCCGTCAGCACAGTGGCTGTGGCGAAAGCAGGTTCCATTTTGAGCACAAATACCATGCTCCTCATCAGCTTTCAGACAAATAAGGGAATTCATGCTTTGTGCGGTGGAAGTAGAGGTAGCACACTCGTTGTCCTCTACGCACGTGAACAGGGGTGGGTGATTGCAATTGGGCAAAGTATCTACCTCCTGCATGCTATAGAAGCACTGTGAAGATACCTGTGAAGATGATAAAGATGATAAAGATGATGAAGAAGGCACCCAGTGAGGCCAAAATTCATTGTACGCATTCTGTAATTCTTCGTCCGCGCCGTAAAGTCGCAGCCAGTCGCGAATCAAACCCACGCTGTGTTGTAAAATGCGCGCGGAGGGATTTCTTGCATTATTTCTTGCATTAGTGGAATCAGTGGAAAACACACAAGGAGTGTCCGTGGCATCGTTGGAAGGGGTGCCGTACGTAGACATGGTATCCAAAATGTCATCATTCAAACTCAATGGAACAGCCATGTCCACTTTTGATTGTGCATTCCATTTGGTTTCCAGTACGTACGGATTCAATTCATGGCCAAGGGCCCCATAAACAGAAGTGTCACATACAAGGTGTGAAATCCCAAACACCTGCGAGTACTGCGTCATGTTGCGCAAAATAATGGGGTCCACGGCCCATCCGTCTTCGGTTAGGCTCATCCACGCGTCAAAACCTCGCAGGGCAGACTCCCCAACGGCACAAGTCCGTGTTGGGTGATATCCCACGGGATGTTGCTCTGTCCCCTCAAAATAATCAAAGAGGTCTGTGCAAACTTCGTCCTGCATATTGTCTTCCTCTTTTGCCGCATCCTGCTCAACAATCAACTGCGCTATTTTTTCATGTAATTCCACGGATTCAAAAGTAAACTTGGCACGTTCCGCATTCACACTAGCCAGAAGCTCATTTAGAAAGCTAACATCTTCATTTCCAGCCTCGTTGGCCTGAATGCTGCTTGGCCAATGCAAACTATACAATAGGACGTCCTCATGTAGAGCAAAGCTGCCGGGATGTAGGATTGAGCTGTTCATACAATTGCTGTATGCAAACTCAAACCCGGCGCAGCTTTCTGTGCACAAGCAAGGGTCAAAAAACTCACCGTTGCACTGCACAAGGCAATTTTCCGTGACGTAGATACACCCGTGATTGGGAGCTAAGACAAAGGGACAGTGCGACGGAACAGTCACATTCTCCATATTGTCCACATCGTGCACAGGTTGCATGTCAAACACTCCCCGCAGATTACAGATCCCAATTTGCTGTAGTTGCATGTCACACCTCTCTTTCCACAGCTTTTCGCGTTCCTGCTGAATCAATGTTTCTGTGTCTGCCTCTCCTTTGACATAATGCATAACCACCCAAAGTGCATATTCAATAGCCCATGTAGAGCAGTATGCAGACACGGGGGCTTCAAAAACAGAGTGCGCCATGGGGAATAGAGTGTCCCGCAGATAGTGTGTCAGGTTGGAGTTATCAAAAATGTGCTGCTGTGTACTTGAGCACGTTGGCTGGCCCACAGTGTGCTGATACTGCCAATTGTGTGTTTGATTTGAAGAAACTTTTTTCTTGAAGTCAAAGTGGTGAAGATGGTGTTCCAGGGCGTCCGTGCCGTCCGCTTTCATCATACCCAAGCGAATCCCAGCTGGGCCATGTGTTGTGATGCCGTGCCAATCGAGTTTTGTCTTTGTGTTGGAGTTCTCAGAATGGTGTAAAGTGCCTTGAAACCAGGCCACATGTTGCTCTGTGTCCAAAAGCCCCCACGTCATAGAAGCGTTGTGGCTCATGCAATTAGTAAGTGGAACATCATAGTGATACATAGCCTCCGCCAGCAAGAAATACTCTGCACGCGTGGTGTAGACGCCCTCTTCCAAAACCTTCAAAAGTGCGTCTTGTGATTCTGTAAACGTTGTGCTAGTCTGAGCCACAGTTTGTGAGGACAACCCTGCTTCCAAAACGTTTTTGACCTCAGCATCAAGAATGCAGTGAGAGGCATTGCCCCATCCGCACAGACACGAAATGCGCGCTGGATATTGCACATCCCCGGCGTGCTCACTCTCTATCACAGACACCCCTTCAATGTTAATGTTGTAAAATGTGTCGTTGATTGCTTTCCAGTTCAAGGGCATATGTTCCGGAGCCGCGTGCAAATCCTCACACCACACCGAGTCAGACGCAATGTAGCGGTGCACATGCGTCCAGAACACCGGCGACTTGTCCCGTGCCTGCTCGAGAATGTGCGCAATCGCGTGCTCCATGCCATGCAAATATTCATCGCGCGTGTTCAAAGGGGGGGTAATCGGGTCATAAAACGTATTGGCGTCTACGTGCATGCCATCAATTTCTTCGCTCACCTTCCCCTCACGTTCCAATGTCTCTGGTGTTTTGAGGGGGAGTGTAAAAAATGGAGTAGAAACAAGCTGCGTGCACCGTTCCCATAAAGTGTGCTCTGTAATCTCTGTCAACACTTCGTCCGAGCTGTATCGGGAGATGCGCTGAGCATGATCAAACATATATTTCTTTGCCATATCCAGCATCTCCTCCGTGGAAAACGTGTAGTCAATATGAAACGTGCGATTTTTATTAGCCCATATATCCTCTTGTAACTTGGTAGAGTTTTTCAGCGCCTGTAAACCAGCATCGTGCAACTCTTCTTTCAAATCTTGTACTTTATAAAGTTCTCCCTTGAGTGCAAAGTGGATATCATTCTCGTGCTGTGCTTCGAGACAACATTCCCAAGAACGCGTCAGGTTTTTGCAAATACACAGCATGTTGTCTTTGATGCGGTAGCGCGCTTCAATCTCTCGATACTGTTTCAACATTTGATTTTCCACTTCCCTCGCAAACGTCTCCTGCACATGCTCAAAGGCGTCACGAATAATAATCTTGCGCGCTTCACTTCCCGCCGTCAAATGCTTGGAGGTGAAGGCCCGGGATGATGGGTTGCCGCGGTGATATTGCGGCACAGGTAGTCGCTGGTTGTTTAACATCACGAAGGAAGCTTGCAGGTCAGCTGCTGCGTAGGGGCCAAGCACCACACAGTCCACAAATTGGTGAAATGAGTCTCCCTCCCACGCGTTGTACGTCACTTGGACTTGATTGGCTTGCTGTGTATTGAACGAGTTTTGTTCAAAAAAAAGTTTGATTTCATTGATGAGCTCGTCAAGTGCATTATTTGCTTGTTGTAACCGATTGGAATTCGAGTTAAAGTCAATATAGTGCAGCTTAGCCAGCGGCACCTTATTCGAGCTCATGCCCTGCCACAGAATGGGGGAAAATTGTATGCCTTGCGGCGGCTGCCTCAAGGAACCTGAGTACACACGGCACGCATCGCGATACATATAGAAAGAGCTGGAAGTGTGCTGGTATTGGAAATACTGATTGATAGACCCATATTCATTTCTGTTTTGATAAAACGTCTGCGCACATGTGTGCTCTGTGACTTGCATCTGGAGAGCATTATACAAACATGCCCAAGTATTCTCGTCGAGAAAATGCGGGTTGCTTTGCATAAACTTTTTCAGATAGAGAAAACGCAGTAAATAACGGTCTACGGCGCTGTCATGCGTGAAAAGATTCTCGTTCAAATAAAGGTTTGGGTCTCTCCATGTTTGCAAGGAGTATAATCCCAACAAGAGAGAGCCTGTATCCCACCGACTTTGTTGGTAATTGGAACGGCATCTTGTTACAACTTGAAGTACACTAACATCCTGCTCTTCGAGGTCAGGGAGAAAGGGTGGTTCACAGGCGTCTGTGCTACCACCTTCCACTGAAAAGATGCATGCCAGGTACGTTTCATAGTTTCCATATCCATTCACAACGGTGTCAGGATGCAAGAGTTCATACAATGAGTAGGGATTCCATATCAAAATTTCCTTACCATCAGAGCCTGTCAAAAGCATGGGACCACTACACCACAAAGACGCAGTTCCAGCGTCTAAGGAAGACACCTTTTGTTGACTGCGGGAGTCTGGAATGCGCACCTGATCATCCCCACAAGCACAATGATCTACACGACGAAACGACGTTTCAGGTAGTTTACAATTCTTCCAGTCAATGACTTGTATCACGTCCATTACGGCAGTTATCACACCGTAAATGTACGCTAATATTGCATCCATTATGTGTCTCATGGTATTAAAATGAAACTTGTCGGCCAAGAAAAGCCACACCATGTCTTGCACGATTTGTTTCATAGACCGCTGCAAATTTTGCATCGCGGTTGTATCAGATGAGCTGCGACTCATTTCCATGTCAAATTCAGTAAGACACACGCCGACTGTTTTGCCAGTGCTGGCTGAAATGGTCTCGTCATTGAGACTGATTTGGACTTGAACTCCGGACGTACTCAAGACATTGTTTAAAATGGAAACGAGTGCATTTTGCTTACACTCTATCAATTTTTCGCCTACGATTAATAAGTACACAGGCCACATTTGGAAGCTTGAAATCAGGTTCGTCATTGCCGCAGCGGACATTACCACCTTAGCGTTGGCGTTGGAGTCTATCAAAGAACTTGTGGGAGAAAGGTCGTCTCGAGCAAAGCCAGCAATGAATGATGTCAGGGCACCTGCAAGTGAAGTGTACACAGCAGCATGCAAGACCAATTCGTCCTTTAATTGGCAATTGAGAGCGGTCCAAAATTGTTGGCGAGACGAAAATTCGTATACTTCGCGACGCTGTTTTGTAAGCTCTACAATAGCTATGATTTTCTCTGCAATGGCCAGCCATAAGTATCCGTATACAATGCGTGCGACGTGTAGAGGACCAGCAATCAAGTCACTTCCCAAATTGCAAAGTGGTTTTTGCATGTTCACCAACGTTCCAACACAACGTGCCACAGCACACTCCGCTGCAGCATAACACTTCATTTGCAGGTCTTTGTATTGGTTTTCATTGGCTTCAGTTTGACATGCAGCGCAATCGTTGATCGTGCATACATGTTCAATTTCCATGCTCTCTGATACTGTTTCTGAGGCTTGAACATCAGCAGCATACTTGTTGTTTGTCGTGTCTAACTCCAGTCGTACATTGTGAATCCATGAGTTGACGTTGGAGAGACTTCCTACAAGCAAGAGATTTATTTTGATCACAGCACCGTCTACAGAATACGCTGTTTCTGAGGTGTCTGCAATGAATTTGCGGTTGATCAACGCCACGTTGTCTTCTGTCAAAATAACCGGTACCGCGGGGTCCAAACTCACAACCTTGACAAAGTCGTAAATGGCATCCTGCACTTCAAAACGGTCCGCATCATTCGGGCTCAACGTATTTGTGTCCAGACCTGTCGTATTGTAAAGGTAGATTTGTGAGATGCTCACTGTGTCGAGTGGAAGCCAAAGCTCGTAAGTCGTTGCGCTTTCAAACATTCTGATAATTTTGTAAGAGGTGGAAAGAAGTTTGTCACGCTGTGAAGTGCAGTCCTCTGTAATGATTCGGTGTCCAAAGTTCACATCTTGTTGTTGCATGAACACAGTCTTTTGCATGCACCTTGTCTCAACCTGCACATCTTCTTCCACTACATCCAACCATTCCCGTACCCCCTCAAACCAGATAATCGCCGGCTCGTCTGGAGTATGGCTCGGCTGCACTCGGATGTTGGAAATGCTTTCAAAATGAAAGAATTCACTTCCAGCGTCTCTCACGTCGCTGCCCGGAGCCTCTGCGTCAAAGTTCCGTGTTTCGAGAATCTTGTAGCGAATGCCTCTCTCCGTAAAAAGCCATATGGAGTAGAGGGAGGTATCAGTGTCCATCACAGACATTAAAAGTACTTCCAAAACGTTGGATCCAACATTTGCTGTTGTCAGTGCGAACATACTAACAACCTTGTCTGTAGCTGACCACTCACTCTGATAGCTATACGTGTTTAAAAGGGACGGGTATTGACGATACACACTTTGCATAAATTGAGTGGGAATGCAGTAATACGCCGCTGTGACGTTGATGTGCTCTAACCCAAATAGAACAAGGCAACGCACATTGACCTGCTCACACATATCTCTACACGTGGCAAGAGACAGTTCTTGCATGCCCGACACTGGGAATGGAAGGATATCTTTGCCATCGAGAATGTCCTGATCTGAGAAAAAACGACTATCTACCATCAACTCCAGCTCCTGCTTCAAAACGGGAATGCTTCCGACGCTCGCCAACGCCGCATCAAAGCTTGCAAAGGTATCAGAGCACTTGGCACGGCAGTCGTATGTTTCGCTACATGCCATGAAGTAATCAACTGGTTCTGGTACAATGGCCATCACATATGGAGATGCCTCATAGTCAAAGCACTGGCCTGCATCATAGCCTGGAAAAAACACCAAAACAAAGTCTAGAGCGGCAGCCATGGAAGTGGCGGTGAGGTACATACGATTTAGCAGAGGGTCAAAGGTTTGCAAGAGACGCGTGTTGGCTTGGTCCATGTAGACAAAGCATTTATTCTCTCCCAAAGCCGTTGTAGACGAGTCCAGATACTCCATCACAAACACACGGCTAATGGAAGGAAGCAGTTTTTCGAGGCATGCGTGCACAACAATGTCCTGTGCCTCAAATTCTCTCGACTGTTTGCACACACAGTCCATCAAAGGATAATCCACCCCCAACACAAGTAGCAAGTTTACAACGCCTTGCAGTGCCTCAGGAACAAGCAAGCATGCATCGCGAACAGCGTGTCCCAACACATTGTCGTGTCCCACCATTTCCCCAAGACCATGACACTGAATGCGCAGTATGTCAATCAAGTAGCGCCGCAAATCCCTTTCTGATTCGAAGAGGGTCGTGGTGACAAATGAAACAGCACTCAAGCTGGTAGCACCCACCACGGCAAACCGCGCTTTATTGTTAAAGCGTCCAGCGAGTTTTCTTCCAAAGACTTGTGCTCGTTTTGCCATCGCATTCAATCCCTGCTGCACAGCTTCTTTCATCATTTTTACATTCAACCGAAACACACCCGCCATGCGCATAGCCACATTTTTGATACGTTCTATGACCACACTAGACTTTGTGGTTTTCAAGCCTGCATACATTTGATACAAAGTCTCTTTCACAGGAAAAGCCTGCACGGCTTTAAGCTGCATAAGCAGTGGCCCAGTTAAGGGTACGATACCACCCATGTGCTGTACGACTTTGGCCGTGCCAATAAGACGGGGTTGGAGAATGTTATAAAAGGAATCAGAATCTGCCCTGCCCTCTGATGTTTGAAAAAAACGACCTAGACGTGGAAGTGTATTGGCAACGTGCATATTGGCGCGAGCATAGCTTTCAAGAAGTGGGTTGATGTTTAGAAAATCTCCATGCAAATTGCTGTGGAAAGTGGGCCGCGTCCGGGTTTGATCAAATACCGTGTCCATGTAAGCCACGGGTAACACCACCATGGCGTCCAAAATCAACTTGACAAACTCAACTCCCACGATCAAGGTTTCTGCCAAGGCTGACCCGATTTGCGGCATGCGCCGCATTGCGGGGCAAAAAGCTCCCTGAAGTAACGCGTTGTTGTTGGCCACATACGAAGAGGTAAACATGCCTTCTGAATAGTGCTGGTAGCAGGAAAAGATGCCACTTTCCGGGTCGTTTACATCAAAGCAGTCATGTCTGGTGGGGTGTAGGTAATAGTATTCATATTTGACTTTGTCCGGATCATACCCGGTTTGTGTTTCCAGGTTGTAATTATTCTTGCTTGTACTCAAGACGGTCACCAAGATGTTTTCTTCATTGATGTATTCCAGCGCCGTAATGCGCATGCCAGCCATCGCGTCACAGTCTTCGCTTGCGTCAAGCCAGTTGGGAACTACCATGAAAGAGACATCGTTGTCCATGCGCACAACATTGTCCTCCAAATTCGTCACGCGCATGCTTTTCAATGTCCAAATACGGGGCTTCGCATACGAGCTCTCGGTCGTAATATCGTCTTGATTGATTCCCTGGCATCGCTTGATCCTGCTTTCATACACAAAGTTTTCCGGGTTAATGGCCCAGTGCACACCCCACTCGGAAGCTGTGGCCAGGACGTAGGTTGCGTTGGTATAAAAATATGAAGGGGGAAGCACAATTTGATTGTTGCGCATGGCGTCCGTGTAGCAGCTGTCGTCGTTCTTTGTGGCGCATTGTGTCACCTCATTCAACACCCCCACACTTTCTTCGTGTAAGAGATTGAGAAATTCCTGCTGCAGTGTAAACTGTCCATTACTCGTGTCATACAGGCGCGTGATGCGAATACGGTGTTCCGTTTCATCAGCATCACTGGACACGGACAACAGCACATCCCCGGCTACGGCAAAGGGCTGTGTCTCCAAACGCACCCAACTAGAATACTCATCTTTCGTTTTGTTGATGAGTAAAGAATGATTCAATGTATACTTGGCATTGAACCGGCTCAGTTCAAGCAAAGTATTGCTTTTTTCGTTTGTCACACAACGCGCAACATCACAGACGGGTTTATTGCGCACGGAGAATGTGTTGCGCTCTTGTAAATTGTAGGCAAGGCCCATGGCCTCACACTCCTCACCAGATTCATAGTCCACAAATGTCCCTCCTACACAGTCTGTTTGTGTGACGGTTACATAGGAATCCCAGTGCTTGGCATTATAGACTGTAATATTGCTTTCCGTCTGTCCCGCAAGATGCAGTCCAAAGCAATAAGGGAAGCATGAATCTAGTCCCGGGATACACGCTGCCAGAGTGTTGTCGCTGCATTTGGGTTGAATATACACCACAGCGTCTGCGGTATAACTATGACTGGGCGTGGCGCCATAAGCTCGCATTGTGTTGAAGACGTCGTTGAGAGGTCCACTTCCCATAATGCCGTCAGCAACCCGCTTTCGTGAGAAGCGCAGCGTGTGCACCTGAATCAAGGTGTCCTGGCAAGTCATGAGCGTGCGCACGTTGTCATTCACAAACTGTATCTCTTGCACCGTGGTTGTATTGTACATTGTCTGATTATCATCAAATACCACATACGGCACAGACGCACACAAGATGCGCATTCGGGAGGATGACAAGGTGCTGACGCCGGTAAATGCTTCATCTACGCAAGTGCACCCCAGCATGCCCGTGCGGGCGTCAGCGCGAATGTCACGGTCGTCCGTCTCCGCAACCTTAATTGCTGCTATTCCCGAGTCTAGGTTGATTTGAAACGGCCAGTTGCCAATGGCCATTTCCGAGATGGTGCGGTCTGTAACCGTGTGATACATTGTAGATTCACCATTGGTAATGGCATACATGTTCTCTGTCAACTGCACGTAACGCAAATTGCCGGCGGATTCGAGCAGCAGCTCACTGCCCATGTCTGTCACTGTCTTCACGTCACCCGTGTACTGGCACAGGTTCTGATTCACTCCCCGCACACGTTCCACCATGGCCAGCGACACGTCCAACCAATTATCCACCAACTTACCTAAAGACGAAACACTTTCCGTAATCATAGACACCCACGGCTTCCAATCCGGCGAGCACATGATGTCTATTTCCTCTTTGTGGAAGTAGTCGTCATTCTGTTTGGCATAATTGCATCGTTTGTATGTCATCACGGGCAAGCCAGCAAACGTAAAGATAACAGAATTGACAAGGCAGTGCACACACTTGTACATATTGAAATCTGTAAGTGGATAGAAAGCTAGCTCAATCAAGAAACCCGCCGGCGCACACGTTGTATGCACAAAGCTCTGCACATTCAACGCCGACTTTTGCATATACGAGCCGGGGGTCATCAAATCTACACTGTAAAAAGCATGATTCACGACGCATTGTAAATTGGGTGCGGTAAAGGGTATATTTTGCGTGTAGTTGCTCTTTTGAAAGCCATACACGGTGGACCCACTCACTACATTATCTGCCCCCGACACACAGAAGAGCCAATTCTGCAAAAACGTTGAAAGCGAAAGCGTCAAAGACCCCATGAGCAACGACAGATTGCCAAAAAAATCAGGCAATTGCGTCAGTACTTCCCGCATGCCCAGCAGCGGAAGCAAGACTTGTTTTACAAATTGCACCGCAAACCACACCATCGAGTTGTAGAGAGGAAGGAAGATCCCGACAACAAAATTCCAAACTTCCATCACCATGAAAACCAAATCAAGCGTTTGTCCCATTCCACTATTGTAGGTGTCCACAATCAACAGCATGCCACGCTGGAAGTTGTCAGATAGAATCAACAACACTCCCGAGAAAAAAAGCAGAAACAGAAAGGCAAAGATATGCTCCCACACAGCACCCGCCAACAGCAGTACAAAGTTGACAGGAATCGCACAGTAATACAAAACCGTTGCAAACACGGCACTCACAACCGATTTGTCCGCATACTCTTGCATCTCCGAACGCTGCTCATCCACAAAAAAGGTAACGACAAAAGGAAGCAGCAGCCGGTACAGAATACGCTCAAAAAGGAGCAGGCATTGTATCAAACCAGCAGCCACAAACAGCCACATTGCTAGAATCTGTTTCACGTGCTATATACCCTTAAATTAGACAAGATTTTTTTTGCTCTATCTTCGTCTTATAAAAGATCCGAAAACACGCCTGAGTAGAAATGACAGCACACGCCACGCAAGCCAGTGTTCCATTTGCTACATTTACCACAAGAACGCCATATGCAAAACTTGAGCGCGTTTATTTAGATGAAACTGGCATCAAAAACAAGTTTCCACAGTCAAGCCACAGCAAGCTGGTCAACAAGGCCAACAAAAAAACACAGGAAAGGAACCATGCAAGGCAACTCAAGTACAGCAATTTATGAAGAGAAAAACTGCAGTATCAAATATAAAAGAGAATGCAGCATACAAAGTGTGTCTTGATTTTGAGAGACACGCTATGGCCGATGTCATGACGTTGCAGGCACAGAATGAGGGGCTCAAGCGGTTACTCGCCAAGGCGTATGACTGCCTTGATGAATTTTATTGGTTGGAAGCTGGACTTTGGAACGAGATGCCAAGGTGCCCTATAACGCAAGACCCCATGCGCACGCCCGTGATGCTTCCCGATGGATTCGTTTATGAACGGGAGGCTATTTGCAACTGGATAGAAACTTGTATTGCAAGCGGCAACCCACCTTCATCACCTCTTACACGCGAGGTATGGACCCAAGATCCCGTCATGCTGGCCATCTATTTTCCGAAGCACTTGAGTATTATATGGAAAGACGCAGCTGCAAAGAAGATTTATGCAGCGTTCCGCGCCTTCCGCGCACGTCAGCAACAGAAGGTGGCAGCTGCGAGGACGATTCAGAGGTTCTGCCTTGCCTTATGCGCACGGCAGCGGCTCATGCAGACAGTGCACAGAGTGGACAACTGTGTGCGTGTCGTGTACAGGGGACACGTTTATGTCTTGTTATAAGGACCATGTTCACGTGCAGGACTCTATCTCCTGCCCTTTGCAAACTTACCCAATCACAGTTCTCTTGTAGAAAAGAATAAAAATCATAAACAAAAACTATATCCTGTTTTAGAGCTCTATTGTTACATTATAATCATCAAAAACAAGTTTCCACAGTTTCCACAGTCAAGCCACAGCAAGCTGCTCAACAAGGCCAACAAAAAAACGCAGGAAAGGAACCATGCAAGGCAACTCAAGTACAGCAATTCATGAAGAGAAAAACTGCAGTGTCAGGTATAAAAGATAGCGTATCATATAGAGTGTGTCAGACCTTGCCTAGTTATGCCTTGTGCGAACTGTGGTTTTTCTGGCCAACCTGTCAAGCCTTGGAGATGTTCAAAGGGACATCCAAACGCGGGACAATCTGTATCTTGTTGCAATTACGGATGTACTGAAAGCAGGCCACTGCAAGGTGCGCTCGCTGCAAGAAACATGGAAGTAGCTGCATTGCAGCGGGATTTGGCCGAAACCAAGCAGGCTTTGGAAGCCAGCAAGCAGGCATTGGAAGCCAGCGAGCAGGCTTTGCAAGCAAGCCAGGAGGCATTGGCCACAACCGAGGAGGCTTTGCGAGCACGCGAGCAGGCATTGGCCACAACGCGGGAGGAATTATCCCGAAGCGAGCAGGCATTGGCCACAATGCGGGAGGAATTATCCCGAAGCGAGCACATATTTCGCAAAAAGTATGACGATACAACTCTCTTTTTGATGCCGGATGGTTACTTGTATCCATGGGGAAGCATTAAACAGTGGATTTACAGTCGAAGCTATAAACAACTTCCTACTGTACAGCAGGTGCTTGAAGGTGATTGCGAAAGCAATCTAGAATACATGAAGGATATTGTCTTTTCTTCTTCTACTCACAAAATGTGGGGAACAACTCTGAAGCAGGTGCTTGAAGGCATGCGACAAGTGGTGCTTAACTTGGAATGCCCAATAACCATGTCTGAAATTGAACATCCCGTGTCAATGCCGGATCTCCGTGTGTATGAGACAGAGGCTCTAATTCAGTACATTGATAGAAAGCAGAATTTAGGAGAAAGCATCACATCTCCTTGTACTCGAGAAAGCTGGGGATCCGATGTAGACCAGGTGCTTCAAAAAATGCGCACAATAAATTCCCTGGAAACAAAACAGGTTGCTCTCTTCAAAGAAGAGGAAGAAGCGGGTGTAGATCCAGACAGGCAGAACTTATTGCAGCAGAGCTTTGATCCAGAGAGAAGCAGTTTGAAGTATGCGTCGTCAACGAGTTTTGATCCAGAGAGAAGCGAGATGTTTTCGGAGGAAAGCTTTCATTCAGAAGAGAGCTATGACTCTGATAAGTATCGTGCGGATCTCGAGTCGCTCTTAAGCAATGCGTCACAGCAGAGCTTGGAAACAGCTGTCTTAAGAGAGTTAGCGACAACACAGCGAGTTTCGCAACTTTCTGATCCAGAGCATTCGGAATCTGATGACGCACGTTCAACACGTTCAACCGGTACCTTTTACAGTGCTTCCTCTGCTGCCTCTGCTCAGAACCTGCGTCTTTGAGTGATTTATTTTTGTCATTGACAAGAATAAAAGAAAAAACGAAACTGATAGCTATTTAGATTACACCATCGCCGGGCGTGTTCAAAGGCATATGCATGCGATTTGTCATATTGAGCACGTCCCCCCGCAGCGTGCGCGGTGCACGGTCGAGAAAGGATTCGCGATGGGCGTTGCTTGTCCAAATTCTGCCGTGATGGAGGAGCTCGCGTTCCAACAAAGCCATGTCGTCGCAGCGCACGATACTAGAACACAACTCTCGCACGATTTCGTAGAGATAGTGCACTTGATTTTTGAGCGCAACAACGGACTCCTGTAACTCCTGTAACTCGTGCTGCTCTTGCATGTTGTGCTGCATCATGTGCTGTACGAGTGCCTGCATTTCTCGCTGTTGTCCTCGCGCAGATGCGGAGAATGCACGGGGAGGGGAGGGAGCAGGGGTATTGCTACTATACACTTTGATTGCGTGCTTAGCTTGTTCGGCATACTCAGATTGATTTGTATAATCTAGAAGAGGTGGATGCGAGATATTATACGCGAGATGCAGATTTTCGCATGTGTTTGTCTTATTGCCCGTGCTGTTGTTGTGTGTAGTTTTGTGTGTAGTGTTGTGTGTAGTAATGTCTTGCATATCTTCCTTCATATTATGCTCCCGACGGTCGTGCAGAATCCACGGCTCACCCAGCCGTGCGCGACGCATGGGACACGCTTGTAGCGGGGAAAGTTGTGCGCCAAGTGTATTCGGGGTAGGCTTGAGTAGAGACAAGCGTGTTGAGAATCCATTTACAAGGCCTGGGAAACTGAAAAAGCTAACCCCCCCCAACAAGATGAGCATCATCATCATCATATTAGGCAAAAGTGTCACGTCACGCAACATGATTATAAATTCATATCGTGTCCACACATGTTACGCATGTCAACTTTATTCAAAAAAGAAGTTTCAAATTTGAAGTTGAAAATCTTTAAAGTATATGCCAACCGTGCACCCAGATAACAGTATGTGTGAGCACATGTTCAACGACCGGCGCATTGTAACCTTCCTTCTTGCATTATGGACGCTGATATGCGCGGTAACGTTTTACGTGATCATGGCTGTGGACAAGTCCCCCTTTTTATCCTTTGGGCCAAATGAGCATACGCGGCTGTTTGGAGTAGCACTAGACTCATGGGGCAAATGGTGGTGTGTGGCTATCTATACCTTTTTCAGCACTGCCATAGCTGCGTTTGCCTCGGATAGTCTGTCCCCCTTCATTCTTAACACTATCCAAGACCACAAGACAATATATATCCCGTATTCAAAATGGACATGCTTGTTTATTATCCAGGTCTATACGTGCTACGCTGTGGTGGTGACAATTATTGGATTGTTTGTGGCATTGACGCAAATTGATTTCACTCTTATACGCCTCTTTTCTGACCTCATCGTCAACCACATTACAACGGCATATTTTTTGCGGGGTAAAATCGTGGACCGTGCCAAGTACGATGCGTGGATGCGGCGCGACGAGAACAGCGCGGCCAATTTGCACGAGCATGATGTGGAAGACGAGCTCATCAGCGATAGTTTCATGGACATTGAAATGCAGATGCGCAAGGACCAAAAAGATAGATTGCAAAAGCTAGAAAGCCTTGAAAAATTAGAAAGTGAAAATACCCTCACGAGTAGCGATGACAAAACTCCACTATGTAATGTTTCTCAATAAAGTATATAACTATACTTGCATTATCTTCCAAATGCCCCGGGCATACACCAAAGTTTGTATTGTGGAATACGACACCAAGCAACAGATTGTAGACCATCAGTTGTTTGAAACACATTGGGACGCAAAGGCTGCATGCAACGCACATAACACAGCATTCTTTGAGCACCTAACTCGCAACCTCGCGCGCACACAGTTTGGGGTGTGCGACGCACAGCAGCTCAAGAATGTATTCAATACACTTCACAGCACCCAAATGTCAAAATCAAGCAAGCTCCCCACCCCCATGTACGAGCGTATCCAATTATCCTCACATTTAGCGTGTCGTGTGCTGTCTCACTTTCAACATCAAATCAATGGCTCGTTGCTTGAAGTGTGCAATGGCTCTCTCACGGCCACGTATAACACAAGCCCCTGTGCTCATCAAACAAACAAAATAGATAAGCTTTCTACTTCGGAAATTGATACAGACCTCCCCGCACAATGCATCACATTCACAGGTCAGGACGGCTCTGTTGTCATTATCAATTCATGGTCTTTTACCAATCCAGGTATCAAGGCATTAAAACGGGCCTCAGCATCACGAGGCCCTAGGCAAACCACGCAGATTACACACCCCTTTTACGCACAGCACTTCATTACCACCAACATCAACAAAGTTGAGCAAGCTTCCAAGCAGGCCAAACTGGTATCAATACAAAGTCTGAAGTATAGCAACAACTCAAAACATATCAACCGCAACGTGCAAAAACTTAACACCTTTGCCATAGCGCAATCACATCGAGATACCCGTATCATGAGCAAGGCAGAGCACAACGCCATGCGACTCGCGTGTGGCTTCACGGACGACGCATGGCAGCACGCAGTTTTGACCTCGTCAAAACACTGCTCCGTGTGGAGTACCACACACAATAACATAGATGCGCGTGTGGTTAGTTTGATCTTGCATTAAATTTATACACCCTTATACAAAGAATACGTTATCTAATACACACACATACAAAGAATACGTTATGTTTATTAAGGCAAATCAAAACCTCCATTCCACGCCACATCGGCATGATAATACTGGTTAGCATGGTAGTAAGCAATGTACAGCGTCAACACCATAAACCGCGTCGAGTCAGTGCTGTACTTCTGGAACTCCACCGGGAGAAGCTCGCGAACCACGTCGTAGCCAACGTTGCTCACGTACAGCACGAACGCAAACACCAGCATCTGGTTGTTGAACATGGAGCTAATCGACGTGGAGTGCACAAGCTCCTTCGTCATCGTCAGAAACACCACCGTCCCCAGCGTCACCAGCAGGAAAATCCACACTCGGAACCAGCCGAAGAATTGGAGGACATAAGTTACTTGGTTATTTTGTTGCATCGCAGTTTCTGCCTCTTTTCCTTCTTTAGTGTCGTTGTTGTGAAAATACAATTGCTTGAACACATCACTGCTTGTCTTCACACAAACCTCGTCGTAGATGATCTTGACCACATTCGACATATGCTGCAAGAAGCAAATGGTAAACACAAGGAAGATATTGATGTCGAGGTAGTTGTAGTTTGTGTATCCGTTCTGCACAAGCACAGAGACGGCGCTGATCACAAACCCGACAATGATGGGCACGTCCACGAGGAAACGATACAAGGCGTTGTTTTCATGCTTTGTGTCAAATTGACCAGAAAGTCTGGTTCCAAAATATGACCATACAAGCACAACCAAATTCAAAGCAACCAAAGCAGTCCAAACAATCAAACCAACAATCGTGACCAGACGAATCAGGTTTAGAGTGCTCTGATTTTGATCAGTCGCAGCCACATGCGCAGCCACGTTGAAGACATCGTAAACATTACGCTCTTCCCACAATGCAGCTTTCTTTTCCATTTCCGTTCCCAAATTGGTGTCTTTGTGCCATTGAAATGCGACAAAATAAAGAAAAAAAGATGCAAGCAGAAGACATATAGCACGAGTATATCTTTCACTCAAGTACTTCTCATCAATCAATTGAGCGTCAAGAACATATGTCTTGAGCCAGATGAGGAATGTCGCCGCCAGCAGGAAGCCGTGCCCAATACCAATCAGAGCCTTGGTGTTGACCTTGCCCGCATACTCCACATTGTACTTATTGTAGTTACGAGTGAGGCAGAACTGCAACGTCCTCTTTTCAAACTCGTGCGGTTTATTGTCAAACACAGCCTTGAACCTGGTACTGTCACTCTCTCCTGCCTGGTCCCATGCATCGTAGCTGTCAGCAACGCATTTGCAGGCTGGACTATAATTAAAGGTAGCATCATCTTTTAGATACCATGCTGTTGTTCCACCCATTTCATCATCAGTAACCCAACTAGCACATCCCATGGCATAGATAATAAGGGTTTTGTGTCTGGGCATCGTGCCGGAGGGATCAAAAAAGGAAGTATCTGAAAATGTGTAATTCACTTTAAACTTTGAGTTAAGATCATCTGCAACGTGCACCGTTTCACCTGTCATAAATGAGATCTCATTACCGGCTTGGAAGGGATACGATGTGTCAGTTGCGACATCTTTGCCAATAAAATCCGACAAATGCAAATAATTGTCGTCTGCTGTTGTGGAATCATCATCCTTACAACCTGTACAGTTAAAATAGTCCATAGGCAGTTTCTGGTGCATCACGCCGTGCAAAATCGAGTTAAGGGGAATTGTATCATGATTGTCACTGTCCAAATTGGCCATGTTGAGGGTCAAGTAGACAAAAGCCAAGACAAACAGGGCTGTACCGAACAATAAAGTACATGTCTGTGATGCCTTCGATGACATTCTATTCGACAGTCGCGTCTTTCTTTAATACTCAAACAGTCAAATGCTTACCCTCAAATTTGGGCACCCTCAAAGACAACCCGGCCATTTTGTGTTGTATAGCCATACCCGGGCTGTAGTGGGTCTAAAAAGTTGTGTGTAGTGTCCCAATACATGAGCGTCCATAATGTATTGCCCACATGTGCGCGCATGCGCTGTGTGTGCCATATGTTGTCTCGAATGCGGACGGCAATTTTGGTGTTCCCCTTGATTTTTGCGCACAGCTTGTCGTACGCGGAGACAATGTCCTCAAAAGGGGATTGTGGTGTGACTGTGAGCACGCTATACGGCACTTTGTTCTTGTATTGGTTATGGTACATGCGAGTAATTGCGAGCATCAAATCCTGTGGCTGTTCGAGGTTCAACGCCGCCATAGTATGCCGGTTCTTCCAAATCGTTTTCGGGCCCAGGTTGGGCAAGTTCATGCAAAAATCACACCCCGAGGTAGCTACTAGGGCAGCAAACGCGGAAATGGGCCTGGGCATGAAGGCAAGTTCCTGACAAAGCCATGTGAGAATAGGTGCTATGTTGACGTACTCGTACTGTCGTCCCTTATTCTGCGTATTCTGAAAAGATTGCGTATCAGCGCTCCTACTCTTTTCTTGTATGCCTCGCTTCTTCGGCAAGCTTATCAACTCCGTATTTGTATACATGCGATGCAAGATAACGCTTGCTTGCTTCCCACTCGACGCAAATTCTTTTTGTATCTGTAGCAAGGCAAGTGGAATGAAATCACCGTCGGTGGATTCAATCAACAAAGGTCCCTCTGTGGAAATATAAGCAAACGCTTTGATGTCGCATTCCCCCCGCCTGATACCACACGGTGACTGCAAGACGGGTGGTAACGTATACGGGGCACCCAACACCTGCACTTCATCCTGAAAATCTACCACCAATGTGCGGTGCACCTCGTCGCGATATTTAATACAAAGGTTTTGTGTGACAAACGCAGCCACTTTGGTCTTGAATGTGCGGTTGCGCATGGCCCCTGCCCAGTTCTCGGGAAGCACGGGCGGCAACTCGTCTTGCTCGGAAAAGTTCATGGCTGGAATGTGCCGGCAGCGCTGTAGTTGGGTCATGGCCTTGGCCGTGGGCACGTGCTTGTAGTTGTCAAAAGCAAGCACTACCACACGCGCACCCTGCGCGAAGGCGTTGTCAATTTTGCGCAGGAACTGAATTTCCAAGAACATTTTCCATGTTTTGATGTAGTCGGCTTTCATCAAATTGATTTGTCCGTCAATGAATACCGTCAACGGTTTTACCCCGAGCGTGCTGGTAAAAGCGTGTGGCACACCTTCTTTCAAGATTTTGGTCCATCCACTGTCAATCGTCATGGTGATACCACTCCAACCCCGTTTTGATATGTATGACACATATGTTTTAAAAAAAGATTCCCAAGCAGATTCACAAGCTAAAAAAGGATTCACATGCCGAGCACCTATTTCTGCTTACGCGATGCCTCTTCCAACCCTTGTGTGCTCGAGGGAAGCAGCAAAAAGTTGTCCAACTTGAAATCAATTACTGTTGTTTTGGCACCCTGCACATATTTCTCACTTAAAATGCGATGCAGCGCACTGGGGCTGATATGTTGTGTGCTTTGTGCGGGTAGGAGGTTGCCCGCTATCAAAATGTCTGCACATAACTTGCTACAGAAGGTGCCGTTGGGGCTGACAAACGGCACTTTGGTGAGTGCAAGCCCCATCATAATCATGCTGAATGCTTTGTTGTCGTTAAACTCTTTCTCGGCGCAAGCACGGGCTTGCGAGAGCTGCACGTGGGAACATTGAATACTAACACTCGTGTATTTGCTTGTGTCAAACGTTCTCTGCTTGCGCATGACGCTCGTGCCCATGTACACCGTGAACGCCATGTTGTCGGGGAACTGGATTTCACAGTGACAAAACGGGCCATCACAGTATGCTACAAGTTTGTTGAAGTAACTCTCACTCTCGTGTGCTGGGTTGTAAAACCATACTTTCAAACAAGAGTTCATTTAAACAAACAAACACAAAATTCTAATATATAACTACATCTGACCGCATCAAATTGCAGCAGCGGCAAGTCGAAGTTGCTCAGTTGTAAAGGAGATTGGACCTTCTTTGTAGGGCCTCAACTTCTGTGTCTTGAGAGGCTGCTTCGTAGATTGCATGCTTTGGATTTTTGTGTTATTCAAATTCATATTAGTTTTCTTCCAACTTGCACTCAGCTCTTCGAGCTTTGCATGGTGGTTCTGAAGGCCCTTTTCCATCTGCCCAATCTTGGCCTTGATAGTAGCGTTGTTGGCTGGCATTGCCTGACTCATCAGATTCTGCTCTTGCTGCAAGGCGTTGACGTCAGACCGAAGTTGCCGCATTTGCTTTTGCATAGAGTCATGTGTTGCATTTGACAGTTTGTTCGCAGACAGATTCTGATTTTGGGGCATGCTGGCCAGTTTTTTTACATCTGCATATACCTTTTGTGCCTCGCCAACGGACAAATTCTGTCGCTTGGTGTTCAAATCAAGCCATTTCTGAAAATCAGGATTTCCGTTTTTCTTGAACTCTGTCACCAACTTGTTGAAATTGCTGCTGCCATTCATTGCACTTGTGCGCGTGGTGCTATGACGTATGGTTGGACGCGCGTCATTCTCATTCTCACAGATCATGCGAGCAAGACGTTTTGCGTTCTCTGCCACTGTCAAGTGTGAAATATCATGCGAGTCATCCTGATGCTCTGTATGAATGCCAGAATGCGACGGAGTAATGGAGGCTATGATTTTGGCTCCAGACGACAGATTGAAGGAAGTCGTGTGCTTTTCATCGGTATTCTTAGAAGGCGCAGAGTTCGTAGCATTCGTAGCATTCAGCGTGTCCTCGTATTGGTTGTACGTACGCACGCCCACCTTGAAATCAATCTGACCAGTGTTGCTGAAATAGGGCTCTTGAGACGAGTTTTGCATGCTGCTTGTCATGCCAGGGGTAGCAAACGACATACTGAAGAGCCTTGCTTTAAGTGTTATATATGCAACAGGGACATGCGTGAAATCAAAAATTGAGCTCATTTAAAGCGACATGTACACAAAGCTTACTCGCGAAACTTCAGATTCAGGCCTCTGGTAAGAGAGTAATTTTGACTACATAATCGGTGTTGCTCTTGTTTGTCTCATCATAGAGATAATATCCACAGTACTCTTCTGGATATCCAATGCCAATGCAATGTGCTACAGCTTCCATTTCACGTGGTCGCAGTTTAATTAATGCATATTCATTGTCTTCGTATCGCTCTGATACCTTTTCATTTTCACCTTCTTCTTTCCAAAAGTATTTTACACGCAATGTGACATCATGCTCGTTATTATTTTTTATGTAAAAGTATGTGTTTCTTTCACCAAATTGGTTTTGCATATTGAAATCCTTGTGCTGCTTTTTGTCGTAACTTGGATAAACTCGTATCATGTCCGGGTCATAGTAATTATTGCAGCATGCGACGGGCCCAGATCTCTTGGGACGCCAACTAGTCCAATCTGCTTTGTCGTCTTTTGCCCAGATTTCAAATGGCGCTTCCGTTGTATTGTTACTTTCATCCGAGCTTTCCGTCACTTTGTCACTTTCATCTCTTGGTCTTTTCCCCAGGGCATCCAGGTATAAAATGTATCGATTCATAATTAATGTGTGTATACATATATGTTAAGTACTAATCTTGCGAGACAAAGTCTCAACAGATGCGAGCTCTAAAACTAACCCACGTAAAATTTGTAATCGATTAACATTGTTATCAGAGTCGTGTGCAAAAGCATCATCACATAAAGCACAATCATGTAGTAAAACTGCTCATGCATTTGTCTAATACATGAACATTGTTTTATAAAGAGAAATCTCTTGAAGCATTAAAACCGTCATGTATCTTTGGACCATGTAAACTTACTTTTTCTCTCACTCTCATTATGCTCTTTCTCTTCATTGTGCATAAAACCCAGCTTAAGAAGTATGCTTTCTACAGATTCCTTCCGCACGCAATCACCCAGCTCACATAACACGACATCCCCGTTTGAGGCTTCTATCTGACACGCTTCCACAAGTTGGGTCCCTATACCATGTTGCCGAAAGCGGGGGTGTACGCAAAAGTGGTGGAGAGAAAACTTGCCCGCGTCCTCTTTGCGCATAAACAAGACACCAATAAAATTCCCATTCTGCTGAGCAACAATCGCGGAGTCAAAACATCGCAACTCATGCGTGTCCATCACATATGCCTCAACAAAGCAAGTTCGCAGCAACTGCAAGAGTTTAGTCAAATGCACCTCAGGCATACACGCAACATTGATCTTATACACCAGTTGCATTACTCTGCATACAAACAAGTGAAATATGCATACGGCTTTATTCTGATATAACACGAATGGTAGGGACACACATATGACACATATGCCAACGTTTAGACAAACTCAAAAGCTGTGTCTGTATGTGCTGGCTTTCTTACTTTGTGCACATGCCGAGCACGCCTACTCCACTCCCCAACGCTATTACACCGAATTCACTATTGTTGACGTGCCAGACAATCTTTCAAAGCAGGCAGATTTGCAGCACGCAATTCTGCAAGCACTTATCAACTTAACAGGCACATTGTCGAATGTTTCCAATGTCGAATATTCTCTACACTTATCAAACATTACGAGCAGCTCTTTACAAACTTCCTGACTAAGATTGTGGCTATTCATATATGAGATGCTATTTTTTATGCAAAAGCATGACATCAGCATGCTCAAGTGACTTGCATAAGAAAAAAGGCTTGTTGCTTTCTTTTGATAGCCATTTGGATGAGGAATGGATTTCAACATCGTTTGCACGTAATGATAAATCCATTCAAGAACTTCAAAAAAATGTCAAAGCAAATGCAGAAACAATTGGGCACCTCAAATCAAAACAAGAATTTTTGGAGGACGACATTGTAGATCCATTGCTTGACAAATTTTATGAGCTGGAGAAGCAAGTAAAAAAGTTGCAGGATGCAATGAACAAAAACAACACAAAAGCTCCAGCCTAAGCCCTGACGACAACGAAAAAAAAGTATTCTATTCAAACACAGTGACATTCATACACAACCTTACCCCACCTCACCTCACCTCCCAAAGCATGCAAGCAAGCACAGCCACGAAAAAAATGCACGACGTATTTTTTGCCCCCGACAGTTTGGACACAACCTTTAAAGTCCTCTGCCTGTCGAAAGCAGCATCGGAAAACGACTGCCTAACTACGATTGTGACGCAGCTCTGCACCAGTGCTGTGCAGGTGAAATTTACCGACCAGGGTTACGTCCCGTTTGAAAAACAACCGCTCATGCTCATTCCGTATAAATATATGAACAAGGAGCAAATACTTGCCATCAAATCTATTATCTACGGCATGCAGAATGATCACATCAAGTACAAGGTCAGTTGCATGATGGGGAATGGTGTGAGTGTATCGTTATTAGAACAAAGGGCTGAGTATATCAACCCCGTGCTCGTGCTGGTGACGTTGTATCGTATCCTCAACACCAAGTGCCAAATACACGGACAAGCCAAACTGATTTACAACGCCATCGTACAGCGCCTTATTTGCAACATTAACTTGCGCAGAACGCACATAGAAGAGGCGAGGAAACAGATTTTAGCGTCCCAAGATGAGCATGGCACCTGTCCAATGATGCATTAAATAAACAACAAATATCAGGTCAAAATAAAAAGAGATCTCAAAATGAAAAGAGATCTTCGTATTTTTGCCCACACATCTTGAGCACATAACTCTCGACGTATGCCACGGTACACGCAATTTCCCCCATGAACAAAATGAGCATCCACCCAAAGACTTGTGCATGCTCTTGATGCGATGTGCTGGCCCTGGACACTTGGGTTCTCACCGTCATGAGCAGCATAACCGGCACAAGCAGCACACACAACGTATGTAGGAAAGCAAAGACACCACCGAATAAAAAGATTTTGTGCTTCTTGTACAAAATTTTGGCCTGCCAGTAGTGATAGTGCACGTACATAAACTGTAGCGCAACGTGCAACAAGTGCGCTATACTCTTCTCCCGCATCACAACACAACTTAGAATAAAGATGTTGAGGTGGAAAAACGTCTGGAATACAATCAAAGTCGTCGTCTCGCGCCGGTCTTGCACACTAAACACCAGCGAGGGGAGCACGCTCGAAAGCATGCTGATGAATTCTGCAATGACGAGAATAAGAATCATTCGTTGCATGTTGGCAGTGCCGTACTTGCTGTCTTGGAAATGGTCACGCGCATGCACTGTCCCACTGGCCTCGCTGCGTGCGCGTGCTCGCGATGCTTCAAACTGAAAGTAGACATTCACAAAGAGCAAGATGATCTTGAGCATCCACGGCATGGAATGTGTGGCAGACGCGACGCTCACAGTGTTCTTGGAGAACATGCATATGGATAGAAGCCATTTACTTATATCAACAGGCTCAAGGCCGCATCAAATTTGAATATATTAGTATATCACAAGACCAAGATATATCGTGAATTTGCACCTTTATTTTGAGAGGTAGACAGTAAAGGTCGTTGTGCTCGTGTAAGGCTTGAATATGTCATCAACGATTCTGACTGCCATTGTAATGTCATTAACGATTTTTCCTCCCAGTCTCTGTCTTGTGAACTATAAAAAATTTCAAAGGCGTTTGCCAATTTCGGATTCCGTAGCAAAGGCCTATATTTGTGAAAACCCAGATATTTTAACATGTTCAGACATCGTATTCTATTCGTTTTGGAAGCTTTAATCTGAAAATCAGTCAATGTTTTTTCGGTGCTTTCAGGTGCAGCAGAAATGAAAACTAATTCGTAATTATCGCCATCGCCATCAGAGTTGAATGCATGCATCAATTCCACTCTAGTGGCGCCGTCAATTGAATATTTAATCATCGGTTTTTTGGAAGTATTGAGCAGATAATTTTCAGTAGAGTTTCGTGTCCACACAAATCGATCGCCGTTATCAAACTTTGCTACTTCTGTCATGCAATGTTCAAACAGACGATTTTCATCTGCATTCATATACTTGCCAAAATATTTTGTCGTATATAATGCTTTGTTTTCAACCTTGTGTAGGACACCCGCAACTTATGCAGAATTCAATCAATCCCTCAGTACTATCTTGTCCACATACAGCGTTTCATGTTTTTTGGTTGCGTTGTTCCAAATTTGCACGACGTTCTGCGAATTGATTTGCGTAAAGTTAATCACTATCGCCAGAAGTGTGTCATCATCCTGTTCTATCGAACTCAATTTTCCTTCCATGGGTTTTTTTTGCATAACGTCGTAATACCGCATAACCTGTTCGATGTGGTTGCTGTTGATTCTCCGCTGATTGGCTTTGAGTTCCACCAAGATTTTGCTCTGGACCAGCATGTCGAGAATGCCACAAAGGATAGGCGGTTTGCACGTATGTTCTTGGGGACTGTATACATGAAACTGTGTGGCGGTTGCAATGTTGTTGCAATACAGACTATAGAACATGTGCTGCTCATACGCTTTCTCCGACATCCCCGGCCCCAGCAACTTCATAGCACGCACCGCACTCTCGAGCACTTTGGCATACAACACCAGCTTTTGCTTGCGACATGTGCATACTCGGGGGAAAAATCGGCTAGTGGTGCCCTGAGTGATTGGAGACATTACAGTCATGGATAATCAAGTTTATTCCAATGAAGCATACTCAGTAACTTTATTTTTTTTAACGTCATGATGTCTATTGTCTCATTTATAAAAGAAGTAATAGTTCAGTTGTAATGAACTATTTGACAAAACATTTGTTTGCTGGTTATCACGTCAAGGCAATAGAAAATCAAAAAGATAAGGTTTTGGGACAGGGTGCACATGGCACAGTATACAGCATGAAAGGAAATTTTGACTTATGTATAAAAGAAAGTAATAAACAAGGAGTTTCTCGAAAATGGAGAAATGAATTTGATATAATCAAAAATATCTTCAATCAAATCTCGACATATGACAATGTACATTTGAATGATTACGTCAGGATTGCTTGTCCTCTACAATTCATAGAGACAGTTGCTCAATGTTACATGTTAATACCAAGAATTTTTCGAGCTGACAATGACAAGAGCAATAACAATGCTATACATGCCTTGCTGGGTTTTAAGAACCACCATAAAATCTTTGAAAATAGGGGAGAATCCTACGGTTTAGAAGAGATTGAGAAATTTTACAATAATACTGAAATTTTTAAAAAGGTAATTTATGAACTTGGTGTTGTGATAGCACTTATTCAATACGTTGCCAAAAACGATGCCAGTGATATAGAAATCATATTTGGTCATGAATATTCGGATGAACTGACGGAACAGTGTCAAAATCGACTCTACGTGATTGATTTTGACATGTCATCTACATATGAAAAAGCAGACTTTGAATGGTTGGCACAGTGTCTTGAAACCGTAAGGTATTTTCCAATTAGATCGAAAACTAATACGCGTATTCAAGCTGTATTTGAAGAATTTAAAAAAGGTTATCAAAGCATCGCCGGTGAGGAATTTACGAACAATGTTTTTAAACATTATGATTTATATAATCCAGAATTCAGCAGCAACGCAAACAATTACTTTTTGCGTTTATAATTTAAGGAGAGATCAGGATATTTTTTTTTAACGTCACGGAAATGAATGTCTTGAAAAGGAAAGAATTAGCGTTCAACAATGCATATCTTTCAACTCTTTAACACATATTTAAATCGAAACATATCAAAAGTATCATGAATACCACCGACACGAATCATGTCAATGTGGATGTCGACGTCTGGCACTATTGGCCCAACTGGCATTACGGAGACTATTACAAAGACTATTACGACTACTATTACAGAAACTACCACGACATACACGACATGGACCTTTCTCTGTTTCTAGTGTTTCTGATTATTGTTATTTGTGTCTTCATCGTCATCATGCCATGCGACACGCCATATACAACATACACAAGAATATGGTACACGCATACCCCACGCGCACACGGTGTGTATGCTTCAGCCGCACCTGCAGACGAGGAAGAGGGCAAGTGTATGATCAGAGGCAATAAGTTTGGAACCCAACAACCTCCACCGGCAAAGCTCATTTCTACTTAACATCATCATTCTTCACAGGTTTTCTTTTCACAAAAAGCGACGGCATATGTCGCTGAATCTGCTGAATCTTCTTCAGATAATTGTCGTGCTTGGCCTTGATTTTAGATATAGAAATCATAGGTTTGAGTAGCTCTTTGTGCGCCTTCCTCTGCTGAAACTTGCGCTTCTTTTCGCGTAGACTTTCTGATGCTGCGCTTTGTGATTTCTGAATATCTCCCACGGCTTCACTTCCACTTTCCAGCAGCCGCCGATTCGTGTGTGCGGCAGTCGTGATGGACCACGTGAAACTCACAATCGTCTTGTCCTTCAACCCAATCGGCGATTGGTCTGGCCATGCATAAATGGGCCAAATCCAGTATGTCTGTGCAATTTCTCGCCTATCCTCAGGCACCAATGCGATGGTGCGATTCAAAAAAGCAGCAGCAGCAGCCGTGGTGTCCCCAAAAATAAACGACTTCAACCAATTTCTGTCCTCATCGTCTCCTATAACACGACGCACAAAGTACTGAGTAGGGGAGGAGTGCGGCCTGTCAATGCTTCCCTGTAGCGTCCAGTCATGTGTGGTGACACATGCACCCGTTACACCACCATTCGTTTCATGGGGACACTTTTCCAGCAACGCGGGGTCCAATACCAGAGTTGTTCTCCCACCCTCGGCATGAAGCAGATCATTGTGAATGTTGGCAGGAAGCTCAACTTCTGTCAGGGCGTGTGACATGTATAAGTCATCCAAGTTAATCTTTTGGTCTGGGAAGTCGGCAAAAAACTGCATCCCTGCTTCGTCCTTGGGAGCCAGCACCAGGGTCATCAGCGAATCAGGCATGCCAATGGAGGTGTCGTTGTATACCGTGAAATCCCCCTGAATTTCCTGCGCTACCAACTCATTTCCGCGGTAGAGGGTCACAGATACTTGCTGGGTGAAGGAAAACTCCTCTGTGATGGAATCTCCACACACATTCGTCGGGGGGTGTGATGTTTCCAAACTGAGAGTAGAGAGAATATTGGTACCATCCTGCATTGACGTATTCAGCAACGTGTTGATGCGAAAAGGTGCTTCTGCGTCTGATGGGAGTGGTAGAATATACGTAGCCCACACCTGCTCCCCTTCCTCCCCCGTGCTCGTGTAATTCTGAGGCTCGCACAAGGGATACTGTGCAAGGCACGACGAATCAGAAAGCGTATTTTGTATACTCTCTTGCATCTCAGCACAGGCACCATCCACCAACACCTCCTGGCCATTCACAGACGCTTGGATTCCCGCCAGCGTGTGCCCTACTTCCAACAAATATTCCACCACAGCAACACGCAGGTCAGGGTGGTTCTTGGCCTGCTGCGTCCAGAAAGACACATGCCTAGCCACGGCATAGGAGTTGTGACGCTCAATGGCAAGCTGCTCGTTGCTGTTCTCAAACAACTGGAACTGATCAAAAATAATCTGGTTGCTGCCAGCGCCGTAGAACAACATGCCAATGCCAAAGACATACTGTGTTCGGTTTCCCAGTGTTGGATGTGTTATTTCCTCTTTTTGTGCAAGGGGGGGCTTACCATTTACTGTGGACACAATGCGCTGGTGTGGGATTTGAACGGAAATCGTCTGCACCAAACTGTTCTCTGTGTTGCTGATATTGGAAATAATAGGATACTCCAAACCGTCCTCTTCCCATTGCACGAAATCAGAGCCCTCACTTAATGTTTGCACTGGCACAGTGTAACTGGATTGCAAATTCTGCAAGCACTCCGCATTGCTTTTGGCGCTATTTAGACAAAGGTTGCCTGTATCCCCTACCACACTGTTCCCCTCTTTCGTCATGTAGAGCACGCGATTGAACAAATTCAGCGAATCATTCGGGTCAACCCGCATGCTTTCATATGTGAACGTCCATACATTGTTGTCATAGTCCATGGATACATCGTCCAACAACGCAAGCGTCGGCACAGAACGCGGCACAGTTTGCAAGTAATCCGATTCAACATTCACCACCTTGCTCATCGTGGCTTCAATAGCACCCAGCACCGTGCGCATGGAACCTTCGACATTCTGCACATCACGGTCAATGGCAGCCGTTAGGGCATCCATTTCTTCCTGCGACTGCGTTTGCACGGTCACGAGCACAGACTCACTCACAACCAAGCGAAATGAAAGCGCGAGCAGTGCAAACAGCACGCAGCGTAATGGCGTACAGTACAGCTGCATATTGACAATAAGGCTGGACTCCTTATATGCTTGGGTAGAATCTTGTTTATTGTTGAGTGATTGAATTCCAAAAACCGTTTCATTCCTTTTTTTCAATTTTTTGATTAGTCAACTTTGTTTCAATTCCATTTTTTACTCACAATTTTGCGTACCAATTTTCCCGCTCTTTTGTCCACGCGTCTCTTCGCGTTTTTTTAATATCCCGTGTTCCACAAAGTGAAGCAAATCCACAGAACAGCAAGCAGCAGCATGCCAGAAGGTGCTTCAAACGACTGCAGCCTTGCCAGTATTCTTGAGCGCGCCAAAGAAATGGAGAGGTTTCTCACACCGACTGCAGACAAGGACAAGACGCCCAATGCTCTGTCCTGCAATGCTTTGCACGAGCCTTCTCCTGGCACGCGCACTCCTGCCGGCATGCGCACTCCTCCCGGCACGCGCGCTGCGGCCGCCGCGGGCACTTCCTCCGTCACGCGCACTTTTCCAACTTGTCCCGTCATGCGCCCTGCTGCCGCCGCAGGCACTTCTTCTCTCGCCGGAACTTTGTCCGTCGCGCGCATGTCTCCTGCCGCGCGCACTTCTTCTTTCACCAACACTCCTTCTGGCGCAAGCTCGTCTGCCGCCGCGGGAACTTCGTCCGTCGCGCGCATGCAGCCCACGTTTGAGTTGACCATCGAGGAAATCGTCGAGGGCCCGCTCAAAATCTTGGACAAAGACGCACGTTCCGTCTTCCCACCGGCAATGCTTGAGAAACGCGTCCAGTGCATCAACGGCACCGAGGATGACCTTTTCCGTCTCCACCTTGCGCAGTTTGGCGTGGCGTTGGGGAAGTGGACGGGCAATCAAAAGGAGGCAACTCGTAGTATCAAAGAGGCCTTAGAGTTGAAGAATTCCGGCAAATGTGACGGCTTCGCATGCCAGCATGATCAGACGGGAAAGCACATGCTTTGCAACATGGACATTAAGGTCGTCGAAACCGTGCATGGCGGAAATGGCATGGTAAGTCATTTAATTTTGTATGTTATTGTTGTAGCATGAATGAGATGTTGTATCCCATGTACCAACATCCTGAATTTTGTACCAGGGTGGGATCATCCCACCCTGGTACTATTTTTGTTCCCCTGGTACTACTTTTATACCATAGTATAAATTTGGTACAAAACAAACCTCAATCAATTTGACATCTAACACAAATCAAACCGAATTTTTTGAATGCTGCCAGGCCGTCAAGAACGTCTACATCCCCATCGCCGACTGCATCACCTGGGCGTCGCACAATGTCCCCTTTGTGCGCGCCATGGGCGTTATTGCGCTGCGTGGCGTCACCGGCGCCGACGGCCAGCACGAAGCCATGCGTCTCGGCATGCTCGCGGTGCGCAATGCCGTGGACCCTGCCAACAACGCGGTGGCGGCGTTGGGTGCGCGTGCGGACGAGCAACTGAACTTGGAAGATTTGGAAAAGAGGTTGTTGGCCGTTGCCGAGAAGATGATGGACGACAAGCTGGCGAGAGTGTTGCCGGAGATGGAAACGAGGTTGATGGTCCAGATAAGCAACGAGATCATGGAGAAGATGAGCACTGACATGGAGAAGTTGAGCAATGAGATGAGGGAGATGGACAAAAATGCTACGAACAACATCCAAGACGGCGTCACAACCTTGTCCAACAACGTGATGAATCTCATCAACAATAAGTTTGAAGAGATGATGCAAGCGCAGCAGAGCCAAAACGCGGCATACATGCAGCTGAGCAACATCCCCGGCCCGATTATGCAAGTCGCTAACGCCATGGCCGCTCCCTCGTCTATGCCTGCTGCGGGAACTGCTTCTGGAACTGCTCCGGGAACTGCTTCTGGAACTGCTCCGGGAACTGCTTCGGAAACTGCTTCGGGAACTGCTTCTGCGACTGCTTTCATGCTCAGAAAGAAAAAGGTGGCCAGGGTGCTCTTGCATGAGCATATCCAGTCCTATAGGCACGTGTTGCCCATAATCGAGAAGCATCTCCGCCAGAAGAAATCTATGATGCTGGATGCCTTGGCGCGTGGTATTTGCGATGAGTTCAACATTTACGTCAACATCAACGACCTGCGCGACAAAATGTCAGGCACGACCACTATGTTTGCTATCGCCGACATCATGAAAACCTTCAACATGAACCACGCCGAGATTCGTGGTATGTTTCATGCCTGGAACATCCAGTACCGCAAGCGCAAGTGGAACAAGTATCTTCCGCACAATCCCGTTACGAACAGGTTTGACAAGCTTCTTTGATGCAAGAGATGAAGGGAGAGAGAGCGAGAGAGAGAGAGAGAGAGAGATTTTGATTGCAATGGGGTAGTTACACATGGATAGGAATTTGGTTTTATGCACAACGTTTTATTGAATACAAAAAATGAACGAGCATTACTCAAACAACTTAAACAACCACTGTGCTGTTCGTGGAACCTAAAAGCGCAAATCAATCGGCTGTACGTTGCTCGTGTTGGCCACCCACTTCCATGCACATGAGTAGCAAACTTGTGGCGGTGCTTTGCACACCTTGCACGGCCACGGGAAAACAAACCCGTCTGAATCAAAGCACAATTGGCATACCGCGGTCTCTTCCCTTTTGCATTCTGGGATTCCAGATTCTTCCATCTTCTCCGACATTTGTCCATCACAAGGCTCCGCGCAATGTTCATCACAAGGCTCCGCGCAATCAGACAGCATGAAATCCTCCTTGAGCTTTGCGTGGATATGGTCGTCAGCCGCTTTCTTTTCCATGTCATGCTTCCATGCAAGCATATCTTCGCGCGCTTGCGGCAGGTTGATGTGCACAAAATTTCTAGTCCACGGGCAGGTAGTCGTCGTGTTGATACTCGAAAAAGGCTTGCTCAGGAACGTGGCAAAGAAAATTTTTTCCCCGTCCACGGATTCACGTACATGCACGTCGGCACCAAAGTAGATGTTTTCGCGAAACTTCTCCACATACTCCCTCGCCTTGGTGGCATTGCGGTGCATGCTGTCAAACATGCCAGGCAGAGACGGGTTGACGAACGCGATGATGTGCCGACTGACGTCTATGTCAAAGACTGTATCGTCCATGTTGTCGCACACCAACAGAAGCTGGTAAGCGTGCGTGCCGAAGAAGAGAGTTTCAATGCACTCATTCTTCAAAGTGTCGCAAACAATGTGCAATTGCACGCGCCGCTTGATGTACTCATACACATCCCGGGGGTGCTGCATGGTGAAGTTCTCATTCAGACGATACTGCATCTCATTCTGCCGAGTACAACGGCGGCGAACAAATTCCGTACTGGTTTCCTGCAAGAAAGCATAATCCTTCCACGCCTGCTCATTCCACTTGCGCAGCAACTCCTCGTCTTCGGAGCTAGACTTGGCGCACGCCTCATTCCACGCACTGAGCTTCAAGTCCCACGCACTCAGCGCAAGGCTTTCCTGTGCGTGTAAAGTGAGCTTCAAGTTGTGCGGCGACGTGCTGAGCAATTCGTGCATCTCTTCCAGGCTCATGTTGTCATGCGCAATAATCGTGTGCTGCGAATGCATTCCCAATCGCGAGCTGGGTTGAAGGTGTATGAAGGGCATGAGCACGTATGAAGCCTGTCTGGCAAGTGTGTGGAAGCTGTGGGTGGGCTGCTGTTCTCTTCTTGGAATTTACACCTTCGTCTTAACAACGCACAAACAAGTTCAAACTGAATTCAAGTAAATTTGTAGGACTCAACCGCAAATAACCCACTCTATTTGACTTTTTTTTTAACTAAGTACCAAAAAAGTTACATTAAAAGTTTATATGTTACTAAACCTTTTTGATTACAGTACCACTAATAATTCAAAAACTAATATGGGTCAGTTACAATCAAACCTCGATTAGAATCACACTGACAGCAGCTGAAAGCATGGGCAGCCTGTGGTGGGTCAGTAATGGCACCAAAACCACAAGAATAGCATGCTGTATTGTTGCCACCGGGTGCATAAAAACCATTTAAACACGGCGTACATGAAGCATCTTCATTTGCATTGTTGTGCGGATCACCGTGACCCGGAATACACTTGCACGCTGCGCGTTCCGTGCTGCCCTGTGACGACGTCTTGTTGGCTGGGCATGGTGTACACGGCGGCCGCTGCATATTTGAGTCTCCCCCTTCTGAAAACGTCCCATTCGCACACATTTCACAAATAGAAGTATTAGAAACGTTAGCATTGTTAGCACCAAACCCCGGCAAGCAGTTGCAGGCCTCTGGAGAAGTAGAGCCAATTTCCGAACGCTCGTTGGGACCACAAGAAGTGCATGTAGAGGCCTGTGCAAACGAATATGTACCCACCGGGCACGAAACGCATTGCGCACTGCCCCTCTCCTTGCTTGTTCCAGCTTCACAGGGCACACACATTTGCACATCCTCATCCCACTCAAAGCCTCCCTCACACAAGCATTGTGTCACTTGTGTATTTTGTTCAGTTTCCGCATAGGAATTTGCTGGACACGACTTACACTTGGTTTGTCCCCTTGCATCTTGGTACTCGTTTTGACCACACGGCTGACACAAGCGATTGAATGAATCATTGCGAAACTTGCCAACTTCACAAGCACGACACACATCCCCCTGGCGATAACTACCCAGAGCACAGTCACAATCTTCAAAACTGGTACCCCACGGCAAACTGTGATTCATGTAGTTTAACACAATGCTGTGGTGGAGATTTGAGCAATTGTCCGCATCGTGCAAATTGCACACTTGACACTCCGCATTATGCGCCACAAAATATTTACCAGCACTACAAAGCGCACACGCATCGTTCCCGTAATGAGTTTTGACCAAGTATTGTTTCCACTCTTGTGTACTGTTTGCGCAATGCCTGCAACCAGTTGCATTGTCAAACGAGTCGTGTGCGGGAAAACAAACACAGTCAGTCAAATCCCGCATGGGATCATCGTATGTGACAAGGAACGGATCCTGACCCGAAAAGGCAGGACAATTTCTACAGTGCAACAGAGAGGTGGCACCCTCCCCCCCCTCACCGTAACTGTTAATTTGATTATGCGTATCATGCTCGACATAATGTGGCAAATCCTCCCCGCACAAACGGCATGCATGTGTCCCAGCGCTACTTTTGTAGGAACCCTGCTGACAAGGTGTGCACATTTCTGACGTTACTTGCAGCATTTTTCCAGCCGTACATGTGCAGTTCTCCACATGTGTGCTTCCCGTAGAGAGAGTTGTCTCTGCTTTGCGAGTCAGATTTTGCATGAGACAGGAGATACATTTTGCCATGCCATATGCATCAGCAAAGTACCCAACACCACAAAGCTCACATACAAAGTTCCCAATATCTTCTTTGTAATGGCCAGGCTCGCAGGGTGTACAGGAAATCGTCGATAAGTTGCCATTTGGTTCATATCCGTTCTTACACTTGCAATCATGAGCGGAAGAAGAGCCCTGATTGTTGTTGACGCGCGTGGGATGACATAATTCGCACGCTGATTGGCCCGTAGCCGGCTGATACTGATTAGGTGGGCACATTGAGCACGTTTCCAAATTTCCATGTGTGGAAATATGGTCTTTGAAATGTCCCGGCGCGCAAGGAGAACACGGCTCTGGGGACACCTCACACGACCCAGAACATGTGTCCCCCCACACAAACTGTTGACAGAGGGACGTATTACAAAAGCAGTCACTGGAAGCAAAGCTCCCTGGAAGAGTAACAGCATTCTCCCCACATCTTTTGCATTCCTTGTTCTCGGCATAAAAGCCCGAGGGACACGATACACAACTAACACTTTCATTCGAATTGTTTGTGGAAATATACCCTTCAACACATTCACATGAGCCAAGGCCAGTTTGGTTGCTCTTTCCACCCGTTGAGGTGTGTAAGGGGCATGGTAGGCAAACGCCTGCATCATCAAATAAATAGGTGTAGTAGTAATCAACAGGGCACGGCACACATTCTCCCGGGTTACCCCTCACATAAGGAGCCTGACATATGCACGACAGAAAGTCACCCGACGAGATTTCATGCATACCACACGGCGCACACGTTGTGTCGTTAACGTAATAATTGCTTTCATTACAGGGGATACATGCGTGGTCTCCCCGGCTTCTTTTTGTATAACCCTCCCTACATGCTGTGCATTCCCCGAGCTCATTTTCCTCAAAGCCGGCATCACATACACACGCAGACTGCTCTTGATTGGCCGTACGATTCAGAGCAGCACAATTAATTTCTTGCACCACGCCGTTCACACAAAGATGGTTATAGGGACAGGCCACGACATTCGGCAACCCTGTCTCGTTTTCCAACGGGCAATAAAAATTGCTAGGACATGGTTTGCATGTATCGTTTTTATACAGTCTGAAAAACCCAGCTTGACACAAACACCCCGTGTCGCGCGAGCTTTGACCAGGTGCAAGCGTGGTGAGGAGTGCGTCATCGTCAGAGCACCAAGCCAACACTTCATTCTCACAGTAGGCACCGAGGGGACATTGTAAACACTGCTCTTCTTCTCCAGAATAAGCAAGATAATAGCCTGGCTTGCACACACAGTGATCAGGGTGAGAGCTATTAGGGGACGATGTTTTGTTCTCCCCACAGGAAAACAACATGTTATTCGCACAAAAGGACCCATAGGGACATGCATTACACTGAGAAACACCCAATTCAGCACACGATGCGTTGCTTGAGCCGTCGTTACAATAGAATCCGTCTGCACACACACACCGTTGATTGACATTCACAGCTCCCGAGGCACACACACTCACATTCCCGGGCATCAAAATCGTCACCCCATCCACCACCATTGTCTGTACCCCCTCACATACCAAATGCAAGCCACACAATTCACATTCATTCACCGCATTGCGCTTGAAATAGGCATCGCAATAGCACTGCGCCACGCTCCCCGTGCCCACAAGAGCCGTCGAATTAGCCGGACACGAGGTAATAGTGTCATTCACACAATAGCTGTCAGCTGCACATCGCACACAGGTTTTTTCAGAGCTTGGACCACTCGAATTATTGATTTCATTACTCTCATACCACCCAGCATTGCACACACACGCCGAAATGTCAGTGGCACCGGGGTGCGTTAAAGTAGACGAATTGCCAGGACATGCTTGTGGCGGGCTTTCCGCGCCGGGACAGAAGAAGTTGACAGGACACAACAAACACGAATAGGGACATGAGGATAAAGAATGATTAGTACAATTCGTGTAGTACCCCGGCACGCACGCACAGTCCTCCACACCGTCACTTGCCGGTGGGGATGTGGCCGCATGGTAACATGCGACTTCCTGTGTTTGTGTGGGGCAATAAAACCCCCCCTGACATTCCCTGCATGCATTGTTTTCCTTGATATACCCTGCCACACACACACACGATTCAATGCCAACACCAGCGGATACTTGCTGTGTATTGGATGGGCATAATGTGCACTGATTGCTGGTGTAGGGTTCCACGCCATTGTAATAAGTGCCGTCAGCACATGATGTGCATGCCGCTGACCCTATTGTGTCTTTGTACGAGCCACCTGCACATGGAATGCACGTTGAATTCTGCGCATTGACGACTGTATACCCACGCTGACACTGGCAAGCATCTTCCAACTCTGAACCACTTTCCGAGACGCTATTATCACGACACCTTATACAATCTGCCCCTGAAGTAGCATTCGTCAAGGGCTGGTAAGTATTCACCGGACACAGCGTGCATACCTCAGACCCCGTCGTGTTCTTGTACGTTCCAGGCACGCACGGGGAGCACGTATTCTCACTTTGTAACGTAAAACCTTGCCGACACTCGCAATCTGCAATGTCGTTGCTGCCTGCAGGGGATGTGGAATAGAGGGGGCAATTGGCACAGAGACTCAAATTGAAGGTATAATAATTAGCAGCACACTGCAAACAGGCAGACGATATGTCCACTGGGTTATATGCCTCTGTTCCCCACGAATGCACCAAGCCAATGTAACCATCTGGACACACTGTGCAAGGGTCAGACCCTGTTCCCGGTTTGTAGGTTCCAATCGCACACAACTCACAATTACCATTACTGATGGTGAATCCAGCTTGACACGCACAAGCCAGCAAACCCTCCGACGCATTGGGGGACGTGGAATTTGCCGGGCACGATGTACATACGCGATTTCCCTCTACATCTGTGTGAATGTAAGAATTGGCAGGGCACAGTTCACAGGCCTCACTGCCATTGCTCCCTCCCAAATCTGTCGAAAACCCGGCATCACAACTCACACAGGCCACATTCCCTATGCTCTCTTTGTAAAAACCAGTATGACACGGTTTGCATTGCTGGCACCCAGCACAGTAATAGTATCCCTCCAGACATTCACAATCCAGTGCCCCTGTGCTCCCCCCCGCACTCACACTGTGGTTCCGGCACGGTTTACATTCCGTCTGGCCGGTTACATCTTGAAACGAATTTTCTTCGCAAGAGGTACAATTAATAGACGCATTGTTCTGAGCATAGGTGCCAAGAGGACACTGCACACAAACTCGCTCATTTCCCGGTTGAGCTTTATAAAATCCGGCAGCACAGGCAACACACGTTCCATTCCGCAATTCGTACCCGGCGTCGCATGTGCAAACAGCTTCTATACTTTCCAAATTTCCAAAGTACCCAACGTTACATTCACAAGAGAGAATAGAGCTCTGTGCAGGGAGTTGATGCCCACTGTTAACTGGACATAAGGTACACGTCACCATAGCCTCTTGCTCGGCGTATGAATCAAATGGACACGCCTGGCAAGTTGAATTCATAACATTATTGTAATATCCTACAGAACATGCAACACATGTGAAATTCACTGAACCAGAGTTGCGTTCATACCCTGGCTCACATACACATGCTTCTGCACTGCCAGATGCATTGGCCGAAGTAGAAAAGGGGGGACATGACACACAATTCGCTGCGGTATCACTCCCCACCACGGTCGAAAAGGTTCCTGCCAAACAAGGTAAACAGGAACTAGCTCCCTCCACGGCTTTGTACGTCCCCGCTTCACAAGCCGTGCATGTATCATTCACTTGCGTGATGTTGCCCACATACCCCCTGTCACATTTGCAACTGGTCACGGCATCGGAGGTATTTGGAGACACCGCATTGGCTGGACATGAATACATTTGGCCGTTCACACAATAGGAATTCGCCTCGCACTGCACACAAGTATGCGCAGCATGAGAGTCAGAATTGTTTTGATAGTAGCCCGGCAAACAGATACAGTCCGTGATATTATCCGAGCGAAATGCGGACGTAGAGTGCGCTGGACACGAGTAGGAGGCATCTTGAAAGCAGTAAGTGCCAGGCTCACACGGCAAACAATTAAAATTACAGCTTCCGTAAAAACCCGCTGTGCACACACACAGATCATTAAAATAGTAACGACCGAAATATGATTCACTTGTCTCGCTGTAATTTCTTAACGTAAACAAAAAGGATGCTTCATCGTAAAAATTCAAGTAGTTATTGTAAGAATTGAGAGCATCGGGGTTCCAAAAAGCCTGTGGAACACTGTGTCGAAAATTGATTGTATTTGCGTCAAGATCAAAATATGCAATATCAGACCATGGTCTGATGGTGATGAACTGAGTTCCGAGATGCATGATGGTGCCATATTTATTAAAGTACATATTCGATTGAGTCAAATAGTAAAAGTTGAAAGTGTTATGATCCAATTTGAATAATTTACTTCCATATTCTGTAATAGCCAGGGTATGAGAATTATCTGGTGCCATGCTGAAGATTGCAAAGTCGTATTCTTGATAGTTGGATAAAGTAGCTGATGCACAAGTACTAGGCGTGGGGCAATACGTATCGTAATGTCCCAGAACACAATCGCCAGTGAAGTTTTGCACACACGCTGCCGTAGTTGAAATTTTGACAGTCCGTCCATTGTTTGAAGACACGATAGCAAAGGCAGGCACTTGGTCCAAGCCTCGCTGAGACCAAGTTGAACCTAAGAATCCATCAAAAACACCAGTAGAACTGCTGTTGCAAAGAGTTGGAAATGTAGCATGGCCATATCCTCTAATACACGGAGTCCACTTTGAATGTGCCCAAGTTTGCACATTAATTTTTCGTATTTCATCTTTAGAGACCCGCAATATATGGGTTTTGTCATAACTCCAAATCAAGCCGTATACAGTGCTCCCAAAAGACAATCCACTAATTCTGTCAACTCTAGTCCAACTCTGGTCTGAATTCAGTTGAAGTTCATAATCTTTGCCATATGTTGTCGCCTGGAAAAGTCTTGTACGTGTATGATCCAAGTATAAATATACTGCGTTCTGAGCCATAATATTAGTTTTTTGTCCGATTTGTAATGTTGTGTTCTGCTGCACTAGCCCACACTGCGCGCGCGCGCCTTGCAGTGCTGCAAGGGCCATTACAAGCGCAACAGTAACATACTTCACACTCATTTCAGAATTATGCGCGGTTTCGAATATACGTTACGATACACTTTAGCGTGATTCCTTTTTGAAGCATTTTTTTTTCTTTAACAAATTCCACATGTATACAAGAGTTCTCTGCTTTGTTGATATCCAATGTCCACGCTTGACCAGCTTGACCAATCTTCATCCTCAAAGCCCGAAATCACGTCAAACAAGAGAAGAAAAAAACGATTTGAGCTGGGCCCCACGAGCACCACACAACAGCCCATACAATGCATGCTGGGTAGCAATGATTGGTGTCTCTCTGATACTGAGCTGCCGGCCCTCATTGCGTCTATTGAGTCACAAAACAACACTCAAATTTCTACTCTGTTTGAACCAACTTCTGTGCAAGCATCTATGCAAGAAGATGTTTTACATCTAGACGAAGTAGACATGCAAACTATCTCTAACCAGGAAGATGGTATTCCGTTATGCTCTATTGACGATAACTTCACTAATGAGCCCACAAATGAAGCAGCAAACATATTACATTCCCCTTCTTGCGAAGCGAGCAATGTAACAACCCAAGCACAAGAGCCACAACAGCCACAACAGGCACAACAGGCACAACGCCCCATCCGTGCATCCAAGCGCCGTGCGCTGCAGCTCATTCGCGGCATCCACGCCTGGGAAAACTGCGCCGAGTCGTCTGTTATGTTTCAGCGCGTGGCACAGCACTTGGACGAGGAAATGCAAAATGAGGTGCTACAGGGAGAAGAAAAAGAAGCACTTCAGGGCACAGGGATAGAAGCAGCTACACCAATCAACAACAACAGGCGAGAAAGGCAGAACCAACACTACAACGATCACAACAATGATACGTATGAGCAAGACGAAATATCAACCTCTGAAGACGAATCTATGACAGAGTCAATGAAAGATTTTATTGTTTCTGACGAGGAAGAGGTGGACTCGGAAGCATCCTTTCAATGCAACGAGGATGATGGGGACGAAGATGAAGAGGAGGAAGAGGAGGAAGAAGAGGAAGAGGAGGAAGAGGACGAAGAGGACGAACAGGACGAAGAGGATGCGGAGGATGAAGAGAAGCAAGACGAAGACTCCTGCGCGTCGGCCGATACAATACTATACGACAATCACAGCTTGCCTAACTGATTTATGCCCATCTCAATTTACACGCTATTCCACCCCACGCGGCTTAAAAAACGACTCCATCTTTGCACACTTGGCACCGGCCTTCACTAGTTTCTTGTCCTGGTTGCTTAACTTGAGCGCGGGCTTTGTGTCGCGGCAGTTCTGACACCACCACCAATCCTCAGGTTCTTCCTTCCCCACATACGCACGTGCCGGGTAGTTGACCCACTTGTCACACTTGCCGCAGAAAAACCCATTCACATAATCATCTAGAAGAGCAAAGTTTTTGCCGGGGAGCTGACTAGGCCCCATACTCGGAGGCACACCTTTGGGATTCACTGTGCCGTCTGCGTGCCACGGTGGAATACCATAATAAAAGTTCTTGTCGTTTCCAGGCGCTCTGTGTTTATTCTCATGCGCAGGCCAATAGGCAGGCCCATTCTGCAAGCACCATTGAATGCGAGCCATGCATTCATCATCGTGCTGTTGTTTCATTTTGGCTTTAATCTGGCAAGTTTTGTCTGTTTGCATGCGATGGAACATGGCAAGTGTGGTGGAGTCCACGTATGTCAAAATATGGCCAAGCAATTCGGTCGGCAGTGTGTGCAAAGCAACAATCTGTGACTTATTGGATTCTGTGAGTTCGGTTACATCAATGTTATGCTCATTTTGAATTGGGAAACCTTCCATTGAATGTGAATGTGCTATGTCATATACTCCGTGATCAACAAGCGTGCTTATCAAGGATGTTTTTTTTTTTACTAAATTTGCCAAAAGTGCCAAATCAAAGAAAGCTGTTACCCAACACTTTCAAGCATCGTCGCACATATCGAGCTCTAACATGGAGTTGTCCCAATTCTCATAAAAGTTGAAGAGAGTGTCAGTCTCATACATGTTATCAAGTGGCTTCATATCATTCTCAAAAACATCAGACATTTTATCCTGCAACTCCTTAAAAGAAGGATAAATCTCGTTGTTTTCGTCAGACACCACGTCAGACAACGTCACAAAGGCAGGAGTCTCAGGAATTGCAGGCGATTTGGATTCTTGCAAAGCCTGTACTGCCAAATCATGTGTCTTGTCATGCAGCTGCAAAAGACGCGCGTTTTCTTGGCGCAAGGCGTCATTCTCTTGCTGGAACTTGGCGTACATCGACTGCACAGTTTGCTTGAGAAACTCCTGCGATTGATGCATTTCGTTCCTGATAATCTGCATTTCCACGTGACTCTGATTCGTGATGTCCATGCTTTTTTTCCACTGCACAAGCGCATCCTCCCACAACTGCATGCACTCGTGTAAATTTGCAGGCTTCCCGACCTGAACACTCCCCGTAATTCGAGGCATCTCACTTTGCTCAACTTCTTCTTTCTTGTGCTGGTGTTCTGTCTTAATTTCTTCCTTGCGTTCTTGCTTGGTTTCTTCCTTGCGTTGTTTCTCGCTTTCTCCCTTCACGTCTTTACCCTCGCTTCCACCACCTTCACCGTTTTCGTAGGCTGTGAGCACGGACTTCATAAGCTGCACAAATTCAGGCATTTTCTGCTCGACATGAACAAGGTGCTTCTTCTCCCCCTTCATCACATCATTCCGTAAGTTCATGCACGAGATGATACGGAACAAGTGCAAAGCAATGTCCACGGTGCGCACACAGATTGTGCGCTTCTGCAGGTTGCCCTGGCGGTGCGGCGAAAGAGTATCCTGCAAGAACTGCAAGAGCTGCTTCTTGGCATCGTTCATCTCCGCGCATTTGTTGCCAGAGGTGGCACATTCCTGCAAGTCTTTGAAGTGCGAGTCCGTCACCACGGCAAACGTCCCGCGCTTCGTATGTGCAAAATTCTTCTGCAGGTCCGGTGTTAGCAGCGTTGACCACTGCAGAAAAGGCGGAAACTGATTCGTTCGCGCAAACGTTTCCCGGAACATCGTGTTGCGCCGTTCGTTCTCATCCCGCCACAACTCCCGCACCTCGTCGTCGGTCAGGCCGCGTTCCGTTTCCATGACTTCAAACTGCACCCGCTGACGCTTCTTGGCACGCTGCTTGCTTGCGTTCTTCATCTCACCCGCGTTGCTCGCGTTCATCTCACCCGCGCTGCTCGCGTTCGTCTCACCCGCGCTGCTCGCGTTCGTCTCACCCGCGCTGCTCGCGTTTGTCTCACCCGCGCTGCACAGAGCACTCATGTTGCCGCGCACGGGAGCCTTGTCGCGCACGGAAGGAGTCTATGTCAGAGGGGTCATATTTGAAGCTTTACAAAAAATGAAAAGCACAAACCAAATCAAATTTTCAGTTAACTTATTTTTCATACATTTTTGATTACCATTAATGTTTAGCCGACCCAAACAGAACATATTTCTAATGTTTTGTATATTACTATTGAGATTTCAA